>OKRR01000003.1_pt1 | contig 210150 bp, 239 predicted proteins | sample 1601211 | NCBI WGS metagenome assembly OKRR01 (sample SAMEA3541525, study PRJEB24748) | human gut metagenome | biome: human gut; feature: human-associated habitat; material: faeces | place: China | collected 2012
AGGGAGGCTTCAATGTGTTAAATATGATTCTTAAAGACCTTCGTATTTCTCCTCTAAGAAATATCTTAACAGGTATATCGATGTTTGTAGGAATTATTGCAATGATTAGTTCTGTCTTGGTGGGAACGCTTGGTAAAGAATATTTGATTTCTGTCAATGCACAGATGTATGGATGGAGTCCTACATATTCTTTTTCAATTACAGGATCAGATTTTCAAGATACCATTAAAATGGAGAATTTTTTTCGAGAAATTTACAATACTGATCATTTTGTGGCTGTTACCTTTTCCATGCTGGAAGAGATAACAGTTGCTCCAGTAGCGTCTGTCTCTTCTCTACAAGACATAAGTGACACTGTTTACAAAAAGACTGTACCCGTAGATGTTGTTTTTACTACAAGCACATATAACAAAATCTATAATTTGCCTATGTCATCAGGGGATTGGTTTGATTCTTCGGAAATAAATAAAACTCTGTGCATGGTAGTAAATAAAGCAGCACAGAATTATTTTGATACTTCATATGCTGTTGGAAATGTAGAAAGTAGTCTTTCATTAACACCATTTAATGTGGTAGGTACTGTGAATGACGGGACAGATATACCAACTGTATATCTTGACGCCCATTCAATAGAACTACTTGTTCCGAATATGTGGAAAGTAAAAAATGCAACTGTTCATTGGCATTCAGAAGCGGGAATTACCATGAGACAGATGTATTCGTCATTACATGACATTTTAGAAGATACAATAGGAGGAAATTTGGATATCATAGGGAAAAGTGATATTGGAGATACTTATAATTCCGTACTTTCTGTACTTCAATTAGGACTTTTGGTAACATCATTTTTATTGTTATTTGTTTCTGTATTAGGACAAATTAACATAGGGTTATCATCCTTGGAACAACGTACTCACGAATTACTAATTAGACGGGCGATTGGCGCTTCTCGTGCGAATATTGTTACTTTAGTGTTAGGCGCACAATTAACTATATCAGTGTTTGTTTGTATTGTTTCAATCCTGATATCCTTTTTCTTGGTTCAAGGCATGGGGTTATTTCTGCCTGTGGATTCTCCCGTAGCGGCACTGGAATATCCTATTCTTTCGGCAGTGGTAGCTGTTATAACATCCGTTGTTGTAGCGTTGCTTGGAGGACTATTGCCAGCGTTAAAAGCTGCAAAGCTTGAACCTGCATTGGCGCTTAGATAAAATAAATTTTATAAAATTGGAGGAAAAACATGAAAATATTATCTATGAAAACAACGATTTTTTTAGGAGCAATGCTTTCTTTATTGGTATGTCTGATGTTTACAGGTTGTTCAAATTCTGAAACAAATTCTACTTCAAGAGGACTCACGGATTTTGCACACATTGAAGAAGAATATCTTGCAACCATTGACAGTTTGAATTGGCCTGATGGCATTACACTTCCTGATAAACTGGAAGATGAAGATACAGGAGCTTCCTTTCAGGTTGGTTATGGAGAAACGAGAGCTTCTTATTTGTGGGAATATTCATGGATGAAAGAATGGCTTGATACTTATAATACAGATCCAGAGCGAGCCGAAAAAGCATTAGAAGAATTGGAAAAAGCCTTCGACATGCCATATATGGGAATAGACCGGTGTGATGACGCAACTCGTAATTATTTGCGCGAAAATATAGATAAAGCAAAATTAGGTGACCCCTCTGGATTTACAGAAAGTATAAGAGCAAATTATGCCAATTAGATTTACCTATTAAATCTGACTGATTACTGTCGGAGGTGCAATTTATGAAAAGAAAATACAAGAGAAGGACGTCTCGTTTCGGAATATTTTTTGTTTTCCTTACTGCTGTAACGATAGCAGGTGTATTTTTCATACCGTGGGCAATGAAACCTGACAATTTTCGCAATGAGAAGAATAAAATCAACTCTTGGCTGAATGGAATTTTCTTTCAAGATTTTTATAATGCAAAATCCCTCATATTAGTTGACCTTTCTAATGACAATATATTTATTTCAAAGCGAGAAAACGAGCAACAGCTTCCTGCCAGCTTAGCCAAATTATTTGTCATTGAATACGCAGCAACACTTGCGGATTTAGATAGTATTGTTCCTGCAAATTATGAAGCAATCCAATTAACTAAACCTGGTTCATCTGTTGCGAATATAGACGCGAAAAAATATTTTCTCCACAATTTGTTTGCTGCCATGTTGGTTCCATCTGGAAATGACGCTGCTTATGTAGTCGCGGATTATTGTGGTTCTATTCTTTCACCACAAGCTAAGAATAGTCAAGAACGTATTAATGTTTTTATGGAACATCTAAATAATTACTTACAAAATCAAGGGTATGAAAACACAATTTTATATGACCCAAGCGGATATGATGTCAATGCTCTCACTACCGTTTCAGACCTAAAATCAGTATCTACTCACCTTTTAGAGAAGCAATGGTTTAGAGATATTGTTTCAAAGAGTAATTATACAGCTACTTTACCTGACGGAAGTACGCAGACATGGAGGAATACTAATACTTTTCTTGACCAAACATCAGAATATTACAATGAAAATGTTAAAGGTATCAAGACAGGTTCCTTATCTAATGACTATAATTTAGTTGTTCTTTATCAACAACATGGAAAGGAATTTTTAATATGTAGTTTAGGCTCTCAATCGGATTCTTCAAGATATGATGATGTGAATTATATTCTTAAAACAATAGATGAATCTGACTATTTAACTAAATGATTTCATCTGCCGGACGACGGCAAAAGAAAAAAAGCCGTCGCAGAGCAGACACATTTTCACGCGCCTACTCTATTTCGGCGGCTTTGATTATCAGAGCCGCCGTTTCTTTTTATCCATCTAAATTCCAACGACGACCCTCTACCATGTAAAGGCATGGCGGCTTTAGGAGGTAGCCGCCATGCACTTATCAACTTATCGACACAAATCGACATTCCCCCAATTATCAAAAAAAGTCTATCCCCTGCAACGGGGTATTTCGGGCATAAAGATGAACAATCACATCATCTAAATACTTTTTATGTTTCCTTTGCGTCTGTCTGCGCCTTGCAGATGGGCGCATTTTGCATTTTACAGAACTTTTTTCAAAGAAATTTTTGCTTTCGTCCGGCGTTTGAAAAAGTCGTCTGTATTATCACGCGAAAAGGGGAGGTACTACCACCTTTCGACAGAAAGGAGGTGAGAACATGGAACCTAATCGCAGAGAATTTCAAAAGCAATGTGCCTTTCAAAGTTTCTGTAAACGGGTGCTGCACAACGAAGCGTGCAACGCCCACGACGAAATCCGGCGACGCAGAAAACGGGAAGTATCGTTTTGCGACCTTGCCTTGCATGAGGAACGGCAGCTTTACACCGTTGACAAGTATTTTCAAGACGAAGAAGCTGAACCGCGTTATCAAATGGCAGGAAAAGAGATAACCCCGAAACTGCTGCTTGAAGCAATCCGCACTTTGCCGGAGGAAAAAAGGACTGCTATCCTGCTGTACTATTTCGAGGGCATGACCGACGTGGAAATCGGAAAGATGTTCAATACGTCGCGCAGCACGATACAGTACAGACGGACAAGCTCTTTTGAACTGTTAAAGAAATATTTGGAGGGACACGCTGATGAATGGGAAGAATGGTAAACAATCCGACTACCCGGAAATCGCCCTTGTTCCCTATCCCGTCATTGTGGCGGCGAGCAAAGGCGACCCGGACGCTATGAAAATAGTCTTGCAGCATTTCAGCGGCTACATAGCGAGCCTGTCCATGCGGAAGCTCTACGACGAGCGCGGCAACGTCTACTATGGCGTTGACGAGGACATACGGGAACGGCTGCAAGCAAGACTGATGAGGGCTATCCTCACATTTCGGGCTGATGAATAGTTGAGCATGACCGTAAAACGTCTTGTAACCCCTTTTCCGTTTTACGGCAAGCAGAACAGCCATCTTGTTCTTTGAAAAAGAAAGCGGCGCAAGAGAACGGCGACGCAGTATAGGGCAAATCGGATACGTTCCTTTTGTGCCGAGCCATACAGCGGGTGCGCCATGACTTCCCTTTCGGGAACGAGCGAACAACACTACACCGCAAAGCAAGTCAGCAGCTTGCGGGCGACGACACACAAGAGGGATAATGATACTCCCTTACAGCCACAGTCCGAGCGTTAGAAGCGTCGCAGGCAATGGGTAGGGCTGCGTGAGAACCACGCAGGAGTGAAATTCTCGTGGAGCTATGCTAATAGCCGTTCGATTAAAGCCCCTTTTATTCAAAAACATACCTTTGAGCCATTTTGAAAGGGGGTATTCCTATGGCTAAAAAGGAAACTACAAACCATGCCGCCCCTGTTTTGCCTATGCTGAAAACAGTAGAGCAAATGAGCAAGGTTAGCGGTATTGGAGAAAATAAATTACGCGAGCTTATGGATAACGGCGAACTGGAATACGTTCAAAACGGAAACCGCCGCTTGATTGCCGATACCGCTATATGGGATTGGTACGAGCGAGCGAAAAACGCCGTAAAGCCCCCGGCAGAGCAAGGGGGTTAAGTTATGGCAATCTCAACAAGACAGGTAAAAAACAAACGCGACAGCAACGGCGTACTGACCGGACGACCCGGCACAGTCTACGACGTAAACATAAAGTACACCGCCCCGGACGGAAAAAAGAAGTCGTATGCAAAAAAGGGCTTTGCCACCAAAAAGGAAGCAGCACAGCATGAAGCGGAAATGAAAACGAAGCTCCAAAATCCGGGGCAAGTTGCTTCTATTACTTCACAGAGGAAACAGACTGTCGCTGCCTATCTCAATGACTGGGTGGAAAGCTATGCAAGAGTGAACTTGCGCCCCTCTACTTATGACGGGTATAAAAAGACGATTGCAAACTATATCAATCCGTATATCGGCGGCGTTGCCCTCAATCAGCTTACCCCTGCTATGGTAGACAAGATGTTTCAGCAGATTATAGACAAAGGCTTGAAGCCGTCCACCGCAGCCGGGGCAAAACGTGTTTTGAGTGTGGCGTTGAGCCATGCCCGCAAATACCGCTATATCGAAACCAACGCGGCAAAAGATACCCTTACGAAGTTTGGGAAAGGCGACAAGACCCCTGACCCTTACACGCCGGAACAGGTGAAAGCCTTAATGCAGCGCGTCGAGGGTACTGTTTGGGAAATGCCTGTTATCTTGGGCGGGCTTTACGGTATGCGCCGTTCTGAAATCTTAGGCTTGCGTTGGCGCAATGTGGATTTGGAGAACAACACCTTTGATGTTACCGAGCAGCTACCTTTCAAGGTACCGTCAAAAACAAAAGTCATTGAAGAAATGGCACCGCCGAAATCCAACGGCAGAAAGCTACCCATTACGGAGCTTGCCCGCCCGTTCTTCCTCAAACAGCTTGCCATGCAGGAAGTACAGAAAGAACAGGCAGCAAAAGACGGAAAGCCTTACTATGACAATGACCTTGTTGTAGCAAAGCCGGACGGCGCACCTATCGCCGCGTCGTGGGTGTCCTCTCAATTTGGAAAGCTGCTTGAAGATTTGGATATGCCGCACATTCGTTTTCACGATTTACGACATACGGCAGCGACCAATATGCACCAACTGACAGGCGACTTCTATACGGTTGGCGAAGTCTTGGGACATACGCTTGCGGGTATCGGCGCGTCGCTTGGGCTTTCCATGAACTTTGAAGCTGTTACCGCCCGTTATGTGGACGTGCGGCTTGAACGAAAAAAAGAAGTTTTGGACGCTTACCATAGCGCGGTGGAAAAAGCAGCCCCGGAGAAACCAAAGGAAGCCGAGCCGAAAAAAGGAAAACGGGCAGCAAAGAAAAAACACAGCGAAATAGACCTTTAACCGCTGTATCTCTTTACTGCTCTTTACAACCTTTTATATGCCCGCGTGGAATTTGGGCACCATTTGGGCACCATTTACGGAAAAAGCACCATGAAAACAGAGGGTAAAAGAAACGCCGACAACTCACAAAAACGTAGTGTTCATGCGGGTTTTCGGCGTTTTCCTATCCCTTAACGGGCTTCTATTCATCTTGTGCGAGAGAGAAAAATTCTACTATTTTTTATTATAATTTACTTAAATCAACGTCATATAGATGTTTGCGTACATCCTTGTTTATTTTTAAAATTCCATCATTACGGAAGACTTTGATGACAGCGCGCAATTTAGAGGCACTCAGATCAGTGATACTCTCCAAATCCTGAATAGATAGACCGCGTTCACCAAAAAGTGTATTGATAATCAGCAGGTTTAGAATATTTATTTCGGTAGAGTTTTCTTCCGGAATATGATTTTTAACTAATTCTAAATAGTGATCCATTTGGTTAGAGCGTTTTTCTACGGATTGGTACAATTCCTGAATAAGCCGTACCAGAATTTCAAAAAAGCTGATGACAAAGGGTGTCAAATCACCTTTATTTTTAGGGTCATTCGTTATTTTAAAGCTTTTATAATATTGGTCAATATTTCTTTTTATAGTATAAGAAAGACGGAACCCGGTTAAATCATGCAGTTTTCTGGAGAGCATATAGCTGCTGATAAATCTGGTCATACGCCCATTTCCATCATAAAAAGGGTGGATATAAGCAAAGAGATAATGGAAGATTGCAATACGAATCAACGCATTATAGGAAGTATTATTCAGAAAATCCAGGCTTTGCTCCATCATTGTGATGATTTTGGTTTCCGGAAAAAGACCGTCATGAATATTTTTACCACCGCGGGAATATACGCTTACATGACCTTGCCGAAAATACATACCATCTGGAACATTATGAGGGTTTTCTTCCTTAACCTCAGTCAGTATAAATTCATTATATAGATTTCGAACATCCTGACAACTTTTCAAAGGAATTTCATCATGCTCCAATAGAAGAAAATATTTCTGCATCAAGCCATAAAAACGACGTTTTTGTTTTGAGGTTGGTTTTAATGTTTCTTCCAGTGTTTCATTGATTTCGTTTCTGGTGCTGACAACCCCTTCTATATCGTTGGTCAGAAGAATTTCGTCGACCAGACATTTTCTGGTGTACTGGTCTATAGCGACGGAAGGAAGTCTTTCGGCCAGCTGGGAGAGCTGCTTATCCAATGCCATAATTTCATCCAGAAGGGAGAATAATTCCGGTGTGAAGAGCATAAATGCAGGATTTTTGCCAATTTCAAATGAAAAACGATAAGCAGATTCGCTGTTGAACCTCTGTAGATAAATAGTGTCGTAGTGATCAGTGTCACTGTAGTAGAGTTTTGATAAAGGAATATATTGCATGATTTTACACCTCCTTTTGGTTAAAGTTATTATATTTCCGAATATTTGAAAAGTAAATAGCTAATTTCACATCTAACTTGTTAAAATTTCGATTTTTTAATAAGTTAATTGATTTTTTAGAACAGAACATACTAAAAAATGATAAAAAATAACAAGATGAAAAAGCTTTTTTAATTCCCCTTGAAATAACCGGATAATTTTTTCAGCACCGGCAGGAAGGATGTAGCAATATCCTTTGCGATGGCAGCGGCAACGCGATCATCATAGATATGCGAACTGCTGTTTCTGGAGCTGAGCATTTTCAGCCAGACTGCTTCATCATCAATCATGTGGTTTTCATAGGCGGCACGCAGCACCTGTTTGGGAAAATGCAGGTCATTGGAAAAGCCTTGGTCCATGAGGTATTCCTTGGAGGCTTTCCATGCCAGCTCAAATGTAAACTCGAACCGCTGAATCAGACCGTCACGAATGACATCGTTATCGGGATGCTTGCGGTATTCTATATTTGCTTCATCCAACCGCTGTACAGCTTTCAGATAATTTTCAATCTTTTTCATAAAGCACAACACCATCCTTTTCAATATTCTTTATCAGCGCTGCATCGGTATAGGCTGTCACATGGACAAGGTCGCACTTCAGCAGGGTTGGCAGATCATCAATATCACACCAGAAGTGCGCTTGGTTTTCCTCCGGCATGCCGTAGATAGCAAGGTCAATGTCGCTGCGTTCGTGGTTGTCTCCTCTGGCACGAGAGCCAAAGAGAAGGATTTTTTCTGCATTATATTTTTCGCCCAGAGAGGCGATGAGGGAGTATAGTTTTTCCATGGAAACCTCCGGAATTTTATTTAAAGTGGTTTTTTCTTTCCTGTTGGCGCGGGAAGGGGGATTTTTTATTTTTTTTACAAGTATCTTTTTACGGATGCAATGAGCTGCTCCTTGTACAGATACAGGTCATTTAAGCTTTCGATATAATATCTGGTGAAGTTTTTGTTTTCATCGGGAATGTATAGCTGACTTCTTTTTGTGTCGAAATTCAAACGGCAGATAGGCTTTCTATTGTTATCCTTATAAAGGATGCCGAAATAGCTTTCTGTGTCCCTATGAACCACGTCATTTACGTCTACGATCCCTGCTAAGATGCCGCGAATAATATAAAAGGATTCGATTTCTTCCTGCGTGGTTACTATTTTGGACTTTGGTTCTTCCGGCTCAGGCGCTGCAGCTTCTGCATTATTCTCCGAATCGGATTCTTTTAGATTTAATGCAGAGGATATTTTCTGATTAACCAAATCATTGATAAACCCTGTGAGTGATTTTTTAACGATGGGGCGAAATTTATCAATTACCTTCTGTGTTTTTGCACCCTCGTATGTATTTGTAAGGATAAACCGAATGAAATCATCAGAGGGATTATCCAATTCATTTGCCAAGACACCCTTCATTAAGCTGGTATATTTTAATTCGGATGCAGTGCTAAAAATATTATCGCTGTCAAAATTGGCTTTGATGAACTTTTTCAGCTCGGCAAGCTGATAGTCCTTAATATCGAAAAGGTTGATTTCCAGAAATGGGGATAAATCCATTTTATTGGATTCTTCCAAATCGGTATAGAATCTATAAACAATCCCATTTGTAAGGATACCAAACTTGGCAGATGAGGCACCGAAATAGCGGAATAGCTGAGAACCGTGTTTGTCTAGTGTTTCTCCGCACCATTTACATTCCACAAGGATAATCGGCTCGTCATTTTCTAAAATGGCATAATCAACCTTTTCTCCTTTTTTGATGCCGACATCAGCAGTAAATTCAGGACAGAATTCACTAGGATTGAAAACGTCATACCCAAGGAGCTGAAAGAATGGGATAATCATAGACATTTTAGTAGCCTCTTCGGTTTGGATACTTGAATGAATTTGCTCCACTCTTGCGGCAAATTGTTTGATTTGGTCATTGAATTCTGTTGGCATAGTTACCCCTCCTTAATTTGACAATGTTTGCATATTGTGATATTTTTTGTTTGGAGGGTTGTTAGGCAACGACTTTCTTTTCCCCTTATAGTATTCGCGGTACTGTAGGGGGAGTTTTTTATTTAGAATTCCTTCCTAAGCTGCATCAGCCTACCTCGGATATTTACATTTTCCATATCCTTGCCAACAAAGATTTTTGGTTCACAGGCGGGGTTTTCGGGTTGGAGAATCAGCGCATTTTCCTGTTTTTTCACTCTTTTCAAGGTAGCCTCGTCACCATTGACGGCGACAACGGCAATATCCCCATTATCCACATCAGCCTGTTGGCGTATAAGGAGCAAATCGCCATGATGGATGCCTGCGTTTATCATGCTGTCCCCCTTGGCTCTGAGCCAGAAGTAGGTTTCGCCCGTCTGGAGGTCAGATTCGGGGGTGGGGATGTAGCCTTCAATGTTGTCCTCGGCGAATAGCGGTGTGCCACAGTTCACAGAGCCGACCAGAGGGACGTTTACCATTGGTTCGGGAACGTAGGGGATGGCACCTTCGGGGAGGAGGGGTGTATCTTCCCATCCCATGAGATAAGAGGGGGAAACACCGCAGAATTTTGCAATGTCCTCAATTTTGTCCGAAGGGATATTTGTTACAATATCATTTTCATATTTATATAGTGTTTGTTTTGAAACATTTATTTCGTCAGCAAAAGCAACCTGACTCATGTGCATTTTGTTGCAACGTAGGTTTTTGATTCTTTTTCCGATTGTATCCATACGAACACATCCTTTCGAAGTAACTTAATGATAGCACAAAAAAGTTATAAACGCAAGAAAAAACATCTTGACAAGTTACCGAAATGTAGGTATTATAATTGTAACTTAAAAAGTTACAATTATAAATTATAATGGTAGCAGATATATAAAGAATGGAGGTGATTTGTTGATTAGAACAGATAAACTTCGCGGAGTTATTGCGGAAAAGGGGTATTCTCAGTCTGATATTGCAAGAAAAATTGGAATTACGCCAAAAACATTTTATGAAAAGATGAAAATTGGGGTATTCGGAAGTGATGAAATTCAGATTATGATTGATGAATTGCACATTGATAATCCGATTGAAATTTTTTTTGCAGAGGGGTAACTTTAAAAGTTGCTTTTAAACAGCAAAAGGATAAGGATGTAAGCTAAGGGAGGTGAGGCAAGTGGAGCAGACAAGTGAACGCATAAACGAAATAGAACAAAAAATAACCGTTCTTACAAAAATAATTGAAGAACGGTTTGGGATTAAAATTGATTTTCGGAATGATGTAGAGAAATTTATTGATGAGTTTGTAGATGAAGTTGATTTTATAAGTCGTTAATAAAATCTTCCACAAAATCTTCTACATTAGGATGTTGTTTAACAGCTAAGTTTTGTAATCTTAATAATTCTGCTTGGTGTTCATAATCTGTATTCAATGGTTTATGAACACGAGCGTCTATCGTTGGGAGTGCAATTAGTAAAATTTCAAGGTTAACATTCAACAAAATAAAGAAACCGGTTTTATATTCTGTATAGAAAGAAAGGTCAGAATCGACATCGTTTTCATCAAGTGCATATTCTGAGAAATCTTCTAAAATATCGGTAGCGATAGTTTCTAATTTGTGATAATTAGAAAGATAATCCCAATTAAGTTTCCCGTTTTTTGTTTGTTGAATCAAACTTGATATAAGCTTTTCTGTTGTTGCCATAGTTAATCCTCCTTTATGCGTAAACGAGCTGTAACATAATCAAGATAAGTACAGATTTTTTGGATATTTCGAGAATCTTTTTTTAACTCATGCTTGATTAAAAGAAAGGTCCATTTATCATGTATAGAAAAAATAGAGTGGAATTCTTTTTCGACACGGTAAACATCTTCAAGAATACTGTGAAATAATCTGCTAGAGTGATCATTGTCTTGAAGAATACTATCTTTAAAGCCAGAAAATCGGTCGGCAAAAAGATTTCTATTTTTATTATAGTCTTCTTTCTGGGAGATTATTTTTAAAGTTTTGTTGATGGAGTTGGATTTAATGAGTAACCATACAGATAAAATAAATCCAAATATTCCAGAGAGAGAAACAATGAGGGAAAAATATTCATTTGTGGTATTTAACTTAATTAGCCATCCAATGATAAAATCGCCCCCTTTCTTTTGGAAAATTATAGCATGGTATGTCAAAAAAATAAAGCTTATACAATAAAGTAATTCCAACGAAATAGATGCAAAAGTTCTGCAATCGGAAAATAAAAAAGATGCGGCATCAGCGGCTTTGGAAGCGGCGCACAGAGCCAAGAAGAAGGATAACAAGGAATAGGACAAAATCGGCAATACATACAGTTTAACAGGAGGTGGTTTTATGCCGAGAAGAGCACCAAAAAAGTACAACGTAACCATTACTTATTGCGAGCATACACCGGAGGAGGAGGCACGCATCAGCGAGCAGGTGAGAGAGGCGATTTATCAAGCCAAGATGATTGCCATAAAGAAAAGAGAGGAAGCGGCGGCAAAGGAAGCGGCAAATACATAAGAGGGGCTTTGCCCCATGAGAAGGACAAGCTATGAAAGGGTGAGATTATGAAAAAACGCAGGCGTTTGCGGAAACCGATTCGCTGGGCGGTGCGGTTTGTATGCTATGCCGTAGCGGCAATCGTAGCGGATCTGACGGTCATCGGGGCAATTCTGTATTACTTCGGAGATATGTACATTATGGCGGCTCTGGGCGTGTGTCTGGGGGTGAATATTCTGACGGAGTATTTCTTCTTCAAGGATGAATTTCGCAGAAAGGTGGTGAAGGAATGAAGGACGCAGGATGGAGCATTTACCCGAATCTGGAGAAATGGATATGGATGAACTGTAAATCTATCAGTGACTTTGCCGGAAGAATCGGGGTAGCACATAAAACGGTAATCACATTGATGAAGGGCGAGAGAGGAACGACGAAATATGTCATTGACCTGATTTTGAAGGAGACAGGCATGACATACGAAAAGTGCTTCAAGGAAAAATAAAATATCCCCTTTGGCGATGGCACGCCTCGGGGGAATGGATAAATAGTCAATTACATAGTAGCAGAAAAGCTGGATTTATGCAATGAAAATATGGCTTCTCGAAGCAGCATCCCCGGGATAATGAAATAAAAATGTAGCACAGAAGTTAGCTTTCTTTTCCGTGGAGATAATCGGTCGAGACATTAAGTTCGCGAGCAATTTTGGGCAGATTCTCGTGACGAGGCTCATAAGTACCATTCAACCATCGTTTAACAGTAACTACAGAAACACCCGCGAGAAGGGCAAGTGTGCTGACATCCATATTCATTTTTTCCATAGCGTGTGTCAGACGCTCGGAAAGAATGTTAGGAAACTCCAAAAAGAAAAAGAAGAACATGGTAATCCCCCCCTTTGACCGGGGATGTTGCTTCGAGGAGCCATATAAATTCATTTTATCACAAATCGAAAGGAATTGAAAAATAATGAAAAAACCGGGATGGAGTGTATATCCGAATCTGGAAAAGTGGATAAACGAAAACTGCGAATCTGTTTCGGAATTTGCCTGGTTGGTGGCTGTATCACCGAACACGATATACAAATTTTTAAAAGGAAAAAGCGACTTGAGATATGAGACTGTGTGCGCGATTATGCGTGTTACACACATGAGATTTGATGTTATTTTTGAAAAAACGAAGAAATAACTTGGAGGTTTTGACAATGGGAAAAATCGAGGATGCAATCAAGAAGATAAATACAGAAATTCAGAAGGAGCCGAGCAACAGATATCTGGCATTGGTCGGGGAGCATATTATTGACAACATTACATCCGAAGCGGCAGCGGAAAAGGTGCTGAAGGAGGAAAAGACGCTTGCAAAGGCATTGGGCGGCATCCAAAATAAAGCATCCAAACAAAAGACAGGGAATTGCGCTGTGATTGAGGATGCTGTGGTATACGGCTGGGCAAGAGAATATTTCGGCTTAACGGCAAATCCGCAGGCACCTGCGGAAGAGGCGAAAAAGGGCGTTTGCGTCAGTTTGGAAGATTTCCTGTAAGGAGGCGAGGGCATGAATCTGAAAAAGATACAAGCTATGCCGTTTGCCCCGTTTCACGAAGAAAGCAAGGTGCGCTGGAAGGTAACGGTAAAGGAGCCTGTGGTGGATGGGGAACGTCTGCTTGTGGTTGATTTTCTGGAGAATCTCTCTTGCACTGCGTATCGGAGAGAAACGCCCTCCTTCCGTATCGTCTGCGGAAAGAAAAGCAGAGAGGTAAAGGGCATCACGCACGAAGGAAAGATACAGCAGAAGGTTCTGGATTCCTTCCGGAGATTCGCAGGGGAATACGCCATGATTTCCCCCAGAGAGGAAGAAGCCCTGCGGCGGTTTCTGAAAGCAGAAAAAACGGGAAATCATCAGCTGGACAATCTCTGCACATGGGTAGAACAAACAAGGCAGGAAATGAAGAAACGGTCAATGGGGGAACGGGGCGAGCTGATGGATGAGGACTATCGGCTTTGCCCCGAAGCCTTACCGGAAGGAATGATTGACTACATCCGCAGAGAGGTTTTACCAAAAGACAGAGTGATTATTTATAAAAGAGGGAATGTCAACGGCATCTGCACCGTTTGCGGCACGCAGGTTCGTGCCATGGGCAGACGATTTACGCAGAGTACAAGGGTTAACTGTCCGAACTGCGGTGCAAGGGTTTCTTGCGTTCTGGAGGACGGCTGCGCGTTTGCCGCAAATTACATAGAAAATATCGTTGCGGTGCAGAAGGGGACGGACGGAGAAACAGTGTTCTTCCGGCAATGGCTCTTGCATCGGGATAACTCGGCAAGGTGGGAGCATATAGAGAATTTCCTACAGGAAACCGTGAGATATGCCATCAGAGGGAATAAAACAGCCAAATGGCAAAAACAGGGGAAGGATAGCTACTATATGCGTACGGAGCGGTACGAGCTGGACGAATGGACCAGATGGCAAGGCAACCGTATTTATGACGGCAGTTATTTCTTCTATACCGGTGGGATAGAAGAAGCCCTGAGCGGAACGGCAATGCAGTATGCCGACCTGGAGGGGTATCTGGAAGAAAGGGGACACAACAAAAATCCGATTTATTTCTTAGAATACCACGCAAGGTATCCGGTCATTGAATTTCTCTGGAAAGCGGGTTATCGGAACATCGTGCATAGCCGTGTCTTTGGAATGTCCAAGGAAAACCGAAATGCCATCCTCTGGGAGCGGAAAAAGCTGAAGGAGTGCTTCAAATTTCCGCTGCGGATTTTAAAGCTGATGCCGCCGGAGGAATGGAGCTTGAATGATATCCAGCGCGTGAATGACCTTTGGGAAAAATACGGCGGAAAAGTCACAGATACCGAGATACGGTTGGTGCTGGAATCGAAGGTGGATATACAGCTTTGGAGCAGAGCAACACAATACGCAAATGCAGGAAGGATTCTGAAATACATTAAAAACCAGACAGACAAGAGGGAAGAGAAAAATCCGGATAGAAGAATCATATCTCAGAATGATACGGCACAAGCCTATCGGGATTATCTGCAAGAGTGTGAGCAGCTCCACCTTGATTTACACGATAAGGAGATTCTTTTCCCGAAGGATTTGACAGCGGCGCACAACCGCACGATGGAACAGGTCAAATTTGAAAGAAATAAAGCAGATCAGGAGAAATTCCAAAAGGCGGTAGAAAAGCTGGAAAAATTCGCATGGAGCGAAGGAGAATTTTTCATTCGCCCTGCAAGAGAGCAGATGGAGCTGACGGCAGAGGGGAAAGCCCTGCATCATTGTGTCGGCGGATATATCAAACGCATGGCAGAGGGAGAAACCGCAATATTCTTTCTGCGAAAGGTAAGCGAACCGGACAAGCCCTTTTATACATTGGAATTGCAGAAGAAAAGGGTGATCCAATGCAGAACAGAGCATAACGCATCCTATGACAGAAACCCGGATGTGAAGAACTTTGTGGATATGTGGATGGAAAAAGTCGTGAAAAAAGGCGGAAATAAGAAGGCTAAGGAGGCAGCAGCATGAACGAAATCACAAGACCGATTGAGGTCATTACACAGGAAATCAATTTTTATAAATTACAGGCAGGCAACGCCATTATCGAGATTGGGAAGCGTCTGCATGAGGCAAAGCTGACACTGCCGCATGGCGCATGGGGTGCATGGTTGCAGAATGAGGTGGAGTTCTCGGAACGTACCGCACAGAATTTCATGCGGATTGCCAAGGAATACAGAAATCCGCAGCTGATTGCGGACATGGGAAACAGTGCCACAAAGGCACTGCTCCTGCTTTCCCTGCCGGCAGAGGAAAGAGAAGAATTTGTAGGCGAGGCACACGAGATTGACGGCGAAGAAAAAACGGTTGCCGCCATGACAACAAAGGAAATGGAGCGTCTGCTGAAGGAGCTGGAAGCGGAACGCGCGGAAAAAGAGAAATTACAGTCGCAGTTGGATCTGTTCCGGACAGAGAAGGATAACGCTGTGGATGCCGCCTATAAAGAAACAGAGGATAAACTGGAAGCACTGGTTAACCAGAAGGAGGCGGCGGAGCAAGCCAAGAGAGAAGCGGAGGAACGGATTGCCGCCATGGAGAGTGAAATGGATGAGCTGCGGATGCAGGCAGAGCAGACAGCCCTTCCGGACGAATCCGAACTGGAGAGAATCCGCAGAGAAGCGGAGAACACCGCCAATCAGAGGGCAGAAGAAGCCATGCAGAAGAAGCTGGATAAAGCCAAGAAGGATGCAGAGAAAGCGAAGAAAGAGGCAAAGGAGGCACAGGCAGCCATTGAAGCGCATGAAGCCGCACAGAAGGAAGCGGAAGAAGCGATGCTGAAAGCTAAAGAGGAATTAGCGCAGGTAAAGGCGGATACAGAAAAGAAGCTGAAAGCGGCAGGATCTTCTGGCATTACAGCTTTTAAGGTGCATTTTGAGGCGGTGCAGGGAGAAATCAACAAAATGCTGACCTGCATCGATGGCGTAGAGGAATCAGAAGGCAAGGAAGAAGCGGATAAGCTGAGAAAGGCTCTGAAATCGCTTTGCCAAAGCGTACAGGATAATTTATAAGGAGGGAGCGGTATGGCAGATAGAAGGAATAAAGGAAAGTATGAGGTCTGTCAGGACTGCGGCGCACATCTGGACCATGGGGAGCAGTGCGACTGCGAATCCTCTTGTAAAGAAGAAACAGAATCAATATATAAGGAAGAAACACGATAACACATAAAAAAAGCCCGCCTGTTGACGCAGGCGGGAAGGTCTTGGGAGACCATACATATCTATATCTAATATAACACAGAATCCTTGATTTATCAAGGGTTTTACGGTATTCCCGAGACTGTTTTTTCAAGAGGCGGCGGTCTCTTTAGACTGTCCATAAAGCAATTAACTTAATGGACACGCTCTTATTCATAAAAAGGAGGAACGGGAATGCCAAAGTACAGGAAGAAGATTCGGTCTGGGGATGTATACGAGGTGGAAGAATTTTACTCCCCTCGAACCATCGGTAAAAAATACGAAAGAGGTCGGAGCGAAAATCTCACCTCAGAGGAACAGGCAAAAAGAAATCTGCAAATCGCCAGAAAGAAACTGACACGCATTATCAATGTCAATTTCAATGGGGATGATTATTTCGTTCTGCTGACCTACGGAATGGAGGTATCTCTGGAGGAGGCAAGAAAGCTGCTTGCAAATTTTCTCCTGCGGCTGAAACGGTATCGCAAGAAAAACGGATTTTCAGAATTGAAGTATGTCGCGGTAACGGAAACCCAGGGGAAGAACGGAAGGGTGCATCATCACATTGTCATGAGCGGATTTGAAGGTCTGAGCATGAAGGAGGCGGCGGAGATTTTAGAAAATGTCTGGGGTAAAGGTACTGTTCTGATTAAGAAACTGTATAAGAATCAGAAGGACAACCGCCTTGCAAGCTACATATCCAAGGAGAACATCAGAAAGGGTGCAAAGCGTTGGAGCACCAGCAGAAATCTGAAAAAGCCGGAAGTGAAGCTGGAGGTTATCAAGGAAACCAAAAGAAAGGTATCCCTGAGACCGCCGAAGGGTTTTGATGTGATTGTGCAGACCGAGGACTATTTTGCAGAAATCGGTTGGGTGCGGTATATGAAAGCTGTTCGTCGGGGCGGCATGGACTACGGAGAATATGAGGGAGGAGCGGAAACAGATGCAGGGAGCAAGAAAAGGCAGTCATAACTATTCCATTTTGCAGGGGAAAAGTAAACGCTGCTATTTTACAGATACGGAAACCGGGCCATTGGAGCGGCACCGTATTTATTTCGGCGCAGGAATGCGGCAGATATCGGATAAACACGGGTTCTGGGTGTGGCTTAAGCCGGAATGGCACAGAGGAACGTCGGGTGTCCACGGAAGGGATGGGCATAAAGTCGATTTGCGGCTGAAACAGGATTGCCAAAGAAAATTTGAGGAAACCCATACCAGAGAGGAGTTTATGGCAATCATCGGACGGAACTATTTGTCGGACGAAGCAGAACAGAAAAAAACGCAAACGCCTGCGGATACGGGTGGGTTCTATTTGCTGTAGGAGGTGTGAGCATGGGCAAAGGAATTACATATAGCACAAGCGGAAGAGACTGTCCATGTTGCGGATGCCAAGAGAGGGCTGTCGGTTGCCATGGGACGTGCGAAAGATACAAAGCATGGGACGGGAAGCGGCAAGCGGAGAAGCTGGAGAGATTCAGAAGGACAAGCATACTGCACGAAGCGGATAAGCGAAAGAGCGCAGCGGTAAGCCATTACAAGAGAAGGGGGCAACAGATATGAACAAAGTGATTTTGATGGGGCGGTTGGTGAGAAGTCCGGAGGTGCGGTATTCCCAGGGAATGGAACCGATAGCAGTAGCAAGGTATACTCTTGCAGTCAATCGTAGATTCAAACGCAAGGATGAGCCAGAAGCGGATTTTATTCCATGCGTGGCATTTGGAAAAGTCGGAGAGTTTGCGGAAAAATATTTCAAGAAGGGGCAGATGGTTTCCATTGTCGGACGGTTGCAGGTGCGCAGTTGGGAGGATAACGAAGGGAAGAAACGCTGGAGTACGGATGTGATTGTGGAGGAGCAGTATTTCGCGGAAAGTAAGAAGGAGAACGGGGAAAGTAAGCCTGCGGAACAGAGCAGATCCGCAGCGGCACAGAATAAGCCTGCAAAGCAAATGGGATTGGCGGAACAGGAAGGATTCTATCCCATTGATGAGACAATCGAAGATGATGATTTGCCATTCTGAGGGAGGTGATAGATTGAAGGACAGAGATTTAAAGCTTGACGGATACAATATCTCCGGCAACCGCTACAGAGAATTAAAATATTTCTGCCGTCAATACAGAGAAAAGCAATCGCTCCTGCGGTCGATTACGGAAGTCGGTTCACCTCCGCTCAGCGGTGGTGGTAGCGGCAAGTTTTCGGATAAGACCGCCAGCACAGCAATCAGAAGGACGGAGCTGCAGCGGGACTTAGAGATGATTGAGCAGACGGCGATTGAAGCGGACGCGGAGATCTATACATACATCCTCAGTAATGTAGCGGATGGAGTGCCGTGGGAGTATCTGGGTGTGCCGTATAGCAGGGCAACCTTCTACAGGAGAGTAAGAAAGTTTTTTTGGCTGTTGGATAAAAAGAAATAAAAAAATTTGAGACAAAAGGGACGTACTTTTGTGTTATAGTAATACCATGGAGAAAAAAAGAGAAGGACCGCATCAGCGGTCCTTCTCGGTGTCGGCAGCGCAGAGGGTGTCAAGAGATACTTCGAGGGCATCAGCCAGAAGTATTGCGGTTGAAACCTTACAGTCGCCGCGTTTTTCAATATCTTCGATTGTGCGGACGGGGACATTGCTTAATCGACTGAGAGCAGGAACAGAAAGTCCCTTCTCAAGTCTGATGGCTCTTAGTTTCATCAAGAAGCCTCCTTACTTTCTCTTGAGAACTGTTACAAATGCAGCAATAGAAATAAGCAGTGCAATGATGCTAATGATTGTAGATAACGGTTGCATAATATTTCGACATGGAGTAAGATATGGGTAAGGTAAGGGGCTTTTGCCCCAAACCCTATTTCTTTGTAGCCAGTCTATACAGGATAACCGCTGTCGCAAGGTTGATTATCGCTGTGATTAGATTGGCTATTGTATTTATACGCTCCATGTCGTTCACCTCCTTTCTATGATATTATTATACCACGTTATAACGTGGTTGTCAATAGAAACATGAAAATAAATCCAAAGAAATCCTGATAGCTACGATGCTTATCGGGATTTTTTATTTGTGGAAGGATGATGCGGATGACGGGAGAACAGCTTTTGAAATTACAGGAGAAGATTTCTGCTGACAACGTAGATTCCTTCTATCACTGGAAGGATTGGGAGCAGCTGCGGGCGGAGGTTCTTCGGATGGACAACCATGAATGTCAGATATGCAAGCGAAAGGGCAGGTATCGCAGGGCGGACATTGTGCATCATGTCAAGCATCTGAAGGACAGACCCGACCTTGCGTTATCTATCTGGGATGGAGAGGAGCGGCAGCTTGTCAGTGTATGCAGGCAGTGCCATGAGGACTTGCATCCGGAGCGGACGGTGCGATACCGATACGGAAAGACTGTGAAGCCAATCACCGAGGAGAGGTGGGATTGATTTGAAAAATATGATACCCCCCCTCGAAAAAAACGGGTTTTTGGCATTTTGGCTCGGTCGGGTTGTACTTGCGACAATTCAGAAAAATTGAAAATACGCGCATGAGGGTGTGGTAGATGGCGAAAAAGAGGTGAAAAAGGATGGCAGGAAAGAAGGATTATAAAAAAACAAAACAATATAAGGCACTGAAAAAAGAGCTTGAGGATGATCTGGAAAGCAGGGGTCTGATTTCGGAGCCATACAAGGATAAAGTGGATGAATATATGCGCCTTTGGTGCTGGTTACAGATGCTGAATGATGATATTTCGGTACGCGGTGTATTCATTGAATACCAGAATGGCGAGAACCAGAAGGGCACCACGGATAACAAATCTCTGACCATTGCAACGAGAGTTTCCAGTCAGATGCTTTCCATCTGGGCGGCACTCGGATTTAAAGATCAGGCTGTTAAGGCGAAGGCTGCGGCAGGCGGTGAGGATGATGAGCTGTGAGTTAAATCCGCATATTTTGGAATACATTGAGCTTGTCGAAAACGGCATTGCCTGCGAGGAGCAGAAAGCCCTTGCCGCCCATGTGCGAAAATGCTTTGAGACGGAGGAAATCTATGTGGACACAGAGCAACTGGAAAAATATCTGGGATTGGCGAAGTATTTCAGTTTTGAAAAGCTGTTCCCGTGGGAGGAGTTTTTGATAGCATTATGGGACTGCACCTATTGGAAATCCAACAACCGCCCCAGATGGAAGATTGTGTTTGCCATGGTGGGGCGTGGCGCAGGGAAGGATGGCTTTATTGCCTTTGACGGTGCGTGCAGCATCAGCCCATACAATCCTGTGAAGTATTACGACGTGGATGTCTGTGCCAACAATGAGGACCAAGCGAAGCGACCGCAGTTGGATTTGGTGGATGTTCTGGAGAACCCGAAATGGGAAAAGAAGCTGAGCAGACACTATTATCACACCAAGGAGGTCATTCAGGGTCGGAAAAACAAGGGTGTCATGAAGGGGCATACCAACAACCCCAAGGGGCGAGACGGTTTGCGCAGCGGCAAGGTTATCTTCAACGAGGTGCATCAGTATGAAAACTATGACAACATCAAGGTTTTTACAACAGGGCAGGGCAAGGTGGCGCAGCCAAGGCGTGGCTATTTTACCTCAAACGGCGATATTTCCGACGGCCCTCTGGATGATTATTTAGCGAGAGGACGCAGGATTCTTTTTGAGGGTGAGGCGGACAACGGTTTTTTGCCCTTCATCTGCTGTTTGAATGATAAGGCACAGGTGCATCATCCGGAAAACTGGCAAATGGCAAACCCGTCCCTGCCATATCTTCCGGAGCTCTATGCAGAGGTGGAGGATGAATACAGGGAGTGGCTGGAGCATCCGGAGCAGAACGGGGATTTCATGACAAAGCGAATGGGCATCCGTTCCGGCGCGAAGGAGATTGCAGTTACGGAATATGAAAACGTAGCGGCAACAAATAAGCCCCTGCCTGATATGACAGGATGGAGCTGTGTTGCAGGCGTGGACTATGCGGAGCTGGACGACTGGGCGGCGGTGGATTTGCATTTCCGTAGAGGTGCGGACAGGTTCGACATCAATCACGCATGGATTTGTGCAAGGTCGAAAACACTGCACCGTGTGAAAGCACCTTGGAAGGAATGGGCGGAGCGCGGAGAGGTTACGGTTGTGGACGATGTCGGGATTCATCCCGATTTACTGGCGAATTACATCTGGGACAGTATGCGGAGGTACAATGTCAAAATGCTTGCGCTCGACCATCACCGCTATGCGCTGGTTGCGGAAAGCCTGCGGAAGATTGGCTTCAGCGATGAGCAGAAAAATATCAAGCTGGTACGCCCGTCCGACATTATGCAGATTGAGCCTGTGATTCAGGAGTGCTTTAACAGACAATATCTGCACTGGGGCAATGTTCCCCATCTGCGGTGGGGCGTGAATAACACAAAGCGGGTAAAATCGGGCACAAAGATAAAATCGGGCATAGATACGGGCAACTTTATCTATGCGAAAATCGAGGCAAAAAGCCGCAAGAATGATGCCTTCATGGCATTTGTAGCGGCGATGACAATAGAATCCGTTCTTGGCGATGGCGCACCTGTACAAATTCCGACAATGGGTGCTTTTGTATTTTAAAGGGGGTGAGAAAATGGGAATCAGTATCAAACGATGGATTTTATCTAAACTGGGGCTTGGCGGCACGGCAGAGATTTCCTCTCTGGAATTACAGCAGGCGTTGGAGGAATACCGTATTCGTGAGCTGGCATTTCATACCTGTGTGGCGATGATTGCAAATGCAGTCGGCAAATGCACATTCAAAACCTACAGAAAGCATGAGGAAAACAGGGGCGAGGAGTATTACCTCTGGAATGTAGAGCCAAACCCGAATCAGAACAGCACCGCCTTTTTGCATAAGCTGATTTATCAGCTCTACAAGGAGAATGAAGTGCTGATTATCAGCGGCGGAAAAACAGGAGGACGGGAATATCTGGCGGTTGCGGACAGCTTTACAAGAGCCGCAGAGCATCCATGGAAGGAAAACGAATATCAGGGCGTAGTTGTCGGCGAGGTTAGCTATCAAAAGACATTTCCGGAAAGCGAAGTGCTGCATCTCAAGCTGAACCATAAGGACATCAGACCTGTACTGGATGGGCTGTATCAGTCATACATAAGACTGGTGCAGGCGGCAATGAAGAATTATGAGTGGGGCAGCGGCAGACACCTGAAGGTACATGTCAGCCAGATTGCAAACGCAGGGAATATCGGTGACGGCAAGGACGGCAAGAAGGGGTGGAACGAAGTCTTTGGCGAGATGCTAAGCAATCAGGTAAAGCCGTTTCTGACATCCGAAAACGGGGTTCTGCCGGAATTTGACGGGTACAAATACGAGGATGTCGGCGGAAATCCGGATACACAGCGTTCCACAAGAGATATTCGTGCTTTGGTGGATGATATTTTTGACTTCACGGCAAGAGGGTTTCTGATTCCGCCTGTGCTGATTTTCGGCGATGTGGCGGATTCCAAGGATGCTATGACAAGGTGGCTGACCACCTGCATTGACCCTCTTTGCGACCAGCTTTCGGAGGAAATCAACCGCAAACGGTACGGCTTTTCAGAATGGAAGGATGGCACCTATTTGCAGATTGATACCTCCGCAATTTTGCATTTCGATTTGTTCGGCAATGCGGCAAATATCGAGAAGCTGATTGGTTCTGCGGCGTTCTGTGTGAATGACGTACTGGATGCGGCAGGAATGCCGAAAATCAATGAGCCTTGGGCAAATCAGCATTTTGTTACCAAAAACTTTGAGACATTGGACGGTGCGATGCACCGCATTGATGGGAAAGGGGGTGAATAAGCATGAAGGAAAGGAAAAATATGTGGGAAATCAAACAGGCGGCACAGCAAAGCGGTGTACTGGAAATCTATATTTACGGAGATGTGGAAAGTGACGGCTACGATTGGTGGACGGATGAAGTGATTCGCAGTGAAACCAGTGCAAACACCTTCCGCGAGGAGCTGGCGAAATACGCAGATATTGCGGAAATCAAGCTTTATATCAACAGTTACGGCGGCTCTGTATTTGAGGGTACTGCCATCTATAACCAGCTGAAGCGGCACCCTGCGAAGAAAACCGTCTATATCGACGGCTTTGCCTGCTCCATTGCCTCCGTGATTGCCATGGCAGGGGATGAAATCATTATGCCACGAAATGCGCTGATGATGATTCATAATATGTGGATGTTCTCCTATGGCAATGCCGCAGAGCTGCGGAAGGCGGCGGATGATTTGGATATCATCAACAATGCCGGAAAGCAGGCATATTTGCAGAAGGCGGGAGAGAAGGTCACAGAAGAACTGTTATCCCGTATGATGGATGACGAAACATGGCTGACCGCAGAGGACTGCATCAGATACGGTCTGGCGGACAGATTTGCGGAGGAGGATGCAGATCCTGCCAAGGTTGCAGGCGTGATGCAGAAGGCAAATCTGAATGTACAGCAGAGGATTGAAATGCAGAAAAGCCTTGTGGCACAGCTGCGTCAGCTGACAGAGCCGTGTACCGGAGAAGGAGAGCGTGATCCAAAATCAGAACCAAAACAGAAGGAAGAGCCGAACAGTATCATGGCGATGCTGAACGGCTTTTTTGATGCAGAAAAATAAAGGAGTGATAGAAAATGAAACACAATGATGCAAAAACAAGAGAAGAAATCAGACAGGCAATGCAGACAGCGTTGCAGCAGGATGACAAGGAGGGCTTTGCCGCCGCCATGAATGACATGATGGCGTGCATCGGCGAGGACATCAAGCAGGATTATGAGGACAAAATCGAACAGCTCAGACAGGAGAATGACAGCAGGGCGCTGACCTCCCGTGGCGTGCGTCAGCTGACCTCTCAGGAAAAGCAGTATTACCAGAAGCTGGGCGAGGCAATGCGTGCCGCAGACCCCAAGCAGGCATTGGCAAATCTGGATGTTGTGATGCCCGAGACAGTGATTGATTCCGTATTCGATGACTTGAGGGAGGAGCATCCTCTGCTGTCCCATATCGGGTTCCTGTCCACAGGCGGCGCAATCAAGATGCTGATGAATACCAACGGGCGGCAGGAGGCACAGTGGGGCGCACTGACGGATAAGATTGTGAAGGAGCTGCTTTCCGGTTTCAAGGAAGTCAATGCAACCCTGCTGAAGCTGTCCGCCTTCCTGCCTGTCTGCAAGGCAATGCTGGACTTGGGTCCCGAATGGCTGGACAATTACGTTAGACAGATTTTGTATGAAGCACTGGCGAATGGTCTGGAGGCAGGCATTGTCAAGGGGAATGGGCATGAAAAGCCTATCGGCATGATGCGTCAGGTAGGCGATGGCGTTACCGTAACAGGCGGCGTTTATCCTGCAAAGGAGAAAATCAAGGTAAATGACCTTTCCGTGAAAACGGTCGGTAATCTGATTTCTCTGATTGCGGCAGACCCCAACGGGAAGGCAAGAGCGGTGGAAAATGTCCTTCTGATTGTCAATCCGCAGGATTATTTCCAGAAGGTGATGCCTGCAACAACGGTAATGGCTCCCGATGGCACCTATCGCAATGATGTTGTGCCTTATCCCATGACAATTATCCAGTCTGCGGCACTGAGCAGAGGCGAGGCGGTTCTTGGTTTGGGTAAGAAATACTTTGCGGCGGCAGGCATGAGCAAGGAGGGGAAGATTGATTATTCCGACCAGTATCAGTTCCTGGAGGATAACAGGGTTTATCTGGTGAAGCTGTATGCAAACGGTTTCCCTATGGATAACAACGCCTTCCTGTATCTGGATATTGCAGACCTTAAGCCTCTGACCTATAAGGTGGAGCAGGTAGCTGCTGCGGAGGTTTCCAATGATGCCACTCTGTCTGATTTGAAGATTGGAAGCCTGAGCCTGTCCCCTGCCTTTGCGAAGGAAACCGCAACCTACACAGCAGCAACCACAAACGCAACCAACACCATTACGGCAGTACCCTCTGATGCAGGCGCGGAAATCAGCGTACAGGCAAATGATGCGGAGGTAGACAACGGCTCTGCGGCAACGTGGAAGGAAGGCGCAAATACCGTTAAGGTTACTGTAACGGCGGCTGACGGCACAACCACCAAAGCCTATACCGTCACTGTGACAAAATCCTGATGCAGCGGCAGAGTGTTTCTGCGGAGCTTCTGGCGGATGTCAAAAACCATTTGAATATTACATGGGACGATGAAGCCACGGATAACAAGATTCGTGGCTTTATTGCCGCCGCAATGGCATATCTGAACGAAAAGGGTGGTAGTGTTCTGGATTATGATGCGGACGGAATTCCCCGTACATTGATGATGGAATTTGTACGCTACGCCAGAGATGAGGCACTGGATGTATTTGAAAACAACTACATGGCATTGATTTTGAATATGCAGAACGGAAGAATGGTGAGAGAGTATGTGGAAAGCACCAAACAGACCGAAGCATGAGATTACGCAGGCGTTCAATGACGGGATTGTGACAATCTGCACTGTCTGCGATGCGGCAAAGGCAGGCTATGCGCCGCAGGAAAAGCTGACAGAAAAAATAAAGCTGCGCTTTGCGGAACAAAGACTTGGCATTAACCGCATTTATCAGAGCAAGCAGGCACAGGTGGAGATTGTGCGTGTGATTCGGGTACCTGCTGCGGGGGCGGTTTCTCCGCAGGATGTGGCACTTTTAGAAGGAAAGCAATACCGCATTGATACGGTGCAGAAGGTCATGGAGATTTATCCGCCCTGCGTGGATCTGGCACTTGCGAAAATCGAACAGGAATTTGAGGTGATGGCATGAGCTGGCAGGAGCATATCATAGCGGCACACCTTGCTGTGACGGATGCGGTGCGGCACGGAAGAACCATGAAGTCCGACCGATATTTTGTTTGGCAGGAGGACGGTACGAATGACTTGACTGCGGACGATACCCATGCAGAGAAAGCCGTTACAGGCACAACAGACCTTTTTACCAAGCAGGAGTTTGACCCATGGAAAGAGGAGCTGGAGGCGGCTTTTGACGCATCCCCCTATATTGCATGGGAATTAAACAGCGTGCAGTATGAGGAGAAAACAGGCTTTACGCATTACGAATGGGTCTGGGAGGTGTTCTGATGGCAAAGCTTACCTTCACAGGCTTAGATGGCTACATAGCACAGCTGGAAAAGCTGCGGCAAAGCGCAGACGGTATCACGAAAAAGGCACTTTATGAGGGCGCGGGCGTGACCGCAGACGAAATCCGCTCCGCTGTGGAGGCATTGCCAACCGACAATGACCGCAGTGCAGGGCATTATCTCAAGGGAATTACGGACGAGCAGAAGGCGGCGCTTGCAAAGGGACTGGGCGTTGCGCCCTTCCAATCGGAGGGGGACAGGATTGATACGCTTGTCGGCTTTACAGGCTATAGCGATATCCAAACGCCGAAATATCCGCAGGGACAGCCCCTTGCGCTGATTGCCAGAATTGCGGAAAGCGGTACAAGCTTTTCTCAGAAAACGCCCTTTGTGCGAAAGGCATTGAAAACGGCGAAGCCAAAGGCGGAGACAGAAATGAAAAAAGTATTTGAAACGGAAATCAAAAGAACGATGAAAGGATGAGGGAAATATGGCAAAGATTGGCTTGAGTAAACCTTATTTTGCAAAATACAGCAACACAGGCGAAACAGTAACCTACAGCGGCGGCGCGCTGATGGGCAAGGCGGTAGAGCTTTCCATTGAATTGGAGGGCGCGGATGATAATATCCTTTATGCAGACAATGGACCTGCGGAGAGTGCGAATACCTTTGCAGGCGGTACATGGACGCTGACAACGGATGATTTGCTGCCTGATGTTATGCTGAGGGTATTGGGTATTATCGAGCAGGCAATGACGGGATCGGATGTCAGCACCAAGGATGCAAAATGGTACATCTGGAATGATGAGCAGGAAACGCCCTACCTTGGCTTTGGCGCAGTTGTGAAAATCCAGAAAAACAGTGCAACCAAGTGGCAGGCGGTTGTATTGCCGAAGATTCAGCCGACTAACCCTAACGACACCTTCACCACACAGGGCGAAAAGGTCGAATGGGGGACACCTGAAATCAGCGGTAGTATTCTGCGCAGCGATGCCGCAGGACACCCTTGGAAGATGATTTCCTCCCCTATGGACAGCGAGGCGGACGCAGAGGCGGCGATTAAGAAATTCCTCGGTATTACGGGGGAGCAATGAATGCCGTCATGACAGCCGCGCATGACGGGGGAGAAGAAACGGTAAATCTGACGGAGGAAACGGAGGAAGAAACGTATGAGAACGGCGAAAATTGAAATTAACAAAAAGGAATATCTGCTGTGCTTTTCCGCTCGCGTGATGCGTGCTTGTTCGGAACGCTACGAGAGCGCGGAAAATATCGGGAAGGCGCTGACGGAGGGGACAGAGGTGCAGAAAATGGATGAGAGCTTCTGGTTGCTGTCTGCCATGATGGATGCAGGGGCGAAATATGCCAAGATGGAAGGCATCAGCACACCGCCCCCTCTGAGCTATGATGCGCTTTATGATTTATGTGGCATGGATGACCTTCTGGATATGCAGACTAAAATCTTTGAAACGATTGCAGACGGCAGCGAAAGAAGGATTGAAACAGAAGATGAAGAAGGAAAAAACGCGGAGACCACTCGACAGAATCAGATGTCGGGTGGTGCATCTGGTACGGATTGAAAATCGGGCTGTCCTATGAGACAGCCTATGCCCTTCCCTTTGGCGAATTGTGCGACCTGATTGCTGTGGAGCAGATTAGAAACGAAGGCGCAAAAATGAAAAAATCCAAGGCACAGGAGGAAGCGGAATTCTGGCGGCTGATGGACTTTGTGTAAAATCGTGAAAATATTCTTGATATACGTCATGTTATGTGATAAATTTTAGAAAAATGGCACAATATGACACAGGAGGGGTAGTATGAAAAAATTTTTGGCTGTTTTATTATGTGGTTGCCTGATGATGGGCGTTGCCGCAGGGTGCGGAACAGAACAGGCAGAAACAGAGACAGAGGAAACCAATGAGGTCAAGGTGTATCCGGAACACATAGATGCCTTTGTAGATACCGCCAATTTTGGTGAACCGCCAGAAATCATTTATACAACGCCTGCAAGCGAAAACGGCTTGGAAGGCGAATTGTATAAGATTGAGGGTGAGGTAACAGAAAGTGAGGTAACGGAGGGCGAAGAAGGTATGAGTATCGGCTCTTTTACCGTTAAGACGGATGTCGGAGAGGTTTCTATTGTTGACCCCAGTTTGCTGTTAATGATGTTAGGCGTGGAATACGGAGGCTTTACAGAGGAAGTTCTGCAAAAATATTTTGCTGTTCCAAAGGTAGGAGAAAAGGTGTGTGTTTATGCGGAATATGCGGGGTACAGTGATGTTTTGCAAGCCCCGGCGTGCTATTATGGCGGTCAAGATTATATTGAAAAGATTGCTATGTCTATGATGATGGATAATGGCTACGCTGATGGACTGGAAGAAACGGAAAGAGAGCAGACGGATCAATCGCAGCAAAGCACAATGACAGAGCAGAAAACAATAGAAAACAGTGCAAGAGCAATATGTGCAGAAAATTATAAATCTGCTACTGTTTCTAATATCCTTGTCAATGAAAATTTAGGAACGGATGCGGAAAATGATTATATTATTTTGATGGAATTGACCTGGAATACAAAAAATTCAAAGGACACAACCAAGAAAATGTTGGCTATGTACAGTGAAGATTTTGCGGCAAGAATAGGAAAAGAATTGAAAAATGTCAGCGAGGTTACAATTCTTTGTAAAGTACCTTATTATTCCGAAACGGACACAGCCGTAAAATACACATACACACGCAAGGATAATGACATGTATCAGACGGATGCAATGATAAGCACACTTTTAAATTAAATACAAAGAAATCAGAAAGCACTCAAATCATTTGGGTGCTTTTTTCATGCAAAAAAAGGAGGTGGCGAAATGGGAACGGATATTGGTGCAAAGATTGGCATTGACGGCGAGGCGGCGTTTCGGTCGAGCTTGGCGGCAATCAATTCCCAATTAAAAAACTTAGGCAGTGAAATGAAATCCGTAATTTCTGCGTTTTCGGGCATGGAGAACAGTGAAGGCGCGGTAACGGCAAAGGGTGATGTTTTGAAGCGTTCCCTCAATGCCTCGGCGGAGAAAATGAAGCTGCTGCAAAACCAGAGCGAGCGCGCAAAGGCAAGACTTGCAACCCTGTCGGATGAGCTGGAAAAATCCAAGCAGAAGTTTGGGGAGAACAGCGAGGAGGCCAGAAAGGCGCAGGATGCCTACAATAGACAGGTTAAGACCGTGAATGACCTGCAAACCAAGATGAACCGCACAACTACGGAAATGAACCGTATGGAACAGGAAATGCAGGAGCTGGGGAACAGCTCGGATGCACTGTCAAAGGATTTAGATAAGACCGAACAAAGCTCCGCTCGTATGAAGGCAGCCATGAAAGCGGCGGTTTCTGCGGCAGCGGCGGCGGTGGGTACGCTGTCGGGGCTTGGCATAGCGGCAATCAAGGTTGGCAGTGACTTTGAGGAATCCATGTCGCAAGTAGCGGCAACCATGGGGATGAGCGTTTCAGAAATCCATAACGGCAGTGAGGCTTATGAAACACTGGCTACGGCGGCGAAGAACGCAGGCGCAACCACAAAATTTACGGCTACACAGGCGGCAGAGGCTTTGAATTATCTTGCCTTGGCGGGGTATGACGCAGGCACATCCGCAGAGGTTTTGCCCTCTGTGCTGAATCTGGCAGCGGCAGGCGGACTTGATTTGGCGTATGCCTCTGACCTTGCGACAGATGCAATGGCGGCTCTGGGCATCGAGGCGAGCGCGGACAATCTGACACAGTTCGGAGACCAGATGGCAAGGGCATCCAGTAAGGCGAACTACAGCGTGGCACAGCTTGGCGAAGCAATTCTGACCGTTGGCGGTACGGCGAAGAACCTTGCAGGCGGCACAGTAGAGCTGAATACGGCTCTCGGTGTTCTGGCGAACCGAGGTATCAAGGGTGCAGAGGGTGGTACGGCTCTGAGAAACATGATTTTATCCTTATCCGCACCGACAGATAAAGCGGCGGCAACGCTGAAAAGCCTTGGTGTGTCTGCATTTGATGCGGAAGGGAATCTGAATCCTCTGAATGAAACCTTCAAAAAGCTGGACGCTGCAATGCAAAGCATGAGCCAAGAGCAAAAAACAAACGTACTGAATAATATTTTCAATAAAGTAGATTTGAAAAGTGCGGAGGCAATGCTTGCGGGTTGTGGTGTGGAGTTTGACAATCTTTCTGCATCCATTGCGAGCAGCAGCGGTGCCATGCAGGATATGGCAGATGTGCAGATGGACAACCTCAAGGGGCAGATGACGATTCTCGGCAGTGGTCTGGAAGGGCTTGGTATACAGGTCTATGAAAAATTTGAAACCCCTATGAAAGAGGCTGCGGAAACCGCTATCACATCGGTGGATGAGGTTGCAAGAAATCTGCGGAGTGGAAAACTCTCGGAAAGTGTGGATAACCTTGCGGAAAGCACAGGGCATTTCATGGAGGAAACAACCGCTCTGGCGGTGAAGGCTCTGCCGAAGGCAATCAACGCCCTTGCGGCTATGCTCAGACACACAAAGGAGATTAAGAATGTAACGCTGACAGCGGCGGCGGCAATCGGAACCTTTAAGGCAGTGCAAAGTCTTTCTACGGTAGTGAAAAGCTGGCAGGCGGCGGAAAAGGCAGTGCGTGTTTATACAGCGGCTTTGGCAGTCAATCGAAATGCGGAGTTACTGCTGACCTCTACGCTGAGCGCAAAAGAGCTTGTGGTTGGCGTGGTAACAGGAAAGATTGCCCTCATGACTACGGCACAGACTGCCTATAATGCTGTGGTGGCGGCGTGTCCGCTCGGACTTCTGATTGCAGGTGCGGCAGCATTGACCATTGGCTTGGTTTCTCTGCTTTCGGCAACTGAGGAAGAAAGCACGGGGATGCGCGAGTTCCGAAAGCGTCTGGAGGAAACAACAGATTCCATCAATCAGCAGGCAGAGGCACGCAAGAGCATGAAGGAAACGGCGCAGGAAAGCATCAATCAATCTCTTTCTGAAATGGATTACACAGACAGCCTGATTCGTCAGCTGCAGGAGCTTTGCGATGCAAACGGACAGGTAAAGGATGGCTACGAAAACAGGGCAAAGGCTCTGGCGGAGCAAATCAACAGTGTGATTCCGAATGCAATTTCTCTGACGGAAAAGGAAGGACAGGCGTATGTGCAGACAGCTGATAATCTGGATTTGCTAATGGAAAAGAAGCGTGTCAATGCCCTTTTGAACGCAAAAGAGGAGACTTATACGGCGGCAATCCAGAACCAAGCAGAGGCAATGCAGAACCTTATAACTCTGGAGGATGATATTGCCACAAAAAAACAGGAGCTGATTGAAAAGGAGAAAGAGCTTCAAGACGCGCTGATGAACGGCAGCACAGGCCAACAGACAAAAGCCATGTCTGCTTTGCAGCAGGTAAAGGATGACCTTGCGGAAATGGAGGGGCTTTATACAGAGCAGACCGACATCCTGCGCAGCTCCTATCAGGACATCGATGAATATAACAGCCTTTTGGCTTTGAGTCAGTCTAACAGTCTGGAAGAAATTAAAAACGGGCTCAATGAGTATGTATATCAACAGCAAAGAGTGACAGATGAAACAAAGGACCAGTTGGATCAGCAACTGGAAGTCACATCGAGAAATTTTGCAACCAGATTGAAAATGGCACAGGATGCAGGTTATGATATTGGGCAGGCGGAATTGGATGCTTTAATGTCCACGAAGGATGATTTTTTGAATGCGGTACAGGCGTATGCGGATGCCGGCAGGGAAGTCCCGAAGGCGTTGAAAGCCGGAGTAGATGAAAATGCTGTGCTATATGCAAATGCACTTGTAACTATGAAGGATAAAGGGCTTATTGAAATGAAAAAAGCGGAATCCGAAATGGAGAGTGTTGCTGAAAATTGTACAAAGGGTTTTGCAAATGGTCTACTTTCAAAAGGGGCAATCAATAAAGTGGTCGCAGCGGCTACAAAACTTGGTTCATCTGCGGCTTCAACCCTGAAAAAGTTCTTTGATATTCATTCCCCTTCCCGCGTCATGCGTGATGAGGTCGGCAAACAGATTCCTGCCGGCGTTGCTGTCGGCATCGAGGATGGCACAGGCGAGGCGGTCGAAGCAGTTGAAAAGATGGCAGAGGACATTGCAGAGGCGGCAGAGGGGATGGATTCCATGGTAGCCTTCGCACAGCAGACTGCCCGTAAGGTTGGGGATGTGCTGAAAAGCGAATTAGAGAAAACCAACAGCGAAATTGAAGCCTTGCAGAAGAAATCAGAGGAAAAGAAAGCCGCCGAGGAATTAAAGGAATACAAGAGCAACCTTGCGAAAAAGCGTGCGGAACTGAAAAAGGCAGAAAAGAAGAATCGGCAGAAGATACAGGAAGAAATTGCAAAGCTGGAAAACGACTGGAATAAAAAACAGGAGGATGCCGCAAAAACAGCAGAGGAGAAAAAGCTGAAGGAGCGGCTTTCTGCGTTGCAGACCTTTCAGAAGGAATATGAATCGGCACTTTCCAAGATTGAAAGCAAGCAAACCAGCTTACAGGAAAAACTGGCCGACTACGGTTCTTTGTTTGAACGCGTGAAAACGGAGGATGATAAGGAGATATTCCAGCTTGGGGATCTGGATGCCGAAATCAGAAAGATTCAGAAATACAGCAATGCGATTGAAGAAATGCAGGCAAAAGGCTTGTCCGGGGGCTTAATGAGTGAAATCTCCGCAATGAGCGTGGATGATGCACTGGACTACATGGATAAGCTCTCTCGTATGTCTGATGTGAAATTGCAGGAATACATCCAAAAATACGAAGAAAAACAGCAGTTGGCGGCAGATGCGGCGAAAAGATTCTATCAAAGCGAATTTGATGCACTGGAACAGAACTACACCGAAAAGCTGCCGCAGACCCTCGGAGAGGTCAAGGATGAACTGTATCAGGCGGGGACAGAAGCGGCAAAAAGTTTTACGGAAGGCATGGCTGCCGGCGGTAAAACGGATGCCACAAGTGCTGTCTCCGGAGCTGTTGCGAATGCAAGCCAAAATACGCAGGGGATAACCATGCAACAGATTGTTGCCTCTTTGCAGGCGCAGGAGCCTGTTCTGACGGAATATGTGCAGGCACTTGAAATGAGGCTTGTCGAGGTTATGACGGGTTTTCGTGTTGAATATGTCAATATTGGCGAAATGATGATGGCAGGACTTGCCGATGGTATTGAGAACGGAAGGAGTGGCGTAATTCAGGCAGTTGCGGAAGTGGTAGCGGCGGCGATTGCGAAGGCGAAGGCTAAACTGGACATTCATTCGCCCTCTAAGGTTTTTGAAGGCTTCGGCGAGTATTCCATGGAGGGCTACGAAATCGGCATCAAAGATAAAATGAAATCGGTCATGCGCACAGTACAGAACAGCATGGACGCAGTTGCACGTCCGCCCAGAGTGGAAACGGCAACAGGCGGCATCAGTAAATCTCAGACCTACACCTACGGGGACATCAATGTGCATATCGACAGTGTGAATAGCGAAAGAGAAGCAAGAGTTGTCGCAGAGCAGATTGAGTTTCTCCGCAGACAGCAGGACACAGGAAGGGGTGGTAACAAATGATACATGAGGCATGGTTTACATTCAAAGGCGTTGACAGCCGAGAGATGGGGGTCATTGTGACCGCTATGCCGGAAACGGTGCGTGCGGAGCGGCGAGTAGAGAGCATTACCGTAGCGGGGCGAAACGGTTCTCTGCATACAGATGAAGGCGTTTATGAAAGCTATGACAGGACGATGGAATGTGCGCTGATTAAGCGTGCAAAGCTGGATGAAGTCGCAGCATGGCTTGTCGGCAGCGGAGAAATGACATTTTCAACAGAACCGGATAAGGTTTACCGCGTGATGATTGCAAATAAAATCAGCATCGCTCAGATGATGCGTGTGTTCCAGAAATTTCAGGTCGTTCTGGATACACAGCCCTTCAAATACAGTGTCAATGCCGCAGGGGATGCTTTGGAGCTGACCGCCCCGACCACCATCCGCAACAGCGGCACAGTCTACAGTGAGCCTTTGATTACGGTTTACGGCAGTGGGGATATCACGCTGAACATTAACGGCAATTCCTATCCGCTGCGGAATGTGCAGGAAAGCATCACCATTGACAGCGAAATGATGGAGGTGTTCAAGGGGAACACCAACCAAAACGGCAAATACGGCGGTGTGGAGTTTCCGAGATTTGAGGTCGGGAAAAACGAAATCAGTTGGACGGGGAATGTCAGCAAAATAAAAATACAGCCCCGTTGGAGATGGCTGTAGTTGTCGAAAAATGAAATTTATGGTATGGTATAAATGAAGGATTGCCAACTGGCGGTTAGTCACTTCCCGTAAAGGAGGTGACGCTTATGGTTACATACGAAGGGTTATTTACTTTTTGCTTAGTAATCATCGGAGTTATTTCCTTGTTTCAGAACAAGAAATAATGAAAAAGCCGCCTAACCTGCGAAGTTAGACGGCTAAAACCAACTACTTGGACTAGCCGCCCTGCGAAAGGTGGCAATCCTTCTCTTATGCTTATGATAACAAAAGAAAGATATTCTGTCAAGAAAGGCGCATCTGAAAATGAAACGGATGTGCTTTTTTGATGCAGATTTTTTGGAAGGAGTGAGAAAAATGGCAAAAACGTATAATCGGCTGGAAATTGATGTGAACAAAAAGCCGACTGATATTATCACAGCGGTGCAGGCGGATAACAACAGCCGGTATCTTGATGTTTCGCTATTCAATAATGGCGTGCCATTGGATTTGACGGGGCATGAAGTGAAAATTTTTATGGCAAAGCCCGAAGAAAGCGGAGAGATTTGGAACGATGGCGTAATTACAAATGCCAAAGAGGGCAGATGCGAGTTTCTGATGACAACAGAGGCGTTGGCAAGGATGGGGCATTTGCAAGCACAGATTTCCGTTTGGAAGGACAACACAGAGATTTTGTCCACGCAGATATTTGAAATCAACGTGACAAAAACACTGTTAGGGAACAGCTCTATGGAATCCTCGAATGAATACGGCACACTGGTGCTGCTATTCCAAAATTTGTATGAAGCATACGCCTTAATGACAGATATGGTTTCCTCTTTTGGCAAGAAAGGAGCAGTTGCGGATGCAAGAAATGTTACAACCTTTTGGCAGGGCGTGGAGTATCTGGCAAAATATATGGATACCGATTTGAAGGGGCTGATTGAAAAAGCGCTGGCAAACGCTTCTGTACAGGGTGTTTTGGATTTGATTGGTACATCTGGGGATAGCGGAGATACAACGGTGTTTGGGAAAGAAAATGCGATTCTTGAAAATATGAAAAACACGATTCCATTGTACAGACCAGATGATTATCTTGTACAAACTGTAGCGAAAAAATTCGTTCTTTTACAAAACGAAGAAACGAGTGCTCCGTATGATGTACCTGTGCGTATTGGCACAATCAATTTACCTGATGGTTGTGCAAAAATGATTATAAAAGGTAAGTTTAAAGGAAATTCCGTAAAAGTTGAGTTCTACTATAATGGAAAACGAACATATTATACAGACTATTTCAACAACGGAATGGATGCCTACGTTAATCAAGAACTTGTACTAGAAATAGGGCAAGCATATCAGTCCCCTCTGGATGTTTATTTGTATTGTGGCAGCGGCGGAACAGCATACTGCAATAATCTTGAGATAGAAGCCTGCACATTAAAAAGGATTGTAACGGAAAATTTGTTTCAAGCAGGGACGATTAAAAGTTATGGTGGTACAGCATCGAGTAATGCTTTCTTGTCACAATGTCCAAGACTAGATAGGGTTTCAATGACACAATCAAGAGGTTCTGGTTATTTTTCTTTTGGTACAATTGTTAAAGTTGACAACATCCCTTATATTAGAGCGTTTGGTTCTGATATGGTATACAAAATTATGTATTAAAGTGGGGTGATAAAAATGTATGCAATTTTAAATGAAAAAAATATTTGTGTGATGCTATCGAGTACAAAAGATGGCTATACGAATTTTGTAGAAACAAATTTGGACGTACTTGGTAGGCAGTATATTGATGGTAAATGGGTAGATGTACAATCAGAACCACAGTTGACAGAAACAGAACAGGCAATTTTAGACACAGCAATCAATGTAGACTATTTGGTCTGCATGAAGGAACTGGAAATTTGAAAGGAGAGATAGCTATGACATACGCAAGACTGAAAAAACTGATTAGCAGAGGTGCATACGACAAAGAGGACATGATGAACAAATTAGACGTATTCCTGATGGCGAACCGCATCACAGAGGAGCAGTATCAGGAATTGGTTGGAATGATGGAGTGATGTTATGATTACCATTCACGAAAAAACGGCAAAGACATTTGACACAATCGGGCTGGGGACATTGGTTCCCGGCTCTTGTATTGTAGAGGAAGAATTGAACGGAGCGTATGAGCTGGAGATGAAGCACCCGTATGACGAGGGCGGCAAGTGGAAACGCATCGAGCGCGGGCGGATTCTCTACGCCTCCACGCCAAGAGGGAAACAGCCGTTCCGCATTTACTACGTCAAACCAACCATGAAGGAGATTGCGGTCAACGCGCGACATATTTTTTATGACCTGCTGGACAACCAGTGCGAACCAATCAGCCACAGCGGTACGGCTACGGCGGCTCTGGCAGCCATGCAGGCGGCGTTTGCCTATCCCATGCCCTTTTCCTTTGATACGGATATTTCGCTGACAGGGACGCTCACAACAGGGCGCATGAATCCCGTACAAGCGTTACTGTCGGACGATGACGAAGCAACCTCGTTTGTCAAGGGCTACGGTGGCGAGCTGCTGCGGGATGGCTTTCGGGTATCCGTCAAGGCGGCATTGGGGCAGGACAGGGGCGTTTCTATCCGCTATGGGAAAAACCTTGTCGGGCTTGAGGTCACAGAGGATGAATCGGAGGTCAAGACACGCATTGTCTGCTACGGCAAGAACGGCAGTGTAACGCTTGACAGTCCCCATCTGGGCGATTATATCTACCCGAAGATTTACACCCTAGAGGACGAAAATAAGACGCTCTCCGAGGTGCAGGAGGAGGCACAGGCGTTGCTTGATGGCGGCTGTGATATTCCAAGCATCAACATTAAGGTGGATTTTGTGGCACTGGAAAAGACGGTGGAGTATCGGGAGTATGCCGTTCTGGAGGAGGTCTTTCTGGGGGATATGGTAACGGTTATCAATACAAAAATGGGATTTCGGAAGCAGGCGAAGGTTATTTCCTATGAATGGGATTGCCTTCTGGAGCAGTACAATGAGGTGGAGCTGGGGGATTTCATTCCCACGCTTGCGGCATCCGTTACCAGTGGCGTGAAAAGCGGTTCGCTCGCATCGTCTGCGGCAGTCGGGACAGCGGCGGTCATGGCGGCATTGCAGGCGCATTTGAATGATACGAACAATCCGCACCATGTCACAGCGGCACAGGTGCAGGGTTAGGAAAGGAGGATGATAGTATGGAAAATATTGAAAAAATGGTGCAGGAGGCACTGGATAGCACCAAGTCCGCACACAAGCGCATTGACCGCATGGAGAAGCGGCAGGACAATCTTGAGGAGCTGACAAATGCGTTTTCGGTCCTGCAAAATGAACAAGAACACATCAAGACGGATGTCGGAGAAATCAAGGACGATGTGAAGCAGTTGGTTTCTAAGCCGGCAAAGCGTTGGGATGGACTGGTCGACAAGGGGATTGCGGTGGTTGTCGGTGCGGCAATCGGGTTTCTGCTGAACGGTGGCGGTTTATGATGAAAAAACGCAGACGGATTCGTTTTCCACCAAAGATAAACGATGATACCATGTCCAGCATTGTGATTTATTCGTTGGTATTCTGCGCAGGAATCACGATTGCGGGCATGGTATTTAGGTGCATTTGACCATGATGTGAGTGCTGTGGTTGACAGTACGCATCGTGTATTTGGGACAGAATTAGGCATCTGTGGTCTGATGAAGCTGTACGATAAAGGCGTGGAGCAGGCGGAACGCAGGAAGCGGCGAGAGGAAGGGAAGGAGATTGAATAATGTTTTTAATGGAAAATTGGTATCTGGTGGTTGCGCTGATGGCGGTTGCAGGAATGGTCGGTGTGTTTATCGGGCGATTTCTGAAAATGCCAACATCCGAGCAGAGAGAAAGGGTAAAGGAATGGCTGCTGTGGGCGGTCACGCAGGCAGAGGCGGAGCTGGGGAGCGGCACAGGCAAGCTGAAGCTGCGGCAGACCTATGATTTATTTATCCAGCGGTTCCCTGCATTGGCTATGGCGGTATCCTTCGACACCTTCGCCCTGTGGGTGGATGAGGCACTGGAGGAAATGCGAAAGCTGCTGAAGGAAAATAAAACGGTCAGAGAGCTTGTAAAGGGGTGATTATATGGCGAAAAAAATGACAGGAAAAGAATTGGTAGCCTTCTGCCGTTCCAAAATCGGCACGCCCTATGTTTACGGTATGAAGGGCAAGGTTATGACGGAGCAGAACTATAAATTTCTGAAAAATACCTACGGGAAAATGGTCTGGCTGAGTGATAGGGATAAAATCGGCAAGGTCTGCGTGGATTGCAGCGGTCTGATTTCGTGGGCGTGTGGCGTGACGCTCGGTTCGGGCCAGTGGAAGGCAAGGGCAACCAAAATCAACCCCATTTCCACCATCGAAAAAGCACCCATCGGGGCGTTGGTCTGGATGCAGGGGCATATCGGGGTGTACACTGGCATGAAGAATGGCTACCCCTACTACATAGCCGCTGACGGCAGTGCTTACGGTGTGCGTGAAGTCCCGCTGCGGTGCAACAAATTCACGCATTGGTTGTTGGTCGAGGATGTTTTTAAATACGAAATGGGGGATGATGAAGTGGTAGAAAAATGCAAAATGATTATCAATGGGAAGGAGCATACCGTGGAACGGATTTTGAAGGATGGGACAAATTATATCAAAATTCGGGATGTGGCGGATGCTATCGGGTATAGTGTTACCAGTAAGGGAAATGTGGCAGTGCTGACGAAGAAATGAGCTTTTTCGTGAGGTCATGAAAATGGTAGGGGGCGGGCATCCGCCCCTTTATTTTTTGTAGAAAAGTTGGATGGCGAGGGGGAGATGATAGCTCAGAGGAAGAAATTCGGTTACAATTTGTAGATGATTAAGTGGGTTCATTAGTTAATTCAATAATACGCGTGGCTAGTTCTTTAAATGTTTTATTGAAATCATCCCTATTTGCTTTCATATTGTCCCAAACTTTACCCTGTGCCTGAATCTGTTCTTTTGTTAACAAAAATACGGGGGTATTATTGGACTGAGATTGTGCAATTAAACTGTTGAAATCGGCAATGTTAATTAAGTTATATAATTCGCTACAATGTTTTTTTAAATTAGGTACTATCATGTTATTTTTTTCTAGTTCAGGAACTAATTTTTCTTCTACCAAAGTGTTAATATCATTAATCCATTCTGAAAAAGCTTTAGCAGGAGAGCCGTTTCTAGGTCTATAACGTTGCTGAATAGTTCCAATAAATTTGGGATTGGCGCTATTCAATTTATAAGTGGCATTTTTAAAAATAGAATTATTTTTTAAATTGTTATAGATTGCATTCCATTGTGCAAATACGCTAACCAGAGATTCTATTGCCATGTAACAGAAATAATCAGGAGCACAAGGCAAAATGAAATAATCACTTTCCATCAAAATATTTGCATTAGTTGCGGTAATGCTTGGGCTCATATCGATTAAAATATAGTCCAAATGATATTTTTGGGCAGTTAATTGAAGAAGATTTCGTAATGCACCAGGGACATTTTGGAACATTGTAATGGCTCCAGTCAAATTTTCAGCGATACTGTATGTAGCATCATACTTAGAAAACTCGATATGTCCGGGAAGTAAGAATAGGTTTTTATTATGTTCAAATTCATAGCAAGTTGCAGCTGTCAATGGCTCCAAACCGCCATCTAAGACTGGTGATAAAAAATCTTTTATACTAAAGTTGTTTTGTTGATAAAAATTTAAGAGTTTATTTTCCTTGTCAGAGTTAAGACAAAGGCCGGTTAAGTTACACTGAGGATCAGTATCAACGATTAGAGTCTTATAACCCATTTCAGCAAGCTTCCATCCAAGGTGAAATGTTGTGGTTGTTTTGCTTACGCCACCTTTATTATTAAATAGAGAAATAGTTTTAGCCATACTTATCATCTCCTAAATACATAATTTATTTTATCAAATTTAGTATATAGAGGACTAAATTATTAGTCAAGATAATATAAATTAGAAAATGTTATTTATAAAAAATAAATTCAAATAAAATAAACTTGACGAAAAATATATTATCGTATAAAATAATTGATATAAAAACAGTAAAGAGGTGGTTTGATGGATATAAAAAAGAAACTTGAAGCAGATTTTAATTCTGCACTTATTAAGGCGTTGGCTACAAATTTGTATGTTTCGATGGAGGCATATCAAAGAATGTGCAGTGAAAATAAAAAATTTTTTGAGTTGCAGAATAGTAAAACAGTTTTAGGTCATCTTCGAACCTATGCAGTACAGAGACAAATTTATCTTGGGTCACTTCGTTCGGATGCATTATATTCTACACAGTTTTGCAAAACAAATAATTTTAAATATGAAACATTATTTTTGGAAACAGAAAATTTTATTTTAAACATAGGAATTACAAAAAAAAGAGGACAGCTTTTAAGTTTAGCTAATTATAAAAAAGAGTTGGCAAGAGCTAATGCAAAGGATGACCCACAGATTCAGTTGGAGTTTTCGGATACAGATACTTCCCACTTGAAGAGCGTAAAAAATTATGCTATTCTTGCCTATGGATACAATGAAAATGTTGGAATTACACACTTTGATATATTGGTTCCAAGTGGCGACTACAAGGGAATTATTGCACCGATTAAGAGTTTGCATATTCCTAAAATGGAAATAGTGCCTAACTTTGAACAAGAAGTTGAACCAGATATTACGAGTTTGAAAGAGGATTTAATAAAAAGAAAGTTTGGATAAAAGGAAAAAGGTTGATGGTTATGGATAAAAAGTTGATTCCATATAGGATAAGACAGGCGAGAACTTCTCGGAGTATGAGTATGTCGGAATTGGCGGAACTACTTGATGTTAGTAAGCAGTTAGTTTCTCAGTATGAGACAGGTAAAACAACACCGAGTATGGGTAAGTTGAATGAGATTTCCAAGGTGCTGAGGTATCCAGTGAGTTTTTTTTACAAACCATCGCCTCAGAATGAAAGCGCAAGTAGCGTTGTGTTTTTTAGAAGTAATAGAACAGCAAAAGTAAAATGTAAAAATGCTGCTAAAGAAAAAATGGAAATATTCTGTGAAATTGTAGATTATATAGAGGAATATGTAAATCTTCCGAAACTGAATTTTCCAAAGGTATCATATGAGGATGAAGATTTAAATCCTCTTGATAATGAGACGATAGAGATGTATGCAACAGCTCTAAGAAAAGCCTGGAACTTAGGAAATGGACCTATTGGTAATTTAATGGTTGAAGTTCAAAAGAATGGCATATATGTTTCAAAAATTAGTTTGAGATTGCAGAAAATTGATGCTTTTTCTGTATGGATGAATAATAAGCCGTATATTTTTCTAAATGATGATAAAAATACAAATGCAAGAATTCGATTTGATATTGCACATGAATTAGGTCATTTACTAATGCATGCAGATTATTATAGTAGTGAAGATTTTGAGAAAAAAACCATTAAGGATAAACTTGAAGATGAGGCAAATCGATTTGCGGGTGCATTTCTAATGCCGAAAGAAAGTTTTTCTAAAGATGTTTTTTCGTCATCAATTGACCATTTTATTCAACTAAAACGTAAATGGAAAGCATCTATTAGTAGTATGATATATAGGTGTGATGCTTTAGGGATTTTATCTGACAATCAGATTAAATACTTAAAGGATCAAATGACGAGGCGTGTTTATTGGAGAAAAGAACCTTTGGATAATGAAATTCCGATTGAAAGACCATTTATGTGTAAGCAGGCAATTAATTTACTTTTAGACAATAATGTATTGACTCCATCTCAGATTTCAGAGGATATAGGCTGTTATCCTGATGAAATCGAAGAGTATTGCTATTTAGAAAAAGGTACACTAGCTATTAAAACAGATACATCAAATGTTATTTCGTTAAAAGATAGAAAATTTAGAATCAAGAACGAAGGACCTCTTAGTTAATTAAAGGGGTCTTTTAAATTTATTTTTGTTTCCAACGCTGACAGTCTGGATTGGAAGGAACAGGGAGCGGAGGTGGAGATCAGGCAGGTGTTGGAGCATAAGCATCTGGGCAATGGCTCCATCATTCTGTTCCACAATGATGCGAAATACACCCCTAAGGTATTGGACACGATTCTCAAGGGAATCAAGGAAAAGGGGTTTGAGATTGTGCCGATTTCCCAGTTAATTCATCGGGAGAATTTCGAGATGGATCATGAGGGACGGCAGATTCCGAAAGGTAAAGATGTATAAAATCAGTCTGAATACGAGAGAAGTTATAAACAACAGGCGTATTCCGATACTGTATTTTTAGGCAATCAGGGGTGCAATGTTCGATTTCGAACACTGCACCCCTTGTTTGTCCATTGTTCTCTTTGGACTTTTTTTATAAGATAAAAATGATGAAACAATAATTCGTCCACACCTACAATGCCGAGGTTTGGATGGATGGCTCTGTTGGAGTGTTTCTCTGAAATGAAAACATCAGAGGGAAGCCCGGAGGTTTGGTCGGTACCAATGGGGCGGCATTCTTCCGACAGCAATTTGCTGCGGATAAAATCACCTGAGGGCAGAGCGGAAAGAAAGGAAGAAAGACTATGAACGTTGCAAATACCATCAAAAAATTGGGTCTGGAACAGGCGTTTGATTACCTGTATAAAGACCCGGAAAACAACCTGCTGAAGCTAATGAATTGGGCGGACAAATTTTCCGATGGGGAATTTGTATCCCAACGTAAGGCAATTCGGGAAGCAATAGAAAATCCTGCGCACCCTTACCATGACTATATCCTGCATATCATCCATGATATCGACCCGGAGGTCATGAAAACGTTAGCTGTCAATTTCTTCATCAATGCCAGCTTAATCGGCTGGTCGAAGCAGGAAGAAAACCGAGCAAAGTATAACTGTAATGTTCCCTGGGCGATTCTTTTGGATCCTACATCTGCCTGCAATCTACACTGCACCGGATGTTGGGCTGCCGAGTATGGCAATAAGCTGAATCTTACCTTTGATGAGATTGACAGCATTATTCAGCAAGGCAAGAAATTGGGTGTCTATATGTATATCTATACTGGCGGTGAGCCGCTGACGAGAAAGAATGATCTGATTCGGCTGTGCGAAAAGCATAATGATTGTGTATTCCTTTGCTTTACGAATGCGACATTGATTGATGAAAAGTTTGCCGATGAAATGCTGCGCGTGAAGAACTTTATTCCTGCCATTTCTTTGGAGGGGGACGAGGTTTCCACGGACAGCCGCCGCGGACAAGGAACCTATCAGAAGGTCGTTCGGGCAATGAAGCTGCTGCATGAGAAAAAGCTGCCCTACGGCATTTCTTCTTGTTATACCAGCGTGAATTACGAGAAGATTACATCGGATACATACTATAACAGTCTGATTGACATGGGTGCTTATTTCATCTGGTACTTCCATTATATGCCGGTTGGCAATGATGCTGCGCCTGAACTGCTGCCAAATCCCAAGCAGCGTGAAACCGTTTATCACCGTATTCGCCATCTGCGTGCCACGAAGCCTTTGTTCGCCATGGACTTTCAAAATGATGCGGAATATGTGGGCGGATGTATTGCCGGAGGCAAGCGGTATCTGCATATCAATGCAAACGGGGATGTAGATCCTTGCGTGTTCGTGCATTATTCCAACGCTAACATTCGGGAATGTACGCTGTTAGAGGCACTGCAAAGCCCGATTTTTATGGCATATCATGATAATATGCCTTTTAATGATAATATGCTCCAACCTTGCCCTATGCTGGAAAACCCGGAACGCCTGCGGAAAATGGTTGCGGAAACCGGCGCACATTCCACCGATCCGCAATCTCCGGAAACGGCGGATCATCTGTGTGGGAAGTGTGATTCCTATGCGAAGTGCTGGGCACCGGAGGCTGAACGGCTCTGGAGGGCTGAACAGGAAGAAAAAAAGCACATATAAAGGATGAGCGCCGCAGGAGACTGCGGCGCTTGCTTATTCTTTTATAGCCGACTTAACGGCAGTCTGCCCGATGGATTTTTGTAGAGCGCGAGTTTCTACGCCCTCCATTAAGGAGCAGATTCGTTCGATATCCGTTTCCAGATCATACTGCATTTCGGCATCCAGCCAATCCAGTAAATAGCCGACTACGATACACTTATAATGGTGATTCAGGATTTCGGCATCCCTTGCGGGAATGGAAATCGTTTTGGAAATACTGGCAAAATATGCATTGACCGCGTGCTGTGTCAGTCGGTTGATATAAAACAGAAAGGTTTCCAAGGGGACTGCGCGGTATACATGAAGGATTGCTTGCTTATGTGCCTCCCCATATTGCAGAACAGGCTTAATGCAGTCCAATGGGCGACCCGGTGTGTAATGGTACGCAATCAGAGCGTTGACCTTTTCCTCCATCATTTCCAAAAGCAGGGAGGGAATATCCGGAAAATGATAATAAAAGGTGTTCCGGTTGATGTCGCAACGGTTTACGATATCTTTCACTGTAATTTTATTGATAGGGCGTTCTTCTAAAAGCTGAGCAAACGCCTCTATAATAGAAGCTCGTGTTCGTCGCATATTAACCTCCAGACTATACGGCTTGAGTTCATCCAAATTAGTTGCCTGTTTTATTCCATCGTTCTACAATAGCAGACAATATAATGGGATTATAACAAAAATTGCTTTGGAAAACAAGAAAACATCGCTGGAATTGGGAAATGCAAATGGTATGGGGGATAAAAACAGGAAAAATCGGATGCATGGATAATCGGCTGCATGGCTGCATGAAGAGAAGCCGTAAAACGAAGGACAATTTCCATTTCCTGTGTATGCAGATAGGGAAGATTTATTGCTGTGGAAAAGGAAGATGGGATTATTGTACCAAAAAAGAGAAAGAACCACAATATTTAGTTTTCAACATTCTTGTACATACTAAATATCGTGGTTTTCATTCAAATAAAAAATCATCCGACGCATTTCTTACAGGGGGTCAGCCCTCTTGCGAGTGCCTTCTCCAGTGTAGATGCAATATAGGTACCGCCATTGCAGGAGCCGCTATAGTGGTACCGTTTTCCCGTGGGGGTAACATAGACGGTAGTGGATTTTTTCGATACCGTCTGTGTGTTTTTATTCTGTGCAGCAAGGCGTTCTTGTTCCGCCTTTTGTGCTGCCCTCTGCGCGGCAAGGCGTTCTTCCTCTGCCTTTCTGGCTGCCTGCTGTTTCTGCAGTTCAGCGGCATAAGCGGCGGCATCCGCATTATCGGTAAAGATGGAAACCAACTGATTATAGCTGTCCCAATACACCTTGCAGTCCAGACTTTCCGCAACAAAGCGGACAGGCACCATCGTACGCCCGTTTACGGCAACGGCAGGCGTATCCAGACTGTGGCTGACACCGTTGATGAAGGCGTTTTTTTCGTTCAGATAGAGGGTAATGGTTTTATCCTCCTTCTGCGCGGTGATGCCTCTGGTGTAGCTGTTCCATTCGACAGCGGCACCAAGTCCTTCAAAAATAGAGCGCATAGGAACCATGGTACGCCCATTGATTACTGTTGGGGAAACATCCATTTGCAGGGGCTTGCGGTCAATATTAACATCGGCGGCAAAGGCAGTCAACGGTGTGAAGGTACAGAGCGCTGCCAGAAACAGGGCAATCCATTTTTTTGATTTTTTCATGTGTAACACCTCTTTTTGTGATAAAACGAATCTATATAGCCTTATTATATCACAAAAGATGACAATTTAACAGAAAAAGTCGATTTATTTCGGCAGTCTCTGTCGCACCACCTCATACAGCAGTACCCCTGCGGCGACAGAAGCATTCAGGCTTTCTGCCTGCCCCGGCATGGGAATTTTCACCCACGCATCGCAGAGCGCGGCGGCATCCTCACTGAGACCGCGTGCCTCGTTGCCAATGAGAAAGGCACAGGCATCCTGTAAGGGCAGGGCATAGGGATAGCGATCGCCCTTCAGATGTGCGGCGTAAAGCGGAATCTGCTTTGCCTGCATTTTTTCCGAAAGGGCATGCAGGTCGATATTTTGGAAGACAGGCACATGGAACAGACTGCCCATGGTGGCGCGCAGCACCTTCGGGTTATAAAGATCAACACTGCCCTTGCTGAGAAAAACGGCATCTGCACCGCAGGCATCTGCCGTGCGAATAACCGTCCCCAGATTGCCGGGGTCATTCAGCTCCTCTGCCAGAAGGAGAAAGGGCGTTTTTTTCGCAAGCACCGCATCTGCGTCCCAATCCAGCTTTTTGCAGACCGCCAGAATTCCCTGTGGATTTTCTGTATCGCAGACGGCGGCAAAGAGCGCATCTGTCAGACAAAGTACCTCTGCCTTTTCTTCGTAGAGGGAAAGGTCGTTTTCTGCGGCAAAGGCATCGCTGACCGCATACGCAAGCACCTCCCAATTCTTCGGGATTTCGCGGATAAAGCGCAGTCCTTCCGCAATGAAAAGCCCCTCCTTATCGCGATTTTTCTTTATTTTTAAGCCGTTCAGCCGCTTGATCCATTTGTTGTCGCGGCTTTCGATTCGTTTCATGGTATCACCTCGCTTTCTATGATAAAGGAGAAGCTCCTGCTTTGCAAGAAAAAGGATGCAAGCGACGGGAAAATATGGTACAATCAGGGCAAAGAGAGCAGAAAAAGGAGGTTTTTACCTATGACACCACAGGAAAAAAGAAAAGAGCTTTTGAGCGCAACTCTGTTGAAAAAGCTGGAACGCCGCCATTTTGAAGCATACTACTGTCCTACAGCGACAGAAGCCATCGAAAAGGTGCTTTCCCTCATTCCGGAAGGCAGCAGTATCACATGGGGTGGCTCCATGACCATTCGCGATATGGGGCTGACAAAGGCGGTAAAGGAAGGCAATTATAACGTCATTGACAGAGATACCGCGGCAAATCCTGCCGAAATGCGTGAAATGATGCGTCAGGGACTCTTGTGCGATTACTATTTGACCAGCACCAATGCCATTTCCGAGGATGGCGTTCTGGTAAATATAGATGGGACAGGCAACCGCGTTGCGTCCATCTGCTTCGGGCCGAACAATGTGATTGTTCTGGCGAGCCTGAGCAAGGTGGCACAGGATGTGGATGCGGCAATCAAGCGCGTGAGAGGGTACGTTGCACCTGTCAACAGCATGCGTTTCATGGGGAAAACCCCCTGCGCGGTGGACGGCACCTGCCATAACTGCGTTTCCGAGGAATGTATCTGCAATCAGATTCTGGTGACAAGAGTCTGTCGTCCGGCAGGCAGAATTAAGGTGATTCTGATTGGCGAGGAATATGGATATTAAGATTTAAGTTGAAAACGGGTTTTTGTTTCCCTCCCTGCGGCTGCAGGGAGGTTTTTCTAACGCCCGAACCCTTGATTTTTCTCCCCAATCTGCTACAATAATGAGGTTAGGAGAGTACGATTTACGAAGGAGAAAAAATAATGGAAGAAATGGTTTTTCAGATTGGGCCCATTCGTCCGCCCAGTGAGGCAAACAGCCTGCTTTTGCGCGTGACGGTGAACTGCCCTTGGAATAGATGTAAATTCTGTATGCTGTATAAAAAATACGATTTCCATACCCGTTCCGTTGCGGAGGTGAAGAAGGATATTGACACCATGGCGGAACTGCGTGACCGTATTTTGCAGTATAAAACAGCGAACGGCTGGGATATTCAGGCGATTAACAACGAATATCAGACCTTGACAACGGACGATCAGCGTTGGTGCTATCAGATGGTGTTCCGCTGGATGACGGAGGGGGACTGCAATTCCATCTTTTTGCAGGATGCGAATACGATGTGTCTGCGTGCGGATTGGCTTGCGGAAATTATCCGTTATGTGCGCGTGAAGCTGCCCGAAATCAAGCGGATTACCTCCTATGGCAGAGCAAACACGCTTGCGAAAATTACCCCGGAGGATTATAAAATGCTCAAGGAGGCAGGCTTAGACCGTATCCATTCCGGTTACGAATCGGGTTCCGATAAGGTGCTTGCGCTGATTGAAAAGGGCTGCACACAGGAGGAACAGATTATCGGCGGCAGAAAGGTGAGAGAGGCAGGGATTGAGCTTTCTATCTACTTTATGCCCGGTGTCGGCGGCAGAGAGCTTTCCGATGACAACGCCATTGAAACGGCGAAGGTTATCAATGCGGTAAATCCGAATTTCGTCCGCCTGCGTACCTTTGTGCTGCGTACCGGCTCTCTGATGGAGGAGGTGCGCGATGCCGGCGGCTGGACGGAGGATACCGATATGAATAAGCTTTTGGAAATTCGCAAGCTCTTAGCGCATATCGACCCGACAAAGGCAAACGGCAGAATCACAAGCGACCACATCATTAACCTTTTACAGGAGGTCAACGGGGATATGGATACCGACCTGCCCTGGATGCTGGAATATATTGATTCCTTCCTTGCCCTGCCCAAGCTGGAGCAGAGAAAATATCAGATGGCGCGCCGCATGGGCTTCCCTCTGGACTGGAAGCAGCTTTGGCGGATGCGCGAGAGTGACCGGAAAATCGTTGAGGATTTGGCGAAAAATATCGTAGATGAAAAGGATTGGGAAAAGAAACTCCATACCTACATGGATCATTATATTTAAGGAGGTGCCGCAATGGCAAGAGAAACAGTTTTTACGGCAATTATCCCTGCAATTTTAATCTTCTTTCTGGTTTTCTTTAACATCAGAAAAATGCAGAAGCAGGCGAAGATTATGAAAATGGAGCATGAGGGCAAATGCGGCGGAGGCTGTGCAGGCTGCGCCCACAGCAAAAGCTGTCATTCCGAGAAGAAAGAATTATAAGAAAAAAAGAATCACCTCAAACTGATTTTTCTGTCAGCTTGAGGTGTTTTTTTATGCTTCTCCCTTTGTTTTGCTTTCGTGCTCGTTGCGGTAGCGCGTCATTAAGCCGTGGAACAGCTCTTCTGCCGTCGGGGGCGTAAAGCTGATGGCATTTGCGCCTGCCGCTACGGTTTCGCGGATGCTTTCCTTCGAGGGGCCGCCTGTTGCAATGATGGGCAGGTCGGGGTAGCGTTCGCGCAGAATCCGCACTACCTCCGGCGTGCGTGCCGCGGCAGATACATTGAAAATTGTCGCACCTGCTTCCAGACGGGCATCGATGTCCGTATTTTCATCCAGAACGGTTACAACAATGGGAATATCAATGATATCTGCAATTTGCGCGATGACATCGTTCGTTGTCGGCGCATTCACCACAACTGCCATTGCCCCGAAGGCTTCGGCATCCTTTGCAAGCATGACAACGCGCGCACCTGTGGTTGTGCCGCCGCCTACGCCGCAGAAAACGGGCAGGCTGGAGGTGGAAACAATCGCATCTGCAATAATCTGCTGGGGCGTAAAGGGATACACCGCAAGCACAGCATCTGCGTTGCAGTTGCGAATGATGGCAATATCAGTAGAAAAAATCAAGGACTTGATGCGTCGCCCCATAATCACAATCCCGCTGGCGGCATAAATTTCATCCGGCATGGTTACGATATGGTGGCTTCTCAGCTTTGTCTTGACGTGGGGAATCTTTTTTTCACGGTCGAGCTTGATATGGTTCATTGGGGCACTTCCTTTCTGCATTTTATTTTTCCGAGCATTCTTCTATATTATACGGTAGAGAAAATACACTTGTCAATAAATATGGAAGGAACTGGAAGGCTGTCGCCGTACTTGACAGCAGGACGCTTTTTCATTAAACTGTAAAAAAGAAAAGGATAAGAGTTTTTTTAAAGGAGGATGACCTTGGAGACTTATATAGGTCTGATACTTTCCGGTTTGCTCAACATCATTTCGTTGGTGCTGATTGGGAGGTATCGCGTACAGAAAAAAGAAAAAGATGTGACGGAGGAGGAAATCCGTCAGATGGTGGACGCAGGCGGCAACAGCGGTACGATTGATGAAAACGTGAAGGAGATGCTTAACAATATCTTTGAGCTGAGCAACAGCTCCGCAGGTGATATTGCCACCCATAGAACCGATATTGTTGCTGTTCCCGTGGATGCAACTCTGGAGGAAATCAAAAATGTCACGGCGGAGGAAAAATATTCCCGTATCGTGGTGTATGATGATAATATTGATAATATTGTCGGGGTGTACCATGTGAAGGATATGGTGAAATATATCCTTGCGGACGTAACCCGTGTGGAGGAGGGGCATTTCCATCTGAAGGAAATCCTTATGAAGCCTTATTTTATTCCATTTTCCAAAAAGGTGGACGAGCTGCTTGCGGAAATGAAGGTGAAGAAGGTACACATGGCAATCGTCATTGATGAATACGGCGGCACGGCAGGCATTGTCACCATGGAGGATATCATGGAGGAAATCTTCGGGAATATCTTCGATGAATATGACGAGGAAGAGGAAGAGGACATCACCGAGGTTTCGGAGGGTGTTTACCGCATTGACGGCTCGACCGATTTGCAGGACGTAGAGGAACAGCTTGGGATTACCTTCGAGGAAAATGAGGATTACGATACCCTTGGCGGCTATCTTATCGGGCAGCTGGGGCATATCCCTGAGGAGGGTGAAACGATAGAAATGAAGCTTTGCGGCTGGCTCTTTAGCGTAGAGCTGTTTGAGGAGAAGCGTATCCTCAAGGTTCTGGCAACAAAGCTGCCGGAGGAGGAAAAGGAAGAAGCCGAAGCAGAAGAAAAGGCTGACGAGGAATAAAAAAACGGACACGATTGATTTTTTTCGGTCGTGTCTTTTTTTGCGCCTGCACAGAATCTGCACAGAAGATTTTGTCCATCCATACCTTAAAGTAGAACATAAAAAGCAGAACGCAAGGAAAGGATGAATTTCTGATGCCCAACAATAACCGGTATGAAATAAGTGAAGCTTTACAAATGCTTCTGCCTCTGACCAAGGAAGAAGCCATGCAGGAAACGCTGACGCAGGAGGAGAGCGCCGCGCGCCGCTTTCCGATTCTGCCGAGCAATGCAAATGTGACGGTGATTCCCATTATTCCGGGGATTACGCTTTTCGGCTACATCCGCTTTCTGAATGCAAGCCCTGTTGAAACACGCGTGGATATCTACGCCAACGGGCGGAGGGTGGCTGCGGATTTGCGCTATCAGCATTTTACGGAATATATGAAGCTGTTTCCGGGGTGGTATCGCATTGCGATTTACCGCGCAGGAACCACCACAAACCCTCTGACCGTTCTGCGCTTGCAGGTGCAGTCCGGCGGCATTTATACCGTTGCGGTGACAGGTCTGGCAGATGCGATTTCTACCCTGACCATAGAGGACAGCCACCGTTACCTCAGCCCCAATCGGGCATATATCCGCTTTGTACAGCTTTCACCGACTGCTCCTGCTATGGATGTTTACTGGGATGACCGCATGGTGCTTTCCGATTTGCGCTATGAGGAAATCAGCCGCTACCTCACCACGGCTCCCGGCAGTCATAATCTCAAGCTGCGCGAGACTGACACAGGCAAAATCCTTGTGGAGCATCCCAAAGTGAATCTCAAGGGCGGCAAAGCGTATACGGTTTATGTGGTTGGCAGCCGTGCGGACAGGGCAGGTCTGCAGGTGCTGATTCCCCTTGAGGGTGTGACCTATCTGGACTTCGGGAAGTGAGATATTTATGGATTTTTTCTGAAAAAACCTGTACGAATGGCTTATCCTTTGTTATACTATTGTCAATACCTATCGTGAAAAATCACGATAAATTTCAGTATAACCGAATAAAGGAGAATCATCATGTTAAAAGGGAAAACTGTTGTTCTGGGTGTAACAGGCAGCATCGCTGCGTATAAAATGGCAAATGTGGCAAGCATGCTCGTGAAGCTGCATGCGGATGTGCATGTGATCATGACGGAAAATGCCTGCCAGTTTATTACGCCTGTTACCTTTGAAACACTGACCGGCAATAAATGTATGGTAGATACCTTCGACCGCAATTTCCAGTTCCATGTGGCGCATATTTCCATCGCGAAAAAGGCGGATGTGCTTCTGGTTGCGCCTGCTTCCGCAAATGTGATTGGCAAGCTGGCAAACGGCATTGCGGATGATATGCTGACGACAACGGCTATGGCCTGCACCTGTCAAAAAATCGTTGCGCCTGCCATGAATACCAATATGTATCATAACCCCATTTTGCAGGATAATCTGAAAAAGCTGGAGGGCTATGGCTTTACAGTGATTGCGCCCGAAAAGGGACTGCTTGCCTGTCGGGATATCGGGGATGGAAAAATGCCCTCCGAGGACGTTCTGGTGGGGCATATCCTGCGTGAAATCGCGCATGAAAAAGACCTTGCCGGCATGAAGGTGATTGTCACCGCAGGACCGACACAGGAAAGCGTAGACCCTGTGCGTTATATTACAAACCACTCCACAGGAAAAATGGGCTATGAGCTGGCGAAGGCGGCAATGCTGCGCGGCGCAGAGGTAACCCTTGTCAGCGGTGTGACAAATCTGGAGCCCCCTATGTTTGTGGATTATGTGCAGGTAAAGAGCGCAGGGGATATGTTTGAGGCAATGAAGTCTCGTTTTCTGGATAACGATATCATCATCAAGGCGGCGGCGGTTGCGGATTATAAGCCCAAAAGCTACAGTGATGAAAAAACAAAGAAAAAGGACGGCGAAATGTCTATCGAACTGGACAGAACACAGGATATTCTGAAATATTTGGGCGAGCATCGCAGAGAAGGTCAGTTCTACTGCGGTTTCTCCATGGAAACCCAAAATATGCTGGAAAATTCCCGCGTGAAGCTGGATAAGAAGAATATTGATATGGTGGTTGCCAATAACCTTAAGATTGCAGGCAGTGGTTTCGGCACGGATACGAATGTGGTAACGATGATTTCCAAGGAGGAGGAAATTCAGCTGGAGCTTCTGAGCAAGGCTGAGGTTGCACATAAGATTCTGGATGAAATTTTGAAATTGAAGGCAATAAAGGGCTGAAAACAGAATGGCTGAAAGTAGAATGGCTCTGTCGCATGGAAGGTCTGCGGCAGGGCTTTTCTTGCGAAATAGACAGATTGCATAAAAAAGAGACTGAATTTTTGTATGCGATAACGTCTGTTTTATTCGTAAAAACGGTCAAAACGGATTGACAAAGACAAATGCAAATGATACAGTAACAGTAGAAATGCGTCATAACGCACGCATTTGCGCCATTGACCTTCGATGGCGGTTGGTTCGAACCAAGGAGGAAGCACATGGATGCGATGAGCAGCAGAATCTCGGAAAATCTGAGACAGATTCGGAAGGAAAAGAAACTCAGCCTTGACAGCATGGCAGAGCAGACGGGAGTCAGCAAAAGCATGCTGGGGCAGATAGAAAGAGGGGAATCCAGCCCCACGGTGGCAACGCTCTGGAAGATTGCGACCGGGCTGCATATTTCCTTTACTGCCCTTTTGGAGGGCAGGCAGACAGAAACCCAACTCATCCGAAAGGGCGAGGTTTCCCCGCTTTTGAGCGATGAGGGGCGGTTTCGGCTGTTTCCCTTTTTCCCCTACGATGCAGAAAGAAGATTCGAAATGCTCAGCATTGAGCTGGAGCCGGGCACTCGCTCGGAATCTGTTCCCCATGAGGATGGAACAGAGGAATTTGTACTTGTTTTTGAAGGCGCACTGCGGCTGACCGTGGATGGTGTGGAATATGTGGTAGAGGCGGGCGAAGGGATTCGCTATCTTGCCAATAAGCCCCATATTTATGAATGTCACGGCACGCAGAAGACAAAAATCTGTATGGTCATTTATTATGACAAATAAAAAATAACCGTTATAACGGATTTTTTGCGCCGAAGCGAAGAAAGGGCTAGGTGAATCAGATGAGCATTACACCCAGAATTGAGAAAATCCGTCAGAACTATATCAGTACCAAGCCGTCCATTTCCTATGAACGCGCAAGAATCTGGACAGAATCCTTCAAAAGAACGGAAGGCATGCCTGCGCAGATTCGTACCGCACAGGCGTTTTATGATACCTGTAATGAGCTTTGCGTCAATATTTTTGAGGGCGAGCTGATTGTCGGCGCAAGCGGCGAATATCGCAAATGCGGCATTTTGACACCCGAATTTGCGTGGAAATGGGTCGATGATGAAATGGATAACTTTCCGAGCCGTCCGCAGGACCCCTATGAAATGACGGACGAGCAGAGAGCTTATATCAGAGAAAATATCTTCCCTTACTGGAAGGGCAAATCCGTTGAGGATGCTTTTCTGGCGCGCACCTCCGAGGAAACAAAGAAAATCGGCGTAGATACGGGCTTTGTGGATACCGACTCCAAATGGCGCAACGGCATCGGTGAAATGTCCCCCGACTATGTGGATCAGCTGTTTCCCAAGGGCTTCGGCGGCATTAAAAAAGAAGCGGAGGGCTACATGGCAGAGCTGAACGAAGCCATCCCCGAAGAAAAGGATAAGCTGACTTTCTATCGCTCCATCGTTCTGGTTTGCGATGGTATCGTGCGTCTGGCAAACAGATATGCCGAAAAGGCAAGAGAAATGGCGGCAGAGGAAAAGGACGAAGCGAGAAAGGCGGAGCTTCTGGAAATTGCGGCAACCTGTGAAGCCGTTCCCGAAAATCCCCCGAAATCCTTCCGCGAGGCAATCCAGTTCACATGGTTCGTCCAGCTGGGCGGCATTATCTCCGAAAACCCTCTGGCATTGAACCCCGGACGCTTCGACCAGTATATCTATCCTTATTATAAAGCAGATTTGGATGCAGGCAAAATTGATTATGATACCGCACTGGAGCTGGTAGAGTGCCTGTGGCTGAAATACAGCGAATGGGCTTGGACGATTTCCGCAAACACGGCGGACTTCTTCGCAGGCTATACGAACTTTGAAAATCTGACCGTCGGCGGCACCACAAAGGACGGCAGGGATGGCACAAATGATATTTCCTATATGGCAATTCAGGCAACGAAGGAAACGAAATGCCATCAGCCGACCCTGAGCTGCCGTATCCATGCGGATTGTCCTCCCGCATTCATGGAGGCGGTGACAGACCTTGTTTCCACAGGCAGTGGTTTTCCTGCTATCCATAGCGACAGAACAGGCTACGAAATGCTCCGCAATCTGGGCTATGAGCCTGAGGACGCAAGAGATTGGAATAACTGCGGCTGCGTGGTACCTCATTCCAGAAAGACCTTTGAATGGACCTCCTCCTGCAACATCAGCTTTGCGGCGGCGCTGGAGTTTGCACTGAATGAAGGCAAGAGCCGCCTGACAGGTGAGCAGGTTGCCCTGCCCGAAAAAGACCCGAAAACCTTTACCTCCTATGAGGAAATCGAGGCTGCACTGTTCAGACAGTTCTCCTATATGGTAAAGCATGGCGTAATCAGCCTGCTGACTGCACAGAAAATCCATAAGGAACAGGCACCCCGTCCGTTCCTGTCCGCCTGCAATGAATATTGCGTGAAAAACGGCAAGGATCTGGTGGACGGCGGCGCAAAATACAACATCGGGCCTGTATTCACAGGCGTTGGGCTTTCCGTTACGGCAAACTCTCTGGCTGTAATCAAAAAGCTGGTATTTGAAGAAAAGAGCGTAACGCTTTCCGAATTGATTGATGCACTGAACAACAACTGGGAAGGCTATGAAGCCCTGCGTGCAAAGGCGCAGGCGGTACCCAAATACGGCAATGATGATGATTATGTGGACAGCATTGCGAAGAAGCTGGCAGATTATTTCTATCATGATGTAACATCCTATAAGGATATCTACGGGCATCATTTCGTAACGGCGTTCATGGGTATTTCCAACTACCTGCCGACCGGTAAGGTGCTTGGCGCAACACCCGACGGCAGAAGGGCGAAGGACCCCATCAACGAGGGCGTTTCCCCTTATACCGGCACAGATACCTCTACCTGCCTTGCGGCACTGCGTTCCTCCGCAAAGCTGAATCATGATATTCACAGCGGCGGCACACTGCTGAACCTGCGTCTGAATCACGATTTGGTTGCAACAAAGAGAGGGCGCGCAAACCTCGGCGCAATGCTCCAGTCCTATTTCGCACTGGGCGCATTCCATGTACAGTTCAACACCATTTCCAACGAGGTACTGAAGGATGCACAGGCGCACCCCGAAAATTACAGAGATTTGCTTGTGCGTGTTGCGGGATACAGCACACAGTTTGTCAATCTGTCGAAATCCATGCAGGATTCCATCATGGCAAGAAACGCACATGAGGAATTTTAAGACAAAAAATTGCCGCAGATGCAAAGCGTCTGCGGCTGTCGATGAAAAAGAAAGAAAGGGAATGGCTATGAAGGGTTATCTGATGCAGATGCAGCCGTTTTCCGTCAATGACGGGGATGGGATTCGTACCACGATTTTTCTGGCAGGCTGTCCGCTGCACTGCAAATGGTGCGCGAATCCGGAGGGACTGAGGCAGCACCCTGTTGTCGGCTTTTACGCAAGGCTGTGCATCGGCTGCGGCGCGTGTGCGGCGGTCTGTCCCAAGGGAATCGGCATTGACCTGAATGCAGAACGGGAAAAATGCGTCAGCTGCGGCGCATGTGTGGCGGCTTGTCCCAAGGGGGCAAGAAAAGCGCTTGTTTCTCTGGCGGATGCGGATGAAATCATTGCGGAAGCGGCAAAGCATCAGCTTTTTTACCGCAATTCCGGCGGTGGCATTACCTTTTCCGGCGGCGAAGCAACGGCGCAGCCTGAGCTTCTGGAGTATCTTTCCTCCCGTCTGTATGATATGGGCTTCAGTCTGGATATAGAATCCTGCGGCTATTTTGAATTTGAACGGGTACGCAGCTCTCTGGAACGGATGGATTTGATTTTTATGGATTTGAAGCACATGGATTCTGCCCTGCATGAAAAATTTACGGGTGTTCCCAATGAACGGATTCTGGAAAATATCAAGCAGCTGGCGGAGCTTTCGGCAAGAGTGGTCATTCGGATTCCGACGATTGAGGGTGTGAATGCGGATGAGGAAAATATCCGCAAAAGCGGCGAATTTGTGAAGAAATATCTGCCGCGCGCCGAAATGGAGCTTCTGCCGTATCATAAATTTGGCTTTGGGAAATATGAGGCACTGGGGATGGACTTGCCCGATGCCGCATTTGGAACTCCCACAAAAGAAAAAATGGAGCATCTGAAGGGGATTTTGCGGGAAATCGGCATTTCTCTTGCGGACTTCAAATAAACAAAAGAAAAAGACATCCTGTCACAGGTGGGCGCACCTTCCTGACGGGATGTCTGTTTTTATCTGTTTTTGCCTTATATATGATAGTATTCGTATTTCTTGACGAAGCAGAAGCCTGTTGTCCCCGGACCGGTGTGGGTGGAGATGGTCGCGCCAATCTGGAAGGGAGGCAGGAATTCCATGCCGGGAACCGTTTCCTGCAGCAGAGCATAAAAGCTGTCCATATCGTCCCAGATGGTATTTGTGCCGGGCATTGCGATATAATGTGCGGGATTTTCGCCGGTTTCCTTGAAATGCTTTGCGGTGATGGATGCAATCTGTGCAAGTCCTTTTTTTCTGGCACGGCAGATACCGCCTGCGCTGATTTCGCCGCCCTTTAAAATGATGATGGGCTTGATTTTCAGAAGGCCTGCGGAAATAGTGGCAACCTTGCCGATGCGTCCGCCAATCTCAAGATAGCTTAAATCCCCGACCATGAAATGAATACGTGCATCCTCTCTTGCTTTTTCCGCGTATGTAATCACCTCATTCAGAGATTTTCCGTTCTTCTGCATCCGCGCCATTTCCATCAGAAGCAGGGCCTGCGCGCCTGTTGCCACCCAGGAATTGATGACGTGAATCTGCGCATGAGGAAATTCCTCCTCCAGCATGGATTTTGCCGTTACCGCAGATTCCAGAGAGGCGGTCAGCGTGCGCGTCATGGTGATGCAGATGATGTCCTTGCCTGCTTCGAGGGCAGGGCGGAATGCATCCATATAATCCTGAATGGAGGGCAGGGAGGTTTTGGGGTAGCCCTTTTCCTCTGTCATATAGCGAAAATATTCCTCTAAAGAGATTTCCTGAATTTCCTTATAATAAGTTTCATGGTCTATCGAAATATAAAAGGGAATCAACCCGATTCCTAATTCCTTTGCCTTTGCAAAGCCGATATCACAGGCACCATCGCTGAAAATTTGATACTCTGCCATACTATTCTCTCCTTACCTTCAGACGTTCAAATGATTCTGCGGAAATGGTCTTCCGCGGTAGTCTTGCTATACTATAACAAATCAGAACGGAAATTTCAACATCAGAAACACATTATGTAGTATAAAAAACCACAAAATATTGTTTGTGCATGAAAGCACTGCGTTTCTGCTGCCTTTTTGCAGAAAAAATGACAGGATTTTCTGTACGGGAATTTAACGGGAGAGAACGGAAAGAACTCCTTGCCAAACAAGAAAAAATAAGTTAGACTAAAATAAGGGGAAGTACCCCCAAAAAGAAAAGGAGGTGAAAACATGAAACGAGTATTAGAGCTGATTATAAGCTTGATTGCAACAGCGGCGACCTATGCGTTAATGCATGTAGTGCTTTTTATGGACTTATTCAAATTTCAACATAAATTGCCGGTATATGTACCTACGGTGATAGCGGTAATTGTCGGACTTATATTTTATTTTCTACTTGCTACGCCATTGGCAGGTCTGCTCCTGAAACGGCTGAATCAGACAGAGGAACGCCTTTCCAAAATGAATTTGAAGGAGCTTTCGCTTTCCGTTATCGGCTGTATTGTCGGGCTGGTTCTGGCGAACCTCATTGGCATGGCATTCAATGGCTTTGGCGCACTTGGCACGTTTATCGTGGTGCTGTTGAACATCCTGTTCGGGATTCTGGGGATTCGCGTTGCCAGAAGAAAGAAGGATGATGTGAACGTGCGCACGCTGAAGGAGGTGCTGATGACAACCCCTCCCAGCACGGCGGAGGATTCCATTTACGGCAGACCGAAAATTCTGGATACCAGTGTTATCATTGACGGAAGAATTCTGGATTTGCTGCAAACAGGCTTTATCGAAGGGAAAATCATCATCCCTGATTTTGTTCTGGAGGAGCTGCGCCATATTGCGGATTCTGCGGACAGCCTGAAGCGTCAAAGAGGGCGCAGAGGTCTGGATATTCTGAACGAAATTCAGAAGCAGCTGGCAGTTCCTGTAGAAATTCAGAGCTTTCATCCCGGTCAGCAGATGGAGGTGGATTCCATGCTGCTGAAAATGGCGGACAGCATGGATGCCTTCGTGGTGACGAATGACTTTAACCTGAATAAGGTTGCGGAATTCCAGGGCGTGCGCGTGCTGAATATCAATGAGCTTTCCAACGCGGTGAAGCCTGTGGTTTTGCCGGGAGAGGAAATGGTGGTTACCATCATAAAGGCCGGCAAGGAAGCAGGACAGGGCGTTGCGTATCTGAACGACGGCACGATGATTGTGGTGGACGGCGGCAGTAAGCACATCGGTGAGACGATTACGGTGATTGTGACGAGCGTATTGCAGACAGCGGCAGGTCGTATGATTTTTACAAAAATGATTGCTGCGGCATAAATAAAGAGAGCAAAAGTGCGAAATCAGCCTGTTTGATTTCGCATTTTTGCTGAATCGGGAGGAAAAAAGATGAACATCAGTACGGCTGTGATTGTAGCGGCAGGAAAGGGCAGACGCATGGGAACGGAAATCAGCAAGCAGTTTCTGCCCCTTTGCGGAAAGGAAATTCTTGCACATACGGTTGAAAAATTTGAAAAAGCGGCGTGTATTCGGGATATCATTCTGGTGACAGGAGGAGATGCCCTGCAGGATGTGCGGCAGATGGTGCAGGAATACGGCTGGAAGAAAATCATTTCCGTAACGGAGGGGGGCAAGGAGAGGCAGGATTCTGTGTTCCTTGGCTTGCAGCAGGTGCCGCAGGATACGGAAATTGTGCTGATTCATGATGGGGTGCGTCCGTTTGTGACGGAGGAAATTCTGGAACGCTCCATTGCGGCGGCAAAGGAGACAGGCGGCTGTGTGGCAGGGGTGCCTGCGAAGGATACGATTAAGGTATGCGATGCGGAGGGCTTTGCGATTGCCACGCCGGACAGAAGCACCCTCCGGCAGATACAGACTCCGCAGACCTTCCGCAGAAAGGAAATCCTTGCGGCATACGAAAAAGCAAAGGCGGACGGCTTTCTGGGAACGGATGATGCCTCTGTTGCGGAGCACAGCGGCTTTCCTGTGCGGGTTATCATGGGCAGCTACCGCAACATCAAAATCACGACAAAAGAGGATTTGCTGATTGGCGCGGCATTTTTGAAGGAGGAAACCGAATGAAAACAGTGACGATTTATACGGACGGCGCATGTTCGGGCAACCCCGGCCCCGGTGGCTATGGCGTTGTGCTGCTGTATGGCAGTGCGAAAAAGGAGCTTTCCGCAGGCTATCGTCTGACAACGAACAACCGTATGGAGGTGCTTGCGGTTATCAAAGGACTGGAAGCATTGAAGGAGCCTTGCAGGGTGAACCTCTACAGCGACTCGAAGTATGTGGTGGATGCGATAGAAAAGGGCTGGGTTGTGAAATGGCGGCAGAACGGCTGGATGCGGAACAAAAAGGAGAAGGCTTCAAATGTTGATCTCTGGGAGCGGCTGCTTTTGCTGCTGGAAAAGCATCAGGTGACCTTCCTTTGGGTGAAGGGGCATGCGGATAACCCCGGCAACGAAAGATGCGACGAGCTGGCGCGGATGGCAATCCAGAACGGAGCCCTGCAGGAGGATGAAAATTACGGAAAAATGTAAGGGAATGTCGAGCGAATCCCAAGTGATTCACTGGAAATCGGATTGACACTGACGGAAATTTATGCTAATATCAAACTGTAACAAATTTTTATCTATCTCAAGTAGGAGGATTTTAAAGAATGAAAAAAGGTACAGTAAAATGGTTTAACGCAGAAAAAGGTTTTGGTTTCATCTCCGTACCTGGTGAAGACGATGTATTCGTACATTTCTCCGCAATTCAGGCTGAAGGCTACAAAACTCTGGAAGAAGGCCAGGAAGTTGAATTTGAAGTAGTACAGGGTGCAAAAGGCCCTCAGGCTGCAAACGTAACACGTGCTTAATCGATTCTATTTATTTGACCTAAGTGCGAAAGCATTCAGACATATATTTGAGCTTGGTTATGCAACAAAGAGGCTCTCCGTTAGGAGAGTCTTTCTTTATGCCGAAAAGTGTATTTTTTTGGGAATTATCGGCAGATGGGGGCGTTTTTTTCTTTGGAATCGTTGCATCCGAGAAAATGGTGTGCTACAATTAAGTGTCGCACAGAAGATAATGTAAAAGAAAAACTTGAAACGATTGGAGTAATTCTAAATGAGTCAGAATATTGAAAATATCAGAAACGTAGCGATTATTGCCCACGTTGACCACGGCAAAACCACATTGGTGGATCAGCTGCTCAGACAGAGCGGTATCTTCCGTTCCAATCAGGAGATACAGGAAAGAGTCATGGACAGCGGCGATATTGAACGGGAAAGAGGGATTACCATTCTTTCCAAAAACACAGCCGTAAACTATGGCGATACCAAAATCAACATCATTGATACCCCCGGACATGCCGATTTCGGCGGCGAGGTAGAGCGTGTGCTGAAAATGGTAGACGGCGTTGTGCTGGTGGTGGATGCATTTGAAGGGCCTATGCCCCAGACAAAATTCGTTCTGCGCAAGGCGTTGGAGCTGAATCACCCTGTTGTTGTTTGCGTAAATAAGGTGGATAGACCCGAAGCACGCCCTGATGAGGTTGTGGATGAGGTTCTGGAGCTGTTTATGGAGTTGGATGCAAACGAAGACCAGCTGGATTCTCCCTTTGTATTCGCATCTGCAAGAGGCGGCTATGCGTCCGAGGATGCCAATGCAAGAGAAGGGGATATGAAGCCCCTGTTTGAAGCAATCATCAATCACATTCCTGCACCCAAGGGGGATGTGAATGCACCGGCACAGGCTCTGATTTCCACGATTGACTACAGCGAATATCTGGGTCGTATCGGCATCGGTAAGATTGAAAACGGCGTACTGCGCGTCAATGACGAGGTTGTCGTTCTGAATATGCACAATGCGGAAACACAGAAAAAGGTTCGTATCACAAAGCTGTACGAATTTCAGGGCTTGCAGAGAGTGGAGGTAAAGGAAGCGAGCGTCGGCAATATTGTTGCGCTTAGCGGCATTGAAAATATCATGATTGGGGATACCATCTGTTCCCCCGAAAAGCCTGAACCTCTGCCCTTTGTGAAGATTTCCGAACCCACATTGGCAATGAATTTCTCCGTAAATGACAGCCCCTTTGCAGGGCAGGAGGGGAAATATGTTACCTCCAGACAGATTCGTGACAGACTGTTCAAGGAGCTGAATACAGATGTCAGCCTGCGGGTAGAGGATACGGATAATTTGGACAGCGTGAAGGTTTCCGGCAGAGGGGAGCTGCATCTTTCCATTCTGATTGAAACACTCCGCAGAGAAGGCTACGAATTTCAGGTTTCCAAGCCGGAGGTGCTGTTCAGAGAGATTAACGGCAAGAAATGCGAGCCTATGGAGGCGGTAACGATTGACGTTCCTGAGGAATTTGTCGGCAATGTTATCGAAAAGCTGGGCAGCAGAAAGGGCGAAATGACAAATATGTATCCTGCAAAGGGCGGCTATACCAGACTGGAATTTTCGATTCCTGCAAGAGGTCTGATTGGCTACCGCAGTGAATTTATGACGGATACCAAGGGCAACGGCATTATGAACTCCCTGTTTGACGGCTATGAACCCTATAAGGGTGATATCGTGACCCGTTCGCAGGGCTCTTTGGTTGCGTTTGAAAGCGGCGAAGCAATCACCTATGGTCTGTATAACGCACAGGAACGTGGGGATCTGTTCATTGGCGCAGGCACAAAGGTTTACGAGGGCATGGTTGTCGGCAGAAATGCCCGTGCGGATGATATGGATATCAACGTATGTAAGAAAAAGCAGCTGACAAATACCCGTGCGAGCGGCTCTGATGATGCGCTGAAGCTGACACCGCATATCACGATGTCTCTGGAGCAGTGCATGGAATTTATCAGTGATGATGAGTTGTTGGAGGTAACCCCCCAGAATCTGCGTATGCGGAAAAAGATTCTGGATAATACCCAGCGCAGAAAGGCGAAAAACCGCGCAAACAGCTAAGAAGCGGTTCTGATTAGGATTTTTGGGAAAGAGGTGCACCATGGCGGCAAAAGCGAAGAAAAAGGGCGGCAGCTTCGTAAAACAGGCGGCAATTCTGGCAGCAGCCAGCCTGCTGGTACGTTTTTTGGGCTTTATATACCGTTGGCCTTTAACCAATATGATTGGGGACGAGGGCAATGCAATTTATGCCGGCGGCTACTACATTTATACCTTTCTGCTGATTTTGTCCTCGGCAGGACTGCCTGCAGCAATTTCTAAGCTGGTTTCCGAGCGAATCGCACTGAAGCAATACCGAAACGCGCATCGCGTCTTTCAGGCGGCATTGGTGATTTCCACCTGCTTTGGCACGTTCTTTGCGATTGTGATGGGACTTGGCGCACACCGACTGGCAGATATGATTGACATTGCGGACAGCTATTATTCCCTGCTGACGCTTTGCCCGACTTTGGTGATTGTTGCTATCATGTCCGTATTCCGCGGATATTTCCAAGGGATGCGTACCATGGTGCCGACCGCGATTTCTCAGATTGTAGAGCAGGTGTTCAACGCCTTTTTCAGTGTGTATCTGGCATGGGTGTTTATGAGCATCAATATTCCGGAAGGGATGACGAAAAACATTCCTTTGGCATCTGCCGGCGGCACGATGGGGACGGGGATTGGCGCTTTGGCAGGTCTGGTTGTGGTGGTCTTTGCCTACTGTCTGATTCGCCCGTATCTGCTTTGGAGAGCAGAGCGATGCAAGCAGCCCTACGAGGAATCGAAGCGTGAGCTGATGGGCAGAGTTTTGCAGACGGCATGGCCCATCATCGCAGGTACGGCGGTATTCAGCATCACCAACCTGATTGATATGGGGATGGTGGTAAGAATTCTGCAGCAGATTGGATTTTCCGAAGCGAACGCAAAGGCTTTGTACGGACAGCTTTCCGGGAAATATGTCACGCTGACCACACTGCCCGTTACGATTTCTACGGCGGTTGCAACAGCGGCTCTGCCGAGCATTGCCGCATCGGTAAAATTAAAGGAGCGGAAGCAGGTGCGCAGAAAAATGGCGCTGACCTATCGCATTTCCATGATTATTTCTGTGCCTGCAGCGGTTGGTATCAGTGCGCTTGGGCCGCAGATTATCCACATGCTGTTCCCCAGTGCAAGCGACGGCGGTACACTGCTGACGGTTGGTGGCGTTTCCATTATCTTCCTTGCACTCTGCCAGACCTCTACGGGGATTTTGCAGGGGATTGGACATATTAAGGTGCCCGTGGTCGGTGCGATTTTGGGTGCCATTACAAAGGTGATTCTGAACGTGGTTCTGATTCGGATTCCTTCTATTAACGTTCTGGGGGCGGTGCTTTCCACAACGGGCTGCTATCTGGTTGCAGGCGTTTTTGATGTAATCATGCTGAGCAGACTGACGGGAACGAAATTCGATATCATGGGCAGCTTTCTCAAGCCGATTATCGGCTCTGCTGCCATGGCGGCGGCAACACTTGGCAGCTATCATGTGTTCTATCAGCTTTTGCAGAGCAACACCATCGCGACACTGATTGCAATCTGTATTGCGATTGCGGTGTATGGTCTGGTGATGCTGCTCATCAAGGGCATCGTGGAGGAGGACTTGCAGACAGTACCCGGCGGCGGCAAGCTGATTCGCGTTTGCAGACGGCTGCATTTGTTATAAAAACAGAAATCCACCGAATGATTTTGCGGAAGGTTCGGTGGATTTTTCTATAAAAGGGATTTTTTTGGATACATTTTGAAAAAATATAAAATCTGTTGTTGACAGAAAGAATATCCTGTGGTAATATGTAAAAGTCGCTGAACAAAAGCGGTAAAAAATATCGAGGCGTGGCTCAGCTTGGTAGAGCGCTACATTAGGGATGTAGAGGTCGCAGGTTCAAATCCTGTCGCCTCGATTTTTATAAAAGATTTATAAAAAAATTCTTTCGGAAGCTTTTGAAAGAAGAAAAAAGAATTGACAGGAATATAATCCTGTGGTATCATAATTAAGCCGCTGAATAAGCGGTAGGAATATCGAGGCGTGGCTCAGCTTGGTAGAGCGCTACATTAGGGATGTAGAGGTCGCAGGTTCAAATCCTGTCGCCTCGATGGCAGTTTAAGAGACGAATATGATTCGTCTCTTTTTTCATATTCGGCAGTGATTTGAAAAAAATTGGAAAAAAGAGAGAATCGGCACGGCCTACGGAGGTGAACCGTTTATGACCGACCAGAACGAGGTACGATTGGTCAAGAGGGCGAAGCAGGGGGACATGCACGCCTTTGAGGAACTCATTTTACAGCACGAAAAGATCGTTTATAACGTGGCACTGCGCATGATGAACCACAGCGAGGATGCGAAGGATATTTCGCAGGAGGTGTTTCTGAAGGCGTATCGGAATATCGGAAATTTTGACGAGCGGTCGCAGTTTTCTACATGGATTTACCGCATTACGGCGAACACCTGCATTGATGAAATGCGAAAGCGGAAGGGCAGGCAAAGCTTTTCCTTGGAGGAAGAATTGGAAAATGAGGAAGGCAGTATGCAGCGGCAGGTTGCGGATGCGGGCGAAACACCGGAGGAAAGCATGCTTCGAGAGGAGCAGAAAAGCGAGATTTTACAGGCATTGGAGAGCCTTTCGCCGGAGCATAAGGTGGCGGTTATCCTGCGGGATATCAAGGGGCTTTCCTACGAGGAAATTGCGGAGATTCTGGAGCTTACGTTGGGAACGGTGAAGAGCCGTATTTCCCGTGGGCGAAATCAATTAAAGCAGGAAATTTTAAAATTACGGGAACAAGATGCATATTTTATTCGTCATAAGAGAGGAAAGGAGGGAAGGCAATGAATTGTGATAAAGTGAAAGAGCTGCTCTGGGCGTATTTGGAAAACAAAACCACGGCAGAGGAAACAGCAGAAATCGAAACGCATTTGGAAGGCTGTGCGGCTTGCAGAGAAGAGCTGGCGCAGCAGAAGGAAATCAAAAACGCTTTGGCGAGCCTTCCTGACGAGGAACTCCCTGAAGACTATCATACAGAGCTGATGCAGAAGCTGCAGGCGGAGCGCAAGGTTGTGCCTTTCCCTGCAAAGAAGAAGCATGGCTGGAAGCAGATTAGCATGATCGCGGCGGCGGTGCTTGTGGTTGTGGTGGCAGGCGGCACGAGGGGGATGCTGGAAATGCGGCAGAACCAGAACGAGGAGATAGAGCAGATTCTGTTTGAGGATACTGCGCTGATGGCGGATACGGGCGAGGAAGCGGCAGAACAGACTGCGGCGGACAGCGCGACAGAGAACAATGCGGTGGAAAAATCCGATACCAAGGAGGATTTTTCTGAGCAGGAAACAAAGAAAGCAAAAAAACCTGTTTCGCAGAAAACGGCACCAAAAGAAATTACACCCAAAGAAGCAACTCCGAAAGAAGCAACTCCCAAAGAAACAACTCCGAAGGAAACGGCAAAATCTTTTTGGTCGGATGGAGCGGCAACCATGCCGAAAGCAGCTTTATATGCAAGCGAAGCGGAAAATGCGATGGACAGCGAGACATTGGTGAGCGGCACACGCGCTATGGACAGCAATGCGGCGGACAGCATGACACTTCAAGTGGAAAAAAAGGAGACAGCCTTGCAGGCAATTCGTAAGAGCATAGAGGAAGCCGGCGGTTATGAGGGAAGCAGTGCGGATGATGTGATTCAGGCGGTGATTCCTGTTGCAAATTATGCGGATTTTCTGGAGCAGGTCGGCAAGCTGGGCGAAATACAGGCGTTTTTCCAAGGCGAGGAGGACGGCGCATCGCGTACAATCAGCATTTCGGTAACGGAAAAATAAAAAGGGACACGGTGGATTTTTACGAGAAAAGCCGTGTTCTTTTTTTGCTGAAATTTTCTTGGGGACAGAGAATTTTGATATGTTTTGCAAAAAATAGCTTGACAAATCTCTGACAAACGCATATACTGGTCTCGTAAATAAATAGAATCTTCAGGGCAGGGTGAAAGTCCCTACCGGTGGTACAGCCCACGAGCCGCAAGGCATGATTCGGTGAAACTCCGAAGCCGACAGTATAGTCTGGATGAAAGAAGATGGATGAACGCAGGAAAAGTGTTTCTTTTCTGTGCCTTTTTGAGATATCTGCTCTGGATTGTTTTTGAACATTCCGGAGCTTTTCTTATTTTGGCACAGGGATTCTTTTGGTGTATGTATTTCTGATGCTCTGAGCGATTCTGTTCGGAGCATTTTTTATTTTGCATTTTTTGAAATCTGTCTGGAGGGATTCTATGAAGGATTCAGAATATATGGAGCTTGCACTTATGCTTGCAAAAAATGGGCTCGGATGGACGGCACCAAACCCGATGGTAGGGGCAGTGCTTGTGAAGGATGGTGAAATCATCGGTCAGGGGTGGCATGAAAAATGCGGTGAGCCGCATGCAGAGCGAAACGCATTGGCAAATTGCAAAAAATCGCCGCAGGGAGCGACGCTTTATGTCACATTAGAGCCTTGCTGCCATCAGGGCAGACAGCCGCCTTGTGTGGAGGCCATTCTGGAGGCAGGCATTCGGCGCGTGGTGGTCGGCTCAGCAGACCCCAATCCACTTGTGGCAGGAAAGGGAATTCGGATTTTGCGAGAGCATGGCATAGAGGTAACGGAGCATGTTCTGGAGGAGGAATGTGACCGCTTGAATGAGGTGTTTTTCCACTATATTCAAACAAAGCGTCCCTTTGTGGTAATGAAATATGCGATGACGATGGACGGAAAAATCGCAACCTACACAGGTGCATCCAAATGGATTACATCGGAAACGGCAAGAGCTCATGTGCAAGAGCAAAGGCATAAATATACTGCAATCATGGTGGGTGTGGGAACGGTATTGGCGGATAATCCCATGCTGAATTGCAGGATGGAGGGTGGAAAAAACCCGATTCGCATTATTTGCGATACACACCTTCGCACACCGTTGGATACGCAAATTGTTGCAACGGCGAAGGAAATACCGACCATCCTTGCAACCTGCTGTGCGGATAGGGAAAAACAGGAGGCATATCTGGCGGCAGGCTGTCAAATCCTACAGGTGAACGAAAAAAACGGGCATGTTGATTTGCCAGAATTGATGCAAAAATTAGGGGAGCAGGAAATTGACAGCATTCTGATAGAGGGTGGCGGCACACTCCATTGGACAGCATTGGAGGAAGGCATTGTGCAAAAGGTGCAGGCATATATTGCACCGAAATTATTTGGCGGACGGACGGCAAAAACCCCCATCGAAGGACAGGGCGTTGCAACGCCGGCAGAGGCATTTTATTTAAAGAACAGCAAAATCATTCCTCTGGGAGAGGATTTTCTGATAGAGAGCGAGGTGAGCAGAGATGTTCACGGGAATTGTTGAGGAAATCGGAAGGGTTGAGAGAATCAAGCACGGACAGCATTCTGCGGTCTTGACCATTCATGCGGATACGGTTTTGGAGGGAACCAAAATCGGTGACAGCATTGCGGTCAACGGCATTTGCCTGACAGTAACGGAGCTGTTTTCGCATGGCTTTTCCGCAGATGTGATGCACGAAACGCTGAACCGTTCCTCTCTGGCAGGGCTGACAATGGGAACGCCTGTGAATCTGGAAAGAGCCATGGCGGCAGACGGACGCTTTGGCGGGCATATTGTTGCAGGCCATGTAGACGGTGTGGGAAAGGTGATCCGCGTGCGTCGGGATGATACAGCCATTTGGTATACCATACAGGCGAAGGCGGAGCTGATGCGATATATCGTTGAAAAGGGCTCCATAACCATTGATGGCATTAGCCTGACAGTGGCGGAGGTCGGAGAAAGCGAGTTTTCCATTTCTGCCATTCCGCATACGGTCAGCCAAACCATTTTGAAGAACCGCAGAGAAGGCGATTTGGTAAATCTGGAAACGGATATCATTGGAAAATATGTAGAAAAGCTGGTTTGCCCGAAAGCAGAGCAGCAGCCGAAAAATACAATTACAATGGATTTTTTATCGAAATACGGATTTTAAGGAGGAGAATACATCATGCAGTTTAACACAGTAGAGGAAGCGTTGGAGGAATTGCGCAACGGCAAAATCATTTTGGTAACAGATGATCCCGATAGAGAAAACGAAGGGGATTTCATCTGCGCGGCAGAATTTGCAACCACAGAAAACATCAACTTCATGGCATGCTATGGCAAGGGCTTGATTTGTATGCCTATGTCTGAGGAATATGTGCGGAAATTGCGGATTCCGCAGATGGTACAGCAGAATACGGATAATCACGAAACAGCATTTACGGTTTCCATCGACCATGTGGCAACCACAACAGGCATTTCTGCGGCAGAACGCTCTATCACAGCGCTTGCATGCGTTTCGGATGATGCAAAGCCTGAGGATTTCCGCAGACCGGGTCACATGTTCCCTCTCCTGGCAAAGAAAAACGGCGTTCTGGAACGGGAAGGGCATACCGAAGCAACCGTTGATTTATGCAGACTGGCAGGCTTGAAGGAGTGTGGGCTGTGCTGCGAAATCATGCGTGAGGATGGTACCATGATGCGTACGCCTGAGCTGATGAAGCTGGCAAAGCAATGGGATATCAAATTCATTACCATTCGGGATTTGCAGAATTACCGCAAATGCCATGAAAAGCTGGTAGAACAGAAGGCAGCTGTTAAAATGCCCACAAAATACGGCGATTTTATGGCGTATGGCTTCGTCAATCTGCTGAATGGCGAGCATCATGTAGCACTGGTAAAGGGCGATATCGGTGATGGCAAGGATGTGCTTTGCAGAGTTCATTCCGAGTGCCTGACAGGGGATACCTTCGGCTCCCTGCGGTGCGACTGCGGACAGCAGTTTGCCGCTGCTATGACGCAGATTGAAAAGGAAGGACGCGGCATCCTGCTTTATATGCGGCAGGAGGGGCGTGGTATCGGCTTAATCAATAAGCTGCGCGCCTATGAATTGCAGGAGCAGGGTATGGATACCTTGGAAGCAAATCTTTCCCTTGGCTTCAAGGGCGACCAGAGAGAATACTATATCGGCGCACAGATTCTGCGCGAATTGGGCGTAAAAAGCATGCGTCTTTTGACTAACAATCCCGATAAGGTATATCAGCTGGAGGAATTTGGGATTGAAATTACGGAGCGCGTGCCGATCCAGATGGATGCAACAACACATGATTTATTCTATCTGAAAACAAAACAGGAACGCATGGGACATTATCTGAAATATTAAAGAATCTGAAATATGAAGGAAAAAATGAAAGAAAAGAGGGAATAAAAATGAAAACATTTGAAGGTAAACTGGTATCGAAGCAGATTAAAATCGGTATTGTAGCGGCAAGATTCAACGAATTTATCACAGCAAAGCTGTTGAGCGGTGCGATGGACGGTCTGGTGCGGCATGATGTAGCGGAAGAGGATGTCAACGTGGCATGGGTGCCCGGCGCATTTGAAATTCCCCTGATTGCATCCAAAATGGCGAAAAGCGGCAAATATGATGCTGTGATTTGCTTGGGCGCAGTCATCCGTGGCTCCACCAGCCATTATGATTTTGTCTGCAACGAGGTTTCCAAGGGGATTGCGGCGGTTTCTCTGGAAACAGGCATTCCTGTGATGTTTGGTGTGCTGACAACGGAAAACATCGAACAGGCGATTGAACGTGCCGGCACAAAAGCAGGTAACAAGGGCTACGATTGTGCGGTCAGCGCGATTGAGATGGTAAACCTGATTCGGGAACTGGAGAAATAAAAGGGCTTTTTGGATATAGATTCGGCAAATAGGCTGCTTCTGCTATTAAATAGGTAGAAACAGCCTATTTTATTGCAGAAAAAACGGAAAAAGACAAATGTCCACTGGACAGAATGCACAAAAACGTGTAGACTATATTGTAAAATTTGAGGGATATGCTTTAGTGTTCTACTTGACTAAAGCGTTAAAATGCGATACACTATTTTCAGAACAGAAAGGGTGTGGAATTTGAATGAAACCGGAAGAAATGCTTTTGAAAAAAGAGGAGCGGGTCAGCTTCAGCCTGCGTGCCTTATTTGAACAATATGGCTATCGAAAATTTAAGATGAGTAAATTTGAGGAATATGATTTTTATGCGGAGAACAGAAGCTTTCTGCACAGCGAAGCCATCCTGACCTTTACGGGACTGGACGGCAAGCTTTTGGCACTCAAGCCGGATGTGACCCTTTCTATCGTGAAGAATACGAAGGGAAGCCGAGATACGGCAGAACGCGTGTATTATAACGAAAATGTATACCGTGCCAGAAAGGGCGCAGGTGAATACAAGGAAATCATGCAGGTTGGCTTGGAATATATCGGCGAGGTGGATGCATACGCCACGCTTGAGGTGCTTTTACTGGCGCAGAAAAGCCTGAAGGCCATCAGCGACGCTTATATACTGGATGTTTCTCACATGGGCTTTGTGGCAGGGCTGATGGAGGAGGTTGCTTTGCCTTATGCACAGCAGGATAGAATCCTCGATTGCATCAGCGAGAAGAATATTCACGGGATTCGCGCAGTTTGTAAGGAAAACGGCGTTGCGGCGGATTTGACTGAGAGATTGGAGGGACTGGCGAGTCTGTATGGCAGTCTGGAGGAAACCCTGCCGCAGGCGAAGGCGCTTTGCTGTAATGAAAAAATGGAGCAGGCGGTGCAGGAGCTGGAAAATATCCTGCGGTGTCTGAAAATCGGCGGCAATGAGGAAAAGGTGAACCTCGATTTTTCTATCGTGAACGATATGGATTACTATACGGGCATCATTTTTCAGGGCTTTATCAACGGTGTGCCCAGCAGCATTCTCAGCGGCGGCAGATATGACAATTTGCTGCGGAAATTGGGGAAGGATGCGGATGCCATCGGCTTTGCGGTTTATCTGGATTTGTTGGAACGCTTTGATTCCAAGGAAAAGGAATACGATGTGGATACACTCCTGCTTTATGAGGAGGGCGCGGATGTGGCGGCTCTGGCGCAGGCGGCGCAGATGCTGACCGATAACGGGCAGAGCGTTCTGGTGCAGAGAAAAAATACAGGAAACGTGAAATATAAGCAGCTGCTTTGTATGAAGGATAGGGGGCTTGAAATCGTTGCGGAACTGGATTAACATCGCACTGCCGAAGGGCAGATTAGGCGAAAAGGCGTATGATATTTTTGAGGCAATCGGCTATGGCTGTCCTTCCATTCATGAGGGCGGCAGAAAGCTGATTTTTGAAAACGAGGAAAACGGCGTGCGGTATTTCTGGGTAAAGCCCTCGGATGTGGCGGTTTATGTGGAACGCGGCGCGGCGGATATCGGTGTAGTCGGGAAGGATATTCTTCTGGAGCAGTCCTCGGATGTGTATGAGCTCTTGGATTTAGGCATGGGCAAATGCCGCATGGCAGTGGCAGGCGTGAAGGGAGAACGTCCCGATGGGGGACATACCCTGCGCGTGGCAACAAAATTCCCCAATATCGCAAGAGAATTTTACAGAAAGCAGAGCAGAGAAATTGATATTATCGAATTACATGGCTCGATTGAGATTGCTCCGATTCTGAAAATGAGCGATGTCATTGTAGATATCGTGGAAACGGGAACAACCCTGCGAGAAAATAATCTTGAGGTGATTGAAACGGTTGTGCCAATCAGCGCAAGGCTGATTGCGAATAAGGTCAGCTATAAATTCAATAACGCAAGAATTCGCGAGCTGTGCGATCGGATTGCGGAGAATCTGGAAAAAAAGGACTGATAAGAAGAAATGAGGTGAAGGCATGATTCGAACCTATGCTTACAAAGACATTAAAATAGGAGAAATTTTTGCAAGAGAGGAAGAAAAAACGAATGTGGCGGACGTGGTTTCGGAGATTATCGCAGAGGTACGCAAAGGCGGCGATGCGGCACTGAAACGCTATGCGGAGCAATTCGATGGCGCGGCACCTGCGGTGTTTGAGGTTTCCGAGGCGGAACGGGCGGCGGCGTATGCACAGGCGGACGCGGTGTTTCTGGAGATTTTAAAGGAAGCGGCGGCGCATATTCGTGCCTTCCATGAAATGCAGAAACGGACGGATTTTGTGCTGACGGAGCGCGAGGGTGTTGTGCTTGGGCAGAAAATTATCCCTCTGGACAGAGTGGGGCTTTATGTCCCCGGGGGGACGGCAAGCTATCCCTCTACGGTGCTGATGGATTGTATTCCTGCAAAGATAGCGGGGGTCAAGGAGGTTTGCATGGTAACGCCGGCGAAGGATGGGAAATTAAACCCCGATATCATTGCGGCGGCGGACATCGCCGGGGTTGACCGTATTTTCAGAATCGGCGGCGCACAGGCGGTTGCGGCGCTTGCGTATGGAACGGAAAGCATCCCTCGTGTGGATAAAATCGTAGGCCCCGGCAATGCCTTTGTTGCAGAAGCGAAAAAGCAGGTGTTCGGGCAGGTTTCGATTGATATGATTGCAGGGCCGAGCGAAATTCTTGTCATTGCGGACGGCAATTCCGATGCGGAAATCATTGCGGCGGATTTGCTTTCGCAGGCGGAGCATGACAAAATGGCTTCGGCGGTTCTGGTGACGGAAAGCGAAGCCTTGGCACAGGCGGTAACGGCAGAGCTGGAGCGGCAGATTGCACTGCTCCCCAGAGCGGAAATCGCAAGAGCATCCATTGACAACAATGGAAAGATTATTCTGGTAAAGGATATCGCGGAAGCCATCGCGGTTTCCAATGAAATTGCACCGGAGCATCTGGAGGTTTCGGTGGATGAGCCGTTTCGTTATTTGGCGGATATCCGTCATGCCGGCTCGATTTTCCTTGGAAGAAACGCACCCGAAGCCTTGGGGGATTATTTCGCAGGGCCGAACCATACCCTGCCGACAAGCGGTACGGCGCGGTTTTCCTCTCCCTTGAGCGTGGATGATTTTGTGAAGCGTTCTTCCTTTACTTACTATACAAAAGAGGCACTGACGGCGGAGGCGGAGAAAATCGGTTTCTTTGCCAGAAGAGAGGGCTTGGAGGCACATGCCCGTTCCGCTCTGGTGCGAAAAGATAAGGGGGTTATCCAATGAGCAGATTTATGAGTCCTCGTTTTGCGGGCTTGGAGGCATATACACCCGGCGAACAGCCACAGGATCAGCAGTATGTAAAGCTGAATACGAATGAATCGCCCTATCCGCCCTCGCCTGCGGTGGTGGCGGCGATTTCTGCCGAGGAGGTCATCAGGCTGAACCTTTACCCCGACCCGACAGGCAGGGTGCTGAAGGAAAAGCTGGCGGCGCTTTATGGCGTGAAAGCAGAAAATATCTTCCTTTCCAACGGCTCGGATGATATTCTGAATTTCGCCTTTATGGCGTTTTGCGACAGCGAAAGAGGGGCGGCATTCCCCGAAATCAGCTATGGGTTTTATCCTGTTTATGCCGACCTTTATCATGTGGACTGCGTGAAAATTCCTCTGAAAGAGGATTTTGGCGTGGATTATCGGGATTACTGCAATATCGACAGAATGGTTGTGATTGCGAACCCCAATGCGCCCACAGGGATGGAAATTTCCCTTGCGGAGATTGAGGAAATTCTGAAAACGAACCCGAACCGAATTGTGCTGATTGATGAGGCGTATATTGATTTCGGCGGCACTAGCTGTGTGGATTTGATTCGGAAATACGATAACCTGCTTGTGGTACAGACCTATAGTAAATCGCGCTCCATGGCAGGGGCAAGACTGGGCTTTGCCATTGCAGATGCAGGCATCATTGCGGATCTGGAAAAAATCAAGTATTCCACGAATCCCTATAATATCAACCGTTTGACACTGCTTGCAGGCGAAGCGGCGGTGGAAAGCAATGCTTATTATGTGGAAAATGCGAAGAAAATTGCGGCAACCAGAGATATGACGACTCAAAAACTCCGCGAGATGGGCTTTACCGTTCTGGATTCCAAGGCGAATTTTATTTTTGCAAAAAGCAACGCCGTCAGCGGCAGGGTGCTTTATGAGGAATTGAAGAAAAAAGGCGTTCTGGTGCGCTTCTGGGGCAAGGAAAAAATTGAGGACTTCCTGCGCATTACCATCGGCACGCCCGAACAGATGGAGGTTTTATTTGCGAAAGCAGCGGAGATTTTGCAGGAGCAGAAAGGGGATTGACATGAGACAAAGCGAGATTATCAGAAAAACCGCGGAAACGGATATTTGCCTTTCCCTTTTGCTGGATGGGTCGGGAAGGAGCAGTGTGAACACAGGCGTTGGCTTTCTTGACCACATGCTGACGCTTTTCGCAAAGCATGGCAGATTTGATTTGGATGTGGTCTGTAAGGGCGATATTGAGGTGGATGATCATCATTCTGTAGAGGATATCGGGATTTGTCTGGGACAGGCGTTTGCCGATGCGCTGGGCGAGGGCAGAGGAATTGCCCGTTACGGGGACATCACTCTGCCGATGGATGAAGCGCTGATTCTGGCGGCGGTTGACCTTGGCGGCAGAAGTCATCTGGAATATGGTCTGGAAATTCCGACGGAAAAGGTTGGCACGTTTGATACGGAATTGGTGGAGGAATTTTTCATTGCCTTTGTGCGAAATGCAAAGCTGAATCTGCATCTCTTACAATTCAGAGGAAAAAATTCCCACCACATTATAGAAGGAGCCTTCAAGGCAACGGCGCGCGCCTTAGCGAAGGCAGTCGCGGTGCAGAAGGATTATGCGGATGAAATTCCATCCACGAAGGGGGTGCTTTGATGATTGCGATTATTGATTACGGCGTGGGGAATCTGTTTTCCCTGCAAAGCTCTCTGAAATTCATCGGGGCAGACGCGGAGGTCACGAATGATATTGCCAAAATCAAGGCGGCGGATAGAATCATCCTGCCCGGCGTGGGTGCGTTTGCGGATGCGATTCGGAAGCTGCGTGAAAGCGGCATGGAGCAGGTTGTTCTGGAGGAAGCGGCAAACGGCAAACCCTTGCTTGGCATTTGCTTAGGGATGCAGATGCTTCTGGAAAAAAGTTACGAATATGGCGAGCATGTAGGCTTAGGCTTGATTGGCGGCAGTGTAAAGCCCATTGCGCCTATGATTGGGGAAGGGCTGAAGGTGCCGCATATTGGGTGGAATCGGCTGATTTTTCCGAAGGGCAGAGAAAAATCTAAGCTGTTTCAATACATCAATGAGGGCGACTGTGTCTATTTTGTACATTCCTACGCAGGGGTGGATTGTGATGCCTTTGTTTCTGCGAGAACGGAATACGGCGCAGAGCTGACAGCGGCGGTGGAGCGCGGCAATGTATACGGCACGCAGTTTCATCCCGAAAAAAGCGGCGAGGTCGGCTTGCAGATTCTAAAGGCATTTTGCGAATTGTAAGAAAGGGGGAAGGATTCGATGGAATTATTTCCTGCGATTGATTTGATTGACGGCTGTGCGGTGCGCCTGGTGAAGGGCGATTATGCACAGAAAACGATATACAGCGAGAATCCTGCGGCAGTAGCGCGCTCCTTTGCGGCGGCAGGGGCGAAATATCTCCATGTGGTTGATTTGGAGGGCGCGAAGAACGGCGGTACGCCTAATCTGGAAACCATCCGCACGATTGTGAGGGAAAGCGGGCTTCTGGTTGAGGTCGGCGGCGGCATCCGTTCCGAGGAAGTCATCAAGACCTATCTGGATGCAGGTGTATTCCGCGTGATTCTGGGGACGGCGGCAGTGCAGAATCCTGCTTTTCTGGAGGAAATGGTGCGGAAATACGGTGAGAAAATCGCGGTCGGCGTAGATATCAAGGATGGAAGGGTTGCCATCAAGGGATGGACAGAGGTTTCCGAGGAAAGCTGCTTTGCCTTCTGCGAAAAGCTGCAGAAAATCGGCGTGAAAACGATTATCTGCACGGATATTTCCAAGGATGGTCTGCTTTCGGGCACGAATCTGGAATTATATCGACAGCTTTCCGAAAAATGCAAGGTGGATATCGTTGCAAGCGGCGGTGTAACTACGCTGGATGATGTGAAAAGGCTTGCGGAGATGAAGCTTTATGGCGCGATTCTCGGAAAGGCACTTTATACGGGCAATATTGACCTCGCGGCTGCCGTGACACTCACAAAGGAGGGAAACGAATGATTACAAAAAGAATCATCCCCTGTCTGGATGTCAAGGATGGCAGAGTGGTCAAGGGGGTCAAATTTGAAGGGCTTTCGGATGTTTCCTCTCCTGTGGAGTTAGGGAAATACTACAGCGACTGCGGCGCAGATGAATTGGTTTTTTATGATATTACGGCATCGGCGGAGGGCAGGGCGCTGTTCACCGATATCCTGACAGAGGTGGCACAGAATATCTTCATTCCGCTGACGGTGGGCGGCGGCATCAACACCCTGGAGGACTTTGACCGCGTGCTGAAATGCGGCGCGGATAAGGTGAGCGTGAACAGCGGCGCAATCAGAAACCCGGAGCTGATTCGCGAGGCGGCGCAGAAATACGGCAATCAGTGTGTGGTGCTTTCTGTGGATGTGAAGCGCGTGGATGGGAAATTCATGGTATTTGCCAAGGGCGGCAGAGAAAACACCGGCATGGAGGCATTGCCTTGGATTGCGCGCTGCGTCGAAATGGGCGCAGGCGAGGTGGTTGTCAACAGCATTGATACGGACGGCGTGAAGCAGGGGTTTGATTTAGAGCTGCTGAAGGAGGTCTGCGCTTTGGTGAATGTGCCCGTGATTGCATCGGGCGGCGCAGGCTGTATCGAGGATTTTGTGACGCTGTTCCGGGAAATTCCCGATATTGATGCAGGGCTTGCGGCATCCATCTTCCATTTCGGTGAGGTGGAAATTTCCGCATTGAAGGAACGGCTTGCGGCGGAGGGCATTATCGTCCGCAGATAAGAGAAGGAAGGGAGAGAAAACCGTGGTAAACATAGATGAATTGCGTTTTGATGAAAAAGGGTTGATTCCTGCGGTTGTAGTGGATACCTACAGCAAAAAGGTTTTGACCGTGGCATATATGAACAAGGAAAGCCTTGCCATCAGCATGAAGGAGGGCAGAACCTGCTTCTGGTCGCGCTCTCGTCAGGAGCTTTGGCGCAAGGGCGAAACGAGCGGCAATGTGCAGCATATCGTTTCCATTACGGCGGACTGCGACAGGGACGCGCTGACGGTTGAGGTTGTGAAGGAAGGCCCTGCCTGCCATCTGGGGACAGAATCCTGCTTTTCCGATTTGGTGTATCTGAATCCTGCGTATCAGTCCTTCTCGGTGGATGGCTTGATGGAAATGCTGGAGGGCAGAAAAAAGGAAAAGCCCGAAGGCTCTTATACGACCTACCTTTTTGAAAAGGGCTTGGATAAGATTCTGAAAAAGGTCGGCGAGGAATGTACCGAGGTTATCATTGCGGCAAAGGCGGAGGACAGAGCCGAAACGATTTATGAAATTGCGGATTTGACGTACCATGTGATGGTGCTGATGACAGAGCAGGGGATTTCTCTTGCGGATATCCGCAAGGAGCTGGCAAAAAGACACATCATTGACCATAAGGTAAAGCAGGAGAAGATGACAAAATGAGATTTCCGAACATGAATTTTCATACCCACACCACCTATTGCGACGGGAAGGAAACGGCGGAGCAGATGGTGCAGGCGGCGATTGCGAAGGGCTTTACGCGCCTTGGCTTTTCGGGGCATGGGTTCAATGATTTCCGCCCGGAGGATCAGGAGGTCTGGTGCATGCGTCCGGAGGATGTGCCGAAATATCAGACGGAGGTGCGCGCCCTTGCGGAAAAGTATCAGGATAAGATTGAAATTCTCTGCGGCGTGGAGCAGGATGCCTGTTCGACTGCGCTGACAGAGGGCTTTGATTATGTGATTGGCTCTGTGCATTATGTGGAGAAGAACGGGATGTATTACTGCGTAGACGAAAGTCCTGAGGTGCTGGAGCAGGGCATCCGCGAGGGCTTCGGCGGTGATGTATATGCGCTGACGAAGCGGTTCTTTGAGATAGAGGCGGAGGTGGTCTCCCGAACAAATGCGACCTTTATCGGACATTTTGACCTTGTGACGAAATTCAACGAGGGCAGCCGTTACTTTGACCCCATGGATAAACGCTACAGAACGGCGGCACTTTCCGCAATGGATGCCCTTTTGGAAACAGGAAGGCCGTTTGAAATCAATACCGGCGGTATGTATCGCGGTCTGCGGACGGAGCCGTATCCCTCCTTGCAGCTTCTGCGTGATTTGAAGGAGCGGAGGGGGAAAATACTGCTTTCCAGTGACAGCCATGATGGGGCTTCTCTTGGCTTCCGTTTTGCCGAGGTTGCGCAGGCGGCGAAGGAGATAGGCTTTGTCTCTGTTCTGGTGCTGAAAAAGGACGGCTGGGAGGAGTTTAAATTATTATAGGAGCTTAAATTATTATAAAAGAGGAATTAAAAAATGCTGTCTGCAAAGGAAAATCTGCAAACAGCATTTTATTTTTGATGAAGCTTTGATGTTTTCAGCCGTTACAGCGGAACTTTGCTGCCACATCGGGATTTTTTTCGGCATATTCTGCCGCCATATCTGCCAGAGTGATGTTATCTACAACCTCATCCAGTGCCACCTTCATTTTCTTCCAGATGGAAAGGGAAACGCAGTGGTCGGAATTGGCGCAGTTGGGATGGTCAACACAGTCCACAGGGGACAGAGAGCCTTCCAGCACACGCAGTATCTCGCCGACGGTGGTTGCTTCGGGGGGATTGGTCAGCATATAGCCGCCCTGCGCGCCGCGAAAGCTTTTTACCAGACCGGACTTGGTCAGTGGGTTGATAATCTGCTCCAGATATTTCTCGGAAATACCCTGATCCTTGGCGATTGTCTTTAAGGGAATCGTGCCATTGTTGTAATTCAAAGCCAGTGCAAGCATCAGACGGATGCCGTAACGGCCTCTTGTTGAAATCTTCATAAGGTCACCTCGCTCGTCTTTCGTATGATTTCGGTGGGTATGATGTTACGCTTCTTCCTGCCAGCCCTTGCAGATATCGACCCATTCTACGCAGTTGCCGTAATGATAAAGCTCATCGCAGGTCAGCTCGATTGCGGAATTGCTGCTGCCTGCCGCAGGGAATACGGTATCAAAGCGCTTCATAGAGATATCGGCATAAGCCTTTGTGCCTTCGGGCAATGCGAAGGGACAGACACCGCCGACAGCATGACCGGTTGCTTCTAGGGTTTCTTCAGGAGAGAGCATTTTTGCCTTTAGACCAAAGGTATCCTTGAATTTGCGGTTATCAATCTTGGTATCGCCTGCAACACAGATAACGATGGGGCCCTCCTTGCTCATCAGACAAAGCGTTTTTGTGATGCGTGCAGGGATAACGCCTGCTGCCTGTGCCGCCAGCTCAACGGTTGCGCTGGATTGCTCAAATTCAATAACCTCCTTGGGGCAGTTCATATTTTTCAGATATGCTCTTACTTTTTCGATAGACATGGTACCTCTCCTTTTGTTTCCATTTGTTTCCTTTTGCTATTTTATCGGGGAAATTTCTCCGAATGGTTTCTGTTTATACTCAGCATAGCAGAAAAGCAGCCTTTATGCAAGCAAAATACTAGGAAAACAAGGAAAAGAAAAAGTGGTTGTTTTTTTAAGAAACCTATGGTAAAATATTTTCAAACTTTGCTTATGGCGTGAATGCAAAGCAAAGCGATTGCATCGGTATTGTTATGCAAAGTCTTTAAGAATTCCTAACCATGCGAAAGACGAAGCAATGATGATACAAGGAAAGGCCCTTTTATATCCCCGTATAAGAGGGCTTTTTATTTTTAGGAGGGCTTTTTATTGCGAGAAAAGGCATAATTTTCTTTCGGGGAAACAGAAGACGGATTTTGTGTTCTCATTCTTGACGAAGGAATTTTCAGATGCTATACTCAAACTTGATTTAATATGGAAGAAGAATCGAGGAATGAATATGATTCGAAATATACTGGAATATCTGGAGAAGACGGCGAAACGCCTGCCTGATAAAATCGCTTTTTCCGGTGCGGAGGGGACGATTACCTTTGCAGAGCTGGAGGAGACGGCAAAGCGCATCGGCACATACCTGACACGCTTCGGCGGCAGAAGCTGCCCAATCGCGGTGATGATGCAGAAAACGCCCGTTTCTGTGGCGGCGTTTCTGGGTGCGGTCTACAGCGGCAATTTCTATACGCCCATTGATGTGACCATGCCGAAGGAGCGCGTGCTTTCTATTCTGCATACTTTACAGCCGCAGGTGCTTCTGATTGATGAAAAAAGCCGAAAGGCGGCAAATCATCTGGGCTACGAGGGGGAAATCATCGTTCTGGAGGAGCTTCTGGAAACGGAAATTGATGATGCACTTTTGCGGAAAATCCGCCGCTCTGTGATTGATACAGACCCTCTGTATGCGCTTTTTACCAGCGGCTCAACAGGGGTACCCAAGGGCGTTGTCATCAGCCACCAAGCTGTTGTGAATCTGACGGAATGGTACACAGAAGCGTTTTCCATTTCCGATGCGGAAATCATCGGCAATCAGGCACCGTTTTATTTTGATTCCTCTGTAAAGGATTTGTATGCGGTGCTGAAAACGGGCGCACAAATGGAAATTATCCCGAAGATGCTTTTTTCCTTCCCGAAAAAGCTTCTGGAATATCTGGAGGAAAAGCAGATTAACTATATCGACTGGGTGCCTTCTGCACTGTGTATTGTGGTGAATACAGGGGCGCTGGAGAATTTCCAACCCTCCTATCTGAAGAAGATTATGTTCTGCGGCGAGGCAATGCCGACCAAGCAGTTCAATCAGTGGAGAGAAAAATATCCCGATGCCATGTTTGCGAATATCTATGGCCCGACGGAAACAACGGTGGACTGCACCTATTATATTGTAGACAGGGAATTTGCGGATGATGAGCCTCTGCCAATCGGCTATGGCTGCCGCAATACGGATGTATTCATTTTGAATGGGGACAGGCTTGCGACAGAGGGCGAAAGCGGTGAGCTTTGCGTGCGTGGCAGATGTCTTGCGCTTGGCTACTATAATAACCCTGAAAAAACGGCAGAAGCCTTTATCCAGAACCCTTTGAATCCGTATTATCCCGAAAAAATTTATAAAACGGGAGATATTGCGAAATATAATGAACGGGGCGAAATCGTCTTTCTGGCAAGGAAGGATCATCAGATTAAGCACATGGGACACCGTATTGAGCTGGGCGAGATTGAAACGGCTGTCAATTCCATTGAGGGGATTGAAACGGGCGTTTGCCTTTATGACGAAGGAACACAGCGGATTCTGCTGTTCTACTGCGGCACGGAGGAAACGACACAGGCATATATTCTGAAATGCCTGCGCGATAAGGTGCCGAAATATATGTTCCCGAATCTGATGTTAAAATTGGAAAAAATTCCCCAGACTTTGAATGGAAAGATAGACAGATTGGCTTTAAAGGAGTATTATGATAACGATAAGCAAAATACCTGATGGAAAAACCTGGGCAGATGCAATTGCTCAGTATCGTTCCAAAGGAATGCGGACAAATTTTTACGCTACGGCGGAGGAATTCCTTCCGCAGCTGCAGTGGCTTTCCGAACTGAAATTTGACGGCGGCTGTTATCTGTTCCATGAAAAGGAAAAACAGATTGACCTGTATTTCTTTCTGGAGCAGGGGAGAAAGGCGGAGCAAATTCCTGTGTTTGACAAGCCTGTACTTCTGGAGCAGGTTGGCGTGACGAAAGCACCGCCTGATTTGGCGGAATGGGAGGAAATCGGCTTTGTGCGCTATTTGCAGCGAAAACGGCTCTTTCTTTCCGCAAGGAATGTGGAAGAAACAGAACGCGTACCTTCCTTTGCAAAAGAAGAAGAAGCGGAAACAATTCTCGCGTTGATGCAGCAGTCCTTTGAGCCGTATACCTCGGCTTTGCCCGATTTGGACACCCTGCGGCAGGATATCCGCGAAAATCGTGTGCTTGCGGCAAGGGAGGGGGAGAAGCTTCTTGGTTTTCTGCGCTTCGGCAGGGAAAAGAAGGTATCCGTCCTCTGGCAGATTGCGGTTGCGCCGGACGGCAGAGGAAAGGGCATTGGAAGCGGTCTGGTGCAGGATTGGCTTGTCATAGAGAGAGATGAGGCTGCAAAATTTCAGCTTTGGGTGCGGGAGGATAACCCTTCTGCGTTAAGGATGTATGAAGCATCGGGCTTTTTGCCGGACGGCAGAATCGCTCCGGTGATGATGAAAAAGTAAGAGAAAGAAAGGAAATGAAACATGGAAACATTACTGAAAATTCTGGCAGAACTGAGACCTGACGTAGATTTTGAGGAGAACAAGGAATTGGTTGACAGCGGCGAGCTGGATTCCTTCGATATTGTTTCTCTGGTAGGCGAGCTGTGCGATGAATACGATATCGAAATCGGCGCAGATGAAATTGTTCCCGAAAACTTTAACTCTGTAGAAGCAATCTGGGCATTGGTGCAGAGATTGCAGGAGGACTAATCAATAAGAATTATGGAGGAGTAAAGCGGTATGGCATTTACATCATTTCGATTTATCGTTTTTCTTGTACTGGCTGCCGCAGCATATTTCCTGACACCAAAGCGTTGCCGATGGGTAACGCTTTTTGTTGCTAACTATGTATTTTATTTTATTTCCGGTGGGCGGATTTTCATTTATCTGTTGGCGACCACGGTGACTACATATCTGGCAACGGTGAAAATCGGGGATATGGCGGCGAAAAACAAGATTGCCTTTAACGAGGCAAAGGCGGAATTGGATAAAGAGGGCAAAAAGGCATGGAAGGCCGCCTTTGCAAAGAAAAAGAAGCGGATTCTCATCCCGACCCTGTTGTTCAACTTTGGGATTCTGGCAGTGCTGAAATATTCCGGCTTCGTGACAGAAAACCTAAATCTGCTGTTTGCAAAAATCGGCATTGGGACGGAGCTGCCCGTTTTTCGGTTTCTTCTGCCCTTGGGCATTTCTTTCTATACCTTCCAATCCATGGGATATTTGATTGATGTTTACAGAGAAAAGCAGGAGCCGGAGCGGAACTTTTGCAAGCTGGCGCTGTTTATTTCCTTTTTCCCTCAGATTGTGCAGGGGCCTATTTCTCGCTTCGGCACATTGGCGGAGCAGCTGTTCCGCGCGAATGAATTTTCCTATACACGCATCAAGTTCGGCGTACAGCTGATGCTCTGGGGCGCGTTTAAGAAAATGGTCATCGCGGATAGAGCAGCGGTTCTGGTGGATAATGCGTTCGGGTTCCCCGAAACCTTCGGCGGCACCTATGTTGCAGCAGCGGCATTGGCGTATGCCATCCAGATTTACGGCGATTTTTCCGGCGGGATTGATATTGCAACAGGCGCGGCGCAAATTTTCGGTGTAACGCTGGATAAAAACTTTGAACGCCCCTATCTGGCAACCTCGATTCCCGATTATTGGCGCAGATGGCACATGACGCTCGGCGCATGGTTTCGGGATTATGTGTTCTATCCCTTGTCCCTGTCGAAATTCTTTTCCCGTCTGGGGAAGAAATGCAGAGGGATTTTCGGGAATTATATCGGCAAGCTGATTCCCGTGCTGATTCCGCAGTTTATCATATTCTTCCTCATCGGTATCTGGCATGGGGCAGAATGGAAATATATCGCCTTTGGCTGCTATAACGGTACGCTCATCGTGCTTGGTATTCTCTTTGAACAGCCTCTGCAAAAGCTGGTGAAAAGGCTGGCGATTCGCACGGACTGTATCAGCTGGCGGATTTTTCAGGTGCTTCGCACGCTGATTCTGGTTGCAATCGGCAAGATTATCACGCGTGCACCCGGCGTTTCCGCAGCGAAATATATGATTACCTCCATGGTAAAGAACTGGAATACGGATGTCCTGCTTGAGGGCGGACTTTTGACGATGGGTCTGGATGTGAAGGATTTATGGGTGCTGTTCCTGTCCTGTCTGGTTCTGCTTTCTGTCAGCCTGATGCAGGAAAGCGGCATCAGAGTAAGAGAGACCCTCGCGAAGCAGAACCTCTATTTCCGTTGGGTGATTTATCTGGGTGCCTTGTTCTCCCTGATTCTTTTTGGCGTGTATGGCTTGAATTATAACGCCGCTGACTTTATTTACAGGGGGTTCTGAGTATGAATAGGAAAGAGTGTTTGAAAATTATGGTAAGATGTGTTGCATTTGTGGTGGTTTTCTCCATGCTCTTTGGCAATGCGACGGATTTGCTGATGCGGCATGATGATGAATCCAATGAAATTCATGCCTTTTACAGTGAACCGGAGGATACGATAGATGTGCTGTATGTCGGGAGCAGTCCGCTTCTGCGTGGGGTATCTCCGATGGTGATGTGGCAGGAGCATGGCTTTACGGGCTATGTCCGCGCGTCGGCATTGCAGGCACCCTCTGTCAGCTATGGACTTTTGGCGGAGTCGCTGAAATATCAGAATCCCGAGCTGGTGGTTCTGCTCTGCGATAATATCTTTTCGGATTACGATTATGCAGAGCGGGAAGGGGATTTGCGCCGTGGACTGGACGGCATGAAGATGTCGAAATATAAGCTGGATATTATCAAAGAGGTGACAGCTGCGGATGAATCGCAGTCCATGCTGTCCTATGCCTTTCCGCTGATGCGCTACCATGACCGCTGGAAGGAAATCAATCTGGCGGAGGATAAGCCGGAGCCCCTGCTGGAGCATTCCTTTAAGAAGGGAAATGTTTATCTTAGAGAGATTGCGCCGCAGGCCTACCCCGAAAACTTCATGGAGCCGACAGGGGAAACTGCCTCCTTTGACGAGAGCGCAAAGGGCTATATTGAAAAATCCATCGCACTTTGCAAGGAAAAGAACATCCCCGTTCTGCTGCTGCATCTGCCGAAAATGAGCTGGACGTATGCGCAGAGCGAGGCACTGGAGGGTTTTGCTGCGGCGCAGGGTGTAACCTATCTGGATCTGGACAGAGCGGAATACAGAGAACAGCTTGGCTTAGACCCGCAGGTTGATTATTATGATCAGGGACACATGAACCTCACGGGGACAATCAAGCTTTCCCGTTGGCTTGGCGCTTGGCTCGATGCGCAGTATAACCTGCCAGACCATAGAGAGGATGCCGCAATCAGCGCGGAATGGAACGCGGATTTCAAGGAATACGCCGAGAAAACAGGCTTACAGGAATAAAAAAGAGAACGATGCTTTTCCCGTGGGGAAGGACACCGTTCTTTTTTATTTGGTGAGATTGAGGACTGTTTTCTTCTGCTTTTTGGCAAGGCTTGCGAATTGCGCTGCGCCGCCCCAATCATGCGTGATATAGGTCACAACGAAATGCGATTGTTTCAGCATCCATTTGTTGCGGTAGGAAATGGCGAAACGTTTCGGAGCGGCTTCAATGCCATCGGGCAGAAGGGAAGGAAAGGGATACGCAAGCTTTTTTGTGGGGAGATAGGCAAGCACCACCGCACAGCGAATGTGGGGGTAGTCCTGCATGAGTTCCGCCAGAGTGGAACGCACCATTGCATCAAATGCGCCATGATTGCCGACATAGAAGGTATCAACGGACTGCGCATCAATCAGATGGATGAGGGCTTGCTTCAGATTTGGCTCTATGGAGGATGGGCAGTCGCGATGCCCAAAGAATGTACAGACAGACATAAACTCACCTCAAAATAATATTACCCATATACGGGTAACTCTATTGTAAATCTTCTTTATTTCATAAGTCAACCCAAATTCGGGTAAGGTGCAATTATTTTGTTGTTATTATCATATCAACCTATATATGGGTAATGATGATAACGAGGCGATAATCATGGACTACTCGGAGATTTACAGAAAACGAATACGAACGCTTTGCGAAGAACGGGGCATTTCCATTAACAGGCTTGCAACAATGAGCGGCGTGAGCCAATCCACGCTGGACAACATTATGCGTGGGTTATCGAAGAACCCGAATGTAAGGACGATGCACAAGGTTGCCAATGCTTTTAACATGACCTTGGCAGAGTTTCTGGATTTTGAAGAGCTGAACGAATATTCCTTTGAGGATCATATGGAAGAACAATAAAAAAGGAGCCTTTTGGCTCCTTTTTTCTATCATTTTCTCTTTTTCCCGTAGGTTTTTTCTTTTTTTGCAATTTCGATATGCACCCGCTTGCCTTTGATTTTTGCGTGCTTCATGCCATGCAAAATATCTCTGACAAATTCGTTTGGCACATCCACAAAGGTGTATTCATCAAAAATGGCAATTTCACCCAGTGTTTTCCCCGGAATACCTGCCTCATTCGCAATCGCACCCACGATATCCTTCGCGCGGATTTTGCTTTTTTTGCCGGCATTGATGAACAGGCGTACCATTTTTTCGCCTTCGCCGCCGTAAAGCTCCGTGCCGCCCAGATTGATATCATCCAGTGCATCAATATCATCTGCATTGACATCAGAAAGATGATCTTTCAATAACGCCGCCGCAATGTCGATGCTGGTGTAATCCTCCTCCATCAGGCGGTCAACGAGGTGGATATATTTCGTCAGATGTCCTTCCTCGATGATACCCTTGATTTTTTCAAGATAAATATTGGTTTTCATTTCCTCTACATCGCTGAGGGTAGGCAGCTTTTGCTGCTGAATCTTTGTTTTGGTGTAGCGCATGATGTCGCGCAGCTTATAGATTTCCTTGCCGACGCAGAAGGTAAATGCCTTGCCTGCCTTGCCTGCACGCCCTGTACGCCCAATGCGGTGTACATAATATTCCTCATCCTGCGGTACATCATAGTTGAATACCACATCAATATCGTCAACGTCAATCCCTCTTGCGGCAACATCTGTCGCAACCAGAATTTCAATCGTGCCGTTGCGGAATTTCTGCATGACCTTATCACGCTGTGCCTGCTTGAGGTCGCCGTGCAGCCCTTCTGCGAAATAGCCGCGTCCCTGCAGCATTTCCACTAAATCATCCACGCGTTTTTTAGTATTGCAGAATACCATTGCCAGCTTGGGGTCATACACATCAATGATGCGGCAGAGGGCATCCAGCTTTGTTTTTTCCTTTACGTCAAAATAATATTGCTCGATATTAGGAACGGTCAGCTCCTTGCGTACGATTTTGATAAATTCGGGGTTCTTCTGGAACCGCTTTGTGATATCCAGAATTTCGGGGGAAAGTGTTGCGGAGAAGAGCAGTGTCTGATGCTCCTCCGGAATTTTCGCCAGAATGGTTTCGATATCTTCGCGGAAGCCCATATCCAGCATTTCGTCCGCTTCATCCAGAACCATCATCTGTACGGTTTCCGCCTTGATGGTTCTTCTTCTCATGTGATCCATCACGCGACCGGGTGTACCGATGACAACCTGTGTGCCTTTTCTCAGTGCGGCAATCTGCCTGTCGATAGGCTGTCCGCCATAAATGGGCAGAACACGGATGTTGTCCTTATATTTCAGCAGCTTGCGGAATTCCTCGCTTACCTGAATCGCCAGCTCTCTGGTGGGGCAGAGGATGAGCGCCTGCAAGCGTCTGTCCTCGGGGTTAATGCGTTCCAGAAGGGGAATTCCGAAAGCGGCGGTTTTGCCTGTCCCTGTCTGAGACTGTCCGATGATGTCCTTGCCTTCTAAAATAACGGGAATCGCCTGGCTCTGGATGGGGGTTGCTTCTTCAAAGCCCATATCCAACACTGCGCGGCAGATTTCGTTGGAAATATTCATATCTTCAAATCTTAAGTGTTCCATGTTTTCTTCCTTTCTCAAATTAAAGCCATAGATTTTTATAATAACAGGAAAATGCAGGGATTGCAAGCGATTTTTCTTGATTTATCAAGGGATTCTGCGGGGTTTCGGCTTTTTTATGCGCAGAATTTATGGTACAATAATAAAATAGCGATAGGGGGGATGAGGATGACAGTATTTTTTCATGCACATATAGACGAACTGGAGTATATGCTGCGTATCGCGATTGCGGCACTGTGCGGCGGCATCATCGGCTTTGAGCGCAGCCGTATGCGCAAGGAGGCAGGTTTGCGGACGCATATTATTGTTGCAGTTGGCGCTGCACTTCTGATGATTGTTTCCAAATACGGCTTTACGGATATTTTGGATACGCCCGGAATACGGGTGGATGGCTCTCGTGTGGCAGCAAATGTCATTACGGGGATTTCCTTCCTTGGGGCAGGGGTTATCTTCGTGCGCGATGTTTCTATTAAAGGGCTGACAACGGCGGCAGGACTATGGTCGATGGCAGGGGTTGGGCTTGCGATTGGCGCAGGGATGTATGCAATCGGGATTTTCTCCACCGCGCTGATTATGCTGATTCAGGTGTTCGCGCGCGGAAAGCTGCGCAAGCTGGACGGTCCTGTCCGTGATACCTTCAGCATTACCTACGAAAATATGCCGAATGGACTGGAGGCGTTGAAGGCACAGCTGAAAAACCGCAATATTTTTATTCATCATATCGAGATGGAAAAGAATCCGGATGGGACGGTAAAGGTGATACTGGATGTCAGCCGTGAGCATGCCATCACCTGTACGGATTTGGCAGATATCTTCGCGGAGGATGAAAAAATTAAGGCGTTCCGCTTATAATGAGAAAGAGAACCGAGTGTTTAGGTGTGTTCCAATAAGAAAACGTGAAGAAAATGAAATAGCTGAAAGTTTGCGGATACAAGGAAGTTTCCCACAGACATCCTTTGACTTAGGCTGTCAAGGGGAACTGACGCAATAGCCGCAGCTTTCAGCATTTCAGAATTCAAGGTTTCTTATTTGGGCGCACCTTTAGGAACATTCGGTTTTTTTATTGCCCGAAAGCCTGTATACTTTCCCAAAACCCTGCCATACTAACCAAAACAGATGGGAAAGGCGGGGTGAAATGGATATTTATATTAAGCCTGCGGAAAAGGTGCAGCTTGTGGGGAAGCGAGAGGTACTTCTGCGCGACGTTGCGGAGGTCTTTCTGAGCGGACAGACGGCAGGCGAGGCAGAGCGGCTTGTGGTCTTTCGGATTCCGGAGGAGCGAAAAAAGACGTATCTCCTCTCTGTGGTGGATTTGATACAGGTGCTTCATCGAAAATACCCCAACGCAGCAGTGAGTAACGTCGGGGAAACGGATATCCTGATTGAATATCTGCCGCAGGCAGAGGGGCGCAATCTGCTCTGGGTCTGGACGAAGGTGGCGTTTGTTTCTCTGGTGCTGTTCGTGGGAGCCTCCACAACGATTATGTGCTTTCATTCGGATACACAGCTGCCGCTGATTTTTGAAAATATGTATTATCTCTTTTTTGAGGAAAGCAAGGAGGTGCCAAAGCTGCTTTCCATTCCCTACAGCATTGGTCTGGGGCTTGGCATTATCGTTTTCTTCAACCATTTTTCAAAAATCACGCTCACGCAGGACCCGACCCCCATTGAAATTGAAATGACGACCTACGAGAAGGAAACCAACGCCAGCGTGATTGACCATCTGAACCGCCGCAAGGGGGGCGCATGATGCTGAAAACGATTTATCTGATATTTTTGGGGCTGACCTCCGGCTGCATGGTAGCGGCAGGCACATTTGCCTTTATCGCTGCCATCGGCATTGTGCCGCGCATGGCAAAGCGGACGGAAACGCAGCGGTTTATCCGCGTCTATGAGGATGCCATTGTGCTTGGGGGAATCTGGGGGACAACGGCAATGTTTATCAGGTATCGTCTGCCCTCCGTGCCGCTGCTTCCGGGCTGCTATGCGCTCTGCACGGGGATTTTCGTGGGGGTGCTTGCAATGGCACTGACAGAGGTGCTGAATGTCATTCCGATTCTGCTGCGGCGCACAAGGCTGACAAAGGGTCTGCCGTGGCTCATTCTTGCGTTTGCGCTGGGGAAGGTGTGCGGCTCTCTGGTGTATTTTCTGGTGGACGGATTTTATGTGCTTTAAAGCTATTGAAAAGGGGTGATTTGATTGGATACATCCAAGCAGGCACAGCAAAGCTATGATGCAATGGTAAAAAAGGCTTCGCCCAACAGTCCGATTCTGAGCAACTGCATCAAGGCGTTTGTTTCGGGCGGTCTGATTTGTGTTCTGGGGCAGGCGTTGCTGATGCTTTATACGAAAAAGGGAATTTCCGAAGCAGATGCGGCACTCTGGGTTTCCATCACGCTGATTGGAATTTCTGCGGTGCTGACTGCCTTCGGTTTGTATGAAAAGCTGGGAAAATTCTGCGGCGCAGGCACGATTGTGCCGATTACGGGCTTTGCCAATTCCGTGGTTTCCCCTGCGATTGAGTTCAAAAAGGAGGGGATGGTATTCGGCATGGCGGCGAAAATGTTTATTGTCGCAGGCCCTGTCATTGTTTACGGCACGCTGACCTCTATGGCGGTCGGACTGATTTATTATCTGGTAAGGGTGGTGTGAGGATGAGCAAGAGGATAGGCAGGCAGACGGTGCGTCTTGCGGAAGGGGCTGTGATTCTTTCCGCGGCATCCACCGTAGGCCCGAAGGAGGCAGAAGGCCCTCTGGGGAAATATTTTGACCAAAGGGCAGAGGATGCGCTTTTTGGGGAGGCTACATGGGAGCTGGCAGAAAGCAAATTTGTGGAGAAAAACATGGCGCTGACCCTACAGAAGGCAAACCTCAAAGCGAAGGAGGTCGATTATATTCTCTGCGGCGATTTGCTGAACCAATGCACCGGCTCAACCTTTGGTGTACGGCAATTTGAAATTCCGTTTTTCGGCTTATTCGGTGCCTGCTCCACGATGGGCGAAGCCATGAGCCTTGGGGCAATGCTGATTGACGGCGGCTTTGCGAACCACGTTCTGGCAGGAGCATCCAGTCATTTCTGCGCGGCGGAAAAGCAGTTTCGCTTTCCTCTGCCATTAGGGACACAGCGTCCGCCAACCGCGACATGGACGGTGACGGGGGATGGCGCGGTGGTTCTGGCGCGAAAGGGGAACGGACCGAAAATTGTAGAAATCACTACGGGGAAAATTGTGGATATGGGCGTAACGGATGCGAATAATATGGGAGCGGCAATGGCTCCTGCCGCGGCAGATTTATTGCAGACACATTTTGCGGATACGGGCAGAACGCCGCAGGATTATGATGTGATTGCAACGGGAGATTTGGGAACGGTCGGCAGAGAGCTGGTGGTCGAGCTTCTGGCGAAGGCAGGCTATGAAATGGACAGCCGCTATACGGACTGCGGCATTGAAATTTTCGATAACGAAACGCAGGATACCCATGCAGGCGGCAGTGGCTGTGCCTGCTCTGCGGTAACATTCTGCGCCTATTTTTATCCAAGGCTGCTTTCCGGGGAAATCGGGCGAATGCTGTTCATCCCGACAGGGGCATTGATGAGCCCTACTTCTTCCCAGCAGGGGCAGTCTATCCCCGGCATTGCGCATGGACTTGTGATAGAGGGCTGCAAAAAGGGGGCGAAGAAATGACGGAGCTTTTGAAGGCTTTTTTAGTGGGAGGCTTGCTTTGCGTCATCGGACAGCTTCTGATTGATAAGACAAAGCTGATGTCGGGGCGGATTCTGGTGCTGTATGTCTGCATCGGGTGTATCCTTGGCGGCTTGGGAATTTATCAGAAAATCGAAGGCTTCGGCGGCGCAGGGGCAACCGTTCCGCTTACGGGCTTTGGCTTTCGCCTTGCGGAGGGGGTTATGAAGGAGGTTGAGCACGCAGGGATTCTCGGCATTTTTACGGGCGGCATCAAGTCCGCCGCGGCAGGGATTACGGCGGCTGTTTTCTTTGCATTTTTTTCTGCGCTTTTTGCAAATCCAAAAGAAAAGTAAAATAAAAGGTGCGCCCAAAAGGTGCGCCCAAATAAGAAAACTTGAATTCTGAAATGCTGAAGGCTGCGGCTACTGCGTCAGTTTCTTCCTGTTTTCTTATTGGACATACCTAATGCAAAATTTATGGTTTTTGCAGAAAGACCTGCAAAAATCGAAGGAATGAGCAATCCTCTCTAAATTATTGCCAAAAAATTCTATGCAAGTTTATGTATTATTCAATATACATTTTGCGGCGAACGTGCTATAATAAGGATAACAAAAAAATAAAAAGGAAGTGGAGCCCATGCACAGCGCTATTGGGTCCCGCAAGGATTTCAATAACTTGGATGAAGATCAGTTGTTGGCGGAGTATAAGGTGTGTCTGGAAGGACTTCTGGAACACGAGCAGGTTCTCAAGCTGGACTTGCATACACAGCATTGCAATACAAGCAGACTTCAGCATAGTATAAATGTATCCTATTACAGCTTTCTGATTTGCTACAAGATGGGGTGGGATTATCATTCCGCAGCCAGAGCAGGGTTACTGCATGATTTGTACTTTTATGATTGGCGGGTAAAGAAATATATTCGTTCCAGCCATTCCTCTTGGCATCCGCGCATTGCGCTTTTGAATGCACAGAAAATCACAAAGCTGAATAAGGTCGAAATGGACGCGATTCGTAAGCATATGTGGCCTTGTACACTGATTCCGCCCCGTTATATCGAATCCTATGTTGTTACCTTCGTTGATAAGATTTGTGCTGTCTGCGAATTTGCAGAACGCAGCTACGCAGAGGCAGCAAAGAAAGTTGTACGGAGATTCAGAAGAGGCTTTGTTTCTTAATCCTTGACGGGACGTATGCAGACAGAACATTACAATTTCATACGTTTTTGGAAGTGACAGAAAAATAATCAATCAAACAGATAAAGCAGAAAAAGGAATCCTCCGTATGAGAAATCTACGGAGGATTTTTTATGTGCGAAAAATATCAGCCGTTTTGTCTGGGGTAGACCATATTTTCCTCTTTGATGCAGGAGAGCACCTCATCCACGAATTTCTGACATTCGATTCTGGTGATGCCGAGGTTGTGGTCAAGGTAATTGCCGCACATTTCGGGCTTTGCGGCAGGGATTTCCTCGTCAAAGTCTGCCATATACTGATAGCAGTCCTTCATAATTTCCGCCACATCCGCAGATTCCAGATCTCCCTTGAAGATGACATACATCCCTGTGCGACAGCCCATGGGGCCGACATAGATGGTTTTATCCGCCCAGACGGGGTGCGCGCGGAAGAAGGTTGCCATCAGATGCTCGATGGTGTGCATCACGGAGGTATCCATCACCATTTCGCGGTTCGGCTCCTTCATGCGAACATCAAAGGTTGTCAGAATGCCGTCACCGACGGTATCCTTTCTGGAAACATAAATTCCGCGGAGCAGTCGATTGTGGTCAATGCCAAAGCTTGTTACGTCCATTTTTTTCATCCTTTCCAATTTGTGTTTCATTGCTTTTCATTGTACCTATTTTCTGTTCGGATTGCAAGAGCTTCCAATAATACTGTATACCTATAGGAATTGCGTTGCATAATAGAAAAAAGTTCGCTATAATGTGAAAAAGCAACATTTTTTCGGAAACAAAAGATAAAAGAGAGAGAAAGAAGGCATGCAATATGGGCAAGGTTTTGACAAGAGAGGAAGCTTGGGAATTACTGAACGAATATAATAAGGAGCCATTCCATCTGCGCCACGGCGAAACAGTTGAGGGCGTGATGCGCTATCTGGCACAGGAGCTGGGCTATGGCGACGAGGTGGATTTCTGGGGCAATGTCGGTCTGCTGCACGATTTGGATTTTGAACAGTGGCCTGAGGAGCACTGCGCCAAGGTGCAGGAGCTGATGCGGGAAAGAGATATTGACGAAAGAATGATTCATGCGGTGGCAAGCCATGGCTATGGCATCTGCTGCGATATTGCGCCGGAGCATGAAATGGAAAAGGTGCTTTTCGCTGTGGATGAGCTGACAGGGCTGATTGGTGCGGCGGCGCTGATGCGTCCCTCCAAGAGCGTAAAGGATATGGAGCTGAAATCCGTAAAGAAAAAATTCAAGGATAAGCATTTTGCCGCAGGCTGTGACAGAGAAATCATCAAAACAGGCGCAGAACGTCTGGGTTGGGAGCTGGATGAGCTGATTCAAAAAACACTGGACGGCATGAAGGCGGACGAAAGAAACGCATAAAGCGTATAGTGGACAATGGTGGACACATAATAGACAATAGTGGACACATACCGGATATATAGTGGACAATAGTGGACACATACCGGACACCTCTTTTCGGGAGAACGATTCTTTCCGAAGGAGGTGTTTTTCTTTTCGGAAAAATAAGAAAAAATCAAGCACTTCTTAATAGAAAATTTCTTTTTTATGGGGGAATTTTGTTGTATACTATAAAATAAGGCGGAATATTTACAAAAGAAACGGAGATGAGGTTTGTGAGAGAGCATTTGAAGGATTGCAGGCGCATTGTTGTGAAGGTAGGCACCTCCACGATTACCTATCCAAACGGCAGGCTGAACCTGAAACGGGTGGAGGAGCTGGCTTGGGTGCTGACGGATTTACGCAACCGCGGCAAGGATGTTATTCTGGTTTCGAGCGGCGCGATTGGGGTCGGCGCAGTGCGTATGGCAATGAAAACACGCCCGACTGCTGTGCGCGAAAAGCAGGCGGCGGCAGCTGTGGGACAGGCAATGCTGATGCAGATTTATCATAATTTTTTCGACAGGTATAATCAGACGGTGGCACAGGTGCTTCTGACAAAGGAGGAGCTGAGCAGCGACAGCCGCTATGAAAATACAAAAAACACACTGGAAACCCTTCTGGAAATGGGCATTATTCCTATCGTCAATGCAAACGATACCATTTCCACCTACGAAATTGAAATTTCCGATAATGACCGCCTTTCTGCCATGGTAGCGGAAATCATTCATGCGGATTTGCTGTTGCTGCTGACGGATATTGATGCGCTTTATGATAAGGATCCGCGCAACAATCCCGATGCAAGGCGCGTGGCACATGTGGCAGCGGTGACGGATGAAATCAGAGCCATGGCGGGGGAGAAAAAGGGCTCGGAATTCAGCGTAGGCGGCATGAAAACAAAGCTGCAGGCGGCAGGCATCTGCCTTGCGGCAAATGTAAAAATGGCAATCGCCAACGGCGAAGATCCGAAGGTTATCCACCGCATCATCGATGGGGAGGACATCGGTACGCTGTTTGGCTGATACAGGAAATGATGAAAAAAGAAAAGCTTGAGAAAAACTGGAGGTTCACACAATGAGTTATTGCCCGAATTGCGGCAGACAGATTCTGGATGAAAGTCTGGGCTGCCCTGTATGTAATGTAAGAAATAATATTGACCCGACCAAAAAGCCCGTACCCACGGAACAGACGGATGAATATAAGGAAGACAACAGCTTTCGGGAGGAAGCAAAAGCAGAGCAGGCGGAAACCGTGGATTCCTTTACCGTAGAGGAAGCCGATGGCAAAACACACCACTTTGAGACCAACGAGGAAACCGGTGATGCCGAATATAAAAAGAAAAATACCGTGGATGCGGATGCAAAAATCCCGACTGCAATCAAGGTTCTGGTTATCGTGCTGATTGTTGCGGTTGGCGGTCTGGGCGCGATTGCGGGCTGCGTGGCAGGCGTTGCGCTGAGCAAAAGTCCCTCTGAGGATTACCGCCGCTTCGGCAAAACCATGATGACGGTCAGCATTGTGATGCTGGTGCTTTCCTTTATCTGCTGTGTGCTCGGCACAGCGGCAGGTGCGTTCTCCAACATCATGTACGAAACCTTTTGATAGGCTATGTTTCTGACAAGAATGGGCTCTGCTGTCTGTCACAGGATGGCAGAGCGTAGCTTTCTCTGGGGGCAGGGAACAATGCCCCTTTGCGCCCGCTGTACGGGAATTTATGTCGGGGTGCTTCTGGCGTTTTGCTTTCTGCTTCTGAAAAGGCGGATGGACGCAGGAAGACCCTTTTCCAAGGGACAGGCAATGCTGACGGCGTTGATGATTTTGCCGATTGGGATAGACGGACTGGGCAGCTATTTCGGCTTTTGGGAAAGCAATCAGCTGCTGCGTGTGCTTTCGGGTAGTCTGGTGGGGGCGGTTGTCCCCGGTTTTCTGTTGCTGGCGGTCAATTTTGACCCTGCGCAGGGCAACAAACAGCCGATTTATGAACATACAACGGAGCTGCTTCTGCTTTTGCTGCTTTCCGCAGGGCTTGGCTTTGGTCTGTGGCTTGGTCTGCCGCTTGCAGGCGTGCTTGCGGTTGCTTCTGTTCTGGGGGAAATTTTTCTCTGGGGCGGCTTTGTCTGGCTGCTTCTGAAAAATCTCTGTGGCAGGAAACGGCTTCCGTTCTGGCAAATTTCTTTGGCGGCGGCGTTTCTGGGTCTGTATACGATAGGAGGCTTGATGCAGTGAAAAAGGAATTACGGCAAAGGGCACTTGCGGCACGCAATGCCTTAGAAAAACGGGAGGAAAAAAGCAGACAGATTGCGGCGCATATTCTGGAGAGTGCGGCATATCAGAATACAGAGCGGATTTTTACCTTTGTGAGCATGGGCTCTGAGGTGGAAACGGAGGAAATCATCCGACAGGCGTGGCAGGATGGGAAAGCTGTTGCCGTGCCGAAAACGGAGAAGCAAAGAGAAATGCACTTTTATGAAATCCGATCCCTTGCGGAGCTTTCTGAGGGGCGTTTCGGCGTAAGAGAGCCGAAGGGCGGCGCAGTCTGCGTCCCGAAGGAGGGAGATTTGCTGCTTGTCCCCGGCTTATTGTTTGATGGAAAAAAGAACCGACTTGGCTATGGCGGCGGTTATTATGATACCTATTTTGCGAAGCATAAGGAAGGAAAGAGAATCGGGCTTGCGTTTGCGGCGCAGCGTTTCGCGGAGGAATTGCCGACGGAGGAAACGGACGTGCCGTTAGATGCAGTCATAACGGAAAACGGATGGGAGGAATGAAGATGAGCAGCTTGATTGAAATGGGACAAAGAGCGAAGGATGCGGCGGTGGTTTTGGCAACCCTGTCCACCCCTGCGAAAAATAAGGCGTTGCTTGCCTCTGCGGATGCCCTGCTTGCGGCAAAGGCAGAGATTCTGGCGAAAAATAAGGCAGATGTGGATGCGGCGGTGGAAGCAGGCATCAAGGGCGCATTTATCGACAGACTGACGCTGACCGAGGCGCGCCTTGCGGATATGGCAGAGGGTCTGCGGCAGGTGGCAAAGCTGGATGACCCTGTGGGCGAGGTGCTGTCCATGAAAACACTGGACAATGGACTGGTGATTGGACAGAAGCGTGTCCCCATGGGTGTCATCGGGATTATTTTTGAAGCACGCCCGAATGTGGCGGCGGATGCCTTCGGACTTTGCCTGAAAGCCGGCAGTGCGGTTATTCTGCGCGGCGGGAAGGAGGCCTTTCAGACGAATCAGGTGGTGATTTCCGCTCTGCGCGGCGCATTGGCGGCAGAGGGTCTGCCGGAGGACTGCGTGCAGATGGTTCCCGATACCTCCCGTGAAACGGCAAATGAAATGATGCGGCTGAACGGCTATCTGGATGTGCTGATTCCGCGCGGCGGCGCAGGCTTAATCAACAGCGTGGTGCAGAACAGCACCGTTCCCGTCATCCAGACGGGCGTTGGCAACTGCCATGTGTTTGTGGATGAAAGCGCGGATTTGGAAAAGGCGGCACGCATCGTCATCAATGCGAAAACACAGCGCCCCGGAGTTTGCAATGCCTGCGAAAGCCTGCTTGTGCATGAAGCCATTGCGGAAAAATTCATGCCGGAAATCGGGAAGGCGCTACAGGAAAGAAAGGTCGAAATCCGTGGGGATAAAGCAACACAGGGCTTGGTGCGGAATGTTGTGCCTGCAACGGAGGCGGATTGGGCAACCGAATATGAGGATTATATCATTTCCGCAAGGGTGGTAAAGGATATTGACGAAGCCATTCGCCATATCAGAAAATACAGCACCGGTCATTCCGAAGCCATCGTGACGGAAAATTATACCAATGCACAGCGTTTTCTGAATGAGGTGGATGCGGCAGCGGTGTATGTCAATGCGTCTACGCGGTTTACGGATGGCGGTCAGTTCGGCTTCGGTGCGGAAATCGGCATCAGCACGCAGAAGCTGCATGCGCGCGGCCCTATGGGGCTGAAGGAGCTGACAACGACAAAGTATATTATCTACGGAAATGGTCAGATCAGAGAATAAGCAGGAGGAAAAATCCATGCAGGACAAACATTATTTGGATGACTGGATTCATGTGCCCATTTGCCAGAAGGGGGATAAGCTGTATCATTACACAACGGCGGAAGGCATCCGCGGCATTGTGGAGAATCGGGAATTTGTGGCAACGAAAAGCGATTTTCTGAATGATAAGATGGAATTTCAATATGCCGTTGAGGTGATGGAGCAGCTGATTGAACGATATATTGTGAATACGGATCTGCGCATGCAGTTTTCCGCAAAGCTGAAGGCGGAAATTGACCGTATCGGCATTATTTCTTCTGCCCATGCCGCTTTGGATGAGGATGAAATGAGCTTTTATGTGGTGGCATTTTCCAAGCAGAATAATAATTCTCTGCTCTGGGCAGAATTTACGGATTTTCGCGGCTATTGTCTGGAATTTGATTATGAAAAGATTGTAGAGGGCTTCCGGCATCGCGTATTCCTGCATGGAACGGTGATTTATGATGAGGAGGAGCAGATGAACGGGCTTCTGGAAAGCCTGCTTTCCTGCATCCATAGCCTTGTGGAAAAGGGAGCAAAGGATTTGCAGGGCTTTTTCGAGGAGGACGCAATTCCTTCGGAGGAATCGTTGAATCAGCTGGTCGATGCAATGGCGGTGGTCTGCTCTGTGTATACAATGTTTTTCAAAAAAAGCTATTTTGCAGGGGAGGAGGAATATCGGTTCATTTTTCCGCCGCTGCATTATGAGAAGGGGCAGGATAGGCCGCAGTTTCGCCTGCTGGATCAGATTTTTCTTCCCTATATCATGGTGGAGCTGGAAACGGAGCAGCAGGAGCTTCCCTTGCAGAGTGTCATGGTTGGCGCAAAAAACAACAGCGATATTGCCGTGCGTGGCATGAAATATTTTCTGAAAACACAGGGACTGGATATTCCCGTTTTGCTTTCGGATATTCCTCTGCGGTATTAAAAAAAGAACAGCCTGTAGGAAGTTGCTTTCGTACAGGCTTTTTTTGTTGGATTTGACTAATTTCTGCCCTTCGGGTAAAATATAACAATACGGCATTTTGCCAAAAACTATCGCAGAGAGGATTTGAAACTATGAATGGTTCTTTTTTGGTAATACTTCTGGGGATTCCGGGGATTCTGGTGGCGACAACCGTCCATGAATTTGTCAGAGCGCTGACCTCAACGGTTCTGGGGGATACTTACCCCAAAAGTCAGGGGCAGGTGACGCTGAACCCCGTCAAGCATTTTGAGCCCATCGGCTTTCTGATGATGCTCTACAGCGGCGGCTTCGGCTGGGGCAAGCCTGTGGAAACGAGTGCATTATATTATAAAAACAGAAAAAGAGATACGCTTCTGGTTGCGATTCTGCCGACCGTAGTCAATCTCATTCTGGGTCTGGTGTTCCTTTTGGCTTACGGCACATTCCGGAGCAAGGGGTATTATATCGGCACACTGCTTCATTATCTGGCATATTATAATGTTGCGCTGGCGGTGTATAATGTACTGCCTGTTGCGCCTATGGACTGCACAAAGGTGCTTGCGGTGCTGCTGCCGGCAAATCAGTATTTCAAATATATGCAGAATGAAAAGCTGATTCAGATGCTGTTCCTGTTCCTGCTGTTCTTCGGGATGATTACAGGCTTCATGGATAAAATCATTTACGCGGTGCTTTCCCTGTTCGGCGGCATGATTGGTTTGATGTAAGCATAAGGAAGGGAATTCTATGGAGACAATCAATATCAGACTGGCGGCGTTTGAAGGCCCTTTGGATTTGCTATATCATCTGATTGAAAAAAACGAAATTGATATTTATGATATTCCCATTGCGGCGCTGACGGAGCAATACCTCGCCTATCTGGATGCGGCGGAGGACAGGGATATGGACGGCATGAGCGAATTTTTGCTGATGGCGGCAACGCTGCTTGAAATCAAAAGCAAGCTGCTCCTGCCCAAGCCGAAGGCAGAGGAGGAGGAAGGCCCTGACCCCAGAGAGGAACTGGTACAGCGTCTGCTGGAATATAAGCGGATTAAGGACGCAACAGAGACCCTCAAGGAGCGCGAGGAGGAAGCGGCGCTTGTGTACTATAAGGAAGCGGATGCCTCTGTGGCAAAGCTGAAGGAGCAGCCGCCGCAGGAATTGGAGGATTTATTGCAGGGCATCACCATGGATGACCTCTATCAGGCGTTCCGGCAGGTGATGGCGAGAAAGGAAACCAAGGAGGATAAGGTGCGCAGCTCCTTCCGTTCGGTGCAGAAGGATTTATTTACCGTTGGCGAAAAGATGGAATACATCCGTGATATGCTGATTCTGCATCCGCATGAAAAAACAGCCTTCCATACCATTTTCCGCAGAAATGCAGGGAAGATGGAAAGGGTTGTGACCTTTCTGGCACTATTGGAGCTGATTAAGCAGAAGGAAGTGCAGATTACGCAGGAGAAAAACTTTGGTGAAATTTTCATCAGCAGATATGATGAAGGAGGGGCAGAATGAGATTATCGGAGCTGGAAGCGGTTGTGGAGTCCCTGCTGTTTATTGCCGGTGACGCGGTGCCCTTGGCATCCATCGCGCAGACGATTGAGTTGGATCAGGCAACGACGCGGGCGGTCGTGCTTTCCCTTGCGGATAAATACGAGAAGGAAAAACGGGGACTGCGGATTGTGGAGATTGCGGACGCGTATCAGATGTGTACGGCGGCGGAATGCTTTGAATATATCCGCAATATGTATAAAAGCCCACAGCGGCAGGGACTGACGCAGTCCCTTCTGGAAACGCTGGCGATTATTGCCTATAAGCAGCCGATGACGCGCGCGCAGGTGGAGGAAATCCGAGGGGTCAATTCTGACCATGCGGTGACGAAGCTTCTGGAAAAGCGGCTGATTTGTGAGGTTGGGCGGGCAGATACCCCCGGCAAGCCGATTCTTTTTGGCACAAGCAAGGAATTTCTGCGGTATTTCGGCTTTAAGAGTATTCGGGAGCTGCCGCCTTTGGAGGAAGAAAATCCGGAAGAAGCCAAGAAGAAGGATGCGGAAACAGAGTTTCATACATAAGTGAAAAACAGAATAAAGATAGCAGGAGGAGGGATGCCTATGAAACGGAGAGCAATTCTTTTTTTCCTGCTTTTTTTATTGCAGATGGGAAGTGTGCCGACTCTTGCCGCAGAGCCGACCGTTGCGGCGCAGGGCGCAGCGTTGATTGACGGAAAAACAGGGCGGCTGTTGTGGGGGAAGAATGCGGACGTACCTCTTGCGATGGCAAGCACCACGAAGATTATGACAGCGATACTGGTTCTGGAGCGGGCAAGACTGACGGAGGTTGTCACGGTCAGCAAAAATGCGGCACAGCAGCCAAAGGTACACATGAGCTTGCAGGAGGGAGAGCAGTGGCAGGTCGGAGATTTGCTTTCTGCCATGCTCCTGCGCTCCTATAATGATGCGGCGGTGGCACTGGCGGAGCAGGTTTCGGGGAACGTAGCGAAGTTCTGTGCGGAAATGACGAAGAAGGCAAAGGAAATCGGCGCAAGGGATACGGTTTTTGGCTCGCCCAACGGACTGGACAGCCACCTGACAGCTGAGCAGCACCACTCCACCGCCTACGATATGGCGTTGATTGGGGCGTATGCGCTGGAAAACGAAACCTTTCGGGAGATTATTGCACAGCAGGAGATTTATGTATCTGATTTGACGGGAAAGCACTCTTGCAGTGTGACAAATGCAGACCGCTTTTTGCAGGAATACAGCGGCGCGCTTGGCATTAAAACAGGCTACACCAATCGGGCAGGGCATTGCTTTGTCGGCGCGGCGGAACGGGACGGCGTGCGGCTGGTTTCGGCGGTGCTTGGCAGTGGTTGGGGGGATGTAGGCAAGCAGAAAAAGTGGACGGATACGAAAGCCCTGATGGACTATGGCTTCGCGGTCTTTCATCCCTACGAGGCAGTGCAGGCAGGGGAGAGCTTCGGGGAAATCCGCATTACCGATTCCCCGACAACGCAGATGGAAACGATTCTTGCAGAGGGCTATACGGCGTTATTTTCTGATGCGGAAATCGAAAAGCTGCACCTGACGGCAGACTTGCCAAAGGAGCTTGCCGCGCCTGTGCATCGGGGCGAAAGGCTGGGGCAGGCGGTGCTATGGCTTGGTGAGGAGCGGCTTGCGGCGGTGGATTTGCTTGCGGCAGAGGATGCAATGCCTTATACCCTTGCACAGCGGCTGCTTCGCCTGGCGGAGGGGTGGCTCAGCTGGCGAAATTGGAAAGATTAGAGAAACTTTTGACTTTCTGCGAAGGCTCATGTATACTGAGGAAAATCGAATGAAAAATACAGGTTGAGAACGGAGTTAAGATATATGGAAGAAAAATTGGAACGATTGCAGAAATTTCTGGCTGAGGCAGGCGTGGCATCCCGCAGAAGGGCAGAGGAGCTGATTGCACAGGGAAAGGTGAAGGTCAACGGGAAGGTTGTAACCGAAATGGGGCTGAAGATTGACCCCGAAAAGGATGAGGTGTCCTATCTGGACAGGAAAATCAGCAAAAAGGACACCAAGCTTGTCTATCTTATGCTGCATAAGCCGGTCGGCTATGTGACAACGGCGAAGGAGCAGTTCGGCAGACCTGCGGTGGTAGACCTCATCAAGGGCGTGAACGCGCGGATTTTCCCTGTCGGGCGTTTGGATTATGATACATCGGGGCTTCTGCTGCTGACAAATGACGGAGACCTGACCTATAAGCTGACGCACCCCAAGCATGATGTAGAGAAAACCTATATTGCGAAGCTTTATGGTGTGCCCGATGAGGGGGCATTGCAGAAATTCCGCAGGGGCGTTGTGATTGATGGAAGGAAAACGAAGCCTGCGAAGATTCAGATTCTCGAAAGAGAGAAGGACGGACGCTTCTGCACGGCGGAAATCGTGATTCATGAGGGCAGAAATCGACAGGTGCGTAAAATGTGCGAATCCATCAAGCATCCCGTGGCACAGCTGCAAAGGGTGGCAACGGGAGAGCTTACGCTGGGGGATTTGCCGAAGGGAAAATATCGCCATCTGACAGAGAAGGAAATCAGATACTTAAAGAGATTATAAAAAGAAGGGACTGCTTTGGGAGTTTTCCAAGGCGGTCTTTTTTACTTGAAAGGCGGTAGTGCTTGCCGTATAATATATACTTAGGAAACTATTGAGAATAAGGAGGAAAAGCCTCGTGGAACAGAACAAAACAAGATTTTACCTCATTCGTCATGGGGAAACGGATTGGAACAAGGGCGGCCGATATCAGGGCTGCACGAATATACAGCTGAATGATGCAGGCAGGGAGCAGGCGCGCCTTTTGGGGGAACGCTTCAAATTCCTGCCGCTGGATGTGGTCTATGTATCCCCTCTGGACAGGGCGGTGGCAACTGCGGCACCGTTGGCGGCGGCGCATGGGCTGACCCCCATTCAGGATGCACATTTCAGAGAAATCAACTTCGGCGAATGGGAAGGACATACCATTGCGGAGCTGAAGGAAAAATATGGTAAGGCATATATAGATTTTTTTGAAAATCCCTTTGACCATCCTGTGCCCGGAGAAGGCTCCTTTCAGAATGCGATGGATCGTGCATTGGAAGGCTTTGAAGCACTGGCAGAGCGCCATAAGGGGCAGAATGTCGCGATTGTTTCACATGGCGGCCTGCTGCGCGTGATGCTGGTCGGTCTGCTTGGCATGGGGGATGAATTTTACCGTAAGACATGGATGACAAATACCTCTGTGACGATGGTGGATGTGATGGAGGACGGCAGAAAGCTGCTCATGACCTTAAACGATAAGGCGCATCTGGAAATGGCAGAGCTGTTTGAAAAGGGTGAAGGAAAATGAAGAAGAAAATTATCGTGGTCGGCGGCGGTGCGGCAGGGCTGATGGCGGCAGGACGCGCGGCAGAACGGGGACATGAGGTACATCTCTACGAAAAAAATAACCGCATCGGGAAGAAAATCCTGATTACGGGCAAGGGACGCTGCAATGTGACGAATGACAGCGATGTGGAGGGGCTTCTGGAAAATATCCCCGGCAATCCCTATTTTTTATACAGCGCCTTTTACCAGCTGGACAGCTTCGGCTTGCAGGAATTTTTTAAGGAGCAGGGGTTGGAGCTGAAGGTGGAGCGCGGCAAGCGTGTATTTCCTGTGTCTGACCGTTCTCTGGATGTGGTGCTGGCATTGGAAAAATACCTCAAGAAAAATGGGGTGAAGCTGCATCTGGAAAGTCCTGTGGAGGGTATTCTGATTGCGGACGGCAGGGCAGAAGGGATTCGGCTGAAAAATGGAAAGGAGGAAAGGGCAGACGGCGTGATTGTCTGCACGGGCGGTCTTTCCTATCCCGGTACAGGCTCTACGGGGGATGGCTACCGCTTTGCGAAGGCGGCAGGACATCATGTGACGAAGCTGTACCCCTCTCTGGTGCCGCTCAGAACAGAGGAGGACTGGTGCCATGAGCTGATGGGGCTGAGTCTGAAAAATATTGAAATTACGATAAAAAATAAGAAGGGCAAGAAGGTTTACAGTGACTTCGGGGAAATGCTGTTTACGCATTTCGGCGTTTCCGGTCCTGTGATTCTGAGTGCGAGCAGGCATATCATTCTGACGATAGAGGAAGGATATCGGCTTTACATTGACCTCAAGCCTGCGATGGATGAGAAAAAACTGGATGCGCGTATTCTGCGCGATTTTGAAAAATTTGCGAATAAGGATTTTGCAAACGCACTGGATGCGCTTCTGCCGCAGAAGCTGATTCCCGTTATCATTCGTCTTTCGGGGATTGATGCGCGCAAAAAGGTAAACAGTGTGACGAAGGAAGAAAGAAAGCGTCTGGTTGGGCTTTTGAAGGAACTGCCGCTCACGATTACGGGGACAACGGGCTATAACGAAGCGGTTGTGACCTGCGGCGGGATTCAGGTGAATGAGATTGACCCTGCGACGATGGAGAGCAAATTTGTGAAGCAGCTGCATTTTGCAGGCGAGGTTCTGGATGTGGACGCATATACGGGCGGCTTTAATCTGCAAATTGCATTTTCCACAGGCTTTGCGGCAGGGAATGCGGTTTGCGCGGAATAAGGAGGAAAAAAGCATGAAACGATTTGCCATTGCGGTGGATGGGCCTGCCGGCTCAGGAAAAAGCACCGTTGCGAAGATGGTTGCCAAGAGACTGGGCATTATTTATGTGGATACGGGCGCGATGTACCGCACGGTTGCGCTGTTCTGCACGGAGAAGGGCATTGCCCTTGCGGATGAAGCGGCTGTGGTTGCGGCGTTGGCGGATTTGCAGATGAAAATTGTACCCGAAGAAGGCGGTCAGCGCATTTTTCTGAACGGAAGGGACGTTACGGCGGAAATCCGCACGGCGGAAATCGGAAAGGGTGCATCCACGGTTGCGGCGTATCGGCAGGTGCGTGCGCGGATGGTGGAATTGCAGCAGGAAATGGCGCGGGAGCATTCTGTGATTATGGATGGCAGAGATATTGGGACGGTTGTTCTGCCCGATGCCGAGGTGAAGATTTATCTGGATGCCGGCGTGGAGGAGCGTGCGCGCCGTCGTGTGGGCGAATTGCAGGAAAAAGGCGAAACGGCTGATTTTGAAGAAATCAAGAAAATGATTCTTGAGAGGGATTACAACGATATGCACAGAGCGCACAGCCCCTTGAAAAGGGCGGCAGATGCGGTTTCTCTGGATTCGACAGGCATGGGCATTGATGCTGTGCTGCAGGCTATTTTGGATATTGTTGCGGAAAGGGTGAAAGAAAAATGAAGGATACAGAAAAGAAATCATGGGTCTATTATGTAGCGATTTTTCTGGTGAAAATCTGGTATGCTATTATGTTCAGGGTTGAAATCATCGGGAAGGAAAACATTCCCGAAACCGGCAACGGTGTGATTTGCAGCAACCATTACAGCAATTATGATCCTGTTTCCACGGCGATTTATCTGGACAGGCTGCCACATTATATTGCAAAGAAGGAATTATTTAAAAATAAGCTGTTTTCATGGGTGCTTGACCAGTTGGGCGTATTCCCGATTGACCGCAAGGTTTCTATGGATATGAAGGCGGTCAAGACAGCAATCAAGCTTTTGAAGGAAGGCAAGATTGTCGGCATTTTTGCGGAAGGCAGACGGGTAAAGGCAGGCGAGGACGTTGCGGCAAAGGCAGGCGTGGCGCTTTTTGCGATGAAGGGAAATGCACCTGTGATTCCCTGCGCCATCAGCGGCACCTATAAATTCCGCAGCAAGCTTACGATTCGCTATGGTGAGCCGCTGACGTTGGATGAATTTCGGGATAAAAAGCTGACAACAGAGCTGATGGGAGAAATCACGAAGGTGATTATGGATAAGGTGGAAGAATTGAAGGTGAAAAAATGAGCAACGTAACACTGGCGGCATCCGCAGGGTTTTGCTTTGGCGTGAAGCGCGCGATTGAGATGGCGTATGCGGAAATAGAAAAAAATAACGGCGCACCGCTGTATTCCTATGGTTCTCTGATTCATAACAAGGAGGTCACGAAGGATCTGGATGCCAAGGGGCTGCATATCATTGAAAGCCTAGACGGGATTGACGAGGGTACGGTTGTGATTCGTTCGCACGGTGTCGGAAAGTTTTTGTATGATGCGCTGGAGGAAAAGGGCATGCGAATGGTGGACGGCACCTGTCCGTTTGTCAAGAAGATACACACGATTGTGAATGAAGCGTGGAATCAGGGCAAAAGCATCATCATTGCCGGAGACGGAAAGCACCCGGAGGTACAGGGCATTAACGGCTGGTGCGGCAATACAGCCGTTATTCTGGAAAGCCCTGAGGAGGCAAAGGCGGCGGTGCTGGATACGGAGAAGGACTACGCCGTTGTGGTGCAGACAACCTTCCGCCAGAGCAAGTTTGACGATATGCTTGCCATTTTGCAGGAGAAGGGTCTGAAAATGGAGATTTCCCAGACCATTTGCTCTGCGACGGAAAAGAGGCAGAAGGAAGCCATGGAGCTTTCCCAGAATGTGGATAAAATGATTGTCATCGGGGACAAAAAAAGCTCTAATACACAAAAATTGGTTGAGATTTGTAAAAAAAATTGCGAGAATACGGTTCATATTGAAACAATTTGCGATTTAGTGTTGAAAACTTTCAAGAAGGATGATAGAATAGGGATAACTGCGGGTGCGTCCACACCACCTGCAATAATTAAGGAGGTAGTAGTTACTATGAGCGAAATTGAAAATGTAAATGTTGAAGAAGTGAGTTTTGAGCAGATGCTGGAAGATTCTCTTGTTACCCTGCACACAGGCGATGTTGTAAAAGGCACCGTTATTCAGGTTGTAGGCGAAGAGGTTTCCGTTAATCTGGGTTTCAAATCTGACGGTGTTATCCCCAGAGGCGAATTCAGCAGAGATACAACAGTAGTTCCCAGCCAGGTTGTACAGCCCGGTGATGAAATCGAAGTTTTCGTTGTTCGTGTAAATGACGGCGATGGCAATGTACTTCTGTCCAGAAAGCGTATCGAAGAACAGAAGGGCATGGAAGATATCGAAAAGGCATTCAATGAAAAAACAGTTGTTACAGGTACTGTAACAGACGTTGTAAAGGGCGGTCTGATTGCAGTTGTAAACGGCGTAAGAGTATTCATTCCTTCCTCTCAGGTTTCCAACAGATTCATCGAGGATCTGAGCGTATTCAAGGGTCAGGAGCTGGAATTCAATATCATTGAAATGGATAGAGTAAAACGTCGTATTATCGGCGGCAGAAAAGATCTGGTTGAAAAGGAAATCGCAGCAAAGAAGGCAGCTCTGTTTGAAACAATCGCAGTTGGCTCCAAGATTGCAGGTACTGTTTCCAGACTGACAGACTTCGGCGCATTCGTTGATCTGGGCGGCGTAGATGGCCTGATTCACATTTCCGAAATGAGCTGGGGCAGAATTTCCAACCCCAGAGAGGTTCTGAAGGAAGGTCAGGAAGTTGAAGTATTCGTTCTGGATGTAGATAAGGAAAAGGGCAAAATCAGCCTGTCCCTGAAGGATGCAGACAAGAACCCTTGGAAGCTGGCAGCTGACAAATATGCAGTTGGCTCCATCGTTGAGGGTAAGGTTGTTCGTATGGTACCCTTCGGTGCATTCGTTGAACTGGAACCCGGCGTAGATGGTCTGGTACACATTTCCCAGATTGCAAACAAGCACGTTGTAAAACCCGAAGATGAACTGAAGGTTGGCGAAATCATCAACGTGAAGGTTCTGGAAGTAAATTCCGACCAGAAAAAAATCAGCCTTTCCAAGAGACAGGCAGATGCTCCTGTGGAAGAAGCTCCCGCAGCAGAATAATCCCGTGTGCAAAAGCTCCCATTGTGGCGTGACCATGGTGGGAGTTTTTTGTTGATATTTTTTATTGAAATTTTATATATGCAAATTTTGAATAATATTAAAAAATTTCATAAAAATGCGTAATTGATAGAAAAAACATTAAAAAATGATAAAAAAACCGACATTGTTATGTCTGCATTTTTATGGTATACTTTTTAGGTAATTTCGTGGGATAAAGGAGGAAAGTGCATGAATAAGCATGAAATTTTCCGTTTTATTGACCATACTCTGCTGAAACAGAACGCAGTCTGGGAGCAAATCCGTGAGATTTGTCAGGAGGGAATGGACTTTGGAACGGCCTCGGTATGTATCCCACCTTCTTTTGTGAAGCAGGCCGCGGAATTTGTGGGAGAAAGACTTCCTATCTGCACGGTGATCGGGTTTCCGAACGGATACCAGACAACGGCAGTGAAGGTCTTTGAAGCAGCAGAAGCGGTACAAAACGGCGCAGCGGAGATTGATATGGTCATCAATATCGGCTGGGCAAAGGCAAAAAGCTATGATGCGATTTTGCAGGAAATCAATGCGGTGAAGGATGCCTGTGGTGAGAAGCGGTTAAAGGTCATCATTGAAACCTGCTTGCTGACAGAAGAAGAAAAAATTGCTCTTTGTGATGTGGTGAGCCGCTCTCGGGCGGAATTCATCAAAACCAGCACAGGCTTTGCCGGCGGCGGGGCAACGCTCGCGGATATTCGGCTGTTTAAAAAATATGTAACAGGGGATACGAAGATTAAAGCGGCAGGCGGCATCAAATCAGTTGCCGATGCGGAGGCTTTTCTTGCGGCAGGGGCTGACAGACTGGGCAGCAGTTCCCTTCTTGCCATGCTTCGGCAGGAAATCAAGCAGTAAGGCTGCGGAGGGAAGCTTCGGCAGCTCGTAAAAATGGGAAAAAGAAAAAGGGAGGAATTTATAATGAGTTTATTAAAGAAATTTGCAGCTATGGCAATGGTAGCAGTAATGGCAGTCGGCATGACAGCATGCGGCGGCGGTGATGATGCTGCGGACACAAAAACATATGTAATCGCAACAGATACAACCTTTGCGCCCTTTGAATTCCAGAATGACGCAGGCGAATATGTAGGCGTTGATATGGATTTGCTGGCTGCAATTGCAGAAGACCAGGGCTTTAAATATGACCTGCAGTATCTGGGCTTTGATGCGGCTGTACAGGCATTGGAATCCGGTCAGGCTGACGGTGTTATCGCAGGTATGTCCATCACACCCGAAAGACAGAAGAAATTTGACTTCTCCGATCCTTATTTCGACAGTGGTGTTGTTATGGGTATCGCAGAATCCAATAACGATATTAAATCCTATGAAGACCTGAAGGGCAAAAAGGTTGCCGTTAAGAGAGGTACAGAGGGCTATGATTTTGCTGAATCCATTAAGGATCAGTATGGCTTTGAAACAGTAGTATTCGATACCTCCGATGCAATGTGCATGGACGTTAAGGTTGGCAACAGCGTAGCCTGCTTTGAAGACTACCCCGTACTGGGCTATGGCATCACACAGGGCAACGGTCTGAAAATGGTAACAGATAAGGAACAGGGCAGCTCCTACGGCTTTGCAGTTGGCAAGGGCGAAAATGCAGAGCTGCTGAAAATGTTCAACACAGGTCTTGCTAACCTGAAAGAAAATGGCAAATATCAGGAAATTCTGGATACATATATTCAGGAATAATTCCTTAAGGAGTAGTGCCTCATGAGTAGTTTTTTTGAGTATGTGGGACAGTGTATGCCGCAGCTGACATTAGGGCTGAAGCTTACACTGCAAATGACAGTCTTTTCATTGATTTTGGCTGTGGTTGTCGGTATGGTGATGTGCTTGTTCAGCATTTCCAAGGTGAAGCCTCTGAACTGGATTTCGGGTATTTATCTGAGCCTGATTCGTGGGACTCCACTGATGGTACAGGCATTCTTCATCTATTTCGGTATCACAGGTGCGTTACATATCCGGATTACATCCTTTAGTGCAGCGATTCTGGTTCTTTGCCTGAATGCCGGCGCATACCTTTCCGAAATTTTCAGAAGCGGTATTGCAGCAGTCAACAAGGGACAGATGGAAGCGGCGAGAAGCTTGGGCTTGCCTTATGGCGTTGCGATGCGAAAAATCATCCTGCCGCAGGCAATCCGTATCGTTATTCCTTCCGTGCTGAACCAGTTTATTATCACTTTGAAGGATACCTCTATCCTTTCCGTTATCGGCTGCGGTGAGCTGATGCGTCAGGGTCAGCTGATTGTATCAAGAAACTATCAGAGTTTCCAGACCTATGCGATTGTTGCGGTTATGTATTATGTTGTTGTAATCGTGCTGACAAAAGCATTCCAGCTGGTTGAAAGGAGGTTGTCAAACAAATGATTAAGGTAAAAGTAGAAAAATTGCAAAAAAGCTTTGGCAGCCTTGAGGTTTTGAAGGGGATTGATCTGGAAGTCAAGGAAGGGGAAGTCGTTTGTCTGATTGGTCCTTCCGGTTCCGGCAAATCTACATTTCTGCGTTGCCTGAATCGTCTGGAAGAAACGACTGCAGGTACTGTTATTGTTGACGATAATGATATTACAGATCCCAAATGCAATATCAATAAGGTGAGAGAAAATATCGGCATGGTATTTCAGCAGTTCAATCTGTTCCCTCATCTGAGTGTATTAGAAAATATTATGCTTGCGCCTGTGGACAGAAAGAAGATGACAAAGGCGGAGGCAAAGCAAACAGCGGAACGCCTTCTGGATACAGTCGGACTGGCGGAAAAGGCAGGAGAATATCCTCCGAATCTTTCCGGCGGACAGCAGCAGCGTGTGGCGATTGCGCGTGCGCTGGCGATGAATCCCGATATTATGCTGTTTGACGAGCCTACTTCCGCGCTTGACCCCGAAATGGTCGGCGAGGTTCTGGAGGTTATGAAGCAGCTTGCAAGGGATGGCATGACCATGATTGTAGTAACGCATGAAATGGGCTTTGCCAGAGAGGTTGCTGATCGTGTGATTTTCATGGACGGCGGCTATATCGTGGAGCAGGGGACACCGGCAGAGGTGTTCGGCAATCCACAGAATAAGAGAACACAGGATTTCCTGAATAAGGTTCTTTAAGCAAAAAAAGAAAGCCTCGGATAGATTTATCCGAGGCTTTTTTGTGTATACAGATTCTTTTGTATAAAGAAGAAAGGCATTGGGAAAAGTGAAATTGAATTTAACAAAGATTTTACAAAACTCATGCGAAATGACAAGTGCAGAAAAGAAAATTTGTTAAGATTCTGTTCATTCGGTGGAAATTGCCAAAACCCGATGATTTTTCATTGCGGCTGTCTGTTGTTTATGATATCATTATTCAGGATGTAAAACAAAGATTTTACAGGGTTTTTAGGAAAATTTTACAATCGAATCGAAGAAAAAACGGAGGAAAAAATGAGTTCTATAGTAATTCCCTTTATTGGTGGTCTGGCGATGTTCATTTATGGCATGAACATCATGGCGGATGGCTTACAGCACGCTGCCGGCTCCAAAATGAAGAAGATTCTTGAAGTGCTGACGCAGAATAAGCTGATGGGCATTGCGCTGGGTGCATTGGTTACGGCGATTATCCAAAGCTCCTCTGCCACAACGGTTATGGTTGTCGGCTTTGTAAACGCAGGACTGATGAATCTGACACAGGCAATCAGTGTTATCATGGGTGCGAATATCGGTACAACCATCACGGGTTGGTTGGTTTCCGCAGGTGAATGGGCAAAAATGTTCAGCCCCGCTACACTGGCACCAATCGCGGTTATGGTCGGCGTAATCATAACGCTGGTGGGGAAAAGGCAGCAAAGCAAGGATGTAGCCGGTATCATCATTGGGTTTGGTATCCTCTTTATCGGTATGAATACCATGTCTGATGCGGTTTATCCCTTGAGAGAATCCGAGGTATTTAGGACAGCCTTTGTTTCTATGGGCTCTAATCCTTTTCTGGGGATTCTGGTCGGCGCAGGCGTAACGACGATTATCCAGAGCTCCTCTGCATCGCAGGGTATCCTACTCTCTCTGGCATCCGCAGGGCTGGTTCCTACGAATGCGGCGGTATTCATTATCATGGGGCAGAATATCGGTACCTGCGTGACTGCAATTTTAAGCTCTGTCGGTGCAAGCAAAAATGCAAAATGCGTTGGTACGATGCATCTGACCTTCAATATTGCGGGTACGATTATTTTCAGTATCCTTGCAATGCTTCTGTTTGCGAGACTGGACCCTTCCTATGGCGAGGGCATTATCAATATGACGCAGATTTCCTTTATCCATACGGTTTTCAACGTGGGTACAACGGTTATCCTGATGCCCTTCAGCGGCTATATTATCAAATTTGCCATGAAGGTAAACGGTCTCAAGGCGGTGGAAACAAAGAGCGACGAGGCAGAGCTGGTGCATCTGGACAAGCGTATGATGTCCACTCCTTCTGTTGCGGTAGAGGGCGCAAAGCTGGAAACCATCCGCATGGGGCGCATTGCGAGAGAGAATCTTTCCTTGGCACTCTCTACGCTTTCTGACCACGATGAGGAAAAGATGGCAGATGTAAAGCAGAGAGAATTTGTTATTGATAAGCTTTGTGATAATATTTCCAAGTATCTGATTGATTTGTGTATGCTGCATCTGAGCGATAAGGATAATGAAATGGTAACCTCCTTACTCAACACAGTCAGCGACATGGAGCGTGTGGGCGACCATGCGGAAAATATCGTGGAATTGGCGGAAGAAATGAAGCAGGAGGGGATTTCCTTCTCCGATACGGCTTTGGAGGAGCTGAACGAAATGTCCACCACAACGCTGGGGGCATACGACAATGCGGTGAAGGCGTTGGAGCTGGACGATATCACCTATGCCGTAAAGACCTCCTTCTTAGAGGATCAGGTTGATGCGATGGAAAAGAAGCTGCGCGCAGGGCATATCGAGCGTCTGTCCAATGCGGAATGCAGTGTTAACGCCGGAATTCACTTCATTGACCTTCTGGGGAATCTGGAACGTGTTTCTGACCATGCAATGAATATTGCACAGGTTGTGCTGAATGAGCATAGAGCGGAAAAGAATTTCCATGAAGAAAAAAACGTGGAATGATTGACAATATAAAATGAGAACGGAGCCTTAGATTTTCAGGAGTCTTGCAGACCCCTTTGGGTCTAAGGCTTTTTTTGAAAGGGGGAAGCAATATGACGGCTTTGATGAAGATACAATCCTTTATTCAGGCGTATGTGAAGGCGATTGCGTCCATTCTGGATGTAGATGTTACGATTGTGGATAATGAATTGGTTCGTGTGGCGGGAACAGGCATTTATGCGGACGAGATTGGCAAAACTGTGACTCACGCGAATTTTTTTCATCATATTCTGGTTTCCGGCGAGAGCGGCAGTATTACGGACAGCATGGCGGATTTGAATTGCAAGGGCTGCGAAAAGCGCACAACCTGCAGAGAGCTTGCGAATGTTGCCTATCCCATTTTCAAGGAGGGGGCTGTGGTCGGCATCATTTCCATCATCGCCTTCAGCGAGGGGGAACGAAAAAACCTTCTGGAAAACAGAGGGCAGATGGAGGAATTTCTGAAATATATGTCTGTCCTGCTGGAAAGCAAGCTGTATACGGACGAGGTGAAGGAGCGTCTGGAACAGCAGCTGCAGGTGGTGCATGATGCGGAAAAGGGATGGTCCTTCGTTGGGGACAGCCCGAAAATGAAGGAAGCCATTCGGATTGGCAAAAAGGTCGCAAAATCGAATTCGACCGTTTTTCTGCGCGGTGAAAGCGGCACGGGGAAGGAGATTATGGCGAAGATGATTCATGCCCTGAGTGACCGTCGTGATAAGCTGATGATTTCTATTAACTGTGCAGCAATTCCAGAAAATCTGGTCGAAAGCGAATTATTCGGCTACGAGGAGGGCGCGTTCACAGGGGCGAAAAAGCATGGCTCCATCGGCAAATTTGAGCTGGCGCATGGCAGTACGATTTTTCTGGACGAAATCGGGGATATGCCTCTGCCGGTGCAGACAAAGCTGCTGCGCGTGCTGCAGGAAAGCGTGGTGGAACGGATTGGCGGCACGAAGCCGATTCCCATTGATATCCGCGTGATTTGTGCGACGAATAAAAATATCGAGCAGATGGTGGAGGAGGGGACGTTCCGCGAGGATTTGTATTATCGGCTGAACATTATCCCCATTGAGCTGCCGCCCCTGCGCAAGCGTAAGGAGGATTTGCCTGCACTGATAGAGTATTACATTGCGTATTATAATCAGAAGCTGGGAAAGAGCATGCGCGGCGTTTCTCCTGAGGCGCTGCAGACGCTGACAAGCTATGACTGGCCGGGGAATGTGCGTGAAATGAAAAATATTATTGAATATCTGGAAAATATTGCAGAGGGAGAAATCATTCAGCTTTCGGATTTGCCCGACCATATCGTGATGCGCTCCGGCAAGGGCTTTGAGGATTGGTCTCTGGATGAAATTGTGGAGGACTATGAAAAGCGCGTGCTGAGCAGCATGGTGAAGAAGGGCGCAACGCTGGAGGAAAAAAATCAGCTAGCAGAAAATTTGAAAATCAGCCGTGCAACGCTGTACCGTAAGCTGAAAAAATATGATTTATTATAATTCTTAAAAATGAGAACTGTTATCAGAAATGAGAAATTTTTGTATATAAAAATTGTACCTGTATTTTCGGCAGAAAATAGGAGATTTTTTGTTGTAATGCAGACAGAAAAAGGAATCTGTTCCTGAATGACGTACAGGAAAAAGAACAAACCGATAAGGATGAATTTTGATTCTCATATATGAGAAAACAGAACAAAAAAACCGCCGAAAACAGGCGGTTTTCTTTTTGGCACGATTCTTGCTCTATATATCCGCAGAAGGAAAAAATAAAATGATTGGGAGATATAGGAGGAAGAATTATGGATATGAATTTAGTATTTGACGCAATCAAAGCAGAAATGAAACCCAGTATGGGCTGTACCGAGCCCGTTGCACTGGCACTGGCGGTTTCCAGAACCTGTGAGCATCTGGATGCGCCCACACAGAAGCTGGAAATGCTTATCAGCTCCAATATTTTTAAAAATGCGTACAGCGTACAGATTCCCAATGCAGGGACTTACGGCATTGAGCTGGCGTGCGTGCTGGGGATGCTGCTGAGCAAGCCCGGCAATACCATGGAAATTTGCGCGGGCATCAAGCCTGAGCATGTGGAAAAGGCGAAAAAGCTCGTTGCGGAAGGCTTTGTGCATGTAAAGGTTCTGAAAAGCAGTCAGTTCTACATTGAATGTACTGCAACAGACGGCAAGGATACCGTACACACCATCACAGAGGACGAGCATGACAACCTTGTGTTTTGCGAAAAGAACGGCGAAGTGCTGTTGGATAAAAGAGTGAAGAAGGAAGCAGTCGAAAGCGAAGAAAAGGAAGGCACCTTTGATGTAACAAAGCACACCTTCTCTGAATTTTATCACTGGGCAAACGAAGTGGATGTTGCGGATTTGCAGTTCATTAAGGAAGCCATTGACATCAATATGGAAATTGCGAAAAAGGGCATGGAGAAAAAATATGCCTTCGGCGTTGGCCCTACGGTACAGGATCTGCTGAAAAAGGGTCTGCTGAAATCTGACGTTGTAACAGCAGTCAGAAGTATTCCCGCGGCGGCGGCTGACTTCCGTATGAGCGGCGGCAACGGCTCCGTTATGACCTTCTGCGGCAGCGGCAACCAGGGCATTTCCACCACACTGCCCATGGCGGTATTCGCAGACAGAATGGGCATCCCCGAAGAAAAGCTGCTGAGAGCGGAATTCATGGGCATGCTGATGATTATGTATATGAAGAAATACGTTGGTCGACTGAGCCCCGTTTGCGGCGCAATGCTGGCAGGGACAGGCTCTGCGGCAGGCATGGCTTACATGATGGGCGGCACAGTTGCACAGGTAAGCGGCGCAGTACAGAACATGATGGGCTCTGTTGCCGGCATCTTCTGCGATGGCGCAAAGGGCGGCTGTGCAGTGAAGGTTGCAGCCTGCGCGAGTGAAGCGGTTTATGCGGCAATGTACGCAATGGACGGCAGTGTCATCGGCGTTTCCGATGGTATCAACAGCTCCGCGGCAGAGGATACCGCAAAGAACCTTGCAAAGCTGAGCCATGAAGCACTGGATACCCTCGATATGAAGGTAATCGAAATCATGCAGACAAAGAAATAATCAAAAAAAGATTCAAAAAAAATTCGATAAGAAAATTCTGAAATAGCCAAACAAAAGCCCCTGTACCTTGAAAAGAAGGTGCAGGGGTTTTTATGTCCGAAAAATTATAGCTGAATCATATCGTCAATCATATTGCTGATTTTATCACGGCTGATTTTTTCCAGAATGGCTTTTTTCACAAAGCCATCCTTCGTAAAGCCAAATTCGGCAATATATTCCTCCAATAAAGCATAGGTTTCCGCATCCAAGGTGACGGAAAGCTTTTTGGTTGTCGGTTTTTTCGCCGTTGCTTTTTTTGCTGTTGCTTTGGTTGTGGCTTTCTTTTCTGCCATGCACACACTCCTTTTTGGTTCATTTATTTGCTCGGAAGATAGGATGCTTCCTTCAGGATAAAGCCGCTCTCCACAGGCTGATAGGTCAGCTGCAGCTCGCCGCAGGCGGTATCCGGTGCGGTTTGCAGCAAAAGGGTTGCGGTCAGCGTGTTTTCCACAATGCGATAGGTTACCATATCACTGAAAACCAGCTTGCCATAGCTGCCTAAATCGGTAAAGGTATGTACGCCTTCCTTCGTGGAAAGCTGATAGGTTCCGTCCTTTTCGGTAATCAGCGGTTCTGCGATTTCACGGGGATCGGGTACGAAATATTCCTCTAAGGTTTCTTTATCGTAAGCGACAATGCCTTCCACATGGAAGCCGCTGCCTGCGCCAACTGTGAAAATCACATAAATTTCATCCTTGCCATCGTTATTTAAGTCTGCAAGTGTAAGTGTCGGTGCATAGCTGCCGTCCACCAGACAATTTAACTGAAATTGCTCCTGCACATCCTTTGAGGTTAATACGAAATTTTCGTTTCCCTTATACAGCAAAGAGATGGATTCCTCCGGAATTTCCGCAACAACCGTTGCAGATGGGGGTACGGTTACTTTTTTCAGCATCGTAGTTACCTCTGCCTCGGCAACTGCGGCAGAAGGGAGAACATATTCCTCCGTACCAAGGAACACACCGCTGCCATACGCCCACTGAATTGCGGGAATGGCATAGGGTGTGATATCCGAAGCATCTGCAAAGCTGAGAATATTCGTGTTTTCTCCAACGGAAACATCATAGCCCTTATAAGCGGCATAGCGATAGAAAATGGCTGCAAGCTGTTCTCTTGTGATTTTCTGATTCGGCTCAAATTTTCCGTTACCGTAGCCGCTGACGATTTTGGCTTCCGCCGCCCAACGAACGGCATCTGCCGCAGTATCGGCAACGTCCGTAAAAGGCAGAGCATAATTGATGACGGGTGCGCCTTCCTGCTGCCACAGCAGGCTGATGACATCCTCTCTGGTGGCGGCATCTGTTGCTTCAGCAGCAAAAGCCGGTGCGGATGTACCTATAACCATAGCAGCACTGAGGGCGAGGAGCAGGGGCTGTTTTCGATTCATTTTGTTTCCTCCTTTATCATGATTTTTCTTCTTTCCATCAGTATAGTGTGAGGGAAAAAAGAATGCAATAGATTTGAAAAAGTTTAAAGCTTTTGCAACAAAATTCACATTTTTTTACAAAGCTAGAAATGAAATTTAAAAAAAAGAAAAGGCTTCTGTTATGATTTCAAAAAAACAGTGCATACTAGGTTTGTACCAAATTTGAGGAGGGATTTTTATGGAACGTTGCAATGAGTGTATCAAATGTACTGTTGAGCAGTGCAGACATCATCACAACACAAAGAATTACTGTACACTGGAATCTATTCAGGTAGGCACACATGAAATGAATCCGACCAAAGACCAGTGCACAGACTGTATGTCCTTTGCTGTAAAATAAGGAAATGAATGGAAGAAGCGGGTGCTTTGTGCAGACAAGGTATCCGCTTTTTCTGTTGCATTGCGGCGGTATTTTATCGTACAATGGGAAGGAAACAGGAGGTAGGAGCATGAAGATTTATTTTGTACGTCACGGTGAAACGGATATGAATGCCAGAAATATGTTCTACGGCTGGTATGATGCGGATATCAATGAAAAGGGCATCGCGCAGGCGGAGGAGCTGAGAGCGGCATTTGAAACGATACATATTGATGCGATTTATTCCAGTGATCTGAAGCGCGCCTATCATACGGCGGAAATTATTGCGAACGGCAGAGAAATTCAGCCCGTTCCCGAAATTCGGGAGTTATATTACGGTGATTGGGAAAACCGCACATGGGAGGAAATGTCCGAAGCGGATTTAGAGGAATGGCGTGGCTGGTTGACCGATTGGGTGGACAGGAGGATGCCAAACGGGGAAGCCTTTATGGAATTTTATGACCGCGTGACAAGAGGATTGGAGCAGATTATCAAGGAAAACAAGGGCAAGCATGTTTTAATCGTATCACACAACGGGGCTTTGAGCGCCATGCACTGCCATCTGACGGGGGCAGGCCCCAAGGCGTTCTGGCGGTTCAATTCCAAGCAGGGACATTACAGTGCGGTCTGGGTTTCGGGAGAAAAGCGGACGTATGACTGCATGAATTACCCTGCGGTGTGGAAGGAAAATCGAAAATAAGCTGTCCACTTCATAAGGACAGACTGGCGCGAAAGCGTTGATTTTATCGAAAAAACAGGAATCGGGAAAAAGTTTTTTCTGTAAAGGAAAAATACTTGACAAGGAGAGATTTCTCTGGTAGGATAGACAAGGTGATTGTAAAGTAGTTATCCTTTACAGGAGGCAGGAAGAACATGGATGATATTTTGCAGCTGACTTTGCTTTATGATTTTTATGGCGAATTGCTGACGGAAAAACAGAAGCAGGTATATGAACTGCATTATCAGAACGACCTCTCCCTGACGGAGATTGGCGAGGAATTATCCATCAGCCGGCAGGCTGTCCGCGATCAGCTGAAGCGGACGGAGAAAATCCTTCTGGATTATGAGGAAAAGCTACAGCTGGTTTCCCGTTTTCAGGCACAGAAAAAAGCCGTGCAGGAAATGAAGCACATCATGGAGGGACTGGAAAAGAAAAATCCGGACGCATCTGTGGTGAAGGCAATCGCAAAAATGAAAAAAATCGCTGACGATATCTTGTCCTGAAAGGAGGTCGCGATTGATGGCATTTGAAAATCTTTCCAATAAGCTGCAGGAGGTATTTAAGCAGCTGAGAAGTAAAGGCGTGCTGACGGAGGCAGATGTAAAGGCTGCCATGCGAGAAGTAAAAATCGCCCTTCTGGAGGCAGACGTTAACTTCAAGATTGTTAAGGAATTTATTAAAAAGGTAACAGAGAGAGCTGTCGGTACGGAGGTACTGCAGGGGCTGAATCCCGGACAGCAGGTTATCAAAATCGTAAACGAGGAACTGATTGCGCTGATGGGCTCCACACAGGCGCAGCTGACCTTTTCCAGAAAGCCGCCCACTGTTTTCATGATGGTTGGTCTGCAGGGTGCAGGTAAAACAACCACAAGCGGCAAGCTGGCAGGACAGCTCAGAAAGCAGGGCAGAAGCCCCTTGCTGGTTGCCTGCGACGTTTACAGACCTGCGGCAATCAAGCAGCTGCAGGTGGTTGGGAAAAATTACAACATTCCCGTATTTGAAATGGGCACAGAGGTCAGCCCTGTGGAAATTTCAAAAAAAGCATTGGAATATGCGGTACAGCAGCATCACGATGTTATTTTAATCGATACGGCAGGTCGTTTGCATATCAATGAAGAATTGATGCAGGAGCTGCAGGATATCAAAACGGCAGTCAGACCGCAGGAAATTCTGCTTGTGGTCGATGCAATGACAGGGCAGGACGCAGTTACGGTTGCGGAAAGCTTTGACGGTCAGTTAGGCGTAGATGGTATCATTCTGACAAAGCTGGACGGTGACGCACGAGGCGGTGCGGCGCTTTCTGTCAGAAGCGTAACCAACAAGCCTATTAAATATATCGGTATGGGCGAGAAGATGGAGGATTTGGAGCCGTTTTATCCCGACCGAATGGCATCCCGTATTCTGGGGATGGGCGACGTACTTTCTTTGATTGATAAGGTGCAGGCGAATATTGATGAGCAGGAAGCACTTGATATGGCAAAGAAAATGCGTGCCAACGATTTCACACTTGAGGATTTTCTTGCGCAGATGCAGCAAATCAAGAAAATGGGGCCCTTGAAGGATTTGCTCGGCATGATGCCCGGCATTCCCGGAATGGGCAAGCTTGATCTGGAATCGGCGCTCAATGGGGTAGACCCCCAGAAGGAAATGGCAAGAACCGAAGCCATTATCCAATCCATGACGAAGGAGGAAAGAGCAAATCCTTCCATTCTGAATGGACCTCGAAAGAAACGTATCGCCGCAGGCTGCGGCAGAAGCATTGCAGATGTCAATCGCCTCATCAAGCAGTTTGAGGAAATGAAAAAAATGATGAAGCAGATGAACAATATGCAAAAAGGGAAAAAGGGTAAATTTCCTTTCTTCCGTTAAACAAAGACACTTATTCCGTCAGGATTAAGAAATAAAAGGCAAAGAAAAAATAAGAATTTTTAAAAGCAGGAGGACAAAATCATGGCAGTAAGAATCAGACTGAAAAGACTGGGCGCAAAGAAGGCACCTTTTTACAGAATCGTTGTAGCAGATTCCAGAACATCCAGAAACGGCAGATCTATCGAAGAAATCGGTATCTATGATCCTACAAAGGAACCCGTTGTTCTGAAGGTAGATGCAGAAGCAGCAAACAAATGGCTGGCAAACGGCGCACAGCCTTCCGATACAGTAAAGGCTCTGCTGAAAAAAGCAGGCGTAATCGGCGAATAAATCCTATTTAAGGGAGGCCGATTTATGAAAGAATTGTTAGAAGTCATTGCAAAAAGACTTGTGGAACATCCCGAACAGGTTGTGGTTGCAGAAACAAATAACGAACGTGCTTTGATTCTGGAACTGAAGGTTGCTCCCGAGGATATGGGTAAGGTCATCGGCAAGCAGGGCAGAATTGCAAAGGCAATCCGCACTGTGGTAAAAGCCGCCGGCATCCATGAAGATAAAAAAATCATCGTGGAAATCGTGCAGTAAGCAGAGGAAAACGGTGACGGCGGTGGGATTTTTCCTGCCGCCTTTTTCATATCAGATAAAAAGGAATGGGTTTCATATATGGAAAATTATTTTGAAATCGGTAAGATTACCGGAACACACGGGATTCGCGGCACGATGCGCGTTTTCCCGACCACGCAGGACCCGACTCGCTTTGAGCGGCTGAAGGAAATTACCGTGGAGATTCGCGGCAAGCAGGAGCTTTTTCACATTCAGAAGGTGGCATATCAGAAAAATATGATTCTGCTGACGGTAAAGGAAATCAATGACATCAATGTGGCGGAGCTGTATAAAAATGGGCGGATTTTGATTCCCGATGCTGTTGCGATTCCTCTGGAGGAGGATGAATATTATACCCGCGACCTCTATGGGATGCAGGTTGTGACGGATGAGGGGGAAGAATTGGGCGAGCTTGTGAAGATTTACGAAACGGGCGCGAATGATGTGTATGCGGTGAAAAAGGATGGGGACGCAAAGGAGCTGCTGATTCCTGCCATTAAGGACTGCATTTTGCAGGTAGACATTGATGCGCGCGTGATGACGGTACATCTTTTGGAAGGACTGAGATAAAATGAAGCAGTTTTTCGTGTTGACGCTGTTTCCGGAAATGATTGAGCAGACGCTTTCGCACAGTATTATGGGCAGAGCGCAGAAGGAAGGGCATATTTCCGTGGAGGCGGTGAATATCCGCGATTTCACGCTGAATAAGCATAAGCATGTGGACGATTATCCCTATGGCGGCGGCGCAGGGCTTGTGATGCAGGGACAGCCGATTTATGATGCCTATCAAAGCCTTCTGCCGAAAGCGGAGCATGCGCGCGTGGTTTTCATGACACCGCAGGGCAGACCCTTTACGCAGCGTGTGGCAGAGGAGCTGGCACAGGAGGAAAATTTGGTTTTTCTTTGCGGACATTATGAGGGCATTGATGAACGCGTGATTGAGGAAATTGTGACGGATGAAATCTCTCTGGGGGATTTTGTGCTGACGGGCGGCGAGCTTGCGGCAATCACCATCATTGATGCGGTTTCCCGTCTGGTGCCGGGGGTGCTTGGAAAGGAGGAATCCTTCGAGGATGAAAGCTTTTCCGAGGGACTTCTGGAATATCCGCAGTATACCCGTCCGCCTGTGTTTATGGGCAGAGAGGTGCCGGAGGTACTGCTGAGCGGGCATCATGGAAATGTTGCGAAATGGCGGAGAGAGCAGGCACTTATTCGTACTGCAAAAAAACGCCCCGATTTGCTGAAAAAGGCGGTGCTGACGAAACAGGACATTGCATTTTTGCAGAAGCAGGGCATTACAATAGAAGAAACGGAATAAAAAAAGGAGCTGTTATTCAGTTCCTTTTTCGTATACATAGATATTTATTTGATTGATATTTATTTGTTCATATTGCGGATGTGCATATAAACGGTGTTTTTGGAAATACCCAGATGGTTTGCGATGGTGATAACGGAATCCTTCAGATTGAAGATGCCCTTCTGATACAGCAGGGAAATGATTTCCTTATTCTTATTGGAGGAAGAAATCGTGAGGTTGCTGTAAACGGTTTTTTTGGCATCCTCCAGTGCATTCAGCATCAGCTCCTCTGTATTTTCTACAAAGGTTTCGGAGATATTTTCGGATTCTGTTTTCGTGATGGGCGTGAAGGTCTGCATGAAGGAAAGCAGGGGGGTATTCAGATAATAATTGATGCAGAACAGCCCGATAATCTGGTGCTTCTCCCCAAGAATGGCGGAAATAGACGCTTTAAAGGCTTCGCCGCGTTTGTTTTTGGCAAAGTAGGTGACGTGGTTCATGCCGGGGGTTGCCATCATTTTATTGACAAAATTCAGTGTAACCTCGGAAATGGGCGCACCAACCTGTCTGCCGGAAAGATGCCCATTCACAATTTTGACAACAGAAGCATCCAGCTGTGTCAGGTCATGAATGATGACCTCGCAGTTTTCTCCCCAAAATTCTGCCAATCCGTCCGCAGACAGCATATAGGATTCCAAAATGGCTTTTTCTTTTTCGCTCAGAATTGTAATTGAATGATCCATAGAGTACCTCCATGCACAAATAAGCTGTTTTTACAGCTTGAAAAACGGTTTTTATATTCTTATCATACAGGAAAGGCAGATGTTTTTCAAGAGGGGAATCGTAATTTTGATGAAAAAATTTAATTTCGCTGAACAAATTGTTACCATAAAACAAAAATTGGAAATCCGTTAAAGGAGCGTTAAGAAAATCCGTATCCGTCTATCTTAACGGAAATTTTATAGTTTTCGGAGAGATTCTTTTTTATAATAAAAACAGGTAAAGCAAAAGCGACATAAAGGGGTGGGTCAGAATGAGAAAAACCTTGATTTATAAAAAAAGAGTACAGGATGAAACAGGCAGAGAATATATCCTGTGGTATTCTCTGGTGATTCGTGTCGCAGAGCACGGGCGGATTTATGGCGTGGAAATAGAAAAAACAAACGAATACGGACGGCAGGAGCGGGCGCTGATTGTCGGTATCTCCGAAGAAAAAAAGGAAACACAGTATTTTCTGGAAAGACTCTGGTGCGGAGCTGCCATGCCGGCAGAGCTGAATGCACTGTATGATGATTATATCGGCGAAAAGGAATGGCAGGATGACAGAGGAATTTACGCCGCTTGCTAAGAGAAATCAAAGCCTTGGTTTAAAAGCTAAGGCTTTCTTTTTTTGCAAAAAAAGCATGCTTGTAGGATATCGTGGGAGGCAAAATGGATGGTTTTTGTAGGAATTGGTGAAAAATCGGGGCGGAATGAAAAAGATTTCTCCAAAATACAAGGGGTAAAACCGTTGCAAATGGGAAATGCGACCGTTATAATGAAAAAATAAAGTGGCGGTTTTTCTACGAAAGAAAGGAACAGTATATGAGTGAAAAGGTTTCTGTACCCGAAATTTTTGGGATGAATGTATTCAACGATGCAATGATGCGTGAGCATCTGCCGAAAAAGGTTTACGAGGAATTGAAAAATACCATTGAACGTGGGGAAATGCTTAATTCCGAGATTGCGGATATTATTGCCAATGCAATGAAGGATTGGGCGATTGAGCGCGGCGCAACCCATTATACGCACTGGTTTCAGCCAATGACAGGGATTACGGCGGAAAAGCATGATTCCTTTTTAGCGCCTCCCTCCAACGGAAGAGCAATTATGGAATTTTCCGGCAAGGAGCTGATCAAGGGGGAATCTGATGCGTCCTCCTTCCCCTCCGGCGGTCTGCGTGCGACCTTCGAGGCACGCGGCTATACGGCTTGGGACTGTACCTCTCCTGCATTTTTGCGTGAGGATGCGGCAGGGGTTACCTTGTATATCCCGACGGCGTTCTATTCCTACACAGGCGAAGCACTGGATAAAAAAACACCTCTGCTGCGTTCCTGTGAAGCGGTCAGCAGACAGGCAATGCGTATTGTGCGTCTGTTCGGCAACCAGACTGCGGAAAAGGTAACGGTCAGCTGTGGCGCAGAGCAGGAATATTTCCTGATTGACAAAAATCTTTATCAGAAAAGAAAAGACCTGATTTTTACAGGGCGTACCCTTTTTGGTGCGGCTCCCCCGAAGGGGCAGGAGATGGACGACCATTATTTCGGCAGTATTAAGGAAAGAGTTGCCTGCTTCATGCACGAATTGAATGTGGAGCTATGGAAGCTGGGTGTGCCTGCAAAGACACAGCACAACGAGGTTGCACCTGCACAGCATGAGCTGGCACCGATTTTTGAGGACTGCAACAAGGCAACAGACCATAACCAGCTGATTATGGAGGCAATGAAGCGAATTTCCGGACACCATGATATGACCTGCCTGCTGCACGAAAAGCCCTTCGCAGGCGTGAACGGTAGCGGCAAGCATGTAAACTGGTCTCTGAGCACGGATGATGGGCAGAATCTGCTTGATCCTGGGAAAACACCGCATGAAAACGCACAGTTCCTTGTATTTTTGTGCGCGATTATCAAGGGCGTGGATGAATACCCTGAACTGCTGCGCCTTTCTGCAGCCAACCCCGGCAACGATCATCGTCTCGGCTCGCAGGAGGCACCGCCGGCAATCATTTCCATCTTTCTTGGCGATCAGCTGCAGGATATTTTCGACCAGATTGAGCATGGCGAAGCAACGAGCAGCCTGCAGGGCGGCAGAATGAGAGTTGGTGTAAACACGCTGCCTGCACTGAAAAAGGACGCAACGGACAGAAACAGAACCTCTCCCTTTGCCTTTACAGGGAATAAATTTGAATTCCGTATGCCGCCTTCCTCTGCATCCATTTCCGGTCCGAATTTCTCCCTGAACACGATTGTGGCAGAGGAGCTGCAGAAATTTGCGGATGAGCTGGAGCAGGCAGAGGATTTCAACGCGGCAGTGCATGAGCTGGTACGCAGAACCTATGTGGAGCATAAAAGAGTCATTTTTGACGGCAATGGCTATTCTGAGGAATGGCTGGAGGAGGCGACACGCAGAGGGCTGCCCAATATCACCAATTCCGTGGATGCGGTACAGGCATTTCTGGATGATAAGGTGGTTGAGCTGTTCGGCAAGCATGGTGTTCTGAGCAGTATCGAATTGCAGGCAAGAGCGGAAATCCGCTATGAGGCCTATATCAAGCAGATTAACATTGAAGCAAAAACCATGCTTGACATGGCATCCAAGCAGATTCGTCCTGCGGTTGTGAAATATGCAGGGGAGGTTGCGCAGGCGATTATCGCCATGAAGGCTGTCGGCATGGATACCACCGCACAGGAAGAAATTTTGCAGGATATCAATGAAAATCTGAAGCTGCTCCACGAAAAGCTGAAGGTTCTTGAAGAAGAAACCGAGCGCGCAGGGGCATTGCAGGAGGATAATAAAACACAGGCATTCTTCTATCGTGACCATGTATTCAAAGCAATGAAGGAGCTGCGGGAGCCTGCCGACCGACTGGAGCTGCTGGTGGATGAAAACAGCTGGCCTCTCCCGACCTATGGGGAGCTGCTTTTCAACATATAAGCTTATTGTATGACAAGTTAAGAGCAAAATAAAAAAGAAACCACGTTTTTTTAAATGTATTTTTGAAGAAACGTGGTTTTTTCGCGCTTATCGACACTTTTTTGACAGACAAAGAACAATATTATTTGTATGACAAGTATCGAATAAATGCAAAAATTATAGATAAAATCATTGAAAAGTATAACTTTTTTACAAATGATAGTTTGGATACAATATATTTTTGACGGTTTATATGTCAAAAATTATGTATTTTTTTAAATACGAAGCAAAAAATCTGTGAATTTTCTTGCAACTGAGAAAAAGTTGCGTTATAATGAGACCGAGGTAAGAGAAAAACAACAAAAAAATATCTAAAATATTTTCTTGATAAAAGCATAATTTATTAAATTTTCATAGAATGGCACTTTTGAAATACATTTATTGGAAATTTTGCATAAAGGTATTGTGAGAGAAACCCGAAATGGTTTGGAGGCGAAAACGATGGTAGCTGACGACAGAAGAATCAGAATTATCACAGGTCACTACGGCAGCGGCAAGACTGAATTTGCAGTCAATTATGTCAAGAAGTTGCGCGAAAGCGTAGACGGAAGGGTAGCCATTGCCGATTTGGATATTGTAAATGTTTATTTCCGCTCCAGAGAGAAAAAAGAAGAGCTGGAAGAAAAGGGAATTCAGGTAATTGCATCCAACTTGGATACGGCAGTTGCGGATGTTCCTGCGGTTTCCGGCGCGATGACGATGCCTGTCATCAATAAGGAATATCAGTATGTGGTAGACCTTGGCGGCAACGATGTCGGCACACTGGTGCTGGGCAGAATCAAACCTCTTTTGGATCATGCGGAAGCAGACTTTTTTATGGTAGTCAATGCCTACCGCCCGAATACCTCTACACCTGAGGGTATTATCGAGCAGATGGAAAATCTGGAATATGCGGCTGGGCTGAAGGTGACAGGCTTCATCAATAACACGAACCTTGTTAGAGAGACAACGGCGGAATGTTTGCTCCATGGGGACGAAGTATTGAAGGAGGTAACAAAACGCACAGGGGTTCCTGTGAAGTATGTTTCCTATGTCAAGGATGTAATGACAGAGGAAATACCAGAAGGACTTTCTGGGGAGCTTTTCCCTATGGAGTTTAATATGAGAAAGACCTGGATGTAAATTCAAATATTTATGGAGGTGTATTTTGAATGGCAAAAGGTAAAGTAACGATCAATGAAGTGATTTGTAAGGGTTGCGGCCTTTGTGTATCTGTTTGTCCTAAGAGCGTACTTGCTCTTTCTACAACAAAAATCAATCCCGCAGGTTACAATCCCGCAGAAATGATCAACGAAGATTGTATCGCTTGCACAAGCTGCGCAAAGATGTGCCCTGATTGTGCGATTGTAGTAGAAAGACTGGACTAAGAGAGGAGGAATTTTCAATGGCAAAAGTTTTGATGAAAGGCAACGAAGCAGTTGGTAAAGCGGCTATTGAGGCGGGTTGCAGATATTTCTTTGGCTACCCCATCACTCCTCAGTCCGAAGTACCTGAATATTTATCTGTTGAATTACCCAAGGTAGGCGGCACATTCGTGCAGGCTGAATCCGAGGTGGCAGCAATTAACATGGTTTACGGTGCAGCAGCAGCAGGCGCAAGAGTGCTGACAAGCTCTTCTTCCCCCGGTATTGCACTGAAGCAGGAAGGTATCGGTTACATCAGTAACGCAGGCCTGCCCGCAGTTATCATCAACATGATGCGTGGTGGCCCGGGCCTTGGTACCATTCAGCCCGGTCAGGCTGACTATAACATGACAGTAAAGGGTGGCGCAAACGGCGACTACCACAACGTAGTTCTGGCTCCCGCATCCGTACAGGAAGCTGTTAACATGGTTATGGAAGCATTCGATATCGCTGACCAGTATCTTCTGCCCGTTATCATTCTGGCTGACGGTCTGATTGGTCAGATGATGGAACCCGTTGAATTCAACTACGTTCCCAGACCCAACCTGCCCGAAAAAACATGGGCTCTGGTAGGTCACTACGGCGCAGAAAGAAGCAACATCAAAAACCTGGTTATCGAACCCGATGAATGTGAAGCATGGAACCATGATCACTTCAAGGTATATGATGAGGTTGTGAAGAACGAACAGGCTTGGGAAGAATTCAAGATGGACGATGCAGAATACGCATTCGTTTCCTACGGTACAGCTTCCAGAGTTGTTAGAACAGCAATCGGCTATCTGAGAGCAGAAGGCTACAAAGTAGGTATGATCAGACCTAAAACACTGTGGCCCTTCCCTCAGAAGGCATTCGATAAATTCAATGATAAAATCAAAAAGTTCCTGGATGTGGAAATGTCCATGGGCCAGATGGTTCCCGACGTTGCATACGCTTGTAACGACAGAAACAAGGTTGCATTCCACGGCAGAACAGGCGGTAACGTACCTACTGTAGATGAAATTGTTGAATTTGGTAAAGAAGTTATGGGAGGTGACAAATAATGGCAGTTGTATTTGAAAAAACAAAAGGTTTAACAGACGCGAAATTGCATTATTGTCCCGGTTGTGCACACGGTATCGTACACAGACTGGTAGCAGAAGTTCTGGAAGAAATGGGCGAGCTGGGCAACTCCATCGTTGCAGTTCCCGTAGGTTGTGCAGTATTTGCAAACAACTACTTCAACATTGACGCAATCCAGTGTGCGCATGGTCGTGCTCCCGCAACAGCAACAGGTATCAAGAGAGTACATCCCGAACAGACAGTATTTACATATCAGGGCGATGGTGACCTTGCTTCCATCGGTACATGTGAAATCGTTCATGCAGCAGCGCGTGGTGAAAAGATTACAACAATCTTCATCAACAACGGTATCTACGGCATGACAGGCGGCCAGATGGCTCCCACAACTCTGCCCGGCATGAAGGCAACAACAGCTCAGAACGGTCGTGACCCCAAGGTAAACGGTAACCCTCTGCGCGTTTCCGAAATGCTGGCATCCCTGACAGGTCCCGCATACATCGAAAGAGTATCCATTTCCACACCTGCACAGGTAGCAGCTGCGAAGAAAGCAATCAGAAAAGCATTTGAAATCCAGAAACAGGGTCTGGGCTTCACCTTCATCGAGGTTGTAGCTTCCTGCCCTACAAACTGGGGTCTGACACCCGTAAAAGCTATGGAATTTGTAAGAGAAAAAATGATTCCTTACTATCCTCTGGGCGTATATAAAGATATCACAGTAGAGGAGGGCAAATAATTATGAGTACATTTTCTTCTATCATCGCAGGTTTCGGCGGCCAAGGCTCTCTGCTGATGGGTAAAATTATGGCTTATGCTGGCATGCTGGAAGGCAAAGAAGTTTCTTGGTGTCCTTCCTATGGTCCCGAAATGCGTGGCGGTACTGCAAACGTAAACGTAATCATTTCCGACGAAAATGTTGGTTCTCCCGTTGTTACAAAGGATGCAGACTGTATCGTAGCACTGAACCAGCCTTCTCTGGATAAATTTGTAGGCGTTGTAAAGGAAGGCGGCGCTCTGGTTGTGAATGCTGACCTTTGCACCGTAGGCGCTGTAAAGGATGGCGTTAAGGTATACGCTGTTCCCGCAAACAAAATTGCAACAGACAACTTCGGCGGCTCCAAGCTGGCTAACCTGGTTATGCTGGGTGCAGTTGTTTACGCAACAGGCGCAATCGATATTGCAGGTCTGGATGAAACATTTGCACATGTTTTTGAAGGCGGCAAAGCAAAATTCATCCCCAACAACAAAAAAGCATTTGAGCTGGGCTATGAATATGCAAAAAATCTGTAATCTTATACAGTAAGATTTGTCCTGTATCCGAAAGGGTACAGGACTTTTTTATATTCGCAGCAGGCAGGGATTATAATATTTTGTCGAAATCAGCAGAGACTTCTCTTGTTTTCTGAAATCATGCGTGTTAAAATGAAGAAGATGTTCAGGATTTTGATGGATTGAAACACGATAAGGGGGGAATGAGGATGGAAGAACAGCCGCAGCCTTTGGAAAAAGAAACGGCAGAGATAAACGGAAGCAAAACGCACAGGCTAAGGGCTGTTATCGTATTTTTATTCCTGCTTACGGTATTCCTCGTTTCTGCATATACCTTTATTTTGCAGAGAAATTACAGCGAAAATACACTGGAATCGGCTGTAGAATGGAATACGCAATGCGCTGATGCCATTCATAAGCTGGTACTGCATAAATTAACCGGAGAGGATTACAAAAATATTTCTACGATTGCGGATATGCAGTCAGAACGCTATCAGAGGCTGCAAAAGGAGCTGTGCGAGCTGCGAAAGCTGAATCCCACCCGCTATCTTTATACAGCGAAGATGGGGGCGGACGGCAGACCGATTTATCTGATTGACGGGCTGGATTTGGATGCAAAGGATTTTGCCTACCCCGGAACGTACATAGAAAAAGAGGTGGTTCCGTATATCGAAGCGGCGCTTGCAGGAGAAACCGTTTATTCGCAGGAAATCGTGGACACCACCTGGGGGCATATTTTCACAGCCTGCTATCCGGTGCGCGAGGATACCGGCGAGGTTATCGGTGCGATTTGCATGGAAATGGATATGGAGCATACCTATAAGCTGGTGGAGCAAAGCAATCGTGTGGCGGTGAAGATGGCTATGGTTGCGGTCATTGTTTTGGTGCTGTTTGCTCTAGGTGCGTATTGCATGATACAAAAAAGCAGAGAGAAAAGCGAGAAACAGCAGGAGCAGCTGCAAAAGGCGGTTGAGGCGGCGGATGCAGCCAATGAAGCAAAATCGGTGTTTCTGTTCAATGTGAGCCACGATATCCGCACACCCATGAATGCGATTATCGACTATGCCGAGTTGGCGGACAGAAATCTGGACAAAAAGGAGCTGCTGCGAAGCTATTTGGAAAAAATCGGCATCTGCGGACAGAAAATGCTGTCCATACTGGATAACGTACTGGAATTATCGAGGATTGAAACGGGCAATGTGGTGCTGGAGGAAAGCGCGGCTGAAGCAGAATCGGTTCTGGATGACTGCCTGCACATGGTCAGCGCGGAGATTGAAAAGAAGCACCAGACCCTGACTGTCTCCAAGAATATCATCTATCCGTATATTTATATGGATATCTCCCGTTTTACGGAAATCATTCTGAATTTAATCAGCAATGCGATTAAATATACAGGCGAGGGCGGTACCATTCACTGCTCCGTGCGCCAGCTTCCTGCACAGAAGGATGGCAGATGTATACAGGAGCTTTCCGTCAGCGACAACGGGATTGGCATGTCAGAGGAATTCCAGGAGCATATTTTTGAATCCTTCACCAGAGAACGCTCCTCTACGGTCAGCGGCGTGGAAGGCACGGGGCTTGGCATGGGTATCGTGAAGAAGCTGGTGGAGATGATGCATGGCGAGATTAAAATACACAGTCGGGTGGGGGAAGGCTCGACCTTCACGATTCGGATTCCCTGCCGTATTGCGACCTTTGGGGACACACAAATCAAGCGCGCACAAGTTCATCCGGATGGCAAGCCGCTTGTCGGTAAGCGGATTCTGCTTGCAGAGGATAACGATTTGAATGCGGAAATCGCGATTGCGCTTCTGGAGGAGGAAGGGCTTCTGGTGGAACGCGCGGCGGATGGCGTGAAATGTATGGAAATGCTGGAAAAGGCACCGGCACATTTTTATGAGCTGATTCTGATGGATATTCAGATGCCGATTCTGGGTGGCTATGATACCACAAGGGAAATCCGCAAAATGGCGGATGCCGAAAAGGCAGCTATTCCGATTATCGCCATGACGGCAAATGCCTTTGCGGAGGACAAACAGCGTGCGCTGGAGGCAGGCATGAATGACCATGTTGCAAAGCCGATTGATATGAATAAGCTGATTCCGACCTTGCAGAAATATATATAAGCATTTGTGAGAGGGTACCGTTTCATCAGAAAATTGACGAAAGGGTACCTTTTAAAGAAACGAAATACCGATGAAGGACAGGAGGAGCGTGCCTGTCCTTTGTTGGTATATAAGGTATTTTTTTCAATACCTTCCTTTTTATATTTCTTAAAATTTGTTTAAACGCTTGACAAAAGCATTTTTGAACGCTATTATAGAAAAGTAGTCTTGTGTAACTTTATGTCCTTTGTAGATTGCTGCAAAGGGCGTTTTTTGTTCTAAGCTTGAGGCTTTGAAGAAGGAAAGGCAATCTAACAAGGAGTTTGATACAAATGGGAAAAATAAAGTTCAAAAAGCCTGATATCAAGGGCTGTTTCGGCAAGCTGAAATCTCTGAAATGGGCAGATATGAAGAACGGTATTCGTGCGATGAAAAAGCGGCAGGCGGAAAAGGAAGCGGCATACCGCAACAGCCGCTTTGCACAGAAAATGCAGAAGCTTTATCCCTATATGAACCGCTATTCACTGATTTTGCACGGCATTTGGGCAATCGCCATCAACTTTCTGATAGAGGCAATGTCCCGTCATTCTGTGGTGGCGGCAATTTCGTATTCGCGTGTTTCCACGAAGGCATTTCTGTATAATGCGTTTATGATTTTTGTTACCTTTTCGATTGTATATCTATGCAAGCGGCGTGTGTTTGCCCGCTTCATCCTCAGCTTTCTCTGGCTGCTTCTGGGGCTGACCAATGGGCTGATGCTTTCCAGAAGGGTTACGCCGTTTAATGCACAGGATTTGAAAACGGTCTCGGAGGGGGTTTCCCTTTTCACGAATTATTTTAACGTGCTGGAGCTGGCAGGGATTGCGATTATTCTGATCCTTCTGGTTCTGGGGCTGATTCATCTGTTCCGCACGGCAGGGAGATTTAAGGGGAAAATCAATTATGTGATATCCATTGTGCTTGTGGGGGCTTCCTTCGCAGGCTATGGCGTACTGACGGATTATGTCATTCAGAACCGTATCGTTTCGACCTATTTCGCGAATATCGCGTTTGCATATCAGGACTACGGTCTGCCCTATTGCTTTGCGGCAAGTATTTTTAATACGGGCATTTCCGAGCCAAACGGCTACACGAAGGAAAAAATGATGGAAATCAGCAACAATGGCGAGATTACAAAAAGCACCTCCGATGCAAAGGTGCTGCCGAATGTGATTTTCGTGCAGCTGGAGTCCTTCTTTGATGTTTCCGAATTTACGGCATTGCAGACCTCGAAGGATGCCCTGCCGAATCTGAGAAAAATGGCTTCGGAATATTCCTCCGGCTATTGTCAGGTGCCTTCCATCGGCGCAGGCACGGCAAATACGGAATTTGAAATGCTGACGGGCATGAGCATGCGTTATTTCGGCCCCGGCGAATATCCTTATAAGAGCTATCTGAAGGAAAAGACTGCGGAAAGCGCGGCAACGGCGTTGGCGGCATTTGATTACGGCACGCATGCGGTGCATAACCACAGCGGGAATTTCTACAGCAGAGCGAAGGTATACAATAACATTGGCTTTGATACCTTCACCAGTAAGGAATTTATGAATTTTGACACGACAGAAACCGGCTGGGCAAAGGACGAGGTGCTTTTGGAGCATATCAAGGATTGTCTGGATTCCACGGAGCAGCAGGACTTTGTATTTACCGTCAGCGATCAGGGGCACGGCAGCTATCCTGAGGAGCGCATCATTGAGCATCCGCACCTGATGGCAGGCGGTCTGGAATCGGAGGAAAAGAACTGCCAGTGGGAATACTATGTCAATCAGGTATACGAAATGGATCAGTTTGCAGCGGATTTGGTGGACATGATGGACAAGCGCGGCGAGCCTGCGGTAGTCGTATTCTATGGTGACCATCTGCCGACTATGGGGCTGACCGAAGCGGATATGAAGAGCGGCAGCCTGTTCAATACGAATTATGTTATCTGGGACAACATCGGGCTGAAAAAAGAGGATGGCACGATTCCCAGCTATCAGATGATGTCTGTCGTGATGGATCGTATCGGTCTGCATACGGGCACGGTGTTCAATTATCATCAGGAAAGAATGAATTCCGCAGATCAGGCGGAATACCTGATGGATCTGGAGCTGCTACAGTATGATTTGCTTTACGGCGAGCAGTATGTCTATAACGGCAATCCCGTCATTACGGAGGGACACATGACAATGGGCATACGCGATGCCGAGATTCTGTATTCGAGTGAAACGGTGGACGGGCATTATACCCTTGTGGGCGAAAACTTCACGAAGTGGAGTCAGGTTTATGTCAACGGAGAAAAACAGTCGCGGAAGTTTATCAATGATAATATTCTCAAGCTGAAAAAGAGTACGCTTAAGGATTGGGATGTCATTACCATCAGTCAGGTTGGCTCAAGCAATACGATATTCCGCACATCGCCTGAGTATGTTTATCTGGAGGGGCGCGTTGTGCCGTATACGGATGAGCTGAAGGAGGAAAAGCTGCTCTTAGATGCAGCGGATGACCCCGAAAAGCTGGCACAGCTGCGGCAGGAGCAGAGAGCCGAAAAGCGCGCGGAGAGAAGAAGCGAATCCTATCGACAGGCAGAAGCGGCAAAGGCAGCTGAATAAAAAACGAGAACGCATATAAAAAGTATGCGTTCTTTTTTTGTGGAAATATGGAAGTTTGTGGAAACCATTGACATAGTTTGGAAAACCATGTAATATTATTCGTGATAACCGAATGAGTGGCAATGGAAAGGAAAAAAAGATGAAACAGATTGTTCTTGTTGCAGAAACCGGCTCTGATATCAATCCCGTCTTAGCGGCGGAATATAACATAAAAATCGTACCCATGCATGTTTCATTTGACCATGAAACCATGGAGGACGGCGCATTTCCCGTCGAGAAAATTGTAGATTACTATGAGGAAACAGGCAGACTGCCGAAAACCAGCGGCAGTACGCCCGGTGACTTTGAGACTGCCTTTGACCGCATCCATGCGGAATACCCCGATGCACAGCTGCTGTATCTGGCATATTCTGCGGTGACAACCTGCTCCATGCAGAGTGCGGTTCTGGCGGCAGAGGAGCGGGACTATGTCACGATTCTGGATACGAAGCAGGTTTCCGCAGGGCAGTGCAACGTGGTGATTGCCGTGGCGGAGCTTTTGCAGCAGCACCCCGATTGGACGATGGCAGAAGCAGTCCGTGCGGCGGAGGATTTGATTGCCAGGGCGAAGATGTGCTTCATGCCGGAGAATCTGGAATTTCTGCGTGCCGGCGGTCGCGTCAGCAATGTGGCATTTCTGGGGGCAAAGCTTTTAAATCTGCATCCTGTGATTGAAATTCTGGATGGCAAGCTGGTTGCAACGAAAAAATACCGCGGAAAAATGAAGAAGGTTGCCGTGCAGATGCTGACGGAATACGCGGAGAAATATAATCTGGAACGGGACTGCCTGTGGTTTGTCTGGGTGGTCGGCTTTCCGGATGCGGTGCGGCAGGCGGTGGAGGAAGCGGCGAAGGCGCTTGGCTTCAAAGAAACCAGATGGATTCAGGCAGGCGGCGTGATTACGACGCATGGCGGTCCGGCGGCGTTTGGCTTGGCAGGGTTTACGAGGAAATAAGCCGAAATCGGGCAATAAAAGTAAAAAAAGTATGAGGAGGATTTGAAAAAAATCCTCTTTTTTTATGCTTTGATAGGATTTACAGGGAAGGGGAAAAAAGCTATAATATAAAGATAAGAAAATATCGAAAAACGGGAAAAGGAAGAACGTAAAGAAAAAAGGAGGAATCTCTATGAAAAAACGAATTGCAAGCATCGCGCTTTCGCTCGCAATGTGCCTGACATTGCTGCCGACAGCGGCGTATGCCGATGGTGTATCCGAGGGGGGGGGCATTTGACAGCCAACCAAGCACAGTTGGAGGTGCGGCTACTGTTACAGGCTCGAATGAAGCTGTTGGTACAACTAAGAATACGGTTGTCCCTACAAATGAGGATGTAGAAGATTTATCGGATGAAGATGAAACAAAAGGCACAACGGAAAACGGCGAAAAAACTTGGGGCGATTTTGCGGATACAAGCTGGTATACAGAGGCTGATGCAAATGCAACTGAATATCATATTACGACTGCGGAACAGCTTGCAGGACTGGCGAAGTTGGTAAATGCTGATACTTCACCCGTGACATTTAAAGACAAAACAATATATTTAGATAAAGATATAGACCTTTCCGAGTATCAGTGGACACCTATTGGAAAAGGTAGTAACTTTAAACATTATTTTGATGGTACTTTTGATGGTCAGTATCATAAAATTATGAACTTATACCATCACTATACAGGAGAAGACCTTACACGAAATGGATTATTTGGGGTCATATCTTCTGGCGGAACTGTAAAAAATTTGATGGTCGTAGACGCTGACATTGTTTCGAATGACTGCTCTCTGCTTGCAGGTATTTTAGCTGACTGGGTCGATGGTGGCACAGTTGAAAATTGCTATACAAGCGGAAAAATCGAAAACAATGTTGGGGACAAGATGGTCGGCGGTCTGATTGGTCAATGTACTGCCGGTACGCAGGTAAAGGGTTGTGGTTCTGATGCTATAGTTGTCAGCACGGAAACCAGTGATGAACATGTTGATACTGTCGGCGGTCTGATTGGTCAGTGGGAAAATTCTGATCCCGTTTCATTGATTGCAGATTGCTGGTTTGGCGGTTCCGTTTCCTGCAAGAATGTATATTCTGCTGTAGGCGGTATTCTTGGTGCAAATTTTGACGATTTTAGTGGTAATAGACCTGGCGTAGTCATTCAAAACTGCATGGCTTCGACGAAGAATATTATCGCAGCTGTGCCAGGAAATGTTACTTGGATTGTAGCAGCAGCAAAACCCAATGTTATGAACTGTATTTGGTCAGATAGTATCCCGACGGGTGTAGAGTTGAACGATACAACGTACGTGGCTGTCGTAAAATTAGTTGTTGATTGGGACTCAATGACAGCAGGTGCTGACCCGAATTTTGACCAATCTAGTTGCGGAAATGCCGTTTCTGATTTTAAATCTGCTGATGTGCTTGAAGGATTACAGGCACATCAAGGAACAGACATTAAATGGGTTGCAGGCATCAAGCACCCTACCTTTAAATGGGACAAGAGAAATATTTCTGCGGACTACACAGAAGTAGATAAGGCAATCGCAGAAGCAGAAGCACTCAGAGGTGGTCGCTACACCAACTATGATGCTGTAGAAGCGGCAGTCAATGCGGTTGATAGAAATAAGAGCGTATTGGAACAGGCAGATGTAGACCAGATGGCGAAGAATATTCGGGATGCGATTGCGGCACTGAAAAAGAAAAAATCTCATTCCAGTTCTGATGCAGACCCGACCTATGCTGTCACAACGCCAGACAAGACCGAAAACGGTTCTTTGGACGTGAGCTCCAAAAATGCAAAAAAAGGCAGTGACGTAACCATCACCGCTACCCCCGACAAGGGCTACGAGGTGAACGACATCGTTGCGAAGGATGCAAACGGCAACAAGCTGACCCTCAAGGACAACGGCGACGGCACATATACCTTCACCATGCCTGCCTCCAAGGTAACGGTTACAGCAGCCTTTGCGGAGAAAAAGGCAGAACCCATTGCACCTGAGAAGCTTTTTGCGGATGTTTCTGCCGAGGAGTATTATTACGAAGCGGTGAAATGGGCAAGCGAAAACGGCGTGACAGGCGGCATTGGCGAGAACCTTTTCGGCGCAAATCTGCCCTGCACCAGAGCGCAGATTGTCACCTTCCTGTGGCGTGCGGCAGGCTCCCCCGAACCGAAGGGCATGAGCGGCTTTGTTGATGTTTCCGCAGATGCGTACTATGCGAAGGCGGTTGCATGGGCGGTGGAGCAGGGGATTGTCAGCGGCACCTCCGCAACAACCTTTAACCCCGATGCAGTCTGCACCAGAGCGCAGAGCGTTGCCTTCCTCTATCGCGCCTTTGGCGAAAAGGTGAATAAAGCGGCAGGCTTCAGCGATGTTTCCGCGGATGCGTATTATGCGGATGCGGTTGCGTGGGCTGTGGAAAACGGCGTTGCAAGCGGCATCGGCGGCGGTCTCTTTGCCCCCGATCAGGACTGCGCACGCGGTCAGATTGTGGCGTTCCTTTACCGCGCATATCAGAATAAATAAATTTGACAAAAGGGCAGGGTGAGCAATCACTCTGCCTTATTTACATATTTTTTATGGCGGAGGTTATTTATTTCTTCTCTCTTTTATGGTACAATACCCACGGACCTATCCGTGGGTTAGCCGCTTACAGCGTCTATCTGCTGTTTTCACAGCAAATTCTACGATTCGCAGGCATAGCCTGCTCATACCATGCCTTGCGGAAGAAAATATCTGCTTCGCAGCTGCTTTCTTCCCCTGCAAACATGGTACAATACCCACGGACCTATCCGTGGGTTAGCCGCTTACAGCGTCTATCTGCTGTTTTCACAGCAAATTCTACGATTTGCAGGCATAGCTTGCTCATACCATGCCTTGCGGAAGAAAATATCTGCTTCGCAGCTGCTTTCTGCCCCTGCAAACATGGTAAAATACCTCTTGGAAACCATCAGAGAAAAGACGAAGGGAGTTCGTATGGAAATTATCCTGCCAAAGGTGCTATATATCATTTTACTGCTGCTTGCGTGGATTGCGGCGTTGTTTTCGGGCATTGCCTTCGTTTACGGCATACAGCTTCGGAAAAGGGCGCGGGGCATCCTCGGCTGGTGCCTTGTGTTTGTCTGCTGTCTGTTTCTGATTTTCCTTCTGATGAAGGGACATATCACAGCAGGATGATAGGCTTGCAAATAAGACCGTTTTTGCGGTCTTTTTTTATTACAAAAATTTGCTTGACAGAATTGGACTACACTTGTAGTATAAAAGAAAAGGACTACAGCTGTAGGCTAGAAGGGGGGACTGGATATGGATTACAAAATTTCCGACAGCGAATGGAAGGTGATGGAAATTCTCTGGGAGAAGGGCACAGCCACGCAAAGCGAGGTGATGGATGCCCTGACGGAGGGGTGGAACAAAAACACGGTGTATACCTTTCTGAGCCGTCTGGAGCATAAGGGACTGGTGGCGGCAGAGGGCAGTCCGAAGCGGTATGCGGCAGTCATCGGGCGCGAGGAATGTGTGAGACAGGAGGAGGAAAGCTTTCTGAACAAGGTTTACCATGGCTCGGCAGGAAAACTGGTGGCGGCGTTCGTGGAGGAGGGCAGGCTGACGGAGAAGGAGAAGGCAATGCTGAAGCAGCTTCTGGAGGGGATGGACGTATGACGAATCTATGGACAGTTCTGTATTTTACCCTCGGCATTACGCTGACGGGACTGATGCTTGTGCTTTTCAAGCGGCTGTTTCGGGATAAGCTTTCCGCAAGGTGGCATTATCTGGTGTGGCTGGTGCTTCTGGTTCGCGCCATTCTGCCCGAAAATCTGCGGCTTTTTTCGACAGGCTTTGCGCTGAATACGCTTTGGGTCTCATGGATGAAGCGTCTGCGTGCGGCGGTGGAGCTGGGGCGGAATTCGCTGTTATCCACGCCCTTTGGGATGGGCGGCGGCGAAATCTCCCTGCTGAAAAAAATGCCGTTTTCCGCATGGTCGCTGACGGATAGGCTATTTGCGGTCTATTTGGCAGGGGTGGCGGCGGTTTTGCTGTATGATGCACTGCTGTATGCAAGGCTGCGGCTCGAAATTCGCAAGGGGGCGGCGGCAACGCCCTCCTTACGGGAGAAAATCAGAAAAACGGCGGAAAAATATGACCTTCCCACACAGAAAAGCGTGCGTATCTGCAAGGGAATCGAAACGCCGTTTCTCTGCGGCATGGTGCGCCCGATTCTGGTTGTGCCGGAAAGCATGGCGGAAACGATTGATGAAAAGGTACTTCTGCATGAAATGCTACATTTGAAGCATCATGATGTATTGGTGAATTTCCTGCTGCATCTACTGCAGGCACTCAACTGGTTCAATCCGTTTGTTTATTGGCTGTGCCGCATCATCCGCAACGACAGCGAGGCTCTTTGCGACCAGCGTGCATTGGAAAGGCTGCACGGTGAGGAAAAACGGGAATACGGAATGCTTCTGCTTGATATGGCAGACAGCCGCTGTGCAAGCCGCATCGGGACAACCTCTATGGCGAACGGGGCGAGAAATATCAAAACGCGCATCGGGCGAATTGCGGATTTCGGGCGTGTGCCAAAGGGGGCAGCCTTTGCAACGGCGTGCATTACGGTGGTGCTTTGCCTTGCTTCGGTCAGCTTTGCCTATCAGCCGAACTACTTTGATACCTCCAAGGTGGAAACGGCGGAGGACTTGCGGCTGACACTGGAGGATGCGCGCTATTTCGAGATTCCCTCGGCGGAAATGGCAATTTCGATTTTTTATGAGGCGTTTGAGGAACGAGATTTGGCGAAGCTTGCGCTAACCGTACCGCAGGAGGAATTTGACACCTATCGGGATTGGGCGCTTGCGGAATACAAAGCGGCGGAGTACCCCTGCAACGCATACCTTCGTTATGGCACAAAGGCGGACTACAAATATCGCTTTTATGATTCGATGAAGGCGGAGGATTTTTATTTATTGGAGCAAAAGGAGAATGGCTCTGTAGATGGGGTGCTGCAGGTCAACGAGTTTGCGGAGGGTGAGAAGCCCATTACGCAGCACTTCCTGCACTTCTGTATTTTTGAGGAAACAAAGGGAAACTGGTCTGTTGCACTTCTGAGGGACGAAAGCAGACTTTTCGATGTTTACGGCGCTGTGAACTATGGAATATATAAGCTGGAGGAGGAAATGGCGCAGGGCAGTTATCGGCAGGCAGGCGACTGGAGGGTCGCGGATGCAGCGTATTGTCGGCAATGGGGCTTCCTTTTCGGCAGCAACGATGTGATGAATAGTCTGCTTGGCATAAATCAGGAGATGCAGTTCAATGATACGCTTGCGCCGTTTGCGACACACGCCGCCTATCTGGAATACACAGGCACAGCGCTTTGGGAAAAGCAGAACGTATTGGTTGCGATTGCTTGTCCGCAGGAGATGAAGGAGGACGAGTATTGGGAGAGCATCGACAGCTTTGTGGTTGGCAGCGGCGGCAGCAGCTCCGCAGGCGTGGCATGGGAGATTATCAGCACAGACGAGGATTGGGACGGCAGGATTGACCTTGGGAATGACGAAAACAGCGACAATCTGGCGGATGCCTTTGCCCGTCTGGAAACGCCCTACGAGGTGCGGCTGTATACGAATCATAAGAAATTACTGGAAACGATTCCGTTGAAGGGGGGTGCATTGGATGCAGGAAACAATCCTACAAAAGGAAATAACACAGGAAAAAGAAGTACAGGAAACAACAACGCAGGAGCGGAAAACAAGTGAAGCCCTCGGCAATATCCGTACGGCAATGCTGCTGTTTCTGATTGATATTTATATCTTTGGCTTCGATATTGCCCCCGATTTTGTCGGCTGGATGAGCATGCTTGGCGCGGTGGCAATGCTCACGGGAAAAGTGAAAGGTATAGAACGTATCCGCACCTTCGGGCAGATCATGCTTGGGTATGAGGTTGCAATGGTTGTGATGAATTACATCGGCGGCATGCTCCCGTTTTACGAAATCATCATGGGCTATGTCGGGATTTTCATTCTCTGCATCCGCATGTATTTTATGTATATCATACTGACTGCGGCGGCGGAGGTCGGCATGGTCGAGGGTGGCGAGGAAAAAACGATTCGGAATGTTTGCCGCAGCCGAAACCTTGTGCTTCTGGCAGAGCTGACGCTTTATCTTTACGCCGCAGTGCAGGGAACGGAGCGCATCGGCGGCTGGGGAATTCTGCTCTTTGGCGGCTATGTGGTGTTCTATCTCGCGTGCATCATGTATCTCTCCTTTTTGAAGGAGGAGGTGCAGAAGCAGGAGAAAAAGCGGACAGAAATAACAGAAACAGCATAAATAAAAGCCTCCATTGCGGAGGCTTATTTTAATGCTTATGTATTTTCTTTTTCTTTTGGTGCAGGATTCACGAAGGAAAGCAGCAGCACCGCCGCAACGATGAAAACAAAGCCGATATAATCAATAAATTCCAGATGAACCTTGAGCCACACAACGGAAACAACGGTAGATGCCAACGGCTCTGCGGAGGCGTAAAGGCTGCTTTTGGTGGGCCCGATGTATTTTACGCCATTGAGGAACATCAGATAGGGGATGGTTGTGCCGAAGATGACGATGAAAACCATTGCCAGCACGGTGGAGGTGTTCCAGTTGCCTGCGTAGTCCCACGAGGGATGCACAAAGTGCATCACGAAGCTCAGAACCAGTATCGACCACCCAATCAGGAGCATTGCATCATATTTTGCCAGAAGGCGCACAGGATAAACCGTATAAAACGCAAGCGCAATGGAGGAAAGCGCTCCCCAGAATAATGCCTGCGGCGAAAGGCTCAGGCTTTTCAGATTGCCATGCGTTGCCAGAAGAATTGTCCCGGTCAGACAGCCGAAAACGGCGATACATTCCAGCTTTGTCGGCAGCTTTTTCTCCCGAAATGCCAGATAGACCACAATCAGCACCGGCGCGGTATATTGCAGAACGGTTGCGGTTGCGGCATTGGAATGGGCAATGGCGGCAAAATAGCCATACTGCATGAAAAGCATGCCGCCCAGCGCAAAGATGATGATGCCGATTCTATCCTGCTTATCCATCCAGATGGAAAAAACACCGCCGTGCTTCACCTGATAAAACACCAGAAGCAGCAGCCCTGTCAACAGACAGCGCGCAGAAACGAGCCATTCCGGCGAAATGCCTGCCTGATTGAAAAGATATTGCCCAACGGCACCCGAAACGCCCCAAAGACAGGCACTCAGAATACAGAAAACAGACCCAATCCATACTTTGCTTTTGATTCTCATGCAATCACCCTATAAAAAATTACTACATTATATTTACCGGAAATTTCCACTTGAAATTGTATTTTTTCGGAAACTGATTTCATACTATCATGTTCATTTTTAAAAGTCAATGTTCCTAAAATTGCAAATAAAAAAAGATTTCGATTGAAAAAATTGATTGCAGATTTTGCATAGATTTAACAAAAGTATGATTTTTTATTTAACCTTTCTCCCCTATACTCTTAACTGTAAACGAAAGGAAAACAGAAAAAAAGGAGAGAAATGAATATGAAAAAGGTATTTGCAGTTGCTTTGGCAATGACAGTAGCAGTCGGAATGTTAGCAGGCTGCGGCAGCAACGACAGCGCACAGGGCGGCGCGGCAGACGGCACGATTACGGTTGTTTCCCGTGAGGATGGCTCCGGCACAAGAGGCGCATTTATCGAGCTGTTCGGCATTGAAGAAAAAAACGACGCAGGTGAAAAAATCGACAACACCACAGACACAGCGGAAATCACAAACAGCACAGCCGTTATGATGACAACCGTAGCAGGCAATGATAACGCCATCGGCTATGTTTCCCTCGGCTCCTTGAATGATTCCGTAAAGGCACTTTCCATTGATGGGGTCGAAGCATCTGCTGAAAATATTAAAAACGGCACCTACGCAGTCGCAAGACCCTTCAATATTGCAACAGGCAAGGAGGTCAGCGAGGTGACCAAGGATTTCATCAGCTTCATTCTGAGCGAGGATGGGCAGGCAGTTGTTGAGGAAAACGGATACATCAGTCAGGGCAATACGGGTGCATTCAAAAGCACCGAAGCAGAAGGCAAAATCGTTGTGGCAGGTTCTTCTTCCGTAACCCCTGTGATGGAAAAGCTGAAGGAGGCATACCTTGCCATCAACCCCAATGCAACGATTGAGGTACAGCAGTCCGATTCCACAACAGGCATGACCTCTGTAATGGAGGGCATGTGCGACATCGGCATGGCATCCAGAGAACTCAAGGACAGTGAACTGGCGGCAGGACTGACCCCGACAGTGATTGCGATGGATGGTATCGCAGTTGTGGTAAACCACAACAACACAGTTGATAATCTGACAAGCGAACAGGTGAAGGAAATCTTCACAGGCAAGCTGACAGATTGGTCCGCTGCACAGTAACAAGGTTCCCAAGTATGAAGGGGGAAATGAAATGAAGGAAGCTGTAATGAAATGGGTGTTCATGGCTGCTGCGGCAGTATCCATTCTCGCAGTTGGATTGATTTGTATATTCCTGTTTGCCAATGGCGTGCCTGCCATTGGCAAAATTGGCGTAGCGGATTTTCTTCTGGGGAAAACATGGAAGCCCGGAAATAATATATATGGCATCTTCCCGATGATTGTCGGCAGTGTGTATGTCACCGCGGGGGCAATTATCGTTGGTGTGCCGCTTGGCATTCTCTGTGCGGTTTTTCTGGTGTGGTTCTGCCCGAAGCGGCTGTATAAAATCATCAAGCCTGCGGTAGAGCTTCTGGCAGGGATTCCCTCCATCGTCTATGGTTTTTTTGGTCTGATGGTGCTTGTGCCCATCATGCAGAGCCTCTTTGGCGGCGGCGGCAAGGGGATTCTGACCGCATCCATTTTGCTGGGGATTATGATTCTGCCGACTATCATCGGTGTTTCGGAAAGCAATATCCGCGCCGTTCCCATGAGCTATTACGAAGGCTCCTTGGGGCTGGGGGCAACGCATGAAAGAAGCGTATTCTTCGCTGTGCTGCCTGCGGCAAAGCAGGGGATTCTGGCAGGGGTTGTGCTTGGCATCGGGCGTGCCGTCGGGGAGACCATGGCGGTTGTCATGATTGCAGGGAATCAGCCTATTCTGCCCGACAGCATTTTCAGCGGTGTCCGCACCATGACGGCGAATATCGTTATGGAAATGGGCTATGCAACGGATTTGCACAGAGAAGCCCTGCTTGGTACGGCGGTGGTGCTGTTCGTATTCATCCTGATTATCAATCTGAGCTTCTCGCTTTTGAAAAGGAGGGCTGACTGATGCAGGCAATCAATCAACAAAGCAGGAGAGAAAGGCTGGCTGCCTATCGCAGAAACCCGTTTTCGCTTTTTCTGGCGGCACTGGTAACGCTTTCTGCGGTGATTACACTGGCAGTGCTGGTTTCTCTGATTATCTATATTTTATATAAGGGGATTCCGAATTTAAAGCCATCCCTGTTTGCATGGAATTACAATACCGAAAATGTTTCCATGATGCCCGCGATTATCAATACACTGAGCATTACGGCAATGACCCTGCTATTCTCGGTGCCTGCCGGTATCTTCGCAGCGATTTATCTGGTGGAATATGCAAAGCGCGGCAATAAATTCGTTTCCGTTGTCCGCATGACAACAGAAACGCTTGCAGGGATTCCCTCTATCGTGTTTGGTCTGTTCGGGTATCTGTTTTTTAATATCTATCTGAAATGGGGCTACTCCATTTTGGGCGGCGCGCTGACGCTTTCCATCATGGTGCTGCCGCTGATTTTAAGAACAACGGAGGAGGCACTTCGTTCCGTTTCGGATACCTACCGCGAGGGCAGCTTCGGGCTTGGCGCAGGGAAGCTGAGAACCGTATTTCGTATTGTACTGCCTTCCGCAGTGCCGGGGATTCTGGCAGGGGTCATTCTTGCCATCGGGCGTATCGTCGGGGAAACGGCGGCACTGCTCTATCCCGCAGGCACAGCGCCGCAGGTGGCAGATGGGCTGTTTTCCTCGGGGCGCACGCTGGCGATACACATGTATGCCCTCCTGAATGAAGGGCTTTATACGGAGCAGGCGTATGCCACAGCAGTTGTGCTGCTGGTTCTGGTGGTCTGCATCAACGCATTGTCCTCCTTTGCTGCAAAGAAAGCCGGTGTGAAAGAGAAATGACGGAAGTGAAAAGAGAAATGAAAGAAAAGGAAAAAAGTATGAATCAGACAAAGCTATCTGTATCCAATCTGGATTTATATTATGGTAATTTTCATGCGCTGAAAAACATCAATCTGGAGCTGCCGGAAAAGGAAATTACGGCATTCATCGGGCCCTCCGGCTGCGGCAAATCCACTCTGCTCAAAAGCCTGAACCGTATGAATGATTTGATTGAGGGCTGCCGCATCACAGGGCAGGTGCTTCTGGATGGCGAGGATATCTATAAGGGCATGGATGTGAATTTGCTGCGGCGCAGAGTCGGCATGGTGTTCCAGAAGCCGAACCCGTTTCCGATGAGCATTTATGATAATATTGCCTATGGCCCCAGAACGCATGGCATCCGTTCCAAGGTAAAGCTGGATGAAATTGTGGAAAAGGCACTGCGCGATGCCGCCATCTGGGATGAGGTGAAGGACAGACTGAAAAAGAACGCTCTCGGCATGAGCGGCGGGCAGCAGCAGCGGCTTTGCATTGCCAGAGCCTTGGCGGTGCAGCCGGAGGTGCTTCTGATGGATGAGCCGACCTCCGCCCTTGACCCTATTTCCACCTCTCGTATTGAGGAGCTGGCGTTGAAGCTAAAGGAGGATTACACCATTATTATGGTAACGCATAATATGCAGCAGGCAACCCGTATTTCGGATAACACCGCCTTCTTCCTGCTGGGCGAGGTTGTGGAGTATGATAATACGGAGCAGCTGTTCTCCATTCCGAGAGACAAGAGAACAGAGGACTATATTACGGGGAGGTTTGGTTAAGCTATGGTACGCAGTCGTTTTGATGCTCAGCTGGAGCAATTAAATGTAGAGCTGATTAAAATGGGGGCATTATGCGAGGAAGCAATTACGGCTTCTGTTTCTGCCCTGATGAAATATGACCGCACGGTGGTGCAGATGGTCTTTGAAAAGGATAACGAGATTGACCACATGGAGCGTGATATTGAAACCTTCTGTATGCGTCTGCTTTTGCAGCAGCAGCCGGTAGCAAGGGATTTGCGGACGATTTCCTCCGCTCTGAAAATGATTTCCGATATGGAGCGTATCGGTGATCAGGCAGGGGATATTGCGGAAATCATGCTAACGCTCGGCGCACAGGATACGCAGAGCAAGCTGCATATTCAGGAAATGGCGCGTGCGGCGGTAAAGATGGTAACGGATGCAGTGGAATCCTTTGTGAAAAAGGACTTGACACTGGCGCGTTCTGTTATGCAGTATGATGATGTGGTGGATGGTCTGTTTGATAAGGTGAAGGAGGAGCTGATTCGGCTGATTCTCGAAAATCGGGAAAACGGCGAATTCTGCATTGACCTTCTGATGATTGCAAAATATCTGGAACGCATCGGTGACCATGCAACAAATATTGCAGAGTGGGTAGAATTTTCCATCACGGGGCAGCATGTTATCGCGGAGGAGGAACGTGCATGATTACCTATGAGGAAATACGAAAAAATGAGGACATCCGCACCTATATCCAAAGTGCGGATGAAGCCCTTGCGGCGCTTGGCTTTACGGAACATTCCTTTGCGCATGTGACGAAGGTAGCGGAATCGGTGAAATATATTCTGGAAACGCTTGGGTTTTCCGCGCATGCGGTGGAGCTGGGCATGATTGCGGCATATCTGCACGATATCGGCAATCTGGTCAACCGCGCGGAGCATTCGCAGAGCGGCGCAGTGATGGCGTTCCGTATTCTGGACAGGATGGATATGCCTGCGGCGGATATTGCGACGATTGTAGCCGCCATCGGCAACCATGATGAAGGGACGGGTGTGCCTGTCAACGCCATTGCGGCAGCACTGATTCTGGCGGATAAAAGCGACGTGCGCCGCAGCCGTGTGCGCAATCCTGAGAAAAAAACCTTTGACATCCATGACAGAGTCAATTACTCTGTAGAAAAGTCCCTTTTGAAAATCAACCGTGAGCATAGCCTGATTAAGCTGAAATTATCGGTTGATACGCATTATGGCTCTGTGATGGATTATTTTGAAATCTTTCTGGAACGAATGGTGCTGTGCCGTAAGGCGGCGGAAAAGCTGGGACTGCAATTTAAGCTGATGATTAACGAACAATCTTTGATTTGAGGTGGAGGAGATCCCATGCTGATTTATTTGGTAGAAGATGACAACAGTATCCGTGAGCTGGTGGCGTATACGCTGCACAGCGCGGGATTTGAGGCGGAAGGCTTTGAGAGACCTTCTGCTTTTTGGCGCGCCTGTGCCGAAAGACGACCGGATTTGGTTTTGCTTGACCTGATGCTGCCGGAGGAGGACGGCATCAGTATTCTGAAAAAATTGAGACAGGCACCGCAGACCGCAAGGCTGCCGATTTTGCTTCTGACGGCAAAAAGCAGTGAATATGATAAGGTGCTGGGACTGGACAGCGGCGCGGATGATTATGTGGCGAAGCCCTTCGGCATGATGGAGCTTCTGGCAAGGGTGAAGGCACTGCTGCGCCGCACGGAGCAGGCAGAGAGCGAGGAGGTCTATCGCCTTGGCGCGCTTTCCGTGAATAAAACAAGGCACGAGGTATATGCGGCAGGGCAGGAGGTTACGCTGACGCTCAAGGAATTTGATTTGCTTTGTCTGCTTCTGGAAAACAAGGGACGCGTGCTGACGAGAGACCAGCTTTTAAACCGCATCTGGGGCTATGGCTTTGACGGAGAAAGCCGTACTGTAGATGTGCATATTCGTACCCTGCGGCAGAAGCTGGGGGAATGTGGCGAATATATTGAAACGGTGCGCGGGGTAGGCTATAAAGTAGGTGGAAATATATGACGAATCGTATTTTTCGGGCAATTTTTCTGGTGGCGGCGGCAGTTATGCTTGCCGTTTCCCTGCTGACCATGGGGATGATGTATCAGTTTTCCGCGGAGGAAACGACGGAAAAGCTGCAAAGGGAGACAGAATATATTGCCTGTGGCATTGAAACGGACGGCGTGCGGTATCTGGAGAAAATCAAGGACGCAGATACGAGAATCACTTGGGTTGATGCAGATGGGACAGTGCTGTATGATTCCTCCGCGGACGCATCCAAAATGGAGAATCACAGCGACCGTGAGGAAATAAAGGAGGCCATGCAAAGCGGCGAGGGCAACAGCAAGCGTATTTCCGCAACGCTTTCCGGGCAGACGCTTTACCATGCGGAACGGCTGACAGATGGGACGATTCTGCGGCTTTCCGTGGAAACGATGAGCGTGGTTGCGGTATTTCTGACGATGGCATTTCCGTTGGTGCTGATTCTGGCAATGATGATGGCGGTTTCCGTTTTTCTTGCCTTCCGCACGGCAAAAAATATCACAAGCCCCATCAATGAGATTGATTTGGAGCATCCCGAACAGGCGGAGGTTTATGAGGAACTGACACCGCTTTTGCGGCGAATTGCTGTGCAGAATCGGGAAATCCACCGCCAGATGGCAGAGCTGAAGCGCAGAAAAGAGGAATTCGATACGATTACCTCGAATATGCAGGAGGGTCTGCTTGTGATGGATGGCGAGGGGGATATTCTTTCCTATAACGCCGCGGCGAAAACGCTTCTGGGCGTGGATGCCGTAACGGAGGGCGAAAATATTTTTTCTCTGAACCGCAGTGCTGCTGTGCGCCGCAGTGTGGAGGGCGCGCTGGCAGGGGCGCATCGAGAGGAGCGGCTGGAGGCAAACGGCAGAATCTGCCAGATTTTCGCAAACCCCGTTTTTCGGGAGGAGGAGGTTGCCGGCATGATTCTGGTTCTGCTAGATGCAACGGAAAAGGAGGAGCGCGAGCAGCTTCGGCGCGAATTTACCGCCAATGTTTCCCATGAGCTGAAAACACCGCTGACCTCGATTTCCGGCTTTGCGGAGATTATGAAAAACGGCATGGTGCCGCCTGCGGATATGGGAAAATTCGCAGAAAAGATTTATAACGAGGCGCAGCGGCTGATTGCGCTTGTGCAGGATATCATCAAGCTTTCCAAGCTGGACGAAAAGGACACGAGCCTCTGCGAGGAGGAGGTCGAACTGGATGCACTGGTGCAGGAGGCATGCGAACGCTTACAGCCTGCAGCGGAAAGGAAGCACGTAACCCTTTCGGCGGAGACCGAACCGATTCTGTTTCGCGGCGTGAAACAGGTGCTTTCCGAAATGATATACAATCTCTGCGATAATGCCATTCGCTATAACAAGGAGGGCGGCGCGGTTTTTGTCACCCTGAAGCAGAAGGCGGACAGGATTTCCCTTACCGTAAGGGATACGGGCATCGGCATTGCGAAGGAGGAGCAGGGGCGGATTTTCGAGAGATTCTACCGTGTGGACGCAAGCCGCTCTGCGGAAAACGGCGGCACAGGCTTAGGGCTTTCTATTGTCAAACATGGTGCGGCACTGCATAACGGAAAAATTTTTATCGAGAGTGAAATCGGAAATGGGACAAGCATTGAGATTTCTCTGCCATATTCAATAAATTGAATATACGAAAAACATACTGAAAACCCCTTCTCTGTTTTCCTCAGGAGAGGGGTTTTTTTCGTGGAGTGAAAACGCATGGGGAGGGGGTTCTGTCTCCGGTGAAAAAATGGGCGAATTAGACAAAGTAACCGGCGTGCCGACCCATCGGAAAAGCATAAAAAACAGGGGAAGGGAGGTGGAAATCTTTGGTTGGTTTTCTGTATACATTATCTTGCATGCGAAATAAGGTTGTGCTAGAATGATAGCGAGAGTGAGAATATGAGGAGCAATTTTAGGGGAAATGAGCGTATGGTTCCGCATATCAGGGTACACCTTTTGGATGTGCGCTTTTGTTGGGTAGTATATTTAGAAAAAAAGGTGAAGGTTATGAGCAAGTTTGAAAGTAATGTACAGTATATCAAATATCTGGTAAACAGGGAATGCGCGAGCCGCTTCTTCAATGGGGAGCTGGATAAGGAAATCAATATGGAAAAGGAGATTGCGGAAGCGATTATTCCGGGGCCAAAGGCATCCTTCCGCTGCTGTATTTATAAGGAGCGCCATATTATTGAGGACCGTGTGCGTCTGGTTCTGGAGCCGACAGAGGGCGACCGTGTAATCAACGTGCTGGATTCCGCCTGTGACGAATGTCCGATTGACCGTTTCGTGGTCAGCGATTCCTGCCGCGGCTGTCTGGGGCATAAATGTCAGGAGAATTGTCCGAGGCACGCCATTTCCATTGTAAACCACAGAGCATACATCAATCAGGAAATGTGTATCGAATGTGGACGCTGCAAGCAGGTCTGTCCCTTTGGTGCCATCAGTGAGGTCATGCGTCCGTGCATGCGTGCCTGCTCCGTCAATGCGGTCAAGATGGATGAAAACAGAAAAGCGATGATTGACCATGATAAATGTATTTCCTGCGGTGCCTGCGTGCAGCAGTGCCCCTTCGGTGCGATTGTGGATAAATCCTTTGTTATGAACGTGCTGAATCTTCTGCGCGATTCATGGAACAACACAAGCTACCACGTTTATGCCGTGGTTGCGCCTGCGGTTGCCAGCCAGTATACAGGCATCAAGGTTGGGCAGGTGTTTGCCGGCATTAAGGAGCTTGGCTTCTATGATGTGGTTGAGGCAGCGATTGCCGGTGATATGGTTTCCGTTGAGGAAGCAAAGGAATTTGTGGAAACCATTGAGGAAAAGAAATGGAAAACAACCTCCTGCTGTCCTGCCTTTGTGGAATATGTGAGAAAAAATCACCCCGAATATATGGATCATGTGTCCACCGTGGTTTCTCCCATGATTGCCATGGCAAGAGCCATCCGCGCGAAGGATAGAAAGGCGCGTATCGTCTTTATCGGGCCCTGCACGGCGAAAAAGGTCGAAATCAAGCAGGATGACGTAAAGGGCGCAGTGGATTATGTACTGACGTTTGAGGAGCTGCGTGCCATCCTTGACGCAAGAGGATTGGAGCTGGCGGAAATGCCGGAGATTACCGCAGGGGAGCCCTCCTCCTACGGACGGATTTTTGCAAGAACGGGCGGCGTGGCGGAAAGCGTGCGCCGTGTGGCAAAGCTGGAGGGCATTGAAACGGAAATCAACCCCATCCGCTGCAGCGGCATTGAGGAATGTATCAAAACCATGAAGCTGGCATCCTTCGGCAGATTGGAGGAAAACCTCATTGAAGGCATGGCGTGCAAGGGTGGTTGCACAAACGGCGCAGCGTCCATCTTTCATGACCAGAGAGGGATTCAGCGAGTGAACGATTTCAGCCGCCTTGCGCTGACGGATAACCCGATGGAAGGGATTCGCGGCTATGATATGGCAGGCGTGAATATGGAACGTGAATTTCCTGAGCTGGAAAAAATGAAGGAGGTTACCGCAGGCGAGAAAAAAGCCAAGAAGCAGGCGACCGCAAAAGCGAAAAAGGAAGCGATTGCGAAGGGCGAGATGGAATAACCCCTTTGTATACAGCATAAAAATAACCCCGAATTTCAAGCAGAACGCTTGGGTTCGGGGATTTTTTGCATAAAAGGAAAATAAAAAAGACCGAAGCGAAAAACCTCGGTCTGAAATGAGTCATCCGGGACTCGAACCCGGGACACCTGGATTAAAAGTCCAGTGCTCTACCAACTGAGCTAATGACCCGCAACGAAGATTAGTATATCGCAGGAGACGGGTTTTGTCAACAGCTTTTTTGGGAAAAGCGGAAGTTTTTTTATTTGTGCAAATTCTGCGCGGCTTTGGGGCGTATTTTTTCCGAACCTTAAAGAAATCGTAAGAGAAAGCAGTTTTTTTTGTCGGAAAAACGTGATATGCTATAAAAAATGTGTAAAGGAGACATAGGAAATGGAAGAATTTAACATTCTGGTTTGTGATGATGACCACAGTATTGTGGATGCGATAGAAATATATCTGAAGCAGGAAGGCTATCGTGTCATCAAGGCGTATAACGGCTTGGAGGCATTGAAGGCGTTGGAGGAAAACGAAATCCATCTGATTATACTGGATATTATGATGCCGCAGCTGGATGGGCTGCAAGCAACGGTGAAAATCAGGGAAATCTGCAATATTCCCATTCTGATGCTTTCCGCGAAATCCGAGGATACGGATAAGGTACTGGGGCTGAATTTCGGCGCGGATGATCATATTACCAAGCCGTTTAACCCGTTGGAGCTTCTGGCGCGCGTGAAAAGCATGATGCGCCGCTATACCTCCTTGGGCAGCATTGCCGAGAAGAATAACGTGATTCGTATCGGGGATGTGGAGCTGGATAAGGACGCGAAGGAGGTGCGCGTAAATGGCAAGCTGGTGAAGATGACGGCGACGGAATACGGCATTTTACAGCTGCTGATGGAAAACGCAGGGAAGGTATTTTCGATTGATGAGATTTACGAAAGGGTCTGGAATGAATCCTCCTTTTCGCCGGAAAATACCGTTTCCGTACATATTCGGCGGATTCGGGAGAAAATCGAAATCAACCCGAAGGAACCAAGATATCTGAAGGTGGTGTGGGGGATTGGCTACAAAATCGAAAAAATCTAAGCTGTATCGACTGAGATATAAGGGAATTGCGGTGTTTCTTTTTTTCACCTTTGCGGTGTCGATTTTCTTCTGCGGCATTGTGGGCGTGAATATTTCCAGAAACTGGAGCTGGGATGTCATCAATGCGGATACGGTCTATGATACGGAGGAATTCCGCGAGGTCTTCAGCCGTACGCTTGACCGAGCGGTGCAGGCGGATATTTATTATCAGAATGAAGACCGCGTTTCCAAGGGCGCAGCGGTTGACCGCAATGACCTGCTGAACGGCTTCAAGCGCTATTACGGCATTATCGACGGCATTATTACAGGCAATACGGAAATCAATGCCGCCTATGACGGGCTGCTTCTGCATGGGGAGATTCCCGAAAGCCTGCAAGGAAATTTGGAGGAATATCGGAATCTGGTGGAAAGCCGTCTGCCTGCTTATTATAAAATGTATATCCAGAGACAGCTGGATGAATATAAAAACTGCATCCGCTATCTGGCAGGGGTCAGAAACTTCCTATATTATGTAGAGGATGAAAACGGCAATGTTGTCGGCGGCAATGCCACGAAGGGCGAAATCAGTCAGGAGGCGCGCACGCTTGTGCTTTCCGCGGGCTTTAGCAGTGACCATCTGGGCGAAAATCCGTATTATTTTGATACCTACGAGAATCCTGTTCTGGAAAAAAGCAATTTCAAATTTTACGGCGCGATTCGTGACCCCCTGCTGCCGGGGGATGAATTTTATGACCTGTGGCAGGGCTTCGGCTTCGCAAAAAAGAGCATCCCGATTCTTTCCTGTGTTTCGGCGGTTTCCCTTCTGGGGATGCTGCTTTCCGTCATCTATCTGGTGCGGGTGACAGGGCAGACGGAGCGGCGCGGCAAAATTCAGCTTGGCATGGTAGACCGTCTGTATAACGAGGTGCATTTCCTTCTGGTGGCATTTTTTGGCTGCATTGCAGGCTTTACGGCGCATACCCTTGTGGATACCATAAGGCAGGGAGCGGTGCTGTTCTGGAATTATGTTTTCGCGACCATTCTGGGCGTGCTGTATCTGGTGACGGCGGCAATTCTGCTGAATTATCTGCTTTCCGTTGCAAGGCAGCTGAAAAATAAAAGCTTTTTCCGCAATACATGGATTTCTGTTTCCATCCGCAGGATGAGCGAGCTTTTCACAGGCAGCACCTTCCGCGGCTGGATGGTGATTGTCATGCTCTGCTATGCGCTGGGCAACTGCGTCATCATGGGCGTAATGGTGATGGCACCGTATTACGGCTACGCGGAGCTGGCGGTTCTGGCAGGCGTGGTGCTTGTGTGCTTCAATGGGCTTTGCATGTATTGGTTTGTGCGCGCACTGCGTTCCTTGAAGGAGATTATGATTTCCGTGAAGGAAAGCGCAAAGGGGAACTTTTCCTATCAATTAGATTTGAATAAGATTTCGCCCTCGTTCCTAAATTTTGCGGAGGATGTGGCGAATATTCAGGAGGGCTTCAAAAATGCCGTGGATGATGCCGTGAAGGGCGAGCGGATGAAGGCGGAGCTGATTACGAATGTTTCGCATGATTTGAAAACGCCGCTGACCTCCATCATTTCCTATGTGGAGCTTTTGAAGCACGAAGACCTCAAAAACGAGCGTGCGAAGGGCTTTATTGCCGTGCTGTATGAAAAATCCTACCGATTAAAGCACCTGATTGAGGATTTGATTGAGGCGAGCAAGGCCTCCAGCGGCAATCTGGCCGTTGCGAAAATGCGCGTGGATTATAAGCAGCTGACCCTACAGGCGATGGGCGAGCTGGAGGATAAAACAAATGCGGCAGGGCTGACGTTTAAGCTCAGCTGTGACGAGCCTGTCTTTATTGATGCGGACGGCGGACACATGTGGCGGATTCTGGAAAATCTGCTGTCCAATGTGATAAAATACGCCATGCGCAATTCCCGTATCTATGTGGATATTTTCAAAATGGACGGCTACGGCGTGCTGGTTATGAAAAACATTTCCGCAACGCCGATTGATTTTGACGAAACCAGACTGACGGAGCGCTTTGTGCGCGGCGATGCCTCCCGCACCACGGAGGGGAGCGGTCTGGGGCTTTCCATCACGCAGAGCCTTGCGGAAATACAGGGCGGCACCTTCGGGATTCAGGTGGATGGCGATTTATTCAAGGCAATCGTAAGTATTCCTCTTTGGGAGGAGGACGAGGAGGAGGAAAATGAGGTGGATACGCTGTGATTAACGCGTTTTATAAAAAATATCAGAAGCATTTTGATGTGAGCGAAAACAATTTTGCGCATTTCGTGATGTGGAGCTGCGGCGGCATCTGCATTGGCTTTGTGATTGGGCTGGTGGGGATTGCGTTCCACCTTGCACTGGAATGGGCAACGGAATTTCGCACCGCGCACCCGATGCTGCTCTGGCTGCTGCCCTTCGGCGGTCTGGCGATTGTGCTTGCCTACCGTCTGGCAGGGCAGGAGAAGGACAGAGGAACGAATTTTATTCTGGTTGCGGTGCGTGCAAATGAAGCCGTGACGCTAAGAACTGCACCGCTGATTTTTTTCAGCACCGTTGTGACGCATCTTTTAGGCGGCTCGGCAGGCAGAGAGGGCGCGGCACTCCAGCTGGGCGGCAGCATTGCCTCCAGCTTCGGGCGGATATTTCAGCTGAATGAGCGGGAGGGGCGCATCATGACGATGTGCGGCATGGCGGCAGGCTTTGCGGCACTTTTCGGCACACCGCTGACCTCTGTTATCTTCGCGATGGAGGTTATCACCGTTGGGGTCATGCACTATTCCGCCATTGTGCCGTGCATCATTTCGGCACTCGTTGCGGCAGGGCTTTCGCAGGCTGTCGGGATTGCGCCGACTACCTTTTCCATCGCACATATTCCTGCAACGGTCGGCTTGGAAAACTGCTTTCGGGCGGCGGTGCTTGGCGTACTCTGCGCGGTGCTGAGTGTGCTGTTCTGCATTGTGATGGAGCATATCGGGGGTGCATATCGCAGGATATTCAAAAATCCCTTTGTGCGTGTGTTCTGCGGCGGCTGCATCGTCATTGCGGCAACCTATCTTGTCGGGTGCAGGGATTATAACGGCGCAGGCATGAATATCATCACGCAGGCATTGCAGGGGGATGCGAAGGCGGAGGCATTCCTGCTCAAGATTCTTTTTACCGCGCTGACCTTAGGCGCAGGCTTTAAGGGCGGCGAAATTGTGCCCTCCTTCTTCATCGGGGCAACCTTCGGCTGTGTGGCAGGGCCATTGCTTGGGCTTTCCGCGCCGTTTGCGGCTTCGCTCGGCATGGCGGCGGTATTTTGCGGCGTAACGAATTGCCCGCTTGCGTCCATCATGCTCTGCATTGAGGTGTTCGGCTTTCATGGAATGGCATATTATGCACTCTGCTGTGCGGTCAGCTACATGCTTTCCGGCTATTACGGGCTGTATACCGAGCAGAAGATTATGTATTCCAAGGTAGAGCCGGAGTTTATCAATAAGAATGTGCATTAAAAGGGTGCATTGAATAAAAATGAATAAAATGATTTTATGCAGTATTTTATACATTTTTTTATATTGCATTTTATGCTGCATCCTGCAAAAGCCGCAGACAGAAACGGTTGTTTCCCTTAAAAATATCGCGGTTCTGTATATATTTTATAAAAAGGGAAGAGAAAAAAATAATTTATTGTGAAAAATGATTATTGTATTTTATGCACTTAAATAGTATAATTCCAATATCAAATATTACAGAAGAAAATCATTTTTAGGAGGAAGAGGACAATGAAGAAATTTATGAAGGGCCTTCTGGCTACAACAATGGTATTTGCAATGATGACTTCTCTGGCAGGCTGCGGCGGCGATGCGGCAACAGATGACGGCGCAGATGCAAAAAAGGAAACACTCACTATGGCAACAAACGCAACATTCCCTCCGTATGAATATTACGAAGGTCAGGATATTGTCGGTATCGATGCGGAAATCGGTCAGGCACTGGCAGATAAGCTGGGCATGGATTTCAAAATCGAGGATATGGAATTTGATTCCATCATTCCTGCGGTAACAAGCGGCAAGGCAAGCATGGGTATGGCAGGCATGACAGTAACACCGGATCGTCTGAAAAGCGTAGACTTTTCCGATACCTACGCAACAGGCGTACAGGCAATCATCGTAAAGGAAGGCTCCGATATCAAATCTGTGGATGATTTGTTCGCAGAAGGCGCAAATCATAAAATCGGCGTACAGACAGGTACTACCGGTGACCTGTATACAACAGATGACATCGAAGGTGCAGGTCTGGGTAAGGTAGAACGCTTCCAGAAGGGCGCAGACGCAGTTCTTGCGCTGACACAGGGCAAAATCGACTGCGTTGTTATCGATAACAACCCTGCAAAATCCTTCGTTGCGGCAAATGAAGGTCTGAAAATTCTGGATACAGAATATGCAGTAGAGGATTATGCAATCTGCCTGCCGAAGAACAGCCCTCTGACAGAAAAAATCAACACAGCACTGGCTGAGCTGACAGCAGACGGCACGATTCAGAAAATTATTGATAAATACATCAGCGCTGAATAATTTCAAGGCGAAAGGCTTTCAGGGGTGACAAAAAAACGTCACCCCTGTTTTATGGTTACAGGAAAAGCAAGGGAGGAATTTTTGGAATGAGCCTGAAAGAGAAATTCGTATTCAACTTTATTGATGACGGGCGTTGGCACTACATTGTGGACGGGCTCAAGGTTACGCTTGAGGTAACCTTTTTTGCGGTGCTTCTGGGCATTGCGCTTGGCGTGATTATCGCAATCATTCGCTCTACATACGATAAAAACAAAAGCTCGATGCGCGGCTTCAGTAAATTTATTGTGGTTCTGCTGAATTTCATCTGTAAGATTTATCTGACCGTCATCCGTGGGACACCTGTGGTGGTACAGCTGATGATTATGTACTTCATCGTTCTGGTATCCTCCACGAATAAGGTGCTGGTTGCGGTGCTGGCGTTCGGCTTCAACTCCGCGGCGTATGTTGCGGAAATCTTCCGCAGCGGCATTATGTCCATTGATGAGGGGCAGTTTGAGGCAGGGCGCAGTCTTGGCTTTAACTATGTGCAGACTATGCGCTATATTATCATTCCGCAGGCGTTCAAAAACGTACTGCCTGCACTGGCAAATGAATTTATTGTGCTGCTGAAGGAAACCTCTGTTGCCGGCTACGTTGGTCTGGTAGACCTGACAAAGGGCGGCGATATCATCCGCAGCCGTACCTTCCAGGCATTCATGCCGCTGATTGGCGTTGCGGTGATTTATCTGGTGATGGTAATGTTCTTCACATGGCTGGTTGGGATTCTGGAAAGGAGGCTGAGAGACAGTGAGCGCTAAGGAAACACTGATTAAGGTTGAAAATTTACAGAAATATTATAAGGGCGGTGCGATTAAGGCACTGGACGGTATCAATACGGAAATCAAAAAGGGCGAGGTTGTTGTTGTCATCGGGCCCTCCGGCTCCGGCAAATCCACCTTCCTGCGCTGTCTGAACCTTCTGGAGGTGCCGACAGGCGGACATATCCTCTTTGAGGGGACGGATATTACGGATGAAAAAACAAACATCAATCTCCACCGTCAGAAAATGGGGATGGTGTTCCAGCATTTTAACCTTTTCCCCCACATGACGATTCTGAAAAACATGACGATTGCACCCATGAAGCTTCTGAAAAAGAGCGAGACAGAGGCAACAGAAAAGGCGATGGAGCTGCTCAAGCGTGTTGGCTTGGAGGACAGAGCGAATGCCTATCCCTCTCAGCTTTCGGGCGGACAGAAGCAGCGTATTGCCATTGTGCGTGCGCTTTGCATGGAGCCTGAGGTGATGCTGTTTGACGAGCCCACCTCCGCGCTTGACCCCGAAATGGTCGGCGAGGTTTTGGATGTTATGAAGCAGCTGGCGAATGATAGCATGACGATGGTTGTGGTAACGCATGAAATGGGCTTCGCGAAGGAGGTCGGCACACGCGTGATGTTCATGGCGGACGGCAAGCAGGTCGAGGAGGGCAGCCCCAAGGATATTTTTGAAAATCCCAAAAGTGAACGCCTGCAGCAGTTCCTGGCAAAGGTGCTGTAAGCATAAAAAAAGAAACAAAAAAGCGAAGGAGTATTCCCCAAAAAGGGAGCTTCCTTCGCTTCTTTTTATATGTTTTCGATTTCCTCTGCGGATTTCAGCGGAATCCCTGCATCCGCAAGGGCTTGGGCAAACAGCCCCTTGCCGGGTATCTTTTTTCCGGAAAAGGAGCCGTCGTAAATCTCTCTGCATCCGCAGGAGGGACTGCGCGGCTGTAGGATGGCAAGGTCGATTTCCTCATCGGAAAGACGCGCCATGGTCTGCTCCACGCCGCGGCGGAAATATGCGGTCACATCCTCGCCGTTTTTATTGACAGCACGCCCGTTTTGCAGCTCCACAGGCACACGGGGCACAGGCAGACCGCCCGTCACCTCCGGACAGACGGGGATAACCACATGCCCCTCAAGGAAATCCAGAACGGCTTGACTGCGGTTGTTGCCGCCGTTATATTTGCAATTTCGCCCCAAAAGACAGGCACTGACTGCGATTTTCATAAATATCCCCCCTCTTAAAAGCAATTCAGACGATATTGCAGGGTATTGAAAAACAGGGAAAGATGGTAGCCGTCCATGCAGGCGTGGCTGATGGTAAGCGTGAGGGGAAGGGTAAATGCGCCGTCCGCCTCGGTATATTTCCCGAAGGTGAGAAGCGGGAAAAGATTGGGCGCGCCGCCGTAATTAACGGGGCAATACGCCGTATAATCGAGCCAAGGCACGCAGGAGATGCAGAAGAAATTCGCAGGCTGTCCCTCCTTCACCTTGATGCCCTTTTTATCCTGATACTGCTCCGCGTCCGTGACAAGATTCTGATAAAAGGTGTCAAAATCCGCATCATATTCGCTCCAGACATCCGAAAAGGTCTTGTCATCCTCGTGGAAGATGGTGAAATTCGGGTTGAGGTAGGAATAATAGCCGGGGGTGCCGTTCTCGTCCACAGCGGTACACATTTCGGGGATGGACGCAATGACCTGTCCCGTCAGAGCAGCAAAGGCAGGGAAAAATTTCAGATTGCGCCGCTTCACCTCTGCCAGAAAATGCGTCACATCTATCCGCACGGTCATGCTGTTGACGGATTTGACAAAGCCCTTGGTATAATATTGAAAATGACTGCTCCTTGCCCAATCGGCAGGGAAGGGGGTAAAGGTTGCCTGTTTCATAATATCTCCTTAATATCTCAGTGTAACGGTTTTTGTTGCGCTGTTCCAGTCAAGCTGTGTGCCTTCGATTTCCATTATGCTCATCCAATCTCTGAGGGAAACGAACAATCTGCCGTCTTTCAGCTCCGCAGGGGTGGAAAGCTGGATGGTTTCGGTGCCCTTTTTATACGTTGCTGCATTGGGGGTAAGCATCGTCAGCTTATCATTCACGAAGGTATAGGCTGCGTTTTCCGTTGCGCTCCATTTTACCTCCTGTGCAGGATTGGAAACCGCAAGCAGTGCGCGCAGGGGCAGCATGGTGTAGCCGTTTTTGATATAGGGGGCAACGTCTGCGGTATGGGAAACTGCGCCGTTTTTCAGAATATCCGCCTTGCCGATGGTCAGCTGATAGGTATTTGTGGTTTTGGTCTCGTCCGTTTTGGTCTCGTCTGTTTTGGTTTCGTCCTTCTTGGAATCGTCCGTTTTATCGTCCTTCTTCACCTTATTCTTTGCGACCAGCTCAATGGTATCGTCAAATTCATCATAGGCTTCGGCATAATCGAACCAGTTTTCCCCCTGCTTGGTGGAAGAATTTTTGGTTACGAGAATACTGTTTTTATTGGCGTTGTCCTTCGGGAAAGTCACTTTAGCATCATCCTGTACGCTGATGATGGGGTTTTTGCCCTTCGCCTTTTCGATATAAATGACATGCCCATCGGGGTCTGCCGCAATTTCTACGCTGTCATAGAAGGTAACAGGACCCTGCTTTGCATAAATCGCACTGGCGGAATAGCTGTCCGTCACGATTTTCAGCTTTCCCTTGCCCTCGAAGGTCAGCTCGCCCTCGCAGTAAATCCCGTCGCAATGATAGGAAAGGGTGTTCAGACTGTTATTGCTGCCCTTGACACGCACCGTGCTTTCATCGGGCAGATAAATTGCCGCGCGCTCCTCCAGCTTCCCCTGCGGAACGGTGAGGGAAAGGTTTTCAACGGTCAGCGTCTGGCTGCTTGCATCCCAAGCCCAGCCTGCGTCTGTATCCGCTGCATCCTCTGTCATGCTGCGGAAATCAAGGGGATTTTCCAAATCTGCCGCGAAAACGGCGGTAGGGCATGCGCCCATCAGAACTGCGGCGGAAACCACACCGCAAAGATATTTCTTCGTCATAGAGATTCCTCCTTTTTTTGCTTATTTCCTTCTAGTTTACCATGCCTGACGGAAAAAACCAAGACGGCAAGGCTTAATTTTATCTAAATGTTTGACGTTCAAACGGTTTTATTTGTTCCGCGGAGGGGATAAAAAATGCTGCTTTGTCGGAAAAGTTGAAAAAAACAAATGGTACATTCGGTAAAAGTATAGTATAATGAAGGGTAATCTAAAATGGGTGATTTATGTAAATTTGCGTGCCGCAAGGATAGAAACGGAGGATTGGCATGAAATATATCAAGGAACTGAGAGAGGGCGAAAATGTCATTGAGCATTACCTTTGTAAATCCAGAGCAAGCATGAAATCCCGCAACGGAAAGACCTATCTTTCCTTAAAATTGCAGGATAAAACAGGCATTGTGGATGCGAAGGTCTGGGATATGAATAAGGATATCCAGAGCTTTCAGGAAAATGATTTTATCAAGGTGGATGCGTTTGTAACGACATTTAACAACGAATTGCAGTTAAACGTCAAGCGGATTCGCCGCAGCCGCGAGGGTGAATATGACCCTGCGGATTTTATCCCCAGTACGGATAAAAATATTGACGAAATGTATACACAGCTGCTGGCGTATATCAAAACCATACAAAGCCCCTATATCAAGAAGCTGTTGGAGGAAATTTTCCTCAGACACCCTGTCATCAGCAAGGATTTTAAATATCATTCCGCGGCAAAAACCATGCACCACAGCTTCCGCGGCGGTCTGGTGGAGCATACGCTTTCCGTCACGCAAATCTGCGATTTTATGGCACCGCGCTATGAATTTGTGGATAGAGATATTCTCGTTGCCTGCGCCATGCTGCATGATGTCGGGAAGATTATGGAGCTTTCCGATTTCCCCGAAAACGATTATACCGATGAGGGGCAGCTTTTGGGGCATATCTTCATCGGGGCGGAGCTGATTCGGGATACCGCGGCGAAAATCGAGGGCTTTCCGCAAAAGCTTGTCATGCTGCTGATGCACTGCATCCTTTCCCACCACGGCGAACTGGAATATGGATCTCCCAAGGTGCCGGAAACCATCGAGGCCTTTATTTTGCACTGCGCCGACAACATGGACGCAAAAACGAAGATGTTCGAGGAAATGCTTGCCGCAGACAACACACAAGGCAGCTGGGCAGGGTATCACCGTATGCTTGCCAGAAATATTCGTAAGAGTGATTATAAATGATAGAAAGAGAAACCATATCCGCACACGAAATCAATAAATATGACTACTGCCCGTATCAGTGGTATTATGAACGGCTCTACGGCAGGGCGGAGCTGCGGCGGCTTTATACAGAGAGAAACGCACGCCTGCATTTAGAGGATAGTCTGAGTGCTAACTTCCGTAAGGGCGAGGGCTATCATCAGAGGAGCTATTTTCTGCTGCGTCTGCGGCGGATGGCTTGGAAGCTCGCCGTTCTGCTGTTTGCGGCGGCGGCCTTCGGCGGATATGTATGGGTGAAATACAGTGGAATGGGTTAAAACAATCGGAAACGGCTTCGGTACGGCGGATTTGGTGCTGCTCTGCGTGGCAGTGCTGTTGGCGGTGCTTTTGTGCATCAGGCATGGCAGACCTGCGTTAAAAAAGCTGACCGCAAGGGATGATATCCCCGGCTATGCGCTCCTGTATGCCGACCGAAAGCAGGATAAAAACAAGGATTTCGGCAGACTGCTGTATTCCGCGAAATACGATTTGCAGGGCAGACCCGATTATGTCTTTTGCAGTCGGCTTCTGGGGCGTATCGTTCCCGTGGAGCTGAAAAGCGGCTGCATCGGTGAGGCGGAGGAGCCGCACCACGGCGATTTTTTGCAGCTTGCGGCGTATTTCCTGATTCTGGAGGATGTCTATGGCAAAAGACCTGCATACGGGCGGCTCGTGTATCGGGATTATATGTTTGAAATCAAGAATACGGCGCGCGTCCGCAGGGAGGTGCTGAAGACCGTGCAGGAAATGCGGCAGATGCTTCGGGATGGAATTGCAGAGCCGAAGCCGAGCTTTGCCCATTGCCGCCCCTGCGTCTGCAACGGAACGGTCTGTCAGTTTTCGGAAACAGAAATAGAAGGAGTAAATGATGATTCCTGTAGAGAAGAATAAAACGTATGAAATCAAAATAGCTGCACTGGGCAGTAATGGCGAGGGCATCGGGCGGATAGAGGGCTATACCGTCTTTGTAGAGGGGGCATTGCCGTCAGAGACCTGCCTTGTGCTGATTGTAAAGACAAGAAAGCATTTCGGCTATGGCAAGCTGCTGGAAATCCTGACCCCCTCGCCCGACCGCAGAGAGCCCTGCTGTCCTGTTGCGAAGCAGTGCGGCGGATGCCAGCTGCAGCACCTTTCCTATGCGGCGCAGCTTGCGTATAAAACAAAGGAGGTGCAGGACGACCTCGAACGCATCGGCGGCATTACGGGCGTGACCGTAAGACCTGCCATCGGCATGGATGCGCCTTGGCGCTACCGCAATAAGGCACAGTTCCCCGTGGGGCAGGGCAAGGACGGCTGTGCTGTCGGCTTTTATGCCAAACGCAGCCACCGCATTGTGGATACCAAGCAGTGCTTCCTGCAAAATGAACGGAACGATGCCATTGTTGCCCTTGTGCGCGATTTTCTGAATGAATTTCAGATTCCCTTGTACGATGAGGAAACACACACAGGGCTTGTCCGCCATATTCTGACACGCATCGGCAGAAGCAGCGGCGAGGTGATGGTCTGCATCGTACTCAACGGGAAAAGACTGCCGCACAGCGAGGTGCTGGTGGAACGGCTGCAAAGGGTAGAGGGCATGGTCTCCATTGTGCTGAATGTGAATCGGGAGAAAACAAACGTCATCCTCGGCAGAAAAATCATCACCCTTTGGGGGAAGGATACGATTACCGATTCGCTTGACGGCATCGAATTTGAGATTTCGCCGCTTTCGTTCTATCAGGTGAACCCCGTGCAGACAGAGGTGCTGTATAAAAAGGCTGTGGAGCTGGCGGATTTAAAGGGGGACGAAACGGTGCTGGATTTATACTGCGGCATCGGGACGATTTCTCTTTTCTTCGCAAGGAAGGCAAGGCAGGTATTCGGCGTGGAGATTGTGCCCGAAGCCATTGCGGACGCGAGGAAAAACGCGGAGCGAAACGGTATCACGAACGCAGCCTTTGCCGTCGGCGCGGCGGAGGAGGTCATCCCCACGCTGTATCGGGAGAAGGGCATTGCGGCAGATGTGGTTGTGGTTGACCCGCCCAGAAAGGGCTGTGATGCACGCCTGCTGGAAACGATTCTCCAAATTGCACCCGAAAAGGTCGTGTATGTTTCCTGTAACCCTGCGACACTCGCACGGGATTTGGCTGTGCTTGCGGCGGGCGGCTACCATGTGCGCGAGGTGCAGCCTGTAGACCAGTTCCCTCATACAAATCATGTTGAGACGGTAGTATTGATGTCAAGGAAAGATAAATAAAGGCTGAAAAGTGGCGTATTTCCGGGCTTTTTGCAAGGTCAGCATCATCAGAGAAGCCTTGCGGAAAGCTCGGTTTTCTTGTATGGAAACATATCCACTAAGCGAATTTACCGGACAGCAAAAAATGAGTGGTAGGGTTTAGGCTGTGGATTAGATGTCAGGGGTTGTGGCAGTGATATGGATAACAAGGCTGACCGCAGTTCAAGCCACTCGATACTAAGAGACAGACTTGACAGTGGAATAGATATTAAGAATTGGAGGCGTATCTATGTTTAATCCTGGACTAAAAATAGGACAAATTATTAAGAACGCAGATATTGTTGGAATATTCAAATGTGGAAATATGGGAGGTATGCGCCGGTCAAGAACAACAAATACACTTGTTATTGTATCGGATTATACAAAAGGTCTTTATCATGATAAGTGGATTGGCGGGGTTTTACATTATACGGGCATGGGCAAATCAGGCGACCAAGACATTCATTGGGCGCAGAATGCCACATTGGCTGAGTCTAATTATAATGGAGTTGATGTTCATCTGTTTGAAGTTATAGATGCTGGAGAATATATTTACTGCGGAAGAATAGAACTTGTGAGCAAGCCATACACAGATGTGCAGCCCGGTGAAGATGGTAATGATCGAAAAGTATGGATGTTCCCGATAAGGCCTGTACCAGATAATGATGTAAAGAAGCCGCAAATGTTCGTGTTTAAGGATATGGATGACTACGAAAATCGTGGTAAGAATGTTGATGCTGAGTATACAAAAATGATGGCTGCTGCCAAGAAAAAAGGAACAAAGAAGCCTGTATTTGTTGCACCGATTGTTCCGAAACCAGAGCCAAAACCGCAGATGGAAATACCAATCGATATTGTCGGAAGACAGGTGAAACATAAAGCATTTGGCCTTGGCAAGATTACAGCGATTGAAGGAACAACGATAGTCGTTCAGTTTGATAAGGTTGGATTAAAAAAGATGGGGTATGAATTCTGCATGGAAAAGAAGTTGCTGGAGTTTATATAAGGAAGATATGAAAACGATTAGAGTTGTCGCTGCAGTGATTCGTAGCGAAGATAAGATTTTTGCCACAGCGAGAGGATACGGTGAATTTAAGGGCCAATGGGAGTTTCCTGGAGGAAAGATCGAACCTGGGGAAACACCACAAGAAGCCTTAGTAAGGGAAATTCAAGAGGAGCTTGATGTAAAAACCGAAGTTGGCGATTTGATAGACACTATTGAATATGATTACTCATCATTTCATTTAAGTATGGATTGCTTCTGGTGTAATGTTACCGAGGGTGAAATAAAACTCAAAGAAGCAGAGGACGCGCGCTGGCTTAGTAAAGATGAATTATACAGCGTTGACTGGTTGCCAGCCGATATGGAATTGATTGAGAAATTAGAATTATTCAATAAACACTTAAAATAGAGGAGATTAAATGGGTGAGACAAAAGCAAAGTATCATCATTTGATTCCAAGAACATACCTATCTGCATGGGAACACGGGAATGGTACTTTATATATACGTTTTCTTGAGAACAAGGAAAGTGTAGTTGAGCGAAATAAAGATAAAATAGCAGGAATAACAAACTATCATTCGATTGTAGCTGGGATGCCCATCGTAACCAAAGAAGATGCAGATAAAATTTTTGCGTGCCTCGAAGATTTAGAAGTTCATTATGGAGAGGTAGTTGTTTCTGATAATCTTGAATTGAATAAAATTTATTACGACTTTGATAATTGGACGATCCAGAGAAAGGACGGATCTGTTGTAAGTAAGAAAAAACTGAAAGCGGAAATAGAGAAAGTAAAAATACGAGATATAGAAGAATTATGGTCTTTAAAATATGAAGATGCGTGGGGTACAGTTCGTTCAGAACTTGAAAATTCAATATTTAATTCGGCGGACAGAATTATTTCCAATGCTAATAAAGAGTATTTAATGAAATTTTATACGTCGTTAGATTGGAGAAGTATTAAATCTAACATACAGTTTAACGATGCATGGGAGTGGCTTTGCAAGGAAGTTCTTCGCTTAGATGAAATAGACATTCCTGAAGAAGAACGAGAACTTCCTATGCTTGATAATGCTGCAGAAGAAATGAAACATAATTTGTTATTGAAATTTTATCGTCAATATTTAAATGATTCTGGAGTGATATATACACATGCGATGGCAAATTTATCCAATACATCCTTTCATTTTCTTGTTGCAGATGGACCTGAGACATTTAATACCAGTGACAATCCTGTTTTTGTATTTAGAAGGCTGGATGGAAAGCTACAAGGAGTGCTACCTTTGTCGCCTAGAATTTTAATGGCGCAAGGTAGAAATTCAGAACATGATGAAAATTTTTATGTTACTCATATCACGGATGAAGCAGTAAAAAGATATAATATTGAAATTGAAAAAAATGCAGCGAATTTTGTTGTCCAGCTGAATAACTAAAAAATACCCTCCCGACCAGTGCATGGTCGAGAGGGTTTCGTGCGTCTATGGAGTTATGCATCAACATCGATGCTAACGCCGGATTTTAGTTCGACTGTGATGCGGTCATCCCAGATGGTTATCTGCTTGACCCAGCGTCGCACCAGTAACTCGTCGAACTCGGTGAGGTGGGCGGTCTGCTGGGAGATGTAATCCTGCAGGTCGTTGATTCGTTTTATTTGCTCATCCCTTGTAGCAGTATCGACTATTGTCTGCTGGCGGAGCTCTCGGAGTCTGAAAATCTCATCAGCAATCTCGTCGTAGACTTCTTTGCTCTGGGCTTTCTGGATGAGCTCTTGTTGCAGGGCCATCAGCTTCTCGTCAATGTTCTCAACGGAAGTGGCCTGCGAAGCTCGGATAACCGAAGCGATGTTAAGCTGCAGCTGTGCCTGATAGCTACTTTTGTCTCCAAGCATCTGGTTGATTGCCTTGACGACGGCATCCTGAAGGACCAGCTCATTGATGGTTCGGGCGTGGCATTCCAGTCCGGTGGATTCCAGCCTACTGATGCAGCGCCAGACGATGGACTTGACACCTCGGTTATTCCAGTGGAGCCTGCGGAACATTTCACCACATTCGCCGCAGATGACAATTTGGGAGAAGCAGTGGTTGCAGCTGTAGCTACGTTTCTTGCCGTTGGCGCTGGTCTTGACTACTCGCCTGCGGACCAGTTCTTCCTGAACCTGCAGGTAGATTTCCTTCGGAATAATAGCTTCGTGGTTACCTTCCACATAGTACTGAGGCATGAGGCCGTTGTTCTTGACTCTGGTTTTATTCAAGAAATCGGTGGTGTAAGTCTTCTGGAGAAGAGCATCACCGATGTATTTCTCATTTCGGAGAATCTTGTTGATGGTGCTGGTATGCCACTTAGCTTTGCCTGCTCCGGTGAGAATGCCATCACGCTCCAGACCGGCTGCAATCTTATCCATGCTGAGGCCTTCCAAGTATTCTCGATAAATGCGCTTTACAATTTCCGCTTGTTCCGGGTCGATGACAAGGTTGCCGTCCGCATCCTTTGTGTAACCGAGGAAGCGGTTGTGGTTGATTTGCACTTTGCCTTGCTGATAGCGGAACTGGATGCCCATCTTCACGTTCTGGCTCAAGGATTGTGATTCCTGTTGGGCCAGTGATGCCATGATGGTGATTAGGATTTCTCCTTTGGCATCCATCGTGTTTATGGACTCCTTTTCGAATATGACCGGAATATTCATGTCCTTGAGTTCTCTGATATATTTCAGACAGTCCAGAGTGTTTCGGGCAAATCGGCTGATAGACTTGGTAATAATCATATCAATTTTACCATCCTTGCAGTCATCAATCATACGATTGAATTCTTCACGCTTTTTGGTGTTGGTACCGGATATACCGTCATCGGCATAGATTCCGGTGAATTCCCAATCCGGGTTCTTCTGAATATATTCTGTATAGTGTTCTACCTGAGCTTCATAGCTGGTAGCCTGCTCATCGCTGTCTGTACTGACACGGCAGTACGCTGCGACTCGGAGCTTCGGTTTTTCTTCTTCCTTCTTGCGAGCGTTACTTCCAACTTGGCGTCTCGCAGGAATCAGCATTACATTTCCCATTATTGACTCTCACTTTCTATGAGGCTGTACAGGTATTCCGCTTGTCTGACGGGGTTATCATGTAAGGCAACACCGTCTTTCATATAAAAGTGGGTAGGTATCTGTATTTCCCTCATTTGTGTTTTCTTATTATTCCGACCGAGCATGGTGGCCCGGCGTATACGCTCTTCTTGCGCTTTCTGGTAAGTATCCTTATCAATGATAGCTGGGTAGAAGTCATCACCAAGATAATGGGCTGTTTCCATCAATCGCTTAGCGGTTCCATGATAGGTTGGAATTCCGGCTTCTGCAGCTGCCTTCGATAAGGACATACCACGCAAATAATTCTTATAGAGCTGTCGGAGTTTTACGGCAGCAGGCTTGTCAATGACGGCAGTACCGTTTTCTATCCGATAGCCAAAGGGTGTATGGCCCATCTAATCACCAATCCTTTCTGTGAATGTCAGTCCACATTTCATCACAAACTTGATTTCATTTCTTCCGGTAATCTCAATGTGGTCTGCGTAGCTTTCAAAAAGCTCCTCACTGTAGGCTGTTAACATTTCGGCATGAGACACAAAGTGGAGCAATAGGTTTGTTTCCGTAACCTTTGCCGTGTCACCGGTCATGCAGATGGTGATAGCTTCAATATCAGAGCGGTAAGTCTCTGCCTGCAGGAGGAGGGCATTTGTCTCCTGATTGTATAAAATCTGGTCAATATAGCCTTGTGCCATCAGCTTTGTCAGGGTTTCTCGCTGCTCGCTGTTTTGTTCCAGAAGCCGTTCCAAATGCTGGATGCGCTGGACAGCTTCGTCACCAGAGGAATTTTCAAGTGCTTTCAGATAGGGAACAAGTATTAAGCGATGCCCGTAGATAAGCTTATTCAGCATCGTTACAAATGTAGCTTTTATATCATCGTCTCTTATATACTTCATATGGCAGGTGGACTTATCCTTCAAATGGGTGTTGCAGGCCCATGCGACATACTTGTAAGTAGTGCAGGTATGAATCCTTCGCTTAAAGGTGTCGCCACATTCTCCGCAGATTATCTTTCCTGAAAAAGCATATCGCTTTTGGTATTTGTCACTACCTTTTTTGACACCTTTCTCAAGGGCACGCTGTGATACCAGCGCATTTGCTGTATCAAAGTCTGCGTGGCTGATAATCGCTTCATGGTGGTCTGGAGCCATGTACTGGTCAACCTCACCGTAATTGATGTGACGATTGAAGTTCTCATCGGTATAGGTCTTTTGAAAAATAACGTCACCAGTATATTTCTCGTTGGCAAGGATGGCTCGAATGGTAGTAGCGGTCCATTTGCTGTTTTTCTTGGACGCAATACCATCTGCATTTAGCTCATCGGCGATAGCCTGAGTTCCTTTGCCGGAAAGGACATCAGCAAATATCTTTTTTACAATTTCGGCCTGCTCTGGATTGACGACTATGTTCTCGCCATTCCAATCGTAGCCGTAAGGTGTATAGCTGAGCTTGAAGGTTCCGTTCTGGAAGCGGCGCTTAATGGACCACTTGGCGTTTTCGGAAATGGAAGTGGATTCACCTTCAGCCATACTACTGAGAATGGCAAGGAAGAGCTCGCTTTCCATTGAACCGGTGTTTATATTTTCCTTTTCAAAGAAAAGCGGAATATCTAAACTCTGCAGTTTTCTTACAAGTGCCAAGCAGTCGGTCGTGTTTCGAGAAAAGCGGCTGATGGATTTGGTGATAACAAAGTCAATTTTCTTTGATTCACAATCCGAAATCAGGCGAAGTAGCTCCGGACGCTTCTCAGCTTTTGTGCCTGTGATACCTTCATCGAAGTAGAGGCCGGCGAACTGCCAATCTTCACGGGAATTGATGTATCGCTCATAATGGGTTTTCTGTGCTTCCAGACTTTCCAGCTGAGCATCACTGCCTGTTGAAACACGGCAGTAGGCAGCGACTCTGAGTTTTTTCTTTTGGGTGCTATTATTTTGTACACCTTCGATTTTTGTTACCTTCTTCACGGTAGTTCACCTCCCTTCGTTAGTGTCACATATTAGCTCTGAAAGCCTTATATATCAACGGATTTCGGGCATAATCTCCACCCAAAATGGAGAGAATGTCTCTCGATTTTTCAGAGATAATTTGTTGAACTCTGACAAGGAAATAAGTCCAAGCTCCAGCATGTTTTCAGCCACTTTCTGCGCCTGAAAGAAGTTATAATCCTGTTCGATATCGGCCTGCTGGATGGGCTTAGGAGCAGCAGAAACCGGAATTGATGTTGTGATATTCTCTTGCATAATTGCCTCCAATCTGAGGAAGTTCCTCACTACTAAATGGAGGCGAGATAGCGGTTTGGCCGAAAAAAGATAAAATTATCTGCCTCCACTATCCAATGGAGGTGAAGTGAGCTTTTGAGCCATCAAAAATAAAAAAAGAAGGCCTGCAGGAGAAAACTCTCACAGACCCTGTGAAAAGGTGTGTCTTATAACTTCTTTGCAAAGTCCAGAGAAATCCATCCAGCTCCGGATTTGAGCTTGCCCCAAAGAGTAGCGCCTGCTCCCTTGGACTCCTGAACAATGGTAAAGATGCCCTTGCCAGTGAACTGACCGGTTCTGTCGTAGTTGGTGCCCGGACCCTTACGGATATTCAGATTGACGATGCTGACCTGAACCTTATAGGAAGTATCCTTGGAAGGAGTGGGTGCCGGTGTGGATGCTGCCGGGTAGACAACATTTCCAGAGGAATCAAAAACCTTGTACCCAGAATTCTCGTCTACCTTTTTCTTGGCATTGTCCAGTACCTTATAAGCTCCAATCTGACTCTTGGCATCAGACCAAGACTTGCGTACACGGTACATCTGAGTGGTAGGAGCAGTGCTGCCGCTACCAGAAGTAGTTCCGGAAAGCTCTGCGGTAACCTTCGCAGCCAAATCTCCAAGTCTGGCATAGAGCCAGTCACCCGGACAGGACTTATTGGCAAACCATCTGTGAACTGTAAGTACCATCTCATCAGACTTCGGTGCATAATTTAAGGTCTTGTCCTTATTGGCAAACCATAAGAGCTTCTTCTTACCGTTACGCTTGCAGATATCCACGCAGAGCTTAATAAGAGTTGCGTACACAGTGCTGTTCATAGTATATGGATGTTTCGTATCGGATGCACATTCAATTGTGACGGCTCTTTGGTCGTTTGCATTGGAAGATGAGCACCAAGAACGATTCTTTTCTTCCACATACATTCCGACTCTTCCATCGGGTCCGATGCCATAGTTGCAACTTGCTTGTCTGGAAGTCGGTGTAAAGATATTTCCTAAAGTTTCCACAGAACACTGACCCACTACGCAGTGGGGTGTAATTCTGTCGATGGAATGTGTTCTATGTCCTGAATGATTTGGACTAAGCTTGGTATAGGATACCAGAGAACTATTGGTGTAAGCCATTTTACTTCTCCTCCTTTTTCGCTCTGTCATGGAGTTGTTCCAACACCATCTTTATTTTCTCCGGCACAGGCAGACCGAGATGTGCGGCATTTTCCAGAAGGCTGACACCTTCATTGGAAATATAAAAGAAAATCACCGCTGTTCTCAAAACACTGCCTGTCCCGACAACATCTGCATCCAGTATATTTGCAATGCCCACCAACATAAAAATCAACACTTTGCGGCAGATGCCACGGAAACCGACTTCACTGGAAAGCGTATGGTCATTTACCGCACACATAATGCCTGTGATGTAGTCCATTGCCGTAAATGCAAGCAATGTGTAAAGCAGACCGTCACAGCCACCGAGGAAGTACCCAAGCCACCCTCCCAAAGCGGAGAATATCAGCTGAATTACATTCCAAAAGTCCTTCATTTTCATCACCTCCAATAAAAAAAGACGGTCACTCCGTCTTATATCCGTTTAAGTCATATCCCCGTTCTTCAAGCAATGCCTTTACTGCTAAAAGCTGTGTTTTCGGCACAAGCCTTACGGCTTTATTCTTTTCATCACAGGTTCTTCTCTGATTGATTACCAACTGAAAATACATCTCTATCATTCTTCATTTCCTCCAATCATAGTTTCATAAAAGTCTGCCAAAGACTCCATTAAGGTTAATTTGCTCTGCTCCTGCTGTTCATACATATCCGCCTGTATTTCCATAATGGCAAGTTCAGCGTCATTTGGCTGATACACTGCAGGTTCTTCCTTTGGTTTTGGAACAGTGAAACAGCCGTCTGTCACAGAATATTCCACACCGTTATAAAGATAGGTTTTACAATCCGTAAAAAGTATATATTCTCCTGTTTCCATGTCAAAGCGTTTCACTGCAAATTTTTCTTTCTCTATCGGCTCGGCAACAACTGCCGAACCGTAATGAATCCAGTCCGGCATTTCTTTAGCCTTATACCAGATTTCCGTTTCATTTCTTACTTCAAACATCAAATCACCTTCCTTGATATGTAACGGTTACGAAATGAATGTAGTAGCTTTTTGAACCCGAATAATACTCCACAAGCTGTACCTGTTCTCCGGCTGTGCAGTACATACTGAAGGTTTTTGATACTGTGGCAGATGTGCTTGTCTGAATTGTGCCGATACACGGCATAAGGTAAAATAGCGTACTGCCTCGGTCTGAAATATAATCACCCCAAGATACAGAGGATGAATCAGTTTTGCTTACATAGCTGGCACTGTTTACCGATGAGGCATCATAAGACGCATTTTGGTCAATGGTTCTTCCACCTACATAACTGTAGTTATTGCTTGTAGCATTATAGCAATAGGACGCTGTTGCGGTGATGATTTTTCTTACCTCAATATTTGAGGAATAGCTTTGTGCATTTGATGTCACTGTTACCTTATAAACACCGCTGACAGGAGCGACAAACTTTGCAATACAGATATATCTGTCAGAATAGGTAGCGGATGTTATCGAACCCGAATACACCGTTGTTCCTGTTCCTGTCTGGCTTGCCTGTCTTTGGGAAATGAGATAACTAAGCTTTTGGCTAAGAATTCCCGTACTGCTTGCGCTGTTGTTGGTAATGGTGTAGGAGCGGATGTTATCAAGGTATCCTGCTCTTGCCGCTGTCCAAGAGGAAAGCAGTGCATTCAGCTTACTCATAACCGTTCCTGCCGTAGCACTTCCGCCGGATGCGTTTGCCGTACCAATTAAGCTGCTGATGAGATAGCTTAATTTCTGGCTTATTGTACCGCCTGCATTTGCCGAAGTGCTTGCAGAAGTATTATTGATGACTGTATTTAGTTTTCCGTTTACTGTTTCATCCGTGGAATCAGTTTTCTTTCCAATCAGCTTTTTTAATGTTGCAAATACTGCTGTATCCATGTTTTTCCTCCTTTCAGTTTTGGCTGACAACGCTTGTAATCACATCATCTGTAATGGTTGTTTCCGTTGTGCTGTTTAAAAGTACATGACTGCCGTCAGAATCCCATGCCTTTGTGACACAGCGGATAACCGTATCTCCGATATTAGTGATTCGTTCTGCAATTTTCACTTTATTCAGCACCATGGTTTCCGTAATTACCGTATCCGTAATGTTTGATGTCACCGTTGCCCCAATACGAGAGGCAATGTTGTCAAAGTCAAAAGTCTGTAATTGCGAAATATCATTCAAAACGCCTTGATACCATTCATTGACAGCACTTTGCAGATGAGAAAACTCCACCTGCTGATTGGCAAGCTGTGCATTTGTTTTATTCTCCTGTGCGGAAAACTGGGTATTCATTTTTTCCTGCACTTCATCGCTGAACTGCTGATAGGCTTTACTGTATGCAGTGAAATAGTCGCTTGCCGTAAAGCCTGTTAAGGTACAGTACACACCGATTCTTTCATCTGTGATGTTGTACTGAGTAAGGCTTGTGGCACCGGACGCAACATAGATTGTGGCAAGAGGAATTTCAAAACGGTCAGCGGTCTGTGTGAGGTTTGGTTCGGTCGGATTGGCGGAAGGCGTTCCTTCCAAAACATAAACACCGCACATTCTGTTTACAAAGTCCGCTCTTGCCACCACTCGGTCATATCTGCCATAGTGAACATCTCCTGCCGTAATCAGAATGTTTTCGTCCTCATCATTGGCATAAAATCTGCCGTTAATGAAAAATGCACCTGCCGCAACGGTGATATACATATTTCCGTTTAAGGCTGTTACTTGCAGGCCTGTGGAGTCCGCACCATAAACGCCATTTGAGAACAGCTTGCTGAAATACAGAGCAAACTGCTCACTGGTGTATGTTCTGTCATAGTTTCCGTCACTGTCCACCACGGCATCAAAAGGAAAATAGGTTATACTCATCAAAACACCTCATTTCTTTGTAAAAATCGTGGGAATAGTATCACCGTAGGTAATCTCCATTTCATAAGTCTTTTCATAAAAATGCGTCACCTTCTCAATAGGCTTTGCCAAGGAAAGACTGCTGTCCGTATCCGTTAAAAGCACCGTATCCCCAAGAAAATAGTCTTTGTTATATTGATACTGCTCGGAGTTGAGAATGACAAACTCCGCACCTGTTGTTTTTGATTTTTCCTTCAGTCCCTCCAACAAATCCTCAGCGAAACTGCCTTTCTCCACATACTCTCTGCGGAGAAGTCCTTCTGCATCTGTTTTACCATAGGCGGTGTAGCTTTCTTCCTCTGTTTCCGTTGGCTCGGTATAAAGATATGCCACATTTTTATAGTCTGAGGTTTCCTCATAAATATCAGTTTCGGAAATGTTGTTGAACTTATCTCCAAAAATCACTGTACTGCTCCTGTCGGAAACAGGCACGCAACAAAACACAAGCTTCTTCCCTTGAATGTCATACTCAAGCCGGAAACCGAAACCGCCAAGCTTGCTGATGAATTTCAAAATACTGAGGCAGTCATTTGCCTCATAAATACGCTTTACGGTATTCTTGGCAGAAAGATTGTTTTTTCGCACCGCCAAACAATCTATTTTTCGTCTTGTATCTTCCGGCGAAATAAAATTTTCCTGCACAAGTCGGATACAGGCGTCCTCATAGGTTTCACCCACTGGCACTTCAAAGCCTTTGACGCACCGCCAAGAAAGAATAGATGTAATGTGCCTGCCTGTGATTTCGTATTTCCTCAAATCCTTGCTGTCGGTTTTATGCTTGTTTTCCGCCAAATAAGCATTGTTTCCCACCACAAGAATGTCCTCCGTAACCTTTATGTTTTTATAAACCTCGCCATCCGTAAAAGACAGCTGAATATCTCCCACATCTCGAATACACTCCGAAAACTGAATACTGCTGTAAGACTGGAGAATGTCCTTCAGCGTAAAATCAGAATAAATGTCAACTCGCATAATTCCTCCTTACAGTACCAATGGATTATAATTAAAAAACACTTCCAAATTTGTTACATTCCGTTCCGCACCGTATTCAATTTCGTTTTCTCCTACAAAGAACTTAAAAAAGCTGCTTTTCGGTGCATTTAAAACAGAAAAATCCTTTTTGCCGTTTTTATAAATAACAGGCTGTTGCTTTGTAAAATCAATAAGCAGTTCTTCACCTTTTCTCATTTCATCGGTAAAATACACGCCTTCGCCTGTTTTTCGATTGATGATATACGGATTTAGCACTGAACCGAAGGAGGATACAAACCGTACCGTCCAACCGCTGTCTGCATCACCTGTGTTATTGATTTTCGTTACAAGCTGTGCCGCCTTTACTCCGAAAAGGGTGTAAGGAGTGAAGTGTTGTGGAAAGACAAAGGAGGACTTCATACTGGCAAGGTTATCGGTTATGGTCTGCTCCTTCCAATAAGTGCCGTAGCAGATCAGTTCCGTTTCCAGACTGCCTTTACCGTTTGTATATGAAAATGTAGGTATGCTTTTCGGATAACAGGAAATAGACTTTGTATATTCTCCGTCAGAATATTTCAATAAGCCTTCCGTTTTCGGATTGAACACACTTTTGATGTGTTTTTCAAACAGACGGTAGTTGCTGTCAGCTTGAAACACAGCCTTTATAGTGATTTCTCTTGGCTCCAAATCAAGGTTTTGTAGAGTTTCTCCATCCTGTCCGCTGTTTTTATCGGTATAAAAAGAAGCATCCACATCTTCATCAAATGCTGTTGGTATCAGATTTGATAAAAACGAGATGCTTACGCTTTGGTTTGTTGCCGTATTGGTATAGATTAAGGTTTCCGTGGCTTTCATTTCATCACACTCCCGTAAAGCCAAGTTTTCTGAAGGTTCTTTGCAGTTCTTTCTGCTCCTTTCGTGCGGTGTTTTCCGAGGAATTGTAAAAATTCTGCGTCACTGTTACATTGGTATCTCCGCTTTTTGTGGTTACATTGCTTTGATATGTCTTGTTTTCCTGCGCCGTCAAAACTCTTTCGCCCTTATGAAGAATTGCCTTATACCCATCAAAAGGAACATAGTCCAGACCGCCTGCATGAGAGCCGTCTGCATCGTCACTCATTTCCCGATTTGCCGACCGCCAAAAGGCAAGCTTTTCCTTCAGCCAGTCAATGGTATCCGTTACCCAATCCTTCAGACTACTCCAGATTTCCTTCATGCCGTTCCAAAGACTACTGAAGGCGTTGCATCCTGCGTTATAAAATGAAGAACCCATATTTACGAGAGAGGTTACCAGTTCATTGAATTTGTTTACCGCATTGGTTTTGATTTCCGTCACTTTCTGCAAAACCGCTGTTTTTATGGTGTTCCAGACAGACACAAGCTTCGGATAGAGAACATTTGTAATCAGATTTAAAATACCGTCCTTTAATACGGTAAACAGGCTTAAAATTCCGTCTTTCAAAACCGTAACGATATTTGTAATATCACCACTGATGTTTTTCCAGTTTCCGCTGAGAACATCCGCAAAGAACTGTGTTGCTACAACAATTAAGTTCAGTGCTGTTTCCACAATGACCTTCACGGCGTCCCATACAAAGGAGAAATTCGTCTGTATCTCCGTTAATACGGTACTTAAAATTTCCTTTATGCTGTTCCAGATGATTTGAATGTTGTTGCGAAAATCCTCGTTGTTTTTATATAAATCGGCAATAATCAGTATCAAAGCCGTTACTGCGGCGGCTATGGCGGCGATTGGGGCAATGGGCAAAGCAAGACCTGCGGAGAAGGCAGAAACAGCCGTCACCGCCGTACTGAACATTGGTGCAAGAGAACCAATGCTTGTCATCAGCGTACCCAGAACAACAAGCAAAGGCCCTGCGGAGGCTATAAGTGTACCGATAACCACAATTATTGTCTGTATTCCCATAGGTAAAGAAGAAATCCAGTTACACAGCTTTTGTATACCGCCAGTGACTGCTTCTATGGCAGGGGAAAAGGTATCCAAAATCACACCGCCTAAAACAATAAATGTATTTTTCACCGCATTGACTGCTTTGTTGATTTTAAAACTGTTGGTTTGCAGTTTTTCAAAGGCGCTGTCCGTTGCACCCGAACTCTCTCGCATCTGTGTAAGGGTAGTATTAAAATCATCAGCACTTTCACCTAAAAGAATTAAGCCTGCCTTGCCTGCCTCGGCACTGCTCCATAAATCCCCAAAGGAAAGATTCTGTTCATCTGCAGAGTCCTTCAATATGGAAAGCACATCTGCAAGGCTATGCCCATCCTCCATCAGCTCCGCAAAGCTTTTGCCTGTCTTATCCTTTAAAATATCAGATACGGTTGTACCGCTTTTTCCCAGTTCGTTCAGCATGGAGTTCATGTAGGTGGTGCTTTCTGCTGTGGCAACACCGTTTGCCGTCATTTTGGCATAGCCTGTGCAAAGCTGATCCAACTGCACATGATAGGCATTGGCAGTAGGGATAACCTTGCCCATGGAAGAAGATAATTCCGCTACGGTTGTTTTGCCGAGGTTCTGTGTCTGAATCAGCATATCGGAAACATTGGTAACCTCTGATGCTTCCATACCGTAAGCACTCAGGATGGTAGTCAGCACATCCAAAGCCGCACCGGCATCGGCAAAGCCTGCCTTTGCAAGCTTGGTGGAATTGGTTACGAAGTTCACCGCATCACCGGTTTTCTGTCCGGCAGAAATGGCATTGTATACATTGTCTGCGATTTCACTGGCAGAAATGCCTGTCTGAGAAGATAGAGAAAGTATCTGTGAACGCAGTTCATCAAGGGGAACTTCCGTAGTGTCGGCAATGGTGCTGACCTTTGCCATGGCATCCTCGAAATCCACAGCCGATACAGCCGCCGCAGTGCCGATTCCCACAACAGCGGCGGAAAGGGGCATAATTGTTTTGCCTGCGGCTGTCAGCTTTCCGCCTATGTCCTTCATTTTCTCGCCAAATGAATTGATAGCGGCATTGGATTTTGCTGCTTCTTTTTCAAGTTTCTTCAGCTGATTTTCCGTTGAAATCAGTTCTCTGCGGAAGGCATCATACTTTCCTTGGTCGATTTCACCGTTTCGGTACTGCTCCTCAACCTGTTCCTGTGCGTCCTTTAATGTCTGGAGTTTTTTTCTTGTTTCGTCTGCCTTTTCAGTAAGCAGTCTGTATTTTTGTGCCAATAGGTCCGTATTGGACGGGTCAAGCTTTAATGCTTTCTGCACCTCATTCAGCTGTTTCTGTGTTGTGCTGATGGAACGGTTGGCACTGCTCATGGCCTTGCTTAAATCCGTTGTATCTGCACCGATTCTTACAATAATTCCTTTTATGTCATTGGCCATGCGTTCACCTCCTTTATGGTATGAAAAAAGCACCTGCGGCAACAAGTGCTGAAAAACAAAGTTTTATCCAAATACTTCCTTCAATCTTTTTATATCTGGCTTGGTCTGTGTCATCAGATAAGCGTTTTTCAAATACCTTCGTCCTTTTTCGCTTTGCTCACAGTTGAATATAAAGGAATCTCTACGGTATATCAGCCATTCATCAAGCGGGAGTGCTTTCACTTTAGTAATTGGAATATTGCAGTAATCTGCTATCATTTTGTTGCTGTAGCTGTAAATCTCCCAGTGAAATGCCCCATTATCCTTTATGGGATAATAGGGCAGCATTAGTTTGGGTCTTTTTGAATGGAAAGCACAAAGTCCATATATTCATTAGCAATAAAGTCTTGAATTTCCTCCACATCATAGCTTAAAATATCATTTCGGCTTATTTTAAAGCCGCTTTTATTTTGGTTTAAAAGCTGCTGAAATACAGAATAGATGTTTTTAACTGCCTCTGCTTCATCAGCCGACTGCATTTCGGAAATAGCCTCCAACACATATCCGTTTGGCGGAAAGAGAACAATGACCTTTCCGTTTTTCAGCTTTACAGGCAGTGTTTTCTGCTTTGGTTTTGTAAAATCATACATGGCAATTCTCCTTTATTCTGTCACTTCCGCACCGACACCCCAGTTGATTAAAAGCTTATGCCCTTTGCTGTCAAGCTTTTCCGTTGCCTTGAAATCAAGGTCGCAGACAGTCATGCTGTCTTTCTTCCGCTCAAGGGTAAAGCCGCCTTCCAACTGACCGATAATCATAGCAGACATACTGCCGTCTGCCGCAGCAAAGACAACAGCGTAATATTTATCTTTGAAGTTCTTAATACCACCAATATAGATGTTGGAACTTTTATCGGTGTTGTCTGTTGTAATTTCCGAATTCGGAGCCATAATGCCGAAGGTATCCGGCATAAATGTACCGATACTGCCTTTAATGCCAATGTCCTCACCGGATAAAATCTTTCTTGTGATTTCTTCCATATCGTCCTTATAGGTATCAATGGTAGGTGTATAATAAATGGACGCACCGCCGGAAAGATAGCCTTTTCGGTTTTCTTCTACGGCAATCTCCGATATTTTTGGAATGGCACTGCCTTTTTCGTATTCCTTGATATACATATATCCTGAGCCAATGGCAATGTCCTCCGTCTGTTTTTGTGCTGTTTCGGGTATCTTCATGTTTTTCACACTCCAATCTTTTTATAAGTGCTGATGGAATAGTAGGTTACATATAAATCTGCATCATCAAGCCATACCGTTTCCGAAGAAAAAGGAATGCCTGTCTCATTTAGCAGACATTCTAGTTTTTGTTCGGATTGTATATCCTTCTTTGTTGTATACAGTTCTACGCTGTAATCATAGCGGTACAGGTTGTTCCTGTTGTCACAGCCTTCTGCTTTCTTATCACTTAGAAAGCAGAGAAAAGGTGGTTTTTGATTGTCGGGAAAATGACTGTAAGCAACCGGAAGTCCTGTTTTATCCAAAAACGCTTTCATTTCTTTTTCATCCATTTTGCAGAACCTCCCTAATTCGCCGTTCTACGGTTTCCTTTGCCTTTTCTTCATTTGGCTTAATATGCGGATAAGCGGCGGTTCTTCCACCTTTGGTATGTACCTGTTTTTGTTTGCCTTTTGTTGTGCCGACAAAATTTTGATGTCCTTTTTCCAGAAGATGTGTCAAATGTCCTTGGGTGTTATAAACCTCATACTGAACATAGCCGTTTCTTTCAATTTTCTTTATTTTCCAGCTTTTTGCGTACTTTCTTCGGTTGCCCTTAGGACTGTCTTTTTTCAAATTTTCTTTGAGAATTTCACTTTCTTCCTTGCAGACCTCGGTTATTTTTTCTGATGCTTCCTCGGTGTACTGCTTTATACAGTTTAAAATTTCATTCGTCATTTCCTGTACCGATACTTCCATAGGATTCCTCCGATTCTGCTTTTATTTTTACTGTTTTGCCGTCATAGTCTGCAAAGCCGACTTGAAGTATGTTGTAGGTTTTACCACGGAACACAATGCGGTAATCCACAGCAGAAATCTCTGAAAGCTGTTTGCAAAAACGAACAGCAAAGGATACGGAGTGCTGCTCCTCTGTATCACCTTTCTGTCGTTCCTTTCCGCCTGTAGTCTTAATAGACGCAAAGCAGGAATAAAAATCCTGCCACTGCCGAAGTACATTTCCCACATCGTCTGTTTGTGTATTTCCTTTTTGAATTAAAATCCGCTGATTTAGCTTTGAAATATCCATCAGAATCCTTCCTTTCTGATGCCGAAAAGCAGGGAACGCAGAGAAAGTGTCAGTTCCTTGTAGTTGGCATTTTCTCTGTGTTCATAAAGATACGCAACGGCATACATGACGGCTATCTTAGAAGATGGAATCGCACCAAGTTCATCCAAAGATAATCTGGCTATATCTGCACAGAGATTCTGCCCGGTTGTGATGAAGTTCTCGATAAGTGCATCATCATCATCAAAGTCCACACGAAGGTAACCCTTCATCTCATCAAGATTTACAATCATTTCTATCACCACCTAATAATCTGTGACACCTTATGACTGGCATTCCCTATATCTATATATAGGCTTTATTTTTTATCCCTATAGAAAAGGATAGTAAATAGCCGTCATAGGGTGTCACACTTAATTATTCTTAACCCTTAGCACTTGCGGTTTCTTCCTTAAGCTTTAAGATTTTTACTGCTTCAGGAAGGATAAGCTTACCATCGACTCTTTCTTTTGCAACATAACCTACCATGCCGTTACCAGCGAAAAGTTCACGCAGTTCTGCAAAAGAACGAGAACCACGGTCACCGATGTTATAGTAGCTGTAATCACCGAATGCAATGGCATTCGCAGGAGCAAAAGAAGAAGTATGCACAGCATAGCCAAGCACTCTGTCAGGGTCTCCTTCCTTGTAAGAAGGCTGCCAGATGTAGGCTCCGTTGTTATCCTTAAGCTTCCTAATAGAAGCAAGTGTTGCATCATTCATGATGAAAGAGGCATTCTTACGATAAGGTCTCTTAAGACCGTATACCAAATCAATAAGGTCATCGGACTTGATGGCTGCAGTAAGTGTTGCTGCAATCTGACCACCACCGTTTGCTGCGAAGATACCAGTAGGCTTTCCAGTTCCGTTACCGTTAAGGAAGGCATCCTCTTCGGCATTTGCTAAAGCCTTACCGAACTGAGTGATGATGTAGTTTTCAAGACCAAAGGCATTGTCATAAAGCAATTCTTCAGTAACCTTGATTGCTACATGAAGCTTGTAGGCATCAAGATAGATCTGGTCGAATGTTGCATCACCAAAAGATAATGCTCCACCTTCCTCAATCCATGCTGCTGCAGGCTTGGTAGCTGCGATATTGATTTTGTGCTGACCTGCAGTAGTAATCTTTGTAGCAAGGCTGCGCATGATGTTCTCACCATCAAGTACATCGATAAGTCTGCGATCATACTCTTCTGGCACAAGATAACCACCATCGGTATCTACACCTTCCTGAAGTACATTGCTTACATTACGGAAATTAGAACGCATTGCAGAAAGCATCGCATCCTTATAAGCATCAGAAGCACGTCCAGTCTTTGCAGGCTTTTCAGCAGCAGTAACAGGCTTAGAAGTGAGAGGCTTGTTTACCGGCTTGTTAAGCTCTGCCTCCAATGCTTCCTGTCTTTCCAGACGAGTGATTTCCTTGCCAAGGTCAGCGATTTCCTGTTCCATTCTGGAGTAGGTCGCATCGTCCTCGGCAGTAAGAGTACCTTTCTCGGTACGGTGAGAATCAAGAAATGTCTTTGCAGCATTCCATGCAGTGTTGCGCTTTTCACGCAGTTCTAAAATAGTCATAATCGAATACCTCCATTAAATGTGTTGTTTGATTAGGTCAAGACGCTCCATGAGTGTATCTACGGAGCGTTCCGGTGTTTCAGGTTTCTTGATGCGGCACTTGGCAGCCAGCTTATCCATAAGAGAGTTGGTCACTGCCGCACGAGAAAAGAGCATCGGACCAGCAGCGTTATTTTCTACCGGTGTTTCCGCTGGTCTTGTCAGGATTTCATCCGCAAAGCCCATATCAATGGCCGTATGTGCATCCATCCAAGTCTCTGCATCCATGAGATGGGAGAGCTTGGCACGACTCATACCAGTCTTGATTTCGTAGGCATTGATGATGGATTCCTTGACTTCATCCAGCATGGCGATAGCCTTCTGCATCTCAGTGGAGTCGCCCATAGCTGCAGTCATCGGGTTATGAATCATGAGCATGGATACCGGAGATACCAGCACCTTTGTACCTGCCATAGCGATGACGGATGCAGCAGAGGCTGCGATGCCATCAATCTTTACGGTGACATTGCCGGGATACTCCATCATCATGTTGTAAATCTGGGCTGCGGCCACACAGTCGCCTCCCGGAGAGTTAATCCAAATGGTGATGTCTCCGTTTCCGGCAAACAGCTCATCTCGAAAGAGCTTAGGTGTGACATCATCGTCAAACCAGCTTTCCTCTGCGATGGTGCCGTTTAGAAACAGCGTCCTCTCCAGTGTCTGCTCCTGCGTCTCCTGATTGGTCACCGTCTGATTCTTCCACTTCCAGAACTTCTTCATCGTTTTCGTCCTCCTTTCCGGCAGCAGTGGTCGCTGCGAATATTCCTGCATCATCCAGCTTGGTCATGTTTCCATTGATGAGATATAAGTCACCACCAAGTTCCGGTGGGATGAGGTCTAGGTTTTCAAGTTCACGGATATCATTTGCGGACATCCAGCCGTTCTGTCTTGCCGTAGCGTAACCGTTCATACGGCTTTGATAATCGCCACGTAAGAGGCCGTCGACATTGAACTTTACAAAATAAGCAGCCTTCTCCGATTCAGATAGAAGGGCACGATTGATGGACTGTTCCCAACGGACAATCCAAGGTTCCAAGGTGTACTTCACAAATTCGAGAGATTGCTGCTCAATATTAGAAAAGCTCGATTTCTCTAGGTCACCGACCATGTGGGGCGGCACTCTAAAGATTCGAGCTATTTCATCAATCTGAAATTTTCTGGTCTCCAAAAACTGCGCTTCATTCGGGGAGATGGAGATAGGCGTATATTTCATGCCTTCTTCCAAAACTGCTACCTTATGAGAATTGTTCCCAGAAAAGCCTTTGGTCCAGCTTTCTCTGACAGCTTCCGGATTTTTTACTGTTCCGGGATACTCTAGAATGCCTCCCGGTGTGGCTCCGTTTGCAAAGAACTTAGCACCATATTCCTCCGTAGCAATGGCAAGACCGATAGCGTTCTTCGCCATAGCGATGGGAGAGTAACCGACCAGACCATCAAAGCCGAGGCCCGGAACATGGAGCACATCCGACGGTTTCAGGATGACCGTTCCATTTTTCATGGTAGGTGCATCGGATTCCTGCATCTGATATTGGTAGTAGAGGTGACCTTTATCGTCACGGTCTACGCTCATTCGATTGGCCATCAGCGGATAGAGAGCGACGATTTCACCCTTGCCATTTCGGATAATCTGCGCATAGGCATTTCCGTAAAGGAGCAGGTGTGTCATCAAGGTCTCTCGGAAGACAAAGGAGGTCATTTCCGGATTTGGCTCATCATGTATCAGGCGATACAGCGGATGCTTGATTGCTTTTTCCTTGCTGCCGGAGTCGGTGTATTGATAAACATGAATCGGCAGGCCAGCAATAGACTCGGAAAGAATTCTGACGCAAGCGTAGACGGCAGTCATCTGCATGGCACTTCGCTCATTCACCGCTTTACCGGAATTACTGCCACCAAACAGGAAGCGGTAAGCGCTGCCGTTAGTGCTGTTGGTGGGCTTGTCTCTTGAACGGAATAGTCCGCTTAAAATGCTCATAATAATCACACTCCTTCCTAAATTTGAGCAAAAGAAAAGCACCTGCATTTGCAGATGCTTAACCTTAATCACGGTGACTTGCCCTTAAAAAATGGAAATATTTAAGGGAAATATAAAATACTTAATGGTATTATTTCATTCTAAAATAGCAAGTGTTCTTTCCTGAGCCTTCACGTTTTAGTTCACCAGATGCGACTAATTTTCTTAGTGAGCCCTCTATAGAGCTGACGCTAAGCGAAGGGCAAAGCTCACGAATATCCTGCTTTGTGAAGCGACCTATTTTGTGTAAGGTTGCTCGTCTGACTGTTTCGAGAGCTGGCAACTTTGTTTCAACAAGTTCAAAACGTTCTTCGAAATCTTTGTATGCAGCAAGAACAGTACCAAGCAAATACTTGATAAATGGCACTGAGTCCTCTGTCCCTTCATGCCAGCCAATCTGTGCCTGACCAAGTGTGTCGTAATACAGGTCCTTGTTCTTGGCAATCTTAGCTTCCAATGAAATATACTTGCCAACATAAAAGCCATTTCTGTATAACAGAAGTGTTGTAAGCAAACGGCTCATTCGTCCATTTCCATCATTGAACGGATGGATGCAAAGAAAGTCATGAATGAAGATTGGAATTGCAATCAGGGGTTCAACTTCCATATTTCCAATGACACGATTATATTCCTCACATATTCTATCTAAAGCCTGTGGAGTATCGTATGGAGCAAGTGGAGTGAACAGAGTTTCTACATGGCCATCTGGATAGGTGGCACTAATATAGTTTTGTACACTTTTAGTTCTTCCGGCCATAGGATTATTCATGTGGCTATACAATACTTTGTGAAGCTGTAAAATATAATTCTGTGTGATAGGAATTGCATCAAAGCTTTCGTGAATAATATTAAGAACATCGCGATACCCTGCAATTTCCTGCTCATCACGGTTCTTTGGTGTTGTTTTTTCTTCTACAATCTGCTTGATACGAGTGCTTGTTGTAACAATTCCCTCAATTGCGTTTGATGCCTCGGTACTTTGTATTTTAGCAATCTCAACCAGTTTTTCTAATTCTTCAGGACGTTGTTTCAGGTACATTTCCTGTTTACCGGTCTCTTTATAAATTGCTGCAATTAAGCTAAGAACATCTGAATCCCACTTTTGCTTCTTGATTTCAGAGTAATTAAAAGTTCTCATTTCCTTCACCTCCGATTATTTCCCTTAAATATTACCACTAAATAAGGGAAACAGCAACACATTAAGGGAATTTTCCCTTAATAGTATGCGTATTATAAGGTAAAGTATGCAGGGGTTATAGGAATAAGATTCCTCTGTCATCATAGACAGAAGCACCGGTATTATTTCCACAGCGGATCGCACGATCAAGCCCCATAATCGTGGCAACTGCACCGTCGATTTTTTCTGTGGATTTTTCTTTGTCTGCTTTTACATTACCAGCCGGATCAGTGCGGATATAAATGTTGTCCATCATCCAGCGGAGTACTGGATGACCGCCGTGGGCCAGCCTTTGTTCCAGTGTCAGTTTCATGAGTTCTTTTGTCGGAGGAGACATGTCCTTAAAGCCCTGACCGAAAGGGACAACAGTAAAGCCCATACCCTCAAGGTTCTGTACCATCTGGACAGCACCCCAGCGGTCAAAGGCAATTTCACGAATATTGAAGCGCTCTCCGAGATGCTCGATGAATTTTTCAATGTAACCGTAGTGAACGACATTTCCTTCTGTGGTCTCAAGGTAACCTTGGCGTTCCCAGACATCATAGGGTACATGATCACGCCGGACTCGAAGTTCAAGCGTATCTTCCGGTATCCAAAAATACGGAAGAATGCAGAACTTGTCATCTTCATCCAGTGGAGGAAACACCAAAACAAAAGCAGTGATATCCGTTGTGGAAGAAAGGTCCAGACCACCGTAGCAAACACGGCCTTCCAGCGCTTCTTCATCAACCTTGAAGGAGCAAGCATCCCATTTCTCCATTGGCATCCAGCGGACAGCCTGCTTGACCCATTGATTGAGCCTGAGCTGTCTAAAGGAGTTCTCCTCACCGGGATTCTGCTTGGCAGATTCACAGGCAGCTTCGACTTTATCGATACCGACTGTAATACCGAGAGAAGGGTTTGCTTTCTTCCAGACCTCTGGGTCCGTCCAGTCATCGGTTTCATCGGCACCGTAGATGACAGGATAGAAGGTCGGGTCAATCTTTCTGCCTTCTAGGATATCCTTAGCTTTCTGGTGAGTTTCATAGCAGATGCTGTTGGTGTCTGTTCCGGCAGTCGTAATAAGGAAGTAGAGTGGCTGCGTTCTGGCATCACCAGAGCCCTTGGTCATAACATCAAAGAGTTTTCGATTCGGCTGAGTGTGCAGCTCATCAAAAACAACTCCGTGAATGTTGAAGCCGTGTTTGGAGTAGGCTTCTGCGGATAGTACCTGATAGAAGTTGTTGGTCGGTTGGTAGACGATACGCTTCTGGGAAGCGAGGATTTTGATTCGCCTATTCAGTGCAGGACACATACGCACCATATCAGCAGCTACGTCAAAAACGATAGTTGCCTGCTGGCGGTCAGCTGCACATCCATAAACCTCAGCTCGTTCTTCACCATCACCACAGGTAAGGAGCAGGGCGACGGCAGCAGCAAGCTCGGACTTTCCCATTTTCTTAGGAATTTCTACATAGGCAGTATTGAACTGGCGATAGCCATTTGGCTTTAAGGTTCCGAAGATATCTCTGATAATCTGTTCCTGCCAGTCTATGAGCTCAAAGGGTTTACCGGCCCATGTGCCTTTGGTATGGCAGAGACACTCAATAAAATTGACTGCGTAATCCGCCATCTGTTTACTATAGGTGGAGTCCGCAGCCATGAAGCGTGTCGGTGTGTAGTTTTCAAGTTTACGCAAATGTATGCGCCTCCTTTCGTAGAAATGAAAATAGCCGCCCGGTGGCGACGTCTATAACGAGAAACAGCCCCATCCGGGACCGTCCTGCCTGATATTCTTTTCAGGTGGTTAGTTGTGTTCGTTCAGAAGAATGCAAAGCGCCATTTCTGCTTCTTTGCAGGTTGGTTTGATGTCCCAGCCTCTGTCGTAGTTGGCAATCCACTTGCCGTCCATCTTCAGGCTGAGCTTGGAAATCTTACCGCCGTTGATGCCGTAGTCTTCACTTGGCTCATCAAAGTGCTTGACCCAGTATTTAACCTTCTTGTATTCTCCGTCCTTTGTTGGGATTCCGATGATTCCTTCTTTCCACATGGTTTATTCCTCCTTTATCGTCATCTTGATTGCAGGGATGAGGGCGTGTTTGCCGGTCTTCCAATCGGTGTAGCGTGCCTTTACCGTGGTAAGGCCTGCCATGCTGATACCTTGTTTTTCGAAGGCTGCGAGGGTTTCGATGAGGCTTGAGAAGGTGGAGCTGATGGTGAATTCGGTGATGTCGTTGGCTCTCAAGGTCTGGGCGATTTCTTCGATGTCGTAATCCCAAATGACCTCGTTGAAGTCGATGAGCTCGTTTCCGGTTTCCTTGCTAGTTCTGTAAGCCCAGAATAAGGTTCCGTTGATTCCAAGTTCCTTCAGGCTTCTTGCGTTCTGCTCGATGGCTTCTTCAAATGTTCTGATTTCTTTCATGGTAGGTTCCTCCTAAAAATGTGTTTTCCCTTTTGGTAGTACTATATATCACTCTAAAGGCACATAATAGCAAGTCAATTCGAGCCATATAGTACACAAATATCTGTAGGAAAATCTGTGTATTTTAGTCGTCGATTGGAACCTTTTTGCAGCGGTCAACGCCGTAAATGACGTTGAGTCCTGAGCCATTGTCCCAAGCTACCATGATGCTTCCAGTATCGTCGACACCAATGACGGTGCCACGTGTGCCCACTGGAGGGGCCTGTGCGTCGTCCATCTGGACCAGCTCTACACGGGTGCCTGCTGGATAAAGGCGGCGCTGTCTGACCACCTGTTCCTTACTTGGAAATCGCATGGCCTTCACCTCCTTTGAATGCGCTGTTGCCCGGAAGGTATCTCATTAGGATTTTGCGGTCTGTTTTGTACTCGTCACCAATGAAGCCGAGGCGGAGAAGGAAGCAGCGGAAAGCGTAGCGCTCATTGTCCACCGGCTTTTCAGTAGCGCTTATTCGTTTCTGCTCCTTGCTCATTTTGCAAAGGGCTGCAATCAGTGCACTGTAGGCGTGGACTTCATCCGGTTCAGGAAGTTCTTTGAACCAAGGGAAGGAAATTCTGTCCTCGTTCAATTCAAATTGCAGGTCCTCAATGTGAAGAGCATGCTTGATGAGAGAGCCTTTGGCATCCAGAAGGTTGGTGAGGTTTCCAACTTTGACCTTATCTAGCGGAATAGTAATGGTAAGGCCGGTTTCTTCCGTAGGTGCCGCTTCCTGTACCTCAGCCGGGTGGAAGTCTGTCTCTTCTGGACGATAGCCGCCTGCATCCAAGAGGGTGAGAAGCTCGTCGAATTCTTCCTTGGTCATTGTGTCCGGGCTTTCAATGTTTCCTTCTCGTGTCAGAAGAAGGTCACCAATCTGGTAGCCATAGGAAGGGGCTCTCAGGTATTTCGGTTTGGTGTTCTTGTGCTCGCCAAGCAGGGCTGCCAGCGGCTTTCTTTCGGTTACGTTTAAGATGATATTCATGTAGGTATCCTCCTTTGTTTTGGTAGTACATATATCACTCTGAAGGCACATAATAGCAAGCAATATCGGAGAAAAATATCGACAAATATGTGCCTTCTGAATTGTGTACTCTACCTACTTACAAAAGAGTGGCATCCTCAGCTTTCGGTGCGATTTCATCATAGGAATAGGTCAAGCAATCACGGATGACGGAGACCTTTGCAGAGGAACCGACCTGCTCAATGTAGCGCTTGACGATGACATCGCAGAACTTTTCATCCAGCTCGATGGTATGGCAGATACGGCCGGTCTGTTCACAGGCGATAAGCGTGCTGCCGGAACCACCAAATGGGTCAAGGACCAGAGAATTGGTCATGCTGGAATTCATAATCGGATAAGCCAGAAGAGGGATAGGCTTCATGGTCGGATGGTCGCCGTTCTTCTTAGGCTTATCAAATTCCCAGATAGTCGTTTCCTTGCGTCCGGTATACCACTGATGCTTGCCGGATTTCTTCCACCCGAAGAGGCAAGGTTCATGCATCCACTGGTAAGGGCTACGTCCGAGGACAAGGGACTGCTTTTTCCAGATGCAGCAGCCAGAAAGGTAGAAACCAGCATCAGCAAATGCTCTGCGGAAGTTAAGGCCCTCGGTGTCTGCATGAAAGACGTAGATAGAAGCGTCATCTGCCATTGACTCGTACATGCGAGTGTAGGCATCCAGTAGGAACTGATAGAAAGCACTGTTTTCCATATTGTCGTTCTTAATCTTACCGGCGCTTCCTTCGTAATTGACATTGTACGGAGGGTCCGTCACGACCAGATTTGCCAGCTTACCATTCATCAGAAGCTCATAGGTCTCAGGCCTTGTGGAATCACCACAGACCAGACGGTGGTCACCAAGAAGCCACAGGTCACCAGCCTTGGAGAAGGTAGGTTTTGCAAGCTCAGCATCTACATCGAAGTCATCATCCTGAACACCTTTCTTCGTATCTTCTCTAAACAGGTCCTCCAGTTCTTCCGGCTCAAAACCGGTAAGGGAGACATCGAAGTCTGTACCCTGCAGGTCAGCAATGAGGAGGGCCAACTTGTCGTTATCCCATTCACCACTGATTTTGTTAAGTGCAACATTCAGAGCTTTTTCTTTCTCTTCATCCATTTCGACGATGACGCATTCCACTTCGGTGATACCCATATCGATGAGAACCTTCAGTCTCTGATGACCACCAACGACACGAGAAGTGGTGGCGTTCCAGATGACCAGCTCCACATATCCGAACTGCTCGATGGAGCGTTTCAGTTTTTCATATTCTTTGTCACCGGGCTTCAAATCCTTACGAGGATTATAATCCGCAGGAAGAAGCTGCGAGACGTTTTTCTTTTCAATCTGCATGGTATCCCTCCTTAGAACAATCCCCATTCAGCGAACTTTTCAAATCCGCCGATGGATTTTATATATTCCGCAGCGATAGCCACCAGCTCACTGTAGGGATGACCATCAATGGTGTTATCACCGATAGCGCAGCAGATGGTTACCGGCTCACCAGTTTCCTGAGCTTTTAGGAAAGCGTAGATGTTGAGCGTGACATCTGCCTTTGACAGGTCCTTCCCGTGAAGGCCACCGCCAGTAACGGAGTCAGCCATATCACTTCCGAGCTTTCTGTTGGTAGCACCGCTGTCTACATCAATGCCGCCGGTCCAGTCACCGAGCGGATTGACCTCAGCATGCGGATATTTCTGTTTTAGTTCCGAAGTAGCTGCGTGGCTCTGACAGAGGATGAGTCTTGCTTCATCGAGAATGTACTTTCCATCAAAGGGATAGGCACTGTAGATTTCTCTGGCAATCTTCGAGATTTCCTTCTGTTCCTCTGTAAGCGGCATGCCTTTGAAGATGCTGTTATCACCGCAGCGGATGTCCTTGGCCTGATTCTCAGCAAGGTGGACATCCTGCGGAACAATCTGAATGAACACACGAATGCCGGGAGTAAGACGCTCTACGATAAAAGCGACATCCGTCTTATCGATTGGAGCAGAGGTTTCGATAACGACATGACCGTAGCCATGTCCGATGAGAACCTCGACAGCGATTTTGGGAGCATCATCTGTTTTATAAGCAAGGTCGACAATGGCTCCGGCAATCCTGTCTGCAATCTTATCCGGATGCGCTGGATTTACTTTTTCAATCATAGTTAATTTCCTTTCCGTGCCAGTAGGAGGCGCTCCATCACATCATCCTGTGGAGTAGCGCCATTATATTCGGTGGCACAATTCTCTTTTACAATTTGGTATATCTCCATCCAGAGACGATTGGTCTGGCTCATGAAGTTCTGACTCATGGCCACATAGGGAGACTGGATAGCATTGCCGGTCGTCGGATGTTTTGCAAGGAATCCAAACTCTGTGATAGCTTCCTCACATTGAATCCAACGAGCAACACTCATGGCGTAGCGCTCCAAAAGCTCCGGAGAGACGAGAGCAGCGCAGCCACGTTCATGCAGCCAGTTCCATGTTTTCTTGTAGACATCTGCAGCAACGAGCTTTTTGCCGTTCTTTTGCTTAGCAGATAACATCTTGGATGGTTTGGGCATCGGCTGACCTTCTAAATCGACGGTGCTGTCTGTAAAGTCGATGACAGTCAACTCACGTTTGCCCGGATTTCCCTCAGCGATTCTTTCAGCTAATGGCTTTTTCTTGGCTCCAGCGCCGATACGAGCGCCGCCACGGTTGGTACCGTCCTTAGCCATTTTTTACACCTCCAGTTCAGGGGCCTATATACCCCGTTTGAAATTGCGACTTTGTGCGTGAGACCCCACGCCCGTTCCCCGGTGACTTCACCGTAGAGAAGTGGACCGCCCCTACCGGTTGTGCCAACGGTCGCCGTGTTCCGCATGAATCTTGGCATGGCAGGATTTGCAAAGAGCCATCAAGTTCTCTCTATCATGCGTGCCGCCTTGGGAGAGGGGCTTCACATGGTGTATCTGCTCGGTTGGTGTGTAGACACCGTTCTCAAGGCACCTCTCACAAAGAGGGTGGGCAGCAGCATAGCTGTCACGGATACGTTTCCATGCACGTCCGTAGCGACGTTTGGTATTTGGGTCTCGGTCGTACTTCTCGTAGCGTTTGGCTTCCTTCTTTTCATGCTCCGGACAGAAGCGTCCGTCTGTCAGATTAGGGCAGCCGGGATAGGAGCAGGGACGTTTTGGTTTTCTTGGCATCGTATTCCTCCTTCCGTTTGGGTATAAGAAAAGCCCTGCAGGACTCGTCCCACAAGGCTTTCTGCGATTCTCACTTTCGCTAGTATAATAATATCAGAAGAGCTTAGTGTCTTTCTATGTCATTTCATGTCCACCTTCATAGGAAGCAGGAACTTTTACTTCTTCCAGTGCCTTTCCATGAAGTTTGTGGATGTAACGAAGCTCATATCCCATATCAACAGCAATCTGCTCCCATGTGATAAAGCAGAGGTAGCGTTCCTCAAGCAAGGTCTGGTATTCTGTATTGCCGACCTGTTTGATAACCTCTACGATTTCCTTCTTTAACGCCACCAGCTCCACAACGTCTTTGCTGATTTCATCCTCCAGCTCGATGATGTCAAGAATGGCGGATTCCATTCGAGAGCCTTCACGGTTAGGGCTCTTTGGCATATCGAAGTAGGACGGTGTGCAACGGGTAGCTAATTCATTTAAGGAATCTATCTGTAACAGTTTGCTTTTGATTCTATTATCCAAGTAGCGTGCTTGAGATAAGTATTCTTTTGCAGTCATTGATTGGTACCTCCGAAAAAATAGATTTCCCTCGGATTGGCACGGATTGTCGTATTTTGTCGAAGATTGTCATAGGTTTGCTTTTACCGCATCGATAAGGGCATTCTGGGTCAGTTCCTTTTTGGAGAGAGCCTTTAAGATGCGCTCATCGATGGTTCCTTTTGTGATGATGTGTTCTATCACCACGGTTCCGGAAGTCTGGCCCTGTCTCCAGAGACGGGCGTTGGTCTGCTGATATAATTCCAGTGACCATGTCAGCCCGAACCAGATGAGGGTGGAACCACCAGCTTGTAGGTTAAGTCCATGACCGGCAGAGGCCGGATGGATGACGGCGACCGGTATCTTTCCGTCATTCCAGTCGGTGATGTCCTTAGTGGATTTTATTTCTCTTACATCAAAGCGTTTCTTGATACGGGAGAGGTCGTGCTTGAACCAGTAAGCTACAAGGACCGGTTTGCCGTTTGCAGATTCGATGATATCTTCCAGAGCATCCAGTTTTCTATCATGGAACTCGATGGTGTCACCGGTATCCGAATAAATAGCTCCGTTGGCAAGCTGGGATAGCTTTCCGGTGAGAGAAGCAGCATTGGCGGCAGTGATTTCTCCATCAGGGAGCTCCAACACCAGCTCCTGCTTCAATTCCTCGTATCGGGTCACTTCATCATCGGATAAATGGACCTCGTATTCGGAGGAGATGAGTTCTGGCATCTTCAGGTGGTCTGTTGATTTCATGGAGATAGTGATATCAGAAATCTGGCCGTAGATGCGTTCCTCTGCATAGGGTTGCGGCTTATAGGAATAGATAATCTGACCATTCCTCTTGTCCGGCACGAAGTAGTTGTTTCGGTACTCGGTAATGAAGCGTCCGAGGCGTTTTCCTAAATCCAGCAGTCGGAACTCGGCCCATAAATCCATCAGGCCGTTGGAAGATGGTGTTCCGGTCAGGCCGATGATGCGCTTGACGCTTGGTCTCACCTTCAGCAGGGACTTGAACCTCTTGGAATTGTGATTCTTGAAGGAAGAGAGCTCGTCGATGATTACCATATCGTAGTCAAAAGGAAAGCCGCTGGACTCAATGAGCCACTGCAGGTTTTCTCTGTTGATGATGGTGATGTCTGCACCTGCCATCAAAGCTGCTTTTCGCTCTTTTGGCGTTCCCACACAGACAGCGAAGGTCAAATGCTTCAGATGCTGCCATTTCCTGATTTCGGCAGGCCATGTATCTCTGGCTACTCGAAGTGGGGCGACCACCAGAATGCGATGGGCTTCAAAGCTGTTAAACAGCAGGTCCGCGATGGCAGTCAGGGAGATGACTGTTTTTCCAAGACCCATATCGAGCAGGACTGCTGCCACAGGATGTGTCTCAATATAATCAATGGCGTAGGCCTGATAATCATGAGGTTCGAAGTTCATCAATCATCCCTCCAATCTGCTCTATGCTGTCAATCACATACACCTGAAAGCCCAAAGAGCGAAGGAGCCTGTGACGTGCCTTTTGCAATGGGCGTGGAGATTCTCCCGGTGCCTTTAATTCTGCAAAGGCAAACTTCCTATCAGGTAATAAGATAAGGCGGTCGGGCATCCCTGCGAAAGAAGGAGACACGAACTTCGGTGCGATACCACCAGCCTTTTTTACTGCGGTTGCTAGTTTCTTTTCTATCGTTTTTTCTAACATACTTGTCCTCCATCGGGCCGTTAATTTGAAGATGTGCAAGGTGTATCAATGGTATTTTCCATACTTTTTCTTATTGATATTTTTATAGGCCTAAGAAAAGTTTTATATAACACATTGATACACCTTGTCATTAGTGGCCTTAATTCATAAAATCCTCGTCTGCACCAGTGTCCTCACGTAAGCGCAGACCCTTAAAGTAACGCTTTCTGCTCACGGTGATTCGCTCAAAGCCAGCCTTCTCCAGAGCAAAGTAGAAGTCAGCCGTACTGCGCACATACTCGTTGCAGTCCAGAGAATAGTTGCGGTAGGCCTGATAAAGAGAAGAGGAGCTTTCTTTATAGGACGGGTCGACCTCACATTTGTCTGCAAGGAAGTGACCGAACCAGTCGTTCTGGCTGCGGTATTCATCTATGGCATTTTGCACGCAATCCGGCACGGGAATCTGGTAATCAGACTCGATGACCTTCTTGGCACCTTCGATGACCCACGCCAAAATGCTGCCACCAGCGTTGTCGTAAAGGTACTCGCTATAATTCTTGATGTCGCTGCTGCCGGTAATCTTGGCATTGAATGGGATGACGATGAGTCGTCTCCAGATGCCATCATCGGATGCAGAAACACGAGGCAGATGGTTGGTGTAAATCACCAGAGTGTGGCAGGGCTTGAAGGAGAACGGGTCCTTATATTTCTTCTCTGCAAAGACATCATCGGTGGAGCAGAGCTGCTTGACGGTGGAATCGTTCAGACGAGCACCTTCCTGCATCTCGGCAGCAATGAGGAGTCTTTTACCTTTGACCTCCGCCATTTCTGGTTTGATGTTTCTACGGCATCCAACAGTGAGTGTATCTGCAGAAATGTTACCGGAGTAAAGACCAAGCACTCTGGAGATAGCATTCCAGAAGGTGGACTTACCATTGCGTCCATCACCGTAGGCGATGATAAGTGCCTCCACGTAAACCTTGCCGATGGCGGCCAGACCACAAATCATCTGAACGTAATCGATGAGTTCCTGATTGCCCTGAAAGATGAGGTCAAGGCAGTCCAGCCAAATCTGCTGTCCCTTGTAGTTCGGTGACACCGATGTGATTTTGGTAATGAAATCCTCCGGCAGGTGTTCTCTGGCACCGGCCATTCCTTTACGCAGGTCATAGGTTGCTTCCGGTGTACACATGGCAAAGCAATCGGCATCAAGGTCACGAGTCGAGATTTCCAGCATCGGACGAGACTCCTTAAGCGTAGAAGTAATGTTCTTGGAGTCCCTGCGCTTTACAGCAAACTGCTGATATGCCTTTGCAGCCAGAAATTCCTGATAGGCTTCCAGCTGGTCCTCGTTCATCAGCTGCTCTGCTTTGTTCTTTGTCATGGAATCAAGCAGAGACTGTGCACCGGAGTTTTTCAGCTTATCGAGTGCTTCGAGCATATCGTTACCAGCTTCCTTCAGCTGCCTTCTGGTAAGCTTGTGAGCCACAGCCTGCGCACCCGGTTCGGATTCCTGCCAGTAGTGGTCAGAGTATCGGATAAAGTGAGTGGCTGGAGAATAGCGGAGCTCGCCAGAGAAGTATTTTGCTAACACCTCAGCCTGTCCAACATCGGAGAAGTCTCCCGGTTTGTAACAGGAAGGGTCGTTATATACTTCCGGTGCAATGTAGCCATCCTGCTGGGAGAGTCTTGCATAAAAGCGCTGGGCACTGTGCCAGATGGTAGCAAGCTCGGATGCCTCCAGTGGAGGTACGCATTTTGCTGATTCTTCAATGAATGCCTGATAAGCCTTGTCGCTGTCTCCGTATTTTTTGATGACACGACCGGCAAAACGGGACATGGTGGCATTGCGGCTTCCTTCAGGAATAGTAGCGCCGTCGTATTGACCGTCCGGTAAATCTTCATCGAACAGGTCCTCATCCAAGAACTCAGTTAGATTCATGCGGCCCGGATAAAGGGCAACATCTGCAGTGGTCGTTCCAAAGAAGAATCGTGCGGCATCCAGTGCCTGTGTATCGAAATACGGGAAGATAGAATTGACCAGCTTCTTCATATCGCTGTAAAGAGAGGCGTCCGATACATATTCGATTGGAAACAGGACATGGAACTTCGGCCTTGCTGCTTTACCGTTTTTCTCACGATTGTTGTAGCGGCTATAGTGGATAGCAAAGCTGACATCCGGAAAGGCTTGCATGATATCGTCAGGGGTGACCCAGTCATCCGGATTCTCGGAGTGGTCGTTATCGCAATCCACAGGAAGGCAGTCGCTGCCGATGAAGTTATCGCCGTTGCGGTAGCTGTTTTTATATTCGGCGCAGACATAGTCGTGGCAGATGGCAGCTTTCAGACTGTCCTCATCTAAAATGACATGCTTATGCGGATAGGAGCAGTTACCGGGATTGCCGGTAACGTCCGCAGAATAAATGGTGAACATTAGTCATACACCTCCTTGGATTCGTCTTCCAGAACCTTGGTGATAAATTTCAAAGCTCGAATCATGGTCTCCAGCTCACAGTCACCACCGAGGCAGACTTCAAAACCGTTACTGCCGCAGCGAGTGGTATAGCTATGAATTTCCATGTCCGTGCAGGCTGCATCCTGAATACGGAAATAGGTGCGGCCACCATGACCGGTATCGCCACCACGATAGCCGGTGGTTCCTGCCTCGACTTCTAAAATGTTGCAGCTGACGACATCTCTGCTATAGGTCGTGATTTCGGTTCCGTCTTTTAATATTCTTGAATTTTCTTTTACTTCGTACATGTGTTAAACCTCCTCAAGATTCTCAGTGAAATAGCGCAGGCGGTAATTCTTCCGCTTGGCTCGTTTGATTTCTGCTTCCATGCCGGAAGAGATATGACTTCCAAAGACCCAGACCTCAGAACACTTGCTCATGATGGCATTTCCGAAGAAAAGACCGAGTTCACGCTCCTTCTGGTCGCTATCATTCAAAAACTGTGGAAACAGCAGGTGTGGTGCGATGGGGATATATCCTTGTTCCACTGCAAAGCGGCTGTAGGCTCTGGCGGCAGCTACGTTCTTTTCGATGTCTCCGGAAAAGGGAGAGCAGATATATACGATTGGTCTGAAAGCACGCAGTGCACGGGTCTCACTTTCGATAGAAGAAAGTGCACTGTAAGCAGTAGGGTCAGGATAGCCTTCGCTGTTGTATTTGCTGATTGACACGTCAGGTTCCTCCTTTCCGGATGGACATAAAAAGGACGCCCATCTCTAATATCCACTGGAGATGAACGTCCCATTTTGACGAAAAACAGAAATGAAATTTTCTATCTCCACTACTAAATGGAGATGAGTTTGCCGTTTGGCCGAAAAAATCTAATCTTTTTTATAAAAAGGTGTCGCATAGCCATCAGCTCTTAAAAGTAGTCCCTTGGCCCAAGGTGGAGTACGCCCCATTTGTTCACAGACTGCATCCAAGGACATGCGATGGTCCGCTTCAATGACCACTTCATCGTGAATGTGCATGACAATGGAGCAGCAGCGGAGTGTCTGCATGGCATAGCAGAGAATATCACGGGCCGTTGCCTGCACGATGTTCTCGACAAATTTCGGGCCATAGGAATCGAGACGCTCCCATTTCTTAGCGGCGCCGACACCTTCATAGGTGATGCACTGACCACCGAACTTATTCGTTCCAATCTTCGGTTTCACATACGCCAGCTTTCTTCCTGATGGGAGAGTAATAAAGAGCATGCCACTCCTGCAGGAGAAGGTCAGACCATAGTCGGACGTGGTGTGCTTGAACTTTACGGCTTCCATGACAGCTCGGTCCACATCCCACCAGAATTTGACGATGTTTGGGTTGGACTGCCTCCATGCATCGACCAGTGGTGGGAGTTCCTCTTCAGTGAGCCCCATATCCAGTGCGCCCATAGCTTTTAAGGCCCCGACCGAACCTCCGTAGCCGAGGGCAAGTTCAGCGATTTTGCCTTTTTGTCTGAGGTGGCCATTGATGCCATGCTTTTCAACAGGGACCTTGAACATCTGGCTGGCAGAGGCACAGTAGATATCTCCGCCTTTGGCAAAGACCTCTTGACGCCACTTCTCACCGGCAAACCATGCGATGACACGGGCTTCGATAGCAGAAAAGTCCGCTACCAGAAATTGCGTTCCTTCTCTTGGAATGAAAGCTGTACGGATGAGCTGGGAAAGTGTATCCGGCACATCTTCGTAGAGAAGCTCCACAGCTTCAAAGTTACCGGAGTGCACCAGAGAGCGAGCCTCTGCAAGGTCCGAAAGATGGTTTTGCGGTAGGTTCTGCAGCTGGATATTGCGACCGGAGAATCTGCCGGTTCGATTGGCACCATAAAACTGGAACATGCCACGGGCACGACCATCAGCGCAAACGGTTTTTTCCATCGCCTGATATTTGCGGACAGATGACTTGGCCAGCTGCTGCCTTAAGGTGAGAACCTGCGAGAGCTTCGGAGGAGCAGACTTTAGGAGCTCTGCTACAGCCTTCTTGCCAAGGGTATCTGTTTCCAAACCATTGTCAGAAAGCCAAGCCTTCATCTGCTGGACGGAGTTAGGATTCTCAAGCTCTGTAATTTCCTTCATGGATTCAGTTAATTCCGTTCTGGAGCGAGTATCCATTTCGATGGCAGCAGCAACAAGCTCCATGTCCAAACGTACACCACGGTCGTTGATTTCTTGGTCCATGTGGTATTCATCCCACACCTGAGCTGGTACCGGAAACTTTGCAAGCCTCTGCTGGATGCCCATTTCGGTCTCCACATCACGGATATTATATTTTTTGAACATGGCCCATTTGTTCGGAGCATGGAAGGGGCGATTCCTTGTACGCTGCCCATTGGTTTTCGTGGGAGCACAAGGCTGGCAGAAGTATTTGATGAGGTCTTTTCCTTCTGAGAGCTTCTGCTTTTCCAGACCCAGAACAGCGCCGACACCTTCCAAGGAGAGTGGGAGTCCCATCGTGGCGGCCCATATCATGGAGCAACGCCAGCTTTCCGGTTCCAGATATTCTCCAGTCGGATAACCTAAGAAGCGAGAGAGGCAGATACGTTCAAAGGTGGCATTGAAGGCCCATTTGATGACAGTTTCATCCTCCAAGGCAAGAAGGATTTCTTTTGGAATCTGTTCACCACAGGCAAGGTCGATAACCTGAACGGGCTGGCTGTCTACACTGTAGGCAAAGAGTAAGATTTCAAAATTGGGAGACTCTACATAACGATAGACACCGGTCTTCTGAAGAGGTACATCGCTGTAGGTCTCGATATCAATACTGAGTGTTTTCATGAGGTTGTCCTTTCTACAAAACAGGCAGCAGAGAAATCCCTGCCGCCTGCCGTGTTACTGTTTATCTTTATTGGATTTGTATTTATTGATGTCACGGCGGATATGGTATACCGCATAGCGGATAAGGTAGAGAATGACTTTCCCTACGTTGTAGATGATGAAACCATATACCGCTACCAAAAAGGTATAGGCGATGACATTGCCAATAAAGAGATTCAATGTTTCTACAAATTCATTCATAGATGGTCTCCTTTTGTCGAAAAATATCGATGGCGGCAGTGAGGGTCACCGCCATCGGGTTGATAGATTACTTAAAGTCCTTCATGCGCTTCTCATGGTATTCGAGGTCACGCTTGTCCTTTTCCTGTTCACGCTTTTCACGCTTGTGGTTATTGATGATGCTTTGAATGATAGAGACCGCAGTAGCAAGTCCCACACAAGCGAAGCAGCCGATACAGATGTTTACAAGAATCGTACTAATCATGATTGCCTCCATAGTTTGTCACCTCCATTAATCAAGGAAATCATCATCGTCATCAGTTGCGAAGTCGGATTCAGCAGATGCCTTACCACCAAGAGGCTCGCCATCACGAATCTTTTGCAGATTGTTAAGGCCGCAGGCGATGCCCTTATTACCAGAGCTGTTGAAAGCATAGAAGCTGATGCTGGCACGACCGTAGACTCCGGAGTAAACCTCAGAACGAGTGAGGATAGGATTGCGGTCTGCATCCACGATGCCCGGAGCAGAAGTGGCGTTGGCATTTACAAAGTAGCTGCCAGCGTATGCGGGGTCATCCGGTCTCTCAAGGTCTCCGTCACGAAGAGGAGTCTTAAGTACGGAAAGCGCCGGTACGGACTTGCCGTTGCCCTTGAGCTTGGATTCGCCTTCACGGTAGGCTGCTTCGATAGCCGCTTCAATCTTAGCGACAGTCTTGGTGTCAGACTTCGGGATAATCAGGCTGACACTGTACTTCGGAGTGCCGCCGTTGATGGATTTTGGTTCCCAGACGTTGGCGTAGCTCCAGCGTGTGTTAGGACCAGTGATAACCTTCATGGGATTTGTCATTTTTACATTCTTACTCATTGTCGTATTCCTCCATAAAATCATTTTTTGCTGTATTCATTGCCGGGCGCTTATCGCTCTCCGGCACAAGAGTGGGTTTGCCTTGTGGCTTTTCGATATAGGCTGCAAGGAGCTCCTCGAAGCGAGACTTACCGAGCAGCTTTTGCATGGCTGTGATACCAAGCAGTTTCTTTTCGTAAGGGTCAAAACCAGCAGCTTCGACAGCGTTCGACACGGCGTCTTCACTGGTATATCTGCGGTTGGAGCGACCCTCGACCAGTTTCCAGCCGGTCCATTCTTTACCGCTGATTGCCTGTTGGAGTGCATACTCCTTGATGTCACCTGCCCAAGAGACCAGCTCGTCGATACGGGAGAGGATGACTTCAATTTCCGAATCCGTGAGCAGTGGCGGCAGCTTGAAATCGTGCTGTGCGAGTAGAAGATTGGCTTCAACTCTGGCTCGGCATTCATGCTTTGCTTTACAGAATCCGCACCATTCACCACACAGGAAGTTTCCGTCCCCGGCAAAGGCAAGGTCTGCGGTAGGCTTCAGAACTTCATCGGCCCACTGATACAAGTCATCCTTGCTGACCTCGTAGGTGGAAACGTTCTGACGTCTAGGCTGGTAGATGGTCATACTAACCGTATCGATGTCGTAGATGTCATCGAAGAGTTCCAGTGCGCCAAGGGCGTAGCACTTCATCTGCGAATTGTTCTCAGCGGATACGAGAATTCCAAGACCGTGTTTATAGTCAATCACGTGCATGGTACCGTCGCTGATGAGAATGGCATCCGAGGTTCCGAAGCCTTGTTCCACCCAGCGAGAGAAGTCCACTCGCTGTTCAATCAGAACAACAGGGTCGGAGCAGGTCTGTTTGGTCTCTTCCAAAAGCTCCATGATGAAGCTGGCATAGCCGGTGGCACAATCCTCCATCTCAGCGTTGTACCAGTCGAGATTCTCGGTAGGGTCTGTAGATTCCATTCCGAGAGCCTTGCGGAGCTTGTACTCACAAAGGGAGTGGGCATCTGTGCCTTCTGCAGCATAGTTGCTGCCTTTATCCTCATAGGTTTCGCAGAGTCTTGCTGACGGTGGGCAGTGGAGCCAGCGGTCAGAAGAGGATGCGGAGAGGATTGCATGTCCTTTAGGTGGCATATTAGAGCACCTCCACTTCCCTAAGCAGGGCTTCATAATGTTTCGGGTCTACGAGTGACAACTTGCTTGCACCGTACTTTTTAAGAAGCTCTCGAATTTCAGCTGTATGCCCGGCACGAGATTTATCAGCCAGAACAGCTCGAACTTCCTCAAGGGTCAATGCAGTTTTTGCAGGAGCAGCAGGGGCTTCTGCTTTTTCGGTAGCTTCGGATGCTCCTCCAAACTGCTGTGCGAGCCAGTTTGCTACATCGTTAATAGCAACGGCAGCATTTCTCAGCTCTTCGATGGTCATAGCCATATCGCTCATTTTTGACATTTTCTGTTCCTCCTTCCTCGGATTGTCTGTGTGCGGCGATGATTCTGAGATTCTTCGCCATTCTTGCGGATACTTGACTGATTGCAGTGAGAGTAGCAATCGCCTCGGCTTCGGTATCCAGGGCGCGGCTGTGGGCCTGAGTCATGTCGTTCACCTCCTGTTCGTGGTGGAGCAGCTTGTTTTCTGCTCCTTACACTCCCTTTTGGAGATGAGCGATGGCTTTTGACGAAGGGAAGGAAGAATTTTTTGAAAAATTTCTGACCGCCGGTTTTGCCAACGGCCAGAGTGCTTGTCTACCTATTAAAAGAAGTCTGGGTATTCCTGAGCCAGCAGCTTCTTTGCTGCCTTGATGCGGGACAGGAACGTGGTGCGAGGAATACCGATTTCCTTGGCGATGGCTTCATCGGAAAGGCCCTGCATACGCAGCTTGCCGATGTTTTCAGCCTCTGGCATCAGGTCAGCGAGACGCTTGAACAGCTGCTCCAACACGATACGGTCGGAAACGAGTTCAGACACGGCCACGCTTTCGTCAGCGATGGTATCCATCAGAACAAGGTCATCATTTTCCTCGCCAATCGGCGCATCCAATGAAGCGATGACGTCAGCGTTGCGGTATTCGCAGGTCAGACAGTCGGCATCGCAGACCCACCATTTATTACGAGGACAGCAGCAAAGGCCACGGCCCTGCATTCTGTGACGGTAGGTGTCATGGAAGCGGGTATGTTCCTGATAGACTTCTTCGGGTACTTCCTGCCAGCGGCGCTGGCTGCGGATGTAGATTCGATGGGTTTCTTTGCTTCGATTTTCATTCTTTGACATAATAAGTTCCTCCGTTTGTCGATGTCTCGAAACGGAGGAACTCTGGTACAGCTGCAAAAGGCGCAATGATAGAACCGCAGTCCTGACGGAATTGCTCCGTTTCGGATTGCAGCGGCCTGCTCACAAGGCAGCTGTAGATATTAAATTGCCTACAATATCTGGTTGAGCCATCATTGATCAGTTGATGCCGGTTATTGTAGTGAGCAGTTTTTTGTCATACTCAGGACTATAGATGATTTTTATTTTAGATCTGCTTCGATGGCGTATAATTCGCTGAATACGTCAGGTAGATCACAGGGATTCAATTCCTCGATGCTATGAGCACCGTATCTTTGAAAAACAGAGTTGACAACAGCCGATCCAACTTGGGAGCTTATGATAGACGCTGATTCTTCAATGCTGATGATGTAGCTGTCTTTTTCGTTGATTGTCATTTTTTTGCCTCCTTCCTCACAGCTCCCTTTCCAGTAGGTGCTGGTGGGTCATTCAGGCTTCACTGGAAAATCCGTGGCCGGTGGATTTATCAGCCTGTCTTTATTATCGCTGATTTCAAATTGGGATTACATGGAGCGGACTTGTAGAAAACTTGTAGATGACTTGTACGACTCAAATAAAAAATCCCACCTACGACTTCTCCAAGTTCAAATGCGGAAAAGTCGTAGGTGGGATTAAAAAATACACAAATCTGTGATATAATAAAATATCGTTTCTAAATTACAGGTACACATTACCTCATAAAGAGGTGCTGTTAGGAGGAAAAAGCATGAGCTACAGCTATAACAAGCTATGGAAACTATTGATAGATAAGGGCATGCTAAAAAAAGACCTCATGGCTAAGACAAAGATTACATCTTCTACAATGGCAAAAATGGGAAGAGGAGAAGCTGTGAGCATGGATGTTCTTGGACGAATCTGCGCAGAGTTGGAATGCAACATCGGAGATATCGTCGATTATGTGAATGAAGAAAAATAATTCCGAGAGGAGGGATTTGTTTATGACGCTTTGTTTTGCAGCACTCATCAAAGTATTAAAAATATGCTCCAAGCCGAAAGTCTACAACAAGACCCTCTGCGGAGCAGTAGCAAAAACAATTGATGAATATTATGGGAATATATTAGAAGCTGATGATGGCACGATAAGCCATCTACTTTCTTGTGATTATAATCTTTCTCCTGAGAATATTGTAGAACCAGCCAAGACAATTGCTTTTTCAAAAATATCGAAGGGGATGACGACATATGTGCTTCCGTTGCTTGACACAGACAAACTTCCTCTTGGGATTCTTGCGCTGCGCAGCATGGCGTTGTCCAGCGTAACTGAATCCGACGCTGTAATCGGTCAGATGAAGCGGTCTACATTGGAAGCGATATCTGTATTCGATCCGGCGGATTTTCTTGCAAATATCTTTCTTTATACGGCAGTTGCTGTGGAAAACAAATCTGGCAAAGATACAATTAACCTTGTGGATCAATCCTTTGTAGAAGGGTTTGAAGCTCAACGTGCATCGATTCGGTTGGAAGCGGATGCGATAATTGAGCCGGTAGAACTTGACCGCACGTTAAAAGACAGTGATTTTGATGCCGTATTCCGCAAAGTGCAGTGCGATGATGATCTTAATTTGAAAAATAAGAGTGGCTTAAATCTATACTATTTGGATATTTCAGATTCCGCATTTGATTACATGGCACTAAATGAATACCTTTTTGATAGTGTTGGTATGTATGTCTATTCCCGGACGCAAATGAAAGAGTTTGAAGACAAGAAAAAGGTCCGGAACATGGGTGCAAAAGCCCTGCGACTGATGAAGGCTAATGGAAAGCCTGATGAAAAGGGTACCGGAAATGAACTCGGTGAAATGCTGCTGTTTGCATTTCTGGAAGATGGATTACACGCACCTAAATTGCTAAGTAAGGTTGAAATAAGCACGACGGCCAGACAGTTCAGCAGCAAAAGTGATTGTGTTCATTTGCTCAAGAGAAAAGTAAATGGAGAGATTAGCTATCAGCTGGTTTTTGGCGCATCGTGCATAAACGGTAATTTTGAAAGTGCAATTGACAGCGCATTTGAAGTACTTGCTGCTATAAAAAACAGGCGGGTAAGAGAACGTCAAATGGTTGATAGCACTCTATTTAATCACACATACGATGATGATACTACAAAGTGGCTTCATCAGATACTGGTACCAAGTAAAACAAGGCAGGCCGCACCTGATATGGCTTTTGGCGTTTTCGTTGGTTATTCGATTGACGTTGAAGCCGATGACAATGATGCCTTTAGAACAGAATGCATAAAACGGATGGAATCTGATATTAAAGCGGCTATTCCATACATTGAGCAAAAGGTTTCTGACCTTAATCTTGGCATGCATTCGTATTATTTCTACTTCCTGCCGTTCAATAACGCAGAGGTAGATAAAAAACTGATTATGGATGAGCTGTTGCTGGGAGGTGTTGATTAAATGAATGACACTACTGGTACACTTGGACATGCGATATTTACTGGCTTAGAGAAGAACGAATACTTAAATGAAATATATGATGCTCTGTTGCATAATGATTTCCTCCGGCTATTTCGCATCGACGATATAGCACAGAAGGAGGTTGACACGGAGGACGCACTAAGGTTTGCTGACCTGCTCTCAAAGTCTGTCAACACTGAGCAGTCAGAGAGGCATCGTTCTCTGGCGCAAGAGATTATTACTCTATTAAATGCGCTGAATCCTGATGATGAAGAAATTCAGTATGTTATGGGGGCGGTTCTTTCAAGCACGAGTAATTACCTTGGCCTTCAGCACAGCGTCCCAGATTTTCAGGAGAATAATGTTCTCGACCGTTTGTCAGATGAAATCAACAGAGATTATCTGCGGATTCCGTCACAACAGGATGGGTATTTTCTTAGATCACAAAAGGCTGTATATGACCACATGACTGAAGATGATTATTTCAGCTATTCCGGCCCTACGTCTATGGGTAAGTCTTTTGTAATGAGGACATTCATCAGGGAGCGTATCAAAATAAGCCCAGACTGCAATTTTGCTATTCTTGTGCCTACAAAGGCTCTTATAAACGAGGTGTCAAAGGAAATAGCTGACAATCTTGGAGAACTCCTGCGGCAGCACGATTATAGGATTATTACTTCAGCCGGAGCAATGATTCTACAGGAAAAGAATGAGCACAGATATGTGTTTGTTATGACGCCTGAACGTATGATGTATCAGCTGATTGGTTTTAAGGACATCCCGATTCACTATCTATTTATAGATGAAGCACAGAATATTTCGGAGAAGGAAGGCCGCAGCGCATTCTATTATCAAGTGGTCGGAATGTTAAATCGATCAGAAGAACGGCCACATATGATATTTGCGTCGCCGCACATTCCTAATCCTGATATTTATTTGGAGCTAATTCCGAGAGATGTTCAGGGTGGCCGGTCGGAAATGACATCGCTGTTTACTCCGGTTAGTCAGGAGAAGTTTTTAATAGATTTACAGGAGAGAAAACTGGGTTACTATAACGGGCTTACGGAAGAACTGCATGCAATTCATTCTTTTGAACCAGACCGAGATTTTCAATCCTTCCTCGTATTATAAAGTAGTAGTGTTTATAGTCCCTCTCCAAGGACTGTATGCTA
>OKRR01000004.1_pt1 | contig 206070 bp, 199 predicted proteins | sample 1601211 | NCBI WGS metagenome assembly OKRR01 (sample SAMEA3541525, study PRJEB24748) | human gut metagenome | biome: human gut; feature: human-associated habitat; material: faeces | place: China | collected 2012
GGAGAGCATCTGCCTTACAAGCAGAGGGTCACAGGTTCGAGCCCTGTAACTTCCATTTTTTTATATTAAAAATTTATATTAAAAAGGAATGTGGGATCGAGGGTCACAGGTTCGAGCCCCCGAGAGTGCAAGCACTCCTGTGACATTCCATTTTTTTATATCCAAAAACAGAATATAAAAGGCTCCCATTCCATGCGGCTTGCAAAGAGTGGGAGCTTTTCTTATGCCCAAAGGGTGATGACCTGTGCAACGATGGTTTCCCCTTCATAGAGGAAGGATTCGATTTCCTTGCCGTTTTCGGTATCCTGCAAATAGGTCTTTATGGTGACGGTGTCCCCGCGCAGACACTCCTTGCGGTAGACAATGCGGATATCCTTGAGGGTCATATCCTCATAGATGGCATCAGGGATATCATCCATCACCCATTCCAGATATTTCACGTTATTGGCGTGCCCATTGGTATCGGTATCCCTTCTGGTTACGACAAAATCTCTGGTGCAAATCAGCCTGCCTGCCGGTGTTTTGGGCATGAAGAATTTTTCGCCCTCAATGGCAGATACCTGCCCCGAATGATATTTTTCAACCATATCCGCAGGCACATTGGCAGGCTTCCGTTTTTCGGAATCCATGAAAATCCAGCGGGAAATGCCATCCAACAGCTTATTGCCGTTTTCATCAAAGAGGAAAAAGCTGCGGTTTGCCTGAAAGCGGGCAAATTTATCGCTCCAGGTCTGCAATGTGATGGTCTCATTGTATTTTGGCATGCGGTAGAGCTTTAAATGCCAGTTGACAACAGACCAAAAGCAGTGATGCGTAAGATTATACTGCACACTGAAGCCGAGGCTGTCGGAATGGCTGATTGCCATTTCCTGCAGGGCGGAGAGCAGTGCCGCAGGTGTCATAGAGCGGCTGCCGTCAATCTGAAAATAATGTACGGTCTGGGTTGTTTCATATCCGATTCGATCCATCATGTTTTCCTCCTTACAGCATGGGCGAAATCAATCTTGCAATCGCCTCACGCACCTTAAACCACCACTTTCTGCGGCGGTACCATTCTTTTGTAATTTCCACAGAGCTATGCAAATCCTTTAAGAAATCATCCTCTAATATTTTGGTTATGCCTGCATCATACATGAAGGCATTGACCTCGAAATTCAAATCAAAGCTGCGGATATCCATATTGGCGGAGCCGACAGAGGAAACAGTACCATCTATCGTCAGCACCTTGGCATGGATAAAGCCCTTTTCATACTGATACACCCGCACCCCTGCCTCGAGCAGCTCGCCCAGATAGGACATGCTTGCCCAATAGACGAAGAAATGATCCGGATTGCCGGGGATGATGATGCGCACATCCAAGCCGGAGAGGGCAGCCACACGCAGTGCCTCAAAAATGCCGTCATCCGGCACGAAATAGGGTGTAGTCAGAAAAACATTGCTTTCGGCTTCATTTATCATTTTGAAATAGCCGTTGCGGATGTTTTTCCATTGGGTATCGGGACCGCTGGAAACAATTTGCGTCCGCACGCCCTTTATTTGCTGCTCCTTCTTGGGGAAATATTTTTCACCCAGATGAATCAGTCCGAATTTTGCGGTGAAGTTCCAGTCCATGATGAAGCGCATCTGCATCTGATCGACGGCATCGCCTTGAAAGCGCAGATGGGTATCTCGCCAAGGGCCGTAGCGGTTGACGATACCGAGGTATTCATCCCCGACATTAAAGCCGCCGATGTAGCCGATTTTGCCGTCAATGATGGCAAGCTTGCGGTGGTTGCGGTAATTCAGGCGCACCACGAAGCGCGGCAGGAAGGCGGCGGTATAGCCCCCTGCGGCGTGAAACTGATCAAAGAAATTCTTCGGCAGACGGGAGTTGCCGATGCCGTCATAAAGAATCCGCACCTCGATCCCCTCTGCCGCCTTTTTCGTCAGCTCATCCAAAAGACGCGAGCCGAGCCTGTCCCCACGCCAGATGTAATATTCCAGATGGATATATTCCTTGGCATTGCGGATATCCTGCACGAGGGCTTCAAATTTATCCTTGCCATTATTGAAATATTCGATTTTATTGTTAAAGGTAATCCAGTTGCCGCTGTTCAGATGCAGATGTGCCAGATCGGTGACATATTCTGCATGGGATAGCTTGCCCTTATTTTCGATAAATGCCTTCTGCTCGGTGATTTCCTCCGCAGAATGGACATCCTGAAAGAGGTATTTATAATAGACCTCCTGATCATATTTTTCCTTTTCGCGAAACATTTTTTCGCGCTTACTGTTGCGCCCGAAGACCATATAGGCAAAAAAGCCGAAAATCGGGATGAACAGCAGCACCAAAAGCCATGCCCATGTGCTGGCAGGGTTTCTGCGCTCGAAGAACACGACGAACCCGGAAAGGATGACGTTGGCAACCAACAGGATGACGATAAAAAGAAGAATCCAGCTCCATACTGTACTCATAGTCAGACCTCCTTTTTCAGATTTTTATCAGATGAAGGCTGCGGTCGAAAATATCTTTCGCCGCAGAGAGGGTTTCACACCCAATCAATAGTATACTATATTCGTTTGCTTTGTTGCAAGATTGGAGATGATGAAAAAAATCGAAAAAAATCATGATTTTATCTTCCCTAAAGTGAAAAATGATGGTAGAATAGTAGGACGTAAGACATACGGCAAGGTGCTTATCATTTTGCGTATCTGCAATAAAGGAGGAACTATTTTGGATTTTTCTGATGTTTTGATTATTATTATTGTAATTTTGGCACTGCTTTGTGTGGGGATGTATTATCTGAACAAAAAGGGTATGAAGAAGATGATTCAGGCGCAGGATTTCATCGACCAGAACCGTACCACAGTGCAGATTTTTGTAATTGATAAAAGACAGGAGAAGCCCTCTCCTTCCAATATGCCCAAGGCTGTTTATGAACAGATGCCCAAATCGGCAAAAATTCGCAAGACCAATCTGGTGCGCGCGAAGGTTGGCCCTCAGATTGTGACGCTGATGTGCGATAAGCCTGTATATCAGGTGCTTCCCGTGAAGAAGAACGTCAAGGTTGATCTGGCAGGGATGTATATTGTCGGCATCACAGGGATGAATCTGGAGGACAAGAAGAAAAAGACACTCTCTGAAAAGGTGGTTACCAGCGCAAACAAAACCATGAAAAAGCAGAGTGAAAAAGCGAAAAAGTAAGAAAAAACCCCTTCCGTAGCGGAGGGGTTTTGTTTTTGGCTGTTTCATTGGGAACTGTTCAGAACCCCACCACATATATTCGCAAAACCGCATGATACCATGCTTTCTCGCTGCTGCGCAGCTAATTTTGCTCATATATGGGGCGGTAACTCTATTCGAGTTCCCTTAAAATAAGAAAAAGCATTGCTTACATGCTAGCATGACGCATTATTTTTTCTTATTTCAAGGGGTTCTGAATCGGTTACATTTATGCAATAAAAAAAGGCAGCAAGGATAACCCTACTGCCATATTTTTTTAATATAGCCTTTGTTGTCGCTTTGGAAGAAGTTGAAGAATGGGTGTGTGTCTGCCGAAAAGCAGCTCCGCGTTCCTCCGCCGAGGCGATAGACCTTGGTTCTCCCGACCGTTGCCGCAAAGAAACGACAGCATTTGCTGCCGCCCCTCCGCAGGTTTTGCCGAAGGTTCCGCCGCCTGCCGCACAAAGGCTGTATTAACACAAAAATACAGGCTATATTATAGACAAAATTCGAGAGATTGTCAATTAAAAAGAATTGGGTATTGATAAATTTATGGATTTCCCTGTATAATAGAAAAGATAGGTCTCTGCATTTTTATAGGAAGTTTGGGCAGAGCACCGCAGAGAATCTGAAAGGAGCATAGAGAAGTATGAGATATGAAGGTACTGTATATAGACCACCCAGTGAGGCAGGCAGTCTGATTATTCAGCTGACGATTGGCTGTGCAAGAAACACCTGCACATTCTGTAATATGTATAAAGATAAGAAATTCCGCATCCGTCCGCTGGAGGAGGTTGTGGAGGATCTGGAAATGGCGAGAAGCTATTACAGCCGCATTAAGGTGCGCCGCATTTTCCTTGCGGATGGGGATGCCCTGATTGTAAAGACAGAGGATTTATTATATATCATTGCAAAATGCAAGGAGATTTTTCCTGAGGTGGAGCGCATTTCCGTATACGGTGCGCCGAAGGATATTCTGCACAAGACCCCTGAGGAGCTTGCTACATTGAAGGCGGCAGGGCTGGATATGGTTTACATGGGGCTGGAAAGCGGCGCGGATGAGGTGCTGCAGGCGGTGAAGAAGGGCGTAACTGCTGACGAAATGATTGAGGCAGGCAAAAAGGTAAGAGCCGCAGGAATGATTCTTTCCATGACGGTGATTTCCGGTCTGGGAGGCAAGAAGCTGTGGAGAGAGCATGCACTGGGCAGTGCGAGAGTGATTTCTGCAATCAAGCCGGAATATGTCGGCTTTCTGACGCTGATGATTGAGCCGGGAACAGAAATGTATGATCAGTACAACAGAGGGGAAATTGAGCTGCTGACACCCCACGAGGTACTGGATGAAACAGAGCTGTTTATCCGCAGTGTGGATGCGGAAGGGACGATGTTCCGTTCCAATCATGCGTCAAACTATATTCCTCTGGGCGGCACGCTGAATGGGGAAAGAGATAAGATTTTAGGGCAGATTGAAATAAGCAGAAGGAAAAGTAAATTCCGTCCCGATGTATTCAGAGGGATTTAAGGCTTTAAGGAGTATGGTAGTATGGCGTGGCTGGGCTTTGTCACATTGCTAACGATATATTGGTGTTTTTTTGTGGCGGCAACAACGGGCAGAATCGGCTGGTGTCTTTTGACGGGATGGCTGCTGCCGATTCTCGCGCTGACAATCAGCTTTCGGAAGGGGATGCAGGTCAACGGGCTGATGGTGCTGATCTGCTTTGTGCTGTTTCTGGTCTGCCGCAGTGGGCTGGCGGAGCTGCGCGGCTGGAATGTGAAGCAGAGAAAGAAGCGCCCGGTGCTGTTCTGGCTGTTATATACAGTGGTTTTTCTGCTGATGTTTTACAGCGTGGCGCAGGCGCAGATGCAGGGATATATTCTGAATATCCAAGGCTGGGACAGTGAAACGATGCAGGTGCTGCGGATGGTGCTTGTGACGATTCCGCTGCTGGTGCTGAATTATTTTTATACGGAAATGGTGTATACGGCGATTGACCGCCTGCGGCTGAAAAAATGGGAGCTGGTGCTGCTGAACTGCCGCTGCTTTCTGGCGCACGAAAGCGGTGCGGAAAAGGTTGCCAAGCAGGGCTATTTTCTGGAGGGCATCAGCAATGGCGTAACCTACCATTTTGAGCTGACGAAGCGCACATATTTTATGCTGCGGCGAGAGAAAAACCTGCGGCTGCAAATCGGGACGGGGATACTGGGCGGATTATATTTGACGGAGCTGGAAAACCCCGATTTTTTCAAGCGTGTACGAAGGATGGACAGAAAATATGCCAAACGAGGGATGTTCCTAAATATTCTGGTGATGGCTTTCGGTGTTTGGCTGTTCTGGATATTGAAATAAGTTAAAATCGGGCTTTTCAGTTGAAGCCGGTAAGAGAGAAAGCTTTGGATGAAAGAGACATCCAAGGCTTTTTTTGTGCAATCATTTTGTGGGAGAGAAAGACATATCCTTGAAAGAAGGGATGTGGCGGAATGAAAAAACAGTGCGGCTTTCTGCTGCTATATGTGGTTGTGGCGGTGCTTTTGCTGCCGCTATTGCTGACAATGCTTTGCGGTGGCTTAGGGCAAGAGCTGCCGCAGGAGGCGCAGGCGCTTTATGGTCTGGCAGATCTTGCGCCCTTGGATACGGAGCTGGAGGAATATGTGGCAGGGGTGGTGGCGGCGGAAATGCCTGCCGCCTTTCCGGAGGAGGCACTCAAGGCGCAAGCGGTTGCGGCAAGAACCTATCAGGTGCGGCAGATGCAGGCGGCAGGAAGCAGGGCTGTGCTTTATGACGTGGGACAGGCGTACCTTTCCGAAGCGGAGCAGAAGGAAAAATGGGGCGAAGGCTATGCCCTATATGCCGGAAAAATCCATAGTGCCGTCCGCGCAACGGCAGGGGAGATTATGACCTATGACGGGGAGCCGATTCTTGCCGCCTTTCATGCACAGAGCGGCGGAAGGACGGAGGATGCGGCGCATGTGTGGAATACGGCGGTGCCGTATCTGAAAAGCGTGGACAGCAAGGGGGACAGGCAGGCACCGAACAATGAGACAACGGTAACGATTGCGGCGAAGGCATTGGCGGAACGGCTTGGGATTGCGGACGATGCGGCAGTTTCTGTGAGGAAACGGACGGAGGCAGGCTATGTGGCGGAGGTGCAGGCAGGGAGCAAGATCTTTTCCGGCAGGGAGATACGAGAGAGGCTAGGGCTTAGGAGTGCGGATTTCACGATTGCGAAAAACGGGGACAGCTATATTTTTACGGTGCATGGCTATGGGCATGGGGCAGGCATGAGCCAATATGGGGCATCCTTTCTGGCAGAGCAGGGGAAAAATTATCATGAAATTCTGCGGCATTATTATACAGGTATCTCCTTTTCGATTCTCGAATAAAAAAATCCTCCTATGGCAACAATAGCATCGGAGGTGTTAATATGAATCAAAAAGAAAGAAGAGCCGCACGAGGCTTGCAGATTGTGGCGGTTTGCTGCTGCTTTTGCCTGCTGGCAGTGGGCGCAGGGGTGACATATCGCGCCATGGACAGAGAAAAGGCAGGGGGCAGCGAGACCCTGCAGAAGGAACAGCCTGTGACAGCGGTACAGAGCAAAACAATTGAGATTGCGCAGGCGGAGCAGCAGAGGGAAGCCGAGAAAACAAAGGAAATAAAGGAAGCAAAGGAAGCAAAGGAAACGAAAGCACAGCCTGCAAGGAAAAACGAACAGCCTGTGTTTGCAGCGCCGCTGGAGGGGGAAATGAAGGTGGTTTTGGGGTACAGCACAGACCATGCCATTTATGACCCGACACTGGAGCAGTATCGCACGAACGCATCTGTCAGCCTTTCTGCGAAGCAGGGGACAGAGGTGAAGGCTGCGGCAGACGGCGTGGTGAAGGAGGTAAAGAAGGACGCGCAGGCAGGGAATCTGGTGAGGATTGCACACGGCGAGGATTGGCTGACTACATACGGTCAGCTTGCAGATGCCGTAGCAGTCAAGGAAGGAGAAAGCGTGAAACAGGGGCAGCGGATCGGAACGGTTGCCGCGCCGACGAAATATGGTGTGGCACTGGGAGAGCATCTGATTTTTGCCATGGAGCAGAACGGAGAACCGCAGAACCCGATGGAGAAAATGAAAACCGCAGAATGAAAACAGAACAAGCTGAATTTGGGGTTCGGCTTGTTTTTTTGTGAAAAATGAGCAAAAATATAGGAATTTGAAAGTTTTTTTTGAAAAATCGCTTTACGAATTTTCAGAAAGAGGATAAAATGATGGGACAAGGGAATCTGACAAAGGGGGATTGCGAAATGAAACGTTTGTCTATTGTAAAAGGTGATATTGTAAAGGCGAAAACAGATGCGATTGTCAATGCCGCCAATACATCCCTGCTTGGGGGCGGCGGTGTAGATGGTGCCATTCATCGGGCGGCGGGGCCGGAGCTTCTGGCAGAATGTGAAACGTTGCATGGCTGCCGTACAGGTGAAGCAAAAATCACGAAGGGCTACAAATTGAAGGCAAAATATGTCATTCATACGCCCGGTCCCATTTGGCGCGGCGGGAAATGGGGCGAGGAGGATCTTCTGGCAAATTGCTATCGGAATTGTCTGGCATTGGCGAAGGAGTATGGTGTCAAGAGCATCGCATTCCCTTCCATCAGCACGGGAGTATATCGATTCCCGATTGACTTAGCGGCGAAGATTGCCATAGGCGAAATCCTGCATTTTCTGGAAACGGATGATACGATGGAGCAGATTATTCTGGTCTGCTTTGACGAAGGGACGAAGGCGGCGTATCAGAAAGCGTTTGCGGAGCTGACGGCATAAAAAATTTCATATTGAAAGAAACGGAACCGAACCATTTTGTGCTGTCCGCATAAGGTGGTTCGGTTCCGTTTTAGAGAAAGCCTTTTTTATTTTTTGCAAAAGCATCGCTTTTGCGTATCTGCATCAAGGGGCATGAGGACAGCCCCGAAAAAGTTATCTGATGTAATTGGTCTTGATTTTTTCTTCCTGCTCGGGCAAAGCGACACCTGCATTTTTGCCTGCTTCGATACACTTCAGCAGCCAAGCCATATTCCGCCCGATGGCGCGCATGTTCTGCATTCCTTCCAAATCCTGCTTGACCTCATCCGGCGTATTGCCATGCACCTGATTCCAGTATGTACCGGAAACGACGGGCATATTACTGATGGTAAAGTATTTATTCAGCTGATCAAAGGTTGCGGATGCGCCGCCCCTACGGCAGGAAACCACAGCTGCGCCCAATTTATTGGCAAAGGCACCGTTGGACATCACAAATAATCTATCATACGCGCAGGAGGCCTGCCCTGCGGCGGAGGCGTAATGCACAGGTGCGCCAAGCACGATGCCGTCTGCTTCGAGTGCCTTCGGCAGCAGCTTATTCACCACATCCTCCTGCACACATTTGCCAAGCTTTTTGCATGCGCCACAGCCCAGACAGCCGCCGATGGGCTTATTGCCAAGGTAGAACATTTCTGTTTCCACGCCCTCGGCGCGCAGTGTTTTTTCGATTTCCTTCAATGCTGTATAGGTACAGCCGTGCCCATTGGGGCTGCCGTTCACCAGAAGTACCTTCATATCTTCTCCTCCTGTTCTCTTTACTCTCTTTTAAAATTTTTCTTTCTTTAAAAAATTTTTCTCTCTTTACAAAAAGGATGATGCAAGCCTTTGCACCATCCCTGTTTGTGTCTCTTATTTTGCTTCCAGATAAGCATTCAGCTCTGTAATCAGCTTATCGCAGTCCATGCCGTGTACCATGGATGCTTCCTCCAGTGTTTCGCCTGCGGCGGAAGGGCAGCCAACACAATGCATACCATTCTGCATCAGAATCATGCCTGCGCCTCTGTCTGCCATCAGCAGCTCGCCAATTGTCATATCTTTTGTTACTTTCATCAGAAAGACCTCCTTCTTTTTATAGACTCTATTCCATTTCTATCTTACCACAAAAGCGGCTTTTTCACTACCGAAATTCCGAAATTCTCCACTTCTTCACAAAGCGGCTTTCAGCCTTCCGGAAAATCCTACAAAAATACTTAGAATTGCTCGATATCCAGAATCACTTTTCTACATTCTACACAGAGGTGCCCCTCCATTTTGGCACCGCCCATATAGCTCTTTGCCAGAAGGTATTCCTCTTTCCTGCCTTCGGCATCCACGCCCTTCCACTGGACATATCTGCCGCCGGAATGGAGCGTGCCTTCCTTCATTTCATTTCCGCAAAAAGGACATTTCATTTCAGATTCCTCCTTTTACTGCTCCGCAGGGTGAACCACTGCATCGTCTGTATTCTCGCCGATGATACGGAATTTGCTTTCCTTTGGCAGAACCTTGCCGGTCATAACCTCTGCCGCAGTTGTCTTGCCATCCGCATCCAGAGAAATCAGAAGATATTCCTTCTCCCCATCCACAGATGTGCCGAAGATACCCTGAGGAATTCCCAAATAATAGGTCAGGAAGGTATCTGTTTCCTCCTCAGGCTCGCCCAGAAGCTCCTTCACTTCGGCTTTTGTCATGCCGGGGAAAACAGTACGATCCAACAGATTCTGTACGATTTTCTGACGGTCATTCCCTACGGCGGAAACCCATTTTTCTGTTGTAAAATGAGTATGATTATCGCGATATCTGCCGCCAAAGAATACTGCCAATGCTACAATAACCAGAACAACCACAATGATCTTATCTCTTGTTTTTAATTCCATCGTACCGTCCCTCCTATCAGGAAATCCACTTAAAGCCTTTATAGTAACGCAAAACAACCTTACCCAGAATTTCATCCTTTTCTACATATTGATTTCTCCAGAAACGGGAATCCTGCGAATGATTGCGGTTATCCCCCATCATGAAATAGCAGCCATTGGGTACAACATAGGGGCCGTAACTGCCCTGTGTCACCTCTGCGATGTAATCCTCCTGCAGGGCCTTGCCATTGACATAAACCGTGCCGTTCGACATCTCAACGGTATCACCGGGGGTGCCGATGATTCGCTTGACATAAAGCGTTTTGCCCGTTTCATCATCCGGATAACGGAACACCACGATATCCCCCGCCTCCGGCTCATCAAACCAATAGGAGGTTCTGAGTGCAAGGATGCGGTCGCCTGCCATGATGGTATTTTCCATGGAGCCTGTCGGTACCTCCGCATTTACAATGAGGAAGGAATTGACCAGCCCTGCCAGCACCGCCGCCAGAAGAATTGTTTTTACCCAACTGATGACCTCTTTTTTCACAGTAGTGCTCAAATTGCCCATCTCCTTTGGGTTATTTCAGGAAGCCGTTGATAATCTGCGCTTCCGCTTCTTTTTCTGTCAGCCCAAGGGTCATCAGCTTGACCAGCTGATCGCCTGCAATCTTGCCGATTGCCGCCTCATGCACCAGAGATGCATCCACATGGTTCGCAATGATTTCGGGCTCTGCCGCAACCACGCCGTTATCCATGATGATGGCATCACATTCGGAGTGACCGTAGCAGTCTGTGTTGCCGATGATTTTGGAGCGGAAGAGCTGTCTGGAGAAATCCCTTGCAACAGAACGGGAAATCAGCTTTGCACTGGAGCCTGCGCCGTCCAGACTGACATCAAAGGAGGTTTCCGCCGTCTGATGTCCGTGTGTCATGATTTTTTCCTTGATGACAATGGTTGCGCCGGGACCGAGCTTTGCGCTGGAAACGCGCTTTGTGGAATCGACACCCTTCAGCTGAACGGTATCCATTTCAATATATGCGTTTTCCTCTGCTTCTACATGTGTCTGGGGGTTGATGATGCGCTTGCCGCTGCCGTCCCCCTCACCGATGTGCTTTTCGATATAAACAACCTTGGAATTTTTGCCAAGGAAGAAACGGTGAATCCCTTCATGGACGGAATCGTCACAGCCACAGTTATGGATGCCGCAGCCGGCGATAATTTCAATTTCCGCACCCTCACCGATGTGGAAATCATTATAAACCACCTCAGACACACCATCCTGTGTAATCAGCGCAGGGATGTGTACGTTTTCATTTTTGGTAAAGGGCTTTACATAAATATCCAGACCGGAGCCGCCCTCCTTGGGGACAATATCAATATTTTCTGTGGAATGTCTGCCCTCGCTCTTGCTGTTGTTGCGGATGTTAAATGCAGCATTTGCAGGGATTTCCGCAATGCCGGAAACCTCCTTTAGAAGGTTTTTTACGATATCATTGAGCATCATTCGTCACCTCCCTTGAAATATCTGCAGCCTGTTTCCATGCCGAACAGACCGGGCAGAACATCTTCCTTTGTACCAATCTGCTTTACCTCACCGGCGCTCAGCAGAACCACCTGATCGGCGATATTCAGAATTCTTTCCTGATGGGAAATGATGATGATAGAGCCTTGAATTTCTTCGTGCATTTTTTCAAATACATCAATCAGATTTTTAAAGCTCCAAAGGTCAATGCCTGCTTCGGGCTCATCGAACAGGGTCAGCTTTGTCTTTCTTGCCATAACGGTTGCGATTTCGATACGCTTCAGCTCACCGCCGGAAAGGCTTGCATTTACCTCACGGTCGATGTAATCCTTGGCGCACATGCCAACCTCGGACAGATACTGACAGGCATCTGCTGTGCTTAAATCCTGTCCGCTCGCCAGACAAATCAGATCCTTTACGGTAACACCCTTGAAACGAACGGGCTGCTGAAAGGCAAAGCTGATGCCCTTTCTTGCACGCTCTGTAATGCCGAGGGCTGTGATATCCTCGCCGTCAAGGAGAATCTGACCGCTGTCGGGGGTCAGAATCCCGCTGATGATTCTTGCCAGAGTGGATTTACCGCTGCCGTTGGGGCCTGTGATTACGATGAATTTCGCATCATCAATCCTGAGATTGATGTCCTTGAGAATCTGCTTTCCGTCTGCGGAAAAACAGATATTCTTCAATTCCAACATACTTATGATTCCTCCTGTTTATCAAATATTTCTCTCTGGAAATATTTTCTCTATTGCAGACTGTGCGTCTGTCATTGTTCTCTCCCTTCAAAGCTGCGTTACAGCCTTGAAAAATGCAGGCTTCTACAAAACCTGCCAATCTTATAGATTATAACAACGAAAGGGTGGGGATGTCAACGCTTTTGCCTTTTCCCGCCTAATTTCCGCCCGCCCCTTCGGGGTGAAATAAATTCCCTCTCTTGAAAGGATTTCATCATTATGGTACATTTATTACAATAAAATTTATTTTCTGAAAAGGAGAGACTGCTATGCTTGGGTTTCATGCGGACGGGATTCGCCTGTTCGGCGCATCCGATACACTGGTGGCGGCATTAAAAAAACATAAGCTGCCGCTTGTGAAAACCTCTACCACAAACACACTGGTTTTTGCCGTAAATACGGCAGAGCCTTTAACGAAAAAGCTTTATCTGCCCTCTTTTCTGGCACCACAGGCACCTTGGTTCAGCTGCTTTGTAGGAGATGCAGAACGTCCGGCGGAGTATTCTCTGCATTTTGCAGCAGAGGAGGATTTGGTGGATTTCATTTTGTCCATGTATTATTGCGCACAGGGCTTTCTGCATTTAGACTTTGACTTGGCAGAGCTGGTTACAAAGCTGAACCCTTCCCCCGAATATGTAATCCATTCCTTTGAGGAAAAGGATTTCCACAAAATCGGCGAAGAAGGAGCTTTTGCGGCGTGCTTCTGCTTTTTGGAGGGCGGCTTCATGGAAAGCGACCGCCTTTTCGGCAAGCTGACAAAGGAATACGGCGTGGGAGCGGATAAGATTATGCTGGCAGGCTCGTTTGATTCCAAATATCAATTCCTGCGCACCTTTATTCCGCAGAAATAACAATATATTTCGACAAACTTCTTTACAAACAGAGGAAAACATACTAAAATAAAACGGCAGGATTTTCTCCTGTGCAAATACACAGAGTAGGGCTTTGCGCGTTAAATGTCCGGTGGACGGGGAGTTGTCATCGGAACGAAAAGCAGGATTTCTGCTTGCGGTGCAGGACTCGCATCCCGCTGTTTCATAATGAAGAAGAACAATCCTCTTTGTTATCCATACAGCCAAACCTGTTTCGGCAGGTGTATTTGCGTTGGTATTGTGATAATAGAGGGGTTTTTGTTTGCAAAAAAGAGCAAGAAAACCCTCCTATTTCCCATTGAAAAAAGGAGGTATTTTTTTATGACCGAAAAACAGAAGAGCATGACACATCGCTTGGTGCTGATGGCAATGTTCGTAGCGGTGCAGATTATTCTGTCCCGTTTCCTTTCCATCAATCTCTGGAATCTGAAGATTGGCTTTTCCTTTATCCCCATCGTTCTTGCGGGCATCCTGCTGGGGCCTCTGAGCGCAGGCTTGGTGGGGCTGGTGGCGGATGTCCTTGGGGCAACCCTGTTTCCCATCGGCGCATTCTTCCCCGGCTTTTCGCTGACATCCTTCATCACCGCTTTTGGGTACGGGTTTTTCCTGCATAAAAACCAGAGCATGAAGAATATTGTTGCGGCGGTGCTGTTCTCCGAAATTGTAGGGACAATTTTCCTGAATACGCTTTGGATTTCCATTCTTTATGGTGCGCCCTTTGTTGCTGTGCTGATTCCCCGTCTTGCACAGGCAGCAGGCATGGGTGTTGTGGAGGTGCTTTGCATCTGCTTCATGACAAAATATGTACCCCAGATGAAAAGGGTATTCTGAGAAGCAGAAAACGAGAAATAAACGGAGCCGGCAGAATCGGACAAAGGCTGCGGTGGCAGTATTGCTGCGTATCAGACCGATACGGGCTAAGCAGCTGAAACGAAATACGATAAGAAATGCAAGGAAAAAAGCCTTGGTCACTACAGTTCTGTAGTAACCAAGGCTTTCCTTATTTGAACCAAGGTTTCGAGAAACGGCTTTACGAATTCAGCTCCTCCCATTCTGCGAAAAGAGCCTCAAGCCTTTCCTCAAGCTTTGTTTTCTCTGCATAAATTTCATTCGCCTTGCCGTAATCTGTGCCGCACGCCGCCATGTCCTCATCTGCCTGCGCAATCATCGCTTCGGTCTCCTCGATGGCCTTTTCCAGCTTCGCAATCCTGTTCGCCAGCCTGCGCTCTGCCGCCTGCTGTTCCTTTTGCTTCAGCCAGTCATTCTTCGTATCGCTCACAGGCTGTGCCGCGGCAACGCTTTTTTCCGGATGCTGTGCCGCCTTTTCTGCCTCGTTTCTGGCACGCTCTGCCTTTTTCTCTAAGTAATAATCATAATTCCCGTTATAAAGAATCACCCCATCCGGCGTTAATTCCAGAATTTTCTCCGCTGTTTTGTTGATAAAATAACGGTCGTGGGAAATATAAATCACCGTACCCTCGTAGCGGTTCAGCGCACTTTCCAGAACCTCCTTCGAGAACATATCCAGGTGGTTCGTCGGTTCATCCAGCATCAGCAGGTTCGCCTTAGAAAGCATGATTTTCGCCAGAGAAACGCGCCCCTTTTCGCCGCCGGAAAGTGCGGAAATCGGCTTGAATACATCATCCCCCGTGAATACGAAGGCGGCAAGCATATTGCGGATTTGCCCCTGCGTCAGGGTGGGGTAGGTGTCTGCGATTTCCTCAAAAATGGTCTTGCTTTCGTCTAATTTTGCCTGCTCCTGATCATAATATCCAATAAATACATTTGTGCCGAAGCGAATCAGACCGCTGTCCGTCGGCACCTCCTTCAGAAGCATCCGAAACAGCGTGGATTTCCCAACCCCGTTCGGGCCGATGATGGCAACCTTGTCGCTGCGTTTTACATCAAAGGAAACATTGCGGAAAATCCTCTGTCCCCCGTAGGATTTGGAAAGCTCCTCCGCATGCAGCACATCGTTGCCGCTTGTCAGAAAGGGGGTTAGGGTCAGCCGCATCTGATCCGGCAGGGCATCCGGCCTGTCCACACGCTCCAGCTTGCCGAGGGCTTTCTCGCGGCTTTCCGCGCGCTTGATGGATTTTTCGCGGTTGAAGGAGCGCAGTGTGCGGATGACATCCTCCTGATGCTTGATTTCCTTCTGCTGCATTTCGTATGCCTTCTGCTGAATTTCACGGTTGATTTCCTTCTGCTGCCAAAAGAAGGAATAATTCCCGTTATAAACCGTCGATTTCTTGTTTTCGATTTCAATGACCTTTGTCACAATGCGGTCAAGGAAATAGCGGTCGTGGGAAATAATCAGCACTGCACCGGGATAGGAGCGAAGGAAATCCTCCAGCCATTCGATTGCCGCAATGTCCAGATGGTTGGTCGGCTCGTCTAACAGCAGGATATCCGGCTTGGAAAGCAACAGCTTTGCCAGATGCACGCGTGTTTTCTGTCCGCCGGAAAGCTGATTCATCTGGCGGTTGAAATCATTGTCGGCAAAGCCAAGCCCCTTCAGCACACCGCGCAGGCGGCTCTGGTAGCTGTAGCCGTCATTCTGTTCAAAATAATGCTGCAGAGTGGCATATTCCTCCATTTTTTCCGCCAGCGCCTGTCCGCTCAGATTTCCCATTTCGTTTTCTAATTCACGAAGATTTGTCTCTGTTTGAATGATTTTTTCAAAAACCGATAGCATTTCTTCATAAATCGTGCGGTCGCTGTCTATCTGAATATTCTGAGCAAGGTAGCCCAGGGATGCGTCCTTCTTGAGATAAAATTCACCGCCATCGGCAGAAATTTCGCCGGTCAGAACCTTGAAAAGCGTCGTCTTCCCGGCACCATTTACCCCTACAATAGCGGCTTTTTCGCGTTCTTCGATATGGAAGGTGATTTTTTCCAGAATCACATCGATGCCGTATGCCTTGTGTAATTGTCTGCATGCAAGTATCATTGATACAACCTCCATTTGTGTTTCATTTTCTGCTCTTATGATAGCAGAAAATACAACAGATTAAAAGAGTTATTGTTGACAATAAAATAACAGGAGTGCTATACTAAAATTATCCTGAAGTAGAAAAAAATAGCTGTATTTGCAGTTCGTTTTCTTTTACGGAGGCATCCTAAAACGAGAGGATTTGGAATATATGGACAGCGAAAAGAAGATCTCACCGGCAGTAATCAACAGATTGCCCAGATACTACCGTTACTTAGGCGACCTGCTGGAAAGTGATATTACTCGCATTTCCTCAAAAGAACTCAGCGCAAAAATGAATATCACTGCCTCCCAGATTCGTCAGGATTTGAACAATTTCGGCGGCTTTGGGCAGCAGGGCTACGGGTATAATGTGGAATACCTTTACAATGAAATAAAAAAGATTTTAGGTCTGGATCGATTGTATAATATGATTGTCATTGGCGGCGGCAATATCGGACAGGCTCTGGTGAACTATACCAATTTTGAGAAGCGTGGTTTCGTCATCAAGGCAGTCTTCGATATCAATCCCCGTCTGATTGGGATGACTATTCGCGGTGTCGAGGTTTATGATATCGACCAGATGGAGGAGTATGTCAAAAATAACCCCGTGGATGTTGCCATTCTTACCCTTCCTCGTTCGCAGGCGGTGAAGGTTGCAAATGATCTGGCAAAATGGGGCGTAAAGGGCATGTGGAACTTCAGCCATGTGGATTTGCAGGTTCCCGATGATGTTCTGGTGGAGAATGTACACCTGACGGACAGCCTTATGACCCTGCTCTATAAAATCAACGAAATGTACTATAGCGGTGAGGATATGCATGAGCATCAATTAAAGGATGGTCTGCCTGTAAAGCCGGTGCAGGAAAACGAAGAATTATAAGAAAAAAACAACAAAAAGAAGGAGAGTCACTCTTTGCAAAAAGGTGTGGCTTCTCTTTTTGTTTGTAAAAATTTATTTATAATTATTTATAAAGAAGAAAAGAAATTTAAAATGAAACGCACAAAGGAGGAATGACCGTGGATTTAGCGGCAATCAAAGAAAAACCGTATTATTTTTCCAATCGCGCCCTGAAGCGTCTGATTGCTCCCATGATTATCGAGCAGTTTCTGGCAATTCTGGTTGGTATGTCCGACTCCATCATGGTTGCAACGGTAGGGGAGCATGCAGTTTCGGGTGTCTCTTTGGTGGATAATATTTTCATTCTGCTGATTTATTTGTTTGCAGCTCTTGCAACAGGCGGCGCTGTTGTTATGGGGCAGTATCTGGGGCAGAATAAGCATGAAAAAGCAAATAGGGCAGTCAATCAGCTTATCCTGTTTACGGCGTTGTTTGCAATCTGCATTATGATTGGGCTGTATCTGGCAAGAAACCTCATCCTGCATCGTGTGTTCGGTGCCATTGAGGCGAATGTAATGGAGGCATCCAAAACATATCTTCTCATCGTTTCCGCCTCCATCCCTTTTATCGCCCTGTATAACGCAGGTGCGGCAGTATTTCGTACTATGGGCAATTCCAAGGTGCCGATGTATCTCTCCATGATGATGAACGCCATCAATGTGGGCGGCAATGCCATCCTGATTTTCGGCTTTGGCATGGGGGTTGCGGGTGCGGCAACCTCGACGCTTGTTTCCCGTGTCATTTCCGCTGTTGCAATCATTTTGCTGCTTTGCTCTCCGGAGCATCTGCTGCATCTGGAGCGTCCGTTTTCCTTTAAGCTGGATTTCGGTATGCTGAAAAAGATTGCCTATATCGGCATCCCCAATGGTCTGGAAAATGGGATGTTTCAGCTGGGGAAAATCATGGTGCTGAGCATGATTACAGGCTTTGGCACGGCGGCGATTGCGGCGAATGCCGTTTCCAATATCATTGCAACCTTTCAGGTGCTTCCGGGGATGTCCGTCGGCATGGCAGTGATTACCGTCTGCTCTCGCTGCGTCGGGGCAGGGGATTATGAAGCGGCAAGATATTATACCCGTAAGATTCTGAAGCTGGTGCATATTCTGATTATCGTTTTCAGCGTCACCACGCTTGTGGCGTTGCCCGGCATCATGCACCTGTATAACCTTTCCGATGACGCAATGACCTTTACAAAACAGATTATCTGGTATCATGGTATCTGCTGTATGCTCATCTGGCCCGAAGCGTTCACGCTGCCGAACACGCTGCGTGCCGCCAGTGATGTAAAGTTCTGCATGATTCTGTCGATTATCTCCATGTGGGTGTTCCGTATTGCCTTCAGCTATATTATTGCTGTCAGAATGGGCATGGGCGTTCTGGGTGTCTGGATTGCTATGACTATTGACTGGGCAGTGCGTGCCGTTCTTTTCATCATCCGCTATCGTGGAAAAAGATGGCAGCATAAAAGCATTGCATAAAGAATTAAGTCGAAAAAGCTCCCTTGCGTGTTGTCAAGGGAGCTTTTGCTGTCATGCTTTATTTAAAATAGGAATATCCGTAAATCTTCCCCTTCTGGGGTGTTTCCCCGTGCTTTGCCTCCACCAGCTCGGAAACAGTCACAAGCTCATAGCCCTGCCTTTGCAGATAAGGCACGAGGGTTGCCGTTGCTTCTGCGGTAGAGCCGTAAATGCCATGCATCAGGATGACCTTTCCATCCAGATTTCCTGCGGATTTCACCACATCCACAATCGCCTTGGCATCTCTGCTTTTCCAGTCGAGCGTATCAATCGACCAGAGGTAGATGGACATCGGCAGCTGTTTTTTTACGCTGTCCTTACAGTTGCCGTAGGGCGGACGGAAGATGGCAGGGTCTCTGCCAAGCACCTTGCGGAAGGCGGCGGCGGTTTTCTGCACATCTGCCGCAATTTCTGCGTTGGTCAGCTTATTGAAATTCTTATGATCGTAGGAATGACTGCCAACCTCACAGCCGAGCGCCTCCTCGCGCTTCACCACATCGGGATATTTTTCCACCAGACTGCCAAGATCAAAGAAGGTTGCCCGTGCGTCATATTTCTCCAGAACATCCAGAATGGCATTGGTTGCCTTGGGGTTCGGGCCGTCATCGTAGGTCAGCGCAACCATTTTTTTGTTGCGGATTTCCTTGGGAACGGGAGTTTCCTTTTTCGGTTCTTCGATTTTCTTCTGCATTTCCGCATACGGAATCGTCAGGCGCACCACGCCGTAGCTGCCGGGGAAAAGGTCGTAGCGGTCGAAATAAAACAATACGCCGTCCTTTGTGAGTGCAAAGCGGTCAAACCGTCCTGCGTCGGGTGCAAGCAGGGTCTTGTAGTTGCCGAAGATACCGTTTTTATAAGGCTCTGTCATTGTGAAGTATTTTTCCGTGTAGGCAGAAGCATTTTTCGCAAAGCTGTCCGATTGCAGGCTTTCCGCCGTTACCTCTGCATCCTTTTCCAGATCAAAATGGAACACCTGAATCTGTGTGTGCGGCGAAAGTTCGCCGTTTGCCTCATGTGTTTCAAAGAACACCAGACTCAGCTGATTTTCCTTCGCAAGATAGCTTTCATAGCCCAGATACAGAATCGCATCCGTCTGTTTTTTCTCCTTTTTTTCTTCCTCTGTCGGGGTAAATTCCGCATCAAAGGCATTGCGGATTTCCGTCACGATTTCCGAAATGCGTGCATCAATCCTTTCCTTCCCGATTTCGGGATATTGCAGCAGATAGGAAAGGTGATTTTCCTGCTCCACCACATCCTGTGGCTTGCCGACCTCCTGCTGCTCCAGATACTGCGCCCAGTAGGAGACTCCCTTCTCTGTCAGCTCCAGTGTCTTTTTGCGGTTCAGCAAAGAAAAGCTGCTGCTGTTTGCGCTGCATCCACAAGAGAGCAACAGTATGCCCATCAGAAGAAAAGCCAGCATACGTTTCATTCTCATTCAGATTCCCCCTTTCGGTTCTGATAGATCGGGTGAACATAACGTCCCCGCTTGGTGGTGCTTTTGCCATATTGGATTGCCGTTTGGGGACAGCGGTTCACGCATGCCATGCACATATTACAGTGCTTTTCTGTCCAGACAGGAATTCCTGCCGTCAGCCGAATGCAGCCGCTGGTGCAGACCCTTTCACATAGACCGCAGTGGCTACAGTCCTCCGTTACATAAAAAGGCTTTGTTTTCAGCCCCCTCCGAAACGCAGGATTGACGATTTTACTCAGCACTCCTGCGCCCCTTCCTTTCTTCACACGGAAGAAATTGCTCCAGTTCAGCCGGATGGCACGCAGGATGTTGTCCAGTGTCCTGTCTGCTTTTTCCAGAAGCGCATATTGCTCTGCCTTCGTCCCTGCATCAAAAAGCACCGTAAAGCTGTCCGGCATCACAACGGAAAAGCCGCTGTCCAGGGTAAGCCCGTTTTCCTGCAATGCCTTCCCCAGAAGGTCAATCGCCTCCCCTGCGGAAGACCCGCAGGTGCAGACAGCGAAAAGATAGGGATCACCGCTGTAATAAAGCTCCAGATTTTTCACGAAATCCGTCACCGTCTGCGGAGGAGCCCATGCATAAACGGGAAAGACAAAGCCCAATCTCTCCCCCTGTAGCATAGTATGCTTGTAATTGCCTGCTTTGACCGCTTCTGCAATATCCGTCAATTCCTCCCCCAGAGCTTCGGCAAGCTTTTTTGCCACAGCATAGGAATTGCCTGTTCCGCTGAAGTAATAAATCATAAGGTGCGCCCTCCTTTTCAGTGATTTCAAATACTATTTCTTAAAGATATCATATCATATTTTTCGGCTAAAAACTTTGAAGAATTTATTAAATTTTCACTACATTTTATAGATACCTCCAAGCTGCGGAAAGTTTGCCTTTACACCGATTTTTTTCGATATTATACTAAGATGAGTGAAGCCGAAAGGGGAGAGAGCTATGTTGGAAAAGGCGTTGATTCTGGCGGCAAAAGCGCATACGGGGCAGGTCGATAAGGGCGGTGCGCCCTATATCCTTCATCCCATTCGGGTGATGCTTGCCTGCGAGGGGGAAAAGGAAAAAATCGTTGCCCTTTTGCATGATACTCTGGAGGATACCGCTTTGACCGCGGCAGACCTGCGGCGTGCGGGCTTTCCGGAGGAAATCGTGCAGGCGGTGTGCTGCCTGACGCGTGGACAAAAGGAGGATTACATGGAGTATATTGCGCGCATCTGCGAAAATGCGCTGGCGGCGAGAGTGAAGTATGCCGATTTGCAGGATAATCTGGATATCAGACGCATCCCTAACCCGACAGAGAGGGATTTTGCCAGAATCCGAAAATATGAGCAGGCAATGAAAAGGATTACGAGATCAGTCAAGGGAGGACGGGAGCATGGAGCATTGGACACAGGAGAGCTATGACGCGTTCCGCAGAGAATTGTATGCACAGCAGGAGGAAGCCTATCGGCAGTTTCATACAGGGCTGCTCCGCTCAGATTTGCCCGTCATTGGTCTGCGCGCGCCCCTTTTGCGGAAAATAGCGGCAGAAATCGCCAAGGAGGACGGCGTGGGCTTTCTGCGTATCTGCGGCAGAGAAACCTATGAGGAACGTCTACTCTATGGCTTGGTGGCGGCGGCACTGCCTGTTTCCTATGCGGAATTTCTGCCCTATTGTGACACCTATACGGAAACGATTGTCGAAAACTGGGCGCATTGCGATAGCTTCTGCGCCTCCTTGAAAAAGCGAATCAAGGGACATGAGACGGAATTTTTCGAGCATATCAAAAGGTATCTGGCTTCCGAAAATCCGTGGGCGGTGCGCGTCGGTCTGATTCTGATGCTCAATTATTATCTCATCCCTGCATATCTTCCGGCGGTGCTGGAGCGGACAGATGCCGTCCAATCCGAGCAGTATTATGTCCGCATGGGACAGGCGTGGCTGCTGGCAACGGCTTGGGCGAAGGACAGGGACACCTGCAGGGCGTATCTTTCTCATCATCATCTGGATGCTTGGGTATTCCGTAAGTTCATTCAGAAGGCGTGTGAGTCCTATCGTGTTTCGGCGGAGGATAAGGCATATCTGCGCAGCCTGCGGAAGAAATGAAAGAGATTCTTTGCTTTGAAATCATGTGAAAAAGGTGTATACTAAGATTCTGAATCAATGAGAGAGAAGAATCGAGCGGAGGAGAAGTATGAGTTATTTTCCCTTTTTTGTGGAGATTGGGCAGAAACGCTGTCTGGTTGTGGGCGGCGGAACGGTTGCTTTCAGAAAAATTGAAAAATTGCTGCCCTTTGGCGTGGAGATAACGGTGGTTTCTCCTTCTTTTTGTGCGGAAATCGAGCAGACAGAGGGCATCTGCCGCATTCGCAAAGAATTTCAGGCAGAGGATGTAGAGGATATGTGCTTTGTCATCGGCACAACAGATTGCAAGGCTGTCAACGCGAGGATTGCTGCTGTCTGTCACGCAAAGCATATCCCTGTCAATATTGTGGATGATGCCGAAAGGTGCAGCTTTTTCTTTCCGGCACTGGTGAAGCGGGGCGCATTTGTCGCAGGCTTTTCCACAGGAGGCGCAAGCCCCTTAGCGGCGCGCTTCATCCGCGAGCAGATGGAGGAGGCTATCCCCGCAGGCTTTGCCGATGTGATAGAGCTTATGGCTGCGGTGCGCGGTCGCGTGAAGGCAGCCTTTGCAGACAGCGGAAAAAGAGAACAGGTGCTGCGGTATATTTTCTGCCTTGCCTTAGAAAAAAACGGAAATGTATCCCAAGCAGAAATTGAGGAAATCATAAGAAAGGAGGGGGAGCAATGAAAAAGCTGAGAGTCGGCACAAGAAAAAGCCTGCTTTCTGCCAGACAGACGGAAATGGCATTGGCGGCATTGGCACAGGCGCATCCTGCCTTGGAAACCGAAATTGTCCCCTTCCACACAAGAGGAGATCTGATTTTGGACAAGCCCCTCTGGGCAATCAGTAATCAGGGGAAGGGCGTTTTTGCGTCCGAATTTGAAGAAATGCTTCTGCGCGATGAAATTGACATTGCCATCCACAGCGGCAAGGATCTGCCGGTGCTTCTGGCAGATGGTCTGGAAATCATCGGCGTGCTCAAACGGGATGACCCGCGGGATGTGCTTGTCATGCCGAAGGGAAAAAAAGCGGAGGCTTGTAAAATCATCGGCACGGGCAGCCTTCGTCGGGAGCAGTGCGCGGCAAAGGTTTTCCCCTGGGCAGAATGTCGGCTCATTCGCGGCAATATTCAGACGCGTCTGCAAAAGCTGAAGGATGGGGAATATGATGCCATTCTCCTTGCCAAGGCAGGGCTTGACCGTATGGGCATCACCGAAGCGGATGGCTATGCCTTCCGCGTTCTTTCTCCTGAGGAATTTCTCCCTGCGGCATGTCAGGGGATCATCGTTGCCGAGGGCAAACGGGAATTGTCCTCTCTTGTCGGCGCAATGACCCACCTCGAAACACAGTATATTTTTGAAACGGAGCGCGCGGTGCTGCGGCTTTTGGGTGCGGACTGCAGTGCGCCTGTGGCGGCGTTTGCGGAAATTGAAGGTGAAGCCATCCGTCTGCGTGCGATGTATGGAGAAGGCTATGCCGAGGGCAAGGCACCCGTTGCGGCGCGCTTACAGCTGGCGGCGGAGGTAGTCGGGAGGTTGCGGAAATGAGCGGAACGGTTTATCTGGTCGGGGCAGGCTGCGGCAATCCCGATTTGATTACATGGAAGGGTCTGCGCCTTCTGCGGGCATGCGATGCAGTGCTCTATGATGATTTGTCCTCCCCCAAGCTTTTGGAGGAAACCCGGACGGATTGCGAAAGGCTTTTTGTCGGCAAGCGTTATGGCAGACATTCCATGCCGCAGGCGGAAATCAATACCCTGCTTGTTGCCAAGGCGCAGGAGGGAAAAATGGTTGTGCGGCTGAAGGGCGGCGATCCCTTCGTGTTCGGCAGAGGGGGCGAGGAGGTGCTTGCTTTACAGGCGGCAGGCATCCCGTATGAGGTGGTTTCGGGTGTAAGCTCTGCGGTTGCGGTGCCTGCGGCGGCAGGGATTCCCGTGACCCATCGGAAAACGGCACGCAGCTTTCATGTTATCACAGGGCATACCGCGGCGGATGGCGCAGAAACACTGACGGAACAGTTAGATACCCTTGCAAAATTAGAAGGCACGCTTGTTTTTCTGATGGGTCTGCATCATCTGGAGGAAATCACAAACGGCCTATTGCAGAGCGGCAAGCCTGCCGATACCCCTGCGGCTGCCATTTCCGGGGGAACAACCCCTAAGCAGAGGGTTGTCCGCGCGAAGCTGTGCAATCTGGCAGCGGAAACAAGAAAAGCCAATCTCGCCGCCCCTGCCGTCATCGTTATTGGCGAAACGGCAGGAATGCAGCTTTCGGGCACAATCGAGTATCCCCTATACGGCGTGAAAATCGGCGCAACCGGCACAAAATCCATCACGAAGAAGCTCAGGAACTGCTTAGAGGAATTGGGTGCGGCGGTCACGGAGCTGGATTATGCCACTCTCGTTCCCGATTGGGAAAATGAAGCCTTAGAACAGGCATTGCAGGGCATCACCGCCTATACATGGGCGGTATTCACAAGCCCTAACGGGGTTGAAATTTTTTTTCAAGCACTGCAAAAGCGGAAAATCGATATCCGTATACTGGCGCAACTGCGGTTTGCCGTCATTGGCACAGGCACAGCCGCCGCTCTGGAAAAGCGCGGCATTTATCCCGCCTTTCTGCCCAAAACCTACGAGGTGGAAAGCCTTGCGAGGGGACTTTGCAGCGTGGTCGGTGCAGATGAAAAAATTCTGATTCTCCGTGCGGCGCAGGGTTCTCCTGTCCTGACGGAGATTTTAGCAAAAGCAAAGAAGCAATACACAGATGTAAAATTATATGACATTGCCATTGATGCCGAAAAACGCCGCTTTGCCCATGAAGCAGCCAAGGAAATGGATTTTATCACCTTTGCGAGCGGCTCGGGCGTGCGCGGCTTTTTTGCACAGGGCGGCACGATGCCCCAAGGCACAACGGCGGTCTGCATCGGTACCTCCACCGCGAAAACGCTTGCGTCCTATGGGGACTTTCCCGTTTTGACGGCGCAGACCTTCAATGTGGACGGCATCATAGAGGTGATTTTGGAGGAAGCAAGCAAAACAAAAACAACCGAAAAGGAGACGGACAAATGAGAAGATTCAGAAGACTGCGCGGCGCAGAAGCCATGCGAAGGCTGGTGCGCGAAACCAGAATTTCCGCAGAGGAGATGATTTACCCCATTTTTGTGATAGAAGGGGAGAATATCAAAAATCCGATTCCTTCTATGCCGGGCGTGTTCCAATATTCCGTTGACCGCATGGATGAAATGCTCGCAGAGGTGGCGGCAAGCGGCATTGCAGGCGTGCTGATTTTCGGGATTCCCAAGGAAAAGGACGCGGTCGGCTCGCAGGCGTATGCTCCGGACGGCATCACCCAGAGAGCCATTCGCCATATCAAAAAGAAGTATCCCTCTCTGCTTGTGGTTGCGGATGTCTGCCTTTGTGAATATACCTCGCATGGGCATTGCGGCTTGGTTGCGGGAGAGCATATTTTGAATGATGAAACCCTGCCCCTTCTGGCGAAAATGAGCGTTACGCTCGCGCAGGCAGGCGCGGATATCATTGCCCCCTCCGATATGATGGACGGGCGTGTGGCGGCAATTCGTCATGCTTTGGATGAAGCGGGTCTTCTGCATATCCCCATTATGGCGTACAGCGCGAAATTTGCCTCCGGCTATTACGGCCCCTTTCGGGATGCGGCACATTCCGCACCGCAGTTTGGGGACAGACGCTCCTATCAAATGGATGTTTGCAACAAAAAGGAGGCGCTCCGTGAAATTGCGGACGATATCGAGGAGGGCGCAGATTTTTATATCGTCAAGCCTGCCCTTGCGTATCTGGATGTGGTCGAAGCGGCGGCAAATCGCTTTGATTTACCCATTGCCGTCTATAACGTCAGCGGCGAATATGCCATGGTGAAGGCGGCGGCACAGCTGGGCTGGATAGAGGAAAAGCGAATTGTCATGGAAAATCTGATTGCCATGAAGCGCGCAGGAGCCTCTATCCTGATTACCTATCACGCATTGGATGCGGCAAGATGGCTGAAGGAAGTGTGACGGCATGAAAAAAGAAGAAAAGGCTTGGGAACGGGTGACACAGGAATTTGCCCCTGTCTGCGATGCAGATTGCAGGGTGCTGATTCTGGGGACAGCACCCTCTAAGAAATCTCGTGAGGTTGGCTTTTATTACGGACATCCGCAGAATCGCTTCTGGAAAATGCTTGCGGCAGTGACGGGCGAGAGGGTTCCCCAAAGCATCGAGGAAAAGAAGGCACTGCTGCTGCGCAACCATATTGCTTTGCATGATGTGATTCATAGCTGTGATATTATCGGCAGCAGTGACAGCAGCATCCGCAATGTGGAGCCTGCCGATTTGGAGCGGATTCTTGCCGTTACAGGCAGGGTCGCTATTCTCTGTAACGGCGGCACATCCTATAAATTATATCGAAAATATCAGGAAAACAGACTCGGCATCCCTGCGGTGCAGCTTCCCTCTACCAGTCCTGCCAATGCGGCATGGAATTTGGAACGGCTCTCTGCGGCATGGGGCGAGGTGCTTTTGCCCCTTTTGAGAAAAGAGGAAGAATAGAAAAATTTTTCTTGACAAATGCCTGTGGTTTCCGATATAAAAAATATAAAAAACAAAAGAAAAAAGAGAAAGGAAGAGATCAATATGGCATATACACCTGTGGAATATCCTGCGGAAAAAGGTGCATTTTACGCGCTTTTGAAGGAACAGCTTGAAAAATATACAGAGAACGAAACAGACGAAACAGCAATCCTTGCGAATGCGTCCGCGGTTCTGGGCATCGCGCTCAAGGACATTAACTGGGTTGGCTTTTACATGGTAAAGGGTGAGGAGCTTGTGCTTGGGCCTTTTCAGGGTAAGCCTGCGGTCAGCAGAATCGGCTATGGCAAGGGGGTCTGCGGCACAGGCTGGGCGGAAAAACGCACACAGCTGGTAGCAGATGTGCATTGCTTCGCCGGACATATTGCCTGTGACTGCAATTCCAATGCAGAAATAGTTGTGCCATTGCTGAATGATGCAGGAGAGGTGCTTGGCGTTCTGGATATCGACAGCCCCGTCAGCGGTCGCTTTGATGGCGATGATTTAGATGGTCTGGAAGCAGCGGCAGCGTTTCTGGCAAAGAAAATCGCAGGCTGAGCAAAAAAGATATGATGTAAAACTGTCTTGTTTTTCCGCTGTTTTGCGGCAGTGTCCTATGCAATTTGTGGGAATTGCCCGAATCAGCGGATTTTTTATTGACAGACATCCATTTTCCCGATAAAATACAACAGGAAGTGAATAAAGGACTTATCAAGAGTGGTTGAGGGACAGGGCCCTGTGACACCCGGCAACCGGCGGAAACGCATCGGTGCTAATTCCCCCGCAGCATTGCGGAAGATGAGATTGATGTAAAAGCCCTGCGGGGCTTTCTTTTGTTGAAGAAGAAGCAAGAAAGGCTTTCGGAAAAACAATGCAAACACGTCTCTCCTTAGAAAACTTTATTCACAGTCACTAAACATTTGTGTAAAAAAGGAGAACAAAAAATGAGCAGAAGATTATTTACATCCGAATCTGTTACAGAGGGACATCCCGATAAAATCTGTGACCAGATTTCCGACGGCGTGCTGGACGCACTTTTGGCAAAGGACCCCAATTCCCGTGTTGCCTGCGAAACCTGCACCACAACAGGCATGATTATGGTTATGGGTGAAATTACAACAGAGGCTTATGTTGATGTTGAAAAAATCGTCAGAGAAACCTTGACAGAAATCGGCTACACCAGAGCAAAATACGGCTTCGACAGCGAAACCTGCTCCGTTCTGACAGCTATCCACGGACAGTCCCCCGACATCGCACTGGGCGTTGACCATTCTCTGGAAAACAAAACAGGCGCGGACGACAGCGAATTTGATACAGGTGCCGGCGATCAGGGCATGATGTTCGGCTTTGCCTGCGATGAAACAGAGGAACTGATGCCCCTGCCTATTTCCCTGTCCCATAAGCTGACAAGAAGACTGGCAGAGGTGCGTAAAAACGGTACACTGGCATATCTGCGCCCCGATGGCAAGGCACAGGTGACAGTGGAATATGAGGACGATACACCCGTAAGAGTGGATACCGTTGTTGTGTCCTCTCAGCATGATCCCGATGTGGAGCATAGCCAGATTGAACAGGATATTATTGAAAATGTTGTCAAGAAGGTAATTCCTGCCTCCCTGCTGGATGAAAACACAAAATATTACATCAACCCCACAGGCAGATTTGTGATCGGCGGCCCTATGGGTGACTCCGGTCTGACAGGCAGAAAGATTATCGTGGATACCTATGGCGGCTATGCGGCACACGGCGGCGGCGCATTCTCCGGTAAGGACCCTACAAAGGTTGACCGTTCCGCTTGCTATGCGGCAAGACACGTTGCAAAAAATATTGTTGCCAGCGGCATTGCAAGAAAATGTGAGGTACAGCTTGCTTACGCAATCGGCGTGGCACAGCCCGTTTCCATTCTGGTAAATACCTATGGCACAGGGAAGCTTTCCGATGAAGAAATCACAGAAATCGTAAAGAAAAACTTCGACCTGCGCCCTGCGGCAATCATCAAAAACTTCGATCTGAGAAGACCCATCTATAAGCAGGTAGCGGCTTATGGTCACTTCGGCAGAACCGATTTGGATTTGCCTTGGGAAAAGCTGGACATGGTAGATGTGTTCAAAGAAAGAATTTAAGCTGAAAACAAAGAAAAGCCTTCCGTGAAAATGGAAGGCTTTTTTATATGATTTCGACTTAATTATATAATCCCTTAATGCTGATTTCTCCACTGGAAAGCGCCTCGCTTCGTCCATCGGCATAGCGCACCCTCAGAGAAAAATCATCCCCGATGGCAACCGCAAAGGCAGGTGCTTCCTCTGTACCGCGCACAACGGTGATTTCCTTTCCCGTTGTGATGTTGTCCCTGCGGTAGGTCTCCAGATATTCCGTTTTTTCCTTCGGCCAAGCCTGACACATGCTGTCCAGCTCCCGAATCAGTGCGGCGGCAAGCGCTGCGCGGGAATGGGTTTTTCCTGTTTCCATTGCCAAGGAGGTTGCAATGTGCCGCACCTCCTCGGGGAAATCCTCCGCCTGCTCATTCACGTTAATGCCAATCCCGATGATGAGGTACTGAATATAGCCGCTTTCGCTTTCCACAGACATTTCCGTCAGAATCCCACAGATTTTTTTGCGGTCGATGACTAAATCATTTACCCATTTGATGCCTGCACGCACGCCGCAGACCTCCTCGATGGCATTATTTGTGGCAACCGCCGTCCATGCCGTAATCTCCACGATATCCGTCGGCAGGGTGTCGGGATGAAAGAGGATGGAAAGATAAATTCCGTTATCCTGCGGAGAAGCAAAGGCACGCCCACGTCTGCCTTTCCCCTGTGTCTGCTCGTTAGCAAGCACCACCTGCCCGTTTGGTGCGCCCGCAAGTGCCAGCTCACGCAGACGGTTGTTGGTCGAATCCACAGAAGCCAGACATTCCACCGTCTGCATGCGCGCTTCATCCAGATAGGCGGCAAGCTCCTGCGCGGAAATGCTGTTCGGTACGGCATCCAGATGGTAGCCCTTATTTGTCGAGGAGGAAATCTCGTAGCCCTCCGCGCGCAACGCTTTTACGGCAGTGTTGACCGCCGCGCGGCTCACGCCAAGAAGCCGACTGATGTGCTCCCCTGAAATGTAATCGTTTTCTTTTCTCAAAATCGCAAGAACTGCGTCCTTTGTCATAGTATCACCTCTTGTTTATCCTACCATAGAAATCACAGTCGGTACAGAGCCTCTTTTTCTTTGCAGATGCTGCTCCATTGACACCCGCCGCAGATTTCGCTCCGCTTTCCTTGGGAAAGGATGCGCTCTGCCACCCGTACGGAAAAGCTCTCCCAATCCGAAGGGGAGTGTTCCTCCATGCCGCAAAGGGAAAGCACCTGTCTGTCATAGCTTTGCACCAAGTCTGCACTTTCGCAAATGCCGTTTGCAAGGTTGGGGCAGCCGCCGCAAATGCAGTCCGCCTCCGCAACAACTGTAACGGTTGGGTTTTCCTGCTCCAAATATTCCAGAATCCGCGCCATGTGGGCAGTAAAGCCGGCGCTGTAGCCCTTTCCCTCAAAGAAAGCAAGGCACATCCCATGATGTGCCCGCAGCTTTATTTCTACATTTTTCATGCAATCACCTTCCGGAAACGCTCCGTCAGAAGCAATGCAATCCCAATCTTAATCAGATCGGGGATAATGAAGGGGATGACGCACCATCCCAGAACGGTACCCAAGCCAACTGCGCCGGAGGTTTTTGCGTAAACCACCATAAACCAGAGCGTCCCGATGGCGTAGCAGACTACCAGACCAAGCACCATGGAAACGGCAAGCACAATTTTACCTCTGCCGCAGACGGTCTCTATGCCCCACATCAGCAGAGCGGATGCCAGAAAGCCGATAATATAGCCGCCTGTTGTGCCGAACAGAACGCCGACACCGCCGGAAAAGCCTGCAAATACAGGCAGACCTACCAGACCAAGCAGGATGTAGACAAGAACTGCAAGACTGCCGCGCTTGCCCCCCAGAAGCCCGACTGCCGTAAAAACACCCATCGTCTGCAAAGTGAAGGGGACGGTTGTGGGAATGGAAATCCACGAGCAGATGGCAATCAGTGCGGCGAAAATCCCGATAAAGACAATATCTCTTGTTTTGTTTTGTTGCATTGTTGTTGTATTCATGTTTCTTACCTCCGTTTTTTGGAAGTATAACATAGTCGGCTTTTATTGTCAATGATAAAAAGTGAAATGGTTTACAATTAAGAGAATTCCTTTGACAAGCACCCGAACCGCCTCCTTCGGATATATTGAATATATCAAACCATTGAAGGAGGAATGGATATGCCCAAGAAGCTGACGGAAATTCCTGTGGAATGTCCTTGCTTCGTGCAGGAGGTACGGGGAGAAGGCTATCTGCGTCTGTTTGATCTGGGCTTTTTCCGAGACAGTCGGGTTTTGCCGCTGTATGAATGTGCAGGCGGCGGCACACGAGTGTATCGGGTGAAGGATACGCTGATTGCCCTGCGCGATGCCGATGCCGCGCGTATTTTTGTGGAGGAGGGGATGTAGGATGCCTGAGAAAACACGCCTGCGGATTGCTTTGGCAGGCAACCCCAATACGGGGAAAAGCACCGTTTTCAATGCTCTGACCGGGCTGAAGCAGCATACGGGCAACTGGGCAGGGAAGACCGTCGGCAATGCAGTCGGGGAATTTTCCTTTGGCGCATGGCAGGCGAAGCTGTATGACCTGCCGGGCATTTATTCCCTGTTTTCCGAATGTGCAGAGGAGCGCGCCGCTAAGGATTTTATCTGCTATGAGCAGCCGGACATTGTCCTTGTGGTTCTGGATGCGACCTCTCTGGAACGCAATCTCCCCTTGGGGCTCCAAATTATGGAGCTGACGGAAAATGTGATTTTCTGTCTGAATCTCACCGATGAAGCGGAGAAAAGGGGCATTTCTGTGGATGATGTGCGTCTGGAAAGGCTGACGGGTGTGCCTGTGATCAAAATGGCGGCAAGGCAGGGCGTAGGTCTGCGGGAGCTCAAGGAAATGCTCCTTGCGGTGGCAGAGGGACGAAAATCCATCCGACCCATAGGCATTGATTGGGATGCCTTTGCCCCTGAAACAGAAAGCGACTATCATTCCGCGGAATTTCAGGAAAAGCGATCCCTTGCCTTCCTCTCTCGCGCAAAGGAAATCTGCGATGCAGTGGTGCAGAAAAAAGAGGAACGCGATAGCCGTACCGAGCGCTTGGATCAAGTCCTGCTTTCCGCAAAAACGGGGATACCCTTCATGCTGCTTTTGTTGGGTGGCGTGTTTTGGATTACGGTTGCAGGGGCAAATGTACCGTCCGAATTTCTCATGCGGCAGTTCCATCAATGCGGTGCTGTGATGCGAAACGGCTTGCTGACATTGCAAGCACCCCTTTGGCTGCAAGGACTGCTACTGGATGGCGTTTGGCTGACGGTGAGCTGGGTGGTGGCGGTTATGCTGCCGCCGATGGCGATTTTTTTCCCGTTGTTTACATTGTTAGAGGATTTCGGTTTGCTGCCACGGATTGCCTTTAATCTGGATGGCTTGTTTCAAAAGGCGGGGGCGCATGGGAAGCAGGCATTGACGATGTGGATAGAGAAATTTACGATGTTTTTTCTCTATCACTGATACAACCGATAAATCGATAGTATATTTTTATCTTCTGTTTTTTTACTTTTTTTCCATGTGCATCCTTCTCATAGTGTCCCTGTTCTACCTCTATGCGGTCAATTAAGTTTCTGAGTAATGGCTTTGTCAGCTTTTTGCATTCAGTTACTTCGTTTAAGAGTCCGAAGAAATCCTTATATGCATCACTTATTGCGGTATCCGTTTCTAAGGGATGCTTTATTGCGCCGATAGATTGTTCCAATGAAAAGAGCTCTGCTTCATATTCCTTTACTAAACGATTGTATGTAAAAGCAGAGATACGTCCGAATGCGTGGTCTTCGTATAAGCTTTTCAGAAGGGTATCAATTTCCAGCCTTCTGTTTTCCAGCTTTAAGATGGACGGACTTTCCGCATGATTCATCTGTTTTTTCTGTTTTTGTATCTCTGCTTCTTCCAGTTCTTTCAGCAGGTTTTCTTTTTCTTCTTCTGATAAAGAAAGCCATTTTCTGATTTCGTCCAACACAGTATTGTAGAGCAAATCATAGTCAATGAAATGATTGCTACATTCTCTGGAACCGTAGGACTTATATCCTCCGCAGCACAGATTATATGTCGCGCCCTTTTTTCTGGAAGGAGCTGTTGTCATATTTCTTCCGCAGTCTGCACAAATGGCAATACCGGAAAAAATATTTTCAAAGCCCTTTGTCGGCAGACTTCTTCTGGCAACACTTCTTTTCCTTACGGCATTGTATAATTCTTCTGAAATCAGTGGCTCGTGAGTACCTTCAACCCGTATCCATTCTTTACGAGGAACGGGCTTTGAATCCTTCTGCTTGAATGAAATTTTCTTTGTTTTTCCCTGTACGGTTCTGCCAAGGTAAATTTCATTTCTGAGCATTTTACAAATCATTGATGATGTCCATTCTTTTCGTTTGGAATAGTCATCCACATTCAGATAAGGTCTGGTGGAGCAACGGTATACCGCCGGGGTTGCGACTCCCTTTTCATTCAGATACCGTGCAATTTCACTGGGAGAATAGTCTTCTGCAGCCATTGTGAAAATTTTCTGCACGATAGGGGCTACATTCCAATCAATAACCAGCTTATTTTTTTGTCCATGCTCCGTATCTTTTTTGTAACCATAAGCTGCAAAGCTGGCAACGTATTCTCCCTTTTTCATTTTAATCTGAAATGCACTTTTGATTTTGTTGCTGATGTCCCTCGCATACATTTCATTTACAAACATCATCATAGGAGCGGCCATAGAAATCCCGTTCGTCAGATACAGGGAATCATAGCCATCTGTCACAGAAATATATCTTACATCGTGGGCGGGAAAATATTCATCAATATAATCCAGCCCTCTGGCACTGTTTCGTCCCAGTCTGGAAAAATCTTTTGTCAATACGCAATTTATCCGTCCTGCTTCGATATCCGTAAGCATACGCTGAAATGCGGGACGGTCGAAATTTGTTCCGGAATATCCGTCATCTACATATTCATCGACAATAACAAATCCTTCTCGTTTCGCATACGCTTCTAAAATATCTCTTTGTGTTTTAATGCTCTGGCTTTCTCCGGCACCCTCATCATCCTTCGATAATCTCAAATAGAGTGCGGCTTTATAGACATGGCCAGTCTGCTGCGCGCTCATTAGCAAACCTCCTTTGGAGCCGCAGCAATCATGCTGGTAGTATTATAGCACTCTGATTTGCCGGATGCTACCTCCATTTGGGACTGCCTTCTTTCTAAAAGATATGTTTTTAAAATATCGTTCAAGGAAATATTGCCGACAAATGCACTTTCAACAATCAATTCCTGATTATCTTTATAGTAAGTATCACATTTCTTGTCCACCATCAAATTCCCATCACCATTATATGATGCAGAAATGGTATTTATATCTTCGATAGGAAGAGGAAAGGAGTCAGTTCCCTCATTTCTTATATCGCTTATGTCTTCATCCATATTTTCGCTGCACAGGCACGTATGTCTGTGCAGCTTTCCTCCTTTTATTTTTGTCATAAATTTCATCATCTTCTAAAATAACGTAAGTCTCATTGATAGATTCAGGATTCTCCCAATCATCAAAATAAAATGCGCGGAATACTATTCCTTCATGGTTTATGAATAATCCCTGAGAATCCTTGGGTATTTTATTTGCTGCTTCAGTATTATCTAAAATAATTTGCGAGAGCACATAATCTGACCTTCCACATACGCGGTAGCCGATATTATTACGAATCTGTCCGGAAAGGATATTCGCATCCGGACGTTGTGTTGCCAGTATCAGATGGATGCCAAAGGCACGTCCTTGTCTGGCGATGATAGAAAGCTTTCCTTCAATTTTTGTCACCAGTTCCTTTTGCTCCTTAGTTAATCCTGTTTTATCTAAAACCTCCGCCACTTCATCACAGGCGAAAATACAGCGTTTCAGATGTTTTTCGTGCGTAGCGTTGTATTCTGTAAGATTTGTACAGCCGCTTTCTCTGAGTAGAATTTTACGATTTTGTAACTCATCTGTGAGTATGACTAAAACATTCAGTAGCTCTGTTACAGCAGTAATAATCGTGCAATTTTCATGCCATGCGGGAGAAAAGTCTACACCGCCTTTGAAGTCAGCGATATACACAGATGCGCCTTTTTTTATGCTTTGCATTAGAAGGAGCTTCAATAGAACGCTTTTGCCGGAGCCGGTAGAACCTCCCAACAGGATGTGAGGAACTTTATTTAAGTCAACGATTATATTTTGTAAGTACCCCGTTCCCAAAACCAATTCAAAATCCTTTTCACTCAAATATTTATCTTTCCACCGAATTTGTTCTGGTAGCTTTCTATAGGGAGCTGTTTCAAGAATCACCTCATGAAAGGAATCCCCATAATCTATCCGTGTAATTCGAACATTTAATGCAGCCTCAATGGCGGAAGATTTATCATGCCAGGTTTCCAGAGGAATCCCACAATTCTGAAAATATAAAATTTTCATTCCCGGAGTTTTTTTTGATTTTTCACAGTTTAAAAGGGAAGGGATTTCACCGGTGCTGTTTTTTAACCCGATTGTTGCAAAGCTATGTTTGATTTTGTATATATGAAGCGGAATACCAAGCATAATCAAAATAAAAATGCAGCCCACAAAACTATAAAATAGCATCAAAAACCACTTTGCATGTTCTATAATTCCGGTGAGACCTGTGGCGGTTACTGCTTTTGTGAGATATAGATGACGAATCCAGAACAGCAAATATAGTATAAAAATTCCCAGTTTACAGGGGCTACGGCGTAATTCTACAAGTCCTTGTTTCATCCTTGAGGGGATGTTCAATTTGAAAAAAATCATACTTCAACCTCCGTAACCGTACCATCTGAATTATATTGATAAACCCTGTGAATCCGGCGAAGAAACGCCTTCCAGACCTCAGGTTGATATACCTGCACATCCTTATACTGTTCTTCCAATGATAAATTGGAGATGATATAAACGGTGGTATATAATGCGGAACGGTCTGTGTACCGAGCCGGCAGTTTTACAGGGTAGATATCGAGATAATTTAACATCTGCTGAATGGGAATCTGCGAAGCGAATTCTTCAAAAACTAATACAGGTTCTCCGTGGTAGGCATCGAAGCGTACACCGTTATTTTTGGGATAATCAGTGATTCTACAGATATCTTTCGCCGGATGACGGTCAAATACACTTTTTGATTTTCCTGTGCCAGTTTCGCCGAAAATGTAGTATACTTTCAGTTCTCTATTTTTCTTCCCTTCAACCTCATGGCACAGTTCTTGAATTTCGATTAAATTTTTTACTCTCATTGCCATGCTGGGATATTTCTCAATAATATCCATAGGTGTTTTCTTTTCTTCTCTGATTAAGCGAATAATCTCACGCATTTTATCGTCAGATTTTTTTGCTTTTACGGGAATTTCGCCCCATTCATAAAAGCTGCCCTCCACGGATGTTTCTGCTTTTTCTGTTTCTGCCCATTTGCCGGTTTTGGTAATATATTCACGATTCTGCCAAGCAGAGCCAACAGCTGGGTCAAGATGTGCAGTAGGGAATCTTTTCTTCAATGTTGAAAAGCGCAGTGCAGATGCACGTTCAAAATAAATATGAATATGCGGCGTTCCGGTTGCAGCAACCTCTTCTGCTAAACAAAAGTAGGTTGGATGCAACAGATGTATAGTTTCAAGTAAAGAAGCTTTTTCCCAACCGGATGCCTGTGGATTGTTTATCGTAATCAACCATTTGGTTGACTGTGTATCTTTTGGATTCATGTCAACACGTCCTTTCTGCGATACGCGATACCGACCATATAAAGGCAATGCTAATGGTCGGTATTTGTTCGCTCTGGCAGAGACTATCCCCCTTTTGAAAGGGGGATTACCACCTGCCAACTTGTTACTTATTCGACCACTTCCATTGCAAGATGAATGTCTTTTGCACGTGCCCCAATTTGCGGTTGACCACTCAACCAATAGATATACAGCTCCAAATTAGAGAAGTCGACTTCCACATAGTTGTCCGGCGTGTCGATACGCTTTTTGCCCTCAATTTTTACAGATATTTTCTCCAGACCTCTTTCTGGCAGAACAATCGTATAACGATAGCCATCAATTTCGTCAGTTTTTTTGTTATCTGTGTATTTATAGACAGGGCGAACCTCCGTCAGCCAGTATCTTTTGCCTAACGTAGCTACAACATCAATTTTTAAAGCGTGCAATTTTATCATAAAATCACCGATTCCTTTCTTATATCTAACTTGTCAACTTGATTTTTATAACGAATTCGAATTCTAATTAAAGTATAGAATATTTTTCTAGTGGATTGGTCTCACGCGTGAGCCAGATTTTATATTAAAAAACCCCATCATAACCAAGTGGAAATGACGGGGAGTATCTTCATTCTCTCCAAATATTAGCATCATAGAGTTTTTCTTCCAGTTTTTCTCCGGTCATATCTGAATCTGAAAGATATTCAAAATAAATTTCATCTTCAGGATATAACAGAAATAATAATTCTTTTCTTTTTTCTAAGCCTAAATCTAACTCAGCAAAAAAATGATATAATGTATCTCTTTGCGGTTTGATGGCACAGGTAAAGCCAAAAATACGATTTCCTGTTGATTTTGTCAAAAATTTACTTTTTTTAATGAATTCAGATTGTGTGATTCCTTTTTCGTTAATAATTTCATGCACTTTTTCATGAAATTTCTTCAAATTAGGAGACGGGGTTTTCTTTGATTTTGAAGTTTTGGCCATCAAAGAACCCCAACCGATTAAGGTTGATGATTTACAACAGAAGGGGAATGGGTTTCAATCAATATTGATATGCTATAGATTTGCTTTTCTTTTTGAATCATAGCAAACACCTCCGGTTGAATTTATTTTGGGCAAAGAGTAGCATCACCTCCGTATCTTTTGCTGTCCGCTGTAAATACGTCCTTCTCCATTTTTCTTCTTAAATATTTTCCAATAAAAAAAGATAGGAATCTCCTATCTTTTTTCTGCATGAGTATTCAATTTAAATGGAAAGACTCCATCCATTATCTCATCATTTTTTAATTTAAAATCTTAGTAAATAGTAAAGAATAAAAAAATATTTTATGATAATTATTATAGTTGATGAATTCTAAATTGTCAATTTTGAGATGTTTTTGAATTTTAAATTAAAACCGTACTGACATAGAATAGAGAAGGACAGTGTCAAAGTCACTGCCCTTACATAGCTTTTTCTATACCGTTACTTTAAACGATTTTCACCGCATTTTCCTTGATTTCGGTGATTTTCTGAATCAATGCTGTCCTTGTTTTTGCATCGAACATTTTTATAAATGCAATCGGCTTATCAAATGGCGGTTTCTGCAAATCCGCCACATTATCCATATATCCATTCTGTTCAATATGGTTAATGATTTTCATAACAAATGCAATCTGCTTCTGATTCAGAGACGCATCATTGATAAAAGCAGAGAATGCGTCCATAGCCGCATTGTGGTCCAGCTTTGCAATTTTACGAATCAGCAGACCAAAGGGCGTATCCTTAAATTCTCGTGCATAATCCTCCTTACTGCCCAATTCATTTGTCAGGATACGTTCCAGTTCCGTATAGTCTCCAATGGAAAGGGGAATGTTATGCGTCAGCTTATGAATTGCCAGAGTGTTTCTGTGTTCCTCTACATAACGATTGACCTTTTTTCGGTAGTCTTCAAAGTTGTATGCTGCATCCAACTGCACATTTTCCTGTTCTGCAATTACAGGGTCAGTCAAATTTGTGATAATAGTGGCAGGGCCTGTTTTTTCTTCAACCAAGAATTTAATCAGGTCACGCAAATCCTCACGCATCATTTCAAATAGAAGAATATCATTCGCAGCCCAGAATTCATCTGTGTTGATTTGTTTAATGAAATCCATCTTTGCTTGAATCTGTGGAATCGTTGATTTCTTTTCCAAAAGAGCGGCTGTACCGCAAAGCTGCCTTTTTGCATATTTGAAGCCGGGCAGTCCTTCCAGATGTGCAATCATCAGCCCATACATGAAATTATCAAAGCGTTTTGCCGCTTCATCCTTTTCCTCCAGATATACCAGTGGGGCGATTTCCTTGAGAAGTTCACTCTTATCGCCTTCGCTGAGAATTGTAAAAGCATCCATTTTCTTGTATTTTTCCACGTATTGTCGTTTCAGCTTTACAGAAATAATTTCCTGATTCAGTGCAGAAACCTGTTTGTGACAGATTGCAATCATTTCCTTGCGCCAGTTCTGATATTCTTCTTCTGCAAAGGCGCCGTCTTGTAGCGCCATAATCAAGGAAATTTGTTTCCCGAAGATATTTTCTGCAAGGGTTCTGGTTTCTTTACCTTCAAAGCCATTGGGATTTGTTCTGAAAAATTCAAAATTCCTACAGTAGTCAAAAATCAGGAATCGTTTTTTGCCTGTATATTCTCCGTCAATCTGGTCGATACAGGTCAGGTTCTGACACAGACGAGTGCCACGACCAATCATCTGCCAGAATTTTGTTTTGGAGCGGATTTTTTTAAAGAATACCAGATTGACACATTCCGGCACATCTATCCCCGTATCCATCATGTCAACAGACACCGCAATATGAGGCTCTCTATCAAACACCTTGAAATCATCAATAATCGTCTGCGCATAGGCATCATCACAGATAACTCGCTGTGCGAAGGTGCCTTTATATTGTGGATACAGATGATTAAAACGCTGCAAAATAAATTCTGCATGGCGTTTGTTCTGTGCGAAAATAATCGTTTTCCCAATGCGGTCACCGCCGGCAACCTTAATGCCCCTTTCCATTAAGTCCTGCAAAACGATATCCACTGTTTTTTCGTTAAAAACAAATTGATTCAGTGCGGCGGATGGAATAAAATCAGGCATCCCATCATCTTCCGCAAAGTCATCCTCATACCGCTGCTTGTCCTTCTCGGAAAGGTCATCGTAGGTAATCCCTTCATCCAGAAATTTCGTTTTTACTTCATAGTTATAATAGGGGACAAGCACATGGTCTTGGTAAACAGCCGTTTCATAATCATAGGCATAGGTCGGCACACCATGCTCCATTTCGAAGAAATCGTATGTATTTCTGTCTACATCCGTTTTTGGTGTAGCAGTCAGCCCGACCAGAATCGCATCGAAATATTCAAAAATCGCACGATATTTTTTGAAGATACTGCGGTGGCTTTCATCCACGATAATTAAATCGAAGTGAGCAGGGGTAAACAATTTCATGCCGTCCTTTGTTTTTGTGGAATCAATCGCATTGAGCATTGTCGGGTAAGTAGAAAATACAATTCTCGCCGTTCTGTCATCCTTATTGGAGCAAAGGTTGCATAAAGACATATCCGGCAGATAATTCTTGAAATCATCCTTCGCCTGTTTTACCAATGCGGTACGGTCAGCAAGGAATAAAATATTTGTCACATATCCGCCACGGCTCAATACATCCGTCAAACTGGAGGCTGTTCTGGTCTTGCCTGTTCCGGTTGCCATAACCAATAGATTTCTGCGAATGCCCTGTGTGATATGCTCGCAAACGGCACGAATCGCCTCTTTCTGATAATATCGGTCAGTGATTTTATCGTCAATGGGAATGGAGTCCAGAGCCTTTCGCTCGGTGCGGCGGTTCATCAGCTTCTGCAGGTCATTCTTGCTGAAAACACTGCTGACTTTTCTTTGCGGTGCGGTTCGGTCATCCCAGAAATAAGTTTCAAAGCCGTTTGTGGTAAACATCATCGGGCGGCGACCGAATTTCCGTTCCAGACAATCGGCATAGAGCATGGCTTGCTTTCTGCCTATGTGGGGGTCTTTTGAACTGCGCTTCGCCTCAATCACTGCCAGCGGCAGGCCATCCTTGCCAAAGAGGACATAGTCGATATATCCTTTTTGCCCAAGAGTGCCCATCATGTCATTCACTTCATATTCTTCCCATACATCGGCGTTTTCCCCATCCAATTCCCAGCCGAGTAGCTTCAAATCCACATCAATATATTTCTTGCGTGTTTCATATTCGCTCAGGTCAGTAGGGGTAAAGGTGCGTTCCTGCTGATGCTGCGTTTTTTCGGCAGTATATGCCGCAGACATTTCCGCAATCTTTTTCCGCAGAGCCTCTATTTCAGCCTCTTTTTCGTCAAGGAGACTTTCCTGCTCCTTGATTTTTTTTGTATCGATAACAACCTTTTCCTTGGGAATCAAAGCCTCATCAAAGGTGCGTTCGGTGTAATTCTTTCCGTAGCAGTAATCAACCCACTGAATGAATTCAAACAATCCCTTCAATGCAAAAAGCACATCACCGCCGGAAATATGCTTTTCTGTATGGACTGCCATGTTGCCGAGCTTGACGATAAAGGGCAGTTTTTTCCAGGTTTGCTGGTCCACCTCGAAACGGAAGGAAGGCTCGTGAATGAGGGATTGCAGGTTATCCCGATAGGGCAGGGACATAGTGCTGTCAGCAGAATAAACCCACTTGACTGCCAGCTCCAGCGCCTTGCGGCAGCCAACGGCACACATGGCAGGGGCAGAGGAATAGACCCGTTCCGCCTCGATAGCGGCAGAGGAAAAAAGAGAATATTCTTTTTCTTGTTCTAAGAAGTAAAAGTTTGACATTATATCAACTCCTAATTACTTATTTACTAAATGAATAGTGCTGAATTTTTTCATACGCTGTAGTACCGGAAAGCATAGTAAAATTATTTAAGTTATTAACGAAAGAGTTTATTGCTATATCTGGTGTAAACACTAAATCTAATGGTTTATAGCGGTCTTGAAATAAGGTCATTTCTTTAGAAGAACGCATCTCATTTGGCATAGATGTAGTTATTACATCATTTTTTATCATTTCACCAATAATCTGATGTTCAACAGAAGATTTATCTGCCCATGCGTTTTTGATTACCATTACAATATCCGCCCGGGTTCTTTCAAGTTGTTCTGCTGTATCAAAAAAATTTTGAATCATTCTATGCTCTGACTGAGATAATTCTTTTGCAAATAAATGTTTATACTTCTCCCATGTATTTTCACTGATAATTGTTTTTGAATGATATACCACAACATTATTTAGCTGGTGACCGTTTTTTAGAATACCGATTTTTTCTTCAATAGAATCGATTTGTCCTAAAATCAAAGTAGCTGCGGAACGCTTTTTATCGCGTTTTTGAAAAATATATACTATCATTGCGGATAAGCCAACAGCAATCAAAAAAACATCTGCCCAATCTCTAATGAATGTAAATACTGTATGTATAATACCAAGCATAATAATCACCTCACCCGAAATATTGTTGCATTAAAGAATCGAACAAAAGCTGTGTTTCATCCAGTGCCTTCTGAACCGCAGCTTTTGATTTGTCGACTTGGTGAACGAACTCCTCAAAAGCGTTTTGTTCTTCGATACTTGGTAATGGAATAAGTATTTTTCTTATTTCAGACAGATTTAGGGTTTTCTGTGCGATACCTTTAACCCTTTCTTCTATTTGCCTTTGAGCATCTGGGGACAATAGAGCACTGTGTAAGTAAAAGCTATTTACAATATCATGTTTTGGTTTCAAGTATGCAATATGTCTTTGAAACAAAAATTTTCTATCTTCAATAACAACTGCCGGATGACCATAGGAACCAACTGTTGATAGAAGTAAATCTCCTATTTCAATAGGTGTTCTTTTGTAAAGTTCATCATAGGTTTCTTGGCTTATGAACTTTTCGGCGTTGTATGTCACGGTGTTGTTTGCCAGATTTGAAACAAAGATAAACGGTATGCCATTATCTTGAAACTTCGGTGGTTGATGCGTTCCGTCAGTGATTATTGAGCATAATTCACCCATCGAAACCATATGTTGACAAAAACCAAACATCTCGACAAATCGAGCTTTGATGAGGTCGTCCAACTTTTGAAGCTCCAGATTTCTGGAAGTTATTACATTTCGCAACTTATCAAGAATTTCTGTAATTTTATTCTGCTTTTCTTTTGGATACAGAGGTATTCTATAATCCTTCAACCATTCTGTACTCATATTTTTTTGTGCAACCCCCTTTGAGGATTGGATGCATTGACGCTCAAAGAAATCACTGTTTAAAATATGAAACAAATACCTCTTAGATAGCTTATCCGTTTTTAGGCGTAAGCAAGCAACACGCTGATTTAGTGCAGCTGGTAAGAATTTTTTTTCAAGAATTGCAACCCTACCAACATTTCCTGTGAGCGATATTAGGAGGTCTCCTTCACCCAGCATATACTTATCTAATCCGTTTGAATCCAGTGGATAAAATGCAGGGGTGTTGTCCTCAATAAAACCTTTCTGTACATTTGCAATCCTAATAACTCGGATACCTGAATTGACATAGTTTTTGCTTTTGAAAGCAAATCCATTTAGTATCTCACAAGCATCCCCTAACTTAATTTTTTCCATTTATCTCATCCCCATAAATCTGACCTTATTTGTTCAAGACAACCTATCATTTTCAAGTGCAACATTCTATCTTTTTGGATTATCTCCATCTCTATATGGAACCGTTGCAGAAGGAACCACGGTGGAAGCGGGTTCGGTATGTATAGATTGATCATCGAAGAAGATATGTGCGCCAAAGGCTGCCAGGACTTCTGTTTTGCTGACACCCCCGAGGAAAAATGCCTCATCAATGCGAACACCCCACTCGCGTAATGTTTTAATAGCTCTCTCATGAGCAGGTGCGTTTCTTGATGTAACTAACGCAGTTCTTACAGGTCGTGTTTCTTCATTTTTAAATAGCTCTTGTATGCGTGATAGTGTCGTTAGAAAATTTGCAAACGGACCTTTTTCCATCGGAGTATTGGCGTTATTTTTCTCATGTTCAGCGAATGCTTTAATGCCTTCTCTTTGATATATTTTTTCTGCTTCTGCCGAAAAAAGTACTGCATCACCATCGAATGCAATTCTTATTTGGTCAATCTTTCTTTTAGAATCAGCATGAGCTACGCCAGTTAGAATTTGTCCTGCTGCAATTCCGCTATTGATGGCATTTTGAACATCATCCACATTTGCAGATAGGAACAAATCTGTTTTAAACGCTTTCAAATACGGTGCTATAGATTCTCCGCTCGTCAAAGCAGCTCTTGTAATATCTAATTCGTAGTCTTGAATAGAATTGAAAATTCGTAGGCTTGTATTTGGGTTATTACGAGACATTACAATTACTTCAACCAGTCTTTCATTTTTTTTGCCATTCAAATTCAAGAAAGCTTTAACAAGTTGAAATGCGGATCCTTTTTGAAGAATTTCATTTTCATGTTCTACCTGATATTTTTCGTAAGCATCAACACCTTTTTCTTCAAATATCCTATTTTCCTGTTCCAAATTAAAAAGTGCTCTGGAACTAATACCTATTACTAATGGGTCTGTTAAATCGTAGGGCATCATGTACCTCCTTTTTTACAAATCAAGCAATTTTTCCAACTCATCCATGGCATTGCCGATTTCCATCTCTATTTCACGAATATTTGTCATGATTTCCTCTGTGGAGGGATATTCCACAGGGACATATTCCACTTTCTTATATTTATTGATAGAAAGGTCATAATCATTTTCTACGATTTCTTCCTTCGGCACAAAGAAGGACTGTGCTGTTCTTTCTCGCTCCGCTTCCTGTTCCAAGTTATGAAAACGCTCAATGATATCCGAAATATCGTTTTCTGCAACGGGGGAGCGTTTATCATCCAAGCTGAACCCATCCGCTGTCATATCATAGAACCATACATTTTCTGTACCGCCGGCACCTGTTTTTGTAAATACCAGTACCGCTGTGGATACTCCCGCATAAGGCTTGAATACGCCGGAGGGCATGGAAATCACTGCCAGAAGCTGATGGTTTTCCACCAATTCCTTGCGGATAGAGCGATGGGCCTTGCTGCTGCCAAAAAGCACCCCATCAGGAACGATACACGCACATCTGCCGCCTTTTTTCAGCATACGCAGGAAGAGAGCAAGAAAAAGCAGCTCTGTTTTCTTTGTATTTGTCACTGCCTTCAGATTGTCATGGATGCTCTCTGCATCAATCGTGCCCTTAAAGGGCGGATTCGCCAGACAGATGGTGTATTTGTCGCTGATTTCATTTTGCTTGGAAACACTATCCTTATAATCAATATCCGGGTTTGTGATAGAGTGAAGCATCAGATTCATGGCAGAAATACGCAGCATCGTGCGGTCTGTATCAAAGCCGGAAAATGCACCTGCGGAAAAATGCTCCCACTGCTCACTTGTCATGGTGTCCTCGTAGTTTCTGCGGATATATTCAGAGGCGGAAACAAGGAACCCTGCAGTACCACAGGCAGGGTCGCAGATAATATCATCGGGGGTAGGCTGCAGAAGCTCAACCATCATTTCACGAATGTGCTTAGGGGTACGGAATTGCCCATTCTGACCTGCAGTTGACAGCTTACCCAGCATATATTCATATAAATCCCCCTGCATATCCAAATCAGCAATATCATGCTCATACAAATCATCCAGACCGGAAATGATTTTCTGCAATACCTGCGCAGTAGGAATCAGAAACATGGCATCATCCATGTATCTTGCAAAGGCGGTTTTCCCTTCATCCATCTTTGCAAGGTCATCCATAATTTCCACCAGCTCGCCGTTTTCGCTGAAACCAGGCAGATGTCCGTATTTCATTTTTTTGATGGCAGGGAATACCCTCTGAGAAATGATATTGAAAATTTCTCTGGGGTCTTTGTCCTTAAATTTGCTCCAGCGCATAGACTGCCCGATTGTCGACTGGGGAAATATCTTGTCCATCGCCTCACCGGTCATATTTTCAAATTCTTCGTTTTCCAGTTCCTTTTCATCCAGAGAACGGATAAACATTAAATATGTCAGCTGTTCAATCACTGTCAGTGGGTTGGTAATACCACCGGCCCAGATATCCGTCCAGATTTTGTCTACCTTATTTTTAATGACACCAGTAATCATTTTTGTCCCTCCATTTTTGTTTGTCCATCAGATACAAATGGACATATCTATACAAATCTCATTTTAAAGCAAAAAGCGGTAAAAAGCAATCTTCGTAATAAGTATTTGCAACCTATTTCGGAAGGCTCTTTGCCGCTTTTTGAAGTTTTCTGTTTTCTTATAATTCACATGATTGCGTTGGCTTTTTGTACTTTTGATTTCCCTCATTTCATGCAGATAGAGAAATCCGTATCGCTTTTGATACCTTAGATTTCCTTATCATTGTGCATGGGCTTTGGCTGCAATGCCGCAGGGGTCACAGCCTGCCGCATCATTGAATCCCCCAGAGAACGCCTGATCGCCATCCTCACGAACTGCTTCGTTCCCTGTAATGGGCGTTTCCCGACGTTGATTTTGCTTTCGGGCTTTTTCTTTGCAAGGGGAAATCCTATTGCCGCAGGCGGCTTCGTGTTCCTTTTGATTGTGCTTGCCGTCGGCATCACGCTTGCTGTTTCCTTTTTGCTGAGCAAAACCATACTGCGTGGTGTGCCGTCCGCCTTTGTTCTGGAGCTGCCGCCGTATCGCCGCCCGAAGCTGGGGGATGTGATTGTCCGCAGTATGCTGGACAGAACGATTTTTGTACTCGCCAGAGCGGTGACGGTTGCCATCCCTGCCGGCGCAGTCATCTGGCTTTGTCAGAATATCATGGTGAATGGGCATACGCTCCTGTACGGCATGGCAGCCCTCTTGGAGCCGCTTGGCGCACTCATGGGACTTTCGGGCGTAATTCTTATGGCATTTCTGCTTGGGATTCCTGCGAATGAAATCGTCATCCCCATCCTTCTGATGGTCTATAGTCAAAGCGGCACGCTGGTAGAGGCGGAGGGCATTGCACAGGCAGGTGCCATCCTCGCTGCCAATGGCTGGACATGGGTGACGGCAGTCTGCGTGATTCTTTTCTCGCTGAACCATTTCCCCTGCGCCACTACGCTTCTGACCATCCGTAAGGAAACCGGCAGTCTGCTCTGGACGGGGGTCAGCTTTTTTTTGCCGACTGTGGTCGGTGTGCTGCTCTGCATCGCGGTACATCTGCTTGCATTGCTTGTTGGTATCTTTTTTTGAAAAAATATTTTCATCAAAAAAAATTGGTGCTATACTAATCTATAGCTAGAACAAAAGAGAAATGGGGGATTTGTATGAATGAGCAATTATATAAGCTGCTGCAAAAGGCAAGAGAGGATGCGGAGCTGCGTAAACGCATCTGGGCAGTGAAGGAAGCGAAGGACCCTGCCTTGGCGCTGTGTGAGCTTTGCACCGCAGAGGGCTTTCCGTTGACTGTGGGTGGTTTGTTTTCTGAGCAGGAGGAATTTTTCTGCAACCTGTTCCGTAGCTGTAATGGCAGTGCCGTACAGCCCTTGGATGGCTGGGATGACCCCTTCGATATGTTCTTTGCCGCTATGGAGGCATTGGAGAAATAAAAAAAGGCATGGCATGATGCTTTTCATGCTGTGCCTTTTTTGTTCTGTTTTTTCAGCTTGCCTTCATTTCCAGCCGCAATCTGTCTGCAATCAATGCAATAAATTCCGAATTGGTAGGCTTGCCCTTATGGTTATTGATGGTGTAGCCGAACAGTGCATCAATCGCATCCACCTTGCCGCGGTTCCATGCAACCTCAATCGCATGGCGAATGGCGCGTTCCACACGGCTGGGCGTGGTGTTGCATTTTTTTGCGATGGAAGGATACAGCTCCTTCGTGATATAATTCAGCACATCCATATCGTTGACACTCATGATGATTGCCTCGCGCATGTAATGATAGCCGCGAATATGTGCCGGCACGCCGATTTCATGCAGAATATTCGTCACCTTTGTTTCTAGGTCGTACACGGCAGTGTTTGCGGTAATGGGGGCAACGGCTTTCAGAAGCGGCTTCTGCTCCTGCATCAGCTGGCGAATCCGCTGTGTCAGCGCATCCATGTCAAAGGGCTTCACCATGTAATAGCTTGCACCTAAGTCCAGTGCCTTCTGCACCACCTTGTCCTGACTCAGCGCAGAAAGAATGATTGTAATCGGGCGATCGTCTTCCTCCGTTTTTTGCAGTCGTTCCAGAACGCCAAGCCCATCCAGACGGGGCATAATGCCATCAATCACCGCAACATCCGGGTGCGTATCTCTGATTTTATTCATGGCATCAATACCGTCCATAGCAACTGCCACCACAGTAATGTCCTCCTGTTTATTCAAATGATCGACGATGATGTCGCAAAAATCCTTATTGTCATCCGCCAAAAGCACTTTTATTGTATTTTGATTCAAAATAATCCCTCCCGTTGTAGCTTCCTGAATGTTTATGCAGAACTTCCTTGCTTTTGGGTTGATTATAGTATAGAAAATTTCCCCCGACAAGAACCATTCGTAGGACAAAAAAAGCCCGAAATGACAAGAAAAACCAAGATTTTCCGATTTTTCTCGAATCCGCGTAAAAAGCCTGCCGTATGCCGTCGAAGGATGCATACTGAATTGGTAATAATTGGCAGAAAAAGGGAGATAATGCGGACGAAAATCTGTGAAAAAGAAGTCAATTTATGAAAAAACCTCATCTGTTTCAGATGAGGTTAGGGTGTCGACAAAGTCGACACCCTAAGTCGAAATCAGGATTTCGACTTGCTAAGACAGAAGAACAAACAGACGAGTTCCATCAGCTTAAAAGCCTCGAAACTCGCTGTTTTCCTCGTCGGAAATGAATTCCGACTGCGGATTCCATTTGGGAAACGGATTTGTTTCCCAAGCCCTTCCGCTACCTCAGAATTACTTTGTCTACAGTCTGAAACCTCATCTGTTTCAGATGAGGTTTCCTGGTTTTTGATTATATGCTTGCTTTTTTTTGTGCGATTTTGTCGGTCAGTGCGGCAAATTCCTCTAAGCCCAATGCTTCCCCGCGCACCCGCGTATCCCAGCCAAGCTCCTCCAGAAGCTCCGCCAGCTCCTCCTTGCTGAAGCCGAGGTTGCCCAGATGAAACAGGCAGTTCATCAATGTCTTTCTGCGCTGCCCAAAGGCACATTTCACCAGATGGAAAAATAGCTTTTCATCAGCTGTTTTTACCTTTCTCTCAGGCAGAACCTTTAGCGTAATCACCGCAGAAGCCACCTTCGGGCGTGGCATGAAGCATGCCGGCTGCACAATCATGTCCAGCTTGGCATCACAGTAATACTGCACCGCAATGGAAAGCGCGCCGTATTCCTTTTCCTTCGGGCGTGCCTGCATCCGCTCCGCCACCTCCTTCTGCACCATAACGGTGATGCTGTCCACATGACGTTCGTTTTCCAGAAGGTCCATGATAATCGGCGTGGTGATGTAATAGGGCAGGTTTGCAACGACCTTAATCGGTCTGCCGCCGTTTTTTTCGCGGATGATGGCATCAATATCCGTTTTCAGAATATCCTGATTCAGAATCTCGATATTGTCATAGTCCTCCAGGGTCTGCTTCAGAATGGGAATCAGCGTATTGTCGATTTCCACCGCAACCACCTGTCTTGCATTTTCTGCCAGAACCTGCGTCAGAGAGCCGATGCCGGGGCCGATTTCCAGCACACAGTCCTCTTTAGTTACGCCTGCGCAGGCAGCAATGTTGTCCAGAATATTGGAATCAATCAGAAAATTCTGACCAAAATTTTTCTTAAATGCAAAGCGGTTCGCTTCGATAATCTCTTTTGTTTTGCTGGGGGTTGAAATTCTTTCTGCCATGTTTTTCTCCTTTTAGATAATATTGCCGAGGATGCCGAAGCTGAGCACAGAAACAATCATGCCTGCCGTCAGAACGCCAAGCATAATGACGGGGAAGGTCTTTTTGGGGTCCATGTGCAGAAGTGCGCTGATGAGTGCGCCCATCCATGCACCCGTCCCCGGCAGGGGCAGGGCAACGAAAAGATAGACCCCCCAATAGGCGTATTTTCGGATTTTGTCACTTTTCGCATCTGCCTTCCGCTCGCACCATTCCACCAAACCGTGCAGAGGTGTTTTTTTCAGTACGCGAAAGATAAAGCGGATGAATAACAAAATAAAGGGAATCGGCAAAAGGTTCCCGATATATGCAATGATGAAGGTGGGCAGCCAGTGCATCCCCATTGCAAAGCCTGCAATAATGCCGCCGCGCAGCTCCAGAATCGGCAGCAGCGAAACGATGAATACAATCATCTCTCTGGAAACACTGCCCGATAAATGTTCTACAAACCATGTTGCTAGGGTTTCAGCCAAATCAATCTCCTCCTAATTCCTAAGGGGTTTTGTATCCGAATCTTCGGTTTTTACAACTAATATATTATACATGAACAGGGGGATAGGAACAATAAAGAATTTCTTAATTTTGAAGAATCCCTGCGATTTTCCGTAATTATTTTCTGTTGTTTTTGAAAGATTGTATTTTTTTCAGTAATATGCACGAATTTTTGTTTTTATATTGAAAAAAATTGTCTGATATGTTTCAATGTGAAAAAGAGACATTTGATTGCTTCAAAAAAACAAACAAAAAATATAAAAATAGAAGGTGAGAAGTATGACAGAAGAATTAAGAGCGCAGCTCATGGGTGTAAAGCTGACAAAAAAGGAGAAGCTTATTGCGGATTTTATACTGGATAATTTTGCGGAGGCGTGTTTTATTACCTCTACGGAGATTGCAAAACGGATTCACGTCAGCGATTCTTCCGTCATCCGCTTTACCAGAACGCTGGGCTACAGCGGCTTCATGGAATTTCAGAGGGCAATCCGCAAGGCATATACCGAGCGGATGAACAGCGTTTCCGATAATATCACCATTCCCTCGGAGCGGCTCAAGCTGAGCATTTCCAAGCTGGATCAGAGTGATATCGTGGAAAGCTATTTTTCCAATGTGATGCAGAATCTCAATTCCTGCATCAACCGAAACGATACCATTGATTTTGAACGCGCGGCAAGCCTGATTGCGGGCAGTAAGCGGAAGTTCATCGTCACCTCCCGTGCGAACAGCTGCATCGGGGATATGCTGCTGCTCCTGCTCAAGCATCTTTTGCCGGATGTGTATGAAACCTCGCACCCTGCGCTTAATGTGATTGACCATCTCTGTGATATTACGGAAAATGACTGTATCGTTGCGGTCAGCTTTCCCCGTTATTCCGAAATGGATTTTCTAGCAACCCAGATGGCGTATGATGCCGGTGCGAAAATTATCCTCATTACCGATAAGGCAAGCTCCCCTCTGGCGCAGTATGCAACCCAGATTCTGACCGTCAGCGTGGATAGTAATACCTTCTTCAATTCCTATGTGGCAGTGCTGTTTACCATGGAGCTGCTCTGCTCCTTCATCAGTAAGAAGATGGGCTATTCCACAGAAGCCAAGCTGGAATTGATTGATAAGTATCTTTCAAAGGTCGGTTTATTCTGAAAATTAAGTCGAAATCAAAAAGCCTGCACATGCAGGCTTTTTTGTATGCCAAAAATCGAATTTTAAGCGGCGGAGGGGTTCGGGGAACGAAGCGTTCTCCGACTGGAATCCGCAGAGGGGGCTTTGCCCACTCGAGGAAAACAGGGCGTTTCAAGGCATTTGCCGCCGGAACGCATCTGTTTATTCTTCTGTTCCAACAAGTCGAAATCCTGATTTCGACTTAATGACTTAATATCTATGATTCACATATTCATCAATCAATGACTTTCTGCTTTCCTCCTGAAAAACCCCTTCTTCGCGCAGGCAGTTCAATATCAGCGGACTGGTGGAGTGCAGAATAATATTTTCCTCCTCAATCACAATTTCAAACAGCCTTCCCTTCAGAAACCTGCTCCGCACCTTCACGAAATATGCCACAACGCCGCGGAAATCCAGCATACGCAGTGCTGTCAGCGTCGCTTTGTCCTTCCTGCTGTAGTAATAATTGCTTTTCTCCAGATAATCCCGTTTCAGCTCATAGTCCATATCTCTTGTTGTGCTGATGGTCTTGTTTTCCTTCGCCAGCGCGTTGTAATACTGGTAATTGAATAATGCCTTTTCTACGGTATCCATGTTGCGGAACGGGCCGATATCCCCGTAAACCACCGCTTCGTAGTTTTTCTGAAGATATTCCCGCTTTGTCATATCGCCCTTGGCATATTGGTCGATGAGGCTCTGTCTGTATTTGAAATATTTCTGAATGGCATTCATAGCTGCGCCCTCTTTCCATCCTTTCCCGCTAGGCATGGCGGTGTTTGCCCTGTTACAATGGGGAAAAACCACGCAAGGGGGAAGTAGTATGCGGACTTTTTTGGAGTATTATCGGCGGAGCATACAACCGCAGATAGAAATGATAGATATTTTTTTGAAAACGGAACAACCGCCGTATGATAAGACCGCTGTCGCAGAGGTACTCGGCGTTTCTGCCGAAGCCCTGACAGCGCGCATGCAGAAGGAGCACCTCGCCTGCATCACGAAGGGCATCTTTTTTCGCCTGCTTGCGGAAGGAGAAAATCCGCTTGGCGGCATGCTGAAAAGAGCCGTTGCCTGCGGCCTGCCCGAACGCTATACACCCGAAGCTGCGGCGTATGTGTTCGGTCTGCCCTTGGCGGCTGTTCGAGAAGCGGCAGAAAAAACAGGCAGCTCCTCTTTTTCCGAGGAGACCCTGCCGACCTTATTTTCTGAAATCATGCTTTGCGAAATACCAGATCTTCCGTAAGCGCGGCGGCTGTCTTTTCGTCCGTCAGAAGCTTTGCCAGTGCAATCGCAAAGGGGATGGCTGTTCCGGGCGCACGGGAGGTGATGACGTTTCCGTCCACCACAACCTCATCCGCAAGCGGTGTTGCGCCGATCAGCTTATCCTCGATGCCGGGGTAGATGGTTGCATGTCTGTCCTTTACGATGCCTAAAGCACCCAGAACCATCGGCGCGGCGCAGATAGCCGCAACCCATTTGTGCGCCTCGTGCTGCTGCAGCAAGAGCCTTGTCAGTCCTTCGTGTGCCTGTAGGTTAGTCGTGCCGGGCAGTCCGCCGGGCAGTACCAGCATATCGGCATCCTCCTCAATTTCTTCAAAAAGCAGGTCAGCCAGATAGGTTACGCCGTGCGCCCCTGTGACAGCCCTGTTTCCCGTAACGGAAACCAGCTTCGCATCCACGCCTGCGCGGCGCAGTAAATCAATGGGTGTCACTGCCTCCATTTCCTCAAAGCCCTCTGCCAGAAATACATATACCTTTTTCATGGGGAATCCCTCCTGATTATCCTAGTGTGTCCAAGTAATTTTTATTTTACAGGAAAATCCCTGATTTTTCAACTCATGCCGCTTTCTTGTGGTATAATTAAGGCATATTTGCAAGAGAGAGGAACGAATGGGTATGCTATCAGATAGGAGGAAAAGTCGCATGAAAAAATGGATGTGTATGTTTTTGGCTTTTGTGTTTCTGCTTGTCGGCTGCGGCGGACAGAACGACAAAGCCGACAATGACACGAAAACCGATTTGGAAGCAAATCTGCTTTATGAAAACACAATTTCCCCGAATGAAAAATATGTGGAAAACGAAGCGGATTTGGTTTATTACACCGTCAAGGTGTATCGGGAGAGCGGCGGACTTCTGGTCACTTCCCATTCCAATTCCGCATTCAGTAAGGATATGCAGTATGAAATTGAAACCGATGCAGAAATCACAAAAGAGGATATCTCTGTGCAGTGGCAGACCCTGTCCGGTGAAACTACCGACAGTCAGAAGAACCAGTTCGGGCTTGCTGTTGTGACAGTATCTGCAGAAGGCGCAGTCATCGATCAAAGAGTCATTAGCTTTGTCGGCGGTGCAGTGGAGCGCATCACGGATGCAGTCAGTCCCCAATGAGAAAAAGAAAGGAATATAATATGGAAATCGAACGGAAATTTTTAACGAAGGAACTCCCTTTTGATATTACGGCATATCCCTGCAAGGCAATCACACAGGCATATCTCTCTTTTTCCCCGACCATCCGCATTCGCCGGAGCAACGCAGATTATATCCTGACGGTGAAGGGGAAGGGGCATCTGGCGCGCGAGGAATTTGAACTGCCCCTCAGTGAGGAGGAGTATAACCGCCTGTCGCTGAAAACAGAGGGTACGCCCGTCTGCAAGAAACGCTATCTTGTGCCGATCGAGGGGAATCTGACCGCCGAGGTCGATATTTATGAGGGGGAACTGCAGGGGCTGATGACCACCGAGGTGGAATTTTCTTCCATGGAAGAGGCAGAGAAATTTGTTGCCCCGGCATGGTTCGGGCGTGATGTCAGCGAGGAAAAAGCCTATAAGAACACCTCTCTTTCGTTATACGGAATCCCAAAGGAACTCTGATTCAGAGTTCTTTTTTGATTGCCGCCGCATATCCTGTAACAGTGATGCCGATGAAACAGACAAGCAGAGGAGGAAGGGTATGTATAACAGACGATATGATAAGGTATTCCTGATGCTGCGGCAGGAAACGGCAGGCTATGCCGTCGGCAAGCGTCCCCCTTGGGGCAGCTGCATCATGGAGCTGAAAAACGGCACAGGCAGGCTGATGCTTACGGTGCAGGGGCTGCGCCCGCTTCGCTATGCGGTGTATCTTCTGGCAGGGCAGGAGAGCATTTTCTGCGGAGAACTGCACCCCGAAAAAAAGGAGGGGCATGCCGAGCTGAAATGGGCATTTAACCCTGATGCAGTCGGGGAGGGGAAGCGCGCCGAGGACTTCCATACGGTGCTGATTCTGGCGGAGGAGGGCGGCCGTTCTGCGCCGCTTGCGGCATATTTCGGGGAGAAAACAGACTGGAAAGCCATTCTTCAGCCACAGAAAGGGGCAGAGCGGCAGAAGAAGGCAGAGCCGCAGGAAATGCCGAAATTACAGGAAAAAACAGCACTGAAAACGGCAGAAACAGCGGCTTTATCGGAGCAAAAGGCGGAGCCGCTGTCGGCGCAGGGCTGTCACGGCAGCTTTCAGGGACTTCTGGCAAAATTTCGGCGGGAATTGGAGAAGCTTGAGGAAACGGGCGTGCTTTCGGCAGAGGAAACGGCGCATATCTGCGCGGCAGGAAAAACGGAAAATCCTCCTGTCAAGGAGGGTGGACAGTGTGCGGACACAGGGGCGGAAATAGTGGACAAAGTGGACACGAGTGGACAGCAAAAGGACACCCTTGGACAGCAGAAAAAGCTGGAACCGTTCGGGGATGGTGTCCTCTGGGATTGCCTTTTTCTGGAGGAGCTGACCCTGCTCGCACAAATTCCGCTGAAATGGCAGAAGGAATTTTTCTTCCTGCTCCCCTACAGAAGATATCATCATCTGATTCTGCGGCAGGAAGGAAACGGCTACTGGCTCGGTCTGCCGGGGGAATACAGCAAGGCGGAGGAAGCCGAGGCACAGCGCTTCGGGTTTCGGGAATTTCGCCGCGTGGATGGAGACTGGGGCTACTGGATGGCTTTTTTGGCGCAGGAAGGTTGAAAAAGTAAGGATTTTCGTGTATACTCATTCTGTTATTTTCGGAAATTTCAGAAGGAAAGGAACAGCTACATGAGAGTCAGAAAGAAACCCTGGGCTGCCCAGGAATTATTGGATAATACATTGGTGATTAACGATGCCCCTGAGAAAAAGGGCAAATGGAAGGAATATTTCGGGAATGACCACCCCATTTATGTGGAGATTGGCTGCGGCAAGGGCGGCTTTCTGCGCAAGAATGCGGAAGCCTACCCCGATGTGAACTTTATCGGCATTGAACGGCAGGAAACGGTTGTGGCAATGGCGGCAAGGCGCGCGGATGAGGAGCTGCCGAATCTGGCGTTTGTCTGGGATAATGCAAGCAATCTGTCCGATTTGTTCGAGGTGGGAGAGTTTCAGAGATTATATTTGAATTTCAGCGACCCATGGCCCAAAAAGCGTACCTATAAGCGCCGTTTGACCTATCGCGGCTTTTTGCAGGAATACCGCCGCATCATGGGCGAGAATGCGGAAATCTTCTTTAAGACGGATAACCGCGGTCTGTTTGAATTCTCGCTGAATGAATTCTGCGCGGATGACTGGAAGCTTTCCAATATCAGCCTGGATTTACATAACAGCGATTATGAGGGCAATATCATGACGGAATATGAGGAGAAATTTTCCTCTCGCGGGATGCCGATTTATCGTCTGGAGGCAAGAAACAGAAAATAAGGAAAAAAGGAACCCCTCTTGGTATGAGAATACATACGGAGAGGGGTTTTGTGTTTATCTGGAGAATCTGCTTTTCAGGAAATGAATCCCTGCCCCAAGGAACAGCAGGACTGCGGCAAGCAGAAGCGTAAAGCTGATGGGCAGCAGGAAGAAGTTTTCATGCAGATAGCCCTGCGCATCCAGATATTCGGGGGAAAGTGCCTTTGCAATCAGGCAGAAAATGCCGCAAAGCAGGACGGCTGTGCCGATATAGGGAAGGTGACGCATCACCCAGTTTTTTGTTGTGTTCATAATAAAGATCCTTTCTGAATAAAAAATAAAAGAGTTTCTTTTTGTTGCCTGACACAGTATACTCGCTTTGGAGGCAGGAATCCAGAAAGAAAGTGTTAAGATTTTTTTTGCAAAAATACGCAGGCTCATAAATTTCATAGTGACTTATAAATTTCCTAATATCTTCCGTTTTATGAGCAAATCGGCTAATATGAGTGCATCGGAAAAAACAAGAATTTTTTTAAAAACGGAAGGATTCATCATGTTAAACGAAGCAGTTGTAAAGGTATTGAAAAGCAGTATGTGCGCTACAGCAGGAGTTCCCAGAAGAAGGCGGAAACAAACGGCTGGGCGAAAAAGAACACCGCGGCTGTGATGGTGCAGAGCAGGATGGGTTCCTTTCCATTGGGGGAGGCTGCGGCAGGAAGGACTTTTGCGGCATGCTTTGCCAAGAAGTATCCGATTGCCGCGCCTGCAAGGTTCGTGAGGATATCGTTGATATCGGTTGCGCGCAGGGTGAAAAGCTGCGAAAGCTCAATGAAAAGTGTGACGCAGAGGGCAAACAGGAGCGTGCGGCGGAGGGATTGGCAGGAATCCCAGAGCAGGGGGAGAAATAGCCCCAGAGGAACGAACAGCAGCACATTTAGACAGGCATTTTGGAAATCGGCAGGGATGCCTGCAAGGGGGACGAGATGCAGCGTGACATCCGGGCTGTGGTCGAGGATGCTCGGAAAGCCGACCAATGCCAGAACTGCGGCGAAATAAAAGCCGAATAGGATGGAACAGAAAATCTGCATACGGCTGTGTGCGGTAAATTTTCCGTATAGAAGAAAAAGGGGGAGCAGGAAAACCCCTGCCGCCGCCAGTTCAACGAGTGCAAAAAGAATACGATACATGAAAGCCCCTCCTGTTCTGATACCGATGTTAGGATGGGGATAGTATACCTGTTTGGGGATGGGGAAGACAATAGAGAAACGGTTAATGTTTTTTTAAGAAAGACGAAAGAGAATAAAAAAATCCGACAGAACTTGAATCTGTCGGATTTTTATGTATTTGGTTCGGCTTCGTCCTCGGGGGCTTCGGTTGCCAGAGAGGTGAGGAAGTCGCGGTAATACTGATTGACATGCTTGCGCCAGTTACGGCAGACCTGCTGCGCCTGTGCCTTGGAGACAACGGAAACGCTGATTTCCATAAGGGTTGCGCCATTATCATCGCAAAGGCTGCATTTGACGAGATAATCCCCATTCAGCTCGGGGAAATAATTCGCAGTTACGGCATATTCTGCGCGGATGCGTCTGCTGTTTTCGTGGACATAGACATTGATTTCGTTTTTCACCTCATCGGAAATGCGGTTGATGAAGTAATTGATAACCTCCTCGCCGTCATCCGTCAGGGTATAGCGTGTGTTATTCTGCTCGCGCGTTTTTTCCAACCAGCCGGCGCTTTCCAGCTCGGCAAGATATTGCTGTACGGAGAAATAGTCCATATAGTTTTTTTCCAGAAGGAACTGGCAAATTTCGCTATTGGAGAGGGAAATTCCCATTTTTTGCAAGAGATGCAGAATAATCAGCTTATGCTCCGCCAGCTTTTTTGTGGAATACTGCATGGACAGAACCTCCTTTCAAATAAAGTCGTTGTCTCTTATCATAGCACATCTTTTGGTTTGTTGTAAATAACAGAGAGGTCTATTTTGCAGGACATTCCCTGTCGGATATGGTTTTCCCTGAGATAGCGGTGCAGATGATTGAGGACATCCCGTTTTCTGAGGCTCCAGAGAGGGGCGAGAAGGGTGCTTTTATCGCCATCCCCTGTCAGGCGGTGCAGGACGATATCCGCGCGCAGATGCGCGATGCAGTCCCCGACAAGGGTGAGGTATTCCTCCTTTTCCAAGGGGGTGTATTCGCCTGCGCGATAGAGGTCTGCAAGGTCGCTGTCGGAAAGAACATGCAGAAGCTGCAGCTTCACGCCCTGAATGGGCAGGCGGTTGAGATAATCAATCGTCCGGAGAACGGTTTCTCTGCTTTCACCGGGAAGTCCGAGAATGATATGCACCACAACGGGAATATTGCGTTCTGTGAGGGCATAGACCGCCTGTGTGAACACGCTGAGCGGATAGCCGCGGCGGATGAAGGCGGCGGACTGCGCATCTGCCGTTTGCAGGCCAAGCTCCACCCAGAGGTTTGTTTTTTTATTTAGCTCCGCCAGAAGGGCAAGGACATCCGCGGGCAGGCAATCGGCTCTGGTGACAATGGAAATGCCTTCGATTTCGGGGCAGGTGAGGGCCTCCTCGTATTTCTGCCGCAGCTTCTCCACGGGGGCATAGGTATTCGTGAAGGCTTGGAAATAGGCGATATAGGCAGGGTTTTTCCATTTGCCTGCCGTCTGCGCCTTGCCTTTTGCAATCTGCTCTGTGATGGAAAGAGCGGCATTTTCCGCAAAATCCCCACTGCCGCCGGCACTGCAGAACAGACAGCCCCTTGTGCCGCAGGTGCCATCCCGATTGGGACAGGTAAAGCCGCCATCCAGAGAGATTTTCGCCGCTTTGCGCCCGAAGATGCTGCGATAATATTCATTTAAGCTGCGGTAGGGTTTTTCTTCCATAAAAGCCGCCTTTCAGGTTCGGAGATTTCGTTGCCGTAATTTTTCGCAGAGAGCGGTTAAGGCGCACCATTGGGGTTCATTTTCCGCTGTCTGATGAATCAGCAGGAGGAAATCAGCCTTACTGCTTTCCAGAAAGCTGCGCGTGCGCTCTGCCTTTGGCTCCTTGCAGACGGAGAGAAAGAGCGAAAAGCTTTCCTCCGTTACGGCAAGGGGGATACAGGTTTCTATTTTCTGAAGAATTTCTCCAACGGTTATGCCGCCGCAGGTCTGCCTTGCCAGATGATGATAGAGCGCACGGCTGTTGAGGAAAATCACATTCGGGGCAGGGAACAGAGACTGCCCTGCAAGCTGTCTGCGCAAAAGAGATAAATAGCCGCAAAGTTCTTTGCGGCTGATGGATTCTGTCATAAAAATCACCTCAGAATGAGAGTTGTTCTGAGATAATATGCGCAGGGAGCGAAGGGTTTACGATAGCAATTTTTTACGGTGCTGCCGAAAACCCCGTTTTCGACTTACGCTTCGACCCACTTTTTGAGCTCTGCCAGAAGGGCGGCATTATGCTCAGGGGAGAGAATACAGAAGCGCAGATAGCTTTCATCCAGGAAGGTGAAGGAGGACGCATCGCGGATGAGCATTTTTTTCTGAATACATTTTTCAAATAATTCATGCGCGGTGATGCGGTCTGTTTTCAGCTTCAGCAGAATGAAGTTCGCTTCGGAGGGATATGCCTTGATATTTTTCCATGTGGAAAGCTCTGCGAAGGCTTTTCTTCTTTCTTCGGAAACGAGGGTCTGTGTTTTCTTATGGAACTCAAAATCCGTAAAGATATGCTGGCCGATAAAATCCGCAAGGCTGTTTACGCTCCAAGGGTTTGTGTTCGTTTTGAAGCGATCCAGAAATGTCTGATTGGAGGAAACGCCATAGCCCAGACGGATGCCGGGGGCGGCAAAGAACTTGGAGGTGCCGCGGATGACAAACAGATTATCAAACTCCTTCACCAGAGGGATGGAGCAGATTTCGGGCAGGATATCGGAAAATTCGATATAGGTTTCATCAATCATGACGGAGGCACCGATTTTTTTGCAGTGCGCCAGAATCTGACGCATTTCCTCTGTGCGGATGGCAGTGCCTGTGGGGTTATTGGGGTTGCAGGCAACGAACATCCCGACATCGGGGGTGAGGGCTTCCAGGAGCGCAGGCAGGTTCAGCTTGAAATCTTCTTCCTCCTTCAAGGGGAAATACTCAAATTTGCCGCCGCCCAGAGAAACCTCTCTTTCATATTCGGAATAGGCAGGCCCCATGATGATGGAATGCTTTGCATGCACCGTCTGGATGAAGGTGGAAATCAGCTCCGTAGAGCCATTGCCTACGACGATATGGGAGGGGTCTGCGCCGGTATAGGTGCCGATTGCCTGCTTGAGTGCCTTATATTTTTTATCGGGATAGGTGCAGATGAGGTGCAGATTTTCCTTCAGCGCGTCCTCTGCCCTTTTGGGAAAGCCAAGAGGGTTGATATTGCCGCTGAAATCAATGATTTCTTCCTTGGGGATGCCGTAGGTTCTCTGGATGGCATCCAGATCGCCGCCGTGTGCGTGTGTCAATACTGTCATGATTGTATTACCTTCTTTCAAGAATCAATGTTTTTATTTATCAGAAAAGCTCGTCCATTTTCTCTAATTCAATCATTTTCGGGCTTTGCTCTGTTACACGGGGATACATCAGATAGGGATTGCCCTTGCCCTTTTCCAGAATTTCCAGCTTGAGGTAAGCGGCTCTGCTATGGGTGGGGTAAAGAAGCAGCGTTGTGCCGACGGAAAGGGGCAGCTCCTGCAGCATTTTTCCGTTTGCCTTATTTAAGGAACGCTTGGAGCCATTCGCGGAATATTCCAGAGGGAAGCCGTTTCGATCGGGGACGGAGAGGAGATAATCTGCCATATCCTCCAGCGCAAACGCGCCGCAGAGATCTCTGCAAAGGACGTTGACATCCATATCCTGCCCAACCTCGATAATCTTCCACAAATCCGCATCCCCACTCTGGGAGATTTTCAGGGAAAGCACATCGGGGACAACCTCTGTGAGGAAAAGCAGCTCCTGCTCCTGCGCTTCTGCCTCCTGCAGCACCGCCGCCTGCAGCTGCTCATAGGGCATGGTCTGCGGCATCTGCTGCTTATCGACATCAATGATATCGGGGTCTGCGAAAAGCTCCTTTCCCAAGGCGGTCAGGCTATAATAGGTCGGGGGCGTGAACAGCTCTGCGCCGACATTATGCTCCATCAGAATGAGAGAGGCAAGCGTATTCACCAAGGGATAGAACTGCATGGGGGTGAAGGCAATCGGACGGATGAAGCGGAAAAAGACGCTCATGGGGGTCAGGAACCACTTATCCAGCATGATGCCCGTAAAGAGGAAGGAGGAAACAATGGAGCGTTCCTCTGCGTTCAGCTTTTCGGGCGGCGTGCGCCAGATTTCTTCGATATCCACATCTACCCGTTTATAGAAATCTATAAAAATGCGGTCAACCTCCTGATTGCTTTCCAGTAAATGATAGAAAAAATCGGGGGGAGCTATGCCGTCCTCCAAATCCATGGCTTCGATGAAGCGCTCGGATGCAAGCGTGCAGGCGGATTCCCCCAGCTGAAAGAGGATATCGGCTGTGGGCTGCGCGAAAAAGGCATCACACTCCGAGGCAGGCTGTACCCTTCGGGTATGAATGGAGGGCATGGAAACCAGAAGCCCATGCAGCCACGCCAGACGGGTGAGATATTCCAGATAAAACTCTGCACGGAGACTCAGCTGTGCCAGAATTTCCTTTTTTTCTTCTTCTAAAAGCATCCCGTTTTCATCAGTTGCGCGGTCGGGCGTGCAATAGCTGATGAGTGCCTGCAAATCCGCCACAAGGGGGTGCTTCTGGGTGGAATAGGTCATGAGGGAGAAGTGATATTCGGAGGTGAACTCCAAATCGGACTGCTCCTCCGCTGCTTTGGTATTCATAATATACGCATATTCGATTTTTGCATCGGAATCCTTTTGCAAATCCAATGCAAAGAGATTGGCAGGGGAAAGGATGGTTTCCTTCGCCAATGCCGCATAATACCACTTGCCGAACACCAGAGGGGCAATTTCAAGCAGGGGGCGGCGACAGGGGGCATCCATTTTCTGCCGCATATTTTCATATCCGTTCAGGAAAAGGCCAAGAAGGGGTGCATGCTTTGCCTGCACGGAATTCGTTTGTTTTATCATCTCAAAACTCCTTTGTCTGCGGTTTTTTCGCCGCAAGCATAATCACCTTATTCTAACAGAAAAAAACGGATTTTAAAACCGCAAAGCGAAAAATTTAGTGCTGTTTGAGAGAATTTGACGGAAAAGCTGACAAAAATAAATGAAAAAAGACGATTTTTTTTCAAACAACGGAAAAAATTCATCTGGGAAGGACATTTTTTTAGATTTGTACTTGTCAAGCAACAGAATTTATGATATAGTCCTTATGTCAAAAACAAATGTTTTTAAAACAAAAACAGGAGGAAAACATAGTGAAGGAAGATAAGAATTATTATATCGTAGATAAAGCCGTACTGCCCGAAATTTTTTTGAAGGTGATGGATGTCAAAAATCTTTTGGAAAGCAAGAAGGAAAAAACGGTACAGGATGCGGTGAACCGTGTAGGCATCAGCCGCAGTGCGTTCTATAAATATCGGGATGCGGTACATCCTCTTTACGAAAACACGAGAGGAAAGACCGTAACCATTTCCATGAACCTGGACCATACGAGAGGACTTCTGTCCTCTGTTTTAAACAGCATTGCATCCGAAGGGGCAAGTATTCTGACGATTAACCAGACCATCCCCATCAACAACATTGCGAACGTTACCGTAACGATTGAAACGAATGAAATGCAGGGCGAGCTGGGCAGACTGATGACACGCATTGAGGGTCTGGCAGGGGTACAGTCCCTGAGAATCGTTGCAAGGGAATGATTGCGGGGGAACAAAAAGTAAGGCGGAAGCAGAAAAAGAAAGAAAAAATCAATAAGTAATACTTCGTGTAATAGGAGGGAATGAAAACATGATTCATATTCAGATTCCGGCGACATCCGCAAACATGGGTCCCGGTTTTGACAGCATCGGCGTAGCAGTGCAGCTTTATAACCACATTTGGGTGGAGGAGCAGACAGACGGCTTAACGATCGAGGTAAGGCGGAAGCAGGAGCTTGAGGTTCCCACCGATGAAACGAATCTAATCTATCAGACAATGAAATTTTTCTATGAGAAGAAGGGACTGCCTATGCCGGGGATTCACCTGATTCAGGAGGACTACATCCCCATGGTGCGAGGGCTTGGCAGCAGTGCGGCGTGCATTGTCGGGGGGCTTCTGGCGGCAAACGAGCTGGCAGGCAGACCCTGCACCAGAGACGAGCTGGCACAGATGGCGGCTATGCTGGAGGGACATCCGGATAATTCCAACCCTGCGCTCTTTGGCGGCATGGTGGTCGGCGCACAGAATGAAAAAGAAATGAAATATGTTCGCTTGGAGTTGCCAGAGGATTTGGTTTTTGCTATAATGGTTCCTGATTTTCCTGTATCTACCGCTGCCTCCAGAGGAGTTCTGCCCGACAGCTACACAAGGAAGGATGTTGTATTCAACGCATCCCGTGCGGCGCTTCTGGTGGCATCTGTAATGACGGGAAATTATGAAAATTTCGATATGGCCATGCAGGACAAGGTGCATCAGCCCTACAGGGCGCAGCTGATTGACGGCATGGAGGAAATTTTTCGGCATGCCAAGGATTTTGGCGCGGTTGCCAGCTATTTGAGCGGTGCGGGCTCTACCTTGATGGCAATGGTGACAAAGGAGAAGGCAGAGAAATTCGAAAGAGAAATGTCTGCATACCTGGGCACCCTTCCGCATAACTGGAAGCTGCAGCTTTTGCAGGCGGACAGAGTGGGCGCAAGGGTGGAGAGAGAGTAATTCCGCCAAGGAAAGTTGGACAAGAGTACAGGAGGAAAAAGACGATGTTGATTGTGCAGAAATACGGCGGCAGTTCCGTCGCAAATGCCGAAAGAGTGTTTAATGTTGCAAAGCGCATCATGCGTACAAGAATGGAAGGGAATGACGTTGTGGTTGTATTGTCCGCACAGGGCAAGACAACAGACGGCCTGATTGCGAAGGCAAAGGAAATCAACGCCAAGCCCAGCCGCAGAGAAATGGATATGCTGCTTTCTACAGGGGAACAGCAGTCTGTTGCGCTGATGGCAATGGCAATCAGTGCGATTGGCGGCAGAGCGGTTTCTCTGAACGCGGCACAGGTTGGGATTGAAACCACAAATACATACAGCAATGCGCGCATCCGCCATATCAATACAGAGCGGATCGAAAACGAGCTGGATGAAGGCAGTATCGTATTGGTGACAGGGTTCCAGGGGGTAAATGCCATTGGCGATACCACCACACTGGGGCGCGGCGGTTCCGATACCTCCGCGGTTGCTCTGGCGGCGGCCCTCAATGCAGATATGTGTGAAATTTATACAGACGTAGAGGGTGTTTACACGGCAGATCCCCGTGTGGTGCCGGATGCGGTAAAATTAGATGAAATCAGCTACGATGAAATGCTGGAGCTGGCCTCTTTGGGTGCAAAGGTGCTGCACAGCCGTTCTGTTGAGGTAGCGAAAAAATACAATGTGAAATTGGTTGTACGTTCCAGCATGTCCGAAGCGGAAGGTACAGAGGTGAAGGAGGACGTTAAGATGGAAAGAATGCTGGTTAGCGGCGTTGCAGCAGATAAGAAAGTATCCCGTATCTCTATCATGGGTATCAATGATGAACCCGGTAAGGCATTTGAGGTATTCTCTTTGATGGCAAAGGAAAAGGTAAGCGTAGATATTATTTTGCAGTCCACAGGTGCAGACGGCAAGCAGAATATTTCCTTTACCATTGGCGAGGATGATCTGGATATTGCGTTAAAGGCTCTGGAAAAGAACAAGGAACGCCTGACAGCGAGAGAAATCGTGCATGACGAAAATACAGCGAAGCTTTCTATCGTTGGCGCAGGTATGGCAACCAACCCCGGCGTTGCGGCAATGTTCTTTGAAGCAATGTATGACGCAGGGGTAAATATTCAGATGATTTCCACATCCGAAATCAAAATCACTGTGCTGATTGCAAAGGATGACGTAGATGCGGCTATGGTTGCGGTACATGATAAATTCAAGATGGCATCCGTAAACATGAGAAAGGCAGCGGATACGGAGGAATAAGTTTTAAGTCGAAATCAGGATTTCGACTTGTGGAAACAGAAGAATAAACAGAAAAGTTCCATCGGCTAAAAAGCCTTGAAACTTTTTGTTTTCCTTGAGTGGGCAAAGCCCCCTCTGCGGATTCCATTCGGGAATACGCTTCGTTTCCCGAACCCTTCCGCGGTATCGAAATAACTTTGTCTATAGTTTGAGCTGACACCTGTGCGTGTCAGCTTTTTTTGATAGAATTTTTCAGAAAAAGGAAGGAGGAGGTGCCATGAAACGAAGGGAAAGGCTTTCGGTAAAGGACAGAAGGCTGCTCAAGGAAACGCTGAAGGAGCTGAACCGACAGGGACGGCTACAGGAGGAAAAGCTGGCGAAGCAGCATGGCAGCACCTCGGTTTATCAGCACAGCATCAATGTGGCATACCTGAGTCTCTGGCTTGCAGGCAGGCTCCCACTGCGGACAGACCGCAGGGCACTGGTGCGAGGGGCACTTTTGCATGATTATTTTCTGTATGACTGGCATAAGAAGGATGACGGGCATCGCTGGCATGGATTCCGCCACGGAAAAACAGCGGCGAGAAACGCAAAACAGGACTACCGGCTGAACCGGCTGGAGGAATATATCATTGCAAGGCACATGTTTCCGCTGACGGTTCTGCCGCCGAAATCCAAGGAGGGATGGATGGTCTGTTTGGCGGATAAATGGTGCGCGGCGGAGGAAACGGTACGCCCGTTTTTCAGATTTTTCAAAAGCAGAAGGAAGCCTCATAAATAAAAGGAGAGGAAGCATAAAAAAGCGAGATCTTAGGGAAAGCAAGACCTCGTTTTTTTATTTCTGCAAAAGAAAAAGCCCTTGCAAACGCAAGGGCAAAAAGCGGATGACGGGAATCGAACCCGCCTCTAAAGCTTGGGAAGCTTTCATTCTACCAATGAACTACATCCGCACGGATTTATTTGTTACTAAATCATTATACTCTGAACTGCTGCTGATGTAAAGTCCTAATTTTATAAATTTAAGTCGAAATCGGGATTTCGACTTGTTGAAACAGAAGAATAAACAGACGAGTTCCATCGGTTGAAAAGCCTTGAAACCTTGTCAGCACTTTGCTTCGCAAAGCCGCCTATGGCGGCAGGGTCTATCTTCCCTGTGCATTACTGTTTTCCTCGTCGGAAGTGAATTCCTCCTGCGGATTCCAGTCGGGAAGACGCTTCGTTTCCCGAACCCTTCCGCTGCTCGAAATTATTTTACTTACAGTCTGAAAAATTTCTTTTTTTAACATTTTTTCGTATACTTTCTTTTTCGTCAGGAGACTTAGTTTTCTTTTGGCGGGCATACTAGCAACAGTGATTTTTAAAGGATGCGAGGGATGCGGGATGGAAAAATTTGTGATAACGGGAACAGAAGAAGGGCTGCATGGCAGGGTAAAAATCAGCGGTGCGAAAAATGCGGTTCTGCCGATTCTGGCAGCGTGTCTGTTGACAGAGGAGGTCTGCGAGATTCAGAATGTACCGCCGCTTGCGGATGTGCGGCACATGGCAGAGCTGCTCACGGAGCTGGGCGCGAGGGTGGAATATGATGCGGCGGCGGAAACAATGCGCGTACAGGCGACGGAGCTTGCGCATGTGGAAGGGGCATACGAAACGGCAAGAAAGATGCGTGCCTCCTTTCTGGCGGCAGGGGCGTTATTGGCAAGATGCGGTGCGGCAAGGCTGCCCCTGCCCGGCGGGTGTCAGATTGGAAGCAGACCGATTGACCTGCACTTAAAGGGTTTTCATCTGATGGGGGCGAAAAGCAGACAGGCGCATGGGATGGTGGAATTACAGGCGAAGGCACTCAGGGGCAGTGACATTTATCTGGATTTTCCAAGCGTGGGTGCAACGGAGAATATCCTGCTGGCGGCAACACGGGCGAAGGGGATTACAACGATTGAAAATGCAGCGGCAGAGCCGGAAATCTGCGATCTGGCGGATTTTCTGCGGAAGATGGGCGCAGAAATTGAAGGGGACGGCACGGATACGATTACGATTCGGGGCGGAAAGGAGTTGCACGGCGCAGTGCATCGGGTCATTCCCGACCGTATGGAGGCAGGGACATTTTTAGCGGCGGCGGCAATTACGGGCGGTGATATCATTCTGGAAAATGTGCAGGAGGAGCACCTGAAGCCTGTACTGGCAAAGCTTGCGGAATGCAACATCAAAACGGAGCGGACGGCGGAGGGAATACGGGTCTGGCGAAGGGGCAGGCTCTGCGGTGTGCAGGTAAAGACCATGCCCTTTCCCGGCTTTCCGACCGATATGCAGGCACCCTTTATGAGCCTTTTGGCAGTGGCGAAGGGAACCAGCGTGATGACGGAAACAATTTTTGAAAACCGTTTTTCTCATGTGGGAGAGCTGCAGCGGATGGGGGCGAATATCAAGATTGACAGCCGCAGTGCGGTAATCGAAGGGGTGGAAACACTGACGGGGGCAAAGGTGCGCGCAACCGACCTGCGCGCAGGTGCGGCGCTCATTTTATCCGCATTGGCGGCGAAGGGCGAAACGGAAATCAGTGATATTTATCACATTGAACGAGGCTATGACAGGATTGACGAAAAGCTGCGGCGGCTGGGGGCGGATATCCGCAGGGAGGAGGAATAAATATAATAGGAAGGAACTGCCTTTTATTTACAAAACGTTTACAATTCGTTCATGAGGCGGAAATGCTTTTCTTTTATCCTATATTTTAGTATTATAAAGGGGGAGTTTCTACTCCCTGCTACATAGAGAGTGTTTAGTGAATTTGTTTGGAAGAAGAAAGCGAGTTGTGGTCTATGGATGTGAATAACCAACGAAAGCCTTTATTATATTATTGGCTGATTGCGCTGCTGATTATGGGAGTAATCAATATGTTTTTCCTGCCCTTTATGACGAAGAATACCATAGAGCAGGTGAATTATGATGTTTTCCTGACGCAGATGCAGAATAAAAATATCTCACAGGCAGAGGTGAATGAGGATGTCATTTATTTCTATCTGAAGGATGAGGGCAAATCGGATAAAGCGGGTACAACAATTTTTTCGGAGAACACCCAGAAGGTATACTCTACCGTAAGAATGGATGACCCGCAGCTGGTAGAGCGGCTGTATAACGCAGGGGCATCCTTCGGAGAGGTGAAGCCGAGGGAGGTTTCCCCCTGGTTCAGCACGCTTGTGATGTTTGTTGTGTTCTTCCTGCTGTGGCAGTTTGTGATGAAAAAAGCCATGAGCAAGATGGGCGGCATCGGCAATGCGATGTCCTTCGGGAAATCGAATGCGAAGGTATATGTGAAGGCGCAGACGGGCAAGACCTTTAAGGATGTTGCAGGACAGGATGAAGCGAAGGACGCATTGCGCGAAATTGTGGATTTCCTGCATAATCCCCAGAAATATACGGAAATCGGCGCATCCATGCCAAAGGGCGCATTGCTCGTAGGCCCTCCCGGAACAGGGAAAACACTGCTGGCGCAGGCGGTTGCAGGCGAGGCAGAGGTTCCCTTCTTCTCCATTTCCGGCTCGGAATTTGTGGAAATGTTTGTCGGCATGGGTGCGGCAAAGGTGCGTGACCTCTTTAAGCAGGCAAACGAAAAAGCGCCCTGTATCGTATTTATTGATGAAATTGATACCATCGGGAAAAAGCGTGACGGCAACGGCATGGGCGGTAACGATGAGCGGGAGCAGACCTTGAACCAGCTGCTGACGGAGATGGATGGCTTTGACGGCAGAAAGGGTGTTGTTATTCTGGCGGCAACGAACCGACCCGAAACACTGGATAAGGCACTGTTGCGTCCCGGTCGATTCGACAGAAGAATTCCCGTGGAGCTGCCTGATTTGAAGGGCAGAGAGGCAATCCTCAAGGTACATGCGGAAAATGTCAAGATGGAAGGCGGAATTGATTTCGGCACAATCGCAAGGGCAACCTCGGGTGCCTCCGGTGCGGAGCTTGCGAATATCATCAATGAAGCGGCGCTGCGTGCGGTACGCATGGGGCACAATCGCGTAAAGCAGGAGGACCTGATGGAGAGCGTTGAGGTGATTCTGGCAGGCTACCAGAGAAAGGGCGCTGTGATTTCTCCGGAGGAAAAGAAAATCATTGCATACCACGAGGTCGGACATGCATTGGTTGCGGCAAAGCAGAAAAATTCCGCACCCGTGCAGAAGATTACGATTATTCCCAGAACCAGCGGTGCATTGGGCTATACCTTGCAGGTGGATGAGGGCGAAAAATCGCTGATGAGCAAGGAGGAGCTGTTCAATAAGATTGCAACCTTTACCGGTGGGCGTGTGGCGGAGGAGCTGAAGTTTGGCTCTGTCACGACAGGTGCATCTAACGATATTGAGCAGGCAACACGTCTGGCAAGAGGGATGATTACACGCTACGGCATGAGTGAGGAATTCGGTATGGTTGCACTGGAAACCATCAATAACCAGTATCTCGGCGGCGACACCTCTCTGGCTTGCTCCAATGAAACCGCAACGAAGATTGACGCGGCTGTGGTTGCTGTGGTGAAGCAGGCGCATGAGAAGGCTGTGGGCATTATTCGGGAGAATATGAATAAGCTGGATGAAATTGCACAGTTCCTTCTGGAAAAGGAAACGATTACAGGCGAGGAATTTATGGAAATTCTGAACCGTACAGAGGAATAAAACGGAATATCAAAAATAGCGGGACTTCACGGAGTTCCGTTATTTTTATACATAAAAGATAGACAATTTTTTTACGGAAGTGTAAAATAGAAAGGAAGTTCTGAGAGGAAGGGGAATACCCATGTCGGTGCATACGGTGCAATATGAAGGGATTGAAATTGAATACGAATTGACGCGCAAAAACGTGAAGTATATCAACCTGCGTGTGAATAAGCATGGCAAGGTGGTTGTTTCCGCGGGGGAGCAGGTGCCCTTTGCGGTGATTGATGAATTTGTGCAGTCCAAGGCGTTTTGGATTATTACCCATCTGGCGGAGATTGAAAAGATTAGGAATGAGATTTCCGATGCGAGCCTGTATGACGGGAAAACGGTGTATTACCTCGGCAAGCCCTATCGGCTTAGACTGGAACACGGCGAACAGCGGATTACGGTTGCGGAGGATACCATTCTGCTTTCCTCCCCGAAGCTGTATTCCGATGTGCTGAAGGCGGAATATCTGGCTTGGCTGAAGGCGCAGGCGGAGAAGAAATTTGCGGAAATTATGGATAGAATATATCCTTTGGTGAAAGAATATCATATAGCAAGGCCGGAAATTAAAATCCGAAATATGAAAAGCATCTGGGGTAGCTGTACTACAACGGGCAGCACGATTCGGTTGAACCTGCAGCTGCTGAAGGCGGATGAGGCTTGTATTGAACAGGTGGTGCTGCATGAGCTGCTGCATTTTCGGTATCCCAATCATGGGAAATCCTTTTATGACCTTCTGGGGCAGCTGATGCCGGATTGGAAGGCGCGGAAGGAGCGACTGGATAAGAATTTCAAGGATGGGATATAAAATTGGGAGGGGGATTTGACAAATCCCCACTTTGGGGGTATAATAGGTAATGGTAATAAATTCATATTGACGCGGAGTAGAGCAGTCCGGTAGCTCGTCGGGCTCATAACCCGGAGGTCGCAGGTTCAAATCCTGTCTCCGCAAGCGAAAAAGAGATACAAGAAAAAATCTTGTATCTTTTTTTATGTCCTGCGACCGACGGGTTTTTACAGATTTATGAATTGGAAAAAATCAATAGGGATGATTGGAGACCAGCCCATTTACAATACGAAGGATACTATCAAGCTGGGCAGCATCAAGGCGTTTGAGCTGCTCTGTGAGGGTGCGGATTTTTTCGGGATGCGCCGACTCCAGATCGAAAAATTCCATTGGGGTGATATTCAGATAGTCACAGATTTCAAAAAAATTGGACATGGAAGGGAATGTCTTATTGTTTTCAATGCTGTTGATGTAGCCGGGGTTCTGCCCGAGGGAAAGACTCATATCCCTTGCGGAAACGCCCTTTGCCATACGCAGCTGTACCAATCTTTTGGAAAATGCCTCTTTACACATGCTTGTATCACCTCCATGTGTCATATTATATCTAATAAAAAACTTGAAATATTCTATATAATCAGTTATTTTTGACTAGATATCGGTTTGTACCTAATAAACAGATAGAAAATAGAAGAAGAAAACAAATGTATCAAAAAATTTTCATTTTTCTTGAAAATATTTGAAAATTGCTCTTAAAAATGCTAGGATATTGACATAGGTCAATGAAAGGGTTTGATTTTTATGTTATGTTGTAGGAAACAGCAAAAACTCATGAAGCATGATGAACCTTATAAAACAAGGAAGAAGATGTATTGGCAGAAAGACAAGGCTTAGAGGTTTGGGGATATCGTATGTGTATGAAAGACAGAATGAGACGGTTTCTGGTGGATGTTCTGGACATCCATAATAAAGATGTAATCGAAGAAGTTATTGGTATTTCCAGCATCAGGCACTGCCCGAAGGGACGGACACTGTACAGTCAAGGGGAAACGGTGGATACCTGCTGCTTCCTGATGGAAGGCGTGACGGGTGCATTTCTCTACGCGAAGGGCGGAAAGCAGATTTCAGATGATTTTTCTTTTGTATCCGGCGAGATGATTACGCCGTTTATGAACTGGCAGAGAAAAGCGCTGACCTCTGTGGTTGCGATGTCGAATGTAGATGCTTTTGTGATTGCCAATATGGATGTAATCACGCTGTTTAGAACCTATCCGGAATTTCAAACAATCCTTTTTGAATGGCTGATGCAGGCGTACCACAAGCAATGGGCGCTCAAAAGTGCGCGGTATCAGATGGCGGCGAAGGAGCGGTATCTTTTCTTTTTAAAGGAATATGCGGGGCTGGAGGATGTGGTCAGCGACCGTTTTTTAGCTTCATTTTTAGATATGTCGCCGGAGACGCTGAGCCGACAGAAGCGGTGCCTGCGGGAGGAAAAGCCCGATTGAAGCAACGGAAGGAAGGCATCTTTCACATTTTTCTCAAAGGAGGATGTGCGAATATAAGAAGCGGAGAGGCGAAGGGGGGAGATGCAGCGAGGAAGAAGGCTGTTTGAAATAGAAAAAAGTGGTTTTCAAAGGAACGGAAAAATAAAAAAAGGTTGAAGGAAAAATGAAAAAGAAAAAATATCTTGCGATTTTCATGGCAATGAGCATGGCAACTGCAACTGCACCTGTGACAGCATTGGCAGATGATGCAACAACAGGTACAGAAAGCGGTGCAGAGACAGGCGAAAGCGGCAGTGGTGAAACTGGCAGTACAGGTGAAACTGGCAGTGAAAATGGCGGCACAGAAGGCGGTAGCACAACAGCACCTGATACACCTGCCGAAAACGAAGGTGTTAAGACTATTGATGAGTTAAATGCCGCAATTACTGCCGCAGGGGAAACAGAAACTACTATTAAACTTGCTGCTGATATCACAGGGGATGTTGTAGTACCTGAAAAGGCAAATATTACAATCGACCTGAATGGTAAGAAGATTACAAACAGTGTTGGGCACACAATTATGAATAACGGCACCTTGACTATTAAGGGTGAAGGTACAGTTGATAATATTACTCACGGGAAAGCAGCTCTCTATAATAAGGGGACGGTTACTTTAAACGGAGGTACTTTTGACCGTACTCAAGAAAATGGTAAAAGTGATAGTTCTTCTGGCGGCAACTCCTATTACACCATCAAGAATGTTGGTAATATGACCATTAACGAAGGCGTAAACGTGCTGACAGCGAAGGGGAATGGCGAGTTGGGCAGATTCTCCAGCCTTGTTGCGAATGGTTACTACAATGGTACTACATACGACAACGACAAGGGAGTGGATAACCCTGCGTTGATTATCAATAATGGTACCTTCTCAGGAGGGCTGAATACGATTAAAAATGATGACCGTGCAGAGTTGACTATTAACAACGGTACATTCAAGAATTTCTATCAGGCAACTGTTCAGAATCATAATATTGCAACAATCAACGGTGGTACCTACAAAGCTGCAAGTGATGCAAGCAGTACAGGAAAAGAAACCTACGGTGTTTATAACTGTGGTTGTGGTGATAATATTGACCTTGGTACATTGACTGTAACCGGCGGTATCTTTGAAGGTGCGGATTATGCGATTGCTGATGTCAGCAGTCAGCCTGCTATTGTGAATATTTCTGGTGGTTGCTTTAGTGGTGCTAAAGGTGCAATTGTTAAAGGTACAAACTCTAATGCTACAATCTCTATCTCCGGCGGCACTTTCTCCGATAAGCCTGCCAATGCTTATGTAGCAGACGGCTATAAAGCAATTCAGGTTAAAGGTGACAAATACGTTGTAACGGACAAGATTGCTCTGGACAAAACAAGCACAAGAATCCGCAGAGGTTACACAGACACACTGAAAGCAATCGTAGAAGCAAACGGCAAACATACGCAAACATACGATGTAGCAGACCCTATAACATGGGCAAGTGATAAAGAAGCAGTAGCAACTGTAAAAGATGGCGTTGTTACAGGTGTAGACTATGGTAGTGCAACCATCACAGCAACATTGGGCGGTGTAATAGAAACGCCTGATACAACAGAAACGCCTGATACAACAGATGCGCCTGCAACTCAGGCAGAAGGTGATACAGCAACAGGTGACGGCACAGATACAGACGGTGACAATACACCTTCTAACACACTGACAGCAAGCTGCACCGTAACAGTATTCAAGAAATCTTCTTCCAGCTCCTCCTCCGGCGGTGGTGGCGGCAGCAGTGTTACAAAATACGGTGCAACCATCTCTGACAGCAAAAACGGTGCTGTAACCGCAAGCGCGGCAAAGGCAGAAACAGGTGACAAGGTTATTCTGACACCCAAGGCTGACGAGGGCTATGCACTGGATAAGATTACCGCAAAGGACAAGGACGGCAAGGAAGTTAAGCTGAAAGCAGAAAAGGACGGCACATATTCCTTCACCATGCCGAAGGGCGGCGTAACCGTTGATACAACCTTCAAGCAGGCAGAGGGCGCAGCCAACACAGACAAGCCCGCAGCAGCAACAAAGACAATCCTTCTGCAGATTGGCAGCACAGCAGTGATTGTGGACGATCAGGCAATCATCAACGATGTTGCACCCGTAATCCGCAACGACAGAACTCTGGTTCCCATCAGAGTCATCACAGAAGCACTGGGCGGTCAGGTTGCTTGGAACGAAGCCGCAAAAGAGGTTACTCTGACTGTTAACGGCAAGGAAATCAAAATGACTATCGGCAAAGCTCTGGAAAAATACGGCGTTGCTCCTGTTATCATCGGCGGCCGCACCTTTGTACCCGTTCGCTTTGTAGCGGATGAGCTGGGCGCAGTGACCACATGGGACGATGCAACAAAGACTGTAACAATTCAGGCGGTAAAATAAATTTTTCCGAAAATCTTAGCTGAAAACAATCAAAATGGCGTTCATCCGCAAGGATGGACGCTGTTTTCTGCTTTCGGGGAAGAAGTGGGGCGAAAAATACAGCCCTCGAAAAAAAACACTTTCCACTGCAACGTTTTCGTGATATAATTCTAATGTTATAGGGCGAAATATAGAGAAAAACGACTACTTTTTGGGGAACGGCGGCTTTTTCGCCTGTTCAGAGATATAGATTGTCCTTTGGAATTGATTGGAAGGATGAATGTTTTTATGGATAAATTAGTTGTAAGGGGCCGAAAAAGATTGACCGGAGAGGTTACCATCAGCGGTGCGAAAAACGCGGCGGTGGCTGTTATTCCGGCGGCGGTAATGGCAACCGGAGTGAGTGTACTGGAGAATCTTCCCAGTATTGAGGACGTTAGAAATATCTGTCATACCATTCAGGAAATGGGCGGTAAATGCAGATTTTTAGATAAACATACTTTGGAAATTGACTGTAACGAGGGTGTCAGCTATCAGGCGACCTTTGAGGGCGTGCAGAAAATGCGCGCATCCTATTATCTCATCGGTGCGCTTTTGGCACGCTATAAAAAGGCAGAGGTGGCAATGCCCGGCGGCTGCAATTTTGGCAAACGCCCCATTGACCTGCACCTGAAGGGCTTCCGTGCGCTTGGTGCAACCGTCATTGAGGAGGACGGCATGGTGAAGGCTTATGCCGAAAAGCTGATTGGTACTTCCATCTACATGGATCAGGTGAGCGTTGGCGCGACCATCAATGTCATGCTTGCGGCAACCATGGCGGAGGGCACCACAACGATTGAAAACGCGGCAAAGGAGCCGCATGTGGTAGATACTGCAAACTATCTGAACATGATGGGGGCAAATATCAAGGGCGCAGGGACAGATGTGATTCGTATTAAGGGCGTTCCCGAACTGAAGGGCGCGCAGTATACCATCATTCCCGACCAGATTGAGGCAGGCACCTACATGATTGCGGCGGCGATTACGGGCGGCGATGTGCTGGTGAAGAATATCATTCCCAAGCACATGGATTCCCTGACAGCAAAGCTGGAGGAAATGAATGTGAAGGTGGCGGAATGGGAGGATTCCATTCGCGTGATGGCGGATGAGCCCTTGCGTGCGGTAAACGTAAAGACCATGAGCTACCCCGGCTTCCCGACGGATTTACAGCCTCAGATTGCGACGCTTCTTGCGGTCTGCAACGGGACAAGCGTGCTGACGGAAAATGTCTGGGAAAACAGATATCAGTACATGGGTGAGCTGCGTAAGCTGGGCGCAGATGTGGAAATTAACGGCAGAGTGGCAACCATCCACGGCATTAAGCATTTCAGCGGCGCGGAGGTTTCCGCAACAGACCTGAGAGCAGGCGCGGCAATGATTCTGGCGGCACTGGCGGCAGAGGGCGAAACCATCATTGACGGCGTGCGTTATATCGACAGAGGCTATGAGGATGTTGAGGAAAAATTCAGAGCCATGGGCGCGGATATCGACCGTATCCCCGGCGAGCAGTAAAAAGAGAACAAGAGAGCCTCGGAGCAGTTCCGAGGCTTATTTTATGGAAAAACACGAAGGAAAAGAGGTGAACCGGCTTGCGGATGGAATTTTGCACCATCGCCAGCGGCAGCAGCGGCAACTGCACCTATATCGGGACGGATTACACGAAAATATTGATTGATGCAGGTATCAGCGGCAAGAAAATCGAGGAAGGACTTGCAAATTTGAAGCTGACGGGCGACAAAATAGATGCGCTGTTTATCACCCATGAGCATGTTGACCATATCAAGGGGGCAGGTATTCTTTCCCGCAGGTTTGATATCCCTATTTTTGCCACGGCGGATACCTGGGCGGCGATGGAGGAAGGCCTTGGGCGGATTGCGCCGAGCAACAAGCGGATTGTGTATGCGGATGAGGTCTGCGCGGTGAATGACCTTTGCGTGAAGCCGTTTCGGATTCCGCATGATGCGGCAGAGCCGGTCGGCTATAACGTCTTTTCGGGCGAGAAAAAAATCACACTGGCAACGGATATCGGGCATGTGACGGATACGATTCGGGAAAGCATAGAGGACAGTGATGTGCTGCTTTTAGAGGCAAATCATGATGTGGAAATGCTGAAAAAGGGCGGTTATCCATGGTCGCTGAAGCAGCGGATTCTGGGCGAAAACGGACATCTTTCCAACCATACGGCAGGAAGGCTTCTGGCAGAGGTGATGACGGGAAAGATGAAATATGTTTTTTTGGGACACCTCAGTGAGGAAAACAATAACCCCCATCTGGCGTATGAAACAGTAGAGGAAATCCTGCGGAACAACCGCATTGAGGTTGGCACGCATGTAAAAATGGATATGGCGAGCCGCTTTCAGAATGGCGTGAAGGTGGAACTGTAACGGAGGGTTGGCATGAAGGTTATGGTCGTTTGCGTAGGCAAATTGAAGGAAAAATACTGGCGCGATGCCATCGCGGAATACAGCAAGCGGCTGAGCCGTTATATGAAGCTGGAGATTATCGAGCTGGCGGATGAAAAGGCACCCGAAAACATGAGCGATGCACAGGCGGCGGAGGTCAAGGAAAGGGAAGGACAGCGGATTCTGAAAAACGTGAAGGACGATGCCTTTGCGGTGGCGCTTGCGGTGGAAGGAAAGATGCTTTCCTCCGAGGAGCTGGCAGAATTCATGGCGAAAAAGAGCGTTGGCGGCGTGAGCCATATCGTGTTCATCATCGGCGGCTCTCTGGGGCTTTCCCCTGCGGTGATGCGGCGCGCGGATTATGCACTCAGCTTTTCCAGAATGACATTTCCGCACCAGATGATGCGCGTGGTTTTATTGGAGCAGATTTACCGCTCGGAGCGGATTCAGCGCAACGAGCCATATCATAAATAAAGAAATTGCGAGGAAGGGAAGATTGCAATGAAAAAAGGCATGAAAATTGTGCGGTTTATCGGGATTGTGTGCTGGTTTCTGGCGCTGTTCATTCTGATTAACGGGCATCAGGAGAAGAAAAAAGCGGCAGAGGAGGCGGCAAAGCAGCCTGCCATTGTAACGGAAACAAACGAAACGAATGACGGAGATACACCAAGCACCGTGATTTTCCCCGAATAAAAAAGAAAGCGTTCTCAAATGGAATATCCCAAAGAGAACGCTTTTTTATGTTTTCGACTTAATGTTAATTTTCTAAAAACGCTTCGCCGATTTTGAACACATCCCCTGCGCCGACCGTCAGAAGTAAATCCCCTGCCTTGCAGTTTTTCTCCAGATAGGAGCGGATGGCATTAAAATCTCCGACATATCTTGCGGATTTGCCTGTTTTTGCGATTCTGTCCGCAAGCATGGCGGCGGAAATGGTGCCGTCATCGGATTCCCTTGCGGCATAGATATCCGCGATGATGACTTCATCTGCATCGGTGAATGCTTCGCCGAATGCATCAAAGAGGAACTTTGTTCTGGAATAGGTGTGCGGCTGGAACACGCACCAGGTTGTACGGTGCTGCACCTTTTTTGCCGCCGCCAGTGCCGCCTTGATTTCTGTGGGGTGGTGCGCATAATCATCAATGACAACAACGCCGTTTTTTTCGCCTTTTTTCTGGAAGCGGCGTTCTGTGCCCGTAAAATGCAGAAGCCCCTTTTGGCAATCCGCAGGACAGACACCTACAAAATGTGCCGCCGCAATGGATGCCACCGCATTTGTGATATTATGGTCTCCGGGTACATTCAGATGGAAATTCCCGAATAATTCGCCTTTATAATATACATCAAAGGTATTCTTGCCGTCCGGCTCATGGATGATATTTTTCGCCTGCCAGTCCGCGCCGTCCGTCAGTCCAAAGGTTTCTACAGTGCAGTCCAGTCCCTGTGTCAGCTCTGCCACGTTTTCAATCGCCTGATTGATAACCAATGCACCCTTCGCAGGGATACGCTCTGCAAAGGCATGGAAGGAGCGGCGGATATTCGCAAGGTTTTTGAAATAATCCAGATGGTCGCTTTCCACATTCAGAATCACACCGACGAAGGGCTTGAACTGCAAAAAGCTGTCGAAATATTCGCATGCCTCGGCAACGAAATACGGAGAGTGACCGATTTTCAGGTTACTGCTGATGGTAGGCAGGATGCCGCCAACCGTAATGGTGGGGTCTGTCCCTGCGGCAAGCAGGATTTCGGAAACCATGGATGTGGTTGTAGTCTTGCCATGTGTGCCTGCAACGGCAATGGAATCCTCATATTCCGCCATGATTTCGCCCAGCAGTCTGGCTCTGTCCATCAGGGGGATATGCTTTGCCTGCGCCGCCTGATATTCGGGGTTATCAGGATGGATTGCCGCGGTATAGACCACTAAATCTACATCATCCGTGATGTTTTCCGCCTTGTGTCCGAAGTTGATATGAATCCCCAAATTCTGCAGGTGCTTTGTCACAGGGGATTCCTTGATATCCGTACCGGAAACGATACAGCCCTTATCTGCCAGAATTTCTGCCAGACCGGACATGCTGATGCCGCCGATGCCGATGAAATAAATGTGTTGTCCTTTTTGAAATGTTGTCATATTCTATCGCCTCAAAATCTATTAAATGGGTTCAAATTTTTCTGAAATTTAACAAAATCATCATATAGTTTAACCTTCATTATAGTATACTGGCATGGGAAAGGCAATCTTTTCTCTGCGTTTTCTTTTTCTGTGTTCTATATTTTATACAGAAAGTGCCGAAAATAAACCCATACGGGCGCAGGAGCAACGTGCAAATTTTCTCAATCGGAAAAAAGGAAAGAGAAAAAGCCAATCGAAATAAGGCGAAATTTCGGCACAGATGCCGTAGATAATCTTTGCAAGTTTATTTTCCTATGCTATAATAATCAAAACAGAGCCTATGACTTTGTTACATATATACAACCTGAAAAGATAGGGGTGGGTAATATGCGTAAAAAAGAAATGATAGCAATGCTTCTGGCGGGTGGACAGGGCAGTCGTCTGGGCGTGTTAACAAGAAAGGTGGCAAAGCCTGCCGTTGCCTACGGTGGGAGATATCGTATCATCGATTTTCCGCTGAGCAACTGCATTAACTCCGGCGTGGATACCGTCGGCGTGCTGACACAGTATCAGCCGCTGCGCTTGAATCAGCATATCGGGATTGGGATTCCATGGGATTTGGATAAGAAGAACGGCGGTGTGACGATTCTTGCGCCGCATGTGAAAACAGGGGATTCCGGCGAATGGTTTAACGGGACGGCAAACGCCATTTATCAGAATATTGATTTTATCGACAGCAATAATCCGGAATATGTGCTGATTCTTTCCGGTGACCACATTTATAAAATGGATTATTCCAAGATGCTTGCCTTCCATAAGGCGCACAACGCAGCGGCAACGATTGCCGTTATGGAGGTGCCGATGGAGGAAGCAAACCGCTTCGGCATTATGAATACCGAGGACGGCGATAAGATTTACGAATTTGAGGAAAAGCCGGAAAGCCCCAAGAGCAATCTTGCTTCCATGGGGATTTACATATTTACATGGGACAGACTGCGTGATGCATTGATTGAGGATAATTCCATCCATCCGGACAGCGATTTCGGCAAGCACATCATCCCTAAAATGCTGGATGAGGGACAGCCCATGTACGCATGGCGGTTCAACGGCTATTGGAAGGATGTCGGCACCATTCAGTCCTATTGGGAGTCCAATATGGACTTAATCCGCACCCTGCCCGAATTCAACCTCTACGAGGATTTTTGGAAGATTTATACCAACAGCGACCATCAGCCGCCGCAGTATACGGCACTCGGCTCAAAGACAGAGGAAGCGCTGCTTTCTGACGGCTGTGAGATTTACGGTACGGTCTGTCGTTCCATCATCGGCCCCGGTGTTGTGGTGGAAAAGGGGGCAGTGGTGAAGGATTCCATCATCATGGCAGACACGATTATCGGCGAAAATGCTTTGATTGACCATTGCGTCATTGATGAAAAATGTAGCATCGGCAAAAATGTGCAGATGGGTGTCGGGGAAAATATTCCTAATGAGGCAAAGCCTAATATTTATAATACAGGCATCACCGTTCTGGGAATGAACAGCAGTGTTCCCGATGGGATTGTGATGGGGAAAAACTGCGTGATTTACGGCAGAACCTCCCCTGAGGATTATCCAGACGGCAGATTGGAAAGCGGTAAGGCCGTTGTACGGGAGGTGTAACAGATGAAAGCAATCGGTATTATTTTGGCAGGCGGCAATAACGACGGCAGACTGGGCGTTCTGACCGACCATAGAGCGGCGGCGGCATTGCCCATCGGCAGCTGCTATCGTGCCATTGATTTTACATTGAGCAATATGTCCAACAGCGGCATTGGGAAGGTGGCTGTGCTGACGCAGTATAACTCTCGCTCCCTGCGTGACCATCTGATGTCATCCAAATGGTGGGACTTCGGCAGAAAGCAGGGCGGCTTGTTCGTATTCACGCCGTATACCAGCAATGCAGGCTCTACATGGTTCCGCGGCACGGCGGATTCCATTTATCAGAATATGACCTTCCTCAAGCGCAGCAATGAGGAATACGTTGTGATTACCTCCGGTGATTCCATCTATAAAATGGATTACCGTAAGGTGCTGGAATATCATAAGGAAAAAAATGCGGACATTACTGTGGTTTATCAGAAAATGACGGGAAAGGATTTATCCAAATTCGGCATTTTGCAGATGGATGCGGACAATAAGCTGGAGGGCTTCGAGGAAAAGCCGGAGCAGCCGAAATCCGATGCGGCCTCCCTGGGGATTTATGTTATCTCCAGAACGCTGCTTATCAATCTGCTGAATCAGATTATCCCCGAAGGCAGATACAGTCTGGTAAAGGATATTATCATCCGCTTTATCCATACGCTGAAAATCTACGGCTATGAATATGACGGCTACTGGAATGCCATCGGCACAGGCATTGCGGCTTATTTTGAGACGAACATGGATTTTCTGAAAAAGGATATCCGCGATCATTTCATCAACGAATATCCCTATATTGAAACAAAGCCGAAGGATGAACCCCCTGCAAAATACAACAGGGGTGCGGATGTGACGGATTCCATCGTCGGCAGCGGTGCGATTTTTGACGGGAAGGTGGAGCATTCCGTTGTGTTCCGTAGGGTGCGTGTCGGCAAGGGCGCAGTTGTACGGAATTCCATCCTGATGGAGGGCTGCCAGATTGGCGAAAACTGCGTGGTGGAAAATGCCATCTTCGATAAGGAGGTTGTCCTTTCCGCAGGACAAAGAGTCATCGGCGTTTCCTCTGAGGAGCCCGCAGTGCTGAAAAAGGGCACAAAATTATAAATCGGATTTTAAGAACGAAAAGCAGGGAGTTTTCTCTGCTTTTTTCTTTTCCGGAAATCATTTTTTAGTAAAAGAGTATATTGAATTTTATAGGGAAAAATGCGATACTAAAATGTATGTATACAATATCTTGAAAAATATTTCGCCCTTTGGCGTAGGAGGAAAAATAAATGAGACAGTTGAAAGCAATCATTCTGGCTGCCGGCGAAGGCTCCCGTATGAAATCCAAGAAACCTAAGGTACTTCATGAAATTTTGAACAAGAGCATGGTGGATTATGTGATTGAAACCGCAAAAAGCTGTGGCGCAGAGGAGGTCTGCGTTGTGGTGGGACACAAGGCGGAGGAGGTTAAGGCAGGCATCCGCGCGGAAGGCATCTCCTTTGCTTTGCAGGCAGAGCAGAAGGGAACAGGGCATGCTGTTATGATGGCAGGCGATTTTATTGATGAAAGCAGTGATATGCTGATTCTCTACGGGGATACGCCGCTGATTACAGGCGAAACCCTGACAAAGCTGGTTGAGGTACACCGTACAGAGGGACACAGCGTAACTGTAGTTTCCTCTAAAATAGAGGACCCTACCGGCTACGGACGCATCATGCGCGATGACCACGGCGGTTTTGAACGCATTGTGGAGCATAAGGATGCAACAGATACACAGAGAATGATTAACGAAATCAACACAGGGATTTATATTTTCAACGGCAAGGAGTTGAAGGAATCTCTGGGCAAGCTGAATAACAATAACGCGCAGGGGGAATATTACCTGACAGATTGTCTGGAGCTGATTTTGAAGGCAGGCGGCAAGGTGGAGGCTGTTGTGGCAAAGGATGCCGATGAATTTTTCGGTGTAAACAGCCGTGTACAGCTTGCGGAAGCTGCAAAAATCATGAAGCACCGCATCAACCGTAAGCACATGGAAAGCGGTGTTACCCTCGTTGATCCCGAAAATACCTATATCGGCAGTGATGTTAAAATCGGTATGGATACGGTGATTTTGCCCGGCTGTGTGCTGGAGGGCAATACGGAAATCGGGGAGGACTGCGAAATCGGCCCCAATTCCAGACTGACAGATACCAAGCTTGGCAATGGCGTGAAATTCCAGACCTCTACGGCAATCGAATCCGAAATCGGCAACGAAACCACCGTTGGGCCTTTTGCGTATATCCGCCCGAATTGCCATATCGGCAACAGGGTGAAGGTTGGCGACTTCGTTGAGGTGAAAAATTCCACCATTGGCGACGGCACAAAAATCCCGCACCTTTCTTATGTCGGGGATACCGATGCAGGCGAAAAAATCAACTTCGGCTGCGGCAGCATTATGGTAAACTATGATGGCAAGAAAAAGCACCGCACTACCATTGAGGATAATGTTTTTGTCGGCTGCAATGTAAATCTGGTTGCACCTGTAACCGTGAAGAAGGGCTCCTACATTGCCGCAGGCTCCACCATCACAAAGGATGTGCCTGAGGACGTTTTGGCGGTTGCCAGAGCAAGACAGCAGGTCATCGAAGGCTGGACAAAAAAGAGAATTGAAAGATAATTTGAAAAAATTGTCGAATAGCGGTTGAAATTGATTGTTTTTCGGTGTAACATAATATTGTATGTGCTTATATAACCTAAAATTATTTTTTATAGGGGGACAGATAAATGCTTAATTCCGGCATCAGCAACATTAAAGTTTTTGCCTGCAATTCCAACAAAACGCTGGCAAATGCAATCGCAGATAAGCTTGGTCTGAAACTGGGCGACTGTGAAGTAGAAAAGTTCAGCGACGGTGAGATTTCCGTAAAGATCAATGAAACCATTCGTGGCGCAGATGTATTCATCATCCAGTCCACATCCTATCCCGTAAACGATAACCTGATGGAGCTGCTCATCATGATTGACGCAATGAAGCGTGCATCCGCAGCAAGAATTACAGCCGTTATGCCTTATTACGGCTATGCTCGTCAGGACAGAAAAGCAAGAGCGAGAGATCCCATCAGTGCAAAGCTGGTTGCAAATATTCTGACAAGCGCAGGCGCAAGCCGTGTGCTGACAATGGATCTGCATTGTGCGCAGATTCAGGGCTTCTTCGATATTCCCGTAGATAATCTGGTTGGCAGCCCTCTCTTGACAGACTTCTACATCAAAAAATTCGGCGATTCTCTGGAAAGAGATTTTGTTGCGGTTTCTCCCGACCTGGGCAGCGTAACAAGAGTCAGAAAATTTGCGGAAAAGCTGAATATTCCTATTGCAATTATTGATAAACGCAGACCGAAGGCAAATGTCAGCGAGGTTATGAATATCATCGGTGACATCAAGGGTAAAAAGGTTATCCTGCTGGATGATATGATTGATACCGCGGGTACCATTACAAATGCAGCCAATGCGCTGATTGAAAGAGGTGCAATCGAGGTAGATGCCTGCTGTACACATGGCGTTCTGAGCGGTCCTGCTATCGAAAGAATCGAAAAATCCGCAATCAAGGAGCTGTTGGTTCTGGATACCATCGAGCTGCCTGAGGAAAAGAAAATCGACAAGATTACAATGGTTTCCGTTGCAGATATTTTCGCAGATGCAATCAACTGCATCCATAATGGCGTTTCTATTTCTCAGCTGTTTGACTGATTCGCATTGCGCCGAAAAATTCACAAAATCATGACAGAAAAAACTCCCAAATGAAAAAATGGGAGTTTTTCTTTTTATTTACTGAAAAATAGTACAGTGAGAGGAGATATTTTTAGCAGTTATGGGTAAAAAAAATAATATCCAAAAAGCGGCAGTCAAACCTCGACGGAAACTGGTGTTTTTTTAGCGTTTTGGGGAAAATGGGTTTGGCAAAACTGCCAATTTTACAGAAACTCGGTTGACAAGAGGGGTAAAATAGATTATATTGTTAAAAGTAAAACAAACAGAGTAAGACATATTTCCTATTCGCAGTGAGGGAATGGCTCTGTTTGCTATAAAATTTTACTATCCACTTATCAAATTTTTAAATTTTTAGGAGGAAGATATCGATGAAAATTGCATTCTTTGACACAAAGTCTTACTGGGTAGACGCTTTTAAACCCGTAGCAGCAAAATATGGCTATGAAATCACTTTCTTCAACGAAAGACTGACACCCGCTACAGCTCATCTGGCAGCAGGTCATGACGCTACTTGCTCTTTCGTTAATGACGAAGTTCCCGCAGAAGTTATCCGTGAACTGAAAAATCTGGGTATCAAGGTTCTGCTGCTGCGTTGCGCAGGTTTCGACAGCGTTGATCTGGATGTTGCAAAAGAATGTGGTCTGCCCGTACTGAGAGTACCCGCTTACTCTCCTCAGTCCGTAGCAGAACAGGGCGCAGCGCTTCTGATGGCTGTTAACAGAAAGCCTCATCTGTCCTATGAAAGAACAACAAAATTCAACTTCGATATCGCTGGTCTGACAGGTATCGCTCTGTACGGCAAAACAGCAGGTATCATCGGTACAGGTAAAATCGGTCAGTGCATGATTAACATTCTGAAAGGCTTCGGCATGGACATCATCGCTTATGATGCATTCCCTAACCCCAATCTGGGTCTGGAATATGTAACTCTGGATGAACTGTATGCTCGTGCTGATGTTATCTCCATCCACTGCCCTCTGATGCCCGCAACAAGACACATGATCGACAAGGATGCTATCGCTAAGATGAAAGACGGCGTTATCTTCATCAACGTTGCTCGTGGCGGTCTGGTTGACTCCGAAGCTCTGGCTGACGCAGTTGAAGCTGGCAAATTCCGTGGCGTAGGTATGGACGTTTGCGAAAAAGAACATGAATACTTCTTCGAAGACAGAAGCAACCTGAAAGAACATGACAAGACTCTGTCCAGACTGCTGGCAAGCGATAAGGTTGTTATCTCCGGTCACCAGGCATTCCTGACAGAAGAAGCTCTGGAACAGATGGCTCTGATTACAATGGATAATGCAAAGGCATTCCTGGAAGGCGCTGAACTGGTTAACGAAGTAAAATAATTTCATCTGATACATAGATAGAAATATTAAAGTGAGCACTGAAAAGTGCTCACTTTTTTATTGTTTTCCGCCGCTTTTTTATGCTATAATGACTCTGAAAAATGAACAGAATAAAGGTGCGCCCGGATAAGAAACCTTGCATTCTGAAATGCTGAAAGTTTTCTTATTGGGGCACACCTTAGAACAGCAGCTCTAATTTTTTGATTAGGGCATTTCGTTGTGTTTACGGACAGGAGGAAAGGCACATGGGTCTTTTTGACAGATTTAAAAATCAGGAAGCGAGAGGGCAGGAGTTTTACTGCATCGTGGGTCTTGGCAACCCCGGCAGAGAATACGCCGAAACAAAGCATAATGTCGGCTTCTGTGTAATTGATAAGCTGGCGGAAAAATATGAGATTAAGGTGGAAAAATACAAAAACAGAGCATTGATTGGGGATGGCATGATTCGCGATAAGCGGGTGCTTCTCGTAAAGCCGCAGACCTTTATGAACCTCAGCGGCGAAAGTGTGCGTGAAATCGTGAATTTCTATAAAATTCCGCAGGAACGCTTTGTTGTCATTTTCGATGATACGAGCCTGCCCTGCGGCAGTGTGCGGATTCGCGAAAAGGGCAGCCATGGCGGACATAACGGCATCCGCAACATCATCGACCAAATGGGAACGGATGTGTTTAACCGCATTAAGGTCGGCATTGGCGAAAAGCCAAAGGGCTGGGATTTGGCGGATTATGTTCTTGCGAAATTCAGTCCCGATGATTTGCCTGCCATGGAAGAAGGCATGGAGAAGGCGGTCAAGGGTGTGGAGCTGATTCTCTCTCGCGGCGTGGCGGAGGCGGCAAACCGTGTGAACCAGAAACCGAAAAGCATGAAAAAACAGAAGGCCTTGCAGGAGCAGGCAGAAAAAGCCGAAAAAGAAACGGAAAAGACTACTGACGGGGTGAATAAAGAATGAAAGCCTTAACCGCACCGCTGACCGAATTGGGCAGTTTTCAACAGATTCTGGAAGGAATTGCAAAGGGAAATACGCCTGTTTTTGCGACAGGTGTCATTGATGCGGCAAAAAATCATCTGGCGTACAGCCTGCAGGCGGAAACAAAGCGTCCGCTTTTCCTTCTGACCTACAGTGAGCTGCGCGCGAAGGAAATTCTGGAGGATTTGACCTTTTTTACGAAGGACTGTGCATATTATCCTGCGAAGGATATCCTTTTCTACAGCGCGGATGTGCATAGCATGGAAATGAACCGCCAGCGGTTTCTGGTATTGGAGCGTCTGCTCAAGGGCGAAACGCCCATCATTGTAGCATCTGCCGAAGCGCTGTTAGATAAATATCCCCCGAAGGAAATTTTTGCCTCCTTTCGGCTGACCCTACGGACAGGTGAAATCGTTGAAATCGCAGAGCTGACACGCAAGCTGGTACGCATGGGCTATGAGCGGACGGAGCTGGTGGAAAGCCCCGGGCAGTTCAGCCTGCGCGGCGGTATTCTGGATATCTGGTCGCTGACGGCGGAGGATGCCGTGCGTATCGAATTCTGGGATGATGAAATAGATTCCATCCGCAGCATGGATGCGCAAAGCCAGCGTTCCGTAGAAAAGCTGGAGGAGGCGAGCATCTTCCCCCTGCGGGAAATGGTTTATACCGAGGAGCAGGCAGTTTCTGCGGCGGAGCGCATCGAGCAGGAATATCGGAAGGTACTGAAAAATCTGGAGCAGAAGGGCGAAGCGGAAAATGCAGAGCGTCTGCGGGAGCATATCGGCGAGGATGCGGAACGCCTGCGTGCGGAAAAAACATTGCCTGCACTTGGGGCGTATGCCGATTATTTTTATGAAAATCCCGTCAGCCTGCTTTCCTATTTGCGGGAGGACACCCTGCTTGTGTTCGATGAGCCTGAGCGCATCCGCGAGCACATGGATATTCTGACGGAGGAATACCGCGAGAGCGTGAAGGGGCGTATCGCGCAAGGCTATTTATTGCCGGGGCAGAGCAATATGCTCTATGATTATACGGAAATTTTGCGGCAGGCGGAGGGCTTTGCGGAGCTTCTGCTTGCAGGGCTGAACCAGAAGACGGTGGATTTCCGCCCGAAAACCATGGTGAATCTTTCGGTGCGCTCTACGCCTTCCTTCCAGCAGCGCGCGGATCTTTTCTGCGAGGAGCTGGAATATCTGAAAAAGAACCATTTCCGCACGCTGATTCTTGCCGGCAGCGGTACAAGGGCACAGCGTATGGCAAAGGAATTGCAGGAAATGGGTCTGGAAGCCGTTTATATCGATTCTCTGGAAAAGGAGGTGCCGAAGGGTGCCGTCTGGGTGGCACGCGGTACGCTTTCCAAGGGCTTTCGGTATGATTATATTGATTTTGCCGTGTTCTGCGACAGCGAATTATTCGGCGGCAAGGAAAAGAAAAAACGAAAGAAGCGCAGGAAAAACGGCGCGGCAATCGAAAGCTTTACCGATTTGCATATCGGGGATTATGTTGTACATGATAACCACGGGATTGGTGTATTTCGCGGTCTGGAAAAAATCTCTGTCGAGGGCGTGCAGAAGGATTATATGAAGATTTCCTATCGCGATGGCGGCAGTCTCTTTGTACCTGTCAACCAGATGGATATGGTACAGAAATATATCGGTACAGGCTCTGCCGCACCCAAGCTGAATAAGCTTGGCGGACAGGACTGGGCAAAGGCAAAGGCGAAGGCGCGAAAGGCTGTGCAGATTATGGCGGAGGATCTGGTTGCGCTTTATGCAAAGCGTGCGGCGGCGCAGGGCTTTGTCTATGGTGCGGATACCGTCTGGCAGCAGGAATTTGAGGAAAGCTTCCCCTATGAGGAAACGGATGACCAGCTGAACGCCATTGAGGATGTCAAAAAGGATATGGAAAGCAGCCAGGTTATGGACAGACTGATTTGCGGGGATGTTGGCTACGGCAAGACGGAGGTTGCCATTCGTGCGGCATTCAAGGCGGCACAGGAAGGCAAGCAGGTCGCATTCTTAGTCCCAACTACCATTCTGGCACAGCAGCATTACAATACCTTTACCCAGAGAATGACGGGCTACCCTGTGCATATCGAGCTGCTCTCCCGTTTCCGTACGCCGAAGCAGCAGAAGGAGAGCCTGCAGAATATCGAAAAGGGCTATTCCGAAATTTTGATTGGGACACATCGGATTCTCTCCAAGGATGTCAAGTTCAAGAATTTGGGGCTGATTATCGTGGATGAGGAGCAGCGCTTCGGCGTGGCGCATAAGGAAAAGCTGAAGGCACTCAGAGAAAACGTGGATGTGCTGACGCTTTCCGCAACCCCTATTCCCAGAACGCTTCACATGAGCCTTGCGGGGATTCGTGATATGAGCCTTTTGGAGGAGCCGCCGCAGGAAAGGCATCCCGTTCAGACCTATGTGATGGAAAATAACCCCGAATTTATTCGTGAAGCCATTCACAGGGAAATCAGCCGCGGCGGACAGGTTTATTATCTCTATAATCGGGTAGAATCCATCAGCGAGGAGGCCTTCCGTGTGCAGAGGCTTGTGCCGGATGCAAATGTGACCTACGCGCATGGGCAGATGTCGGAGCGAGAGCTGGAACGCATTATGGGCGATTTTATCAGCGGTGAGATTGATGTTCTGGTCTGCACAACGATTATCGAAACGGGGATGGATATTTCCAATGCGAATACCATCATCATTCAGGATGCGGACCGCATGGGGCTTTCTCAGCTGTATCAGCTGCGCGGACGCGTGGGCAGAAGCAATCGCATTGCGTATGCGTATCTGATGTATAAGCGGGATAAAATGCTGCGCGAGGCGGCGGAAAAACGCCTGCAAACCATTCGTGAATTTACGGAATTTGGATCGGGATTTAAGATTGCCATGCGTGATTTGGAAATCCGCGGTGCAGGCAATCTTCTTGGTGCGGAGCAGCATGGACACATGGAGGCAGTCGGGTATGATATGTATTGCCGCCTGCTTGAGGAGGAGGTGCAGAACCTCAAGGGAGATGCACCGAAGGAGGAAAAATTTGAAACCTCGATTGATTTGAATATCAGTGCCTTTATCCCTGATTTTTATATTAAGAATCAGGAGCAGCGGATGGAGCTGTATAAAAAAATCGCAGGCATCCGCACCATGGAGGAATATTACGACATGCAGGAGGAGCTCGAAGACCGCTATGGCGATTTGCCAAAGAGCGTACAGCTTCTGCTGGAGGTGGTTCTTGTGAAGGCAGAGGCACATGAGATGGGGATTCGCGCCATCAGCCAGAAGCATGGGAATCTTCTTCTGGAATTTCAGCCGCAGCCTAATATTGACCCACAGAAGCTGATGCAGCTGCTTGCAAAGGAAAAGGGCAAATATCTCTTTACCGCGGGCGCAAATCCATACCTTACCATCAAGCCGGCAAGGGGAGAGGGAGAAAAACCGCTCGAACTGATTAAAAAATGCTTTGAGGCATTGAAAGACTGAGAGAATATCTGTATAATAAAAAAACCAATATCTATGCGGAGAGAGGGTGCAGAATGAAAAAGAGAAGAAAAGGTCTGCTTGGGCTTCTGCTGGCAGGGGTGCTTGCGCTGACAGCCTGTGGCAGCGGCGGAACAGCGGATACGGTTGTGCTGAAAATTGACAATCACGATATTACGAAATATGAATATATGGTTTACCTTTATACCACAACGCAGAGCTTTGTTTCTGCGGCGGGAGAGGATGTCTGGAATCTGGATTTTGATGGGCAGACGGCGGATGAGCTGGTGGAGGAGCGCACCATCAGCACATTGCAGAGTGTGCTTGCGGCGGAGGAATATGCTGCGGCGCATGATATTGCGCTGACGGATGACCAGAAGGAGGAAGCGGCAGCGGCGGCAAAGCAGTTCCTCTCCACAGTGGATGCGGATGCGCTGAAGAAGATGGAGGTAGATGAGGAAAAGCTTGTGCCTTTGATGGAGGCCTCTTATTTGTATTCCTTGGTGTATGATTCCATTGCATCGGAATGTGCGGTGGATGAAACGGATATGGCAGATTACTACGCAGAGCAAAAGGATCAGATTCGCTCCGACTATACGGAACTGAAGGTAGCAACCATTCTGGTCGATGATGAGGAAACGGCAAATGAGGTCGCGAAGCGCGCCAAGGATGGCGAGGATTTTGCATCCTTGTTCAAGGAATACGACGTTGACCCTAAGGCGCAGAGCGGAGAGGAAAGCGGCGAAACTACCATGTATCAAAGCTATATGCTTTCCAATTTCGGGCTGACAGAAGCACCTGAGGTTGGCAAGGTGGTCGGCCCCATCAAGATGGACGAGAGTAAATATTTCATCATTAAAACGCTGGAGAAAACCGTTCCGACCGAGGAAGAAGTGAAGGAAAAGGCAGAAACCGGCTATAAGGATAAGATTCAGACGGAATATGCCGAAGCGCGCATCGATGAAATGGTGAAGGCGCAGAAGGTGGAGAAGGTTAAGAGTGTCTGGGATACTCTGGAAAAATTCCACTGAAAATCATAAAAAACGAGAAAGGATGTCTTGCGAGAGCAGGGCATCTTTTTTTGTACAGAGGATGTAAAACTGTTGTCGAAAAAAGGAAACTATGCTATGCTGAAAACAGAGGATTATCGCTTGGCGGTTCAGTCACTCTCTGCAAAGGGGGTGATGTCTATGGTTACATATGCTGATTTGTTTCAATATAGCTTAGTAATCATCGGAATTATCACCTTATGCTTTTTGCATAAGAACTGATAAGAAAACGACCGCCTAACAGAAGTTAGACGGTCAAACCCAACTATATCGGACTGACCGCCCTTCCAAAAGCGGTAATCCTTTCTTACTGTCATCATAGCACAGAGGAATAAAAAATGCAATCAAATCTGTATTTTTTTGCATAGCAGTGAGGATATGGCAGGAGAAAGCTGTAATATAGTTGAAAAAAGGGCATTTCTAAGGTATGATGAACAAAAGAGATATTTTGTTTTTCGGGTGAAGGAGGAAAATGAGAGATGGAGTTGAAAAAAGTATGGGCGATGTATTTCAGCCCGACAGGCGGAACGGAAAAGGCAGTGAAAACAACGGCGCAGGTTGTAGCCGAGAAATTGAACTTGCCCTTGGAAATTTATGATTTTACCCTGCCGCAGGGCAGAGAAAAGGATGCGGTTTTCGGCGAAGGGGATTTGGTTGTCTGCGGCACACCTGTCATTGCAGGGCGTGTGCCGAATGTATTGCTTCCCTATCTGACGGAGAAGGTAAAGGGCAACGGTGCGTATGCGGTGCCCGTGGTTTCCTTCGGCAACCGCAATTATGATGATGCGCTGATTGAGCTGAGAAATATTTTGGAGCAGGATGGCTTTCGGACGGTTGCAGGCGGTGCTTTTGTGAGCGAGCATTCCTTTTCCAAAACCCTTGCGGCAGGCAGACCCGATGCAAAGGATTTGGCAAGCATGCAGGAATTTGGCGCAAAAATCGCGGAAAAGCTGACAAGCGGCTGGGAATATACGGCTCCTGCGTATGTGAAGGGGTGCGACCCCATTCGTCCCTATTTCAAGCCGCAGGACAGACATGGCGCGCATATCGATATTCGCAAGGTAAAGCCGAAGGTAAGTGATGCCTGTGTCGGCTGTGGGCATTGTGCGGAGGTTTGCCCCATGGGTTCCATCAGCAGAGAAAATATCAGAGAATATATCGGCATCTGCATCAAATGCTGTGCCTGCGTAAAGAAATGTCCCGTGGGGGCAAGATATTTTGATGATCCCGGCTATATCTACCATAAGGAGGAGCTGGAAGAGCTTTATGAAAGACGCGCAGAGCCGGAATGGTTTATTTAAGTCAAAATCAGGATTTTGACTTGGGAGGACAGAGTCTGCTTTTTAAAAAGGCAGGCTCTTTTTTTATTGCCCTAATGGTTTTCTAATCCTTCTTTCACATGGCTTTAACAAAAGGCTAAGTACCCCCTAATTTCTATCCCGTATACTAAAACACGAATGAGAGAGAGGTGCATTTTTATGGAAGAAAAATGGAGAAAGGAATTGAAGTATACCGTAACAGAGGGCGAGAGCATCGTAACCGCAAGAAGGCTGTCCTCCTTTATGCAGAGGGATAAAAATCTCAAGGGTAGCAGGGAATATCTGATTCGCTCGCTTTATTTTGATAATCTGTATGAAAAGGTGCTGAAGGAAAAGCTTTCGGGGACGGCTGTCCGTGATAAATTTCGGATTCGTTATTATGATTTTGATACAGCGTTTATCCGTTTGGAGAAGAAAAGCAAACGCTATGCCGTTGGGCATAAATACCAATGCCGCTTAACGGCGGAGGAGGTGCAGAAAATCATTGACGGCGATCTTGCTTGGATGGAGACAGATGAACGCCCTCTGGTGCGCGAACTGTTTTTGAAAATGAAGCTGGAGCTGTTTCGCCCGTCAGTGATTGTGGATTATTGCAGAGAGCCGTTTACCTACGCACCCGGCAATGTGCGGATTACCTTTGACAGGGATATCTGCTCCTGCAAGGATGTGAAGGCGTTTTTCCGCAAGGATGCGCCGACGGTTCCTGTGCTGCGGGACGGCAGGTGTATTATGGAGGTAAAATATGACGATTTTCTGCCGGATGTGGTAAGCAGAACGATTTTGACAACAAAAAACAGAGAGCAGGCGTTTTCCAAATTTGCCGCTTGCAGTCTGAACGGATAATAAGAAAGGATGAGAATTTCAATGACATTTAATGACGTTTTTAAGAGCAGCTTTCTGGATAGCTTCAGTAGCTTTTCCCTTCTGGATACGGCGCTTTGCCTTGGGGCAGCGTTCGTAATCGGGCTGTTTATCTTCTATGTATATCAGAAAACCTACAGCGGTGTGCTGTATAGCCGCAGCTTTAATGTTTCCCTTGTGGCGATTCTGATGGTAACCACACTGGTCATCTGTGGTGTCACAAGCAATGTGGTATTGTCTCTGGGTATGGTTGGCGCGCTGTCTATCGTGCGTTTCCGTACTGCGGTGAAAGATCCGATGGATTTGGTGTTCCTTTTCTGGGCAATCGCGGAGGGTATTCTCTGCGGCGCAAGCCTGCTGCCTCTGGCACTGCTGGGCTGTCCCATTCTGGGCATCTTCCTGCTTGTTTTTGCAAATCATCAGCAGAAGGATAACCCTTATCTGATTATCGTGCGCCTGATGGATGGGGAACTGGAACAGAAGATAGAAGGCTATATCAGGAGCGAGGTGAAGAAAATGCAGCTGAAATCCAAAACCGTTACCGGCGAGGCAGGCACAGAAGTGATTTATGAAATCCGCCCCAAGGATAACGACAGTGCATTTGTCAATAGAATCAGCGGCATGCAGGGCGTAGAATCCGCAGTCATGGTAAGCTATGACGGGAATTATGCGGCATAATGGAAGGAGGAACTCCTTTGCATGTATTAAAAAAATATAAAGCAGTTCTGCTTTCGGGGCTGCTGGTGGTTGTGTTCTGTGTGGCGGCGTATTGCGCCGTCGGCAGGGCAGATTCGGCGGACAGCCAATATACCTACGCGGAGCATATCTTTCAGGATGATACGGTAAATGAAATCAACATTGAAATTGACGAGGCGGACTGGCAGGATATGCTGGAAAACCCGTTGGAGGAGGAATACCATAAAGCGAATATTACGATTAACGGCGAAACGGTCGGAAATGTGGCAATCCGCACGAAGGGCAACAACAGCCTGACCTCCGTGGCAAGCTCTGATTCCGACCGCTACAGCTTTAAAATAGATTTTGATTATTATGACGATAACAGCAATTATTACGGCTTGAAAAAGCTTTGTCTGAATAACAACTATTCCGACAACAGCAGCATGCGCGAATATATTTCCTATAAAATCATGGGCGAGCTTGGATTGGATGTCCCCCAATGCGGCTACAGCAACATTACCGTCAACGGTGAGGAATGGGGGCTGTATCTGGCAGTGGAGGCAATAGATGAAACCTTCCTTGAGACCCATTTTGATGATGCAACGGGCGACCTTTATAAGCCCGAAGGACAGGATGGCACAGGTGCGGATCTGGTTTATGACGGGGATGATATTTCCTCCTACACAGGACTGAACCTGAAAACAAACGAGGATACCTCTGACGGCAAGGAAATCATCGCTTTGATGAAGGCGCTTGAGGATGGCGAGAATCTGGAGGATTTGCTGGATGTGGAATCGGCGCTGAAATATATTGCGGCGAATGTGGCACTGGCGAACTTTGACAGCTACCTCGGCAATACCACGCATAACTATTATCTCTATGAGGAGGACGGCTATTTCACCGTTATCCCTTGGGATATGAACCTTGCCTTCGGCGGCTTTGGCGGCGGCGAGGTGGATATCTATGAGCCGACCAGCCAGAGCATGGGCGGTTTCGGCGGCGGAGATAAGAGGAAGGATACGCAGGATAATGATGCCGTAACCAATGCCGCAGAAAGCACCGAAGCGCAGGCGGATGCAAATAATCAGCCACAGCCACCCGATAACGCCGATATGCAGGGCGGCGGTCAGCCAAGCGGCGGCAAGCAGCCGCAGGGCATGCCCTCCATGGGCAGCGACGAGAAGCCCTTGGTGACAACCCTTCTGGAAAATGAAACCTATCGTTCCATGTATGAGGGCTATCTGAAGGAGATTGCGGAGAAATATTTCACGCAGGAATACATGACCGAGCTGGTAACGAAAATCCATGGCCTGATTGCACCCTATGTGCAGAATGACCCGACTGCCTTCTGCACCTATGAGGAATTCGAGCAGGCCTGCTCCACCGACCCGACCGACCAATATTCTCTGGTTTACTATGCGGTGAATATGGCGGAAAGCATTGAAAATCAGCTGAACGGCGGCGAACCGACCTTCAACACAAGCAGCATGCAGGGCGGTGGCTTTGGTGGCGGCGGAAAGGATGGCCCCGATTTTGGCGGAGAAAAGCCCGATATGGCAAGCCGAACGGAGCAGACAACGGATGCACAGCAAAATGCACAGCAGAATGACCGCCCGACACCCCCTGACCAAAACGGTGGACAGCAGGGTGGACAGATGGACGAAAAAGAGCGGACTGGACAGGCAGATGGACAGCAGAATGGACAGCAGAACGGACAGCAGGGCAATCCACCCGATTTCGGCGGCGGTGAAAAGACTCCTCCCGGTATGCCCGGACAGGATAACAAAAGCGTGAGTCTTTCGGATTGCCTGCCCATGATTGCAGTTTGCGGCGGCGTGTTTGTGGTCGGTGCGGTGGTTCTGATTTTGTTCAAGCGGAAAAAAGACCTGAAGCCACCAAAAGAACATAAAACAGAATAAGCTTTTTGCAGAGATTTTGTATAAAAATTGGGAACGGTTGTTCCCTTTTTTTATTTGTTATGATATACTTTTAGCAGACGAAAAAACGGAAGGGAGGGAAAAGCATGGAGGATTTGAAAATTACCGGCGAGGTGGAGGATATCATTTACCGGAATAAGGATAACGGCTATACGGTTTTTTCGCTGACAACAGAGGATGATGAGGTGACCTGCGTGGGCGTTGTGCCGCAGATTCACAGCGGCGAAGCACTGGAAATTCACGGAAGCTGGGCCATGCACCCCCTTTACGGCAGGCAGGTACAGGTGCGGTATTACGAAAAATCCATGCCGACCACTACGGCAGGGATGGAGAAATATCTTTCCTCTGGAATGATTAAGGGCATCGGGGCGAAAACGGCAAAGCGGATTGTGGAGCGCTTCGGTGAGGCAACGTTTTATGTGATTGAGGAAAAGCCTGATCTTCTGACGGAAATCAAGGGCATCAGCTACGATAAAGCACAGAAAATTTCCGAGGTCTTCTGCGAACAGCATGAGCTGCGCAGAGCGATGATGTTTTTGCAGGGGTACGATATTTCGCCTGCATACGCCATGAAGATTTATAAGAAATACAAGGCACGCACCTTTGAAATCGTGAAGAATAACCCCTATCGTCTGGCAGATGAGGTGCTGGGCATCGGGTTTAAGATGGCAGATAAGATGGCGGCGGGGGCAGGCATTGCGGCGGATGACCCCAACCGTGTGAAGGCGGCGGTGAAATATGTGCTGAATACAGCGGCGGCAAACGGCGACTGCTATCTGCCGAAGGAAAGGCTGATTGCACAGGCGGTGGATTTATTGCAGCTGCATCCGCTTGCGATTGAAAATGCCATTCGGGATTTGCAGGTAAACAGCCAGCTTTTGCAGGAAAAGCTGAACGGCGAGGACTGCGTGTATCTGAATTATTATTTTTATGCCGAAATGTCTGTTGCGAAGCGGCTGCTGGAGCTTTCCGCAGACTATGATGCGCCGAATATGGAATCTATTGCAACGGAGATTGCGAGGGTGGAGAAGGAAACGGGCGTGGTGCTGGCGGAGGAGCAGCGTGCGGCGGTGGCAGAGGCATTAAGCTGCGGCGTGCTTATCATCACAGGCGGCCCGGGAACGGGGAAAACCACAACCATTAACACCATTTTGCGGATTCTGAAAAAAGAGGATATGGATGTGGTGCTTGCGGCACCGACAGGGCGCGCGGCGAAGCGCATGACAGAGGCAACGGGCATGGAGGCGCAGACGATTCACCGCCTTCTGGGCATCAGCTTTATCGGAGAGGACAGCCGCAGGCAGACCTTTGACAAAAACGAGGAGAATCCGATTGAGGCGGATGTGATTATCATTGACGAAAGCTCGATGGTGGATATCGTGCTGATGCAGGCACTCCTGCGTGCGGTGGAAAGCGGCTCACGCATTATTTTTGTGGGGGATGTTGACCAGCTGCCCTCTGTTGGGGCAGGCAATGTGCTGAAGGACATGATCCGCAGCGAACGGCTGAAGGTGGTGCGTTTGCAGCATGTGTTCCGACAGGCGCAGGAAAGCGCAATTATCATGAACGCACACCGTATTAACCAAGGGGAGGAGCCTGTGCTGAATGAGGAGGGGACAGACTTTTTCTTCATGCGAAGGGCATACGCGGACGAGGTTGCCGGAACGATTCGGGAGCTTGTGACGAAGCGGCTGCCGAAATTTACGGGGTGCGACGGCTTGCAGGATATGCAGATTCTAACCCCGATGCGTAAGGGGACGCTTGGCGTACAGAATTTAAATCAGGTGTTACAGCAGACGCTGAACCCTGCCGCGCCCGATAAGCGAGAGGTACAGTTTCGCCAGATTACCTTCCGCGAGGGAGATAAGGTGATGCAGATTAAGAATAATTACAACATCGTCTGGCGGATGTTCAATAGCCTTGGCAAGCGTGAGGACGAGGGTCTGGGCGTTTATAACGGGGATGCAGGCGTTATTCTTTCGATTGACAGCCATGCGGAGCAGCTAAGGGTGGCATTTGATGATGGCAAGGTGGTCGATTATGATTTCAGCCAGCTGGAGGAATTGGAGCTGGCGTACGCCATTACGATTCATAAATCACAGGGGAGCGAATATCCTGTGGTGATTCTGCCTGTTTACAGCGGCCCGCCGATGCTGATGACGCGCAACCTGCTTTATACGGCGGTGACACGCGCAAAACAGCTTGTGGTTCTGGTGGGACTGCGGGAGACGGTTTCCGCTATGATTTGTAACGACAGAGAGATTGACAGATACACGGGATTGGCACAGCGGATTCAAAATTTGTACGATTTTATGCATGGGGGTGATATCGTATGAAGGAGCAGCTTCTGGAATTGATTTTTCCGCCGCGGTGTGCGGTCTGCACAGAGGTGCTTGACATGGAGGAGAGAAGGGGGATTCTCTGCCACGACTGCGCGGAGCAGCTGCCTTATGTGCCGAAGGGGATTTGTCCGCATTGCGGCGGCGTGACGGAAACGGCAGGATTCTGCGATTTCTGCCTGAAGGAGTTTGCATTTGAAAGCGCCTGCGCCGCTTTTCCGTACGAAACGGTACGAAGGGCAATTCATTTGTTCAAATATGACGGCGGAAAGAAAATTGGCGATGGCTTAGGGCAGCTGTTGGCGGATTACATGGAAAAATACCATGAAGCAATCTTGGCAAAGACGGATTTTGTGCTTTCCGTTCCCCTGCACCCGAAGAAGGAAAAGAAGCGCGGCTTCAACCAGACTCACATTCTCTGCGAACAGCTTTCGGCGCGGACAGGGCTTCCGTTTCGGAGGGATATTCTGGTGCGAAAGCGGGAAACGGCGGCGCAGAGTACGCTGGATTCCTCTAAGCAGCGGCGGCAGAACCTGAAAAATGCCTTTGCGGTGACGGAGGATCTGACAGGGAAGCAGGTGCTTTTGGTGGATGACATTTTCACAACGGGAACAACCTGCAATGAATGTGCGAAGGAATTATACCGCGCAGGGGCGCAGAAGGTATTTATTTGCTGTCTTTCGGCGGCAGGAAGAAGGGCGGAGCCTTAAGCTGAAGGCAGGGAATGATATAAGGGAAATTTATCAAAGGGATACGATGGAATGATGGCTGTCGTATCTTTTTTTGTGGAAAAACACAGAGGGATACGCCACATTGTATGCAGAAAAACTGTATACATAAGGGTTAAATTGCATAATTATACGTTATATGCAGGAATCCATACATATTTTTTTGTGCGAAGTGTAAAAAATGCGAAAAAAATGAGTGCAGTTTTATTGAAAATGACGCATTTAAACGGAAAAATTTTGGATTTTGAGAAGGGAAGGAAAAATAGCAGGTGTTTCTATGCAGAAAATGACGACGTTGTCAAACAACTGAGGGGGCGAAGCGCCGAAAAATGACGTTTTTTTACAGGTGAAACGTTTTTTTGGAAGAAAAAAATACAAATGCGCCTATTGACTTTCTTGCCAAAAACGAGTAAATTTTTACAAAAGTTCAATTTTGTACGGGAAAAAGTACAAAAGAGCTTTCGCAATGATACAGATGAAAAAGCTGTTCCGAGTAGCTTTTAAGGGATGGCAAAGGTACAAAAGAAACTCATTATTTTTCAGCATTTATTTTTACAATGAGTTGGTTTTACACAAAAGAAAAGAGGGGAATTTTATGGAAAAGAAAAAAGGCTTTTTTGAAGGCAGCTTCGGGAAATTTGTTTTGCCCGGCATTATCCTTCAGTCCGTAATGATCGGCGGCGGCTATGCAACCGGTCGTGAAATCGTAGAATACGGTGCGAAATACGGCGCACTGGGCTGGCTGTCCGGCCTGGGGACATTCTTAGGATTTGCGGTCATCGCAGCACTGACCTATGAGCTGATTCGACTGACAAAGGCATACGATTTCAAAACATTTATGAAGACCATCGGCGGCCCTTTGTGGATTGTATTCGATATCGTTTATCTGCTGTTTATGGTTGTTATCATTGCTGTTATGGCATCTGCAACCGGCAATATCGTAGAACAAACGCTGGGATTGAACTACTGGGTCGGCGTTGTTGCCATTACAGTGGTTGTTGCGATTTTGAACTTCTACGGCTCCAGATTGATTGAACGCTTTGAAACACTGGGTACGGTTGCCCTGTATGCAGGCTACATCATCTTCGCCGTACTGGTTATCGGTACATTTGGCAAGAACATTTCTACTGTATTTGCAAACCATGACACAAGCTTTATCGGAGGCTCTGTATCCGCAGGCAAGGCTCTTTGGAGCGGCGTTCTTTACTGCGCATACAATCTGGTTGTAATGCCTGCAACCTTCTTTACAATCGAAAGACAGACCAGAAGGGTAGAATCCGTTGTTTCCGGTATTATCGGCGGCGTGCTGGCTACGATTCCCTGGTTCCTGACATACTTTGCGGTTATGTGCTTCTATCCGAATCCTGATGTTCTCGGTGCAAGCGTACCCTGGCTGGCAATGATGCAGGGAACCGCAGGCCCTGTTGTTATCGCAATCTTTGGTATTGTAATGGGCTGGACACTGATTGAAACCTCTACAGGCATCATCCATGCGGCTCTGGAGCGTGTAAACAATGGCTTGAAGGAAGCGCATAAGCCTCCTATGACAGGCAAACAGCAGGCAATCCTGACTATCATCGTTCTGGTTGGTTCTATGGTTCTGTCCAAGGTTGGCATCATCGACCTGATCGCAACGGTTTACAACGCATTGTCCTACGCTTTCCTTGCAATCTATGTACTGCCTCTGATTACAGTCGGCGTATACAAAATCTGCAAGCTGCGCAAGGCAGAAAAGGAAGAACAGAAGAAGCATGCAGTTTCCGCAACACAGAAGCATGCAGTCTGATGCGCTGAAGGAATTTTTAACACAGGTAAGAATTTACATCCATATATACATCCAAACAAAATACATCCAAAAGAGAGGAGATACCTTAGGGTATCTCTTTTCTTTTAAGGGTCGAAATAAAGGTATAGAATGGCGGCTGCTTATAACAGGTATTTTATATTTTGATGGACGGAAGTTATTTTTTGCTAAGTTTTGTTTGTAAATAGCATGAAAAAGGGTTATAATTTTCTGTGTTATAGATGTTGACGAAGGAAATATCGGGGAGAGTTAATTATGTTACGTTTAGGATTTGATAATGAAAAATATCTGCAAATGCAATCAAAGCGAATCAAAGAGCGTATCAGCCAGTTCGGCGGAAAGCTCTATCTGGAATTCGGCGGAAAACTGTTTGATGATTACCATGCATCGCGTGTTCTGCCCGGCTTTAAACCGGACAGCAAAATCAATATGCTGGTGCAGCTGAAGGACGATGCGGAAATTGTGCTTGTTATCAGTGCAGGTGATATTGAGAAGAACAAGGTCAGAGGAGACCTTGGCATTACCTATGATGCGGATGTGCTGCGGCTGATTGATGCGTTCCGTGGCTATGGGCTGTATGTAGGCAGCGTTGTGCTGACGCAGTTCAGCGGACAGGCAAGCGCGGTTGCGTATGAAAAGAAGCTGGAGGGTCTTGGAATTCGGGTATACAAGCACTACCCCATTGAGGGCTATCCTGCCAATATTCCCCATATTGTGAGCGAGGACGGCTTTGGGAAGAATGATTATATTGAGACAGAGCGTTCTCTGGTGGTGATTACTGCACCCGGCCCCGGCAGCGGCAAGATGGCAACCTGCCTTTCTCAGCTTTACCATGAAAACAAGCGCGGCGTGAAGGCGGGCTATGCGAAATTTGAAACCTTCCCCATTTGGAATATTCCCCTGCGCCACCCGGTTAATCTGGCATACGAGGCGGCAACGGCGGATTTGAATGACGTGAATATGATTGACCCCTTCCATCTGGAGGCGTATGGAGAAACAACCATCAACTACAACCGTGATGTAGAGGTATTCCCTGTGCTGAACGCAATGTTTGAGCAGATTTACGGGGAATCTCCTTATAAATCCCCTACGGATATGGGCGTAAACATGGTCGGGAACTGTATTTTTGACGATGAAGCGGTTTGTCAGGCGGCAAGAACGGAAATTGTCAGAAGATATTACAAGGCACTCTGCGACCACAGAAAGGGACTCTTGGCGGACGATGTGATTTATAAGCTGGAGCTTCTGATGAAGCAGGCGGGCACAAGCATTGCCGACAGAACCGTTGTGGCGGCGGCAAACAGGAGAGCGGAGGAAACAGGCGATCCTGCTGTGGCAATCGAGCTGCCGGACGGGACAATCGTGACGGGCAAAACAAGCGCACTTTTGGGGGCATCCTCCGCAATGCTTTTGAATGCACTGAAAAAGCTGGCAGGAATTGCAAAGGAAGTGAAGCTCATTGCACCTGAAATTATCGAACCGATTCAGAAGCTGAAGGTTGGACATCTGGGCAACAGAAATCCGCGCCTGCATACGGATGAGGTGCTGATTGCGCTGAGTATTTGTGCGGTGAATGAGCCAAAGGCGGCATTGGCGCTGAAGCAGCTGGAAAAGCTGAAATGCTGCGAGGTACATTCGACGGTAATCCTGTCCTCTGTGGATGAAAATGTATTCAAGAAGCTGGGCATCAACCTGACCTGTGAGGCAAGATACGAAACAAAGAAGCTCTTCCATAGAAATTAAATATAAGGTCGAAGGCAGGACTTTGACACCCTAAGTCGAAATCAGGATTTCGACTTGCTAAGACAGAGGAATAAACAGACGAGTTCCATCAGCTTAAAAGCCTCGAAACTCGCTGTTTTCCTCGTCGGAAATGAATTCCGACTGCGGATTCTATTTGGGAAACGGATTTGTTTCCCAAGCCCTTCCGCTGTCTCAAAACTACTTTGTCTACAGTCTGAAGCGTACTTCTTTACGAGGTACGCTTATTTTTTGTCCAAAAGCTGTAGGACGGCAAGAAGGATTAAAATGCCGCCGGACAGGAGCGACCAGAGGCTTTCCTTCGGAGCAGGGGAGAGGATGAGCCTTGCGCCGCATTTTTCGCCCAACGCGAGGAAAAATGTCTGAAAGAGGGCAGAAAAGAGGGGCAGGAGCGTTACATTTATCCCTCCTGCGGCAGCACTCAGCCCGATGGCAAAGGAATCCACAGAAAGCAGAAGCCCAAGGAGAAGGGCTTCCTGCGGCTCGATGAGGGAGGAGGCGTTTTTATCGCAGAGGGAGGGGGAATGCAGGGGCGAAGTCTCCTTCCGCTTTCCTTGCCCCATGCCTTGCAGACAAAGCCACACGCCGAAGAAAAGAAGAAGCATGGGAGAAAACCGCTCCGCCAGATGCGTGGGGAAGACTGCCGCAAGCCGCCGCCCTGCAAAAAGAAACAGCTCCATCATGAGAAAGGCTTCTATCGTGAGCAGAAGAAGGGCGGACGGGCGAAAACGGATGCTGCGCAGACCATAGGAAAGACCGATGCCCAGCGCATCCAGACTGAGGGAAAACGCCAGCAAGAGAGAAAAAAGCATGGATAACACCTCCTGCTAACCATCCTATGCGGATGGTCTTTTTTTGCGCTTGTCCGCATAGACTGGGAAAAAAGACAAGCAGAAAAACAAAAGACGGAGCGTGAGGATATGGAATGGTGGAGCATGACACCGACAGAGGTGCTGAAAAAATTGCGGACGGAGGAACGGACAGGATTAAGCGAAAACGAGGCAAAAAAACGGCTGGAAACGGACGGAAGGAACAGAACGGAACAGGGAGAGGGCAAAAAGGGCTTTTGGCGGCGGTTTCTGGCGCAGTTTAATGATTTTATGATACTGCTGCTGATTGGGGCGGCTGTGGCTTCGGTTGCGATTTCCTATTGGAACGGTGAGAAGGATTTTCTGGATGCGGCAATCATTCTGGCGATTGTGGCACTGAATGCGTTTCTGGGCGTTTTGCAGGAGAGCAGAGCGGAAAAGGCATTGGAGGCATTGAAGGCACTTTCTGCGCCAAGGGCAAGCGTACTGCGAAACGGCGAGGAGAAGGAAATTCCGGCGGAGGAGGTAGTGCAGGGGGATATCCTTTTGCTTGCGGCAGGAGATTATATTTGCGCGGATGGGCGGATTCTGGAAAACCAAGGGCTGAAAACGGAGGAAAGCGCGATTACGGGGGAAGCGCTTGCGATTGAGAAGGAGGAGGACGTTCTGGCGGAGAAAACACTGCCGGGCGACCGCAAAAACATGGTGCTTGCAGGAAGCTACGTTCTCGCGGGGAGAGGCACGGTTGCGGTGACGGCAACGGGCATGGCGACCGAAATTGGACAGATTGCAGCCCTTTTGGCGGAGCAGGAGGAGCGCGAAACGCCCTTGCAGAAAAAGCTGGGAGAGACAGGAAAGCTGCTTGGCATGGGGGCGTTGATTATCTGCGGTATTATCTTCGGGATGGGGCTTTTGCGAAGGCAGCCGCCGTTTCCGATGTTTATGACCTCTGTGAGCCTTGCGGTGGCGGCAATTCCCGAAGGACTGCCTGCGATTGTGACGATTGTGCTTGCGATTGGGATGCAGCGGATGGCGAGGAAAAATACGATTATCCGCAGACTGCCTGCGGTGGAAACCTTGGGGAGCGCAGAGGTCATCTGCTCGGATAAGACGGGGACGCTGACGCAAAACCGCATGAAGGTGACACGGCTTGCGGCAATCGGGAAGGGCTTGGAGCAGGACGAGGAAAAGCGAAGATTCATTCTGACGCTGTTTACGCTTTGCAATGATGTGAAGCGGCAGGGGACAAAAATCATTGGGGAGCCGACGGAAAAGGCACTTGCGGAGGCGGCAGAGGAAGGCGGGGTATCGCTCAAGGGGCTTTGGAAGGAAATGCCCAGAATCGGCGAGGTACCGTTTTCCTCGGAGCGAAAGCTGATGACAACGGTGCATCCCAGTGGGGGGAAATGGATTTCTGTGACGAAGGGGGCACCCGATATTCTTTTTGAGAAATGCGCATACTGCCTGGATGGCGGCAGACAGGCTGTATTTGATGGCAGAAGAAAAAGCGAGGCAAGGCTGAAAAACGGCGAGATGGCGGCAAATGCCCTGCGCGTGGTGGCGGTGGCGTTTCGGGAATGGGACGAGGAGCCGCTCTTTTTTACGGCGGAGGAGCTGGAAAGGGATCTGGTATTTGCAGGGATGGCAGGGATGATGGACCCGCCGAGACCGGAGGCGCAGGCGGCAGTGGAGATTTGTCAAAGGGCAGGGATTCGTCCTGTGATGATTACGGGAGATCATGCGCTGACAGCACAGGCGATTGCCGCAGAGCTTGGGATTTACCGTGCAGGGGATACCGTGCTGACGGGGCAGGAGCTGGAACAGATGTCGGACGAGGCGCTGGAGCGGGCGGCGGAGGATTGTACGGTTTTTGCGCGCGTTTCGCCGGCACATAAGGTGCGGATTGTGAAGGCGTTTCAGAAGGAGGGGCGCGTGGTTGCCATGACGGGGGACGGCGTGAATGATGCGCCTGCGCTTAAGGCGGCGGATATCGGCTGTGCGATGGGGAAAAACGGCACAGAGGTTGCCAAGGGTGCGGCAGATATGATTCTGATGGATGATAACTTTGCGACAATCGTGGAGGCGGTGCGCGAGGGACGCGGCATTTATGAAAACATCCGCAAGGCGGTCCATTTTCTGCTTTCGAGCAACATTGGCGAGATTATGACGATTTTCGTGGCGATGTGCTTTGGCTGGGCAACGCCGCTTTTGCCGATTCAGCTGTTATGGGTGAACCTTGTGACGGATTCCCTGCCTGCGATTGCACTGGGGGTTGACCCTGCGGACGCGGACAGCATGGAGCAGCCGCCGCGGAGGGGAAATTCCCTCTTTTCGGACGGCATGGTGAGCAGCATTGCCTTAGAGGGGGCGATGATTGGGATGCTGGCACTGCTTGCCTTTGGGATCGGGCACATTTATTTTGACGAGGAAGGGGCATATATTACAGGGCGGACGATGGCGTTTGCGGTGCTTTCGCTTTCGCAGCTGATACACGCCTTTAATATGCGGTCGGAGCATTCGCTGTTTCGGATTTCGCCCTTGGGGAACCCGATGCTGCTGCTGGCGTTTTTTATCGGGTGTCTGATGCAGATTGGGGTGATTATGGTGCTGCCGCTGGCGGAGATTTTCAAGGTATGTCCGCTGAATGGGACGGAATGGCTGATTGTAGGGGCACTTGCACTGACTCCTTTGCCTGTGGTGGAACTGGAAAAGCTGTGCGACAGGCGGCGGAGAAAAAAATGAAAAAAATTGTTATCATTTTTACTTATCGCACTTGCGTTGTCTCTTTGAATTCTGTATAATAGAAGAAACCAAAGAAAAGGGAGGTTCCCTCATGAAAGTTGATGTTTCTTTAGATTTATATCGCATTTTTTGTGCAGTTGTCCGCACGGGCAATATGTCTGCCGCGGCAAGAGAGCTCTTTATTTCGCAGCCTGCGGTAAGTATGTCCATTCGTCAGCTGGAGGACCGCATGGGCAGTCCGCTTCTGGTGCGTACGGCGAAGGGGGTTTATCCCACCGCGGAGGGCAAGCTGTTATATACCTATCTGGAGCAGGCGTTGGGACTGATTCAAGCGGCGGAGGAAAAATATTATCAGATGGTACACATGGAGATGGGGGAGCTCAAGATTGGCGCGAGTGATACGGTCATTGCCAATTTCCTGCTGCCTTATCTGGAAAAGTATCATAAGCTGTATCCCGATATCAATATTAAGGTGACGAATAAGACAACCTACGAATCGCTCAGGCTGCTGAGAAACGGCAGTGTAGATGTCTGCTTTATCAATTTGCCGATTGCGGAGGATGAGGATTTAGAGGTAACGCCCTGCATTGAAATTCATGATGTTCTGGTGGGGGGCGAGCGGTATCGGATGCTTGCGGAGATGGGCATGGAATTGAAGGATTTGCCGAAATATCCCCTGCTTTTATTGGAGGATTTGAGCAATTCGCGCCGCTATATTGACCGCTATGCAGAGGAAAACGGCGTAGTGCTGAACCCGATTCTGGAGCTGGGGAGCAGTGATTTACTGGTAAGCTTTGCGGAAATCAACCTTGGACTGACGTATGTGATCGAGGAGTTTACGCAGAGGGAGCTGCAGAACAAGCACCTGTTTGAGATTCCCGTGGAACCGCCCGTACCGAAGCGGAGCATTGGGATGGTGCGGCTGAAAAATGTGGCAATGCCGCATGCGTTAAAGGGATTTATCGATCTGATTGAGTTTCCGAAGGAAAAGAATTAAATCGAAATCGGGATTTCGGTGTGTTATTGATGAAAAAATTATCAATAGCAGCGTTGACAAAGTAAAAATAATGCGTTAATATATGAACAGATATTCATATAAGAAAAGGAGCGAGCCATGAAGGAGACACCGATGCAGGAAGAATTTGATATGGAAAAGGAACTGCAGCAGGAGTTTATTCAGGAGCTGGCAGAATTTTTCAAGATTTTCGGGGATGCGACCCGTATCCGCATTTTGCAGACCCTGCTGGAGGGGGAGCGAAATGTGGGGGATTTGGCAGACGTACTGGAAATGAGCCAATCTGCTGTGTCGCATCAGCTGCGCGTACTGCGGCAGAATGATCTTGTAAAATACCGCAAGGAAGGCAAAACCGTGTTCTATTCTCTGGACGATGAGCATATTCGGATGGTTCTGGAGCAGGGAATGACGCATCTGCGGCATAAGCGTGGATATCACGAATAAAAAAGAAATAGGCTGTAATGATATAGGTGTAAGGATATCTGAAAATTACAGCCTAAATTTTCGAATGTTATATGAACAGTTATTCAAATGAGCAAATGAAAAAGCAAACAGCGAAAAAAGAGGTGTGACTATGTCTGAAATGAAGGTAGCATTAAAAGGGTTGACCTGCGCGAACTGTGCGGGAAAGATTGAGGATACGCTTTCTAAGCTTTCTGAAACGCAGGAGGTTTCCATCAATCTGCTGCGGCAGGAAATGACAGTAAAGCTTGCGCCAAATGCTTCGGCAGAGGAAATGCAGGAAACGGTGGAACGGGTGGTGCATAAATTTGAGCCGGAGGTAGAGGTTGCCTTTTTGCAGGGGCAGAAGGCAGAGCATCATCATGCGCATCATGAGCATTGCGGCTGCGGCTGTGAGGAGGATGACGATGATGACGATTGCTGTGCCTGTGGCTGTGGCTGTGGACATGACCATGCGCATGGGGATGAGAATGTGTTCGGCAGAAAATTTTTCCTGCGGTTTGGCATAGGGCTTGCGTTCTTCCTTGCGGCTGTTTTCCTGCATGAGGGAACGATCTGCACGATTCTTTATATCTGCGCATATCTGATTTTCGGGTATGATGTTCTGCTGCGTGCGGCGAAGCATATCGGACAGGGGAAGGTTTTTGATGAAAACTTCCTGATGTCCTTCTCTACGATTGGCGCGTTGTATCTGGGGGAAATGGCAGAGGCTGTTTTCGTTATGCTGTTCTATCAGGTGGGCGAGGCATTTCAGGAATATGCGGTGGCACGCTCCAGAAAATCCATTACGGCACTGCTGGATATCCGTCCCGATTTTGCACATTTAATCGTGGATGATGAGGAAAGGAAGGTAGACCCTTCTCTGGTGCAGGTGGGGGATATGATTCTGGTAAAGGCAGGAGAAAGAATCCCTCTGGACGGGGTAATCACGGAAGGACATGCAATGCTGGATACTGCGGCACTGACAGGCGAATCCCTGCCCCGTTCTGTGGGGGCAGGAGATCAGGTGCTCAGCGGCTGCATCAATATGGACGGCAGTCTGAAGGTTCGTGTAGAAAGGGGCTTTGGCGAATCTACGGTGATGAAGATTCTGGAAATGGTGGAAAACGCATCTGCAAAGAAATCCAAGACGGAGAAATTCATCACACGCTTTGCAAGAGTTTATACACCCATTGTGGTTCTGCTGGCGGTTCTGGTTGCGGTTCTGCCGCCGTTGGCAGGGCTTGGGAAATTCTCCCTGTGGTTCGGCAGAGCATTGGTATTCTTAGTTGTTTCCTGTCCCTGTGCATTGGTATTGTCTGTGCCGCTGACGTATTTCGCAGGCATCGGTGCGGCATCCAAGTGCGGGATTCTGGTAAAGGGCGGCGGCGATTTGGATACGCTGAGCCGACTGAAAACGGTTGTTTTTGATAAAACAGGGACGCTGACAAAGGGCAGATTCTCTGTAACGGAGGTGAAGGGCGATGTGCTGAAGCCGGCGGCAATCGGGGAGGCAATGAGCAATCACCCCATTGCACAGGCAATCGTACAGGCATACAAAGGCGAGCTTCCTGCGGCACAGGGCTATCAGGAGCTGGGCGGTTACGGGATTTCCTACGAGCTGGACGGCGAAACGGTTCTCTTGGGGAACAGCCGTCTGATGGAGCATGAAAAAATTGCGTATGAAAAGGCAAACGGCATCGGTACGGTGGTTTATGTTGCAAAGGGCGGCAAATTCTTAGGGTACATTCTGGTTGCGGATACGCTGAAGGAAAACATTGCCGATTCCCTTGCGGCGTTGCGCAAGCAGGGGATTCGGAAGATGGTAATGCTGACGGGCGACAGAAGGGAAACAGCGGCGGCTGTGGCAGAGGAGCTGCAGCTGGATGAATTCCACAGTGAGTTGCTGCCCGAAAACAAAGTGGAATGGATGGAAAAGCAGAAGGGCGCAGAAGGCGACAAGACGGCGTTTGTGGGGGATGGCATCAACGATGCACCCGTACTGGCGGCGGCTGATCTGGGGATTGCCATGGGGGCGATTGGCTCCGATGCGGCAATCGAGGCGGCGGATGTTGTGCTGATGGATGATGATATCGGCAAGCTGGCAGTCGGCATGAAGGTTGCAAGAAGCACAAGAAGGATTGTAAACCAGAACGTGACCTTTGCACTGGGCTTTAAGATTCTGGTGCTGTTGCTTTCCATTCCCGGCATTGCGACGATGTGGATGGCGGTATTTGCGGATGTCGGTGTTTGCGTACTGGCAATTCTGAATGCAATGCGGAAGAAGGATTAAGCAGAGGGGATTCGACAGAAAAAAACAGGGTATCCACGGATACCCTGTTTTTTTATTGCTCTTTTGGAATGATTTTTTTCACGTTTTTCTCGAATTTTGCTCTGGGCAGCATGACCATGTGTCCGCAGCCGCAGCATTTGATGCGAAAATCAATGCCGGTTCTGAGGATTTCCCACTGGGCAGAGCCGCAGGGGTGGCTTTTTTTCATCTGCACAATATCTCCGACAGAAAAATCCATACGTTACGCCTCCTTCATCAAATGGACAACCTGCTGAGGGAAGGGGATTTCGATGCCCTCTGCATCAAAGCGGTTTTTGATGCGGCGGCGCAGCTCCGCTTCCACAGCGTAATTCATTTTTACCTTGCATTTTGCTACAATTTTAATGGTAACGGCGGAATCATCCAGACCGATGACACCTGCAACGGTGGGGGGTTCCAGCACAGCCTCCATATCTGCGGTTTTCTGCATCTCATCCTGCAGAACGGCAATGGCGCGGTCGATGCTTTCGCCATAGGCAATGCCGACGGTGACAACGGCGTTGATAAATTCGCGGCAGTTATTGGTGACCGTACCGATAGAGCCATTCGGGATGATATGCACAGCGCCGCCGAAATCGCGCAGCTTTGTGGAACGCAGGGTGACGCTTTCGACCGTACCTGTAATGCCCTGAATGGTGACGATATCCCCGACGGCGTAATGGTCCTCAAAGAGGATGAAGAAGCCCTCCATCATATCTCCTGCGATGCTCTGCGCGCCCAGACCGATGGCAACCGAGCCTGCGGAGGCAATGACAACGAGGGATTCTGAGGAAACACCCAGCTGCTTTAAAATAGACATCAGCCCGATGAAATAAATCACATATTTCAGGATGCTGCCTGTGACGGTGCTGAGGGTTTTTGCTTTTCTTTCGGACATGGAAAGCTTTTCGCGCTGTACCTGTGTCCGCAGGAATTTATTGACCAGCTTACTGGAAATGCGAATCATGAGCCAGCAAAGAAAGAGCGTGAACAGAATTTCCAGAAGCTTGATGCCCAGATTGACGGCACCGTTGATGGCTGTGGATTTGGCAAGGAAGCCAAGCCCTAAATCCTTCGCAAGCTCCGTGCTGTTTAAATCAGAGGAAAGAGATGAGGTCAGATCATTGATAACATCCATGCTTCTTACCTCCTTGCCTGTTGATATTCTGCCGCCGCCTTCAAGAAGGCAGAGAACAGCAGCCCCATTTCCTCTGTTTTCATTGCCTCGGGATGCCACTGCACGCCGACGGCGAAGCGGTTATCCTTATGCTCAATGGCTTCAATCAGACCATCCGCACTGCGGGCAGAGACAATAAAGCCCTCCCCAAGCGTGGAGCAGGACTGATGATGCAGGGAATTGACAACGGTGCGTTTATTTTCCCAGAGGTCGGTTAAAAGGGTGTTGTCCTCGACAAAAATGCTGTGTGTGCCATAGGAACGGGGTGCCTGCTGGATATGCTTGAGGGTTGTGCCTGCCTGCACGCCGATATCCTGATAGATGCCGCCGCCCTTGACGATATTCATGACCTGCATGCCGCGGCAGATGCCGAGCATGGGCAAATCCTTTTCCAGTGCAGCCTCGCAGATGCGCATTTCACAGGCATCACGGAGGGGGTTAATCTCGCCGCTCTGGCAAAGGGGCTCTTCTCCGAACAGGAGCGGATCGATATCACCACCGCCGGTCAGCAGAAGTCCGTCCAGAAAGGGGGGCAATGCCTGATGGGGCAGGAGCACGATGGGACAGCCACCTGCCTTTTCGATGGCAAGGACATAATCCTCACTGAGGGTATATTCCTTTTTTTCGTAAGAATAATTCGGCGCAATGCCGATAATCGGTTTTGTGTTCATTGGTTACACCTCTTACTTTCGTTTTCTCTACTCAGTATACAGAAGATGCTCTTTTTTTGCAACGGAAGGATGGGAAAATCGGCTTCGACTTGCAGAGTGTATACAGTTTGTGGTATAATTCGTATGCGAGATAAAAACCAAACGGCTGAAGTATGCGGACAGATATCCGCGAGACAACAGAAACGGAGATGACAACGAAATGAAAACCATTGGCATCATTGGTGCAATGTCGGAGGAAATCACATATTTAAAAGAGAAAATCGAGATTGTGACGACAAAAAATATCATCGGGCTGGATTTCCATGTGGGGAAATATTGCGGCAACAGCATTGTGCTGGTCATCAGCGGCATCGGCAAGGTGAATGCGGCTGTCTGCACACAGGTGCTGATTGACCATTTCGGTGTGGATTATATCATCAATACGGGCTGTGCGGGGGCAATTCACCCCGAACTGGGCATTGGGGATATCCTCATTTCCACGGATGCGGTACAGCATGACATGGATGTTTCTGCGCTGGGCGACCCTATTGGGACTATTCCCCGTCTGGCGGAAAGCTATTTCAAGGCGGATGAGATGCTGGTGAAGCTGGCGCAGGAGGCTGCGGCGGAAACGGCGGAAAACTATCATGTGATTCTCGGCAGAGTTGCCAGTGGGGATAAATTCATCGGCACAAAGGAAGGCAAGGAGCATATCAAAAGGTATGTGCAGGGGGACTGTGCGGAAATGGAGGGTGCGGCGATTGCGCATGCCTGCTGGCTGAACCGAATTCCCTTTGTTATCATTCGTGCCATCAGCGACAGCGCGGACGAACAGGCGAATATGTCCTATGAGCAGTTTGTGCTTCTGGCGGCAAAGCGCAGCAGTGAGCTGGTGGAAAAAATGCTGGAAAAGCTGGCGTAAAACTGCCTAAAAAAGAGGCGGAAAATTTGGCTTTCCATGGAAGGTATTGCTCTTGTAAAGGGGATTTTCTTCCTGTATAATGCAATCAGAATCAAAAACAATTTGTACGCAAAATATTGATGCGGAAATGATGAAAGTAGGAAAAAAGGAGGCCTTTCAAATGACGGCAAAAACGCATGGGTACATTACAAAAGAGATTGAACTGGAGCAGATTTATCAGTTTATTTTGAAATTTTTTGACCCCGAGGCAAAGGTAAACCGTTACGAGAATCGTTTTGGTGAAAGCAATGAAATGGCTGTATATTTTACCTATAAGGGAGAGGAAAGACGTTTGTTTACAATGGTTTACAAGAGCCGTAAATTCTCCAAAAACGGCGAGAAGAACAGACTGGTTTTCCTGGATTTGGATTATTGGGGGCACAGCGTGGAAATTATGCGTTCCATTCTGTCCTATTTCAGCGGCTGGTTGGATGAAAACGACTGCGATAAGGAGGAAGCATACTTTATCGAGGAGCAGCCGGACGGCGTGACACCCAATATCATAAAGATTACAAGAAAAGAGCTGAACAGAAGACTGGGTGGCATGGTTGTAATCATTGAGGATGACGAAGAAGAAAAATAAGCGGAAAAATAAGAGAGCCGTATTACCTATAGGGGATGCGGCTTTTTTGTTGCTTGTCGAAAAAAGAAAAATGTGGTATGGTATAAGCGAGGATTATCGCTCGGCGGTTCAGTCACTTCCTGTAAAGGGGGTGATGTTTATGGTTACATACGCTGAATTGTTTCAATATAGCTTAGTAATCATTGGAATTATCACCTTATGCTTTTTGCATAAGAAATGATAAGAAAAAGACCGCCTAACAGAAGTTAGACGGTCAACCACATTATTACGGACTGACCGCCCTTCCACAAGCGGTAATCCTTTTTCATAGCTCTTATCGCCCTGCGTGAAACAGGAAATAAATAAAAAGTGACAGCCTAACAGAAGTTAGACGGTCATTCACAACTATTACGGACTGACCGCCCTTCCACAAGCGGTAATCCTTTCTTACTGCTATGATAGCATAAAGGAAGGGAAAAATCAATCGGAATCGGGCGTTCTTTTGCAGAGTTTTTGCGATTTTTGCGAAAAAACGGTTTTAACGGGGCGGGCTTCTTGCCAGAGCCCTTGTTTTTATGCTATACTAAAAGATAATTTAAATGCAGAAGGGGCGGTGGAGGATATGCCGGAGGAAAAGGATATACGAACCATGATTGACGAGGATATTGACCGCGTGGAACGTGTTTGGGAGGCATCCTCCTATGACAGCGATGCCTTGGAGGAGCTGTTCCGCCTGCTTCTGGAGCATTATGCCGAAAGAATCGAAGGCTTCACGAAAAGGCTAAAGGTCATTCAGCCGTATGAGGATATCGCGGATATGGCGGAGAATTATCGGGAGAATGTGCGGACATTACTGGAGCGGATGAAGCTGTTTCGGGAAAATGGATACAGCAACGAAGGCTTAATCGAATATTCCATTGCCAAGGAGCGGGAGGAGCTGAATTTTAATGCGGATTTTACAACGGTGCGGCTGGAAATCGGCATGATGCAGGGGCTTTCCCTTGCGGAGCGGGAGGATATCATGGTGCATCTGGATGCCATGGAGACCATCTGCGCGCAGGTTACGCCCAAAAAGGAACGCTGGGAAATGCTCAGAGAGCATCTAGTCTGGCTTTCCGGAAAGGATGTAACGGTAGCAATGAAGATATTACCGTTGTTTTTCAGAATAAATTGATGAATAATAGAGAGCGGCAGAGCAAAAGGAAATTTTTCTGCCGCGAAGGAGCGTTTTAATATGAAGAAAGCAGCAAGTTTTGCATTGGGCTGCAAGGTAAATCAGTATGAAAGCGAAGCCATTGCGGAGTTGTTCGCAGAAAAGGGCTATGAAATTGTGGGGATTGATGAAGAAGCGGATGTGTATGTCATCAATACCTGTACGGTAACGAATTTTGGGGACAAGAAATCCCGTCAGCTGATTCGTAAGGTAAAGCGGCAGAATGAAAATGCCATTGTGGCGGTTGTCGGCTGCTATGCGCAGACTGCGCCCAAAGAGCTGATGGAGATTGCAGGCGTGAACCTGGTCATCGGAACGAAGGACAGAGCGCAGATTGTGGAAATGGTGGAGCAGTATGACAGGGCAAACGGCGTGGAAAACCACGTTTCCGATATTATGAAGGAGCGGGTATTTGAGCCGCTTTCCATTCAAAAGCTGGCAAACAGAACAAGAGCCTATCTGAAAATTCAGGATGGGTGTAGCCAGTATTGCTCCTACTGCATCATTCCCTATGCGAGAGGCCCGATCCGCAGCAGAGAGCCGCAGGAGGTTGTGGCTGAGGTAAAGCGTCTGGCGGAGAACGGCTTTAAAGAGGTTGTGCTGACGGGTATCCATGTGGCAAGCTACGGCAAGGACAGAAGGGATACCTCTCTGCTGGATATTCTCAAGCAGGTGCATGAGGTGGAAGGAATTGAGCGGATTCGCTTCAGCTCCATTGAGCCGAATGTGGTGACGGAGGAATTTGCACAGACCATGGCGGCACTGCCAAAGGTCTGCGACCATTTCCATCTTTCCCTGCAGAGTGGCTGCGATAAAACCCTAAAGGAAATGAACCGCAAATATGATACGGAGAAATATCGGCAGGCGGCAGCAACGCTCAGGAAATATCTGCCGAAGGTTGCGCTGACAACGGATATCATTGTCGGCTTCCCCGGAGAAACCGAGGAGGATTTCAGGGAAAGCTATGCCTTTGCGGAGGAAATCGGCTTTGCGAAGATTCATGTATTCCCTTATTCGCCCAAGCGCGGCACACCTGCGGCGGCAAGGAAGGATCAGCTGCTGAATGCGGTGAAATCCGAGAGAAGCCATACGCTCATTCAGCTGAGCGACAGGATGGCGGCAGACTTTCTGGCGGATGCCGTTGGGACGGATGCGGAGGTACTGTATGAAAGAGCCGTCGGAGAGGGCATCTATGAAGGGCATACCACGAACTACATGAAGGTGCATGGCAGAAGCGAAGCCGACCTGACAAACCGCATTGCGAAAACCCACATCACAAGGGCGGAGGGCGAAATGCTTTTCGGGGATGTTGAGGTATAAGAAAAGGAATTTGTAATAATTATGTAAAGAGAATATGGTTGCAATCGAATTACATTTCGGGTATCATAAAGATAACTGATTTTACAGATAACAGGAAATTTTCCTGTGAATATATTTGGGATATAAGGGGGGCGGCAATGCCGCAGAATGGAGAGTGAAAAATATGGCAAATTTACATGAAACACAATATTTCGGCAGATTGGAAAAAGAACCCGAAAACGAAGCAAAGCGAATCCTGATGGCAGTGAGCAATGCCTTGCGGGAAAAGGGCTATAATCCTGTCAACCAGATTGTAGGCTATATCCTTTCCGGTGATCCGACTTATATCACAAGCTATCAGAATGCCCGTGTGCTGATTCGCAAGCTGGAACGGGATGAGCTTCTGGAGGAGCTGGTAAAGGATTATTTAGACCGTAACGAGTAATCGTCGGGAAAAGAAAGAGGAACCGAATTGCGTATTTTAGGTTTGGATTTTGGTGACAAAACCATTGGTGTGGCGGTCAGCGATCCCTTCGGCTGGACGGCACAGGGCGTGGAGATTATCCGCAGGGAAAATCCCATGGAATTTAAGAAATGTATGCGTAGACTGGCAGATCTGGTGGAACAATACCAGGCAGAGACAATCGTTTTGGGCTATCCGAAAAATCTGGACGGCTCCGAAGGGGACAGATGTGTCAAAACAAAAGATTTCTGCGAACGCGTGAAAAGAAGATTTCCCAAGGCAGAGGTTCTGCTCTGGGACGAAAGATTCAGCACCATTGCGGCGGAGCGTTCTCTGCGCGAGGTGGGGCTGAACCATAATCAGAGAAAAAGCGTCATTGACAAGATGGCGGCGGTGCATATTTTGCAGGGCTATCTTGACAGCAAGGCGAAAGGATAAGAATAGAGGAGAATTTTATGGCGGATATTTATGACGAAATCAATGATCTGGAATTTGAAGTGGTTACTATGACAGATGAAAATGGTGATGCAGTGGAGTTTTCCATCATTGATAATGTTGCCTGCGGCGGCGAACGCTACCTTTTGGTAGTGGAAACAGAATTGATGGATGATGATGAAACAGATGCCATCATTCTGAAGGAGGTTTCCATCAATACGGATGATGTGACGTATGAATTGGTGGAGGATGACGCGGAATTTGACCGCGTGGCGGATTTGTTTGCCCAGAAGGCAGAGGATTATACCGTAGAAACGGATGACTGATTGACGAATGTATTAGGGTGATTTTTTGCGGTCTGCAAAGGTCCCTTTTTATACAAAAATGAGCGGAAAAAGAAACAGCAGAATACGGAAGGAAAAACAGCAGCACTCATCGGATTGGAAAAACGGAGCGGAAATGTTTTTGTAATCGTTGAGTATCGACTGCTCTTTTTCTGTTTGCCCTTTTTTGGAAAAGGGACGCTGATTCTGCCGTTTAAAGAGAACTTTTTTACGCCATACTATAAAGAAAATGACAGAGAAAACAAAAAAGGAGGTGTGTTTTTTGGCAGAGAAAAAATCCGCGAAGGAGACAAACGGAAAGGATTCCACGAAGGAAACCAAAACGAGAACAGCAAAGACAAAGGCGGACAGCAGGGCAAAGACAGAGCCGAAGGCGAAAAAGGAGCCGACTGCGAAGATGACGGCGAAACCGGCGGCAAAGCCGAAGCAGCGCACAAAGAGCCGCGCAAAGGCAAAGCCTAAGATGAACCTGAAGGTGATCGCGCTGGGCGGTCTGGATGAAATCGGTAAAAATATGACGGTTCTGGAATATGGCGATGATATTATCATCATCGACTGCGGTCTGGCCTTCCCTGAGGATGATATGCTGGGGATCGATCTGGTTATCCCTGACGTGACTTATTTGACAAAAAACATCGACAAAATCAAAGGGATTGTATTAACACACGGACACGAGGATCATATCGGCGCATTGCCCTATATCCTCAAGCAGATTAACGTACCCGTATTCGGGACACTGCTGACACTGGGGCTTCTGGAAAATAAGCTGAGAGAGCATAAAATGCTGGATTCCACAACAAGGCATACGGTTGTACCCGGCGAAAAGGTAAAGCTGGGACAGATGGTTGTGGAATTTATCCATACGAACCACTCTATCGCAGACGCGGTCGCACTGGCAATCCATACACCTGTGGGCGTTGTGGTGCATACGGGCGACTTTAAGGTGGACTATACGCCCATTGACGGTGATGTGATTGATCTACAGCGGTTTGCTGCACTGGGCAAGGAGGGCGTTCTCCTGCTGATGAGCGACAGCACCAATGCAGAGAGAAGGGGCTTCACGATGTCCGAAAAGAACGTGGGGAAGGTGTTCGAGAAGATTTTTGAGGAAACACCGAAGAACCGTATCATGGTTGCGACCTTCTCCTCAAACATCCATCGTATTCAGCAGGTTATCAATGCGGCATATATGTACGGCAGAAAGGTTGCCATTATCGGTCGCAGTATGGTCAATGCGGTGAAAACGGCATCCGAGCTGGATTATCTCTGGATTCCGCCCAGAACGCTGATTGATATTAATGAAACAAGAAATTATCGGGACGATCAGCTGGTTATCATTACGACAGGCAGCCAGGGGGAGACAATGTCTGCCCTGTCCCGTATCGCATCCGGCGAGCATAAGCAGATTAACGTAAAGCCTGATGATAAAATTATCATCAGTGCATCTGCCATTCCGGGGAATGAAAAAAGCATTTCCCGTGTGGTGAATGAGCTGCTGAAAAAGGGCGCAAACGTGGTTTATGGAGATATTGAGGATATCCACGTTTCCGGTCACGCCCGTCAGGAGGAGCTGAAGCTGATGCTGGCGCTGACAAAGCCGAAGTTCTTCATGCCTGTGCATGGGGAATTCATGCACCTTTCCTGTCACAAGAATTTGGCGATTTCCATGGGGATGGATAAAAATGACATCTTCGTGATGAAGCTGGGTGAGGTGCTGGAGGTCAACAAAAATGAGGCGAAGGTTACTGGAACTGTGCCTGTGGGACAGATTATGGTAGACGGCTTGGGCGTTGGCGATGTCGGCAATATCGTTCTGCGTGACAGAAAGCATTTGTCACAGGATGGACTGATGGTGGTTGTGGTTTCCATGGACCGAGAAATGGGGACGATTGTTTCCGGCCCCGATATTATTTCCAGAGGGTTTGTATATGTCCGCGAGGCAGAAAATCTGATGGATGAGGCGCGCGCCTGCGTGTTGGATGCGCTGCTGAAATGCGAGGAAAAGAATGTTACAAGCTGGAATTATATCAAGGGTGTCATTAAGGATACGCTGAAAAATTATATTTGGCAGAAGACAAAGAGAAGTCCGATGATTCTGCCGATTATTATGGAAGTATAAAAGAAAAAGAGCCGAAAGGCTCTTTTTCTTTGTTCGCTTGTGCGGTGTGTGTTGGTGTGCTACAATGCTGTTATGGAACAATCGTGTACAGGGTGGCTTGACCTTCATTCTACATAGAATGGGGGTGGTGCTGATGAAGTTTGACTTTAAAGACTTAATGTCTTTTGGGACATTCCTTCTTGCATTGCTGACATTCATATTTTTGAATCTCAGATAGTCTTTTATTTTAGACATAGAAAAACCACCCTAATACTTTGACCGGTTGCAGGGTGGCTTTCTATGTCCCTTTGTCAATAGGTCAACCCACCTTGTGGGCGGTTGTTCCTCTTGTTTTTATTATGCTACAAAGAAATCAAAAATGCAATATCCTTTTTGATTTTCGGCATTCTTTTTTATAGGGCAGTAAAAAAGAAAAAGAGCCGATTTCATGTGCACAGTGAAATCAGGCTCTTTTTTTGCTTGCAACGGAAGCCTAGCGGGATTCCTCGCCGAAGCGTCCTCCATTATCTAGGAATCATTCCGTTGACTTTGCCTGCATAATAGCGTATTTCCGAGATGCCGCAAATGCTTCGGCTATGCCCGAAGGGCAGGAAGGCGTATTCTGCGTCAATCCTTATTCCCAATCCTATTTCCGCAAGGTTTCCCTAAATAGCGGGGTACAATTCCCCGAATCGTTCCGCCAAGCGGTATCCGTTCAAGAAAGACTATCAAGTGCCGATATGCAAAGCCCACCGGCCTACGCCCGAAACGCTGCTTAAGTTTATCCTTCTTCATTCTACTATACCGCAGCGGGCGGAGAAAAGCAATACGGCTGATGGAGAAAGAAAAAAATCAAGACAGATTCTATCTTGATTTTTTGCTGCATTTCGGATAGAGTGAGAGAAAGAATGTTGAAGGATGGGAAAAAGGAGCAGTTATGGATATCAAAAATCTGGTTACTTTCATACATGTAGCGGAGTTGCGCAGCTTCACAAAGGCAGGGGATAAGCTGGGCTATTCCCAATCAACGGTTTCTTTCCAGATTCGTCAGCTGGAAAATGAATTGGGGGTGCCCTTATTTGAGAGAATCAACCGCACGGTTACGCTGACAGAGCATGGGATTCGTCTGCTGCGCTCTGCTTACAAAATCAATGAGCTTTTGGAAAGCTTTCAGGAGGAAACGAAAGCGGAAACGAAGGTGCATGGGCGTGTGCGTCTGGCGATTGCGGATTCCCTGAGCAGTGAAGTGATTCGGCGCATTTTCCCGGAGCTGCACCGCAAATATCCCGATATTACCCTTGAGTGCATTTCAGCCGGCACGCAGGAGATGTTTCGCCTTTTAAACCAGAATGAAGCGGATATTGTATATACGCTGGATAACCATATTTACGATACGAATTATGTGATACAGCAGGAAAGTCGGATTGGGGTGCATTTTGTCTGTGCGGCAGGCAATGCCTTGGCGGCAAGGGATGCCATTTCGCTTGCGGAATTGGTGAAGCAGCCGTTTCTGCTGACGGAAAAGGGCATGAGCTACCGCCGGATGCTGGATGAGAAGCTTGCGGCACATTCCTTGGAGATTCAGCCTGTTTTTGTCAGCGGGAATGCAGGGCTGATTGCATCTCTGGTGGAGCAGAATGCAGGGCTTGCGCTTCTGCCTGATTATATCACGAAGCCGTATATCGAAAAGGGGGCACTGTGCTATCTGAATGTGCCTGAAATGGAAATTGAAATCTGGACACAGCTGCTGCACCATCGGGAAAAATGGGTTTCCGAGCCGATGCGGATTGTGATTGACCATCTGCGGCGGTGTATGCTGTGATGCGGTATCCATTTCGATACTTATATGGTATACTGTAAGCAGTTTTCAAAGCAAACGGAGGGATAATAATGAGATATCAGAAGCTTGGCAATACGGATATTGATGTTTCCGTGATTGCATTAGGCACATGGGGACTTGGCGGCGGCAGTGTCTGGACGGACAGAGATTCTACGGTAGAGGATACCAGAAATCTGCTGGACATCTGTCGGGAATATGGCGTAAATTATATTGATACCGCGCCGGTTTACGGCACAGGTGCAAGCGAGGAGCTGCTCGGCAGGGCATTGAAGGGCAGAAGACAGGACTTTATCCTGCAAAGCAAATGCTCCTTGAACTGGAGAAATGAGGGCGGTAATTTCCATTATGAACGCGATGGGTACACCGTCAACAATGACACCCGTGCGGCGGCAGTGAAAAAGGACGTGGAGGATTCTCTGCGCAGGATGCAGACGGATTATCTGGATTCCGTGATTGTGCATTATGTCTGCGGCAGCTTTCCTGTAGAGGAAACGGTCGGCGCGTTGGAGGATCTGGTCAGAGAAGGGAAAATCCGTACCTATGGGCTTTCCAACAGCCAGCCTGCGGATTTGGCGGCATATCGGAGGGTCGGCGGCAAGGTATCCGTTGTGCAGGAATTTTTCAGTATTCTTTCGCCCTTCCATGGCAGAGAATATTTTGAGATGTGCAGAAAAAACAATACTGTATTCCAGACCTACGGTGTATTGGAGGAGGGCTTTCTGACCTCTCCCGCGTTTCTGGATAAGGAATTTGCGAAAACGGACATCCGTTCCAGACTGCCATGGGTGGCACCCGAAAAGAAAGAAGGACTGCGCCGCGCATTTGCACTTTGGGCACCGATGTGCGAGGAATATCATTGCAGCTATGCGGCATTGGTGGAGGCTTGGGCGCTGTCTCAGTATGACAGAATGAGCCTTCTGGTTGGCATGCGCCGTGCATCGAGCGTAGAGGATACTGCGAAGTGTCTGGATATCAGGCTGAAGGCGGAGGATATCAAGCGCATGGAGGAGGCTGTAAAGGCAATTCAGGTTGCGGTTCTGGACAAATAGGTTTTGAAAAAGCATAACCACCGGTTTACCGGTGGTTATATTGATTTTTCGGCAGAAATTTTATTCTTGCAATTTTCTACAAAAATGCTATGATATAAAAAATATACGAAAGAAAAACCGAAGGAGGCGCATGCGATGGATTTGAAATATTTGACGAAGGAAGGCTCATGGGAGAAAAATCCCCCTGATTTACAGGCGGAGGTTTTGCAGGGAAAGCGTGGCAGGCTTCTGGTGACAATTTACCGCGCAGGCGGCGCAGGGCTGCATCCGACGGTTTTGCTGAGTCATGGCTTTCCGGGCATTGAAAAGAATTTTGACTTAGCGCAGGCGCTGCGGCGCATCGGCTTTCATGTGGTGCTGTATCATTACAGCGGCAGCTGGGGCAGTGATGGGGCGTATGCCTATGCGCATAATCTGGAGGATGCAGACACCCTTCTGGAATTTATCGAAACGAATACGACCTACGGCTTTGATCGGGAGCGACTGTTTGTGGCAGGGCATAGTGTAGGCGGCTTTGTGACGGCACAGCTTCTGGCGGCGCATCCGGAGCTGAAGGCAGCGGTTCTGCTTGCTCCCTGCGATTTAGGCGGCGCGATGGGCTTTGCGGATGACACGGAGCCGAAGCGGCTGTTGCTGGATATTTTTGAGGGTGGCCCGATTTGGCTGAACGGAACCTCTCCTGCGGCATTATATGAGGAGGTTTTCGCCAATCAGGCAAGCTATCGCATTGGGGCATTGCTGGAACGCTTTGGGAAACGTCCGGTTTATTGCTTAGGTGCGGTGCAGGATGAGTGCTGTCCGCCTGCGGCGCATTGCCTGCCTTGGGTAGAGGAGCTGGAGAAAATGGGTGGAAATGTGGTTTATGAAGCATTGGACACCGACCATTCCTTCAGCGACACCAGATTGCAGATGATTGAGAAAACGGCAAAATTTCTGGCAGAACAGGCGCAGAAAGCAGAATAATGTTTATAAAATAAATCCCCTCCATACACAGTGTACGGAGGGGTTCGTTGTTTCATAAGCAAATTTTAGTGTGTGATAATTTCTACGCCGTCCTCGGTTACGGCAACGGTATATTCCCACTGGGCGGAAAGAGAACCGTCCTCGGTATAAACCGTCCATTCGTTTTCTTCATCTACGAAGAAATCCTCTTTGCCTTCGTTTACCATGGGTTCAATCGTAAAGACCATGCCGGGCACCAGAAGCATCCCCGTTCCTCTCTTGCCGATATGGCAAACGTAAGGATCCTCATGGAAGTCGTTGCCGACCCCATGACCGCCGATATCACGCAGAACAGTATAGCCATGCTGATGGACATACTCGCTGATGACTGCACCGATATCGCCCAGTCTGCCCCAAGGCTTTACTTCCTTCAGGGCTAAATCAACAGATTCCTTTGTCACCTCAACCAGCTTTCTCGCTTCGTCGCAGACATTGCCAATCAGGAACATACGGGAAGCATCGGCATAATAGCCATCCAGAATGGTGGTAACGTCAACATTGATGATATCGCCATCCTGCAGGATTTGATTGGGATCGGGGATACCATGACAAATGGCATCGTTCACAGAGGTGCAGACGCTCTTGGGGAAGCCCTGATAGCCCAGAGGCGCAGGGATACCGCCATGCTCTACGGTGTAGTTATGCACCAGTGTATTGATATCGTCTGTGGACATGCCTGCCTTGATATTTTCCGCAACCATATCCAGAATTGCCGTATTCAGCTTGCCTGCCTTGCGGATGCCTTCCAGCTGTTCGGGAGTTTTAATCAGCTTATGACTGGGAACGGGAATATGTTTTAATTGATACGCCGCCAGCTTATCATCAAAAGCCGCATGGCAGGATTTGTATTTTTTGCCGCTGCCGCACCAGCAGGGGTCATTTCTACCGATTTTCATAGTATTTCTCCTTTTTTCTGTATAGACTACTTACCAAAACAATGGTAGCACAAAAAAGAAGATGGTACAATAGAGGAAAATGAGAAAAAACGATTGACAAATAGAAAAAACAGGTGTATCCTCTTAAATCATAGTTAATCGATATGAAATAGGGAGTGATGTTATGCTTTTAAAAAGTACAATTTTTGGCTGTTGTTGCTGTCAGGCTTGCAAATTTATGTTACACTAATGAAATGCGGAAAACAGATTTTTTGAACGGAGGATAACAACTATGGCTAAGATTTATAAAAGTGTAGAAGAACTGATTGGCAACACACCCTTACTGGAGCTGACAAAGATTGAAAAGGAAACGGGCGCAACGCTGCTGGCAAAGGTAGAAGCTCTGAACCCCGGCGGCAGTGCGAAGGATCGTATCGCAAAGCGCATGGTGGAGGATGCGGAAAAGGCAGGCATCCTGAAGGAGGGCGCAACCATCATTGAGCCCACAAGCGGCAACACAGGCATTGGTCTGGCACTGATGGCGGCGGCAAGAGGCTATCGTGCAATCATCGTTATGCCCGACAGCATGAGCATGGAACGCAGACTGCTGATGACAGCCTTTGGTGCGGAGCTGGTGCTGACAGAGGGCAAGCAGGGCATGAAGGGTGCAGTGGAAAAGGCGGAGGAGCTGGCAAAGGAAATCCCCAATTCCTTCATTGCAGGGCAGTTTGTGAACCCCTCCAATCCGGCGGCGCATTATGAAACCACAGGCCCTGAAATTTGGGCAGATACCGATGGCAAGGTAGATATTTTTGTTGCAGGCATCGGCACAGGCGGCACAATCACAGGCGTAGGCAAATATCTGAAGGAAAAGAACCCTGCGGTGCAGATTGTCGCAGTAGAGCCGGCAGCCTCCCCCCTGCTGTCCAAGGGTGTTGCAGGCCCTCACGGTATTCAAGGGATTGGCGCAAACTTTGTACCCGATGTTCTGAATACAGAGATTTATGATGAAATTGTTACTGTAACGAATGAAGATGCGTATGCGGCAGGCAGAAGCCTTGCGAGAGAGGAAGGTCTGCTGTCCGGTATTTCCGCAGGTGCGGCGGTACATGCGGCGAAGGAGATTGCAAAGCGTCCCGAAAATGCAGGCAAAAACATTGTGGTATTCCTGCCGGATACGGGCGACAGATATCTCTCCACTCCTATGTTCCAGGAATAATGGGAAGGGAACAGCGGCAATTCATACAGTTTATTGCGGCACTGACCATGCTGATTGACCACATCGGCATGGTCTTTTTTCCGAGTGCCATTGGCTTTCGTGCCATCGGGCGGCTTTCGTTTCCGTTGTTTGCCTTCGGTATTGCCGAGGGGGTGCGCTATACGCATTGCTTTTGGTGGTATTTCGGGCGAATTCTTCTGACAGCAGTCCTTTCTCAGCCGATTTATATGCTTCTGTTCGGCATCACGCAGGGCAATCCCTTATTCATGCTGGCATGGGGTGCGGCGGCGTTGTATTTCTTTCGGCAGAGGAAAAAGGCGGTTGCGGCGGTACTGCTTATCGGCTCTTATTTTGCTGACATGAGCTATGGCTGGTATGGTGTCTGGACGATTTTCTGCTTCGGGCTTTATGCGGAACGGGAGAGTCTCTGCTTTTACGGACAGCTGTTGCTGAATATTCTGTATGGCTTGAAAACAAGGGCGTGGATTCAGCTATTGTCTCTCTTTTCCTTTGGCTTTCTGGATGGGAAATGGCGTGTGGCGGCGTTTTCAAAAAAACTGCCACGCTATTTCTTTTATGTGTTTTATCCCCTGCATCTACTGGTGCTTTGGGGCATCAAGGCAGGAATCTCATAGTACATTTTTTGCCGAAACTGTGGTATAATTTTATTTAACCCATTTACCCAAAAGACAAAGGAGAACGATTTATGAAAAAAATGAAACGAATTCTGGCGGCAGGGCTGATGCTTCTTGCATTGGCAGGCTGCGGTGCTTCCGACAATCAGGCGGCGGAATATCCTGCCATGGAGCCGCTGGATATCAGCAAGATGGAGCTGGCGACAGTGGAAAACGGCACGGCAAAATATCAGTATGATGCGGATGTTTGGACAACGGAGGGCGAGGTTGTAAACAGTCTGGTGTTATATGCAAGGGATACCGTTGGGACAGAAAAGCCGGTTGCCATCAACGTACAGATTGCAGGGGAGAGAAAGAAAGCCCTTGACGAGGATCTGATGAATCAGGTGTTGGAGCAGCTGGAAAAGAATGCTTCTCTGACGGTTGAGAAATGTGAGCTGCGCAGCTTTGACGGCAATCCTGTCATCTATATGGAAAATTCATTCACCTTCAACGATGAGGTTATTGATCAGATGATTGAAAATGAGCTTTGGACAGAGGAGTCCTTGGAGCAGGCGGGCGGCAGAGAAACGATTCTTGCTATCCCCGATTCCCATTCCATTGTTGTGTATGGAATTCTGGATGGCAATCTGGTAATTTACGGCGGCACCTATTATGAGGATGCACAGAAGCAGGAAGTGCTGGATGCCATCAATATCATGTTACAGACAACAGAAATCGAATAAAAATCAAAAAACAAAAAAGAAAAAGGATAAATCCCGTTCTGAGATTTATCCTTTTTTGTATGCTGATAAAATTATAAAGGCTTCTGTAGCTCTCTGTTCTGCTTCCTTGCGTGGAAAAGTGCTTTCAGCACAACCGCAACGATAGGCCCTAAAATCAGCCCGAATACCCCGATGCACTTAAAGCCGAAATACATGGAGAACAGTGTCAGCAGGGGATGCAGCCCAATCTGCGTGCCAAGAATTTTCGGCTGTAGGATTTGCCGCGTTATTTGGATGATGCCATAAAGTGCCAGATAGCCGACGGAAAGGAAGGTATTTCCTCTGGTAAAGAAATAGATTGCGCCCGGCCAGAGGATGAACCCGCTGCCGAAGAAGGGCAGGGCATCGATAATAGCAATCAGAATACTCAGCAGCAGCGGATGAGGCGAATGCAGCACCAGCATCCCGATGAGAGTGACGATAAAAACAAAGCCCATCAGAATCAGCTGCGTTTTGAGATAGCCCAGGACAGAAGCCTTTAATTCCTGCTTTGTGGTATAGACGGAAAGCCCGAACAGCGGCGCAATATGAATTTCATACTGCCGGCGCAGCAGGTCTCTGTCCTTTGTGAAGAAATAAGCGGAAATCAGTGATACAAAAAACGCAATGAAAAAGCCGGAAACACCGCCAAGCTTGCCTGTTGCGCTGCCCTTGGGAACAAGGGAGAGCAGAAAGCCGGAGGAATCCGTTTGCAGGCTGGAGAAAAAGACCTGTAATGTCTTTGGCAGCCTCTGCGCAAGGGTATCAAACCGTGTCCAGAAATGTGCAAGCCCCGTTTCAAACAGGCTGATATAGTGCGGCAGATTTTCGGAAAGCTCCTTCAGCTTGGCAATCAGCCCTGTGCCGCTCCAGAAGCCGAGCAGTCCCAACAGGGCAAACAGCAGCAGAATCCCGATGATGGCACTGATGCCGCGGGGAATATGAAATTTCTGCAGGCGGTCTGCCAGAGGGTTAAACAGCAGGCTCAACAGCCACCCGATGAGGAATGGCAGGAAAATCCGAAAAAGATAGCGAAAGAACAGACAGCAGCCAAGCACCGCCGCAAGCAGCAGGACAATATCATGAATGGCTTGTTTATTTTTTTCGTAAAATGTCCACATAAAGATACCCCCTTCAGGGAAGGAAAAATTTTTCTTTTCTTCATTATTATAGCACAAAAAAAGAATAGGAATTTCATCTTTACCGTTTTTTAAAAGAATGTTAACTTTTTCGACAAAAAATTCTTTTTTTGTGTAAGTTGATGGTTGCGTGTTTGTTTTATGTAGTGTACAATATCCATAATAAAAATGTATACAGTATAGAAAAAACGGGAGGCTACACCGTGAGAGAAATACGACTGAAGGCAAGAGCAAAAATCAATTTAACCCTGGATGTGACAGGCAAAAGGGAGGACGGCTATCATCTTCTGGAAACCATCATGCAGACGGTAGCACTGTATGACGGTATCTATATGAAGAAGCTGGAAAAGCCCGTAATCAAGCTGAAAACCAACCTGCCATGGCTGCCGACGGATGCGCGCAATCTGGCGTGGAAGGCGGCAAACCTAATGCGGGAGACCTTCGGCATAAAGGAGGGTGTGTTTATTGAGATTGATAAACGAATCCCCGTTGCGGCAGGGCTTGCCGGCGGCAGTACGGATTGTGCGGCTGTTCTGGTGGGCATGAACCGCCTGTTTGGTCTGGGGCTTTCCGAAGCACAGCTGGAGGAAGTGGCTGGCAGATTGGGTTCGGATATCCCTTACTGCATCCGTCGCGGCACAGTTTTGTGTGAGGGAGTCGGCGAGGTGATGACAAATGTCGCACATCCTTGTCCGGATTGCTATGTGGTATTGGCAAAGCTGCCCGTCAGCGTTTCCACAGCTTCTGTTTATAAGCAGCTGCGTTGGCAGGAAATCGAGCAGCACCCCGATACAAAGGCAATGCTCAAAGCCATGGAAGAGAAAGATGTGGCAAAGATGGGAAAGCTGCTTTCCAATGTTCTGGAAACCGTGACCATTGAGCTGCATCCAAGAATCGCAAAAATAAAAGCACGTTTGATGGAATTAGGGGCGGAGGGTGCCCTCATGAGCGGCAGCGGTCCAACGGTGTTTGCCCTGTTTACGGACAGAGCAAAGGCAAGAAAGGCGGCGGCTCTGGTGAAACGGGAGTTTGCCCTGAAGGATTGCTTGGCAACAAGAACCTATCGGGTACGAAGAGAGCTGAGAGGAGAACATAATAATGACCGAAACAAAATTCAACATCAATACAAATGAGTATTTACCGTTGCGAGATGTCGTATTTAACACACTGAGGGATGCGATTCTGACAGGCAAGCTGGTTCCCGGAGAAAGACTGATGGAAAATCAGCTGGCGGAAAAGCTTGGCGTAAGCCGTACTCCTGTCAGAGAGGCACTGCGTATGCTGGAACTGGAAAATCTGGTAGAGTTGGTGCCCAGAAAGGGCGCGCAGGTGCTGGATATGACAGAAAAGGATATCGTAAATATTTTGGAAATCAGAAGCGCGCTGGAAGGGCTTGCAACCTCTCTGGCTTGTAAGAAGATGACAAAGGAATGTTTGCAGCAGCTGAAAAATATGGAAGTGGATTTTGAACGCGCGGTTGCGGAAAATGATGTAGAGCGTTTTGTGGATATTGACGAAGATTTCCATGATGTGATCTTTCAGGCAACAGAAAACGATAAGCTGATTCAGATGTTCCGAAACCTGAGAATCCAGCTGTATCGTTACAGAATGGCACAGGCGAAGAACGATAATTCCATGTCCACCATCGTGGCACACCACAGAAGTATTCTGCGTGCGCTGGAAAATCATGACAGCGAGGAAGGCGCAGCAGTGGCACAGGGTCATATCAAATACCAGACAGAATCCATTCTGCGTTTTATCAAAAATAAATAAGACAATATAAGCCTCCCCTGCGGAGGCTTTTTTGATGCAAACGAGTTTCTGCGGAAGGGCTTATCTTACAGTTTCGTTACAGAAAAACGGAAATTTTGCCTTTTGCTTGCAATCTTCCTGTGGATATCATAAAATAAAAGCATCAGTTGTCAGAATTTGAAGAAATAAGGGGGAAAACCCATGGCGGATACATTGTTCCCGAAACGGGAGGAGCGTGTGCCCTATGGCAGCGGAACACCTGCCAAACGGGACAGAAAAAATACAAAAGGCAAAAAAACAGGCAGAACGAACCGCAATAAGCCCACAGAAAAAAAGCGCGGCAAAAAGGACGGCAAAAAGCTGAACCGCAATGCACTTTATCTGATTGGGATTATAGTGATTTTATTCATCGTGTTTCTCTTTGTGCGCAAAAACGGCTCTGCGGTTTATATCGCGGATGAGCAGGTCGGGATTCTGGAAACCAGAAAGGTAACGGCGAAGGAGCTGACTGCCACACTGGAAAGTCAGCTGGAGGGTATTGTCGGCTCGAAGGTGCAGATTAACGAGAAAATCAAGGTAGAGGGCATCCATATCGGCTTCAAGGAGAAAAAGGATGTCTGTACGATGGAGCATTTGCTGCCGAAAATGCGCAGCAAGGTGACGTATAAGGTGGAAGCGGCGATTATTACAGTGGATAGTGAAAAGGTTGCCATCCTTGCAAATGAAAAAGCGGCGAATGCCGTGCTCAAGCAGGTGCAGACCGACCTTATGCCCAAGGAGGGCGTTGCGGAGGATGCGGAAATCAGCTGGCAGGAGGATGTTGAGGTTGTGAAGGAATTTGTGGATTCCACGCAGATTCTGGAGCAGGAGGATGCCGTGAAGGTATTGGAATCCACTACAGAGGCAACCCAGAGTTATACCGTTCAGTCCGGCGATGCGCCGTATCTGATTGCAAATGAATTTAAAACAACGGTGGAAAAGCTGAATCAGCTGAATGAAGGCGCAAATCTTACCGGCGGGATTCGTGTAGGGCAGGTTATCAATGTGCCGGTACAGAAGCCGAAGATTTCCGTAAAAACAGTGGAAACACAGGTGCTGACGGCAGTGGAGCCGAAGACCTACCAAACTCAGTATGATGATACCAAGCCTTCGAGCTATCAGAAGGTCATTCAGCAGGGAAAGGCAGGGCAGAAGAAAAGCACCATCCGCATTACGCGTATCAACGGTGAGGTGACGGAGGAAAAGGAAGTGGATAAGGAAATTATCCAGGAGGCTGTGCCCGAAATCATCGTCAAGGGAACACAATAAAAAAAATAGCGAAAAAAAGAGGGTCGTTCCGCAGATTTCTGCTGCGGAACGGCTTTTTTGTGGTAATATATTGATATCGAAACAGTACATATGAAAAAAAGGAGGGGGATTTCCTATGGGTATTTCTTTTTCTCTGAAAGGAGATTTTATCAAAAAGGACGAGGTTTTTGCACTGCAAAAGGAGGTGGAGCGTTGTCATTATGCGCTTCATGAAAAAACAGGCAAGGGCAATGATTTTTTAGGCTGGGTGGATTTGCCCGTAAATTACGATAAGGAAGAATTTGACCGCATCAAAAAGGCGGCGGCACGCATACAGGCAAACAGCGAGGTGCTGATTGTCATTGGTATCGGCGGCTCCTATCTGGGGGCGAGAACGGCGCTCGATTTCATCAAGACCCCGTTTTATAATGAACGAAAAAAAGACACCCCCGATATTTATTTCGTAGGGAACAACATCAGCTCTGCCTATCTGAATGATGTTCTGGCAATTCTGGGAGACAGGGACTTTTCCGTCAACGTCATTTCCAAATCCGGCACGACTACGGAGCCTGCGATTGCCTTCCGCATTTTCAAGCAGCTTCTGGAGAAAAAATACGGAAAGGCAGAAGCCGCAAAACGTATTTTTGCCACAACCGACCGCGCAAAGGGCGCGCTGAAGGGCATGTGCGACAGAGAGGGCTACGAAACCTTTGTCATCCCCGATGATGTCGGCGGACGCTTTTCCGTACTGACCCCTGTCGGGCTTTTACCGATGGCAGCTGCCGGTGTGGAGCTTGATGCTGTGATGCAGGGTGCGGCGGATGCAAGAGAAAAATACAGTAACCCCGATTTAAAGGAAAATGACTGCTATCAGTATGCCGCACTGCGCCATTTGTTCTATCAGCAGGGCAAAACGGTTGAAATTCTGGCAAATTATGAGCCGCATTTGACCTCCTTCGGGGAATGGTTCAAGCAGCTTTTCGCCGAAAGCGAGGGGAAGGAGCATAAGGGCATTTTCCCTGTGGCGGCGAATTTCTCGACGGATTTGCACTCCATCGGGCAGTATATTCAGGATGGTCTTAGGTGCTTCTTTGAAACGGTGCTTTGGGTGAAAACGCCGAAATCTGCCGCAGTGGTGCCGTTTGATGCACAGGATGAGGATGGGCTGAATTTCCTTGCGGAAAAGGAAATTCATTTCGTCAACAGCAAGGCATTTGCAGGCACAATGCTCGCCCACATGGACGGCGGCGTACCCAATCTGGTGATTGAGCTGGATAAGATGGACGCTTATCATTTTGGGGCGTTGGTTTATTTCTTTGAAAAGGCAGTCGGCATCAGCGGCTATCTTCTGGATGTAAACCCCTTTGACCAGCCGGGGGTTGAGGCGTATAAGAAAAATATGTTTGCGCTTCTGGGAAAACCGGGCTACGAGGACAGAAAAGCCGAACTGGAAGCAAGACTTTAAGACAAAAAAAGAACTTCTCAACATAAAAATGAGAAGTTCTTTTTGATTGCCGAAAATGGTTAAAACAGCTGCGCCAGTAAGGCGGTGCAAAGTGCATCATCCAATTCGAGCAGGCTTTTCCTTCCGTCCGCAAAGGTAACGGAAATTTTATGATTGCCCTTGACCTCGCTTTCGATTTTGTGGGCGGCAACCATTTTTTTGTTGAGAATAATCATATTGCCGAGGTTGATGGATAAAACCACCTTGCCGCCGGAATGCATAATTTTGCCGCCGATATAGTCGCCTGCGATAACCTTATTTTTTGCGCCTAGGATACCCATGAAACACCCTCCTTGATTTTTTTTCGCTTTTTTCTTACAAAATAGCATTTTTGGTGAAACTTGGCAAGCAAAAGCTTCGTCAAATATTGGATGCCAAGCGGTTTTGTTTACTTTTGCGGCACTTTCTAGTATAATCGAAGAAGAATAGAATGAAGAATAAGACTTTCCGAGGGGGAGAGGACACTATGGACAGAAAAATTCTGATTGTCGATGATGAGAAAAACATCGTCGATATCATTGCGTTTAACCTGAAAAAGGAGGGCTATACCGTCATCACGGCGGCAGATGGGGAGGAAGGCGTACAGAAAGCCATGGAGGAAAATCCGGATCTGATTCTGCTGGATATTATGATGCCGAAGATGGATGGCTACGAAGTCTGCAAAAAAATCAGAGAAAAGAAAAATACCCCGATTATCATGCTGACGGCAAGAGCCGAGGAGCTGGATAAGGTGCTGGGGCTGGAGCTGGGAGCGGATGATTATGTGACCAAGCCCTTTGGTGTCAGAGAGCTGATGGCAAGGGTGAAGGCGAACCTCAGAAAATCCGTTGTGCGCGAGGAGACTCCCGAACAGGCACCTGCCGGTAAGGGGAATTTTGGCAAGCTGGATATCAACCCCGATCGGTATGAGGTGCGGAAGGATGGGAGAATCATTGATCTGACTGTCAGAGAATTTGAGCTTCTGAAATACCTTTCCGCGCAGAAGGGACAGGTTTTTTCCAGAGAAACGCTTCTGGAGAAGGTCTGGGGCTATGAATATTTCGGTGATGTGCGGACAGTGGATGTCACCATTCGCCGTTTGCGTGAAAAAATCGAGGATGACCCCGGCAAGCCGGTTTATATCCTCACAAAAAGAGGCGTAGGGTATTATTTTGACTGCTGAGAAAAGCGAGGGATTAGCTTTTGCGAATGCGAAGTATTAAATGGAAGTTAATTATCATGTATCTGGGGCTGGTGCTGATTGTGATGATTGTCAGCGGCACCTATATCCTGCTCAGCCTGCGAAATATCGAGATTGATAAATCCAGACAGGAGCTGGCAACCTATGCGGAGAGAATCAATGAACAGGTGATTGAGGGCGGCAAGGATGAGGAATTTCAGGAGAAGCTCTTAAAAACCGTATCAAATGCCGTTGGCATACAGGGCAATATTCTCAATACGGATGGGGAGACGATTGCCTCCACCACTGTAACGGAGGCACCCTATCCGGTTTATACGGATCAGGCGATTATTGCGGCAATGAACGGCATGACCTCCTTTTCCACACAGAAAAAAAGCACCGATTCCTTCGGGCTTCTGCGTGAATGGATGAGCTATGCCACACCTGTGCAGACGAGCGGGACAACCCCCTCCTATATCATCTATACCAGACTGGACGCAAGCGATATGCAGACCAGTCTGGATAAAACCACGCAGACGATTGTTGCGGCGGTTATGATTGCGCTGTTTCTGGCGGCAGTGATGGGCTATGTTTTTGCACAGACACTGACGGGCCCGATTCTTGCGCTGACAACGGGCGCGAAAAATCTGGCAGAAGGGAATATGGATCAGAGCCTAACGGTGCGCAGCAATGATGAAATCGGCCAGCTGACCAGCAGCTTTAACAACATGGCGGCGGAGCTTTCCAAGAATATGTCGGAAATTTCAAGAGAGAAAAACCGTCTGGAAATTCTCCTGCATAACATGAGTGACGGCGTGATTTCCTTCAGTAAGGACGGCGAACTGATGCTTGCCAATGCGGCGGCAGAGGGGATGCTTGGTCTGGAAAAAATCGAAATGAATTTTACGGAATTTATCCGTGCGTATGATATCAGCTCCTCTGTCTATCTGGATATGGGGAATGAGCCCTCTAAGAAGGTTATTTTCCCTGTCGGCAAGCAGTTTATCAATGCGAATTTCTCTCCTTATTACGATAAAAGGGGCGAGGTTGAAGGCGTGGTTGTTGTTTTGCAGGATATCACAGAGCAGAAAAAGCTGGACGATATGCGAAAGGAATTTGTGGCGAATGTGTCGCATGAGCTGCGAACACCGCTGACAACCGTAAAAAGCTATACGGAAACCCTTCTGGACGGTGCTATGGAGAATGCGGAGATTGCACAGGAGTTCCTTGGCATCATTAACAGCGAAGCAGACCGTATGGCATTTCTGGTGCGTGATTTGCTGCAGCTGACGCGTTTTGATAATAAGCAGGTGCGTTTGGATATTACGAAAATCGAAATGAATGAATTTCTCAGCATGACTGTCCGCCAGAACAAAATCCATGCGGAAGCCAAGCATCAGACGCTGACCTTTGAGCCGTATGAGCATGAGGTGGTTGTTTTCGGCGACAGAGACCGCGTGGGGCAGGTGGTGAATAATATTGTGACCAATGCCATCAAGTACAGCTTAGAGCAGGCGAGCATCCGCATCTTCATTACGGAGGAGGAGCAGTTCTATAAGATTCATGTGCAGGATACGGGCATGGGCATCACAAGAGAGGATTTACCCCGTATTTTTGAGCGCTTCTATCGTGTGGATAAGGCGCGCAGCCGTGCCATGGGCGGCACAGGTCTGGGGCTTGCCATTGCAAAGGAAATTATGGAAAGCCACGGCGGTAAGCTGACGGCAGAAAGCGAATATGGCAAGGGAACAACGATGATTATGTGGTTCCCGAAGGAACGCCCGATTCTGGAATATGAAAGGGAGGAACAGAAAGCATAATATTACGCCGAAATACAGGAGAAAACAGCACCTCAGACAAATGGCTTAACCGCGGCGCGCTTGTCTGAGCAGATTGTTATAGAACTGTAAGGGCGTTGTAACATAATTGTAATCTTCGTGCGATATAATCATAGTAGACAGAAAGCAGAAATTTCCATACAATAGAATGGAAAGGCTTTTCCGAATATGACGAGATTGTAGAGGAGGTGACAGGAATGAAAGCATATAGAAAAAAACTCATTGGTTTGGCTTTGGCGGCAGTGTTTTCTTTTTCTCCTGTCAGTGTATTTGCTTCCTCGGTGAATATTACAAGTGGGTTGCAAATCGGCGGCGATGAGGTGGAATGTACCTTTGACAGCAGCCGAATCCTCTATGGGGAAGCGAAGCCCGGCACGGATATTACTTTTACGGTATCCAAAATGGATCGTTTCGGCAATATGGTTGAAACCCACAGAGAAACCGTAACTGTCGGCTCTATGGGGCTGTTCAGCGAAACCCTGCCCCTGAGCAGAGGGAATAACTATATTTCCTTTGCCGCAGAGGGAGAAGCCAAGACCACAACGGTCATCAAGCAGGTGCCCCAACAGGTAAAAAGTCAGCTGCAACGGATGATTGCGCTGCCCGGCATGGGTGCGAAAAAATAAAAAATCAGATGAAAATAAATTGAATAGAAAAAGCGGTGAGATCAAATGAAAGTATACAGGATTACAAATTTTATCATTGTTGCTTTGGTCATAGCTGCGATTTATCAGACAGGAGAGTTATGGCTGGAAGGAACAAGCGGCCATAACTTTTTTTATGCCCTGGCGAAGCAGCTGAGCTTCGGCAAGGAGGAGGCGGATGGGGATGTCCTTCTTGCTACCCGTTATGCGGTTGGGGAGGGCGAAGGTACCTTTTCGGTCTATTATCCCGATAATGTGGGGAATAGTACGCTTCTGGAAACGGCGAATAAGGCTCTGGGGGAGATTCTGTCCCAAAGCGGCGCATTCCCTCAGAAAACAACCGCTGATTGGAAAAAAATTTTGGCGGCGCGCTGCATTGTCATGCAATATGATTTTATGATTGCTTCGGAGGAATATCTGGAAAATTATAAGGATCTGAAAACAGACCAGAAGCTGGAGCAGTTCGATTATATCACGATTGTGCCTGCCAGAAGGAGCGGCGAGGAAAGCTACGCCTATTTCGTCAATTCCGATACGAATGAATGTGTCGCGTTTCATTGCGAGGGCGGCGGCGCGTCTGTCGCACTCTATGATTCTCTGATGGCGGATAACGGCGATATGCGCTATATCTCCACAGGGCAGCGCACCAGTGCATCGGTGCTGTGGCGCAATATGTTTTTGCCCCAGTGGGCATATCTGCCCTATGAATATCCGGCTCTGGAGCAGGAGTTTGCCTTTGAAAAGGATGGCGAGCCGAGCCGTGCTACATTGGAAAATACGGTGAAAAATTTCTTCCGCAATTTCTCTGTGGACTGGAGCGAGCGTGACGAGGACGGCACCTATACCTTCAGTGACAGCGAAACGGTTGTCAAATACTATCCGGATGTGCGGATTCTGGAGTATTACAGCTATGAAAACTACGCCGGCAATGACAGAACAGGCCTGCTTGAGGGTTATCAGATTTGCTGTAATTTCCTGAAAAATGATGATTCCCTGCAAACGGATATTTATCTGGCGGATATCGAGCGTACCATCAATAATGAGGTTGTGTATTATTTTGATTATGCAGTGGATAACCTGCCGGTGAATCTTTCGCAGAATGTGAAGGATCGTATCGGTGCATCCCATGCCATTAAAGTAACGCTGCGAAATCAGGCGGTCAAGGAATACCGCCGCTATGCGGTCAATTTCAGCGAAGCCGCAGAGAAAAATCAGAAGATTAACGTCCAGTTCATCGATGCACTGGATGATGCAAATAAGACCTATAAGTCCGTTGTCGAGGATAAGGATATCACCGATGTTAAGAATATTGCATTGGGCTATCATGTGGATTTGACGGGCGATATCCGCCTGAAATGGTTCGTTACCCTCTATGAGTATACCTTCGTGGTGGATACAGAGCAGGAAAAGGATTTAACGGGCGTAACGGCAGGAGAATAAGTGACAAAGGAAATATGCAGAAAAAAATGCAGAAGAAAGGAGGAAGGGCATGGAATGGAGCAATGCAAAAAAGTTTGTGATTGTTTTGCTGGTACTGCTGAATGTACTTCTGGCAGGGCTGAATTATAAACAGAATCGGGAAAACACCATGACGGCGGCACAGGAGCGCTCCATCTTTGAGGTGCTTTCGCGAAACGGCATCACCATGTATACCGACCTTCTGACGGAGCATCCACCCATGTCTCGTCTGGCGGTGGAGCTGCCCTCCTATAATAAGGAAACGCTGGAGCGTCTGTTTTTCGGCAGTGCGCGCACAACCGCTTCTACAAAGGGCGGCGAAACGGTCTATCAGGGGAAACAGAGCAGCCTGACCATGAGCGGTGCGCACGGTGTCTGGGAAACGAAAGCCGTGAAAAGCGGCAAGGGCGAGATGACCAAGACAGAAGCCCTCAGAGAAGCGCAGAAATTCATTGATAATACGGAGCATTTCTTCGGCAGCTATGGCGATGCTATTATTGCGGAGGAGAGCGAGGGCTTTCGGGTGAATTTCTTCGGGCAGTATAAACGGGAGAAGGTTTTTGCGAATTATTTCTCCTTTTTCGTCACCGCCGATGGAATTCAGAAAATCACCTTCAATTATTACCCTGTGCGCGGCTATACGGGCGAAAAGCAGGATTTAAGCTATGCGGATGAAGCCCTGCTTGCCTTCATGCGCGAATGGAAAAAGGGCGAGCATGCGGAGGAAGCAACCATTGACCGCATGGAGCTTGGCTATGCGCGGATGGAAAGCAATACTGCGGCGGATGGCGTTGCCTCGATCAATCTGGAGCCATGCTACCGCATTTATCTGATGGATGAGGAAAAGCCGTATCTCATCAATGCGTATACCTGTCAGATTTTAAATCAGTAAAACGAAAGGCAGTGAACCAACCCAAATGGGACGTTCACTGCCTTATCTTATTTTTTCTGCATTTCCTTCAGTGCCTTTTCATACAGGTCATAATGCTTTGTCAAATCTGCATCGCCATAGTAATAGTCCAGTTCCAGAAGCGTCTGCCCCGAAACCAGATATAGCCTTGTATGATTTTTACCCTTTGCCAGAAGGGCGTAATCAAACGGTGTATCCTCCAAAGCCGTAGTTTCATAGGTTTCATAAGCACGACCCAGATATTCTTTAATATATTCCTTCGGGGAAAGGAAGAACGCAAGCCTGCGATATTCCACCCAAAGCACCGATTCATACGGTTCGCCTAACGCATCTGCTTGATTCGGAATCCGCCCTGCTTGATTATAGGCAAGGTCAACAGGAGAGCCGAAGGTCGGATAGGAGTTGACCAGATTTGCTTCCCGCTCCCACCAGTCCTCCTTGGCATTGCCGTCCCGCTGATAATAGCTGTCCACAGCGTAAAAATCAGGATCGTTTTCCAGTTCCGCCAGAGAAATCATCGGCAGGGGCTGCTTTACCTCTGCAATCGGTCGGTCGGAAAAAGAGAATACATTGGGCAGAAACGGCAGGAAGATGAATGCAATTATCCCGAGCATCCAGACCTGATACAGCCGATGCTTCCGCCGCAGGTGGGGTGCCTGCCAATCGGTCGGCTGATGGTGCGGCTCGCCTGCCGCAAGAGAGCTTTGCAGCTTGATGGCACCGCGGTTGCGCTGTCCGGCAAATATGGCAAAAACTAAAATAAGAGGATTACAGAAGGGGTTGGCGAAACCCTCTACCCAGTCATAGGTGGTCTGTCTGTGCAGAACGAAAATATAAGCCGCAATCAGCACAACAATAACCAGTAGTTCTGCATAGATGCTGTTGAAGAATTTGTTTCCCTTCAAATTGTCGGGATAATATGCACCTTCCTCCTCCGGCGTGGCGAAATAATCCGCCGTGCCTTCCTCTGCGGCATAGACATAGAAGTAGTCCAATTTGCAGACAAAGCTCCAGCCCTTTTCCTTATGCTGTGCATGCCGTTCCTCTGCCTTGATTTTATCCAGAGCGGAGAGAGCGCCGGCCTGCTTCGGCTCCATGCGGAAAAGCAGACGCTTTTTCTCGCCCTCTATGAAGGTCGCAAAGAGGGCATTTGCCTTCTGCACATGCAGTCCCTCTGCGGAAAGGTCGGAAAACCAGCTTTCCAGTGCGTCAATTTCGTATGGCTCTGCGGGGAGCAGCCTTCTCTTGCATTTCGTCATAGAATGTCCTCCTCTTGATGTTTTCGGTTATTCCTGTATGGTGTAGTCCTGCTCCAGCAGGGGCAGAAAGGCGCTCAGAGAATCGACCAATCTGTTCTCGCCGTGGTAGCGCACAATCAGAAGGCGGTTGCCCTTGCGAAGCGTCAGCATCTGGCGTTGCATCTCGCTTGTTTCCTGATAAAAATATCCCTCGTCAAAGGAATCAGAGGAAAGCACCAACGCCTGCTCTGCCGCTGAGGGAAGGAAGGCATCGGGAAATGTGCCGTTTGCCCCTAAGGTCAGAAACGCCTGCTCCGTCAGGAAGGAGGGGCGCACCTCTAAAAGCGTAGTAGTCATCCACGAGGCATCTCCCCGCGCGGTGGTCTGCAAAAGCAGGGGTGCAAAGAGTGTTGGTTCCGCATGGACGTGCGTTTCTATGCCGCTGTCCCCCGAAACATTTTCCAGTGGCACATACGGCAGGGGAGAAACAGAAGCAGAAGGGCGCTCCGTCGGTTCGCCTTTCGTAGAAATCGAAAAAATCTCAAACACAAGCACGAGAATCACCAGTACGTTGGCGGCAGTGGAAATCAGATTGCTGATTTTGCTGAGCTCCAGCTTTCGGGTGTAATCCTTTTCATGCTCCACGGGATTCCCCTGCTCCAGTTCTGTTTTCAGCTTTTTCAATAGCCGCAGCTCATAAAAATAATAAACAGCAAGGCAGAAAAAGAGAATCGGCATCAGAAGATCCGAAAACCAGGCATGGCCTATGATATGCTGCCCTAAATTGCGCCACCCAAGCAGCCCCATCCCAATGAAAAGCAGGGTAAAGAGTATCACGCCGACAAGGTAGAGATATCGCTCCTCGCGATAAAGCGAGTCAATATTTTTCTTCTGCACTTCGGGGTCAATATAAGGCTCCTCCGGGTGCTCCGTGAGGTTTGCCAGAAGGTAGCCCTTGCAGCGGTAGCCGCAGAGATATTCCCAGCCAAGCTGACGGTATGCCTCTATCTGCTTTGCGCTTGGCGTGTCATTATAAAAATCCGGAATGGCAATGCGAAAAATTCGCTTCTGTGGCTCGTCCTGCCGAAATTTTACCTTACCGCCGCGGAAGTCAACGGGAATCCATCCGTCCTCCGCCATGTCAGACAGCCATGTTTCCATTGCCGCAAAATCGAAGGTTGTTGCAGGTGTCAGCTTTCGTTTATATTTCATGTGTGCGCCCCCTTTTACCGAAAAATGTCCTTTTTTCCAGTATAGCAAAGGCGAAAAACGGATGTCAACAAGACGCGAACATTGTAAGAAAGTCTTAAGAATTGCAAAGAAAAAAGAGTATCCTCTAAGCGAAAGATACTCTTTTTGGCGGTTATTTTTCCTGACATTCCTTGCAGACCCCGTAGAGGATGAGCTGCTCACATTCCACATCAAAATCCAAATCCGGCACAAGCTTTCTTGCAACCTCTGTTAATGCGTCCATGTGCAAATCATCCACTCTGCCACAGATACGGCAAACCGTATGCGGATGACACCGCACCACGGCATCATAACGAGAGCTTGACTCGCCCACGTTCAATTCCTGCACCAGACCAAGCTGCTTGAAAAAATCAAGCGTTTTATAGACCGTAGCAAGGCTCATGGTGGGGTTAGTCGGTTCCAGTGTTTTATAAATCATTTCCGCATTCGGATGCGCGGTGGTACCCAAAAGCATATTATAAACGGCAATACGCTGTGGGGTGACCTTCAGCCCTTTTTCTCGCAAAAGCTGCGCAGTTTCTTTCATACAAATACACCCCTCTTATAAATGATAACTATTGTTATTTAATAATAATACGTGTTCTTATTTATGTCAATAGAAAATATACCAAAATACAAGGAGTTCTGCAAATTTCCACCGAAAACCGAGAGTTGTTTTTTGCAAACGGGTATGCTATGCTAATCTGCAGAAGAAAGGAATGATTTTTTATGCACATTGTTTTGTTGGAGCCGGAAATTCCCCAGAACGCAGGCAATATCGCGCGTACCTGCGCAGTGACAAATTCTGTCCTGCATCTGATTAAGCCTCTGGGCTTTTCCGTTGAGGATAAATATCTCAAGCGCGCAGGTCTGGATTACTGGAAGCTTCTGGATATCCGCTATTATGAAAATTTCGAGGACTTCTGCGAAAGGAATCCTAATGCGAAAATCTGGATGGCATCCACAAAGGCGCGTCATATTTACGCTGATGTGACCTACGGCGAAAATGATTATATCATGTTTGGAAAGGAAAGTGCCGGCATCCCCGAAGAAATCCTCATGGCACATGAAGCAAATACCATTCGCATCCCTATGCTCGAAGCGGCAAGAAGCCTGAATCTTTCCAATTCCGTTGCCATTATTATTTATGAGGCCATGCGTCAGCAGGGCTTCCCCGGCATGCTGATGGAGGGGCAGCTGCACCATCATAAATGGTAAGAATGAAAAAAACGACCCGAAATTTTTTTTCGAGTCGCTTTTTTTTATTTGCCTTTTTCTGTTTCTTCTTGCATTTCTTCTATCGGCATATCCTCCATCGGGAGTGCATCCGTTGGCATTTCCTTCTCCGGCATTTCCTCCGCAGGGGGCGCAGGGGGTTCGGTCGCAGGGAATGCGACAAATGCCTTGAACAAATCGCCTTCGATTTCCAGAGAGAAGGTTCCTTTCTGCAAGCCGACAAGAGATTGTGCGATATTCAGCCCCAAGCCGCTTCCCTCTGTATGACGGGAGCTGTCTCCGCGCACAAACCGCTCCATCAATTCCTCCGCAGGAATATTGAGCGCATCTCTGCTGATATTCTTCATGGAAAGAATCACGGTATCCTTCTCTTTTTTGATGTCGATATACACTCTTGTGTGTGGCTGCGAATATTTGCAGGCGTTGCTCAGAAGGTTGCTCAGCACGCGCCACGTCAGATTGCCGTCCACCATGGCAAACAGGGGGGTATCTCCGCCGTTGATGACCGCCTCCAGATGGGCGTTTTCCAGCTTTTCCTCATATTCTGCAACTGCCTGTGCCGCCAGCTCGCCCATATCCGTCGGGGCAAGCTGTACCTTGAGGTTGCCTGTCGAAGCCTTGGAGGCCTCAACCAAGTCCTCGGTCAGCTTTTTCAGCCTGCGGGATTGTCTGTCCAGAACCTCGATATATTCCGCCGCCTGTCCATCCAGATTTTCCTTTTTCAGCAGATCCACATAGTTGATGATAGAGGTCAGCGGCGTTTTGATATCATGGGAAACATTTGTGATGAGTTCCGTTTTCAGATGCTCGCTTTTCATTTTCTGCTCTAATGCGATGGAAAAGCCCTTGGAAATGCTGTTCAGGTTTTTCCCATGCGCGCGAAAGAGGGGGAACATCCGCTGTGTGTTGATTTTGTAGTTCAGGTTGCCCTTTGCCAGCTCCTCGCCGCCGTTTTTCAGCTCCTGCATCTGTGATGCCATGGAGCAGAATACCAGCAGAAGTGCAAAGCTGAGCACAATCGCCCCAAAGCCGCCCATGGTATAAAATGCGGAAATCACAAGCCATGCCACTGCAATCTTCCATGTAGTGGAAATGGATTTTACAGCATCCGCAATCGTCGAGCAGACTGCCGCAAGCATTTTCCAGCAGAAGCGAATGACCTGATAGGCAATCGTGTGCTGATAAAAATATCTTCCCAGCTTCAGACGGGTTACGCAGGTCAGAAGCGTCGCCAGTCCCAAAATGGCGAGAATGATCGAACCGATTACTACAAAGGAAAGTGCCCCCGTATCGGCAAGGGGATTGCGGCCTTCCAGAATAAGGAACAGAATTGCCAGCAGAATCGGGCAGACGATGGCAAAATACAGATCCAGAGGGATTTTATCCTGTAAATTCGGAACGATTTCATCCGTATCCGGCCGATGCCCTGCCGCGCACAGAAGATAAATCACCGAGATGGCAAACAGAAGCAGGCTGATCACCAGAATCGGCAGAAGTGAGCCGCGCATTCCGTAAAGCTTCGTCAGCATCCCTGTATCAAGATAAGGATGGGCCAGCTTCAGTTCTGCAAGGCTGCTGCTATAAAAGTCGTAGCTGTTTGCCAGAAAGATACCAATACCGTCGAAAAAGGCGGTGATGCCCGAAAGCACTGCGATAAAGCAGGCAAACACCTTCATGCCGAGGGTATAGGAAAGCTTTGTCATTGTTTCGCCTCCTTCTCGATTTTGTACCCCAGACCCCAGACTACCTTGAGATAACGGGGGTTCGAGGGGTCAATCTCAATTTTTTCACGCAGATGGCGGATATGTACAGCAACCACGCTGCCGGAGCCGCAGGCATCCTCATTCCAGATGCGTTCATAGATTTGCGTGGAGGAAAAAACTCTGCAGGGGTTTTCCATCAGCAGCTTGAGAATGTTGTATTCGCTTGGTGTTAAGCTGACAACCTCGCCGTCCACCGTCACGATTTTCGATTCATCATCCATTTCAATGCCGCCGTTTGTCAGGTGGGAAGCCTTCTTCGCCATGCCGCCCAGAGAGGTATAGCGGCGCAGCTGTGAACGCACCCTTGCCAGCACTTCAATCGGGTTGAAGGGCTTCGTGATGTAGTCATCCGCCCCGATATTCAGCCCCAAAATTTTGTCGCTGTCCTCGCTCTTTGCAGTCAGCAGGATAATGGGGATGTTCGAGGTTTCTCTCAGCTTCACCGTAGCGGCAATCCCGTCCATCTGGGGCATCATGATATCCATCAGAATCAGATGAATGTCATGCTTGGCAACGATATCCAAGGCCTCCTGCCCGGTGTAGGCGGTGAAAATGTTGTAGTTTTCTGTGGATAAATAAATCGACAAAGCGGATACGATATCCTTTTCGTCATCGCAAATCAAAATGTTGTACATGGTGTTGCACCTCCGTCATGCTGTGATTTTATCTTACCGAAACGATTTTAAGAAAATCGCAGGGAAATGTTTAAGTTTTCCTTAATCCTTGCGGATTCTTTAAGGAAAGTGTAACATATTTCGCGCCTTTTGGGGAGAAGAAGTAGAAATCGTAAGATTTTCTTAAATATTTTCGGGGATTGTTGTCAGACCTCGGGTTTTCTGCTATGCTGAAAAGAAAAGGGGGGGCACATTATGGAATATTCGATTGCAATTCCGATTTTTGTATTTGTGCTTTATGGCATGATTTTTCTGGTGCAGAAATTTCTGGAAAAAGTTGATCCTTCGATTGAAGAAATAGATATGAGCAGAGTCATCCCGTATCTCGTGATATCGGCAGTGATTATCGCAATAAAATATTTTACATCAAAATAAAAATGGGAGTCGGCAGACTCCCTTATTTTTTATCTTAAAAATAGCTCGGTTCCTCCCAGAGAACCACCTTGTCCTCTGCAAGGGATTTTTTTACATCAATCAACCGCTGGTTGCGGCTGCCGCAGAACCGCAGCTCCAAGGAGCGTTCTGCCAGAAGAAAAGGCCCGTCTACAAGCACATCCGTTTCCTTTAAAAGTGCCAGCTTTTCGGCATCGTTTTCCTCCAAGAGTGCCTCCCATGTATAGCCCGTATATGTCCATACATTCAAGCCGATTTTATGCGCACCCTCCGCCAAGGCAAGGCAGGGGACAGGCTGTAAAAAGGGGTCGCCGCCCGAAAGGGTAATCCCGTCCAGTAGGGGATTTTCTGCCGCCGCCGCAAGGATATCCTCTGTATCCGCCCAGGAGCCGCCTTCGGGGTCGTGCGTCTGTGGGTTGTGGCAGCCGGGGCAATGGTGCAGGCAGCCCTGCGTAAATATGGTCAGGCGCAGCCCGGGGCCATCCACAATGGAATCCCCGGTTACGCCGCTCAGACTGATTCTCATGCCTCTATCAATCCTTTGCTTCTAATTTTACTTCCGTTACAATAGAATGTTTCACTCTGTCGCGTACCTCTGCACGCTTTGCGTTGTTGAAGCGGTCAAGCGTACCTACCAGATAGCCTGTGATTCTGCGGATGCGCTGGAAGCCGTATTCTCCGTCGGTTTCGCTTCTGCCGCATTTCGGGCAGGTGTCCCCGATGATGCCGTTATAGCCGCAGACGGGGTCGCGGTCAACGGGATGGTTGATGGAGCCGTAGCCGATGCCCTGCGCCTTCATGTAGCGGATGACCTTTTCAAAGGCATCCAGATTTGTGCTGGGGTCGCCGTCCAGTTCGATATAGGTGATATGTCCTGCATTTGTCAGCTCGTGATAAGGTGCTTCCAGCTGAATCTTCTTATACGCGCTGATGGGGTAATATACAGGAATATGGAAGCTGTTTGTGTAATATTCTCTGTCTGTGACACCCTCGATGGAGCCGAAGCGTTCTCTGTCCATGCGGACAAAACGGCCGGACAGCCCTTCTGCAGGCGTTGCCAGCAGGCTAAAGTTCAGATGTGTTTCTGCGGACAGGTCATCCATGCGTTTTCTCATGTGCCCGATGATATCCAGGCCAAGGTTCTGTGCAATTTCGCTTTCGCCGTGGTGTACGCCAAGCAGTGCCTTCAGTGCCTCTGCCAGACCGATAAACCCAACGGAAAGTGTGCCGTGCTTGAGTACCTCTCTTACCTCGTCATCATAATTCAGCTTTTCGCTGTCAATCCAAACACCCTCGCCCATCAGGAAGGGGTAGTTGTGTACCTTTTTCTTTGCCTGAATTTCAAAGCGCTCCAGCAGCTGTTCTACGACCAAGTCAATCTTTCTGTCCAGCTCGGAGAAGAACCAGTCGATGTTTTTGTTTGCCAGAATTGCGATACGGGGCAGGTTGATGGAGGTGAAGCTTAAATTCCCTCTGCCGTAGGTGATTTCCCGTTCGGGATCGTTCACATTGCCGATAACGCGGGTACGGCAGCCCATGTATGCGATTTCTGTTTCGGGATGGCCTTCCTTATAATATTGCAGGTTAAAGGGTGCATCCTGGAAGGAGAAATTCGGGAACAGACGCTTTGCACTCACGCGGCAGGAAAGCTTGAACAGGTCATAGTTGGGTTCGCCGGGGTTGAAGTTTACGCCATCCTTCACACGGAAAATCTGGATGGGGAAGATAGCAGTTTCGCCGTTGCCCAGCCCTGCCTCTGTCACCAGAAGCATATTTTTCATAACCATGCGCCCCTCTGTGGAGGTATCCATGCCGTAGTTGATGGAGGAGAAGGGGGTCTGCGCACCTGCACGGCTGTGCATGGTGTTGAGGTTATGCAGCAGTGCCTCCATTGCCTGATAGGTTGCCTTATCGGTTTCCTCGGTTGCCTTTTTCGCGGAGAAGGACTGAATCTTGTCCAGAATTTCTTCGGGTACGCCTGCCTCCAGAAGCAGCTCCTTTTCTCTTTCGGTGTATGCCTGAGAGCCATCCAGTGTAGGAATCAGATTTTCTGCGGTCAGTGTTTGGAAGATTTCCTTTGTTTTTTTCGCATGCGCGGCGCAGTCCATCACTTCAATTAAGGAGGTCAGGTTGGAACGATAGCGTTTTTTGTAGGTTTTTGCAACGCCGGGAGCCAGACCATAATCAAAGTTTGCGATAGACTGACCGCCGTGCTGGTCATTCTGGTTGGACTGGATAGCAATACAAGCCAGAGAAGCATAGCTTGCGATATCGTTGGGCTCTCTCAGTACACCATGCCCTGTGGAAAAGCCGTCATGGAACAGCTTGATTAAGTCAATCTGGCAGCAGGTGGTTGTCAGTGTATAGAAGTCCAAATCATGAATATGAATATCCCCGTTTCTGTGCGCCTCGGAATGGGCGGGGTTCAGCACATAGCTTTCATAGAAATGCTTTGCACCCTCGGAGCCGTATTTCAGCATGGAGCCCATGGCGGTGTTGCCGTCGATATTTGCGTTTTCGCGCTTGATATCGCTGTCGGTTGCATCCTTGTAGGTGATGTCCTCGAAGGTTTTCATCAGTCTGTCGTTCATGTTTCTGACTCTGGTACGTTCTGCACGATAGAGGATATACGCCTTTGCGGTGCGTACATGCCCGTGGTTAATCAGTACGCGCTCTACGGTATCCTGAATCTGCTCTACCGTAGGGGAGTCAATTTGTTTTTCTTCAAAAATATCGGAAACCTCCTGTGCAAGTGCAAGGCAGATTGCGTAATCCTTTTTGCCGATGGTTGCTGCAAAGGCTTTTTCAATGGCACTGGCGATTTTGTTGATATCAAAATGCACAGTGCGCCCGTCTCTTTTGGTGATGGTTGTAATCATAATCATTCCCTCTTTTCGATTTTCCCTTTTTTTCTAGTTCCATCCAAATGAAATTTTATCTCAAATAAACCACAAGATGTGGGTGTTGTTTAAAATAGCAAGCATATATATTGTATGGTATTCAAAGAAGCTCGTCAAGGGGAACAGTGTGAAAAATATGAATTTAAACAGATTGCCGAAAGTGAGCCTTCGGACGGACTTTTTTCGCATAAAATTAAAAAAGATTACCAAAAATGGGGGAGAGAAAAATGAAATGGGAACGGTTTTCCTGCTTACAGGAGAAGGAGGTCATCAATATCTGCGACGGAAGACGGTTGGGGTGCGTCTGCGATTTGGAAATGGATGCGATTTCCGGAAAAATCTGCACACTGATTATTCCGGAATGTGGCAGTAAGTGGAATTTCTTCGGAAAGGAAAGGGCATTTTTCGTGCCTTGGCGGTGTATTCGCCGCATCGGTGACGATATCATTCTTGTGGAGGTGGATGGAGAGGAAATCCTAAGAACAGATGGGGACTGACGGGTGTTGACCTGCGGCAGAATCTCCTTTATACTGAAGGATAGATTTTTATGCTGTTTATATGCTATTTAAAGGAGGAAACGGCTTTGAAATGCCCTTTTTGCAATTATAATGATACAAAGGTAATCGATTCCCGCGGACAGGAGGATAACTCAGTCATTCGCCGCCGCCGCCTTTGCGAAAGCTGCGGCAAACGCTTCACTACATACGAGCGGATTGATATGATTCCGATTACGGTGATTAAAAATGATGGTACAAGAGAAATTTTCGACAAAACCAAGATTATCAACGGTGTAATGAAATCCTGCAACAAGCGTCCCGTTACGGCACAGCAGATTCAGGAGCTGGCGGATGATATTGAAAATACGCTGATGGGTCTGGGTGAGAGAGAAGTAGAGAGCAAGCAGATTGGCAATATGGTGATGGATCGTCTGAAAGAGGTGGACGAGGTGGCGTATGTGCGCTTTGCCTCTGTTTATCGCCAGTTCAAGGATATCAATACCTTTATTGACGAGCTGGAAAAGCTGCTTGTGGAAAAGAAGAAGGGATGATTTTATGGCAGAGGTGCAGACAAAGGCGCTTTTCACCTGCACAGAGGCAGGCTATGATGCCGCATTATCCATTATGGAGCTTTATCGCAGAAACGGGATGCAGGCATTTTTTTACGGCATTGCGGAGGAAGCAGATCTGGTTTCTCTGGGGGAAATAAATAAAATGACACATGTACTGCATTTTGTGGATGAAGAAAGCATCAGGCTGGTCAGCATTGCGGATGAAATGGGCGGCTTTACGGTGGACATCAGCATCAATGATTTGATTCTGCCGAAGTGATTTTTTTCGCAGGAAAACGAAAGCAAGACAGGCAAGAAATTTCAAAATACCTCATAGGATAGGAGTGTAACAAGAATGCTTTTATCTTAAGGAGGTATTTTATTATGTGTGGATTTGGTTGTGGGAACGAAAACATCATCTGGATCTTGCTTCTGTTGTGCTGCTGCGGCAATAATGATGGCTGCGGCAGCTGGGGCGACAGCGGCTCCTGGCTGTGGATTCTGATTTTGCTGTGCTGCTGCGGCAACAACAAGAGCAACAGCATCGGCAATGCCTGCGGGTGCTGATAACCCGACAGAAGGGCTGTTTCAACAAGTCGAAAGCCTGTTTTCGACTTAATATTCTGCGGCTCCCGTATTTTGCGGGAGCCTGTCTGATTTTGCGGAGAAAAAACAGGAACTGCCATACCTTTCCTTTTACAATAAAGGGGAGGTGATTTTTTATGTGGGAAAAAAGAAAGAAGGAAGAGCAGCTGGCGCTTTGGATTGAGGCGGAACGGGAGCGGCTTTCGGCGCGGGCGTATGCGCTGGAGGATGCGTTTTTGCGGGCATTTTTCGCGCAGTGCGTGGAAAGCACGGCGGCAGATGCGTATGAGGTTTTTCTGGAAACGCCGCTTGCGTATAACTATTTTCGGGAAAATCTGGGGCGAATGGACGAAAAAACGCTTGCTCGGTTTTTTAAGCTGGCAGCAATTTATCATACGATTCGCACAGTCCGCCGTAGGAAAAGTGGACTGGACTGGACACGCATGTGGACAGGGCTAACGGCGGTTTTTTCGCTGAGTGGACAGGAGAGGAAGATGACAGATCTTCTGCACCGCTGTGCGGAGCTGTATCAGAGCGGCTTTCAGGAGCTATTTCATAAAACAACGGCGAGGTATTTATTTGGTGACAAAACCCTGAGTGGTTTTTCCTTCGCATTCATCGGGAATTTCTGGTATAATTCCTATAGTAGTTTTATGAGCTCCTTTACGGGCTATGTTCCCTTTCACATCCGCTTGAAACGGGCGCAGTAAGCCGAGGGGCAGTGTGGGGAGGAACGGCGATGGCAAACAGATGGACGAAGGAGCAGAAACAGGCGATTGATGCGAGGGGCAGTGATTTGCTGATTGCGGCGGCGGCAGGCAGCGGCAAAACGGCGGTTCTCGTGGAGCGCATTATCACGAAGCTTTTGCGGGAGGAACAGGAAATAGACAGACTGCTTGTGGTGACGTTTACGAATGCGGCGGCATCCGAAATGCGGCAGAGGATTGGCGTGGCGATTGCGAAGCAGCTGGAGGAAACGCCCGAAGATATCCATTTGCAAAACCAGATGGCGTTTTTGCCAAGGGCAGATATCAAGACTATCCATGCCTTCTGCTTGCAGGTGATTCGGGAATATTATCATTTGTTGGAGCTTGACCCGAAGGTGCGCACTGCCGACCCTGCGGAAATCAAGCTGCTGCAGAAGGAGGTGCTGGAGGAACTATTCGAGACGCTTTATGCGGCAGAGGACAGCCAGTGGTTTTTTGATTTGTTGGAAACCTTTTCCTCCTCCACGAAGGATACGCCCTTGCAGGATTTGGTTTTGCAGCTGTATACCTTTGCGGAGGGCAGCCCGAACCCGAAACGGCAGTTAGAGCAGCTGGCGGAGAGCCTTTTCCTTGCGGAGGGGGAAACGGTAGATGCCTGCGGCTGGTTTTTGCTGATTCGGCAGAGCGTGGAGACTGCTCTGGACTATGCGCGCTATCAGCTGAAAAAGGCATGGCAGATGGCAGATGAGGGCGAATTTGGCGGCTATCATAAGCTTTTGACGAACGAGGTCGCGATGGTGGAGAATTTTGCGGCGGCATTGCAGAAAAAGTATGCCGACTGGCGGCTGGCGTATCTTGCGATTGATTTTGCGCGCCTGCCTGCCTACCGCGGCGAGGAAAAGGAAACGGCGGAGCGCATTAAGGCATTGCGAAACGAAGCGAAGGATACAATTAAAAAATTGCAGGAGACGATTTTTGCTTATAGCCCCGAAATGCAGGCAGACCTGGTGCGGCGGATGTATCCCGTTGCGCAGGGGCTTGCGCGGCTGACGAAGCTGTTTCTGGATGCCTTTGCGGCGGCAAAGCGGGAAAAGAATATGATAGATTTCCATGATTATGAGCATTTTGCACTGGAGATTCTGGTGAACGAGGATGGTACGCCGACAGAAGCGGCGGCAGAGCTGCGGCAGCGGTATGATGAAATCATGATTGACGAATATCAGGACAGTAACTTAGTGCAGGAAACGATTCTGGCGGCAGTTTCGGGCGAAAGCATCGGCGAGAATAATCGGTTTATGGTGGGCGATGTGAAGCAGAGCATTTATCGCTTCCGTCAGGCGATGCCCGAATTATTCAATGAGAAATATCAGCGGTATCCTGCGGAGGAGGGACGGAAGGAACGGAAAATCGTGCTTTCCAAGAACTTCCGCAGCCGTAAAAATATATTGGATGGCGTGAATTTTATTTTTCGCCAGATCATGCAGAAGGAATTCGGGGACATTGCATACGATGATGCGGCGGCATTATATGCAGGAATGACGTTCCCCGACTGCGCAGAGCCGCACGGCGGCGAGAATGAGATTCTTCTGATTGCGACAGCGGAGGCAGAGGATTCCGAGCTTTCGGAGGAACTGAAAGAGCTGGACAGACGGCAGGTGGAGGCGACCGCGATTGCCGCAAGGATTCGCGCGCTGATGGAAAGCAGCTATCAGGTTGTGGATAAGAAAACAGGCGCATATCGCCCCCTGCGGTATGGGGATATTGCGATTCTGCTGCGCTCCATGAAGAATTGGAGCAGTGTGCTGGATGATGTATTCGGCAAGGCAGGGATGCCCTATTATGCGGAAACGGCGGAGGGCTATTTTGAGGTGCCGGAGGTAGAAACCATGCTGCATTTGCTGCGGCTGTTGGATAACCCCAGACAGGATATTCCCCTGCTTTCGATTTTACATTCGCCGATTTATGATTTTTCTGCGGATGCACTGATGCAGATTCGGTTGCAGGGCGGCAAGGGATTGTATTATGACTGCCTGCGGCGTTATTTGCAGGAGGGCGAGGATGCGGCACTGCGCGCGCGGATTTCTGCTTTTCTTGCAGATTTAACACATTGGCGGAACGAGGTGCGGAATTTTTCTCTGCATGAGCTGCTGCGGCTGCTGTACCGCGAAACGGGGTATTATGATTATCTGAGTGTGACGGCAGGGGGGACGCTCAGGCAGGCGAATCTGCGGCTTTTGCTGGAAAAGGCGGAGCAATACGAGAAGGGCAGCCATAGGGGACTGTTTTATTTCATCCGCTATGTGGAGGATATGAAAACGGCGGAGGCGGAAACATCCTCCGCAAAGCTGCCGACCGAGGGCGAGGATCGGATGCAGGTGATGACGATTCACAAGAGTAAGGGTCTGGAATTTCCTGTGGTTTTCGTGGCGGATATGGGGAAAAGCTTTAATGAGCTGGATATCCGCAGTGCGGTGCTGCTGCACCAGAAATGGGGCTGTGGTATGGATTATACGGATATCGAAAAACGGGTTTCCTACCGCACACTGGCAAAGCGTGCGCTGGCAGAGGCAATCAGGGAGGAAAACCTTGCAGAGGAGCTGCGCGTGCTTTATGTGGCGCTGACGCGTGCAAAGGAAAAGCTGATTCTGACGGGAACGGTGAAGGATTTTGAAAAGGCGTTTCTGAAATGGGGCAGTACGGCGGACTGCGATACGGAAATTCTGCCTGCATCCCGTCTGCGGCGCGCGAAAAGCTATCTAGACTGGGTGATGCCTGCCTATCTGCGTCATCCTGCGAGAGAGCGGCTTGCGGCAGAATGGGAGGACGGATTGCCGAAGCAGTGTGTTTTTTCTGCGGAGGAATCGGCATGGAGGCTTTCCTGCATGACAAAGGACGAGGCCTTGCAGGAAACGGCGCAGGAGCAGAAGACTGCCGAGGAACAGCGGGATTTTTTTGCGGCATGGGGAAGCCCTGCGGAAATGACGGAGGAGCGGCAGGCGGTTTTCCGCATTTTAAGCTGGCAATATCCCCATGGGAAGGAAACAAGGCTGCCTGCGAAGCTTTCCATTTCGGAAATCAAACGGAAATATCAGGAGGAAATGACAGGCGAAATCATTACGCCTGCACATCAGGAAATCAGACTGCCCGATTTTGCGGAAAAGCGGAAGCTGAGCAGTGCCGAGATGGGTACGGCGATGCATACCTTTATGGAAGAAGCGGATTTTCGGAAGAAATATACGAGGGAGGAAATTGACAGCTTGACGGCGGAGCTGGTGCAGAGAGGCAGACTGACGGAGGAAGAAGGAAAATATCTTCGGAGAAGGGAGCTTCTGCAATTTTTCGAGTCCGAACTGGCGGAACGGCTGCGTGGGGCTGAGAGGATAGAGAAGGAACGTCCGTTTTCTGTGCTGATGCAGCCGAAGGAATTATTCTTCGGGGAGGAATATCGAGAGGTGACGGACGAAATTCTGGTAAACGGGATTATTGACTGCTACTTTACGGAAAAAAATGTCGGGATTCTGATTGACTATAAGAGTGACCGCATTTACGATGAAGAAGATCTGAAGGCGCGATACCGCATCCAGCTGGAGTTGTACCGGACGGCGCTGGAGAGAGCAATGGGGATTTCCATTCGGGAGACCTATCTTTATTCCTTTGCGATGGGGAAGGCAATTCTTTTGACATAAGAGGAAAAGGAAGCATACTCAATTAAGACGAAAACAGATTTTTGACTTATTCAGACAAAAAAAGACAAAAAAAGTGAGCCTGACGGCTCACTTTTTCGCTTTAAGTAAAAATTATTCAGCTTTGATTGCGCCTGTGGGACAGTTGCCTGCACAAGTACCGCAGTCGATGCATTCAGCAGCGTTGATAACGTAAACACCGCCGTCTTCATGGATGCAACCTGTAGGGCAGCCGCCTGCGCAAGCGCCACAACCGATGCATTCGGGACCGATTTTATGAGCCATTGGAAACACCTCCTTCATCTTTTTACATGCCTATTTTATCGCAGAACAATGTAATTTGCAAGGTGTATTTCATGTTTTTATGAGAAAAAGCTATTAAAAGGCAGAAAGTCAAGGTTTTTTTGAAAAGGAAAAGGAGGGTTTCTTCTTACAGAAGGCTGTCATTTTCCTGCTCCTGTCTTTCGTATTCTGCCTTATATTCCTGATATTCCTGCGTGGAAATGCGGATTTCATCATATTCCGCCTGCGTGATGGGGCGGACGATGCGACAGGGGATGCCATACGCCATGTGCCCCTTGGGGATGCGCATACCGCGTTTGACGATTGCGCCTGCGCCGATGAAGCAGTTTTCCTCGATGACTGCGCCCTCCTGAATGATTGCGCCCATGCCGACGAGGACGTTATCATGAATGGTGCAGCCATGGATGATGGCGTTATGCCCGATGGTGACACCTGCGCCGACATGGATATCGTAACCCGTTTCTACATGGAAGGTGACGTTTTCCTGTAAATTTGTTTTGTTGCCAATGGTGATTTTTCCATAGCCTGCACGCACAACCGTACCGGGATAGACAATGACATCCTCGCCCAGCTCCACACTGCCGATGATTTCTGCGGTAGGGAAAATGAAACAGCTTGCGGGGACTTTGGGAATCAGGTTTTTATATTTACGAATCATGGGTGAGCTCCTTTCAAAAGAAAAATTAAATGCTATTCTCATCATATCGGGAAAGCGGACGCTTGACAAGAGAAAGATGATTGTATACAATGCTATCATATCTAATTGCAAATGATTTGCAATAAGAAATTCAGGCGAAATGGCGGAGAGAATATGAAAAAAAAGGGAATTGTGCTGTTTTTGCTGTCAGCCTTGCTTTTTACGGCATGCGGCACGGAAAAAAATAAAACCGAAGAAACAGATAAATTGACGGTCGTGACTAGCTTTTACCCTGTTTATTTGCTGGCGCAGGAGATTGTGCAGGGAGCAGAGGGAATCAGATTGGAAAACATGGCACAGCCGCAGACGGGCTGTCTGCATGATTATGAATTATCCATTTCGGATATGAAGCTGTTGGAAACGGCGGATATATTCATCATCAACGGCGGCGGCATGGAAAGCTTTCTGGAGCAGGCGCTGGAACGATATCCCGAACTGACGGTGGTAGATACCTCCGAGGGGATTGCTTTGTTAGAGGAAGAAGAACATCATCACCATGATGAGGAGGAAGAAGCGGAAGCGCATGAACACGAGCAGGAGCATGAATATGAGGGCAATTCCCACATCTGGCTTTCCCCTGCAAGGGCGGCGCAGCAGGCAGAAAACATTGCGGCGGCATTAAGCGAGATGGATCAGGCGGACGCGGCTGTTTTTGCGGAAAATGCGGCGAGGTTCAAGGCGGAAACGGATGCGCTTTTGCAGGAGGCGGCGCAGCTGAATTTGCCGGAAGGCACGGAAGCAGAGGTATTCCATGAGGGCTTTGCATACTTTGCGGAGCTGTTTGGGATGGAAATTGCAAGCGGTATTTTTGTGGACGAATATCAAGTGCCTTCTGCGAAGGAGCTGACCGAAGCGGCGGACGAGGCGAGGGAACATAAGATACAATTCTTTCTGACGGCGGCAGATGACGGCAGGATTTATGCCGAAACACTGGCGCAGGAAACGGGCGAAACGATTACGCTCTTAGACCCACTGACAACGGCGGCAGAAGGAAACCCCTCTTATACTGAGCGAATGAGAAGAAATATACAGGCTGTTGCACAGCATTGGAAGGAGGCGGCGGCATGAGTAACCATAACAGCTGCGGACTTTGCAGCATTGAAATGAAAAATATCAGCGTGACGAGCGGCGAGGATATATTGCTTGACAACATCAATCTGACGTTTCACTGTGGTGAGCTGACAGCCCTAATCGGGAAAAACGGCGCAGGGAAAACCACGCTGCTGCGTACCCTTCTGGGAGAACGGCACTATAAAGGGAGCATTTCCTTTACAGACCACCATGGTGTTGTGCTGCCGATGCCGCGGATTGGCTATGTGCCGCAGCATTTGGATTTTGACAAGAGTATGCCCATTTCCGTTTCGGATTTTATTGCAGCGGCGAAGGGCGGCAGTCCTGTCTGGTTTGGCAAGCAGAAAAAAATGCAGGCGCATATCCGAGAGATTCTGGAGGACATGGAATGTGGGTATTTGGCGGAGCGCAGACTGGGGGCACTGAGCGGCGGTGAACTGCAGCGGGTGCTTCTGGCACTGGCAACCGATCCGGTTCCTGATTTACTGGTTTTGGACGAGCCTGTTTCCGGTGTGGATATGGCAGGGCTTGACCTGTTTTACAAAAGAGTGACAGAGCTGAGGGATAAGCAGCACATGGCAATCCTTCTGGTTTCGCATGACTTGGGATTGATTCGCAAATATGCCGACCGTGTGGTGCTGCTGGATAAAACCGTTGTGGCACAGGGCGATGCGAACAAGGTTTTTGCAACAGACGCATTTCGGGAGGCGTTTGGGTTTTCCTTTGAGGAGGTGGCGAAGTGATGCAGCTTTTGACGATATTTCCGATGCTTCAATATGACTTTATGAGGCACGCCTTTCTGGCGGCGGTTCTGATTGCGCCGCTGTTTGCCCTGCTTGGGACGATGGCGGTTAACAACAAAATGGCGTTTTTCTCGGATGCACTGGGGCATAGTGCCTTTACGGGCATAGGGCTTGGGGTTTTGCTGGGGATGCAGGAGCCTCTGCTTGCGATGCTTGCCTTCGGGATTTTCCTTGGTCTGGTGATTACAAAGGTGAAATCCGCAAATATGGTTTCCTCGGATACGGTCATCAGTGTATTTTCCTCGGCGGCAATGGCGTTGGGGATTGTGATTCTTTCCGCCAGCGGCGGCTTCGCAAAATATTCCTCCTATTTGATTGGGGATATTCTGACGGTCGGGCGGAAGGATTTATGGACGATAGGGATTGTGCTTGTTGCGGCGTATGTGCTGTGGGCATTGCTGTATAATCAGCTGCTGCTGCTGAGTGTGAACCGCTCTCTGGCGGCAAGCCGCGGTGTGCGCGTGATGCTGGTGGAAAATATATTTGTGATAATGGTTGCGGTTGCGGTTATGGTTTCCATCCGCTGGGTGGGGATACTGATGATTAACTCGCTTCTGATTCTGCCGGCGGCGGCAGCAAGAAATATTACTTCCTCTGCCGGAAGCTATCATTGGACTGCGACTGTGTTTGGCTTGCTTTCTTCCGTTGTGGGCTTATGGGTTTCCTATTCCTGCGGCACCTCTGCGGGGGCAACGATGGTGCTGACGGCGGCGGTACTGTTCTTTCTTACCTATCTGATTGGGAAAAGCCGAAAATAAAGTTGAAATCAGGCGGAAAATGTGGTATTTTCTTTTGGATAAGAGAGAAGGAGGAAGAAAGAGATGCATGTAAAATATAACACAAAGGGCACCTGCGCGGTTCGCATTGAATTTGATGTGGAGGACGGCGTAGTGAAAAATGTTGCATTTTTAGGCGGCTGTGATGGCAACCACAAGGGCATTGCGGCACTTGTAGAGGGACAGAAGCCTGAGGAGGTAGCAAAGAAGCTGAAGGGCATTACCTGCGGCAGAAGAACCACAAGCTGCCCCGACCAGCTGGCGCTGGCACTGGAGGATTTTATGAAAAATCAGTAAAAAATTCCCGAAAAATGATAAATCAGATCGGAAAAAACAGCAAAAAGCCTGAAAATAACGGGCTTTTCCGGATTTTCGGTTGACAAGAGGAGGACCTTGTGCTATTCTTTATGAGAAGACGCAGGTCTTTTTTTTGTGTGCTGAGAAAATTTTCGGCAGACAGAATTTTAAGCAAACAACACATCATCAGAGACGGAGGTGAAAACCTTGAGAACAAGAATTACCTTGGCTTGCACAGAGTGCAAACAGAGAAACTACAGCACAACAAAGGACAAAAAAGTTATGCCTGACAGAATGGAGATCAAAAAGTATTGTAAATTCTGCAAATCTCACACACTGCACAAAGAAACAAAATAATTGAGGTGTGGAGACATTCCGTAGTTAAGGAGTGAACGTATTGGAAGAAAAAAACATCACAAACCAAACGAACGAAGTGAAGCAAACAAAGCCAGCTCCTCAGGCAAAAGCAAAAAAGAAAGACAATGACAAAGATACTTTTGCGGATTACAAAGCAGAGTTCAAAAAGATCGTGTGGCCTACACGCATTGAAGTTGTGAAGAAAACAGCAACTGTTATTGTCACATCCTTTATCATTGGCGTTATTATTTTCTGCATGGACACGGTGTTTACAGCCGGCTACAGTGCAATCATCGGTCTTTTAGGTTAATAAGGAAAACAAATAGAAAAAGGATGGTTTAGAATGTCTGAAGAAATCAATAAAGCAGAGGAAACAAAAGTCGAAGAAGAAAGCCTTGCAGCAGAAGAAACCAGAATGATTTCCGATGAGGCAAGATGGTATGTTGTGCATACCTACAGCGGCTACGAAAACAAGGTTAAGGCCAACATCGAAAAGACAGTGGAAAACAGAGGGATGCAGGATCAGATTTTCGAGGTCAGCGTACCCCTGCAGGACGTTGTTGAGATGAAGGATGGCCGTAAGAAAACCGTACAGCGTAAAGTTTTCCCCGGTTATGTACTGCTGAATATGATCATGAATGACGAGACATGGTATGTCGTTCGTAACACAAGAGGCGTAACAAGCTTCGTTGGTCCGGGCTCCAAACCCGTGCCCCTGACAGACGCGGAAGTGCGTGCAATGGGCATCGGCGGCGAGGTGGAAAATCTGGATGTAGAAGTTGGCGACACTGTTCGCGTTGCTACAGGTCCTTTTGCGGAATCTGTTGGCCAGATCCAGGAGATCAATGCCAATAAGAAGACATTGGTCGTAAGTCTTTCCATCTTTGGCAGAGAGACACCGGTAGAGCTTGATTTCGCTCAGATTGATAAGCTGTAACAGCTTACACATTTTTTAGTTAATTGTTTGTTAAACGGCAGAAAATTCTGCCGAGTGGGAGGGAAAATCCCCGCTAATTACCACATTTATAGGAGGTGCCATCATGGCAAAGAAAGTAACAGGTTATATTAAATTACAGATCCCCGCAGCGAAGGCAACACCCGCTCCTCCTGTTGGTCCCGCACTGGGTCAGCATGGTGTGAACATCATGGGCTTCTGCAAGGAATTCAATGAAAAAACAGCATCTCAGGCTGGTCTGATCATCCCTGTAGTTATTACAGTATATCAGGACAGAAGCTATTCTTTCGTTACAAAAACACCCCCCGCAGCAGTTCTGCTGAAAAAGGCAGCCGGCATTGAAGCAGCTTCCGGCACACCTAACAAAACAAAGGTTGCAAAACTGCCCAAGGCAAAAGTAATGGAAATTGCTGAAATGAAAATGCCCGACCTGAACGCAGCTAACGTTGAAGCAGCTTACAGCATGATCTGTGGCACAGCTAGAAGCATGGGTATCGTTGTTGAAGAATAAGCCGAATTTTTAAACAGATAAATTACGGCGTATAGAGTGGGAGGGAATTCTCCCGATACTACCACATAAGGAGGTCACGAAAGTGAAAAGAGGTAAAAAATATAGCGAGGCAGCTAAGCTCGTAGATAGCACAATGCTGTATGATGCAGCAGATGCAATCGATCTGGTACAGAAAACATCTACTACAAAATTTGACGCTACAGTAGAAGCACATATTCGTTTGGGTGTTGACAGCAGACATGCTGATCAGCAGGTTCGTGGTGCCGTAGTTCTTCCTCACGGTACAGGTAAAACAGTTCGTGTATTGGTATTCGCAAAGGGTGCAAAGGCTGAAGAAGCACTTGCAGCAGGTGCGGATTTCGTAGGCGCAGAGGATCTGATTCCTAAGATTCAGAATGAAAACTGGTTCGGTTTCGACGTTGCAGTAGCAACTCCCGATATGATGGGCGTTGTTGGCCGTCTGGGTCGTGTGCTGGGTCCTAAAGGCCTGATGCCCAACCCCAAGGCAGGCACAGTAACCATGGATGTTACAAAAGCAATCAACGACATCAAAGCAGGTAAGATCGAATACCGTCTGGATAAGACAAACATCATTCATGTGCCTGTAGGCAAGGTATCTTTCGGTTCCGAAAAACTGGCAGAAAACTTCCAGACTCTGATGAGTGCAATTATAAAAGCAAAACCCCAGGCTGCAAAGGGTCAGTACATGAAGAGCGTTGTGCTGACAACCACAATGGGCCCCGGCGTAAAAGTAAACCCTGCAAAAATTTCCGAATAATCTTTGGAAAATTCCTTGACAGGCGCTTGTTTATAGGGTAAAATGAACAAGTTGAATGAAAAAACTGAATCATTGCCGTAGACAGCAGGTGCGGTTTGCCGCGTAAATCCTGCCGAGGGAAAATTGCTATGAGCGTTTCAGCCTCTTTGTCTATGTGCAAAGAGGCTTTTTCAATGACAGGAAACAAAAGTAGGATTCCGAGGAGGTGTAAGGAAACAATGGCAAAAGTTGAACAGAAACAGGTAGTTGTAAACGAAATCAAAGAAAAGCTGGAAAAGGCAGCATCCGTAGTTATGGTTGATGCAAGAGGCTTGACTGTAGAACAGGACACAGCACTGAGAAAACAGCTCAGAGATGCAGGTGTTGATTATAAAGTTTACAAAAATACAATGATGCATTTTGCAATCCAGGGCACAGAATTTGAAGGCCTGGATGAATATCTGGCAGGCCCCAGCGCATTCGCATTCTCTTATGAAGATGCAACAGCAGGCGCAAGCATCCTGAACAAGGTAGCAAAGGATGTAAAAGAGCTGGAATTCAAAGCAGGTGTGGTTGAAGGCGTTGTTTATGACGCAGAAGGCATGAAGAAGATTGCAGATATCCCTTCCAGAGAGGTTCTGCTCTCCAAACTGCTGGGCAGCTTCAAATCCCCCCTGTCCTCTTTCGCACGCGTTATCGATCAGATCGCAAAGAAAGACGCAGCAGCGGAATAATCTTAGAAAGAAAACCGCATAAGCAAAGAAGATGTGCATAGGCACAGCGATTTGCAAAACAAAGAAAACTTGAAAAAATAAACCATAAATATTATCGGAGGTGCTTTACAATGGCAAAACTGACAATCGAAGAAATCATCGCAGCAGTAAAAGAACTGACAGTACTGGAACTGAATGATCTGGTAAAAGCAGCAGAAGAAGAATTCGGCGTATCCGCAGCAGCAGGCGTAGCAGTAGTAGCTGGCCCCGCAGCAGGCGATGCAGCAGCTGAAAAGACAGAATTTGACGTTGAACTGACAGAAGTTGGTTCCGAAAAGATCAAAGTAATCAAGGTTGTTCGTGAAGTAACAGGTCTGGGTCTGAAAGAAGCTAAGGAAGCTGTAGACAACGCTCCCAAGGTTCTGAAAGAACAGGCTTCCAAAGAAGATGCAGAAGCAATCAAGGCTAAACTGGAAGAAGTTGGCGCTAAAGTAACACTGAAGTAATCTTCTGAAATCCTAAGAATCCTTAACATCCGCAGGAATTTTCCTGCGGATGTTTTTTTGTGCAGCTATTGATAGAAATAAATTATTGATAGAAATAAATCAAAAAGGAATGAAAAAACCAGTTGACAGGTAGGAAAAACAGTGCTACAATAAGCACATAAGTTAGTCAAAGCTAACAGTAAAAATTATCACTCATCCGATCGAGCCAATCGGAAAATACATCAAAAAAATCTTTTTACATACGAAGGATGGATATTTTGTCCATCTTTTTGTATGTGGAAAAGCAGGAGAGAAAGAGAGGGATTTTTATGCTGCTTAACAGTATCGTGGCAGTTGTGATTATTGTGATTGCGATTTTTACGGTGAAAAAATATAAAATGAGTATGAAATACGGCTGCTGTGGCTCTGCGGACAGCGGAGAGGGCAGAAGGGTTGAGGTAGCGGACAAGAATCCGGAGGATTACCCCTATACTGCCGTTCTGGATATCAAGGGGATGACCTGCGAAAACTGCGTGCGGTATGTGGAAAATGCACTGAATGAGCAGGGAGACATTTGGGCCGTGGCAGATTTGAAAAGAAATTCCGCTTTTGTGCGGATGAAAAAGGAATATACCGATGATCAGTTTAAAATGATTTTGCGTCCAACGGGGTATACGCTGGTGGGCGTAAGAGACAGAAACAAGAATAAATAGGGCATTTCTTTTTCTACATAAATATAGGAAAAAATATAAAAATGTGATGGGGAGCTTTTTCTGTCACATTTTTAATTTATAAAAACGGGATTTTTCGAACGGATATACCATGCAGTTATTGACAACTAACTAATGTTAGTCTATACTAATCACAAAATCAGTTTTTATCAGATATAAAAAGGATTGGAGGCGCAGGGGTGAGACAGTTTACAAAAATCGAAAAGGAAGCGCCAATAGATTTTGAAAATTTTCGTATTCACATGCAGAGAGAGATGATTTTACGAAAGCTGAAGGAAGGCGGCTACCGCATCACAAAGCAGCGTATTGCGGTGATTGATATTATTCTGGAAAATGATTGCGGCAGCTGCAAGGAAATCTTATATAAAACCTCGAAAATCAACAAGAAAATCGGCACGGCAACGGTATACCGCACGCTGAATATGCTGGAGGAAATCGGTGCCATCAACCGCAGAAATCTCTATAAATTTTCGGAAATGACAGAGCCTGCGGAGGGCAGAGTCATAACTGTGATGCTGGAGGATGGTGGAAAGCTGCATTTGGATGCGGCAGAGTGGAACAGGGTGTTGCAGACGGGTCTGCGAGACTGTGGTTACCTGAAAGACGAAAGGGTGCTTTCTGTAAAAAATGTCTACAAAACAGATGCAATTTGAAAAAAAATATCAATAAAGGATGTTATGCTTGGCTAATTTTACAAAAAAGTGCTATTATTAGACAGAAAACAACAGATGAGGAGGTTTTGTATGAAAAATCATAAAACATGGGCATGGCTTTGCGTGTTTTGTTTCTTCATGACCATGCTCACCGGTTACAAGAGAAAATGATAAAATTTAAAGGAGGTTTTTAATATGCTTAAAAAATGTCTGGATTGTGTAAAAAATATTAAGTTGGATAAGGTTGCTGTTTTTGCAGGTGGTGTGCTGTTCGGTACAGCAGGGCTGAAGGTTCTGGGCAGCAAGGATGCGAAGAAGGTTTACACACAGGGTACTGCTGCAGTGCTGCGTGCAAAGGATTGCGTGATGAAAACAACAAATGTTGTACAGGAAAACGCAGAGGATATTTTGGCTGAAGCAAAGCAGATCAACGAGAAACGCCACGAAAAGGAGAACTCCGTAGAGGAAGCAGAAGAAGCTGAAGAAACAACAGAAGCAACAGAAGCATAAGGAACGAGAGTTCTGATAACGGGGCCTATGGCTCCGTTTTTCTTTGGAGGTGTAAACATGAGATTTCAAATTAAGCATGAAATAGAGGGCAGACTTCGTGTGCACATGATGCAGAACAGAATGACCTTTGCTGAGGCGGATACCCTGCAATACTATCTGGAGGGGCTGCCCGGCGTGGCACACGCTAAGGTATATGAAAAGACCTGTGATGCCGTTGTTACATACACTGCGGAGCGTGCAGACATCATTACTGCATTGAAGCAGTTCTGCTATGACAGGGTGGAGCTGCCTACGGCAATTTCCGGACATTCTTCCAGAGAGATGAATGCGGAATATCAGAGCAGGCTGGTTGGACAGACATTGATACATTTCGGGAAAAAGCTGTTCCTGCCTTATCCCGTTCGCGCGGCAATTACGGCTGTGAAATCCGTAAAATATCTGTATCACGGGGCGCATTGCCTGCTGCAGCGCAAAATTGAGGTCAGCGTACTGGATGCGGTTGCTATCGGCGTTTCCGTATTCCGCGGCGAAATGAACACAGCAGCATCTGTTATGTATTTGTTAGGGATCGGCGAAACATTGGAGGAATGGACACATAAGAAGTCCGTTGACGATCTGGCAAGGAGCATGTCTCTAAATGTCAGCAAGGTATGGCTGTTGCAGGACGGACAGGAAATTCTGGTTTCTGCGAAGGAGGTTGCGCTTGGTGACAGCGTTGTTGTTCGCATGGGCAATGTCATTCCCTTCGACGGGGTTATTCGTCAGGGCGAAGCAATGGTCAATCAGGCATCCATGACGGGTGAATCCCTGCCCGTCAGAAAGGAAGTCGGTACATACGTATACGCAGGTACGGTTGTGGAGGAAGGCGAAATCGTTTTACAGGTCAGAGAAATGAGCGGCTCCACACGGTTTGAAAAAATCGTAACCATGATTGAGGATTCCGAAAAGCTGAAATCCACAGTGGAAAGCAGAGCAGAGCATCTGGCGGACAGACTGGTTCCGTATACCCTTCTGGGGACAGGATTGATTTATGCGCTGACAAGAAATGTGACGAAGGCACTGGCTGTACTGATGGTTGATTTCTCCTGCGCATTGAAGCTTTCCATGCCTATCTCCGTGCTTTCTGCAATCCGCGAAGCCGGTTCTTATCATATCACCGTAAAGGGCGGCAAATATCTGGAAGCAGTTGCGGAAGCAAATACCATCGTATTCGATAAAACAGGCACACTGACAAAGGCAAAGCCTGCGGTTCGCAGGGTTTACACCTTCTGCGACAAGGAGGAAGACGAGCTGCTGTGTCTGGCGGCCTGTCTGGAGGAGCATTTCCCTCATTCTATGGCAAAGGCGGTTGTTTCTGCGGCGGCAGAAAAAGGTCTGGAGCACGAAGAAACCCATTCCAAGGTGGAATATATCGTTGCACACGGCATTGCATCTTCCGTAGAAGGGCAGAAGGTTGTGATTGGCAGCTACCATTTTGTATTTGAAGATGAGGCATGCACGATTGACCCTGCGGAGCAGGAAAAATTCGATGCACTGCCGAAGGAGTATTCTCACCTGTATCTGGCAATTGACGGCAGGCTGGCGGCGGTTATCTGCATTGAAGACCCCCTGCGTGCAGAGGCGGCAGAGGTTATCAGCAATCTGAGGGCGCTTGGTCTGAAAAGAATCGTAATGATGACGGGGGATAACGAGCACACCGCGGCAGCAATCGCAAAAAAGGTCGGCATTGAGGAATACTTTTCCGAGGTTCTGCCGGAGGATAAGGCGGAATTTGTACGCAAGGAAACAGAAAAGGGCAACAAGGTTATTATGATTGGCGACGGCATTAACGATTCTCCTGCGTTGTCTGCGGCAAATGTCGGCATTGCTATCAGCGATGGTGCAGAGATTGCCCGCGAAATCGCAGATATCACGATTGCGGCGGACGATTTGCATGAGCTGGTAAAGCTGAAACGGCTCAGTAACCTGCTGATGAAGAGAATTCACAGAAATTATCGTGCAATCGTCGGCATCAATGCAGGGCTAATCGCGTTTGGCGTAGCCGGCGTATTTATGCCTGCAACATCTGCATTGCTGCATAATATTTCTACGTTGGTTATCAGCTTGCAGGATATGCGGAATCTGCTGGATGATGCAGAATAAAAAAATATCTCCTTCGGAAATTTCCGAGGACTTCCTAAAATAAAAATAATATGATAAAAGACCGGTACTGCAAAGCTGTTTTCGCCTGCAATGCCGGTCTTTTATGAGTTATGGGGCAAACTATTACAGCCACTGCCTGATTCTGCCGGGCATAATGCTTTTATGCCCATATATAAAGTCAATCAGCGCTTTTCGGTCAATGATATCCATTCCGGCTGTGTTTTTATATTCTCCCTCAACGGTAAACAGGAAAACCTTATCTCCGTTGGCTGTTAATTCCTTATAATGATTGCCGTCAAGAGGCGTTTTTCCTGTCTTGACCTGCGGATATGCCTTGTGGCTGCCGTCTCTTGCTACGGCAACAAATTCATAGGTCTGCGTACCCAGCTTATTTGTACTGGAGTAGAGGAGATAGCCTTTTTCTAACTGCAAATACAAGCTGACGACCTCCTCCACATCTTCCGGCTGTAGGAAATCCAGAATTTCTTCTTTTTTCACAGCGCAGTCCGGATAGAATTGTGTTCCGGTAATCGTATTATACAGGTGCTCCGAGTATTTCAACGGAACATCCCCCTTTATTCGTTGCAATGCTGCGCTTGCCCGAAAGCTGTTTACAACCCTTCCGGGCACCATCTCAACAGTGCCGATTTCATGGAATTCAATATCCACATAGTTGATGACATCCTCATAGATATGCGCGGCATCACAGCTATATTTCCATGTGCTCAGTACACGACATAAATAGTAAACGCCATTATGGCGTGTCCAAATCAGATCATCCACAGCCATTTCCTTTAAGGCGTGAATGGATACAACAAAGCCGCGACAGGAATCATACTGCATGCGCCCTTTTTTCTCACATTCTTCGATAGAAGTCGGGATATAGGGGATGCCATCTGTATTGCGTAAGCACCAGCCTACGCCCAGAATATTGTTTTGCAGGCAGAATTCAAATGCTTTCCCATCCTGACTGCCTGTTTTTACGGTGGTTCTCCACAAATAGATATCCTTATCTGTCATTCTATGAGCATCCCCTTTTCTATACGGTTTGTTTTTTGTTTTGCTCGTTTTATCAGATATCTTTATCATACAGTTTCTACAGCTATCTGTAAACTTTCTGCAGAATATTTTGCTGCGTCAGCTTATGAAAATGGCTTTCCGAAAAAATGGCAATGCGCGAGGGAGATTTTTTTTGCCCGAAAATCAGGGAGGACAGTAGATTTTTCTGTATCATAGGGGTATAATGAGACAATATATTTTACGTCAGAAAAAAGAGGAGAGCGTGCGTGATGCAGATAGTATTTGCCCTTGTGGCTTTGGTGGTTGGCTTTGTGCTGTTGGTAAAGGGAGCGGATTGGTTCGTGGAGGGCTCCGCAGGCATTGCAAATAAATTCGGGATTCCGCAGATTGTCATCGGGCTGACGATTGTAGCCATGGGGACGAGCATGCCTGAGGCGGCGGTCAGTATTTCGGCGGCACTGCGCGGCAGTGCGGAAATCACGATAGGGAATGTAGTAGGCAGCAATATCATGAATATTCTGGTGATTCTGGGCTTGACGGCGGTGGTGTGTCAGATTGCGGTGCAGAAAACAACGATTCATTATGAAATTCCGATGGTGATTGGTGTGACGATTTTATTGGCAGTTATGGGGCTGCAGAACAATATCATCAGCAGAGCAGAGGGTGTCATCCTTCTGGCATGCATGGTGGTGTATATGCTGTATCTTCTGCGGCTGGCAAAAAGAGGCGTTGTGGAGAATGAGGAGATGGACGCATACGCGAATCAGGTATCCTTCGGCAGGCTGATTCTGCTTGTTGTGGTTGGTGTGGCAGCAATTATTTTCGGGAGTCATGTGGCTGTGGAGGCGGCATCTGCCATTGCGCGTATTTTCGGCATAAGTGAGCGTTTTATCGGACTGACAATCGTTGCCTTCGGCACTTCTCTGCCGGAGCTGGTGACAAGCGTGGCGGCGGCAAGAAGGGGCAATTCGGATATTGCAGTCGGTAATATTGTTGGCAGCAACCTGTTTAATATCATGTTTGTGGTCGGGATTACGGCGGTGATTGTGCCGGTTGTGTATCAGCCTACATTCCGGGTGGACAGCATTGTGGCGGTTGCGGCAGCGGTGCTTCTTCTGGTATGTGTTTACCGCGGAAGGGTTTTGAAACGCCGGCACGGACTGCTGATGCTTGCCTGCTATGGCGGCTATTTTGCGTACCTTCTGCTGGTGTAAGGAGAAAGAAGGGATTTTATGCACGTTCGATATTACAAAGAATATTCACAGCATTTGCAGAGAGACATGGAGTTTAAGGTATATGGGCATGCAGGGCTGCCGATGATTGTTTTTCCGTGTCAGGATGGGAATTTCTACGATTTTGAGGATAGAGGCATGGTGAATACCGTTGCGGACAGGCTGGAAAACGGACAGCTGCAGCTGTTCTGTGTAGGCTGTGTGGATGCGGAAACGTGGAGCGCGGCATGGGGTGACCAGCATGGCAGAATTCTCTGGCATGAGCAGTGGTTTCGTTATCTCTGCGAGGAATTTCTGCCGCGCCTGCATCAGATTCACAGCGAAACGGACGGCGTTTCCTATGAAGGCAGAGTGATGCTTGCAGGGATGAGCATGGGCGGCTATCATTGCGTGAACCTCTATCTGAGAAGACCTGACCTTTTCGGCGGATGCCTTTCGTTGAGCGGTCTGTTCCATGCAGGATATTTCTTCCCGAATTATGATGATGTGGATATTTATTATAATTCGCCTGTGGATTACTTGCCGCAGATGCCGCAGGATCATCCGTTGGTGGAGCAGTTCCGCCGCGGAAGGATTATTATTTGCTGCGGACAGGGCGCATGGGAGGATGAAGCGAAAAAGGACGCATGGATTTTGAAGGAGCAGTTTGAACGGCTTGCTGTGCCGGCGTGGATTGATTTCTGGGGCGAGGATGTGAACCACGATTGGCCCTGGTGGGAGAAGCAGTTTCCGTATTTCGTGGGGAAGCTTCTGGAGGGCTGAGAGAGACTGTTGTCGAAAAAAGAAGTTTATGATACACTGAATATATGGATTATCGCTCGGCGGTTCAGTCACTTCCTGTAAAGGGGGTGATGCTATGGATTATGTTACATATTCTGACTTGATTCAGATAGGTATTCTTATCGTAGCACTTATCTCCCTGTATCCAAACAGGGGATAAATAAAAAATGACCGCCTAACAGAAGTTAGACGGTCTAACTCAAACTTTTTGGACTGACCGCCTTTCCGAGAGCGGTAATCCTTTCTTACTGCTATGATACCATGCGGACAGGAAAAAATCAATCCGTCAGGTGGTTTTTCTTTAGAAAGATTGGCAGAGTGAAAGCCTTGCCATTTTTGGAAGAGAGGTATATAATTAAATTTACAAGTGAACACAAAGGGGAGCTTGTCTTGCAGGCTGAGAGGAAGGAAAAGCCTTCGACCCATAACCTGATTTGGATAATGCCAACGTAGGGACGCTTGAAAAAGACGTGAAAGCGTTGGGAAACTTCCAAAGGAGAGGTTTCCCTTTTTGATTGCAAAATAGTATAAAAACTTTCTGACGGATTCCGAAGCAAGGAAGCTGACCCGATGGAGCATCGGGAGGACAGAGGGGGAGCGCCCTATATCCTGCAGAAAGAACAACAGCGATGGGAAGCCGTGTTCCGGCGTGAGAGGAAGCCAGTGAGCTTCGACCGATTTTTCTGAAAGCCCTTTTCAAGGGGGAAGTCTATGTATTTCAGGAAGAACGCTGTCTGTTCTTCCTTGTTGAGAAAGGAGTCTATCAAAATGAAGCAATTCGGAACAAGAAAATTATGTTATGCAGGTATTTTATGCGCGGTGGCAGTGGTTGGCAGCTTTTTCTATATCCCTGTATTCGGGAGCAAATGTGTGCCGGTGCAGCACATGGTAAATATTCTGTGTGCGGTGCTTCTGGGACCGTTTTACGGCGTGGGTGTTGCATTCTGCGCAAGCTTAATCCGAAATCTTCTGGGTATCGGCAGTTTGATGGCGTTCCCCGGCAGTATGTTTGGGGCGTTGCTTTGCGGACTGATGTTCTGGAAAACGAAAAACATTCCATTGACGCTGCTGGCTGAGGTATTTGGTACGGCAATTCTGGGCGGTCTGTGTGCATATCCCGTTGCGATTCTGTTTATGGGAATGCAGGCAGGGCAGATTGCGTTTTATGCCTATGTCATTCCGTTTTTGATTTCCACGGCAGGCGGTGCGATTTTGTCCGGTATTCTGCTGGGGGCATTGCGGAAAACAGGGATTCTGAAAACGGCGGCAGTCAGATAAGGAGGTAAGGAAAATGTTAAAGGAAATGCTGAATCATGTGCGGGAAAAATGCCCGCTCATTCATAATATTACAAACTATGTAACCGTAAACGATTGTGCGAATATTCTGCTTGCGTGCGGCGGTTCGCCTATCATGGCGGATGATGCCGAGGAGGCGGAGGAGATTACAGCAATCTGCGGCGGCTTGAATATCAATATCGGGACGCTGAATCAGCGCACCATTCCTGCGATGCATTTAGCAGGCAAAAAGGCAAACGAATTGGGACACCCTGTTGTATTAGACCCTGTTGGGGCAGGTGCATCCAAGCTGCGGACGAATACCGCCAAGGCACTGCTGGAGGATATCCATTTTACGGTTCTGCGTGGGAATATCTCCGAAATCAAGACACTGGCTCTGGGCACAGGTGGCGCAAAGGGCGTAGATGCGGATATCGCGGACAAGGTTATGAAGGAAAATCTGCCGCAGACGGTTGCATTTGCAAAGAAATTTGCGCGGGAAACGGGTGCGGTGATTGCCATTACGGGCGCGATTGATATTGTTGCGGACAGCGAAAGGGCATTTTGCATTTACAACGGACATCCCATGATGAGCAGCATTACAGGAACAGGCTGTCAGCTTTCTGCGATGACGGCGGCCTATGTGACGGCAAACCCCGAAGCTCCCTTGGAGGCGACGGCGGCGGCAGTCTGCGCTATGGGCATTTGCGGTGAAAAGGCATATGCAAGGCTGACAGAGCAGGACGGTAATTCCAGCTACCGCAATTATATCATTGATGCCATCTGCAAGCTGACCGGCGAAGAACTGGAAAGCTGTGCGAAATATGAAATCCTTTGAGAACGGGAGGAAAAGCAATGAAATGTGAAAAGGAAACCATGCTGCTGTATGCCGTAACAGACCGTATGTGGACAGGCAAGCAGACGTTAATGGAGCAGGTTGAGGATGCACTGAAGGGCGGCGCGACCTGTGTACAGCTGAGAGAAAAGGAACTGGATGAGGAAAATTTTCTGAAGGAAGCCATTGAAATGAAGGCGTTGTGTGCGAAATACGGCGTGCCCTTTATCGTGAATGATAACGTGGAAATTGCCATCAAATGCAAGGCAGACGGGATTCATGTAGGGCAGAGCGACATGGAGGCAGGCAATGTGCGTGCGCTGGTCGGCGAGGATATGATTATCGGCGTTTCCACAAAAAATGTGGAGCAGGCATTGGCGGCGCAGAAGGCAGGTGCAGATTATCTGGGCGTTGGCGCAATGTTCCATACGGGGACAAAGCTGGATGCGGAGGAGGTTTCTCGCGAAGCGGCGCAGGAAATCACAGCGGCGGTGGATATCCCTGTGGTTGCCATTGGCGGCATCAATAAGAAGAATATTCTGGAGCTGAAGGGTACCGGCGTGGACGGTGTGGCTCTGGTTTCCGCGATTTTCGGCGCAGAAAATATTGAGGAAGAATGTAAGACATTGAAGGCCCTTTCCGCGGAAATGGTGCAGGCGTAAAAATTTGCGAGAGCAAGAAAAAAGTTTGGAGGAAGACAGCATGAAAACAGCATTGAGCATTGCAGGCAGCGATACCAGCGGCGGCGCAGGGATTCAGGCGGATTTGAAAACCATGACGATGAACGGTGTATTTGCCATGAGCGCGATTACGGCATTGACGGCGCAGAATACCACCGGCGTACAGGGGATTTTTGAGGTGACACCGGAATTTCTGGGGATGCAGATTGACAGCGTATTTACGGATATCCGCCCCGATGCGGTGAAAATCGGGATGGTTTCCTCTGTAAACCTGATTTCCGTGATTGCGGAAAAGCTGACGGCATATCATGCGGAAAATATCGTGGTTGACCCGGTGATGGTTGCGACCAGCGGTGCAAAGCTGATTAGCGAGGATGCGGTTTCTGCGCTGAAGGAAAAGCTTCTGCCCCTTGCGACGGTTGTTACGCCGAACATTCCTGAAGCGGAGGTGCTTGCCGATATGAAAATTACAAGCCCTGCGGATATGGTAACGGCGGCGGAAATCATCAGTAAGGCATACCATTGTGCGGTGCTTTGCAAGGGCGGACACAGCATGAATGATGCGAATGACCTGCTTTATGATGAAAAGGGAGCACATTGGTTCCGCGGAAAGCGCATTGATAACCCCAATACCCATGGCACAGGCTGTACGCTTTCCAGCGCGATTGCGGCAAATCTGGCAAAGGGAAATGATTTGGAAGCCGCAGTGGAGCGTGCGAAGGAATATATCTCCGGCGCATTGGCGGCAATGCTGGATTTGGGTGCAGGCAGCGGTCCGATGAATCATGCGTTTGATTTGAAGGAAGAATATACGAAGTGAACATGAAGCGCAGCGAAATGTGAATGGTACCGCTTAGACAAACTTGAATTGACCGAGCGGAAAGAGAGGGACGCTTCTTGTCCGAAGGGCAAGAAGATGGACGATGACAAAGGAAGATAACTGCGATACGGAGGAGGACTCATGATGAAGGCTGAAAAAATAAGAAGAATCCTGTTTCCTAAAAAAGTTCCACCCTTACGGCTTTTGGGGTTTCGTTTGTTTCATATAGGAGGACGCACAAGATGGCTTACCGGCTTGTTCAGACATTAAACTCCGATTTTGTCAACAGTAGCATAGGACCACAGAAGCATAAAAAGGGCAGACATTTGAGAACATCGAATGTCTGCCTTTTTTGTTTACTGAAATTCTTCTTCCCGGCAATGGCCGCTGCTGCAAACGGGGTTCTCGGCGACTACAAGCCTGGGTGCAAAGGTGCGGCACACACTTTCGTTGCAAGAAAGCGGAAAATAGTGTATGATACGAGGGACGAAAACTGAGAAAAGAGGGAGAATATGCAGTCAATCAATGAAATAAAAGAAATTTTGAGCCATTGCCCGATGGATGCCCTGCCTGCGCAGATGCAGGAATGGGAAGGGGACAGCCGCAAGGGTGTGCAGAATGTGTTGACCTCTTTTCGGAAAAAATACGAAAGGCATTTACAGGAGCTGGCGCGTTTAGAGGAAATTCTGACCTATGAACGGGGCTGCTGGGCGGCAGGCTATGCGCTTGTTGCAGGGATTGACGAGGTTGGCAGAGGGCCTTTGGCGGGGCCTGTGGTTGCGGCGGCGGTAATTCTGCCGCAGGAATGTAAAATTGAGGGTGTGAATGATTCCAAGAAGCTTTCCGCAAAAAAACGAGAGGAATTATATGATGTAATTCTGGAAAAAGCCGTTGCCTACGGCATCGGGATTGTTTCCAATGAGCGGATTGACGAAATCAATATCTTACAGGCAACCTATGAAGCCATGCGCGAGGCGCTTTCGCAGCTAAGCCCCCATGCGGAGTATATCCTTGCGGACGCGGTAACGATTCCGCGCATTTCCACGCCGCAGAGGGGCATTATCAAGGGGGACGCAAAGAGTATGTCCATCGGGGCGGCAAGCATTGTTGCCAAGGTTTATCGTGACCGCCTGATGGAAAGCTATGATGCAGCTTACCCCGGCTATGGCTTTGCGGCGAACAAGGGCTATGGCTCTGCGGAGCATATTGCGGCAATTCAAAGGCTGGGGCTGACCCCGATTCACCGCAGAAGCTTTGTGAAAAATCTCCGCCCACAGGAGGGGGACACCACAACCGATAAGGGCGGCAGAGGAGAAACGCTTGCGGCGAAGCAGATGCAGAAAATGGGCTATGAGATTCTGGAGCGGAATTTTCATGCGCTCAGGGGCGAGATTGATATTATTGCGAAGAAAGAGAACACAATCGTATTTACGGAAGTGAAATACAGAAAAAATGAAACCATGGGGACACCTGCCGAAGCGGTGGACAGCCGCAAGCAGCAGAACATCATCCGTGCGGCAAAGGCATACATTGCGCAGGAATGTCTGATGGAAATGGGATATGATTTCCGCTTTGATGTGGCAGAGGTGCTGACAAGCGAGGAGAAAACCTATTTCCGCTATACCGAGGATGCGTTTCGGCTTTCTGAATGATAGAAGAAAATGAGGGAGAACGATGAAGATTAACAGAAAGAATGATTTGGAATATATTACCTTTGATAATCTGGAGCAGACAGGATTGGTGAAGCATTGCTTTACGACGCGGCACGGCGGTGTCAGCACAGATTACTGGGCAAGCATGAACATGGGCTTTGCGCGCGGCGAGGAACGGGAGCCTGTTTTGCAGAATTATAAAATTCTGGCGGAGGCGGTCGGCTTTACGGCGGAAAATTATGTAACCTCGCAGCAGACACACACCACAAATGTCCGCAGAGTGACGGCGGCTGATGCAGGCAAGGGTGTCTGGACGGAGCGCGGCTATACGGATGTGGACGGCTTGATTACCAACGAGAAGCATATTCCTTTGGTGATTTTCGGGGCAGACTGTGTGCCTGTGTTTCTGCTGGACAAAAAGAACCATGCCATCGGCGTGGCGCACTGCGGCTGGGTCGGCACAGGCAACCGCATGGCGGAAAAAATTTTGCAGGAGATGATGCGCACCTTTGGAACAGACCCTGCGGATGTGACGGCGGCAATCGGGCCTTCCATCGGGAAATGCTGCTTTCAGATGGATGAACCTGTGCTGGCGCTGTTCCGCAAAAATATTCCATGGACGGAGGAGATTGTGGAAAAAGACCCTGCGGCAGAGGGGAAATATAAAATGGATTTATGGGAATGTAACCGCCGCCTTTTGGCAGAGATGGGGGTAAGGGATATCGAAATTTCGGGTCTTTGCACCAAATGTGACCAAGAACGTTTTTATTCCCATAGAGGCATGGGAGAAAAAAGAGGCGTGATGGCAGGAGTCATAGAGCTGCGCTAAGGCGAAAGAGGGAGCTTGGCTTATATAGATGAAGGGAAGTACAAAAAATCATGGTACTTCCCTTCTTTTTGTGGTATACTAAACAGAATGGAAAATTGGGCATTCTTGCCCATTTATCAGAAAAATGCAAAAAAAACTGCAAAGCAGGAGGTAGTATATGAGCAGACCAATCGTAGCAGTGGTGGGGCGTCCCAATGTCGGCAAATCCACCCTGTTTAACAGACTTGCAGGCGAGCGTATCTCCATCGTGCAGGATACTCCCGGGGTAACCCGTGACCGTATCTATGCCGATGTGGAATGGCTTGACCGCAAATTTACTTTAATTGATACCGGCGGTATGGAAATCGGCTCCGAAGAAGTGATTCAGAAGCAGATTGTACAGCAGGCGCAGATTGCGATTGAAACCGCGGATGTAATTTTGTTTGTCACAGACGTAAAAACAGGCGTAACAGAGGATGATGTGAAGGTTGCAAATCTGCTGCGCCGCACGAAAAAGCCTGTTGTTCTGGCGGTGAATAAGGTGGACAGCGTAAAGCGTGATACGCTGGCGATTTATGAATTTTACGAATTGGGCATCGGTGACCCCTTGCCCGTTTCCGCAGGGCAGGCATTGGGCTTGGGCGATATGCTTGACCAGATTATTGCGAATTTCCCTGAAAAAGACATCCATGAGGAGGAGGACGATGCCATCAAGGTTGCCATCATCGGGAAGCCTAATGTGGGGAAATCCTCTCTGATTAACAAGATTCTCGGCGAGGACAGATTGATTGTCAGCAATATTGCAGGCACGACACGAGATGCAGTCGATACGCCGATTGAAATTGACGGACAGAAGTATATCTTCATTGATACGGCAGGGATGCGCCGCAAAAGCAAAATCAAGGAGGAAATCGAACGCTTCAGCATTATCCGTGCGGTTGCGGCAGTGGAACGCTGTGATGTTGCGATTCTTCTGATTGATGCCAACGAAGGCGTTACAGATCAGGATACCAAGATTGCAGGCATTGCCCACGAAAGAGGAAAGGCGGCAATTATTGCCGTCAATAAATGGGATTCCATTGATAAGGACGAAAAGACCATGAATAAATATCTCAAGGATATTTCCATGGAATTGAAATATATGGAATATGCGCCGAAGGTGTTTATTTCTGCCATGACAGGGCAAAGAATTAACCGTATGCTGGAGCTGATTCAGACGGTTTACCATAATCATGCCCTGCGTATCAGCACAGGTGTTTTGAATGAAGTGCTGATCGAGGCAACCGCAATGCAGCAGCCCCCTGCGGATAAGGGTCGCCAGCTGAGATTGTATTATATGACACAGGTATCCGTAAAACCCCCTACCTTTGTTATTTTTGTAAACGAGCGTGGGCTGTTCCATTTCTCTTACCGCCGTTATATCGAAAATCAGCTAAGAGAAGCATTTGGCTTTGTCGGCACACCGATTCATTTCATTGTAAGAGAAAAAGGGGAAAAGGATTGATATGTTTCGTTTGATTTGTTTATGTATCGGCTATTGCATCGGCTGTATCGAAACAGCCTATGTGGTCGGTAGAATATGGCAGGTGGATTTGCGTCAGCATGGCAGCGGCAACCTTGGTACTACAAATGCTCTGCGTGTGCTAGGGAAAAAGGCGGGCGCGTTGGTATTCATCGGGGATATTATGAAATCCGTGATTGCTTTTGTCATCTGTCGTGCGATTTTTGGGAGCAACCTGGCAGGGGTATATGGCTCTGTCGGGGCGGTTCTGGGGCACAATTACCCCTTTTACCTGAAGTTTAAGGGCGGAAAAGGGATTGCCGTTATGATTGGTATGACAGCGGCAATGGCGTTCAGTATGGATATCCGCTTAGCCATTCCCAATGCACTGATTGGCTTTGGCATGGCATTCGCAACAAGATATGTTTCCGTTGGCTCGCTGCTGTTTGCGCTGACGCTGCCCATCAGTGCCTATCTTTTGGGCTTCCCTCGTGAAATGCTCTATCTGACGATTTTTGTCAGTGCGATGGCATTCTGGCGGCACAGAGGGAATATCAAAAAGCTTTTAAACGGTACGGAAAATAAATTCGGTTCTAAAAAATAAATGCGTTTTGGAAATTGTGATTTGAAGAAATAAGACTGGAGGTCACAGCTTATGAAAAAGGTAACGGTCATTGGTTCCGGCAGCTGGGGGACAGCCCTTGCAGTGATGCTGGCGGAAAACGGACATGAGGTTTTCATCTGGTCCAGAAGACAGGACGCAGTGGATGAGCTGTTGAAAGAAAGAACAAATAAGAAATATCTCCCCGGCGTGGTGATTCCCGATTCCATTCAGGCAACCACCGACCGCAAGGAGGCTGTGGACGGCGCGGATATCGTGATTCTGGCGGTTCCTTCCAGAGCCGTTGCACAAACCGTGCGAGATTTTGCACCCTATCTGAAAACATGGCAGATTCTGGTGAATGTGGCAAAGGGCCTGGAGCCGGAAACACTGTTCCTGCTTTCGGATGTCATCAAAAGAGAAGCGCCCCAATGTGAGGTCTGTGTGCTTTCCGGACCGAGCCATGCAGAGGAGGTTGCGCGAAAGGTGCCGACCGCTTGTCTGATTGCCTGCGAAAACGAGGCAGTGGCAAAGCTGGTGCAGGAGGAATTTGCAAACCCCCGTTTCCGTCTGTATACCAATACGGATTTGATTGGCGTGGAAATCGGCGCAGCACTGAAAAATGTTATGGCACTGGCGGCAGGGATGTCTGATGGGCTTGGCTTTGGGGACAACACCAAGGCGGCGCTCATGACAAGAGGCATGGCAGAAATGAAGCGTCTTGGCATGGCAATGGGTGGTAAGGCGGAAACCTTTGCGGGACTTTCCGGTATTGGCGACCTGATTGTAACCTGTACGAGTATGCACTCCAGAAACCGCAGAGCGGGTATCCTTCTGGGGCAGGGCAAAAGCCTGCAGGAAACACTCGATGAGGTGAAGATGGTTGTGGAAGGTGTGAATACAGTGCAGGCGGCTTGTCAGCTTGCGGAAAAATATCACGTTTCCATGCCCATTACACAGAGCATTTATGCGGTTCTCTTTGCGGGGAAAAATGTGGAGGATGCCGTTCTGGAGCTGATGACAAGGGACAACAAGGCAGAATAAGCATCCGCGGCTTCTGTTGACTTCTTTACACGAAATTTACATAGCATTTTGTTTACAAATTCCTACTGTGGTTCTATACTATGGGAGTGATAATTTTGCCCTGTGCAGAATCGGAAAAAGGAGGTACACATGGAAAACTTTGTTCTCAGCTGTTGTTCCACGGCGGATTTATCGTTGGAACACTTTCAAAATAGAAATATCCATTATATCTGTTTTCATTATGAACTGAATGGAACGGTATACCCTGATGATCTGGGGCAGTCCATGCCCTTTGATGTGTTTTATGAAGCAATGACAAAGGGTGCGGAAACAAAAACCTTTCAGGTCAATGTGGCGGAATTTGAAGCATATTTTGAGTCCTTTCTGAAGGAAGGAAAGGACATTCTGCATCTTTGCCTTTCCTCCGGCATTACGGGCGTGATGAATTCTGCGAATATCGCAAAGGATATTCTTGCGGAAAAATATCCCGAACGGAAAATTTATATTGTGGATTCCCTTTCGGCATCCTCCGGCTACGGGCTTCTGATGGATAAGCTTGCGGATTTACGGGATGCAGGGATGGGAATTGACGAGCTGCGCCAATGGGTGGAGGAAAACAAGCGCAAGGTGCAGCATTGGTTTTTCTCTACAGATTTGACGTTTTACATCAAGGGCGGCAGAGTGACGAAAACGGCAGGCTTTGTCGGCACAATGCTGAGTATTTGTCCGTTGCTGCATGTGAATTATGAAGGAAAGTTGATTCCCGTACAGAAGGTACGGACAAAGAAGAAGGTCATTGAAGCCATTGAAAAAAAGATGGAGGAATTGGCGGAGGATGGTCTGGAGTATCATGAGAAGTGCTATATTTCTCATTCTGCCTGCGAGAAGGATGCAGAGGCGGTGGCGAAGCTGATTGAAAGCCGGTTCTCACACCTCAATGGCAGGGTGCTGATCAATAGCATCGGCACGACCATCGGCAGTCACACCGGACCGGGAACAGTGGCATTGTTCTTCTGGGGAGAGGAGAGAAAATCATAAAAACAGACAGTCTTGGATGTAGATGCATGCAAGACTTTTTTTCTTGCCAGATTTTCACAGAGAGGGAGAAGCGCATATTTCAATTTTTCCTGCAAATACTACATTTACAATAAATTTGGCAGGAGGAAGATACAATGAAGGCAACAGGCATTGTCAGAAGAATAGACGACCTTGGGCGTGTGGTCATACCCAAAGAAATCAGAAGAACGCTCCGTATCCGCGAGGGTGATCCCCTTGAGATTTTTACCGATCGCGAGGGCGAAATTATTTTGAAAAAATATTCTCCCATCGGGGAATTGGGCACATTCGCGAAGGAATACGCGGAATCCTTAGCGCAGACCGTGGGGCATATCACCTGTATTGTGGATAAGGATCAGATTATTGCCGTTTCGGGCGGTGGGAAAAAGGAGTTTTTTGAAAAGCATATCAGCTCCGAAATGGAAGATTGCATCAACAAGCGTACCTCGCTGATTGCGGAGAGAAATGATGCGAACTTTGTCCCCGTTCTGGAGGATGATTCCGAAAGCGCATATAATCATCAGCTGATTGTACCCATTATTGCGGAGGGGGACGCTATGGGCGCAATTATTTTCCTTTCCAAGGATCAGAAGATGGGCGAGGTGGAAGGCAAGCTGGCGCAGACGGCAGCAGGCTTTCTGGGGAAGCAGATGGAGCAGTAAGAGGTCAAAGCCGTGGGTTTTGACATCCTAAGTCGAAATCAGGATTTCGACTTGCTAAGACAGAGGAATAAACAGACGAGTTCCATCAGCTTAAAAGCCTTGAAACTCGCTGTTTTCCTCGTCGGAAGTGAATTCCGACTGCGGATTCCATTTGGGAAACTACTTACCGCCCAAGAAGGGGCGGCAGGCGAAGCCTGCTTTGCGTAGCAAAGTAATGAACAGTTTGTTTCCCAAACCCTTCCGCTGCCTCAAAATTACTTTGTCTACAGTCTGAAAGGAGCCAAGGGCTCCTTTTTTCATGCCATGATATAGGGCAAAAGTCCGAACACAATAAAGATTGCGAAAATAGTGATAATCGCAGGGGAAAGGAATCGTTCCCGATAAGGGCTGCCGGTTTCATCCAGCAGCAGAAGTTCCTCTCCGGGAGGGTTTGCCTTCAGAAACAGATAGAGCAGCACGGCAAGCCAAGGGAGGGAAAGCAGGGAAACAACAAGCAGAGAAGCAAGCGCACTGCCCTGCGGAAGCTCTGCCGCCGCGGTTGTCACGGTTTCACTGCTTGTGGCAAAGATGCTGAAAATCGTTGTGCCGTTGATGATCATGTGCGGCAGGATGGAAGCAAAGATGGAATTTGTCCGATCCACCAGAAAGGCGAAAATAAATCCGACAATAAACGCATACGGAAACTGCTGCGGATTCAGATGCAGCAGACCAAAAAGCAGTGCGCAGGCAAACTGTGCCTTATATTTCCCCAGAAAATGATATCCGGAGAGCAGGATGCCGCGCGAAAAGCATTCCTCAAACACCGCAGGCAAAACCGCAACCGCCACAAATGAAACCAGAAAGCCGGAGGACTGGATGCCGCCGACGGATTGCTCCACAGGGTTGGGGAAGAAGAGTGCCGTCAGATAGGAAAGCAAACTCATCAGTGGTTGAATGGAAATGCCGAAGGAGAGCAGAAGCAGCAGATTTTTCCACCCCAAAGGGTTTAGCCGCAGAGTTTCCTTCACATTTTTTTTCGACCATTTAAAATACACCAGCAGCGGCGGCACAAAGCAGATAAGCTGCGACAGGAGCATATAGGCGCTATCCGAAAGGCGGGATGCCAAAGGAAGATATGCCATCAGAAAGGACACCCCGATGAAATAAATAAAAAATAGCAGCGCAAAAAAGCTGGTTCTTCTTGTTTCTGTCATAAAAGACCTCCGTTCGTAATCTGATAAAAAGAGAAAATCTCAAGCCGCTTCTGACTTGAGATTCCTTTTTTATGGTACAATCTCATTTGATTTTTCCGGGTTTTTCCTGCGAATCCGTTTGGATGGACAGGGGGTCATCTGTCGGATATTTTTCAATATATTTTCGGTTGACATATTCCGATGCAAAGGTTTTGATAGTCGCGAAAACGGGCACGCCCACAAACATCCCGACAGGCCCCATGAAGGCACCGCCAATCAACACTGCAAGAATAATCCAAAGGGGGTTGAGGTCAACGGAATTGCCCAGAATTTTCGGTCCAAGGTAGTTCCCGTCAAACTGCTGCAAAATCAGAACAAAGATGCCGACTGCAATCGCCAGAGGGGGATCGATGAGCAGCGTAATCAGGATGGCAGGGATTGCGCCGATAAACGGCCCGAAATACGGAATCATATTCGTTACGCCGATAATCAGGCTGAGAATCAGCGGATAGGGGGCCTTCATCAGATTCAGTCCGATAAACGCTAAAATCCCGATAATCAGCGAATCAACTGCCTTGCCGACGATGAAATTCTGGAAGATATGATGTGTGCGAATAGCGGAGCGCAGAATAACATCTGCCTTTTCCTTGGGAAAGAAGGTGTAAATCCCTTTTTTTGCCTTCAGGCTGAACCGTTCCTTATCCAGCAGCATATAAAAGGCAATGAAGATTGCCATGATGAACTGAATAGTGATACGCCCGAAGCCATATACATTTACGGCAATCGTTTCCAGAAGCTCCGGTGCATTCTGCGAAATATCTTTCACAGGGGCAAGCAGGCGGTTGATGACGTTATTCACATCCGCACTGTTGATATACACAATCCGGTCGAAGAAATTCTGGATACGCACATTCATGGCATCGGAATAGGCTGTGACGTTTGTCGCGAAAGTAATGATGGAATCTCGTACCTCAGGCACAAGATAAATCACAATCCAGACCGTACCGCCGATGATGATGACGTAGTTGATTAAAATAGAAAGAATACGGGTGATTTTCACATGGTTCTGAAAAAAGGCACCGCTTTTTTTGAAGATTTTTTCAAAAAAATTCAGGAAAGGATTCATGACATAAGCAATCGCGAAGCCCATCAGAAAGGGTGCGGTCAGCGTATTCAGATAGTTGGTTGCCTTGGTGATGCTGCTACCGATATTTGGCAGATTGCCGATGACCTTTTCAAACAGGATCAATGCGGCGAGCAGAATAAACGCATAGATACAGATTTTTGAGAGCAGCTTATCCTGCTCGTTTCTGCTGCGTCTGAAATTATCAAACCGTCTCATACTGACACCTCGAATCAATAAATAGGATACCCGTTTTCCGGAGTATCTTATCCTATGATACTATGAATTTTCCTGAAAAGCTATAAGGATGATGTGAAATTTTTGGTTTTTCGACGAAATTTTTTCTGCTTCGCCATGGCAGAGCCTGCCGCAGGGCATTTTTTTATTGAGTCACACCTGCTTTTATGCTATAATATCTCATTAGCAAAGAGAGTTTTCGAGGAAAAACAAAAGGTAAGATTTTTTGCGTTTATGGAGGTCTGATGATGGACGATATGAGCGAAAATGCTAAGAGTGAGCAATATCAGGAAAAAACAGGAAGGGAAAGCAACCCCATCGGGGTGGCGGCAGTGATTCTGCTGCTTTGCATCTGTTTTCTGATTGATGCCAGAGTCGGCTTCGGTGCGCTGATTGGCGCGGCGGCAGGCTTTTTCGCATGGTCACTTTTAAAGGATAACGGCACGCGGAAGGAAGAAAATGCAGACGACAGAGTAGCCTTTCTGGATACGACAGTTTTGCAGCACAACTTCCCGCTTCCCCAGAATATGCCCATTCCCTACGCGGTGCTGGATATTCGGGGGCACATTTTAATGTATAATGAGAAATTCGCAAAGGAATTTCCGAATATGGAATTGATTCTGCCTGTGGTAGATCAGCTGAAAAAGGCGGGGATTGGCAAGCATGCTGTGGTTGTAGTGGAGGAAAAGCATTACGATGCCATGCTGAACCAGTGCGAGGTGGTCGAGGAAAACGGCGCAGTCGGCAATGTGTTGAATATGACGCTGGTGGATATTTCCAAGCAGTATGAGCTTGAGGAAAGACTTGACCGCAACGAAACGGTTATCGGGATGCTGTTTCTGGATAATTATGAGGATGTTATGGATTCCCTCGCGGAGGACAGACAACCCCTGCTTTCCGCAATCGTGGACAGAAAGCTGACACAGTTTGCTGCGGATGCCAACGGCGTGATGCGAAAGCTGCAGATGGACAGATATATCCTCCTGCTTTCCAAGGGGGATTTGGAGGCATTAAAGGAAAAGAAATTTGATATTATGAATACCATTCGCGAAATCAATGTTGGTGAGCATATTCCCGTAACGATGAGTATGGGGATCGGCATTGGCGGCGGCTCTCTGGAGGATGCCATGCAGAGTGCGAAGGCAGCGCTTGACCTTGCATTGGGACGCGGCGGGGATCAGGTGCTGATTAAGGAAGGCGAAAAATACCTGTTCTACGGCGCAAAGGCAGGCGAGGTTGGCAGAAACGGGCGTATCCGAGCGCGCGTAAAGGCGGATGCTCTGTGGGAGCTGATGGGCGCATCCTCGTCTATTATGGTTATGGGACACCGCAATGGGGATTTGGACAGCCTTGGCTCCAGCATGGGGATTTGTGCCATTGCAAGAGCTATGGGCAAAAAATGCCGCATTGTGATGAATGAGGTCAGCACAGGGATTAAGTGCATTTTCGAGCAGATGGCGCAGGATGAATATTATCAGACTGCTTTTATGAAGGAAAAGGATGCACTGAAGGAAATGGATGATAAAACACTGGTGATTGTTGTGGATACGCACCGCGCCAGTATGGTGGAAGGCCCTTCCGTTCTGGAGGCGGCAAAGAAAATCGTTGTGTTTGACCACCATAGAAAGAGCGCGCAGGATTTCATTGAGCAGGCGGTTCTGCTGTATCATGAGCCCTACGCATCCTCTACGTCTGAATTGATTACGGAAATGATTCAGCATATCGGCAAGAGGATCAAGCTGCGCTCCATCGAGGCAGATGCGCTTCTGGCTGGCATTACCGTGGATACCAAGAATTTCGCAGTCAAAACGGGCGCGATTACCTTTGAATCCGCAGGATTTCTGCGCCGCAACGGGGCAGACAGTATTCGTGTGCGGATGCTGTTCCAGAATGATATTGATTCCTATAAGGCAAAAGCAACCGCTGTGCGTGATGCGGAGCTGTATCTTGGCTCTATGGCACTTTCCGTATGCCCTGCCAATCGGGAGAATTCCACATTGACGGCGGCACAGGCGGCGGATGATTTAATGAATGTAACAGGGGTTAAGGCATCCTTTGTCTGCTGCAAGGTGGATGATGTGGTTTATGTCAGCGCACGCAGCTTTGGGGATGTGAATGTGCAGAGAATTATGGAAAAACTGGGCGGCGGCGGCCATTTCACCGTTTCCGGGGCGCAGCTTAAGGATTGCAGCGCGGAAGAAGCGAAGGAGAGGGTACGCAGTGCCATTGATGAATATTTGAAGGAGGAAACGACATGAAGATGATTTTATTACAGGACGTAAAAAGCGTCGGCAAAAAGGGCGACTTAATCAATGCCAGCGAGGGCTATGCAAAGAATTTCCTGCTGCCCAGAAAGCTGGCTGTGGAAGCAACAAAAAGCAATCTGAATGATTATGAGCTGAAGCAGAAGGCAGAGGCAAAGCGTAAGCAGGAGGAGCTGGAAAAGGCGCAGGCAACTGCAAAGGAGCTGGAGGATAAGGTTGTTACCATCAAGGTAAAAACAGGCGGCAACGGCAAGCTGTTCGGCTCTGTGACGAATAAAGAGGTTGCGGAGGAAATCGTAAAGCAGACCAAGCTGGATATTGATAAGAAGAAGGTTTCTATCGGTGACCCCATCAAGATGCTGGGGGAAAGAACCGCAGTCATTAAGCTGCATCCTAAGGTAACGGCAGAGGTAAAGGTGAAAATCGTAGAAGCGTAAGTCCCCGTACAGGAGGCGGAAAACATGGAAGAACAGGAAAAGCAAACAGAATATATGCGCGGTGTGCCGCCCCATGATGAAACGGCGGAGCAGGCTGTCCTGTGTTCCATGTTTCTGGACAGAGAAGCGGCATCTGTTGCGCTTGAGGTGCTGCGTGGGGAGGATTTTTATCGCCCCGACCATCGCATGGTTTTTGAAGCGGCAGAGGAATTATATCGTTCCGGCTCTCCCATTGATGTGATTACAGTCAAGAATAGGCTGGAGGAAAAAGGGCAGTTTGAGCAGATAGGCGGTCTGCCTTTTCTGGCAAATCTTTCTTCCGCGGTCGGCAGCTCCGTCAATGTGCGCCATTATGCGGCCATCGTGGAGGAAAAATCCGTTCTGCGCCGTCTGATTCGCACTGCCGGGGATATTTCTCAGCTGAGCTATGAGGGCAAAGAGGATGTCAATGCCATTATGGATACGGCGGAAAAAAGCATTTTTGACATCATGCAGAAGCGCCATTCCGAGCAGTTCCATCATATCAGAGATATCGCGGTCAGCTCGATTGAAAAAATCGAGGATATCTACCGTTCCAAGGGCAAGCTGACAGGTGTGCCGACCGGCTTTCTGGATTTTGATGCCAAAACGGCAGGTCTGCAAAAATCAGATTTGATTCTGCTTGCGGCGCGTCCTTCCATGGGGAAAACGGCATTTGCGCTGAATATCATCCAGAATGCGGCGATTCGTGCCAATGTGCCGACGGCGGTGTTCTCTCTGGAAATGAGCCGGGAGCAGCTGGTTAACCGTATGCTCTGCTCCGAGGCCATGATTGATGCACAGAAGCTGCGTACCGGGGAATTAGAGGAAAACGACTGGGCGGAGCTGATTAACGCCATGGGGCCCCTTTCCGAAGCCCCGATTTATATTGACGATACCCCCGGGGTGACCCCAATGGAGGTGCGCTCCAAATGCCGTCGCTTGAAGGTGGAAAAAGGGCTGGGGCTTATCGTGATTGACTATTTGCAGCTGATGAGCGGCAATAGCAGAAACGATTCCCGTCAGCAGGAAATCTCCGAAATTTCCCGTTCCCTTAAGGCGATTGCAAGAGAGATGGAAGCGCCTGTGATTGCGCTGAGTCAGCTGAGCCGTGCCTGTGAACAGCGTGCGGATCATCGTCCGATGCTTTCCGACCTGCGTGAGTCCGGTGCGATTGAGCAGGATGCGGACGTAGTTGCCTTTCTTTATCGTGATGAATATTACTTCCCCGATACGGAAAAGAAAAATCAGGCAGAGCTGATTATTGCGAAGCAGAGAAACGGCCCGACGGGTACGGTCGATTTGACATGGATGGGGCAGTATACGAAATTTGGCAATTTTCTGAAAAAATATTAAGCAAAGCCGCCCGAGGGGATTCCTTCGGGCTTTTTAAGTATATAAAGGAGGAGAAGAAGATGTTCAGACCAATGAGAAGAAGTAAGCAGGCACTTTCCGCACAGGAAACGAAGGCACTGCTTTCCGCAGAAAAAAGAGGAATTCTTGCGGTGAATGGAGATGAGGGCTACCCCTTCGCGATTCCTGTCAATTATTATTATGATGACGCGCAGGGAAAAATTTTTATCCATGGCGGCAAGACAGGGCATAAGGTGGATGCGCTGAAAAGGGACGATAAGGTCTGCTTTACCGTTTATGGCAACGAAAGCTTTGAAGAAGGGGATTGGGCACCCTATCTGCATAGTGTGGTTGTGTTCGGCAGATGTAAGCTGGTTGCGGACGCAGGGCAGACGGAGGACAGAGTGCGAGAGCTGGCACTGAAATATTACCCCACAAAAGAGGAGGCTGAAGCGGAAATCGTAAAGGGTATCCATGCGGTGCAGCTTTACGAGATTACGATTGAACACATGACGGGTAAGCGCATACACGAAAAATAAGGAATAGGGAGCAGGGAAAAAGGGAAAATGAGAAATTTTCTCTTTTTTTCTGCCATTTCTTACAATTTTCTTACGATTCCGGAAAAGGACTTCCTTGTTGGACAAAGGTATGGTATATATGAAACAGAAGATTTCGACAAAGAAGGAAGGGACGGAAATCGTAAGGGGGACAGATGCATGAGCAGAGATGATAAGCGTATTAAAAAATGGAGATCCGCAGGAACATTGGGCGAGCTTTATCTGAAGGAGATGGCAGAGCAGGGCTTGCTTCTGGAGGAGATGACACCTCTGAAATACATCTTTCGTGAGGACGAGCCGCAGCACCTGCGCTACCGTATCGAGGAGTTGGAGCATGCGCCGACGGACGAGGAACGGGCGGAATATGCGAAGGATGGCTGGCAGGAGGTCTGCCATTATGAGTTGGACTATGTTTTTGCAAAGGAATGCAGTGCGGATGAGCCGGAGGTGTCGCAGGAAGCGGTGCTGCGGGATTTGGATAAAAAAATAGAGAAGGAGAAAGGGAGTATCCGTGAAACAAAGATTGGGCTTTTGATTGCTCTGGTTATTCTGGCTGTGTGCGTCTTTAGCATGGGAAGGGCGGCGCTGAGTGGAGATACGCTTCTGATTGCACTGAGATTCTTTGGGCCAACTGCTCTGATTGCTTTTGCAGGCGGCTATTGGGAGATACGCAAGCTGCGGCGGAAAAAGGAGAGGGTCGAGGATGGCGATATCCCCTATGAATACACAAACTGGCGCAAGGATCGTGTGATAAAGGCGCTTCTGGCGCTGGTGGGCGTTGTTCTTGTTGTCGGCGGAACCTATTACGGCGGCAACTTTAACGATAAAACCTTTGACCTGCCGAAGAAAAGCACATACGCCAATCTGCCTGCGGTGCGTCTGGAAAGTCTGATAGATGAACCCCTGACCCGATGCGGCGAAAGCGTTGACCCTGCGCAGGAGGGACTTCACATGAGCGCCAATCAGTTTGATGGGATGATGTATCAGACGATAAAGCGGATGGGGGGACTTTATAACTACGGCGTGGAGCATCGCTTTGAACTGCGGACAAAACGGGATTTGGAAACCAAGCAGTATATGCAGAACGCAGAAGGAGCAGAATGGCATCTGAATACGCGCTATACCTGCTTCCGCCGGGAACGGGATGCCGAAAAGCAATATGATAAGAATATCGAGAATGAAAGGCTGACCGAAGAAAGATGGCAGGAGAGGGGGCATGAGTTCCCTGCCTCCGAGGAAATTTCCATGGAATATCCTGCGTTTTCCCATCTGCATGTCTGCCGCACGGAGTGGAGCGAATCGGTTAGCTATCATGTGCTTTGCAGGGACAGCGAAAAGTTGATGGAGCTGGATTATACGGGACGGGAAATAGACCCCGAACAGCTTCTGGCGGAGATAGAAAAGGTTTTTGCCGCACAGGAAGGCTGAAGCAAAAAAACAGAAAAAATAAAAAAGCGAAATCCTTGTGAAAATGAGGACTTCGCTTTTGTTTTTTTGGAAATCAACCCTCCAGCTGAGAGGTGCAATGGGGGCATCTGGTTGCCTCAATTGCAATTTCGGATTTGCAGAAGGGACAGACCTTCGTTGTGGGTGCTTCTTCCACGGGAGCGGCAGGACGTTTCAGCTTCACCAGCACCTTCAGCGCCGCAAAGATGACGATTGCCACAATCAGAAAATCAAGCACCTGTGTGAGAAAGGAGCCATATGCGATGGTTGCGGTTGCCGCCTGCGCATCTGCAAGGGAGGCATAATGATTGCCATCCAAAGGCAGATAAAGCTGGCTGAAATCTGCGCCGCCTGTCAGCTTGCCGATGATGGGCATAATCAAATCATTAACAAAAGAAGTAACAATTTTGCCGAATGCGCCGCCGATGATTACGCCGACAGCCATATCTACCACATTGCCCTTTATGGCAAATTCCTTAAATTCCTGAATGGTTTCCTTCAAAGCCATAAAAATTCCTCCTATGCTTTTTACAAAATTCGATTTTTTCAACCACAGTATAACAAAAAAATCAATTTCATCCAACACAATTCAAAAACTTTTGATAAATTTTTGTAAAGAGTGTTGACGCAAAAATTATCAAGGCATATACTGGATATAGTGAGTGAAAAATCGTACAGTCAAAGCGAGGTGAACGAAATGGACGGCAGTCATAGTAAAGATACCATTCCTTTAGAGCCTGAGGGCTATCGACGATCTGAGAAAAATTTTACCGTGTATTTCGGTCAGCTTTTTTGGATACAACAGAGTTGACTGTGGTTTTTTATGCCCTTTTTTGAATGAATGCACGGTATGCGGAGAAACTTTTTTGGAAGGCATATGGTGCTTTTTTATTTGAATTTGGGGTGAAAAAATGAGTGACATGAATGAAGAAATGCAGATTCTGTTTGATAATTATACGGCCTTGATGGACGGGGGACAGTATTTGCAGCTAAAGCAGGAATTAAATGAGGAACAGCCTGCCAATATTGCGGAATATTTTGAGGAACTGACGGCGGAAAAGCAGCTTTTTATCTTCCGTCTGCTCTCGAAGGATGTTGCGGCAGAGGTGTTCTCCTATATGGATAATGATACACAGGAGCATATTGTGCAGTCCATTACCGACCGAGAGGTGCGCAATATCGTGGACGAAATGTTTCTGGATGATACGGTGGACTTTCTGGAGGAAGCCCCTGCCAATCTGGTGAAAAAGGTGCTGCGAAACACCGATGCAGGCACAAGACAGCTGATCAACCGTTTTCTGAATTATCCCGAAAATTCCGCAGGCAGCCTGATGACAATCGAATTTGTGCGCCTGCGTGCCAATATGACTGTTGCAAAGGCGCTGAGCGAAATCAAGCGTGTTGGGATGGATAAGGAAACCATCTATACCTGCTATGTGACGGATGCACAGCGAAAGCTGTTGGGGGTTATTCCTCTGAGAACCCTGATTTGTGCGGAGGATGACAGTCTGGTTGGGGATCTGATGGAGGATGACGTTATTTCCGTACACACATTAGATGACCAGGAGGAGGTTGCAAATATCTTCAAGAAATATAACTGGATGGCACTGCCCGTAACGGATACGGAGGGCAGACTGGTCGGCATTATCACGGTCGATGATATCGTGGACGTTATCGAACAGGAAACCACAGAAGATATGGAACTGATGAATGCTGTCCTGCCTTCGGATGACGAATACCTGAAAATGAGCGTATTCGCACTGGTGAAGAATCGTATTCCGTGGCTTTGCGTGCTGATGATTTCCGGTACGCTGAGTGCCTTTGTTATCGGGATGTATCAAAGCCTTCTGGATTCGGTTGTTATGCTTTCCAGCTTTATGACAATCATCACCGGTACGGGCGGTAACGCCGGTTCGCAGGCCTCTGCCATGGTTATTCGTGGTCTGGCGTTGGGGGATATTCAGATGCGTGATACGTTTAAGGTTGTGTTCAAGGAGCTGCGCGTCGGTATCCTCTGTGGTCTGATTCTGGCGATGGTCAATATGATTCGTATGACCTTTTTCGACCATTCGACCCCGTTTAATATTGATCTGACGGTTTCCCTCAGTATGGGTGTTGCGGTTGTTCTGGCGAAAACACTGGGGTGTATTCTGCCTATTCTGGCAAAGGCAGTCAAGCTTGACCCTGCGATGATGGCGGGTCCCTTGATTTCTACGGTTGTGGATGCGATTGCACTGGTGGTTTATTTCAGCATTGCAACGGTGTTGGTGCTGTAAGGAGAAGAAAGAAGATAAAAAGGATAAAAACGATAAAAACGGTGTCACAAGCTTGTTATGTGATACCGTTTTTTTGTGCGGATAATTCCGCCCTGTTGAGAGATACTATTTCTAAGATTGGAAAAAGGAGATGGGAGCTTGGAATGGAATCTTTTGACATGGGCGCAGCTTTTGTTTTTCGGGCTGGGCGCATGGTATTTTTGGAGGAGCAGCCGCAGAAAAGGTGCAGGAGAGGGCTTGCGGTGTGAGGATAATATTGTAGAGATGGATAAGCTGATGGCAATGGAGGAAATAAAGCTGACAGAACCATTGGCGGAGCAGACCAGACCGCGAACGCTGGAGGAAATCATCGGGCAGGAAAATGGCATTAAGGCACTGCGCGCAGCACTTTGCGGCCCTAATCCGCAGCATATTTTGATTTATGGCCCGCCCGGTGTGGGGAAAACAGCGGCGGCGAGGCTGATTCTGGAGGAAGCGAAGAAAAGGGAAGGTTCCCCCTTCGGTGCAGGTGCAAGGTTTGTGGAGATTGATGCGACCACCCTGCAGTTTGATGAACGCAACATTGCAGACCCTTTGCTTGGCTCTGTGCATGATCCGATTTATCAGGGCGCAGGGGCATTTGGCAACGCGGGAATTCCCAGACCGCGTCCGGGGGCAGTCTGCGAAGCGCACGGCGGCGTGCTGTTTATTGATGAAATCGGGGAGCTGCATCCGGTACAGATGAATAAGCTTTTGAAGGTACTGGAGGACAGGGTGGCACGCTTTCAGAGCAGCTATTACAGCAGCAGCAACAAAAGCATTCCGCCCTATATCCATCAGATTTTTCGGAAGGGAATGCCTGCGGATTTTCGGCTGATCGGAGCGACTACACGCAGTCCGCAGGAAATTCCCGAAGCATTGCGTTCCCGGTGTACGGAAATCTTTTTTGAGCCACTGGACAGAACCGCGGTGGAAAAAATCGCAGAAAACAGCCTGCGGCGTGCGGGTGTTTCCTATGAGGAGGGGCTTTGCGGCAGGATTGCGGCGTATGCAGGCGGTGGCAGAGATGCGGTGAATCTTGTGCAGTCGCTGACCTCACTGGCGTGGATGGAGGGGAAAAAGAAGATTACGGCAAGGGATTTGGAATGGGCGGCAGAGGCAGGCAGATATCAGCCGCTGTATCGGCAGAAAATCGCGAAGCAGCCGCAGGTTGGTGTGGTAAACGGCTTGGGAGTGCAGGGCAATGGCCGAGGGACGCTACTTTCCGTAGAAGCGGTGGTGCAAAAGGGCGGCAATGGCTTAACGGTGACGGGCATCGTAGAGGAGGAAGAGATGAAAAACGGGCAGGGAACGGCGAAACGCAAGAGCAATGCCCGTTCTGCGGCGGAGAATGTGCTTACACTGCTGGAACAGTTCGGCTTTTCTGCGCAGGATTTCTATGTGCATCTGAATTTCCCCGGAGGGATTCCCGTGGATGGGCCCTCCGCAGGGGTAGCAATGTTTCTTGCGGTTTATTCCGCTTTTACGGAAATACCTGTAGCCCATACCCTTGCGCTGACGGGGGAAGTCGGTCTGCATGGACAGGTGCTTCCTGTTGGCGGCGTGGAGCAGAAGCTTGCGGCGGCAAAGGAGGCAGGCGCGACGAAGGTCTTGATTCCGAAGCAGAATTGGAAGGAGAACTATCACAATTTGGGAATAGAGGTCATTCCTGTTGCAACCGTGCAGGAGCTGCTCGGTGTGGCGTTTCTTTCTGAGGGCGCGGCACTTTCGGAAGGAATTGATTTTTTGCAGGAAAAGGAAATCGGGTAAAAATGAAATGCAAAAGCTCCGCGCGGGAGAAGACTCTGCGTGGAGCTTTTTTGAAACGAATTATTCGGTTTCTCTGAAAATAGTACGGAAAATCAATCGTACGAGGGGGCCGCAGTAAAACAGCTGATAGCAGATAGCCATGGGGAAGTTGCGTGCCCATGTCTGTACCCATGTGCAGAAATCAGGTTTGTTGAAAAGCACTGTGGCAATCAGACTCATCACAGGACACATGATACAGCAGATGCAGATAGAGATTGCAAAGGTAATCAGCTGTGGTCTGTCATCGGGGCGCATCACCCGAAAGGCGAGAGCCGCCGCAAGTTTGCCGACGATAAAAAATTCCAGCACAAAGGCAATCGGGAACATGATTGGCATTTCATGCAGTGCGGCAAGAAATGTCATGGCGGAAACACCGTCTGTGTTCCATGCAACATTGTACACAATCATACCGTATACCATTACGGCTGCCATGATGGCGGTGAAAACAGCGTCTTGAAATTTGTTTTTTGGCATAAAAAATCCTCCTGAATCATAACTTTATGTGTTGTTCGTTATCATCCGGAGGAGTGTGCGTTTCCAATTTATTACCATATCTTATTCGTATCTTTAGTAGTATATCATATTTTTATGAGTATTACAAGAAAAATCAGCTTGGATACGGGATTTTATTTTTCGGCAGAAAGCTGGGATTTGACCATGGAAGGGATTTATTGTATACTATTTAGTTAAGGCGGAAGCTTGATTTTTTCGTCGGATCAATACATAAAAATAAATAAAATGAAGCTTTTTAAAAGTTGATATACGAGGTGAAAAGAATGGAAAAGAAACAAGCGATTCTTGTGCCGATGATTGCACTGCGGGGCATGAGCATTTTCCCCGGAATGGCAATCAGCTTTCCGGCAGGCAGACAGAAATCTCTGGATGCGCTGCAGGCGGCAGAAGAAAACGGAAAGGAAATTTTTCTGGTAACGCAGAAGGATCCTGTTATTCCCGATCCTTCCAGAAATGATTTATATGACATCGGTGTTCTGGCAGAGGTGAAGCAGGTGCTGAAGCTGCCCGGCAATCTGACACATGTTGTGGTGGAGGGGAAAAACCGCGGCAGACTTTTGAATATCCATGTGAAAAACTGCGATTATGCCGAAATTACGACCATTGCGCAGGATTTTGAGGAAGAGCCAAGCGAGCAGGAGCAGGCAATTATGAAAATTGCGGTGGAGGAATATGATAATTATCTGAAGCTGGCGAATAATACTGCCGCGCTGGATCTGATGGGCAATGTGGTAGCGGCGAAAAGACCCGGGGCGCTTGCGGATGTCATTGCCGCAGGGATGGAGCTTGCCTACAACAGAAAGCAGGAATTCTTGGAACGGCTGAATCCCTATGAACGTCTGGAAATGGTGATTACTACCATGCAGCACGAGTGTCAGGTTTTGCAAATCAAGCGCGAAATCGAAAACAAAACAAAGCAGAGAATCGACAAGAATCAGAGGGAATATTATCTCCGCGAGGAAATGAAGGTAATTCAGGAGGAATTGGGTGACAAGGACGGCGTTGGCGCAGATGCGGCGAAATACCGCACACAGTTGGATGAAAAAAATCCCCCTGCGCATGTGCGGGATACGATTGAAAAGGAAATCGACCGCATGCTCAAGATTCCCGTAACCTCTCCCGAATCGAATGTTTCCAGAACCTATATCGAGACCCTGCTTTCCCTGCCTTGGGTGGAAACGACAGAGGAATCCTTTGATTTAGCGGAAGCAGAAAAAATTCTGGATGAGGATCATTACGGTATGAAAAAGGTGAAGGAGCGTATTTTGGAATACCTTGCTGTCCGCAAAAATGCACTGGAGGAGCATGCGACCATCCTTTGTCTGGTCGGCCCTCCCGGGGTCGGGAAAACCTCAATCGCGCGTTCCGTTGCGAAGGCACTTAACCGCAACTATGTGCGGATGTCCTTGGGCGGCGTGAAGGATGAAGCGGAAATCCGCGGACACAGAAAGACCTATATCGGCGCAATGCCCGGACGCATCATCAATGCCATGAAGCAGGCAGGTACCATCAATCCGCTGATGCTTCTGGATGAGGTGGATAAGCTTGGCGTTTCCCATAATGGTGACCCTGCGGCGGCATTGCTTGAGGTTCTGGATGGCGAGCAGAACAGCACCTTCCGTGACCATTTTGTAGAGCTGCCGTATGATCTATCGAAGGTATTGTTTATGTGTACGGCAAATAGTCTGGATACCATTCCGGGGCCTCTGCGCGACAGAATGGAGATAATAGAGCTTTCCAGCTATACCGCGCAGGAAAAGCTGCACATCGCAGAGGAGCATTTGCTTGAAAAGCAGAGAAAACGCCATGGACTGACCGCAAAGCAGCTGAAAATAAAAGCGGATGCCATGGAGGAAATCATTGACGGCTATACCAGAGAAGCAGGCGTGCGTCAGCTGGAACGCACCATTGGCGAAGTTTGCCGTAAGGCGGTGAAGATGATTCTTTCGGGCGAAAGAAAAACACTTACGGTTACGAAGAAAAATCTGGAACAGCTTCTAGGTGCAAGAAAATTTATGCCGGATACAATTTACAAAGAGCCGCAGGTCGGCATTGTGCGTGGTCTGGCATGGACAAGAGTCGGCGGCACAACGCTTTCCGTTGAGGTAAACTGCATGCCCGGAGAAGGCAAATTCCGCGTGACGGGCAATCTGGGGAAGGTGATGACGGAATCTGCGGAAGCGGCTGTCAGCTACATTCGCTCTCAGAATGAACGCTTCAAGCTGGAGCCTGATTTTTATAAGAAGAAGGACATACATATCCACATTCCTGAGGGGGCAACGCCCAAGGATGGGCCCTCCGCAGGCGTAACGATGGCAACGGCAATCATTTCCGCGCTGACGGGAAGAAAGGTGCGTAATGATGTTGCCATGACAGGGGAAATTACGATTCGCGGCAGAGTGCTGCCCATTGGCGGTTTGCAGGAAAAGGTGCTTGCGGCGAAAAAGGTCGGTATTAAAACCGTGATTTTGCCTAAGGAAAACAAAAAGGATTTAGATGAAATTATGGACGAAATCAAGGACGGGATGCAGTTCGTTCTGGCAGAAACCATGGAGGATGTATTGCAGACGGCATTGGTGAAGGGAGAAAAAGACGCATGAAGGTAAAGCAATGTGATTTGAAATATATCGGGACGAATTTTTCGCATTATCCTATGGATGGCAAGCCTGAGATTGCCTTTGCCGGAAAATCCAATGTCGGAAAATCTACTCTTATCAATGCGATTCTGGGCAGAAAGGCACTGGCAAGAACCAGCTCTCAGCCCGGAAAAACACGCACCATCAATTTTTATGGTGTGAATGATATGATGTATGTGGTTGACCTGCCGGGCTATGGCTATGCGAAGGTGCCGAAATCCGAAGTAGCAAAATGGGGGCAGATGATGGAGGAGTATCTGACACGCAGAGAGGAGCTGCGTGCGATTATCCTGCTGATTGATATTCGCCATGAGCCCGGGAAGAATGATATTATGATGTATGACTGGCTGAAGCATTTCGGCTTTGATATCATCATTGCGGCAACAAAATCCGATAAGCTGAACCGCAGCCAGATTCCAAAGCAGCTTGCGGTGATTCGAAAAACGCTGAAATTACAGCCGCAGGATGTGCTGATTCCCTTCTCCGGTGAGAAGAAAACGGGCGTGGAGGAGCTCTGGGCGGAGATTGAAAAATTTCTCCCCGGCGGCGAAAAGGCGGCGGGATTTGAAACGGAAGCAGAAGAATAAGGTAGTCATAAAAAAAGAGTCGCTTGCGGCTCTTTTTTATTGCGAAAATATTCTGCGATTCTTTAGAAAACCTTAAACATTGCTGAAAAAAAGTCTAAAACTTCTCTGCTATGATACAGACAGGTGAAAAAATCAAATATAGGAGGCGTTTTTTATGACAAATAAAAAGAATCGGTTTTTTACATTGGTATTTTCCTGCTGCCCGGGCGCGGGGGAGATGTATCTGGGGCTGTATCGGCAGGGGGTCAGCCTGATGGGGCTGTTTTTTGGTACGATTGCCTTAGCGGCATGGCTGGGCTTTGAGGAATTGATCTTCTTTATCTGCCCGATTGTATGGTGCTACAGCTTTTTCCACACGCATAATCTGCGGCGCATGACGGAGGAGGAATTTGCGGCAGTTGAAGACAAATTTATTTTTGCGGATTATGTAAATTTGAACAGAGAATGGAAATGCAGTCCCAAGCACCGCCGCGTGTTCGGCTTTGTATTGCTCCTGATTGCCCTTTCCGAACTGTGGAAGCAGGCAATGTACCTGATGGAGCGGTTTTTCTATATCCCTGATTTTGCATGGGCACTCAGCTATACGATTCCGCAGATTGTGGTTGCCGTTGTAATTCTGGTTGTGGCACTGCGCCTGATGCGTGAGCCGAAGGATGAGGAAACAGAAGAAGCGGATGAGCAAGCAGAAGAAACAGATGAGCAGGAAATCGCAGAAGCCATTGTGGAAGAAGAAAACAAAGAGCTGTAAGCATAGCACCTATAAAAGCGGAGGAAACCTCAAAAAAGGGTTTCTTCCGTTTTTTAATACAATCTGAACGGGCGCAGATGGCATATTTCTCGCGGAAAACGAATAAATTCCAAGTATACCGAAGCAGAAACACTTCGGACAGCATTCCGATATTTTCAAAAAAGGAGGGAAAGGAAATGGAGACGTTTCATAAGTGCGCCATCAATGACTTTGCATGGCGTTCCGGAGCCTGATTGGATTATTGGAGCTTGGGTCGAAAGAGAGGCGTATATAGCGGGAATAGGAGTACTCTGTTTTTTGCATACAGTGTTAAGAAAACGTAAAAATTTTTTGTGCAATATAACAATATCGGTAAAATGTGAATTTTGTCGTTGTTTTTATAAAAACATCGAAAAATGTTGATTTATCAATGTTTAAATGGATTTCTGTTTATCCGGTGAACGAAATAAATTCACGTTTTCTTAACGGACAGATGTCTTTTTATTGATGTCGAAGTGCATAAAAAACAGATAAAATCAACAGTTTTAATAGATATAACATATAAAAAGTTATGTTAAAAATGGAAAAAAATTGAAAATTATCAAAAAATATCTTGCGTTATAGTCATTTTTTATGTATCATATAGGTGTGTTCCGAATGGAATGATGTATGAGTATTTTTGAAAAACAGAAACGCGCGCAACTCTGATTTCGATGCTGATGCAAAAAAGGAAGATCATCTTTTTTAAAAGAAAAGAGGAGGGAAGTAGGTATGTTAGAAACTTTTAACGCTTTTGTAACAAAAATCAATGGCTTTGTGTGGGGGCCTGTCATGCTGATCCTGTTGGTAGGTACACACGTTTATCTGACATTCAGAACAAGAATCATTCAGAGAAAAACCATTACAGCGATTAAGCTTTCCGTTACACCGGATTCGGAGGCAAGCGGTGACGTATCGGGCTTCGGTGCGCTGGCAACAGCACTTGCGGCTACCATCGGTACCGGTAATATCGTAGGTGTTGCAACTGCAATCGGCGCAGGCGGCCCCGGTGCTGTATTCTGGATGTGGCTTACAGGTCTGTTTGGTATGGCAACAAAATTCGGTGAAGCAACACTGGCGGTAAAATATCGTGTAAAAGCAAAAGACGGTTCCTTCATCGGTGGTCCCATGTACGCTCTGGAAAGAGGTATGGGTCAGAAGTGGCTGGGCGTTCTCTTTGCAATCCTTACAGGTATTGCCTGCTTCGGCATTGGTAATATGACACAGGGTAACTCTATCGCAGAATCCGTAAGCGGTACATTTGGTGTTCCAAAGGTTATCACAGGTATTATTTTAATGATTGCTACAGGTCTGGTAATTCTGGGCGGCGTTAAGTCCATCTCCAAAGTATGTGAAAAGCTGATTCCCCTGATGGCTGGTCTGTATATCTTAGGTTGTCTGGTTATTTGTGTCATCAATGGCGCATATATTCCGGCAGCATTCTCCGCAATTATTCATGGCGCATTCAATCCTCAGGCAGTCGGCGGCGGCTTTGTTGGTGCAACGGTAGTAGCGTGTATCCGTGCCGGTGTATCTCGTGGTCTGTTCACAAATGAATCTGGTCTGGGTTCTGCTCCTATCGTAGACGCATGTGCAGCAACAAGAAATACCTCCAGACAGGCGCTGATTTCCATGTCCGGCGTATTCTGGGATACAATCGTAGTTTGCTTGATGACAGGTCTGGTTCTGGTATCCTCTATCATTAAGGACCCCGTAGGTATGGAAGGTCTGAAGGGCGCACAGATGACAGCAGGTGCCTTCAATGCAATCCCCGTTATCGGGCCTGCAGTTCTGACATTCGGTCTGATTACATTCGCATGGTCTACCATCCTTGGTTGGGCTTACTACGGCGAACGTGCATGGGTATATCTGGTAGGCGTAGAGGCAATTAAGCCTTTCCGTGTTGCATGGACAATCGTTGTACTGGTTGGTTGCTCCGCAGCTCTGGACGTTGTTTGGAACGTAGCCGATACATTGAACGCATGTATGGCATTCCCGAACCTGATTGCACTGCTCGGTCTGAGCGGCGTAATCGCTTCCGAAACGAAGAAATATGTTTGGGATAAGGACGCTGAAATGGGCGGTCTGATGAAATGGATGGACGATGTTGCTCCTTCCGTTGACAAATAATTTCATATTTGACGATAGGCGGTGTGTCAGCAGACACACCGCTTTTTCTTTTGTCTGAAATATGCTATACTTTATCTGTAGGATTTCAGAAAAACGGAGGAAAAACCATGACCGAGAAATTATATTATAGAGATGCCTATGCAACAAAATTCACCGCAAGGGTACTGGACTGTACAGAAGAAAAGAAGCATTGGACAGTCATACTGGACAGAACACTTTTCTATCCTGAGGGAGGCGGACAGCCTGCGGATATCGGTGTTCTGAGCGGTGTGCGTGTATTGGATGTGCATGAAAGAGGCGAGGACATCGTTCATACAACAGACAAGCCGCTGTCTGTCGGTGCAGAGGTGGAAGGCGAGATTGATTGGGAGCATCGCTTTGATTTGATGCAGAACCATTCGGGAGAACATATTCTCAGCGGTGTCATCTGCGGCAGATACGGCTGTGATAATGTCGGCTTTCACATGGGAAAGGAAAGCATTACGATTGATTTGAATACCAAAATTCCTGCGGAGGATTTGCCTTATTTAGAGGAAAAAGCAAACGAGGCCATCTGGAAAAATGTGCCCGTCGGGATTCGCTATCCTTCAAAGGAGGAGTTGGCGAAGCTGGAATATCGCAGCAAAAAGGAACTGGAAGGACAGGTGCGCATTGTGAATGTAGGCGAGTATGACTGCTGTGCCTGCTGTGGAACACATGTAAAGCTGGCAGGCGAAATCGGGCAGATTAAGATTATCGGCGCGCAGAATTATAAGGGCGGCACACGCTTGGAATTGCTTTGCGGCAAGCGCGCATTGCAGGAGTTCCGTAAGAAAAACGACGTTTCCGCAGAGGTTGGCAGGCTGCTTTCTGTGCCTGCGGTTAAGGCGGACAGCGCAGTGAAAAATGTTCTGGCGGAGCGGGATGAGCTGTTGCAGAATCTGAATCAGTTAAAATGGAAATACTTCACGCTCAAGGCGGAACAGGTGCCCGAAGGAACGGAAAATATCCTGTTTTTCGGTGAAGGCTTGAACAGTAAGGATTTGACGCATTTCGCGGATTTGCTTTTGCAGAAGGGAGCAAAGCGTGCGGCGGTATTTTCCAAGGCAGACGAGGGCTATGTCTTTGTTCTTTTGAGTACGGAGAAGGACGCGCGCGCCTATACCGATGAAATGAAGGAGCCTTTCGGCTGTAAGGGCGGCGGCAAGCCTGATGCGGTGCAGGGCAGGGTTGCAGCAGAGAAAAAAGCGTTGAAGAAATTTTTTGCAGACAAGGAATTTTTGATTGCGGAATAAAAAATTTAGAAAAACCCTTCAGATGCTGTAAGGATTTTTCGGAAAAAAGAGACTATTTCGGATAGAAGGGAACGGTGAGAAAAAATGAACGAAATCTGGAAAAAGAACAGAGAAAAGCTGCTTGCGCGGATGGAAATGTTTTCGGCGGCGGTGCTGTTTGCAGGGAAAGCACCCATCAAAAGAGGGGACGAGAATTACCCCTTTTCTCCCGATCGCAATTTTTATTATGTAACGGGCATTGAACGTGAGAACTGCATCCTTTTTCTGGCGAAAACCAGAACGGGCGTGGAAGAAACCTTGTATATCCCCAGAGATAACGGCGTTATGGCAAAATGGGTCGGCGCAAACATGACGGCAGAGGAGGCGACCGCGGTAAGTGGTATTGAAAATATCGGTTGGATTGATGCCTTTGAGGAGGATTTCGCCACATATTTATTCAGAAGCGGCATTAAGAAAATCTGGCTTGATATGGAAAACAGAGAATGGCACGGGGAACGTACCCCTGCTTTGCGGTTTGCGGAGAAGGTACACTGCCATGCACCGCAGATGGTCATTGGGGATTTGTATCCTCTGTTCAGCGATATGCGTCTGATTAAGGAAGAATGGGAGCTGGAGCGGATGCGGAAAGCCATGGATATTACCCGTCTGGGGATTGAAGCCATGATGCGGACGGCAAAGCCCAATCAGAAGGAATATGAAATTGAAGCGGCGTATGATTATACGCTGATGGTGAATGGCGCAAGAGAAAAGGCGTTCCGCACCATTGCGGCAGGCGGCAAGCGCGGGACGATTCTGCATTATGTGGAAAATAATCAGACCGTTGCCGATGGCGAGCTGATTCTGATTGACGCAGGTGCGCAGTGGCAGTGGTATAACGGGGATATTTCCCGCACCTTCCCCGTCAACGGCAAATTTACGGAGCGGCAGAAGCTGGTCTACAATATCGTTCTGGAGGGACAGCGGAGAGTCATTGATGCCATTCGTCCCGGTGTGCAGTTCAGTAGTCTGAATGAATTGCTGAAGGAATATTATTTTACGGCATTAAAGGAAATCGGCTTGGTGGAAACCAGAGAGGATGTAGCGAAATATTATTACCATGGCGTGAGCCATTACCTTGGTGCGGAAACGCATGATATCGGCAGATACGGCGACCGTGTACTGGAGCCGGGTATGGTGCTGACGGTAGAGCCCGGACTGTATATCGAGGAATGGGAAATCGGGATTCGGATTGAGGATGATGTTCTGGTGACTGCGGAAGGCAATGAGGTGATGACTGCCGCTATGCTGAAAACAGTGGACGAGATCGAAGCCTTTATGGCGAAGGAATAAGAAATGACGGAGTTTAAGGAAACAGATTTATATGAGCCGATTCGCGCGTTTCTGGAGGAAGAAGGCTATCAGGTGCAGGCAGAGGTGAAGCACTGCGATATTGCTGCCGAGAAGAACGGCAGACTGGTTGTGGTGGAACTGAAAAGGGCCTTTGGGCTGAAGCTAGTTTATCAGGGCTTGGAGAGGCAAAGCCTGACGGATGAGGTTTTTGTGGCAATCCCTCGTCCGAAGAAGGGCGCAAGAGAAAAGGCGTGGCAGGACATGCTGCGTCTGCTGAAGCGTCTGGAATTGGGACTGCTGACTGTTGCGCTGGACAGTCCGTTGAAAACGGTGGACGTGGTACTGACACCTGCGGACAGCATGATTCGTAAAAATAAGCGAAAAAAGGAGCAGCTGCAGGCGGAGCTGGAAGGCAGACAGCTAGACGCAAATATCGGCGGCATGACAAGACGAAAAATTATCACTGCCTATCGGGAAAGGGTCATCCGTCTGGCGTGTATTCTGGAGCGAGAAGGGAAAATTTCTCTGGCGGAGCTGCGCGCAATGGGCTTAGAAGAGCTGGCTGCGCTTCTCAGCCGCAATTATGAGAAATGGTTTGTGCGCGTGGAAAAGGGCGTTTATGCCCTTTCGGAAAAAGGAAAAACCGAATTGAAACGGGCGGATTATGCGAAGGTGGCTGCATATTACAGGCAGGAACAGCTTGGAAGAAATGAGGAAACGATATGAAAATATGGACAAAGCGAATTCTTCTTTTTCTAATCTGCATGGGGGTTGCCGGCTGTCTGGCGGTGGTCTGGCTGAGTGCCTATGTGAAAAGCGAAACGGCGGCGCGTATTCTTTCAGCGGAGGAAGCGGCAAAGCAGGATGCGGATTGTATTCTGGTGCTGGGATGCGGTGTGCGTCCTGATGGGACACCGAGCCTGATGCTGACCGACCGACTGGAAACAGGCATTGCGCTTTATCGGGCAGGCGCGGCGGAAAAGCTTCTGATGAGCGGTGATCATGGCACAGAGGACTATGATGAAGTAAATACCATGAAGAATATTGCGAAGGAAAACGGCGTGCCTTCCGCAGATATTTTCATGGACCATGCAGGCTTTTCCACCTATGACAGCGTCTATCGTGCAAAGGAGATTTTCTGCGCGGAAAAGGTGATTATCGTCAGCCAGAAATACCACCTGCCACGGGCATTATATGTTGCGGAGAAATTAGGCCTGGATGCCTATGGCGTTGCGGCGGCAGATGTGAGCTACAGAGGGCAAAGCTACCGCGAAGCACGAGAAATGCTTGCAAGAGCGAAGGATTTCTGCAATGCGGCACTGAAACGAAAGCCCAGACTGCTGGGGGATGCCATTCCCGTCAGTGGAAACGGAGATAGTACAAACGATTAAGCAAATAAAAAAGGCTGTCTGAAAAATCAGACAGCCTTAAATTTTTCTTATTCTTCGCCGAGATAATCTCTGGGGTTCTGATATACCCCGTTCAGCTGAATTTCATAATGACAGTGGACACCTGTGGACATCCCTGTACTGCCTGTGGTTGCAATGGTATCGCCTTTCTTTACCTTATCGCCGACAGCTACGTTCAAATCCGTGCAGTGTGCGTATAAGGTGGTGAAGCCGTTGCCATGGTCAATCACAACATAGTTGCCGAATTCGCTATGATACTGTGCGGTAACAACAGTCCCCGATGCGGTTGCATAAATGGGGATGATTCTGCTCTGTGTGGAGATATCCATGCCATAATGCTTTCTGCCGTCACTGATGGAGGGATCGGCAGAGGGATTGAATTCTGTGGAAACGGTACGGCTGTCAACAGGCCAACCGCTCGGTGCATTGCTCAGCGCTGCCAGATAGGTTACGGTATCTGCAACAGCAGAAAAGGAAATGCTTGTTTCATCCATCAGAAGGCTCATCTTATCCAGATGGGTGGAAAGAGCAGATGCCTTATTATAGGATGTGCTGACGAGGGTAGTAAAGGTCGGAGCTGCCGCCTCTGTTCCCTCTGTGGGTGCCAATGCAGATGTCATAGCGGTTAAATCCAGAGAAGCAGAGGAATCGGATTCATCCAGATTGGTAATCTGATGATACAAATCCTCTTTTACGGATTCGATTTCGTTCATTTTCTGCTCCAGCTCTGTTGTTTTATTCTGGAGAGCATCGATATTTTCGGTATATTCGGTATTTTCGGTTTCCAGAAGCTCTGCACGCTGTTCCAGCTTACGGCGTTCCCGTTCGGTTTCCAGTAGCTGCTCCTTAGAGGTATGCAGATCTGTTTTTGTTTTCTGATATGCACCAACGGCGCAGACAGAACCGCCGACCAGAAAAACTGTCGCTGCGCAGACCGCCACAGCATGACGGATGCGGAAGTGGAGCGTTTTCTGCTGACCCTTATGAGAAATATGAAGTGTCAGGAAATGCTTATGGGGTTCCTGCGATTGCTCTTGATTTTCGTTCTGAATTTCATTCTGATTTTCATTCATTCGGAAATATCTCACCTTTCTTTTCATGATATCCATAGGATATTATAATGGAAGAAGTTTGGTTTGTAAACTAAAACTTCATTAAAAGTTTAAATTTTGTAACAATTCGGTAACATTTCGGAGAGTAGACGAAGTGTTGACAGTGTGGTATACTGAAACGGTATGTAATGCGTATGCTATAATAGGTAGAAATACGTTAGGTGTGTCCCGATGAGAAAAAAGGAAGGGGCTTTTTTATGGAGCCAAAAATAAAAATGGGCATCAGCGCAGTCCAAAACGGTTTGCGCGCGGTATCGCTTGGAAGAAAGGCTTTGGCATTTCGGAAATTTCTGCCGGGCGGCAGAAGGAAAGCAGCCGGAAGGGCAATGCAGAAGGCGGAAAAGCAGGCAGTGCAGGCAAATACAAAGACCCTCCGCAAGAAGGACAGGCGGAAGGCACTACAGCGCATCAAGGGCATCGGGCGTGTGGCTTTGGTGGTGCGAAGAAAATATTTCTGACAAAAATCAATGGTTAGGAGGAACGCCAAAATGGACGAGATGGAAAAGAATGAATTAGAAAAAAATGAGGAATTGGAGCCGAAAGAAGCAGTAGAAACCAAAGAGGAGCCGACACAGGATGAAGCATCTGTGACGGATGCGCCTGCGGCGGAAGAAGCTGTAGAAACGGCGGAAGAACCCGTAACGGCAGAAGCTTCTGTAGAAGAAACAGCAGAAGAGCCTGAGATAGAGGAAACGGAAGAACTGAAGCAGGAAGAAGCGAAGCAGGAGGAACAGCCTGCGGAAGCCCCTGCGGCGCAGAAAGCGGAAAAGGGCGGCGTACTGGGGATTGTGATTGGCTTGATTGCGCTGATTGCGATTGTGGCGTATGCGTGGATGAACCCAATGGGAAAAGCTGTTGATACGGGTATCCTGTATACCAAGGATGATAATCTGTATTATTACGATTTGAAAAATGCACCCTATCAGGTGCAGGAGGGACTGAGCAACGGCGGCACCTATCATTACTTCTACACTGCCTGGGGCGCAAGCGTGACAGAGGATGGCAGCTATCTGTATTTCTCCGATGATGTGGATGAAAACGGTGCATTTGTGCTGTATCGCAGGGATGCGAAAAATGCGGATGCAAAGGCGGCGCAGATTGATACGGATGTTTACGATTACATGGCAAGCAAGGATGGCAAGGTGGTCGCTTATTTGAAAAAAAACGGCGAGACCTACGCGCTTTGTGTCTATGACGGCAAGGAAGTGCAGACCGTAAAGACGGGCATAAATCTGGAAAATGATGTTTATGCGTTGAGCGGCAATGGCAAATATCTTGCATTCACCGATACCACAGGGCTTCTGAATGCAGTTGCAGTCGGCAAGAATATGGAGGATAACATTCTTCCCCTGACCGATTCCGCGGAAACCTACGCATTGGCGGAGGAAAGCGGAATTCTGTATTACGTTGCGGCAGGCAAGGATGGCTATAACATTTTCAGCTATGATTTCAAGGGAGAGCCCAAGACCGCAGTCGAAAATGTTTCTTCTATGGAAATGATGCCCAACGGCAGAGATGTGCTCTACTGCAAAAAGAGTGAAGAAAAGGTGCTTTATAAGGACATTATCGTGGATGACATGGCAGAGCAGGATGCGAAGCTGAAAAAGGGCGATGAGGGCTATGAGCAGAAGGTGCAGAGAGACGAAATCCGTAAGGCAATGAAAAACGGCGAGGGCTTTGAACCGCTTTTGCAGGAATGTTATGTGCTGACAGGCGGCAAGAGCGTTCGGGTAGCAGGTGATGTGGTTGCGGCAGTCGGTGTTGACAGCAAGCAGACCTATGTGGCAGGCTATAAAACAAAGGGATTTACACCCATGCATCTTTCTGTAATGGATGGCGGACTGGACATGGTGGAATATATTTATTATATGTCTCTGAATTATGGCGGCATGGAGGTATTCCTTGCGGATACGACAGGGAAGGTAAATCTGCTTTCCGGCAGTCAGCCACAGTTGGATGGGCTGAAGCTTTCCGAAAACGGCAAGAAGGCAGCTTATCTGGATACCGATGCGAATACAGGGGATACCATTCTGGTGGAAATCGAGCTGGGCAAGGAAAAAGCAGAAACCGTTGCCACAAATGTACAGAGCTTCGGCTACATCGGCAATACCCTGATTTATTACTTTGATTATACGGAAGGCGTAGGCACATTGGGCGCAGCAGGCAGCAAAACAACCATTGCAAACGCAAGCGGCGTACAGTTCACAGAGGATGCGGTGTATTATGTTGCCGATGCAGATGCAGCAACAGGCAACGGTGAGCTGCGTGCATGGGATGGCAAGACAGAAACTGCCATTGCCAAGGATGTATTTGCTTTCCAGTATAAGGAGAATGGCAAGCTGGTTTATATCGGCAAGTATGATGTGAATGCAGGTGTGGGCGATTTGTATTACTATGACGGTAAGG